>Ga0209581_1000019_pt1 | contig 676625 bp, 671 predicted proteins | sample Coa_R2_FD_187160 | JGI IMG/M metagenome (GOLD analysis project Ga0209581, IMG submission 187160) | Surface soil microbial communities from Centralia Pennsylvania, which are recovering from an underground coalmine fire - Coalmine... | ecosystem: Environmental > Terrestrial > Soil > Unclassified... | reverse complement strand
GGGATCGAGAACGCGCTCCAGGTGATGATCGCCTTGCCGGTCGACTGCGTGATCACCGACTTCGTCGGCGACGGCGTCGACAGCGTCGCGCCCCCCGACACCACGTTGAACCCCGAAAGCCCGCTCGTCGCCGGGGACGACCCCGCCGCCGCGCCCTTGCTCCCGCCCGCCAGCGCCGCCACCAGCGCCGTCGTCGTCAGCAGGAGGTCGCGAAGATTGTACCGGCGCGCGTCACTCATGGCCGCCGACCTCCCTCCGGCAGGCTACCCGACAACACTCGATCGCCACGCCAGCGCTCAGGCATCGGCGGGTCGAGCCTTCGTGGCTCGCGGTAAACCCCACTTGTCTGGCCTCCCGGGCTCCCACAGCGGCTTCGTCGAAACGCCGCTTTAGTAGACGCTCCAAGGTTCTCCGGGTGCGGGGACGCTCGGTATAGTTAATCGTCCCTTAAATTCATTTTCCAATTTAAGGAGAATGCAAGGGATCGTCCAGTGAAGTACGTCACAACAACCGAAGAATCTGCACGCCACGCGTTCTAGAACTTGAGGCGCGGCCCAGCTAGACCCGCTAGGAACCCAGGTGCTCCTCGCCGATTGAGGCGCGCTCGCGCAAGCGGATGTAGCCGCCGCCGACGTAAATGGTCCGGACCTTGTTGTAGAGATCGCGAGCCGTGATCGTGCAGCCGTGTGCCGCCGCACCGTCCGCGACGTCGAGCACCCAGGTCGCGGCATCGTAGGTCGCCTCGAAGCCGTCCCTCTGGGGCCGCGTCATGAGAGCCGTGTTGAGCACGGACGCACGCGCGTCGAGCAGCGTGGGCGAGCGGCAGTCGTGCGTGGGCTCCTGCTCCCATGCATGGTAGGGCGCAAGTGTAGCATCGCGCAGCTCCACGAGCGCCTGCGGCGTATGCTCGTCGAGCATCTCACGTCGGGCCATGTAGTCACCACAACTGGCAAGCGTGAACGCAAGTACAGCGAAGACGAATGTTCTGCGCATTGCTTCCCCCGGCTGAGTCCCCCCGACTCCCGAGAGGAGTCGGCACCGCGGGTGCTATGCCATACCGAAGTACTCGGCAGTATCGATTATTGGCGCAGATCATCGAATGCCTAACATTTGCTACAAATATATAAAATCCATGTCATCGCGCACTCAGCCCGATGCCCGCAAACGCAGCATCTGCCGCGCATTCTCGACATAGAGCCGGGTGCGCTCGTCCTGCGTGAGGCCGAGTCCGTCGATGGCGCGGATGGTCTCGCGGATGAAGAGCGGGCCGCCCTCAGGGTCGAAGGGGCAGTCGGTGCCAAAGAGGCAGTGGTCGATGCCGAAGAAATCCAGGCCGCAGCGGATCGCCGAGCGAGAGCCGTTGACCGCCGTGTCGTTGTAGAACAACCGGAAATAGTCGACCGGCCGCTTGCCGCGCGCGCTCATCTGCTTCAGCAGCAGCGTGTAGTCCTCGTCGGAGGTGCGGCTGCCCAACTGATCCATCCCGAGCGAGATCCGCGCCTCGAAGAACGGCGCCATGGCACCCATGTGGTGCGTGATGATCTTGAGCCGCGGCCACCGGTCGAAGAAGCCGGAGAACACCATGCGCGCCATGGCGGCACTGGTCTCGTAGGGCCAGCCGAAGAGCCACCAGATCTCGTATTTCGATTTCTTCTCGGTCGCGTAGTCCGACATGCCGGGACCGCGGGTCGGGTGCATCCAGATCGGCAGATCGTAGCCATGCATGCGCTCGAAGATCGGCGCGAAATCGGGCTCGTCGAGCGGCCGACCGTTCACGTTGGTGAAGATCTGGATGCCACGGGCGCCGAGCTGCTCGATCGCACGCGTCGTCTCCGCGAGCGCCGCCGGTACGTTGTTCATCGGCAGCGAGGCGACGAAGCCCGGGAACTTGTCGGGCCGACGGGCACAGATCTCCGCCATCCCGTCGTTGGCGATGCGGGCAAGCTCCGGAGAGGTCTCGGGCCCGGCCACGAACTCGATCGCCGGCAGGGATAGCGTCAGGATCTGCTGATAATCGCCGAACTCCTCCATCATGCGGAGCCGAGCCTCCAGGTCATAGAGCACGGGGATATTGAGCCAGCGTTTGATCGCGCCACGGTCGGGTGCGACCTCGACCATCCGATCGAAATACCGGCGCGGGAAAATGTGCGGGAAAATGTCGAGCTTCACGCTGAGTCCTCCGGCGGCAAAGTGGTTGGCTGTGGTAGGCAATAAGGTCGTTTACGGATCCTGTCCCTTTTGGGGACGGAGGTGCCGGGCACTCCGGTCAGCACAACCCGTTCCCGACCCCCAGCGCGCCTGAACAGCGGAACCGCGAAAGCGTGCCCTCTGGACCTCCTCGCGTCGCTCTTACCAATATGTAAACCATTGACAGGTAGATATTTCTACCGCAAATCTCCGCTGCCGGGCATTTCGCTCGCAGGAAATTCGCCTTTGGTAGCGGGTTCTGCGATGACCGGTGCTTTCACGGGTCGATAGGGGTAAGTGGTGTGACGATCATTGGGCATTCCGCTCGCATCCTGTGCCAGAGCGAGCGGGAGGGACGCCTACGTGCCGCAAGCCATGACGCGGCCCAGTGGCGTCGTGCGCCCATGCTCATGCGGAGCGACCGGATCGCGTAGGCATGGCAGTGACCCCGGAACTCCCGACGGAGCCCGCGCGCTGGGCGCGTTGGCGCAATGTCGCATCGCCGAAGCCGCAGCCGTCGGCGGCAGCGGCGATGGCGTCGCTCTCGGGCGTCGAGACAAGCCCGGCCGCGGATTCCGGCGAGCGTCCGGGGGAGATGCATGCGACGGCCGACGACGCGCGGGCGCAGGTGCGCCGGCATCCGACCGCCGTCTCGCCCGAGGTGGTCTGCGGCATCGTGCAGCTGGCGGACGTCTCGGCGATCCTGCTGAGCGGTCTGGCGGCGCTTTCCATCTACCCCGTCGGACTTACGGGCGAGGTCGAGTACGGGCGCTACTGGCTCGCGGTCACTCTCGCCGCGCTGCTCTTCCCGTTCATCTACCGCAGGGCCGGCGGATACGTGCTCCGGCGGTTCTCGCAGCTCATGTGGCAGACCGCGCGCATCGCGCTGATCTGGGCGGGAACGCTGTCGATCCTGACCACGCTTGCCTTCGCGGCGAAGGTGACCACTAGCTACTCTCGCGGCTGGGCCACGTTGTTCGCGGCGTTCTCGTTCTCGGCGATCGTGCTCATTCGCCTCGGCGTCGGCTGGCTCATGGATCAGTGGGCCCGCGACGGCCGGCTCGCCCGTGTCGCCGCGGTGGTGGGTGCAGGACCGCTGGGTCAGCAGATCGTCGAGCGGCTGCTCGCGGCCAAGGATCCGCAGATCCGCCTCGCCGGCGTTTTTGACGATCGCCTGACACGGGTACCCTCGGAGATCGCGGGTTGTCCCGTCGTCGGCACCACCGACGACCTGATCGCAAAGGTGCGCAATTCGCTGGTCGACGAGGTGATCATCGCATTGCCGCTGCGCGCCGAGGCGCGCATCGGCGAGCTCGTCACCAAGCTGAGTCCGCTCCCGGTCGATCTGCGCCTCAGTCTCGACCCGATGGCGGGCGTCTTTCCCATGCGCGGCATCAGCCGGGCGGGGACGGTGCAGCTGATCGAGATCCTCGAGCGTCCGCTCAAGCACTGGAGCGGCGTGATCAAGCGGATCGAGGATCGGATCCTGGGTGCGATTCTGCTGGTCATCGCGGCGCCGCTGATGGCGCTGATCGCCATCGCCATCCGCCTGGACAGCCGCGGCCCGGCCCTCTTCAAACAGGAACGCTTCGGCTTCAACAATAACGGCATCCGCGTCTTCAAGTTCCGCACCATGAGCATCGAGCAGACCGATCCGACGGGAGCCGCGCGCACGACGCCCGGCGACGGGCGCGTAACGCGCGTCGGGCGCATACTGCGCCGGCTGAGCCTCGACGAGCTGCCGCAGCTCATCAACGTGCTGCTCGGCGAGATGTCGCTGGTGGGTCCGCGCCCGCACGTGATGGCGATGATGGCGGGTGAGCGCCTCTATCACGAGGCGGTCGGCGACTATTTCCTCCGTCATCGGGTGCGCCCGGGGATGACCGGCTGGGCCCAGGTGCACGGGTTGCGCGGCGAGATCGACACGCCCGAGAAGGCGCGGGCGCGCGTTGCCTACGACCTCTGGTACATCGACCACTGGTCGCTCTGGCTCGACATCAAGATTCTCTTCATGACGGCCTGGGTCGTCCTGTCGGGGAAGAACGCGTACTGACGATCGGGGCACACGAGCCCCGCAGATTCCGGATCCCATGCGTCTCCTCATCATCGGACTGAATTTCGCACCCGAGCTCACGGGGATCGGCAAGTACACCGGCGAGATGGCGGCCTGGCTCGCCGCCCGCGGCCACGACATCTCGGTCGTGACTACGCGGCCCTACTACCCCGAGTGGAAGCGCACGCCCGGCCTCGCCGCGTGGAGCTGGCGCGCGGAGACTTGGCGGGGCTGCCGGGTGATCCGCTGCCCTCTTTACGTGCCGCGGCACCCCACGGGACTGCAGCGGGTGCTGCATCTCGGCTCCTTCGGGCTCTCCAGCATCCCCGCCACGCTCATCCGCGCAGTCGGCGGTCGGCCGGACGTGGTATCGGTGATGGCGCCCACGCAGTTCTCGCTGCCGACCGCGCTCGCGGCGGCGCGGCTCGCCTCCGCGAAGACCTGGCTCCACGTGCTCGATCTCGAGGTCGACGCCGCTTACGAGCTCGGGTTCATCCGGAACCGCCGCCTGATCGGCGCCGCGCGCAATGTCGAGCGCTGGCTGATGCGCCGCTGCGATCTGGTATCCACGATCTCCTCCAGGATGCAGGAGGCAATCCAGCGCAAGGGCGTCGCGAGCGAGCGCACGGCCATCTTCCCGAACTGGGTCGATACCGACGAGTTCCGGCCGCTGGAGGGGCCGGTGCCGCTGCGTCGCGAGCTGGGCATTGCGGACGATCGCTGCGTCGCCCTTTACTCAGGCAGCATGGGACGGAAGCAGGGCCTCGAGCATGTGCTCGCGGCCGCCCGCGTCCTGAGCGAAAGTCAGGACCGCTCGCCGCTATTTATATTGGCGGGCGCGGGTCCGATGAAGGAGGAGCTCGAGCGCTCGGCACAGGATCTGCCGAACGTGCGGTTCCTGCCGCTCCAGCCCGTCGAGCGCTTCAACGAATTCCTCAACATTGCGGACATCCACCTGCTGCCCCAACGGCGCGATGCCAGTGACCTGGTGATGCCCTCGAAATTGCTGGCGATGCTGGCGAGCGGCCGGCCGGTGATTGCGACCGCGCCGACGACGTCCGAGATAGCCGTCACGCTGGTTGACGCCGGCCTCGTGACGCCCCCCGAGGAGCCCGCGCTGCTGGCGGCGGCAATTCAGACCTTGGCCGGCGATGCCGAGGCGCGTCGGCGCATGGGCGCAGCCGCCGCACAGCTCGCGCGCGGCTCGATGCATACGGAGACGATCTTGCGGCGTATCGAGGCGCAGCTAATGTCGCTCGCGGACGACGCTAAAGCCTCTCGGCTCGGCGCCACCCGCACCGCCCGATAGGGGAGGCGCCAAGCGCCGCTCGGGCTCAGCGCAGGATGTAGGCGGGATGCGGCGCGGCGGTACCCGCGTCCGCCGTGGTGATGGGCTGGGCCAGAACCGCAAGCCAGCGGAGCGGGCTCGCCGGGCTCTGTATGGAAACCCAGTGGTAGGGGAGTGCACTCCAGTCGACGACCGGTGCGACGCGGTTGTCGAGCACGAGATCCCCTGCGGTGGTGTGGACGACGAGGACGAGGTGCCCCTCACCGCGCTCGGTTGTCGCAGAGGCAAGCAACAAGGCTTGGCGCGGCCAACCCCGCTCGATGAGCTCATGGCGCTTGGTGAGCGCGAAGGTGTTGCAGTCGCCGTAGCCGCCGGCGGCGTATTCCCAGGCGTGCCGGAGATTCTCGCGTGGCGAGATGTCGGAGTTCACCTTCGTCTGAACGGCGACCAAGTCCTGCCAGCGATCCTTTGTGAGCTCGATCGCCGCCGTGTCCTGCGAGCTGGCGCGGCATTCCTGCAGGTTCTTCACGCAGAAGCCGAGGAACCCGCCGGGCGGGATCGTCGCGGCACCGGTCGGCATCCACGTGCCAGCTGAGGAGGGGAGGGCCGAGAGCGCGAGAAGGCAGAGCGCAATCAGGCCCGTGTAAGTTCTTTTATTCATCGAGATCTCCTTTGGCGGAGATTCTCGACGAGTGCGCTTAACTGTGGATGAATACTTCAATTCGATTTAAAGTTAACTTCGAAAAGTCTTCAAATAATCCAGTGATAATTTGTGCTGGATTTTGTGAAATTTTAGCTGACCATTTACCAAAGGATGGCGCCATACGGCCGAGGCGGAGACCAGCCGTGGGTTCATGGCGGCGAAGCGGGGGCTGGCTGCGTTAACTTTGTTCGTTCAAGCGCAGCGTTCTGTCCGCATCTATCCTCCGGGAACCGGCGTCCCGGTGCCCGAACCCCGGCGCCGCTCGATCGGCGCTATCGGTTCTCTTCCGGACGGAGAGCCGCTTCGGCATTTCTGCTCTCAGCTTGCGGGCAATACTGCGGGCGCTGGTGAGGAGTGGTCGCGCGGCTGCCGCGCAGCTCGACTGCGCGGTCTTTCTCAAACGATAGCGTGGCGGGCAGGTCCGAGGAACCGGGGTGCGCTCAGATGCAGGCGGCCCCGCTTGCCTTCATGTAGAAGCCGAAGGCGCGCAAGAGCTCCTCGGCCTGGAGCTGCTGACCGTGCAAGAGCACGATCAGCAGGGCAACGCCGAGGAAAAGCGGGCGGACGTGAACGAAGCTGGGCTGCCTCGCCGAATAGGCGCCGAAGAATATGGCGAGCGCGGCCAGTCCGACCGCCAGACCGAGGGCGGTCTCGATCACGGTGTGGGCCCCCAGCAGCACGCGAGACACCGCGATCGCGAGCACCACGAGGATGCCGGCGACCACCGAGGCCTTGCGCAACCAGCCTTGGCCATGGGCCGCCAGCAGCATCGCGAGCGCGCCATAGACGAACGTGCTCAGGCTGGTGTGTCCGCTGGGACTCTGCAGGCTCGGGTCGGGCGGACACACGAAGAAAACCACCTTCAGCGCGGCCGTGCCGCCGATGCAGACCGCCGCCGCCGCCAGCCACCAAAGCGCCAGCCGCCTCGACGGCTGAAACAGCAGCCAGACCGCCAACGCCACGCTGACGGGGATCAGGACCGCGGTGCTGCCGAAATCCGTGAGCGAGTGCAGGAACGCGGAGTCCGTCATGCGTGCGGTATTCGAAGGCGCTTGCCTGGCATCTGGGGACGGGCGGGATCGGGCGGTTCCGCGGGAGCCGACATGCTAGCAGCTGCCCTTCCGCTCGTCAGCACAGTCGCTGATGGACAGGTTTTCGAGCCCCCTGTTATCCGGGGTTCACCTCATGCGATCAAGCGACGACTTCTCGGCCGTGACGCAGCAGCGGTTAACTCTATCGAGGCCGGGGGAGGAATTCGCGCCGCACTGGTCCCGATGGGCCGGCGCGTGCGCAGTGCCAAGCGGCTCGCCGCATCGTCGATGGTGTGGCATCGTCTTAGCGGATCCGAGCGCGAACGGGAACGCACCTTGCGATGAGAGTCTCGATCGTCACGATTTCATTCAATCAGGCCACCTTCCTGGAAGCGGCGATCCGCTCGGTCATAGATCAAGACTACGCCGATATCGAGTACATCATCGTCGATCCCGGATCGACCGACGACAGCCGCGAGATCATCGATCGCTACCGAAATTCCTTCGCGCAAGTCATCTTTGATCGAGATGCAGGACCGGCGGACGGGCTCAACAAGGGCTTCGCCCAGGCGACCGGCGACATCTTCGCCTACATCAATGCCGACGACGCGCTGCTGCCAGGCGCGGTCGGCAAGGCCGTGGCCGAATTCGAGCGGCATCCCGACGCGGACGTGATCTATGGGCACGGCTATCTCATCGACGAGGCCGGCCATGTCCTCCGCCGCCTGCGCTCGGCTCCCTACAACCTCCGCCGCGCCCTTTGCGGCGCGAGCATCGTGGTGCAGCAGGCGACATTCATCCGACGGGATGCGTTTCGCGCCGTTGGAGGGTTCAATGCACGGAACATGAGTTGCTGGGACTACGAGCTGGTGCTCGATCTCGCGCGCGCCGGCAAGCGGTTCCGGAGGGTCGACCAGTATTGGGGACTGTTCCGATTGCATCCGCAGTCCATCACGGGATCGCGCCGGCTCCGGGACGAGATCAGCCGCGACGACGCCCGGATCTTCGCGAAAGTCACCGGCCACCCATGGGGGCGGTGGTCCAAGCTGAAGATCGCGCTGGCTCGCCTGGAAAAGTGGCTGGTCGATCCGCGGAGCCTCATGATCAGCCTGGTCGATACCCTCCGCGGGGGCCGCAGGCCCTGAGGGCCGCTCTCAGAACTGGAAGTAGATGAACGGTCGGTGCGCCAGCGGCAGCAGAGCCACGATGAAGGCCCATGCGGCGCCATAGGCGAAAGCGAAACCTCGCTCGTCGAGAAGAGCGGCCTTCTCGGCCCAGCGCCAACGCCGGGCCGCGTATTGGATGAGCAGCAGCGCCGGCGGCAGCACCGTGAGCCACGAGGGCAGGCTCCCGGGGCCGCCGGCGTCGAGCATGAGGTAGCGCTCGATCATCGTGAGCGCGGTCGCGAAGCTCGGCGCCCTGAACAGGATCCATGCGAGGCAGACGAAGTTGATGGTGAGGAACCAGCCCGTGCATTGGCGCAGTGCCGAGCCTCGATCCGCCGGCAGCCAGCGCTTCGTCTCGCGATCGGCAATCAGCGCGCAGCCATGCAGACCGCCCCACGCCACGAAGGTCCAGGCCGCGCCGTGCCAGAGACCGCCGGCCAGCATCGTGACCAGGAGGTTGCGATAGGTCACGAGGCGGTGCCGGCTCCTGCCCCCGAGGGACAGATAGATGTAGTCGCGGATCCACGTCGACAGCGAGATATGCCACCGGCGCCAGAAGTCCTGGATCGACGTCGAAAGGTAGGGAGCGTCGAAATTCTGCACCAGGCGGTAACCCATCAAGCCTGCAGCAGCGATCGCCATGTCGGAGTAGCCGGAGAAATCGCAGTAGATCTGCACCGCATAGAGCCACGTCGCGGTGAGCGAGGCGGCGGCGTCGAACGCGCTCGAGTTCTCGAAGACGCGGTCGACGAATGGCGCGATGTTGTCGGCGATGCCCGACTTCTTGAGATATCCGATCAGAAACATGACGAGAAACCACCGCACCTCGTCTGCTCTCACGGTCCGGATGTCGACCAGTTGCGGCAGGAAGAATGCCGGGCGGGTGATCGGACCCGCGACGAGCTGGGGAAAGAAGGATGCCACGAACAAGTAGTCGCGGAGATTGTGCGCGGGCTCCAGCTGACGCCGGTAGACGTCGAGGGTATAGCTCAGCGACTGGAACGTGAAAAAGCTGATGCCCACGGGCAGGACGATCTGAAGCGCCGGCCGGCTCAGCGACGCCCCGAGCGCGTCTGCAAGCGAGACCGCGCTGTCGATGAAGAAATTGCAGTACTTGAACACGCCGAGCACGCCTAGGTTCATCGTAATGCTGGCGATGACGTAGGCGCGCCGCGTGGAGGGGTTCTCAGACGCATCGATACGGCGCGCGAAGAGGTAATCGCCGGCGGAAAGCAGGAACAGCATGGCGACGAAGCGCCAGTCCCAGCTGCCGTAGAAGACGTAGCTTGCGAGGAGCAGGAAGGTCTTTCGGTGGCTGTTGCTCCTCAGCGACCAGTAGACGAACAGGACGGCAGCGAAGAAGACGAGGAACCTGAACTCGGTGAACAGCACGTCAGTCACCGCACCGCGAAGCACGAGGCGTCTTGGCGATCCATGCGCCGACCTCCGCGGCCAGCAGCCGGGAGAACACCGCGGCGCCTGCTCGATTCAAGTGCCCGGGGTCCCACCAAAGCGTTTCCTGAAAGAGCTGCGGATATTTCGAGGGCAGCGCGAAGTTGAACACGGGAACCGGACCGTCCGGTCCGTTGATGCTGTCGGGGTAGAGGGGTGCGCGCATGAGGTCGTCGAGCGTCGGCGTGACGAAGTAGACGAATTGCAGATTGCTGACGTCGGCCGCGGAGGCGATGTCAGCCACGATCTGCCGATTACCCGGAAGAATCGGCACCGTCTCCGCGGCGGCCTCGTCGGGGCGCATCTCGAAGGCATGGCGGACGCCAGCGAGCCCGGCAGGGACCGGATCCTCGCTCAAGAGACCGAGGAGAGCGTCGCGCGTCTCGCGCTCGCCCGGCGCCTCAGGCACGGGCTCGAAAAGCGTCTCGCCGAGCATGCCCACATTGGTGAGATGCAGCACGCCGGACGCGAGCGCGATGCCGGCGCGCCCGAAGCGTCGCACGAGTCCGAGGCTGTCGCCGCTGAACCGCAGGGCGAATAGCACGGTATCGAGGTCGTAGAGATTGATGTTGCGCGGATGGAACAGGTTGGTCGTCTGAAAGTTCAGGCCCGCATTGAGCTCGAGCAGCACCAGGCAGACGCGGGGCGGGCTCGCCAGCGCCACGAGGTGCGCGGCGAAATCACGCGCGAGGGCGCGCTGCTCCGTCTGACTCCCGCCATAGATCGCAAGATTGAGGCTGGTCATGGCATAGCCGTAGTGCCCGAGGGTCGCATTGAACACGCTGGGATCGAAGCCGTTGTGGACCCGGCTCGATCCGAACGCGGCGGCATTCACGGTGGCACGCCGGGACTGAAGCATCGCCAGCTTCTCGCTTCGAGGCTGCGCGTACAGCTGCAAGGGCGCCGGAAGGGCCGCGTGCAGCACGCCGGCCGTGACGATGAAACCGGCCACTGTCCAGCCGAGAAGTGGCGCTCGACGGAACAGTCGCTCAAGTGGCCGAAACGACCAGTGCTGCGCCACAATGGCCCGCGGCATCTGAATCCCCTGGTGCGGTCTCTTGCCCCGTCGCGGGCCTCGACGCGGCCCCGCGGGACTATAGGAATCCCGCGGATTTTCTCCAAGGCCGAGGAGGCTCGTTGAGCTCCGGCGCTTGACCTCACTTGGGCGCGCGCCTATCTGCTATCGACCCCGCCGCACGAGGGACCGCTCTCCCGCGGAGTGCGGCACGGAGAGAATTCCCGATGATCGGCCTGTGGCCGCGGCGCAAGCGCACGTCGCAAAGGCCGGCGGAATTGCCGCCGGGCCTGCGCATTTATGCCGTCGGCGACATCCACGGGCGCGCCGATCTGCTGGCGAGCCTGCGGACGCGGATCAATGAGGATGCGCGGACGGCAACGGGTCTCGAGAGCCGGATCGTCTTCCTCGGGGATTACGTGGATCGCGGTCCCTGCAGCCGAGAAGTCCTCGAGATCCTCATGCGGCGGGAAGGTGACGGGCCTGCGGTCACCTGTCTCCTGGGTAATCACGAGGCCATGCTGCTGCAGTTTCTCGACGACATCGAGGTCGGTCCGGAATGGCTGGCCTATGGCGGCCGCGAAACCCTGCTGAGCTACGGGGCCAACGCCCCCGGCGAGGCGCCGACGGAGGCAGTCCTGCGTCGGGTCCAGCAGGATTTCCTCGGCAAATTTCCGGCGAGCCATCGGGAGTTCTTGTCCGGGCTGCGGCGTCGGATCGTTTCTGGCGACTATTTTTTCGTGCATGCGGGCGTGCGTCCCGGAGTGCCGCTCGAGCGTCAGAGCGAGACCGACCTGATATGGATCCGCGAGGCCTTTCTCGAATCGACCGAGTTTCACGGCAAGATCATCGTGCACGGGCACTCGTACAAGCACGTACCGGAAGTGCTGCCAAACCGGATCGGCATCGACACGGGCGCCTATGCGACGGGCCGGCTCACTTGCCTCGTTCTCGAGGGACAGAGCCGGCGCTTTCTCTAAGGGGCCCCGGGAGGGCCCCAGCGCTTCGCCATGGTAAAAGGGCCGACACTATCTGGCTAAGCATATGGTTGATGGACCTGCCCTTTTTGGGCGATGGCCTATATTGTGGCAATTCGGATAAAATATTAAAGAATATCGGCTTTTGCCTTTTCGGTTCGCTCCGTCGATGGAGGCCTCCTATGGGGTTAGTTCGTAGCTTAGCTCTGCTGGCCATTCCAGTCGCGGCGCTCCTCGCGGTGTCGCCCCAAGAGAGGGCGGCGGCGCAGCAGATCGCACAGGCAACCCCGCCCTCTCAGCCGGCGATTCCGCAGGACGTGGTGCAGGCGATCACTGCCGCAGCAGGGAACCCGCAACAGCTTGAGGCCGCGGTCGCGAAGGCTGTGGCAGACCATCCAGATCTCGCGGCCGATATAGCCGCGCTCGCGGTGAGCCTCAATCCCGACGATGCGCCCGGGATTGCAGCCGCCGCGTCGAAGGCTGCGCCCACCCAGATCGTGGCGATCATCGTGGCGATCGACTTGGCCTTGCCTCCGGGTCGGGAGCAGACGGACATGCCGGCTATTCTACTGGCTATAGAGCAGGCCGTGCCCGAGGCGGCGGACCAGGTCACCACGGCGATTACCCAGTTGGCCCTGAACCAGGGCCCGAACAACGGCATTAACAACCGGAGCAACCTGGGCGCCCCGCTGGTGGCGAACCATACCGATGTACCTTCCAGCCCAACCCAGTAAGACCAAGAGCCAGCTGAATTTTTTGGAAGATTTTAGGCTCGTTGGGTCCTGATATCCCTCTTATGGTAAATTTGAGGAAGCAGCGTTTGGGGCTGCCACCCGGTGCGTCGCACGCGGCAAGGCGCGCGCCGGCACGATTTCGGGAGGGTTGGGGTATGAGAGGGGTGGGAATCGCCGTCCGGTTATGGGGCTTGCCCAGATTTGGGGTCTTGGCGACGGTCTTGGCTCTCGCCGCAGTCGTCGTCTCGGAGCCCTCATGGGCTCAGACACCGGTCACCGGGCCGTTCCCCTCTTGGCCGGGAGGCTCGCTCGAGCCCGCCGCCGTCGGGCCGACGACCGAAACCGTCATGGGTCGCGCCCGCCCCGACTATGACCCGCTCGGGATCCGTGTGGGCGCTTGGGTCTTCGGCCCGAGCGCGACGGTGGTCGGGACCTACAACAGCAACGTCTTCGCCACGCAGACCGGCTCGCTCGGCGACTTCTTCGTCACCGAGAATCCATCGCTCTCGATGAAGTCCGACTGGAACCAGCACGCCGTCGCGCTCAGCATGAGCGGCAACTTCACGCAGTACGCGCGGTTCTCCAGCGAGAACGTGAACAATGCGTCGGTTGACCTCGCGGGACGCTACGACATCGGGTACGGCGAATACATCGCGGCGGACGCGCTCTACCAGCTGACCCATGAAGACCGCAGTTCGCCCAACGCCGCGCTCGGCAAGAACCCGACCGAGTACAAAGTCATGGGCATGGACCTCGCCTATGTTCACATGGTCGGCAGGCTCGGGTACCGCGTCGACAGCACGTTTACGTCCTACGACTTCAACAATACGACGCCGAGCGTCGGGCCGATCATCAATCAACAATTCCGCGACCGGAACGAGTTCGTGATCGCGCCGCGGGTCCAGTACGAGATCATTCCCGGCTACAACGCCTTCATCCGCGCGATGGGGAACGAGCGTCAGTATTTCAGCCAGGAGTGCACGACGCTCCCCTGTCCGATCGGCGGCGGTTTGCGCCGCAACTCCCATGGCTGGGAGGTCGACGCCGGTACCGCGATCGAGATCACTCGAATCACCACCGCCGAGCTGTACATCGGGTACCTCGAGCAGGATTACGAGAACCCTCTGCTGAAGTCGGTGACCGGTCTCGGCTTTGGCGGCAACATCATCTGGAACGTCACGCCGATCACGACGATCCGCGGCAGCTTCTCGCAGTCGGTGGCGGAGACCACGCTGATTCCTGCATCGAGCTCGCGGGAGACCAACCTGCAGGTGACGGTCGAGCATGAGCTGCTACGGAACGTTCTGCTGCTGGGATCGGCCGGTTACGTGCATGATGACTACCAGGGCTTCAACCGGACCGACGACACCTTCGGCTTCGACTTCGGTGTGCGCTATCTCCTGAATCGGAATTGGGCCGCGACGGCGGACTTCAACTACAGCCGGCGCGAGTCCAACATTCAATTCGGCGGGTTCAGCCGGCTCATGGGGCTCGCCTCCGTGAGATATGCATTCTAATCAGCGGGGGGAGAACGGGGTCGTCAGGACGAATGGCAGCTCGGTCGATTCTCAATCTGCGCTTTCTCCGGCTTGCGGCCGCCGCGCTGGTCGCTTTGGCGTTCTGGTCTCCCTTCGGCTTCGCGGCTGACGCCGGCTATCGGCTGGGCAGCGGCGACAAGGTGCGCGTCACCGTCTTCAACGAGAAGGATCTGTCGGGCGAGTATGACGTCAACGACCAGGGCTTGGTGGCGCTGCCGCTGATCGGGCAGGTCAAGGTGGGCGGGCTCAGCATCTCCGAAGCTCAGCAGGTGATCACTGACCGCTACGGGAAGGATTATCTCGTCAATCCCCGCGTCACCGTCGAGGTCCTGAATTATCGGCCGTTCTTCATTCTGGGCGAGGTCAAATCCCCCGGGAGCTACCCTTACGTCAACGGCATGACCGTGGTGAATGCGATCGCGCTCGCCGGGGGATACACGCCGCGTGCGAACAAGGGACGGGTCACGATCAAGCATGCCTCGGACCCCAGCGGGCGCGAGGAGACGGTGCAGGAAGATGCGCCGGTACTTCCGGGCGACGTGATTCGGGTCCCTGAGAGGTTCTTCTAGGTCGCTCCTCGGCACCCGGGCCGGTTTCGTCCATTTACCGTTTCACAAGGATGCCGTTCCACTTTGTGGGACGATCGAAGGGATAGAGCACATGAATGACGTGATCCAAGCGCCCCGCGCCGCTGACGGCGGCGCACGCAGGATTCAGCAGCTTTTCCCGAAAGCTCCGGGCCCCGAGACGGAGTCCGAGGGCATCGATCTCCGGGAGATTCTGGCGATCTTGCGCCGGAGGATCGGTGTGATCGCCGGCTGTGCGATCGTGTTGATGTCGTTGGCGACGGTGGGCATTTACCAGCTGACGCCGAGGTACACGGCGCAGGCGTCGTTGATGCTCGAGCAGCAAAAGCTGCAGCTCCTCGACATCAAGAACGTACTGTCGGGCGCCGGCGACAGCTCGTCGGTCCTGGCGACCCAGGTCGATCTCATCACGTCGCCGAGGATCGCGGAGAAGGTCGCGGCAACTCTCCATCTCGAGAATGTTCCGGAATTCAATCCGGCGCTCCGGCCGCCCGCCGGTTTCGATCCGATCGGATGGGCGCAAAGCTGGATTTCGACGCTTCTCGAACAGAAACCCGACGCGACGGCCGCGGAGAGCGCGCCCGCGCCGAAGCTCACTTCCGCCGACGTGGCGCCCGCGCTCGCGAGCCACGTCCAGGCCACGAATGACGGCATTTCTCTCATCATCAGGATACGCGCCCAGTCCGAAAGCCCGGAACTCGCCGCGAAGATCGCCAATGCCTACGTCGATGCCTACCTGAACGACCAGCTCGAGGCCAAATTCGACGCGACGCGGCGCGCCAGCGCCTGGCTCAACGAGCACCTGACCGACCTCAGAGAGAAGGTGCAGGCCTCGGAGCGCGCGGTTCAGCTGTTCAAGGAGCAGAACAACCTGAGCCAGTCGGGCACGACCGTCACGGGGCAGCAGCTCTCGGAGCTCAATTCGCAACTGATCATTGCAACCGCGGACCGCGCGCAAAAGGAGGCGGCGCTGCGGGAGATGCGCGGCTCGGCGGCCTCTCCGATGGTCGAGAAACTGAAGGAGCAAGAGGCGGATCTGCTGCGCCGTCAGGCGGAGCTGTCGACCCGCTACAAGCCCGAGCATCCCGCGATGGTGAACCTTGTGGCTCAGCTGCAGGACGTTAGGCAGAAGATTACGCAAGAGCAGAACGTCGCCTACCGCGCGCAGCTCGATCAGCTGAACGTCGCGAAGGCTCGCGAGAATGCGATCAAGGCCACGCTCGACAACCTGCAGCATTCGACGACCGCGCAGGACAAGGCGCAAGTACAACTCGGCGAGTTGCAGCGCGAGGCACAGGCGAACAAGGCGCTTTACGAGGACTTCCTCAACAGATTCAAGCAGACGAGCGTCCAGGAGGACATCCAGCAACCCGATGCGCGCCCGGTCGCAGTGGCGACTCCGCCCGGCGGACCCTCCTATCCCAACAAGACGCTCTATCTGAGCGTCGCCTTGGCCGTGTCGCTGTTCGCGGGAGTCCTGGTGGCGATCATCCTGGAGCGCCTCGACAACGGCTTCCGCACCTCGGACCAGCTGGAAAAGGCTGCGGGCATCGCGACCTTGGGCATGGTGCCGCAGATCGTCCGGAACCGACATCCGGCGCAGATCGTCGTCACATCGCCGGTCGCCCAGTACTCGGAGGCCATTCGCTCGGTTCGGACGGCGCTCCGGTATTCCCACGTGGACAATCCGCCCAAGATCGTCCTGGTCACCTCGTCCTTGCCGTCCGAGGGCAAGACGGTTTTCGCGGCGTCCCTCGCGCTCAGCGTGGCCCGGTCGGGTAGCCGCGCGCTGCTCGTCGATTGCGATCTCCGCCGACCTGAAGTCGCGCGGGTCTTGGGGGCATCCGACGGGCCCGGCCTGGTCGATCTCTTCGACGGTAGCGCGACGCCCGAGCAGATCATCCGGGTCGACGAGAAATCCGGCGCGCATTTCATCTCCGCCAAGCGGGGCACGGCCAATCCGCAGGACTTGCTGGGCTCGCAGCACATGCGGTCCTTCCTGGACAAGATGCGCAGCCACTACGATCTGATCGTGCTCGACTCGCCGCCCGTGTTGGCGGTCTCCGACGCGATCATTCTCTCGCACCTCGTCGATGCCACCATGTACATCGTGCGGTGGGAGAGCACGCCGCGTCAGGCGGTCGTCGGCGCGATCAAGATGCTGCGCACCAACGGCGGGCATCTCGCGGGCGCGGTGCTTTCCCGGGTGAATACCCGGCGCCATGCGTCGTACGGCTACGGCGACTCCGCCTACTACTACGGCCGCAACAAAGGCTACTATTCCCGCACGTGACGGTCGCCCGTGGCGTTCCGCGCCTACGGAATCGCGCTGACAGAGCTGGTACTGGCCGGCGGTATCTTCGTCCTCGGCGTTCCGGCCGCGGTGAATTCCTTCGATGCGCTCCGCCTCCAGTCGCGCATGAGCGCTGCGCTATCGGCCGAGAGCCGGGGCGATTTGCACGATGAGGATCTCGCCGAGATCGAGCGCTCGGCTCCGCCGACCGAGACTGCACGGAGCAATCTGGCCTTCGCGCTGCTCGCCCTGGCGGACGATCCCATGCGCTCCGAGCCGAAGCGGCGTGCGCTCGTCGACCGGTCGGTTGCGGAGTTCTGGCGCCACGTCGAGCACGTGCCCGGCGACGGAGCCGCGTGGGCGGGGCTCGCGTCCGCGGAACTGGCCCGCGGCGACCTCAGGGCCGCACAGGCGGCGCTCAAGGCCTCGATCCTGGCCACGCCCTGGTCGCCGTCGCTGGTAAGCTGGAGATGCGGCCTCGGGATCGACGTGTTCCGTGCGCTCGACGAGGAAGGGCGGGAGCTCATGAAGAGCCAGCTCAGGCTTCAGGCCGAGCGGTCCATTCCGGTGCTGGTCGACACGGTGCTCCGGCGAAACGCCGTGCGCGTGGCGCGCATTCTGCTGGCGTCGAGCCCGGATCAGCTGATTGCGTTCGAGACAGAGCTGGCCCGGAGGCAGAGGTGATGGAGGGCCCGAGGCGCCGCCTCGCGAACCGCGCCCGCTTGCGGGCTGTCCCGGGCCCGCCACAGCCACGGAGCGACGAATGTCGATCCTCTATCTCCTGACCGACGGGTTCGGGGGGCTTGGCGGCATCTCGCAGGTCAATCGAGACTTTCTGCGGGCGGCTTGCTCTTTTCGCGGGGGATCGAAAGTGGTGGCGCTGCCGCGCCACATCCCCCGGGACTGCGGCCCGCTGCCGCCGGGTCTGACCTATGACGGCGCGGCTGCCCGTGGGAAGCTCGCTTACGTCGCCCGCGCCGCCCGGACCATCCTCGCGGGAGAGACCTGCGAGCTCGTGATCGCCGCGCATCTCAATCTGCAACCGCTCGCCAAATGCATCAGCCTGACGACCGGCGCACCGTCGATGCTCCTGCTGCACGGTATCGAGGCGTGGACGCCGCCCTCATCCGTCGTCCGCCGCGCCGCGGCCAAGCGGGCGGATTGGATCGTCGCAGTGAGCCAGGTCACCCTGGATCGCTTCACGGCCTGGGCCAAAATACCGCGGGATCGCGGGTCCGTGCTGCCTTGCGCCGTCGATCTCGCACGCTTCACGCCGGGAAAACCGTCGCCGGCTGTGCTGGAGAAATACGGGATCCGACCGGGCACGATCATCCTGACGCTGGGCCGGCTGTCGAGCCCAGAGCGGTACAAGGGCGTCGACGAGCTCTTGGAGACCTTGCCGGCGCTGCGCGCGCGGGTTCCCGACCTCCTCCTCGTGATTGCCGGCAGCGGCGACGACCGCGCTCGGTTGGAAGCGAAGGCGCAGCAGCTCGGCGTCGGCGGCCATGTCCGCTTCGCGGGCTACGTACCCGACGCGGAGCTCGTCGATCTATACCGCGCGGCGCGCGCATTCACGCTCGCCGGCCGCGGCGAAGGATTCGGGATCGTCCTGCTGGAGGCCATGGCGTGCGGGATTCCTGCTGTGGCCAGCACGCTCGACGGGAGCTTCGAGGCGATCGGCCGCGGCAAGCTCGGGATCGCCGTCGATCCTACCCGGCGCGACTCGCTGATGTCCGGCCTCTTGGAGGCGTTGCGGCATCCCGTCGGGGCCCGGCCGGTGGGTCTCGAGTCGTTTTCGTACGATGCGTTTGAGGCGCGCGTCCACGCCGTCCTCGGCCGCGTGATGGGCTCGGCACGGCGTCGCGGCGACACGGGCTCCGCGGTCCAAGAGAAGGAAACCGGAAGCGATGCGATTGGATGATGTGACCCCGGTGATCCTCACCTACAACGAGGAAGCCAATGTCGGACGCGTGCTCACCCGGCTGACCTGGGCGAAAGAAGTGGTCGTCGTCGACAGCTTCAGCACCGATCGCACGCTGGAGATCGTTCGGGGATTTGCGAACGCGCGCGTCGTGCAGCATTCCTTCGAGAACCACGCCGCGCAATGGCGCTACGCCATGGCCGAGGCCGGCATCCAGACGGATTGGGTCCTGGGCCTCGACGCGGATCTCACGCTTGCCGAGGGCGCGGACTCCGAGATCGCCGAGCTGGCGCCCGAGGGGGCGATCGCGGGGTATGCCGCGCGGTTCCGATATTGCGTCCAGGGGCACCCACTGCCACGCTCGATCTTCCCGGATCGCATCCTGCTGTTCCGCAGAGATCGCGTGAGTTTCCGGCAAGATGGCCACGCGCACCAGGTCAGCGTCGCCGGTCGGGTCGGCCGGTTGCGGCATCTCGTCGATCACGACGACCGCAAACCGCTATCGCGGTGGATTTTGTCGCAAGACGTCTACGCGAGGCTCGAGCGGGACAAGATCCTCGGTGCGCCGCCGGGTGCCTTGAGCGGCGCGGACCGCATCCGCGCGCGCCGCTGGCTCGCTCCGATCGCCGTCCTCGTCTATTGCCTCTTCATCAAGAAATTGATTCTGGCCGGGTTTCCGGGCTGGTACTATACGTATCAACGAGTAATGGCGGAGCTTTTGCTGTCGCTTTACTTGATCGAAGAGCGTCTGGCAGAGCGGGCATCTCGTTAGGGGCATGGCTTCGGTGCAGAGCATTCGCCACGGACCCCGCATGCCAGCCGGTAGGAGCTGAAAGCCGGTGTCCGTGGTGCCGGCCATCATCGCATCGGATGATCGCGGCTCCGCCGGTGCACGCGGCGCGCGGGCGCTGCTCGGGGCAACGCTCACGGCAGGTCTGATCCTGGTTCTCGCGGCGGCGCCTTTGCCGATGGGCGCCGTCTACCCCTGGGCCTGGTCGGTGCTGGCATTGGCGAGCGCCGCCCTGCTGGTCTTGGCCGCCCTCTACACCTTGCTTGAGCCGCCGACCACCGCGGCGGTCCGCGGGCTGCGACTTCCGCTGCTACTGGCCGCGGGCCTGGTGGCCTGGATTTCCTTCCAGCAGATGCCCGTGGCATTTCCCGGCTGGAACGCCTCTCTGTGGGATCAGGCGGCAGGCGCCCTCGGGAGACCCATCGCCCGGTCGATCAGCGTTGTCCCCGAGAGGTCCGAAGGGCATCTGTTGCGGCTTTTCAGCTATGCCGCGATTCTGCTAGCGGCCTGGACGGTGGCCCGCCGCTCTCGGGGCGCGGCCATCCTCCTACAGGCGATTGCGTGCATCAGTGTCGCCTATGCCGTCTATGGCCTGCTCGCTTATTTCGCGGGCAACCAGACAATTCTCTGGTATCCGAAGTGGGCCTATCGATACGACCTCACGGGCAGCTTCGTTAATCGGAATTCTTTCGCCGCGTTTCTCGGACTGGGACTTCTTGCAAATCTCGGTTTGCTCGCTCAGGCCTTGATGAAGCACGTAGACGGGAGAAGCTGGCGAATTCTCGTGCTATCGTCGCTCGAGGCGATCTTTCGCCACGGCGTCTGGGTAATCCTGTCCGTCGCGTTCGTGAGCTCGGCCCTCCTGCTGACCCATTCCCGGGGCGGGGCGGTCGCGGCCATGCTCGGCGCGGTGGGCTTGGTTGTCGCCATATTTGCGGCGCCGAGTCTTGCCGGACCGTGGCGATGGGCGATCGCCGGCCTCACCGGACTTGGTGTGTTGGTGATGCTCATGGTTGCCGGGACCGGCTTGCTGGCGCGCGTCCCCGAAAGCGCGAGCGAGCTTGGCGGACGAACCGAGATCTACCAGGGGACGATCGAGGCGATCAAAGACCATTCGATCCTCGGCACCGGGCTCGGCTCTTTCGAGTTCGTGTTCCCGCCCTATCAGCCGCAATCGGAAAGCAAGCTGATTGAATACGCGCACGACGAGTATCTGCAGAACATGCTCGAGCTTGGAATTCCCGCTGCGCTGGTCTTCTACGCAATGCTCGGGAGTCTCGTGATTCGCTGTTTTGCCGGAGCGGTCCGGCGGCGCAGGAACGCGATCTTTCCCTCGGTGGCGGCGGGGGCATCCGTCCTGGCGATTGCGCACACGGCGATCGATTTCAGTACGCAGATCCCCGCGGTATCCGCCGCGTTCGCGGCACTGTTGGGGCTCGGGCTCGCGCAGTCCGTCGGTTCGAGCGGCGTCGGCGGAAGCGACGTCGGGCCGAATCCGGAGGCGGGGTCGTGACGGTTGCTGCTCGGGATTCCTAGGTATGTGCGGTATCGCCGGGATATTCTCCTACGGATCGGACGCGCCGCGGGTTTCGCGCGCCGAGTTCCTGCGCTTGCGCGACACCATGGCCGCGCGCGGTCCCGACGGGGCCGGGGAGTGGATCGGCGAGGATGGTGCAGTCGGACTCGCGCACCGGCGTCTCGCCATCATCGACCTCAGTCCCGGCGGCGCGCAGCCGATGGAGACCGCGCGCGGCACGTCGGTCATCTCGTTCAACGGAGAGATCTACAATTACAAGGAGCTGCGTGCCGAGCTCGAGCAGAAAGGCGAGACGTTTCGGACCCAATCCGACACCGAGGTGATCCTCACCCTCTATGAGCGCGAGGGCGTGGACATGCTGCCTAAGCTTCGTGGCATGTTCACGATCATCATCTGGGACAAGCGCCGCCGCGGCATGCTGATCGCGCGCGATCCCCTGGGCATCAAGCCGATCTACTACGCCGACCGAAACGGCACTCTGCTCGCGGCCTCACAAGTCAAAACCCTGCTCGCGGGCGGGATCGACGCCGCGCTCGATCCCGCGGGCTGCGTGAGCTTCTTCGTGCTCGGATACGTGGCGGAGCCCAGCACCATCCGCAAGAGCGTGCGGGCGCTGCCGGCCGGCCACAGCTTGTGGATCGATGCCTCGGGGGTCGGCACGCCGCGCGCGTTCTATTGCTTGCGCCAGCAGCTGTGCGACGCGCAGCAGGCGGACCAGCGGCAGCTGGCGCCAATTCGAGAGGTCGTCGGCCGCGCGCTGCGCTCGAGCGTCCGGGCCCACATGGTGGCGGATGTTCCCGTCGGTCTCTTCCTGTCGGCCGGGCTCGATTCCACCAGCCTCGCCTCGCTCGCGAAGGATTGTACCGACCGGCCGCTGCGCACGCTGACCGTCGGGTTTCAGGAGTACCGCGGCACCGAGCACGACGAGGTGCCGGTCGCCGAGGAAGTCGCGCACGCCTTCCGCACCGACCACACCACTCTGTGGGTCGAGGGCCGGCACTTCCTGGAGGATCGCGACCGCCTGTTGCAGGCGATGGATCAGCCGACCATCGACGGCATGAACGTCTACTTCGTTAGCAAGGCCGCGCGGCAGCTCGGGTTGAAAGTCGCACTCTGTGGCTTGGGCGGCGACGAGCTGTTTGCCGGCTATCCCAGCTATTCGCAAGTGCCGCGGATCGCGCGCATCCTGCGGCCGTTTCATCTGCTCCCGGGCTTCGGTCGAGCGGTTCGAGCGGCATCGTCCGGCATCATCGGACGGATAACCTCGCCGAAATACGCAGGGCTGTTCGAATACGGCACCTCCTTAGAGGATGCCTACCTGCTCCGCCGGGCTCTCTACATGCCCTGGGAGCTGCCGGAGGTGCTCGACGCCGACCTGGCGCGCGAGGGGTGGCAGGCTCTCGATCTGCCCGCGCGGCTCCGGCAGACAACGGCAGGGCTGCGGGGCGACCGTACGCGGGTCGCGGCGCTCGAGATGACCTGGTACATGCGCAACCAGCTTCTGCGCGACGCGGATTGGGCCGGGATGGCGCATTCGATCGAGATCCGCACGCCCCTGGTCGATGCGCGGATGCTCGGCGAATTGGCGCCGGCTCTGGCCGGGCCGGCGGCGCCGTCGAAGCTGACGATGGCTCAATCCACGCCGGCGGGCCAGATCGGCGCCGTGGTCGCGCGCCGCAAGACCGGGTTCACAGTGCCGACGCGGCAATGGCTCGCGGATTTCGACGGCCAGTACTCGGGCGATCGCGGGCTGCGCGGCTGGGCGAAGTTCGTCTTCCAGAGCCATCTCCGGGCCTAGCGAGACGCGCGTTGGCAACCCCCGATCCGCCGGAAGCGCCGGCTTGAGAATCCTCCATGTCGCCGCCGATCTCGACAGCAGGCAAGGCGGCCCGACCGCAGCCTGCATCGGGATGGCGAAGCTGATGGCGAGGAATGGCCATCGCGTGCGCATCGTCACGACGGATCGCGGTTACGTGCCCGCCGATCTTCAGGGGTTGGGCACGCTCGAGATCGACGTGCTGGCGCGGAATTGGCCGAGGTTCTTCGGGACGTCCTGGGCGATGGCGAGGCGCCTCGATGAAGTCGTCCCGGAGTCGGACGTGGTGCATTTGCATTCGCTCTATCTGTTCCACGACTGGGCTGGCGCGCACTACTGCTGGCGGCACAAGAAACCCTATATCGTTCGGCCTCACGGGACGCTCGACCCCTACATCTATCAGCGGCATCGCGGCCGGAAGGCGGTCGCGGAAGCGCTGTTCCAGAACCGGGTGCTGCAGCGGGCGGCGGGACTACACTACACGGCCGCCGACGAGTGGCTGCTCGCGCGGCCTCATGCCCGCAATCCCCGCGGCTGCGTCATCCCGATCGGCGTCGATCTCGGCAGCCTTGGGGAGCTGCCGCCCCGTACGGCGCTGCGGGATCGCTTTCCCGCCATCGGCGACCGCAAGGTCGTCCTGTTCTTCGGCCGCCTCAGCTTCAAGAAAGGCGTCGATATTCTGGTGGAATCCTTTGCCGAGGTGGCGCGGCAGCGAAGCGATATCTTCCTGCTTCTTGCGGGCCCGGACGAAGGAATAAGAGCTCAAGCTGAGCGGCGGATCGCCGAGCTGGGCATTGCCCCGCTGACTCTGTTCACGGGCATGGTGGCCGGACCCGACAAGCTTGCGATCCTCGGCGGCAGCGACGTGTTCGTGCTGCCGTCTCAGAGCGAGAATTTCGGCATAGCCGTGGTCGAGGCGGCGGCCTGCGGGGTGCCGGTGCTGATCTCCGACCGCGTGAATCTCTGGCGCGAATTCCAGCAGGCGGATGCGGCGCTGGTTGCGCCACCGGAGGCGGCCGCGTTCGCCGCCCACCTGAGATCACTCCTGGAGAACCCGGACCGCGCCCGGGAGATCGGCAGGCATGGCGCCGCTCTGGTGCGCAGCAGCTTTCATTGGGAGGCGCTCGCCGGCCGCTACGAGGCGATGTACGAGATGGCGGCGCGGACCGGCGCGTTGCCCGAGCTGGCCTAGGTGCATGCCCGACCGGAAATACCGGGTCGCCTATCTCGTGACCCACCCCATTCAGTACCAGGCTCCCCTGCTGCGATTGATCGCGGCGCAGCCCGACATCGATCTCACGGTCTTCTTCCAGTCCGATTTGTCGCTGCACGAATACGCGGATGCGGGCTTCGGCCGGACGGTCAAATGGGACGTGCCCTTGATCGAGGGATTTCGGCACGAATTCCTGCCGGGGCTGTGGCGACACGGCCCGGTCACCGCGCATCGGCCGTTCAGCTGGGGATTCGCGCGGCGGCTCCGGCGATCGCGCTTCGACGCGCTCTGGGTGCACGGCTACGCGCGCTCTGCCAATTGGCTCGCCATGCTCTGGGCGAAAGCGCGCGGCATCAGAGTGCTGGTGCGAGACGAGGCGACGCTCTTCAGCGCCGAGCGCACCGGTCCGCGCCGAGCGGCGAAGCGGGCGTTCTTCGCGTCCCTCCGAGCGGTCGCCGACGCCTTCCTCGCCATCGGCACGGCCAACCGGGAGTACTACCTCGCGAACGGCGTCGAGGAGAGCCGTATCTTCAGCATGCCCTATTGCGTCGACAACGATTTCTTCGCGCTGCGCGCCGCGGAAGCCGCCGGTCAGCGCGACCGGCTGCGCAGCGACCTCGGCCTGGAGCCCGGCCGGCCGGTGATCCTCTACGCGTCCAAATTCGAACCGCGCAAGCGGCCGCAGGACCTGCTCTTGGCCTATGAGCACATGATGGCACAATCGGGCACGGTGCGGCCTTATCTGCTCTTTGCGGGAGACGGCGAGCTTCGCGCATCGCTGGAGGCATCGGCCGCGAGGAAGGGACTCGACGCCGTCAAGTTCCTCGGCTTCCGGAACCAGACCGAGCTACCCGCGCTCTACGATCTCTGCGACGTCTTCGTGCTGCCGTCGGCGCGGGAGCCATGGGGGCTGGTGGTGAACGAGGTGATGGCCGCGGGGAGGGCGGTCATCGTCAGCGATCACGTGGGCTGTGCCCGGGATCTCGTGCGGCACGGGGTCAACGGCATGGTCTATCGCATGGGGGACGTGGAAGCGCTTGCCGCGGCCCTCGGCGCAGTGACCGGCGATCCCGGCCGCAGCGTGACCATGGGCCGCGCAAGCAGGGAGATCATCGCGCTCTGGAGCTTCTGCGAGGACATCGCCGGGCTACGCCAAGCCTTGCAGGCCGTGCTCCACTGAGGGTGCGCTCATGCCGGACAGCGACAACCCGACCGTCGTCCTGGTCTTTCCATCCGGCAGCCAGTTCGCGCGCTCGAACCTGCGCGCGCTGTCGCGCAGCCGCATGCTGGAGGCGTTCTGCACCACGATCGCCTGGCGCGGCGGCCGCCGTGTTCTCGGCTTGGTGCCCGGAGGCCTGCGCGAGCTCTTGGAAGCCCGCGTCTTCGACGAGGTCGAAGATCGCCAACTCCGCACCTTTCCGTTGCGCGAGATCGTCAATCGGATCGCGCATCGGACAGGGCTGCCGCTGCTCACCCGGCACGAGACCGGCTGGGCCTCCTCGGATGGAGTCTCGCGCGCGCTCGATGCCTCCGTCGCCCGCCTGATCCGCCGGCGTCACCTGCGGGCAGCCGCCGTGTACGGCTATGACTATGCGGCGCAGCGGTCGCTGGAAGCGGCGGCGGAGGCGGGGATGCGGCGCTTCTACGAGCTGCCGATCGGCTACTGGCGCGCGGCTCAGCGCATCCTGGGCGAGGAGGGCGAACGCAATCCGGAATGGGCGATGACCATCGAGTCGCTGCGGGACAGCCCGGAGAAGCATGCGCGCAAGGACGCGGAACTGCGCCTTGCGGAGCACGTGGTGGTGCCGAGCGAGTTCGTGCGCGATACGCTCGCCGAGCATCCCGCCATGACCGCAAGCATCGATGTCATCCCCTATGGCGCGCCAGCGCCGCGCGCCCCCGCCGTCGAGCCGCGCCCCCGTGCGCCGCGGCTGCGGCTGCTCTACGTCGGGCATTTAAGCCAGCGCAAGGGCATCTCCTACCTGTTCGCGGCCATGCGGCGCCTCGCGAACGTGGCGAGCCTCACGTTGGTGGGGCCCAGGATCGGCGGTGACTGCCCGGCGCTCGACGGAGAGCTGGCGCGGCATACTTGGCTGGGCGCGGTACCGCACGGCCGGGTCCTCGAGATCATGGCGGAGCACGACCTGCTCGTGTTTCCCTCGCTCTTCGAGGGTTTGGCGCAGGTCATTCCGGAGGCGCTGGCCCAGGGGCTCCCGGTGATCGCGACGCGGAACAGCGGGGCGACCGCCGTGATCGATGACGGCGAGGACGGCTTCATCGTGCCGATTCGCGATCCCGACGCAATCGCGGCGCGCGTGACGGAGCTCGCCGAGGACCGCAACCGTCTAGAGGCGATGCGCCGTGCGGCCCTGCTCAAGGCTGCGGAGCGGTCGTGGGCGGCGCGGGAGGAGCGGTTCATTGCGATGATGCGCGCGCGCCTCGGCGCGGCGCCGCTTTAGGGAGAGGCGCCGCGATGTCGATCGCCCACCGCCTCGAGCTCGGCCGGCTTCGGCGCTGGTCGGCGATGCTCATCGAGTTCGGCCTGGTGCAGGTGGCCGTGCAGGCCATCGGCCTTGTCACCGGCATCGTCGTGGTGCGGCTGCTCGCTGTCGATCAATACGGGCTCTACACCATCGCCAACACGATGATGTCGACGCTCTGTCTGCTGGCGGAGAGCGGTGTCGCGAGCGCCGCGGTCGGCATCGGCGGGCGCGCCTGGCAGGATCCCGACTGGCTCGGCCGCACGGTAAGCTCCACCATCGCGATGGCGAGCAGGCTGCGTAACCTGGTGGCGGCGCCGGTGGCGCTGGTGCTCTGCTGGCTCCTGGTGAAGAACGGCGCCGATGCCGGCGCGACGCTCGCGCTCCTCGCGCTCGTGCTGGCGGGCGGCAGCCTGCAGCTCAGGGGGCAGATCTACGGCATCGTGCCGCGCCTCCTCGGCGAGGCGCGCTTCCAGCAGAGGGTGAATTTCCTGATGCCGGCGCTGCGCCTGCTCGCGGTTCTGACGCTGGCCGCGTTCGGGCTCACGGCAAGCACCGCGCTCGCGGCGATCGTGCTGAGCATCCTCGCGGCGCTCGGTGTGACCCGGCGCTGGATCGCCCGGCGGATCCCGCTCGGCGCGCCCGCGGACGCCGCGATCTCGGCGGAGCTCCGGCCCGTGGTGACGCGGCAGCTGCCGAACGGCGTCTATTATCTCTTCCAGTCGCAGCTCGGCATCTGGCTCTTGAGCGTGTTCGGCACGGCGGAGACCGTGGCGGACCTGGGCGCGCTCACGCGCATCTCGGCGGTGCTGGGCGTGCTGATCGCGACCATGCAGGGGCTGGTGGTGCCGCGCTACGCCCGCATCCAGGACCGCCGGCGCCTCACCGGGCTCTATCTGCTGATCCTCGCGGGCTTCGCGGCGCTCGCTTGGCTGCTGGTGGCGGTGGTGTGGATCGCGCCGGCGCCGATCCTCTGGGTGCTGGGGCCGTCCTACGCGCATCTCGAGCATGAGGTGCTGCTGGCGGCGGTGGCGTCGGCGCTCGCGGCGGTCAGCATCCTCGCGTGGAATTTGAGCGCCAACAGGGGCTGGTTCCTGCCGGTCTGGGTCAACATGCCCGTGGGCCTCGCGACGCAGGTGAGCCTGATGGCGTGGATCGGCGTCGCGACGGTGCGGCAGGTGCTGCTGGTGAGCGTGGGCAGCGAGCTGGTGGCGCTCGCCCTCAACGTCGGGGCGGGGCTGTGGTTCCTCCGGCGCCGGACCCTAAAGCATTGATTTTGCGGAAAGAATTTGAGCGGGCGCGGATCTGCGGTAAGATGGCGACAAGCAATGCTTAACCCGGTCGGGGCCAAAGTCGGCTGACGCCATGTCGGGATCGATCACCCTCTCGCCCATCCTCCTGCTCGCGGGGCTGCTGCTCGGCGGCTTCTGCCTGGTGCAGAGCCTGCGCAGCTGGGTCACGGGGCTGCAGCTCCTGACCCTGGTGGTGCTGTTCGGCGGCATCGTGGGCGCCCGCGCGGGGAACGGCGCGCTCCCGATCGCCTTCCGCGACGTCGCGATTGTGCTGCCGCTCTACCTCGCCTTCATCCTCAGCAGGACCGGGCGCCAGGCGCTCGCGAGCCTGCCGGGCGAGCTTACGGCCGGCTTCGTGCTGGTCTTCGGCTGGATGGTGGTGTGCCTCTCCAACCTCGGCAACGTCTCGACCTTGCAGCTCATGATCGGGCTCAAGGTCTGGGTGTTCTACATCCCCTTCCTCTTCGTGGGGATCGGCCTCGCCCTGCGGCCGGAGGCGATGTTCCGGGTGTTCCGGACCTTCGTGCTGCTCGGCCTCGTCGCCGCCGGCATCGGGCTCCTGCAATCGTTCCTGATCCGGATCATCGGCTACGGCCCCGCCATCGAGCTCTTCTTCGGGAATTCCGCGGGCGCGGCGACGCAGGGCTTCACGTTCTTCGTGGCGGGCGGCGGCATCTTCCGGGTGCCCGGCACCTTCTCGTTCAACTCGCAGTACGTGGGCTTCCTCTACCTGCTGCTCACCATCGGCATGATCGAGACCAACGCGGACCCGGACCCCTGGTACCGCCGGCTCGGCGGCATCGCGACCTTCGTGGCGCTCTTCGCGAGCATCGTCAGCGGCACCAAGGGCGCGCTGGTGACCTTCCCGGTGTTCGTGGTGGGCTTCGCCTTCTTCGGCCTGATGCGGAGCCGGTTCCTGCTGGTGGCGCCGGTCGCCCTGGCGCTGACGGTCGCGGCGGTGACCGCGATCGGCGTCGACCTCGGCGGCCTCTTCGGCTACGGCGCGACGCTGACCGAGAAGTACGCCCAGGGATTCTTCTTCCAGCAGATCGACCACGCGCTGCAGTTCGGCGCGCTCGGCCGCGGCATCGGCAGCAACACCAACGCCGCGCGCTACACGGTGGGCACCGATTTCGGCATGCTGGTCGGGCTCGAATCCTACTTCGCCAAGATCGCGGTCGAGCTCGGCACCATCGGCCTGGTGGTGTTCGGCGTGTTCCTGCTCATGATCGCGTTCCGGACCGCGCTGGTCTCGCTGCGCAACCGGTTCCGCGAGGAGATCGAGGTCATCGGGCCGCTCGCGATCTACATCGCGTTCACGCTCGTCACGCTCTTCAAGGCGTGGTCGCTCGACATCGACCCCACGAACATCTTCTTCTGGCTCTCGCTCGGCCTTCTCATCGGCACCGAGCGGCAGGCGCGCCGGGAGCGGATCGCGGCCCGCGAGGCGGCCATGATGCCGGCCCCGGCTCCCGCTCCGGCGGAGTAGCCTCAGCCCGGGCGAAGGCGCCGGTAGGTGAGGCGCTTCACCAGGGCGAGGGCGGCGGCGTCGGCGAGACGGCGCAGGCGCCGCGGCTTTTCCGGCGCCAAACCAGGGACATAGCGGGAAATAAAGCCTGTTGCATCGAGGAATTCGCGCTCATGACCGCGCTTTCGTAACTCCGTTGCGGCGGCATACAAGTGTTGCGCGGCGCGTTGATATGCTTCCGTTCGCAGAGCTTCGAAGTGACGGCAATGCGCTGGCAAATGGTCGAAGACATCCTCGAGCAGAGCGAGATTGTTCAAGCCAATGCGCATATCGCGGCTCAGATTGGTGCGATGCGTGCGGTGGTAGGCGAGGGCCTGCGGGTGGAAGACCAGATCGGATATCAGCGCGAGACGGAGCGCGAGGTGCCAATCGACGTGCCATTCCGAGGCCATTCCCGGCGGCATTCGATTGACGCCGCCGGCCTCTATGATCTTTTCCCGGCGAAAAAGCAGGGAAGGCGCTCGAATCGTGTAGTTGAGGGCTAGTTCGGGAAATGCATCGGGCGCGCGCCAATACCGGCCGGGCTTATACGGCACGCCGCCCCATACACCGTTACGCTCGTCCATGCGCAGGCACCGACAATACGCGAACCCGGCTTCAGGGTGTGCCGCCAGGACGGACGTCATCACCTCGAGAAATCGAGAATCACAGGAATCATCGCTATCAACGCGATAAATGTATTGCCCTTGCGCGTAGTCCATAGCGCGCTCGTTTGTCCGCATGCAGCCCACGTTCTCGGGGTTACGGAATGTCTTCACGCGGCCGTCGGCGGCGGTGAGCCGGCGGATCTCGTCGTAGCTGCCGTCGGTCGAGCAGTCGTCCACCACGATCCACTCGAAGTCGCGGAGCGACTGGCCGAGGATCGAGCGCACGCGCTCCGCCAGGAACGGCTTGTGGTTGTAGAGCGCGGTGACGACGGAGACGAGAGGCATGGCTCTATCCGCGCGTCCCGGCCTCGGCGAGGATCGCCTCCACCTTCTCCGTGAGCCGGTCCCAGTCGTACTCGTCGAGGGCGGGCTCCGGGAGCGGCGCCGGCGCCGTCATGCGCTCCTCGATCGCGAGGGCGAGCGAACGGGCGTCGGCATCGCAGAAGCGGACGTGGGAGAGGCCGCTCTCGGCGACCTCGTCGGCGAAGGGCGCGGCCACCACCGGCTTTCCCATGGCGCCGTACTCGAAGATCTTGAGCGGCGACTGAAAGTGATAATAGGGGTGGTCGTCGACCGCGGAGAGGCCGAGGTCGGTCGCCATGAAATAGGGCAGCACCTCCGCGTAGGGCACCGGGCCGACCGCGCGCACGGCCCGGGCGCAGTCGCCGGCGCGGCGCATGATCTCCGGCAGGAGCGCGCTGTCGCCTACGAGCAGCAGCACGACGTTGCGGCCCTTGCGGACGAGCTCGGCGATCGCGTCCACGAAATAGAGCCGCCGGCTCACGGTCAGGCCGATGATGGAGACGACGTAGGCCTCGGGGTCGAGGCCGAGCTTCTGCTTGCACTCGCGGGCGGTGTGGGCCGCGCGGAAGGCGCGGTAGCGCGCGAGCTCCACGCCGTTCGGCACGTAGTAGGCGCGCGGGTTCACCGTCAGCGCCTGGCGCAGCAGGCCCCGGGAGACGCACATCACGGCGTCGGCGGCCTTGACGTAGAGCGGCTCGAAGGCGCTGTTGCCGGTGTCGCGCGACCAGTCCATGCCGTCGAGATAGTCGCAGACCACGGGGACGCGCCCCTCGAGCGCGGCGAAATCGAGATAGCCCGTGATGTAGGGCGCGGGCGCCACCACCAGGACGTCGTAGCGCCGCCGGCCGAGCTCGCGCGCGACCACGCGGTCGAGGATCGCACCGTTGAGCGCCGTGAGCCTGGGGAACCGCCAGTGCGCGAGCTCGTCATAGGGCGGGCCGCGGCGCGTCCGGTGCGCGACGAGGTCCGCGAGATACCGCCAGGGCTCGTTGGGCGCATGGATATTGAAGCTCAGGACCGTCACGTGATGGCGCGCTGCCAGCCGCTCGATCAGGTGGTCGCTCCGCGCCCGGCCGACCCGGAGCGGCGCGTGCGGCAGCCAGAGAATGTTCATGGCGCGGGAGTTTATAGGCGAATGCGTCGACGGTCGCCGGCTCGTCGCGACCCTCACCCTCACCCTCCCATGCCCTCCCGACCCTCACCCTCCCAATCCCTCCCGACCCTCACCCTCCCATTGCTTCGCAATGGGTCCCTCCCTCTCCCACTTCGTGGGCGAGGGGCTTGTCTAGCCCCTCTCCTGCAGCCCCACCTCGTGGGCGAGGGGTTTGATTAGCCCCTCTCCCGCGCTTGGAGCGGGAGAGGGAGGGACCCGCCGCGCAGCGGTGGGAGGGTGAGGGTGCGGGTGCGGCGAGGTGGGGGGTGAGGGGCCGCGCAGGGCAACTGCTCTCAGTGAAGAAACGGGCTGTGCCTGTCTCTTCATCCGTCATGGCCGGATTTTTCCCACGGCTGTCCGGTTCGCGTTTTGATACAGCGCCGGAGAGTCTCCATCCGCGGGGACTCTCCCCTTTGTCGTCACCCCCGGGCTTGTCCCGGGGGTCCACGTTTTCGTTTGCCGCCAAAGAACACGTGGATGCCCGTGACAAGCACGGGCATGACGGCTCTTTAGAGTCTTCCTCGAATGAAAGCACAACCCGATTCGCTAGGACGGCCATGTTATGGTGCCCCTCCGAGGGAGGGGGCACAGGGGTGTACATACTCGGCATCAACGCCTATCACGCGGATTCGTCCGCCTGCATCCTCAGGGATGGCGTGCTGGTGGCGGCGGCGGAGGAGGAGCGGTTCCGGCGGATCAAGCATTGGGCGGGCTTTCCGGAGCTCGCGATCCGCTATTGCCTTGCCGAGGCGGGCGTCGAGCTCGGGGACGTCGCCCACATCGCGGTCAACCGCGATCCCCGCGCGAACCTCGGGAGCAAGCTCGCCTATACGCTCCGCCAGCGGCCGGACCCGCGATTCCTGCTGGACCGGCTCCGCCATGCCGGGCGCTGGGCGTCCCTCGACCAGGAGTTCGCCCGGCGTTTCCCGGGCGCCGACGTCGCGAGCCGCATCCGCCACGTCGAGCACCACCGGGCGCATCTCGCCTCGAGCTTCTACGTCTCGCCCTTCGAGGAGGCGGTGGTGGTCTCGGTGGACGGCTCCGGCGACTTCGCGACCGCCGCCTGGGGCGTGGGCCGCGGCGGGCGCATCGACGTCGAGGGCCGGGTGCCGTTCCCGCACTCGCTCGGCATCTTCTACGAGGCGATGACCCAGCACCTGGGCTTCCCGCATTACGGCGACGAGTACAAGGTGATGGGCCTGGCGCCCTATGGCGAGCCCGCCTACCTCGACCGGCTCCGCGACGTGCTGCGGCTCAGGCCCGACGGCTCGTTCCGGCTCAACCTCGACTATTTCGGCTTCCACCGGGAGCGGCGGCTCTACGAGTGGAACGACTGCGCGCCGAGCTCCGGCCGGCTCGCCAGCGACGCGCTCGCGAGCCTCTTGGGCCCGGGGCGCCATCCCGACGAGCCGCTGGAGCAGCGGCACAAGGACATCGCGCGCTCGATCCAGCGGCTCTACGAGGAGGCGTTCTTCAACCTGCTGCGCCGGCTGCACGGGCGCTATCGCCTGCCGAACCTGGTGCTGTCGGGCGGCTGCGCCTTCAACTCGGTCGCGAACGGCAAGGTCTATGCCGAGACGCCGTTCGAGCGCTGCTACATCCAGGCGGCCGCGGGGGACGCCGGCGGCGCGCTCGGCGCCGCCTATCACGCCTGGCACGCGCTCGAGAACGGCCGGCGCGGCTTCGTGATGCGCCACGCGAGCTGGGGTCCGGGCTTCTCCGACGCCGAGATCGAGAAACTGGTCTCGGGGCCGCTCGAGGGTGCCGCCGAGGGCGAGATCGAGGTGCGCCGGGTCGCCGACACGGACGCCTATTGCCGCGAGGTCGCCCAGGCGATCGCCGAGGGCAAGGTGATCGGCTGGTTCCAGGGCCGGATGGAGTGGGGGCCGCGGGCGCTCGGCAACCGCTCGATCCTCTGCGACCCGCGGCGCGCCGACATGAAGGACATCCTCAACCTCAAGATCAAGCGCCGCGAGTCCTTCCGCCCCTTCGCGCCGGCGATCCTGCGCGAGGCGGCCGCGGAGTGGTTCGAGACTGACGACGACGTGCCCTTCATGATGAAGGTGTTCCAGATCCGGGGGGAGCGGCGGGCGCAGATCCCGGCCGTGACGCACGTCGACGGCTCCGGCCGCCTCCAGACGGTGCGGGCCGACGCCAATCCCAAGTACCACCGCGTGATCGCGGCCTTCCGCGACCTCACGGGCGTGCCGATCCTGCTCAACACCTCCTTCAACGAGAACGAGCCCATCGTGTGCCGCCCGGAGGAGGCGCTCGACTGCTTCCTCCGCACCAGGATGGACGTGCTGGCGATGGGCGAGTTCGTGTTGAGGCGGCGGGAGCGAAAACCGTGAACTTGGTGCGTTTCCACGGCCGGCCGATGCTCAGGAAGATGCGTAAGTTGGCCGGCCGAATTCCGGGGCTCAAGAGTCTCCGCGCACTGGTTGGCCGAGTGTACATCCGACGAGCGCTGCGGACTATTGCCGCTGATCCGAAACGGCTTGAGCATTATGGATTCAGGGTATATTCGCAAAATGATGAAGACGGTATCATTGCGCATATCTTCCATGTGATCGGCATGGCCAATATGTCATTCATTGAGTGTGGAGCTGGTGATGGCACAGAAAACAACACGAGAAAGCTTTTGAATGAGGGGTGGCATGGGTTGTGGATTGACGGAGATCGCCAGAACGTCGAGATAATCCGCACAACAATGGATCGGCAAATCTCGGCTGGGCAGCTATCGGTGACGTGTGCGTTCATCACCCGAGAAAATATCAACGATCTTATTCTCGCTGCGGGGTTTTCCGGTGAGGTCGATCTCCTGTCCATCGATATCGACGGAAATGATGCGCATGTCTGGCGCGCCATCTCCGCAGTCAAGCCACGTGTCGTGTGCATCGAATACAATGCCTTCCATCGACCGCCAATAGAGTGGACGAGTGATTACGATCCCGACTTCCGATGGGACGGTCACATCGGGAGCTCCGGCGCCTCCTTGAAGTTGCTCGAGCGTATCGGAAATGAGAAAGGATACGCGCTCGTCGGTTGTAATATCACCGGAGTGAATGCATTCTTCGTGCGTCGAGATCTTGGTAATGAAAGGTTCTCGGCACCGTTCACGGCAGAACATCATTTTCGCCGGTGGTTAATGGCAAGCATTCCGCATGTTTCTACTGAGCCCGCCGGCGTGTCAGCTCCGGGTGTGTGAAGGAAATGCATATCCTTCACGTCTCACCGTCGTTGCACCCGAGCATCGCGTGATCTCAGCGTTCCCGCTGTCGAAGTGCGTGCAATTTTGATCAAATGACCACACGCGCGCGTCGATCACGATTGGCCACGCGATCGTTCCCATCGCCATGCGCGTCCTCCACGTAACGCCGGCGTTTCCGCCCGCGGTCGGCGGCATGGAGACGTTCGTCTACCAGCTCTGCCGCTATTCCATGCGGGACCTGGGCGTCGAGACCCTGGTCGTGCATCTCCATTCCGAGATATCGGAGTTCCGGCGCGAGGATTACCGGGGGATTGCCGTGGTGCGCGCGCCGACGAGGCATTATTTCGGCGTCTGGACCTGGCCGCCGAGCCTGCGCGAATACGTCGATACCTGCGATCTCATCCACGTCCACGATTTCCGCATGTCCGGCATCACCGTCAACATGGTGCTCCAGCGGCGCGGCCGGCCCATGGTGCTCAGCACCCACGGCGGCTTCTTCCACACCGGCCGCGGCTCGATCCTGAAGTCGATCTATTACCGGACGCTTCTTCCCGTGGTGCTCTCGCGCTATCGGGCCATCCTTGCCAGCAGCGTCAGCGACTACGAGATGGTCCGCGGCCTGCACCCGAGGGTCACCCGCATCGACAACGGGATCGATTACGACGGTTTTGCCGGCATTCCCCCGCTCGCCGCCGACCCCCCGAACTTCCTCTATTTCGGCCGCTTCGCCCGGAACAAGCGAATGGACCGGCTCTTCCAGGCGTTCGGAGCGCTGGCCGATCTGGGCGTGCCGTTTCGGCTCTTCGTGACCGGGCCGGACTCCGCGGAGACGAAGGAAGATTTGATGCGCCATTTGGCGGCGAGCGGCATTTCGGAGAGGGTGGAGGTGCGGTTCAATTCCGACGACGCAGGGCTCCGGCAGCTCCTGGAGAGCGCCACCTACTTCGTGCTGGCCAGCGAATACGAAGGCTTCGGGCTGGCGGCGGTCGAGGCGATGGCCGCGGGGCGCGTGGTGCTGCTCAATCGCATCAAGCCCTTCTCCGATTTCGTCGAGTCCGGCAAGGACGGATTCCTGGTGGATTTCTCGAACCCGGAACGAGCCGCATCCCAGATAAAAGCCGTGATGGCGCATGACCTCGCCGCGAAGCGGGAGATCGCCGAACGCGCGCGCCGGCGAGCCCGGGATTTCTCCTGGAGCTCGCGGGTGCTGGAGTTCAAGAAGGCTTACGATCTGGCTGGAGCCACACGCCGGGACGCCTATGGAGAGACACTCGAGTCCTGAGTTCTGGACGCTCCAGCTTCAACGTGGCGCAAAATGGTAGTTGGCGAAGGCTCGGGGCGCCTCGATAAGAGCGGACTCGTACCCGGGTAAGCCTGCGGCGATTTTGTTGAAGTCCGTGCCGAATGCGGCAAGGGCTTCATCGTTGCGCTCGATAATAACGTGTGGCCTGAAGCGCTGCAGGATTTCTCGAGCGCCCGCGAGCACCAAGCCTTCGGCACCCTCCACGTCAATCTTGATAAGATCGAGGCGGGGAAGGTCGGAGAGCAGCGCGTCAAGGGGAGCCGTCCGGCAATCCACCGCCCGCCACTCCCCGCGCGCGCGCAGACTGCTTTGACCGTGCGCTGCTGTCTCAGTCGGCTCGAACAGTTTGCCCGCACCTTCTCGGTCGCTGAGTGCGATAGGGAACACATTGACGTTGTGGCAGTCGTTGGCCGCAAGATTCGCCTCGAGCCGGGCGCGCGTTACGGGGTGAGGCTCGAACGCCAGCACCTTGCCGTTCGGGCCGACAAGCCGAGATAGCGTGAGGGTGTGGTAGCCGATGTTCGCTCCTACGTCTACGACCACATGCCCCGGTCTTACCAGCCGATGCATGAGGCGTAGCGTGGCGACTTCGAAAATTCCGTACAGCATAGCTCCCTCTGGCCATACATGAGCGGAAAGAGCCATTCGATAGCCGCGTGCAGTTCTGTATAAGTGGCGGTCGCGCGGGAGTCCCAGTGCGCGGTTCAGTTTTTCCGCAATCGGCCAAAGATAGCGATCGTTGCGCCAGAAGTGGCGCGTTAATGCAAAAGTGCGCGCCACGAGTGGGAGCCGCATGCCGATCTTGTGGCACAGCGCTTCAGCAGAAGCCAGCAAGGCCCCATTTCTCCATTTCTCCGCACCTTCTGAGTTGGGGTAACGGGCTGTTCTACGACTCATGGAACCTAGTTGACGCGTAGCGTCGCGTCGAACGCCAGAACAAGATCTTGTAGTAAAAAAAGTCGCGCAGAAAGAACCAGATCAGCGTGACGAACCAGACGAATCGCTGCGACGAGGGGCTCCGCAGGAACTCGACGAGGGCACGACCCGCCACCCGCAGCGGGCGCAGCGGCAGGTGGACCTGGCGAAAGTAGATACAAGCTCGATTGACGGTGCGGCTTGCTCGGCCATCGAGGTCCGGCCGGCGGTTCCATTTTTCTTGCACCGCGCTGAGACCTCCGCGGCTTCGCTTGGATGCATTCGACCCACCGCTGGTCACCTGCTGGGAGTGAATACGATAGGCGACAAGCCGGTCAGGGAGGCTATGAACCTCGGTGATGAGCGAAAGTTGGCAGAGAAAATCGGCGTCTTCGTCTCGCCAGATTGCCTCGTCCCACCCGTCGGTTTTGCGATATACGGACCAGCGACTCAGCAGCATCGGGAGCACGCCCGTTCCGCAGTAGAAGGTGACGAAGGGTGTTGCCGGCTCCGAATCCGTAAGGGCATGCGGCAACCAGAGGCTTGAAGGCGCCCACCGGTGGCCGCGGCGCTGCTCCGGGAGCACGACGCCCGCGGCGTCGATGTAGTCGTAGGATGGCAGGACGACTCCCGCCTTCGGGTTCGCTTGAAGGTACTGGAGGCCCGTTGAGAGGTAATGCGGTCTGTAGAGATCGTCTCCATCCAGAAAAGCAATGAACCCTGCCTCGGGGCTGATGCGCGCCGCACCGAAGTTGCGGGCAGTCGATGGACCGCCGTTCTCTTTCTTGAAAACTTTCAGCCGGGGGTCTTTCCGCGCGAGTGCTTCCACTCGTTCGAAAGTCTCATCGCTGGAACCGTCGTCGACGAAAATGCATTCGAGGTGTCGATGCGTCTGTTCGAGGACGCTCTTGACCGCGAGCGGTGCGTAGTCCTGCTGGTTGTAGCCGATGACCACCACCGACACGAGCGGTGCCGCACCACTGTCGCCCTCTCGCTCCGTCATGGCTTGCGTCTCAGGAGGAACAGGACGTTGTTCGACAGCAGCTCATCCTCGCCGTACCTCGCGAGCACCTCCGGCGTCAGGAACTCGCGGCCGAGATCGGCGAGCACCACGCGCTCCTCGACGATCTCGAAATGCTCGCCGAAGAGCCGGCGGTAGTCGGCGCGGGTGAGGCGGTTGAGGAAGGTGTCGGCGGGGAAGCGGTCGCGGCGGAGATGCTCCCAGGGCTCCGACCGGCGCCGCCGGGGCGCGGCGAGCGTGTGGGCGTACCATTCGGGGTCGTGGCCGCCCGTGATGCCCGTGAAGACGCAGGGCCGGATGAAGGCGAGGCCGCCGGGCGCGAGCGCCTGCGCCATGGCGGGCACGATGCGCGCGAGCCCCTCGCGCGGAATGTGCTCGAACACGTCCTCGGAATAGATGAAGTCGAGGGGCGGGAGGCTCTGCCAGAACTCCTCGGCCGCGGCGTCGGAGACGCGCAGGCGATCGGCCGGCAGGACGAAGGGACGGCCGCTCTCCGCCCGGATGGCCCGGGCGAGCGCGCGGCGCTCGCGGCGGTCGAACAGGAGCCAGCGCACCAGCGACTTGAGCGCGCGCTCCGCGCCGTGCGCCCGCAGGATGCGCAGGAATTCCGCCGGCGTGCCGCACAGCACCGGCCGGTCGAGATCGACCCCGGTTACGTCGACCCCGAGGCTCGCGAGCCAGCAGAGCCGCCACGGCCGCTGCCCGAAGCCGATCTCGAGCACGCGGCAGTCCTCCAGCCGCTTGCCGGCGTGGCGCGCGAGAGCCGCGCGATACTCCGCAATGCTCGCGCGCTCGGCCGAGAAATCCGGCTCGTGCCCGAGGCCGCGCAGCTTCATCGCGAGCAGCGCCGACCAGTAGCGCAGGCGCTCAGCGGCGCTGATATCCTGGATCGAGGAATGCGTACGACTCATGTCGGGCCGCTGCCGAAGCTCTCCGCATGGCTATAGCTTGAAAATAGCAGACGATAGGCGTAGTTGGCAGCTTCTGGGGATTGGAGTTTTCCTTAACCACTTGCCGCTCCCCGCGGACGGGCACCGCCAGGCACTGAATGCTCGATAAGCTCAAGAGGTTCCTGCCTGCGTCGCTGCGGCCCAAAATGTATTTGGTTCGCCTCGTGCGGCGTGAAACCAAGTGTCGGGTTCAGCATGGCCCCTTCGCGGGCCTCGATCTCGGTCCCGATTGCTCGTGGCTCCCGGCTTTGCTGGGAACCTACGAGAAGGAACTCTGGCCCGTCGTCAGCGAGATCGTGGAGATCGCTCCTGACACCATCGTGAACATCGGAGCGGCGGAAGGCTATTACGCCGTTGGTTTTGCGCGCCTGCTGCCGGGCACCAAGGTCCTGGCGTTTGAGATGGACGAACACGTCAGGGCGACATTGGCACAAGTCGTAGACCGCAACGGCGTGAACAAGGCTATCGAGATTCGTGGCAAATGTGACGTGCCGGCTCTCGCCCGCGCTCTGCAAAATGCTCCCAGAAGCCTCGTGATATGCGATGTCGAAGGATACGAGTCTGTATTGCTCGATCCGGCGAAGGTGCCGGAGCTGCGGGGAGCCTATATCCTCGTCGAGGTCCACGACTTCATCGTCGCCGGCGTCTCGCAGCAACTGCGGGATCGTTTCGCCGGAAGTCACGACATGCGGGAGATCGGTCAACTGCCGCGCGCGGCCTCCGATTTTCCATATATGACTTCCTTCCTTCGACTCCTGCCCTCCGCCTATCGAAAGTGGGCGGTGCGTGAACGCTGGGATGACAATACGGTCTGGTTCTTCATGTCGCCGAAATCGGCTGCGGCTTGATGCTATTGGTCAAAGCAGTCGATTGCCGCGGACGACCCGCGCCAGCTTGTCGGTGACTCTGCGGCCGACCCAATAGGCGTTTTCTGCACCTGCCTTCAATCGCTCGCGCCGCCAGGTGCCGAGGTCCTGGCCGGCGACGTCCTCGGGCAGGAAGCGGCGCGCGACGGCGGCGTAGGTGGTGTCGGCGTGGCGGACATAGGCCGGGGTCAGTCTGCCCGCGTGGAAGAAGGCGCGGTTCCTTTCCTTCGGGTCCCACCAGACGTGGGTCCAGAGGTGCATGCTGTAGATGCCGTCCAAATCCCGGACCCGGCGCTTGAAGATGTCGCGCAGGCCCTCGACGCCGAAGTCGAAGTTGAAGAACGAGCGCTCCGGCTCGACGCGGATCCAGTCGGGGTGCTCGCGGCTCAGCCGGAAGGGCAGCAGGGTGGAATGGGCGTTCCAGCTTCCGTCGAAGCTGTCGACGGTGCGGGAGAGCCACTCCCGCACGAAGGGCGCGCCGGGCTCGCCCATCATCCAGGCATTGCAGAGCGAGCCGCCGGCCTCGCGCGCCGCCGGCGTCCAGTGCACGTGCTCCTTCCCCATCACGAAGGATTGCTGAAAGAAATGCGCCGGCAGCGGCGAGACGAAGAGCGTGTCCATGTCCGCATAGATGCCGCCGCGCTCGGCCAGGATCCGAAGCCGCGCGATGTCCGCGAGGTGCGCGTAGCGGAACCGGTCCAGATCGGTATTCCGGTAGCGATAAGCCGAAATGAAGGAATCCGGCTCGATGCGCACGAGGGTCAGAGCCGGCTTGATACGGTCCCAATACTCGCCCCACGGCTCGTTCTGGCAGTGGAACATCACCTTGTCCGGCCGGTTCACGCCGATGCAGGAGGCGAGGCAAAGATAGTGCATGAGGTGGAACGGCTCGGTCTGCGGCCGCAAGCCGAACACGAAATGGAAGACGTTGGGGACGCGGGGCATATTGGTAAATGCAGGAACGGCAGGTAAACCGTGTCGCGTGGTCAAGTGGAAGTTAAATCATCATCGACATGCGTCCGCTAGAGAATAAGATGAGTGCCCGATAAGAATTACTCCGATCAGCCGCGATCAGGGGCCATGGCATCCAGAGCGTTCGAGTTGGGTAAATCGATTTCTCGGCGAATCGCCCCCCACCTCACGAAAACCTTGAAAATGTATAAGACGCTGAGTTTCGATCTCGGGCACTACAGGACCGTGAAGACGTCCTCGTGCATAGATCGGGAGGGCAATCCGCTGCCTTGGTACACATATCCAACGATCGAATACCTGAGGCAGTTCGAATTTCGCGATCGTGTCGTCTTCGAGTTTGGTTTGGGCAATTCTACGCTTTTCTGGGCTCAGCGGGCTCGCCGTGTCGTCGCGGTGGAGAATGATAGAGGCTGGTTCGAGCAGGTGAGCCGGCGTGCTCCCGAGAACGTCTCCTGCAATTTGGTCGAGGGCCGGGATGCATACGTCAACTTTATTAGTACCTCGAAGATGCCGTTCGACGTGATCGTCATCGACGGTCTCTACCGCCGAGCGTGTGCCGAAGTCGCAATTCGGCATCTCGCGGCCGACGGCTTCATCGTGCTCGACAATGCCGACTGGTGCCAAGAGACGGCGGCCTTCCTCCGTAACCAGGATTTGATCGAGGTGGACATGGCGGGGTTTGCGCCGATCAACAACTACACGTCCATAACCTCGCTGTTCTTGCGTCGCGGCGTCCGACTGGTGCCCGCCGGTCAGGTTCATCCCGTGCCTCCCGTAGGGAGTTGGCCCATAGAACAGCGTCAGGCGGATCTCGAGGAGCGAACTCTCAGGGCAGAGCGGTAGGACCGGCTCCACTTGAGAGCACTCCCCATGACCGTGCATGAGGAGGGCGCCGGCCGCGCCTGGGCAGTGAGCCTCGTCGCGGCCGTCCTCGTGACCGTGCCGGTCTGGCTCGTCACGTACCTCCCGCTCCTCGACGATCCCTTCCACATCGCGCGCATGGCGATCCTGCACGACATCGCCTGGGGCGGGCCGATGGCGCGGTTCTACGAGCTCGGCTCGCTCCTGATCCCGAACCTCGGGATGGACGGGGTCATGCTGGCGCTCACGGGCCTCATGGGCGTGGAGGCCGCGGGCCGCGTCTTCACGGCGGCGGTGCTGGCGCTGACCGTGGCAGGGGCGGGCTTCCTCGCGCGCACGCTCCACGGCCGCGCCGGGCTCGCGCCGCTCCTGGCGGGGCTCCTGGTCTTCAACCAGACATTGGCGTCTGGTTTCTTGAATTATCTATTCTCGGTTGCACTGCTGCCCTGGGGGGTGGCGGTGCTCATCCGGCTCAGGGAGCGCCATTGGGCCGCCCGGCTCGGCGCTAACCTGTTGTTTTCGGCCGCACTTTATTTTGCGCATTTCGTGGGGTTCATGTTCTACCTGGTGGCCGCCGGCGTGCTCGAGCTCGAGGCGAGCCTGCCGCGGCTCCGGCGCGAGCCCGGCGCCGCCGCCCGCTCGCTGGCGGTCTCGGCGCTGCCGCCGGCGCTGATGCTCGCGCTCTTCGTGCTCGCCTCGCCGACGGAGCGGGAGGCCGGGAGCGCCATCTCCTACGGCGGCGTGCCGACCCTCATGGGCTTCATCCGGTGGAAGCTGCTGCTGGCGCCGCGGCAGCTCAGCACGGACAACGCGGCGCTCGACGCCCTCTCCGCCGCGGCGGCGCTGGGGATCGCGGCGCTGGTCGCGGTCTCGGCGCGGGTCCGCATCCGGCGGGAGATGCTGGCCGTGCTGCTCGCGCTCTCGGCGGTGACGGTCGCGACGCCGGCGGAGCTCTTCACGGCGCGCTACGTCGATACGCGGCTCCCGGTCGCGATCCTGGTCCTGCTGGCGGGGAGCCTGGAGATCGCCTTCGTGCGGCCCCGATGGCGGGGGCTCGCGGTGGCGGCGCTGCTCGCTTTGCTCGCGGTCCGGTCGGCGGCGATCGCCAGGGACTGGATCGGCTTCGACGCGATCTACCGGGAGGCGGCCGAGGCCTACCGCACGCTGCCGCCGGACAGCATCCTCTTCGCCGCGGCGGGCGGCCTCAACCCCGGGCGCAGCTTCGCGGACACCTGGCGGCCGCCGATCGCGCATCTGGCGGCGCTCGCGGTGCCGGCCGGCGGCGGCACGTTCGTCCCCGCGGTCTGGGCGCATCCGGCGCAGCAGCCGATCCGGGTCAGGCCCGCCTATGCCGAGATCTACGCCTTCCAGACGCCGGGCGCGCTGGAGATGCGGGACACCGAGGCCTTCGCGGGGTTCGTCGCGGAGATCCGCGACCTCATGAGCCGGCGCCGCGCGCAGGGCCTCGACGATTTCGGCGGGCGCGTCTTCCTGGTGCTGCTGTTCCCGGCGGCGCTCGACCATCCGGGCGTGCCCGGCGCGACCGAGATCGGCCGGCACGAGCGGTTCTCGATCTACCGGGTGGCGGAGCCCCGATGAGCGCGAGGCCGGCGTGAGCTGGGCGAGGGGGCTCGGCGGGAACCTCGCGCTGATCCTGGCGGGCCAGGCGGTCGCGAACTTGCAGGGGCTGATCGCGCTGCCGATCGTGATCCGCGGGGCGGGTGCGGCGACTGCTCGCCTATTTCTCGCTCAATACCGGCATGCACGAGAACCACCTCTCTTCATTGGTGCCACTCCGGCCTTGATCTGTGCCAATGGCCTCCCGCCCCCTTGGATGGGGTTGATGACGGATCGGTGACGGGCATGGTCCACAAGGCGGACTATTCTGCGCGAGCGCCCGGCCGCATCGAGCCCGGTAACGATGGGCTCGGGTGGCGGGCCGAGCGCCTGGCGCCGCGCGTGATCGTCGGTGTCGGCCTGCGCCGCCGGCTTCAGCTCTTGGGGATTCGGGAGGCGCGGTCACCGATGATTGTCGATCCGAGCTTGATGGCCGAGTGGGAGCCCGCCGCCTTCGACGACATCTGGCGCCTGGGGCCAGACTCTGCCGGTCGTGACCCGGCGGAAACTGGACGCACTCCCCGCTCCGCGCCGGTCATACCCGGTCCTCGGCTTTTGCGCCGTCGGTCCGCAGCGCCCACAACAGGCTCAGGTTGAGCCAAGTCAACGCCCTCATCTGCAGGACGAACATCGCGCGGGTGCGCGAGTCCCAAGCCAGATTCAACAGGATGCACGACGCGAACTGTGCGATGAGCGCGGCCGCGGCAGCGCCATCAGCTCCATAGCGCGGAGTCAGCACGAGATTGAAAACAATGTTGACCATGGCGCCGACGACCGCGCGCAGCAGCACGAATGTCTCATAGCCTTCGCCGATCAGCCATTGCAGCTCGATCAGCCCGAGTGCGATGAGTGGAGTTGTCCAGATATAGATGCGCAGCACGGCTGCCGCGCCCAGGAATGAAGGGCCGAGCAGGATCCCCATCAACGGATCGGAAATCAGGCAGAGGAATGCTGCAAGCAGGGTGAGCGCTACGCAGGCCCCCTGCATCAGACGCGCGAGCCCGTCGAGGTATTGCTCCGCGCTCTGCGATTTCATGGAGACGAGGGTCGGCACCGTCGATGCGATCAAGTTTGCCGCCAAAAGTCCGCAGACGTCGCCGATGCGCACTGCCGCGACAAAGAAACCGGCCTCGTGATCGCTCGCGAGACGCTCGACCATCACGACACCCACTCGCATCAGAATCGCGGTAGCCAGCGACGCGAAGAGCAGCGGCAAGCCGCGACCCAGCAAGGCGCGGGCCAACCGCGGATCGAACCTCCAGCTTGAGAAGTCGCCGAAATGCATCCGATAGAGAATCAACAGGACGAGTACGAACAAGGCTGGCTCAACGGCGGCAACGAGTATGAACGCAGGTAATGACAGCGCGAAGTAGACCAGCCCGAGCCGGACGATCGCCATGGCCGCCCGGACCGCCGTGCTGGCGAACACGGGGAACCGCGACTTCGTGTGGGCGTTGAATAGGGTTTGCGGGGTGCCAAGGGCCTCGATGATGATCCCGGCAGCAAAGACGAAGCCGAACAGCGTCGTGTTCCCGAGTGGAAGGTCGGACACGGATATGGCCACGCCGATACCGACGCCCGCTGCAAGCGCAATGCACAACCTCAGGGGTGTTGCGGTACCGAGGAGGCGGCCGGTGTCCTGTGGACTCTTCACAAATTCCTGCAGCAGAATCCGGTCCATCCCGAGCGGTACGACGGAGACAAAGAGTGCCGCCAATCCAATCAGATAGCCCAGGGTGCCAAAGCCCTCGGGACCGAGGTAGCGCGCCACCAGAACCGTGACTAGAAGCGTGATGAGCACATCGAACGCGCGTTCGCCGCAAAGCCATGCGAAGTTCGCTGCGATGGCGCGCCATGAGCGAGGCTCGACCGGAACGGCGCCTGCCGGGGATGGTCCGGAGACTTCGCTCATCTCGGCAGGATTCCACGGGCGAGACGACCCATGTTGCGCGCCAGACGATCCCATGCGCGCCGCGCCAGCGGTCGTCGATACCAGGTCTGCTCGGCGCGGAACTCGCTTAGGTCTGCCTCGTCATCGGCCCTCACCTCAGCAGGGTGGCGGATGGCGCCGAGAGCCGCCGTGGCCCGGTCGGCGAACAGTGGGTGTGGCGTCGGCGTATGGGTCGCACCGGGCCCGAATCCGATATTCGACACCAGATTGACGTTGGGTGCGGCGATCAGTCCGTCGTGATCCCACACCGCGAACTGCCAGCGGTAGCCCCAATTGTCTATCTGGTTCGCAAACGTGGAACGAAGCAGATCAAGATAATGCTCGCGCATCTCGGGGTCGGGCAGTATCGCATCGATCTTTTTCCTGTCGACGAAGCTCTGAAACGACGTCATGTGAACGTCATAGCGCCGCCAAGCACGGCGCCACGTCGCCCAGCCCCAGGTATGCGCGATGCGCGAGAAGTAATAGCTCGCGTCACCTCGAATGATGCCCTCCTGAAAATTATTTCCGGTGATCGCCATCACGCGATCGTTGTCGCGAAAGCGCTCGAGCAAAGTCTCGCAGAAGACGAAGAAATCCGGATGCGGCAGGCAGTCATCCTCCAGGAGGATTGCCTCCTCCGCCATCGAGAAAACCCAGTCAAGGCCACTCGAAATTCGCCGCTTAAGGCCGAGTCTCGTCGGGGCGAAGTTGCGATGTATCTCGCAATTCCAGTTGATCGACTCGACGGCCGCGCGCGCCTGCGCGCAGAGTGCCGCCTCGCTCGAATTTCCCTCGCGCGGCCCATCGGCGACGATGAACAGGCGGTGCGGTCGCGCCTTCGCGATTTCGCGAAATACCCGCTCTGTGGTTGCGGCCCGTTTGTGTATGAAAAGAGCGACGGCGGATTCTATGACCTGGCTCCGTGCGGACTTTCGGCGTCAACGCCTTGCACCGTGCATCCAGTCGATTGGCGGCGCTGCCTCGCCGTCATAACGGCGTGGAACGGACCACATCGCGCCGAGTACTTGGTCGAATTCGGGCGGATCGAACGGTGCCATGCCGCCATAGGGGTAGTTCGTCAACTCGCCCACGACGATCCGCCCGGCGATGTTGTAGAGGTCGACGCGAAGGAAATCAAAACCGACAGCCAATCTCTCCGCCACCTCAAACATTGCCTCGATATTATGCGGGAAGGCGGGGTCGGTCGGAAGGTTCGGATACAGCCACCTGACGTTCACGCGGTTTAGCGCTCGGTCGTACATGTTGCGCTGGTCGTTGGAATACCGGCCGAAGTGTACGTCTACATAGGCGGCTTTACCTGAGAACACGTAAAATTTCCAATCCGCCGGGATCATCCCTCGTTCATCTAGCAGCAACTCCTCGATGACCAGACGAGGAGGGATATCGCGATAGCACCACTCCCTTTCCTCTGCGTAGAGGTTGCGGCCCAGCCAATGCTGAAATTGGGGCGTGACCTCGTCGATCTTCAATGCAGCCTTGTCACGGACAATCTGAATCATGCCAGTACCATGGCTCGCCTTGACGACGAACTGAGAGGGTAGCCGTTCGTAGTCGATCTCGAGCGGCGAGAGGCAGATCTGATAGATCCGAGTCAGATAGTCGGTTCCGACTCTCCCGGCGATGTACTCTCGGACTCTGACCCTGTCCGCAACCATCGTCAACAAGGGCCGTCGATCGTAAAGCCGCTTGTAACAAACTTTCTCGTTGAATGTCCTGGGCGCACGCAAATCGAGCTTGCGCCCGAATTGGTACTGGAACCGATGCGCCAGAAGCCATCGGTCGTAGTGCCATTCGAGCCTGCGGTTTATGCCGGCGACCGCTGATGCTGCCAGCCTGAGCCTGCGCCGCGCCGCGCCGGAAAATATCTTGTCCACGAGTGAGTCGGCGTTAGATTGATGCGCTGCCCCCGGGCAACGCCACGACGAGAGTTTATCCTCGGCGATGTTACGCCGGTAGTCGGTCACGCCTCGCGCGACCCCGCGGAGCGGCCTGCAAATGGTTAACGTTGCCTGCCGCCGTGTTCCCGACCACCGCGGGCTCGGGCCTATCGCTTGATGAAAACCGCATAGTCCAGGTCGGCGCTGAGTTCAACGTCGCCGCCCGACACCATTTCCGGCACGAGCCGCCGCGCCAGGCGTTTCAACAGCGCTCGCAGGCTCAGATCCGGGATTCCGAGCGGGCTCGAGGTCTGAAATACCAGGCTATACTCGGTCTCGAGCCGGCTCGGATGGCCAGCGTCGAGTCTCTTGTCGCCATAAGGGGGAACGATGAGGTAATCGCCCGAGCCCGGATGAGAAGGCGGCGCGCCCTGGAAGGCGCTGAAGGCATGCGCCACTTTGCCGGCCCCCTTCTCGAGCTGATCGGGATAATCCGCCGGCAGCTCTGACCGCAAGTCGAAGCGATCGGCTGGCAGGCCGGCATGGACCAGGAACCGGGCGAGGCTGACATAAAGTTCGGAATCAGGACCGAGGCCGTCGATATAGATATTGGTGCGGCCGGTGGCGCTCGTGCCGATATTCGCCGCCAGGAAATTGACCATGGCGTCGTAGTTGTGGGGGTCGTACTTGTAATAGGTGATGTTCGCCAATGTGGCGGGGATGGCGCCAGTCACCAGGAAAACCACGGTAAGTCCGACACCGACCGCCCACGCACGGGCTTTTGCGGCTTCCGGCTGTGCCGCCCAGTGAAATAGTGCCGGCATCGCGAATACATAAGCGGGTAGCCAATAGTAATCCTTGGCGATGTTGAGGATGAGGTACGCTGACATATAGGTGGCGGCTGCTGCCAGCATCGGGTCGCCGACGGCATCGAGAGGGCTTCGTTTCGTCAGGATCATCCGGAATCGCCATGCGGTAAGCGGCAAAACCAGGAAGGCCAGGATCGGGTCTGTCGTGATATAGAGGGTGACGTTCTTCGCGGCGCGGAGCAATGGATTCACGGGCAGAGTGCCATAGAGAACAGGACCCCGGTGACGGTAGATCAGCACGTAATAGAGAACGGCGAAAAGCATCGCGCTCAATAGCAGCAAGATGTCGAGCTTCGACGTCGTTCGGTTGCCTCTCGGCTCCGTGGCCGCGAGCCGCGTCAGGGCGAAGCTGCCCAGCATGATGAAGCTGGTCTCCTTGTAGTAGAGCGCCAGATTCGCCGACAGAATAGCCAACAGGGCGTGAGTGCGCGCGTTTCCGTTTGCAAATCGCCAATATGACCAAAGGAAAGCGGCAAATAGCGCGAGGGAATCCCGCTCCGACACTTGCAGGTTGAACCACGCGCTCGCAAAGCCAGGCAAGAGGAGTAGTGTCGCGAGCGCCAGCAGCGCAAGTTTTTTCTCAACAAAACCGCGCATCACATCCATGAAAAGTCCGGCGAATAGCAAGAGCTCGATTGCGTTGAAGGTGAAATAAGAGAAAGGATTGTTGGATATCAAGGCGACCAGATTGAACTCCTGGCCGGTCAGCGGATCAAATCTTCCGTTGCTCGGATCGATGTCGAACTGAAGCGGCTTTCCAAGCAAAGTCGTCACGACAAAGCCATGGTCGTCATTCGGTGAAAGGTGCGCATCGAAAGGAATGAAGCCGGCATAGAGGATCACCATGAACGACAGGATGACTGCGGATACGGTTGGAATCTTGTCTCGCAGTGGACACGCTGTCGAACGCACAATCATCAGGTGCCGTCCCTTGAGAGCAGCCTTCCGGTGGTGGGTCGGGCAAAGGTCCTGATTTGCAGTATGACAACCCGATGCATTCGACCACCGTAGAGCAGATAGGATACTGTCGTCGACACGCGCTGGCGCGACCCTGTCATCGCCTTCGTGCGCTCACCCTTCCTTGCCTGATCCCCAACAGCCGCATCGCATTCCCGCCGAGGATCTTCGCCTTCTCTGCGCGCGTGAGCTTGCGAGCGCCCATGGCTTCCGGATCTCGCGGCGGAGGTCGCTGCGCGCGCGATGCGCGTGATCCATCCGGCCGGAATAGGCCGGCAGGAAGCCGCCGCCATGGGCCACGACCATCTTGAGCCGCGGATAGGCCTCGAGCACGCCGCCGAAGATCAGATGGCTGACCGCGACGGTCGAGGCCAAGGGATTTCCGATCACGTTGATGAGATAGTGGTCCGCGAGCCGGCTGCCGTCGCTGTAGCCGCTCGGATGCATGAAGATCACCACGCCGAGCTATCTCTCCCGCGGGCTCGCGCTCTAGGAGTTGATGCGCCGGCATTGTGGGCCATTTTTGCTCTGGGTGCTCTGCCTCAGCGACGAGCGCCAAGCCGTGCTTGGCGCGCCTCGACTGGTGTCGCGACGACGAGGCCGAGGGCCGGTTCGCCGACCAGAAGTATCTCGATCAGTTCCCGGAGCGCTTCGCCGACGTGCGGATATCGCGGCATCCCGGCGTCAATCTGGCGCCCTGGAACCTCGACAACCACACCCTGTGGACGGGCGGAGACGGCTCGCTGCTGGTGGACGGCCGGCCGCTCATCTTCTTCCATTTCCACGGGCTGCGCCGCCTTGCGCCCTTCCTCTGGAACACACAGACGCGCGAATCCGGCGCGCCGCTCAGCCGCCTCGTGCGGTCCTCGATTTATGCGCCCTACCTCGCCGCCCTGGAGGGCGCTGAAAGCACCACTGCTTCTCCGCGGCGGTGGGCTTTGGATTATTGCAAAGAAGGTATTGTCATAGATAGGATTTTCTTGCTCGCATTGACCGCATATAACCACCCTTTCTCGAGCATGACCTCGGCCGGGACAGGCTGCGGGCGGTTAATGGCTTAGTTAAGATCTGGTGGTTCAGTGGGGCCTCGGGCAATCGAACGGCGGGCGAGGATGTCGCTATCATGGCGCGAAGGCCGCACTGACTCGGGCGCGGCGTCGGCTCAAGATCCGGCGGCTCGGAGCAATGTATTGAGCGATTCCACCGGCGGAGGTCTCGCCCGGCACGTGCAAAGGCATGTCGCCCGCCTGGTGGTCGGGCTCGGCTTGCGGCACCGCCTGATGTTGCTGGCCGAGCGTCAGGCGCGTCACCGCACGATCGTCGCGCCGGACGCCATCGAGCGCTGGCAGCTCGACGCGTTCAACCGGATCTGGGCCGGCGCGACTCAGAGGTTCCGGTTCTACGCCGACTGGAAGCGTCGCCACCGCCTGCCGGATCGGATCGGCGCCATGGCCGATTTGACCGGATTCCCGGTCCTGCGGGCGACCGATATCGAGCAGAACCTGGAGGGGATCGTCGAGGACGCCGGTTCCTGCCGGCTCATCTTCACCGGCGGCAGTTCCGGCTCCACGCGTCTCTTCCCGCGTGGCAACGAGGACTACGCGCTGCTCTACGCCAGCATGTACCTCGGCAGGTCCTGGGCGGGCATCAAACCCGGCGACGATATCGTGCACATCTGGGGCCACGAGCACCTGTTCGGCGCGGGCGCATGGCGGCATCTCCGCAAGATCAAGCGTCAGGCCATGGACTGGCTGATCGGGACGCGGCGCCTCAACGCCTATCGCCTCGACGACGAGTCCGTTGCCTCGTATTTCGAGGCGATACGGGCCCGGCCCGGCGCGGTCGTGATCGGCTACGTCTCGGCGCTGCGTAAGCTCCTGGACTATGTCGAGCGCACGGGCACCGACGGCCGCGCGGCCAGGGTCCGCGCGATGATCTTCTGCGGCGAGACCGTGTTTCCCAAGGATCTCGATCGTGTCCGCAGGTTGCTGGGCACGGTGCCGCTGGTGGAGTACGGGATGCAAGAAACCGGCGTCATGGCTTATTCCGGCCCGGACGGCAGCGATCTCACGTTCTTCTGGGATGCCTTCCATTGTCATGCCGCGGCCGACCACGAGCTCGTCGTCTCCACGCTGCAGCCCGTGCGGTTCCCGCTGATCAACTACGGCACCGAGGACCGGATCGAGCCCCTGGAAGGGATGGCGGCTCTGCCGTTTCGCTGCGCGCGCGTCACGGGACGCACCGGCGACGTCCTCCAGCTGACGCTCCGCGGGCACCGGCGCGTGGAGTTCCATAGCGACCTTATTTTCGACCTGCTCGACGTACTGCCGCAGGTGCGCTCGTACTTCATCCATCAGAAAGGCGAAACGATCGACATCGCGGTTGAGCTCTCGCCGGGCCATGATCTCGCGCATGCAAGGGCCGCTTTCCTGCGCGAGCTGACGCGGGAATTCTCCGATCTCGAGGCGTCGCGGATCACGTTCTCCTTGCTTCAGGAGGAGCGCCAGACCATAGCCGGTAAGAGACAGTACCTGTTGCGGGAGTGAGAATTCTCAAGAGCTGCTGCGAGGGCCCGGCTCCCGCCGCGGTCCCTTCGGCGCCTGCGGCGTCGCCACGAGACCCACGGTCTCCCAACCGAACTGATCCGGGTGACGCAGCGCCAGGGGCTCAAGCAGCGTCGCAAAATTCTGCGCAATCGCCCGGTAATCGAGATCCGCTGCAGGATCCGTCGGCAACGGCGGCTCCACGGTTATCTCGTAGCAGCCATCGTCGGCACGAAATACGAAGACCGGAAGAAGTGTCGCGCCGAAGGTGCGCGCCAGGTTGATTGGGCCAGTCGGGACCTGTAATTCAACGTCGCGGAACGGGGCCGGAACCAGTTTCCACGCCTGGCGTCCCAAGGCTATGCATATCGCTCGGTTCGATTTGAGACGCTCGCCAGTGAAGAGCAGTGCGCGGCCGGGATCGTCGTCGGTGATAAGGATACGCTCGGCGAGATATCGCGCCTCTACCTTGATCCAAAAAGGATTGATGAAGCGGATGAAGAATGGCGATGTGGAAAACCCATGCTCCGGTCGTGCGAGCACACAGTGCGCAATCCCGGCTCGCCACAGGGCGATATGAAGTATCGGCGTCGTGTAGACGCCGGTCATCCACAAGATCGCCCCTGATCCCAGCTCCAAGGCACGCGTCAGGTGCTCCATGCCATGCCATCTGATCGCGAGCTGCCAACGGCGCCAGGGAGGCAAGAGCGCGAGCATCAGCATAGATTGCACGCGCATCCGGTTCCGCCAACGCGCCGCGATCGCCGCGCTCTCTGCCGCCGACAGCCGCGTCCGGAACGTCCGAGAGATGAGCAGATCGGTCGGGTGCGATCGTCGCTTCCACAGCCTCGTCATGCCTCCGATCGCGCAAGAAATCGGCCAGAGCCAGCTGATCGGCAGCAGCCAGCTGATCAGCCCGAGCGGCATCAGCCTGACGAGCTGAAGCAGATCGCTCCGCGACGGGACGGGGAGGTGCCGTTTCGACGCGTCAGCCGGTTCCGTTGGGCGACGAGCCGTCATGGTGCATCATGGTTTCGTGGAAGGCAGAGTAACAGAGCGACGAGCCCGAACTATCACCAATTGCCGCAGGGCGCGCCGTCAATGCCGTTCATCCGGCTTTCTCGATCATCTGCGTCCCGAGTGGTGGCGCGACTCGAACGATCAAGTCAGTACGCAAGCGCACAACGGGCAAAGGTGGCCGTTCCGCCCGCCACGTTGAGCTCAGGGATCGACCAAGACGGGCACGGGAGAAGCCGCCGGCGCGACCAGGCGATCTGCTGGGAAGACCAGAGTCACCGTCGTACCCACACCCGGCGTGCTGTCGATCTCGAGGCTACCGCCGTGCAGCTCGATCCGTGACTTCACCAAGGGCAGGCCAAGCCCAGTGCCCCCGTGCTTGCGGGCGAGGCCGCTATCCACCTGACGGAATGGCTTGAGGGCAATCGGAATCTCCTCGTGCGACATGCCGATGCCGGTATCCGCGACCCGTATGAGCAAGGTCCCGGCCATTCCACGCTCGGCGAGGACGGTGATCCGGCCACCCTCGGCGGTGAACTTAATTGCGTTCCATAGCAGGTTGAGCAGCATTTGCCTGAGCATGCGTTCGTCCGCGCGCAACCGAGGCAGGCTCTCCGGGAGCGCGATCTCTAGCCGTAGGCCCGCGGCGGCGGCGCGCTCCTCGACCATGCGCTGGGCCCAATGGATCGTCTGCGCCGGGTCAAACTCGCTTTCGTCCAGCTTGAGCTCGCCTGCCTCTGCACGCGAGAAATCCAGCACCTCGTTGATCACCGAGAGCAGATGCCTGGCACTCTCCCGAATGTCCTTCGCGTATTCGACGTATCGCGCATTGCCAATCCGCCCTATCAGCTCGTCGCCGATGATCTCGGAGAACCCGATAATGGCGTTCAAGGGTGTCCGCAGCTCATGGCTCATGTTCGCCAAGAACTGACTCTTGGCCTGGCTCGCGGCTTCCGCGGCCTCCTCGGCCGCGCGGCGAACGACGACCTCCCGGCGCAGATCCTCCGCGAGCAGGCCGAGGCGATCGGCTCGGATGCGGCTGCTCACTAGATAGATGCAAAGCAAGAACGTGATTGCGAGGCCTGCGCCGAGCTCCGTCCAGCCGACCGCAGCCAGCGCTGTCGCCAAAAATCGCGGCGTTGGACGAAGAATGAGCGTCCAGTCACGGCCAGCGAAGCTGAGCGACGAACCATAGATCGGTTCATGCAGAGCCGCAGCTTCGCCTGGCCGTGACTGGACGCCACCGCGTCCGCCCGCCGGACGGTAATAGATCACGCGCTCACTGGCGGGGGCGCCGTCATCTAACACATACATCTCGAGATCTTCAGGCAGCGGGTCGAGCGCCTGCACGATTGCATCGATGGCCGGACTCATGAAGAGACGAAGTGCGAGGAGCCCCACAGGCCCTTCATCCGATCGACCGCGCGCGGCGAGCGACGCGTAGACCGGTATATAGACCAGCGACGCTGTAACCCCCGAGTGGAGCAGGCCTTGCGCGGAGGCAGCCATGCGCCCGGTATCGACCGCGCGGTGCATGGTATCCTGTCGGATCGGATCCGAGAGCACATCGAGACCGAGCGGTGCGGCAGAATTCGAGGGCGCGGAATAGCGCAGCGGGAAGTAGACAGGGCGCGGTCCCGCCGTCACGAGGCGGCCGTCCGGCCCGGACTCCCTGATCCTGTAATCAGCCAGTCCATCGGCTCGGGCTGTCGCTTCGAAGGAAGCGCGGTCGGCTGCGGTCACGCGTGGCGACCAGCTCATCGCCTGCAGCCCCGACTGCAGAATGTGGCTGGCGAGAAAGACGCTTCGGGCATATGCCTCGAAGCGGGTCCCATTGAGGCCGTCATAGGGGAAAGACGCCGCGAAGCCCTCGATGGTGCCTTGGTAGCGGCTCAGCACCTCCTGCAGGCCGCGACCGCGGTTCTCCGCCTCGATCGTGAGTTCAGCCGCGAGCCTGTCACGCGCAGTGCCCTGGGCGAGCATAAAGAGGCCGAACGAAGTCGCTATTCCGACGCAGGCAACGACCGCCACCGGCCAATACCTACGCAGTCGCATGAACACGGTCAGCAAGCCGCTCCTGTCCCGGGACTGGATCCCGCCCCTCACGCTTATCGCAAATTGCTTAATTTTCCTGAATGTAAGGGAGCGTTAGGAAAGGCGCCAGACACTAGCGTCCCGTGCGAGAAACGCTAGCGGCTCATAGTCACGGGGGCGACTGAGATCGACATGGTATGGAGCCACTGGGTGCCCCGATGGCCTGCGCTTGGAGGCTTGGCCTTCCTTGCGGCGGTTTTTTGGCCTTGGACAATGGAGGCGCGAGCCGACGGACTCGACAACATCATTGCGAGGGGCGTGCTTGTGGTGGGCACCAAGGCTGATTACCAGCCTTTCGGGTTCCGCGATGCCGGTGGCGGGATTGTGGGGTTCGAGCCCGACCTCGCGCAGGACATTGCGGCGGCACTCAAGGTGAGACTCGAGCTGGTACCCGTGGTCTCCACGACTCGCATCCCGCTGCTCGCGGAAGGCAAGCTCGACCTGGTCATCGCGACCATGAACGACACGCCCGAGCGTCGCAAGCTCGCAAATATCGTGCAGCCCGGCTACTACGCCTCGGGCGTCAATGCGCTCGCGCCACGGTCACTTCACCTCCACGTTTGGCAGCAATTGCGGCGAAAGCCCGTCTGCATGATCGATGGCTCGTTCTATGTAGATGACATCAAGCAGCGTTACGAACCAGAGATCCTGACCTTCAGAACCACCGTCGAGATGTACGGCGCGCTGAGAAGCGAACGCTGTGCTGCGGTCATCTATGATGACACCGCCATCATTGGACAGCTGCAGAACCCCGATTGGACGGCGTATGAGATGCCGCTGCTGTCGATCATGGTCGAGCCCTGGGGGATCGCGGTGCGTCTCGGTGAGGCGAGGCTGGAGAAAGCCCTCTCGGACATGGTGAAGGAGTGGCACCGAACCGACCGCATTGCGGGGCTCGAAGATCGCTGGCACATACCCCACTCAGTCTTCGCACAAGAGATGCATCGCAAATATGCCGAGGGGCAATAGCTGGCGGGCGATCGCCCGATCGTCCGAGACTCCCACCCCAATGTGACTGTTGCCGCCGGGACGGACCTTAGAGTGGCGCCCGTATGGACAGGGCGTCAGGCTGAGCCAAATCTCAGCGTCGCGCCCTCGCAGCGGGAGACCTGCGCGCTTTGATTCCCAACAGCCGCATCGCGTTCCCGCCGAGGATCTTCGCCTTCTCGGCGCGCGTGAGCTTGCGGGCGCCCATGACGTGGCCGACCGGGTCGGGTGTCGCCATGTCGAAGGGGTAGTCGCTGCCGAGCAGTACGTGCTCCGCGCCCCATTGCTGCACGAGATACTCGAGCTGGTGATCGGTGAACACGATGGTGTCGAAGTAGAGCTTCTTGAGGTAGCTGGTGGGACGCTTCCGGATCTCGCGGCGGAGGTCGCTGCGCGCGCGATGCGCGTGATCCATCCGGCCGGAATAGGCCGGCAGGAAGCCGCCGCCATGGGCCACGACCATCTTGAGCCGCGGATAGGCCTCGAGCACGCCGCCGAAGATCAGATGGCTGACCGCGACGGTCGAGGCCAAGGGATTTCCGATCACGTTGATGAGATAGTGGTCCGCGAGCCGGCTGCCGTCGCTGTAGCCGCTCGGATGCATGAAGATCACCACGCCGAGCTCCTCGGCCCTGGCGAAGAATGGCCGGAAACGCGCGCTCGAGAGCTCCTCGCCCGCGACGTCCGTGCAGATCTCGACGCCGCGCAGGCCCAGTTCCTTCACCATGCGCTCGAGCTCGGCGACGGCGAGCTCCGGCGCCTGGAGCGGCACCGTCCCCATGCCGACGAACCGGTCGGGATGGCCCGCGACGATGCTCGCGATGTTGTCGTTGCAGAGCCGCGCGGCCGCGAGGCCCATCTCGGGATCGGTCCAGTAGTAGTACTGCGACGGCGCAGGCGAAATCGCCTGCATGTCGATGCCGAGCTTGTTCATAGCGGCGAGCCGCGCCTCCACCGAGGTGATCTTGGCGCGGATCGACTGGCCCTGCTGCCGGTTCACCTCGCGCGTCGCCGCGTTGGCGAACAGATAGAGCGGATCGCTCTCGGGCTTGTAGACGGGTCGCACCAGGTCGTCCGCCGCTGGCGTCAGCACGTGGCAGTGGATGTCGACCGTGATGCCGGACGCGGTGGCGCCGCGGCGCTTCGCTTTGATGGCGGCGGCGCCGGCGCGGGCGGGAGCGCAGCTGTAGAGCATGGGTCAATGTCCTCCGGTTTTCTTGAGGTGTTGGCACGCCTGCCAAACCCGAAGCGGGGTCGCGGGCATGTCGAGCTTGGCGCCGGCCTCGCCGGGAAGCGCGTCGGCGATCGCATTCATCACCGCCGCCAGCGCGCCGGTCGTGCCGGCCTCGCCCACGCCCTTGATGCCCAGCGCATTGGTCGTGCAGCGGGTCGCATGCGTGGTGGCCGCGATCTCCGGCAGAACGTCGGCGCGCGGCATGGCGTAGTCCATGAAGCTGCCGGCGAGCAGCTGGCCGCTCGCGTCGTAGACCGCATTCTCGATCAGCGTCTGTCCGACGCCCTGGGCGATGCCGCCGTGGACCTGGCCCTCGACGATGGTGCGGTCGAGCACCGTGCCGCAGTCGTCGACCGCGGTATACCGCGCGAGCTCGACCACGCCAGTCTCCGGATCGATCTCCACCTCGGCGATGTGGCAGCCGTTCGGGAAGGAATGCGTCACCTCCACGCCCGCCTGGGTATCGAGACTCTGCTTCGCGGCGATCTCCAGGAGCGAGACGCGCCGATCCGTGCCGGCGATCTCGAAGGCACCGTGAGCGTAGGCAAGATCGCCTGCCGATGCTTCCAGCATCTCGGCCGCGATCGGGCGTGCCTTCTCGATCACATCCGCGACCACGCGGACGATGGCGGCGCCTGAGGTCATGGCACCCCGCGAGGCGACCGTGCCGGAGCCCGGCACGCCGAGCCGCGTATCGCCCTCCAGCACCGTCACCTGCTCAGCGGGAATGCCGAGACGCTCGGCCGCGAGCTTGCGGAACACCGTGCGGTGGCCCTGTCCGTTCGATTGCGCACCGAGGGCCACCACCACCATGCCGTCGCCGGGAAAGCGCAAGGCCGCGGATTCCGAAGGCTGGCCGCCCGCGTGCTCCAGGAAGCAGGAGATGCCGAGGCCGCGCCGCTTGCCTGCGGCTTCCGATTGCCGCCGGCGCGCCGGGAATCCAGCGGCGTCCGCCTGGGCGAGGGCCTTGTCGAGCGCCACCGCGAACTCACCGCTGTCGAAGCTGGCGCCGAAGGGCGTGGCATAAGGGATCTTCTCGGGCGGGATCAGGTTGCGGCGCCGGAGCGCCACCCGGTCGATGCCTGAAATCCGCGCGGCCTCGTCCACGAGCCGCTCCAGCAGGTAGTTCGCCTCCGGCCGGCCGGCGCCGCGATAGGGACCGACCGGCACGGTGTTGGTGAAGACGCAGCGCATGCGCACGGCGAGCTTGGGGATGTCGTAGACGCAGGGCAGGCAGCGCGCGAAGTTCGCGGTCGCGATGAAGGCGCCGAGCGCGCCGTGGTAGGCGCCGATGTTGGCCAGGCCGTCGACCCTGAGCCCGAGGAACCGGCCCTCCCGGTCGAGGGCGAGCGCCATCTCCGTCACGGTGTCGCGGCCCTGGTTGTCGCTGAGGAAGGCCTCGGAGCGCGTCGAGAGCCAGCGCACGGGCCGCTTGACCCGCCGCGCGGCGATCACCAGCGCGGCGTATTCCGGATAGGCCGAAGACTTCATGCCGAAGCCGCCGCCGACATCGTCGGTGACCACGCGGAGCCGGTCCCTGGGAATGCCGGTGATCTGCGAGAGGTTCTCGCGCAGACCCGTCACGCCCTGCGAGCCCACGTAGAGCGTGGTCATGTCGGCGCCGGCGTCGTAGTCCGCGAGCGCGCCTCTCGGCTCCAGCGAGGCGACCACCACCCGCTGGCTCACCAGCGAGACGCGTGCGACATGCGCCGCGCGCGCGAAAATGGCGTCGAGCTCGCGCGCGAGCGTCGCCTCGTCGCCGCCGGGCGCCACGAAATCGAGGGCGACGTTGCCGGGCGCCTCGGGCCAGAGCTGCGGCGCGCCGGGCTTCACCGCCTCGCGCGCGTCGGTGACGGCGGGCAAGGGTTCGTAGTCGACCTCCACCAGCTCCGCAGCGTCCATCGCCTGCGCCGGCGTTTCTGCCACCACCAGCGCAACGGCGTCGCCGACGTGCCGGACGATATCGCGGGTGAGGGCAGGGCGATGCGGCACGACGAGCGGCGTGCCGTCGCGGCTTTTCTGAGGGATCGGGCGCGAAATGTTGCCGAGCTTCGCGATGTCGGCATCCGCCCCCGTCAGCAGCGCCAGCACGCCCGGCGCCCGCCGGGCCACCTCGCCGCTGATCGACCGGATGCGCGCGTGGCCATGGGGCGAGCGCACGAACACGGCGGCAGCCATGCGAGCCAGGTGCACGTCCGCGAGATAGCGGCCGCGGCCGGTCAGCAATGCCGCGTCCTCGACGCGGCCCTTTGGCTCTCTCTCGGTCGATGCCGCCATGACGGGATGCTCGCGGGTCAATAGATGCCGAGGTGCTGCCGCAGGTCGACGCCGCTTTGCTGCAGCTGCGCGGCGGTGGTGTGTACCACGACCCGACCGCTGTTGAGGATAACGATGTCGTCGGCGATGTCGAACACCAGCCTGGCGTTCTGCTCCACCAGCACGATGGAAAGACCGCGCGCCTTCAACGCGCGGATGGTCGCCATCACCTCCGCCACGATTTGCGGTGCCAGCCCCTCCGAGGGCTCGTCCATCAGGAGCACGCGTGGATTGCGCATGAGCGCCCGACCGATAGCAAGCATCTGCTGCTCGCCGCCCGATAGGTAGCCCGCGGGCTGGCTCGCGCGCTCGCGCAGGCGCGGAAAGGTCCGGAACACGGTCTCGAGGGTCCAGGGCGCCGCCTCGTCCTCGTTGGCTCGCCGGGCGGCGACTGCGAGGTTCTCCCGGACGGTCAGGCTCCGGAAGATCCGGCGCCCCTGCGGCACCAGGGCGACCCCTGCCGCGGCGATCGCCTCCGGCGGGGCACCCGTCATGTCCGCGTCATAGACCGAGATCCGTCCGGCGCGCGGCGGCAGCAGGCCCACGGCTACGTTCATGCAGGTGGTCTTCCCGGCGCCGTTGCGGCCGAGCAGGCCGAGCAGCCGGCCCGGCCGCAGCCGGAGCGACACGCTCTGGAGGACGTGGCTGTCGCCGTAGAAGGCGTCGATCCCGCCGAGGACGAGCGCATCAGGCGCCAAGATAGACCTCGCGCGTGCGGGGATCATCGACCACGTCGCGGCGGGTTCCCTCGACGATCACCGCGCCGAAATGCAGGAGCGTGATGCGCTCGGCGAACTCGAGCGCCACGTCCATGTCGTGCTCGATCATCACGATGGTGGTGTCCCGCGGGATCGCCAGCAAAAGATTCAGCACCTGCTGCCGCTCGGGGATCGAGAGCCCCGCGAACGGCTCGTCCAGCAGCAGCACCGCGGGCCGCTGCGCGAGCGCCATGGCGATCTCGACGCGGCGCCTTTCGCCATAGGTGGTCTCGGCAAGCGGCTGGTCGGCGCTACCCTCGAGGCCGACGCGGGCCAGGGCGTCCAGCGCCCGCTGGCGGAGCGCCGAGCAGCTCGCGAGTTCGACGACCGGGTTCCATCGCAGGGGCGACAGACCCAGGAGCGCCAGCATGACATTGTGCAGCAGCGTATCCCGCGGAAACAGCGTGATGATCTGATAGGTGCGCGCGAGCCCGAGATGGGCGCGCCGGCGGCTCGGCACCGAGGTGATGTCGCGGCCGAGCAGGTGCACCGACCCGCTGTCGGGCCTGAGCTCGCCGGTGATGAGGTTGAAGAGCGTCGTCTTGCCCGCGCCGTTGGGGCCGATGATGAGCCGCCGTTCGCCGGCCTCGACTGCGAGGCTCACGTCGGCGCTGACGCGGAGCCCCCCGAAGGATTTCGAGAGTGCGCGGGCCTCGAGGGCGATCACCGCGCGACCCCCTCGGCGGGGGTGCCGCGGCGCTGCAGAGCCCAGCGCCAGAGCCGCCGCGACCCCGGCACCAGCCCCTCCGGCATGAGCACGATGATCGCGACGAAGATGGCGCCCAACACGAGGTTCCAGCGCTCGATATAGGCGCTCGCGATCGTCTTCATCGCCACCACCAAGGCGGCACCCGCGATCGGACCGAGCAGCGTGCCGCTGCCGCCGGAGATCACCATCAGGAGCACCTCGGCGGAACTCGAGAGGGTGAGCAGGTGCGGGCTCACGAATTGGTCGTAGTAGCAGAACAGCAGTCCCGCGATGCCGGTCCAGAAGCCCGAGAACAGGACGGCGAGGAAGCGAATCAGCCAGACGTCGTAGCCGAGGGCGCTCATTCGGCGTGGCTGGTCGCGCGTGCCCCGCAGGCTTGCGCCAAAGGGCGAGGCGACGAAGCATGCCATCATGCCGACGGCGAGTGCGAAGATGACGAGCGTTGCGAAATAGAAGGCGGCAGGCGAGGCGAGCGACAGGCCGAGTGGCATGGGCCGTGCGCTCAGATTGATGCCGTTGTCGCCGTTGGTGAGCGAGATCCAGCGGTAGGCGATGCCCCAGAGGATCTGCCCGAGCGCCAACGTGATCATGAGAAAGCCGATGCCGGTGGCGCGCAGCGCCAGCACCGCGAAGAGCGCGGACATGAGGAGGGTAAGACCGATGGCTCCGGTGGCCGCCGCGAGCTGGCCCGCGCCCGCCGCCACCAGCCAGGCCGCGGCGTAGGCGGCGGTGCCGAAGAGGCCGGCATGCCCGAGCGAGACCAGTCCGCCATAGCCCACGAGCACGTTGAGCCCGAGCGCGAAGACGGCCCAGATCAGGATCTGGCTCGCGATGTTCACGTAGTAGGGGCCGCCGATCCAATAGGGCAGGGTCAGCAGCGCAACGCCGGCCAGCGCGAGCGCCGCCGGCTTCATGGGGTCTGCCTGCCGAACAGCCCTTGCGGCCGCAGCACCAGGACCAGAAGCATGGGCAGGAACAACACGACGTAGGCGAGCTCGGGAAAAAGCGCAGGGCCGAAATTGTAGAGGACGCCGATCACGAAGCTGCCGACCAGCGCGCCCGGCAGGCTGCCGGATCCGCCGAGGATTACCACGATGAGGGCGAGCGGCAGCATCTCGCCGTCGAGCCCGGGATAGACCGAGAGGATGGGCGCGCCCAGCATGCCCGCGAAGCCCGCGAGGCCCGCGCCCAGGCAGAACACCGCAGTGAAAAGCCGCGACACCGGAATCCCCATGACGCGCGCGATGGCGGGATCGTCGACGCCCGCGCGGATCATCGCGCCGAGCCGCGTCCGGTCGAGCATCAGCCAGAGCGCCGCCGCGATGGCGGCCGCGATCAGCACGATCGCCAGCCGGTAGACCGGGAAGACGAAGCCCAGCACCGGCACGAAGCCCCGGAGCGTCGCGGGCGTGCTCACGGAGATCGGATCGCCCGTCCATTCCATCAGACAGAGGTCGGCGACGATGAAGGAGAGGCCGAGGGTCAACAGCACCTGCGGCAGCTCCTGGCCCTGGAGGCGGCGCAGGAGGAGGCGCTCCATTGCGCCGCCGAGCACGGCCATCGCGAGGCCGCTCAGCAGCGCCGCGCTCCAGAAATCCAGGCCGAGCCGCAGGCCGGTGACGCCGACGTAGGCGCCCAGCATGAAGAGCGAGCCATGCGTGAGGTTCGGGATTCGCATCAACCCGAAGATCAGCGAGAAGCCCGCGGAGAGCAGGAACAACAGACCGCCGAGACTGACGCTGTTCACCGCGAGCACGACCCATTGGCTCATGGGCGGCGCTCCGGCGCGGTGTGCAGGCTTAGAGCTTCACGGGCGCGGCGTCGCGCGTGTAGACCGGCGCCGCCAGATATTTCTTCTCGTCGTAGGTCCAGAACTGGCCGACGTCGGGGTAGGTCTTGACGATGGAGTTGACGAGCTTGCCGTCCTTGCGCTCGATCTTGCGGATGAACACGTTGCCGACGACGTTGCCCAGGTGGTCGAAGTGGAAGGAGCCGCGCGGCGTGTCAGCGAGCGACACCGAGCGGAGCGCGTCGATCAGGGCCTGCTTGCTCTCGGTCTTGCCGCCGGTCTTCTCGAGCGCCGCCTCGATCACCATGCCGTTGATGTAGGTGCCGGCGGCGTAGCCTCCGGGCAGGTTCTGATAGTCGCGCTGCATTCCCGCGATGAACTTCTTGTTGCTCGGCGTGTCGAGCTCGGTCGAGTACCAGCTCGCGGACACGGCGCCCAGGGCCTCGTCGCCGAAGCTCTTGAGCAGCGCGTCGTCATAGGCGGTCCAGCCGCCCACCAGCGGAAACTTCTCCTTGAGCCCCATATCCGCGAACTGCTTGTTGAACTTGACGGGGTTCGAGCCCGCGAAGCCGTTCCAGACGCCGTCGACGCCCGAGATCTGCGCGAGATAGGGCGTGTAGTCCGCGGTCACCAGCGGCGGCCAGATCTTCTGCACGATCTTGCCGCCGAGATCCTCGAAGACGCGCTGGAAGCCGCCGGCCTGCTCGTAGCCGAAGGCGAAATCCTCGGTGATCTCCGCGACCGCCTTGAGCTTCATCTCCTTGGCGGCGTAGTCGCCGAGCGCGTGACAGCACTGCGAGGAGGTGGCGGAGGCGCGGATGAACCAGGGATTGGGCTTGCGCTGCGTCATGTCGTCGGCCGCCGCCAGGCTCAGCATCGGCACCTTCGCCTCGGCGATGTAGTCGGTGATGGCGAGCAGCTCGAAGGCGGCGAGCGGTCCGACGATGACGTCGACCTTGTCGCGCTCCACCAACTCCTGCGCCTTGGTCTTGGCGCCCGCGGGATTGCCGCCGGTGTCCGCGGAGATCATCTCGACCTTGCGTCCCGCGAGCGTGCCGTTGCGGTCTTTGAGGAAGAGCGTCAGCCCCTGCTCCATCTGGATGCCGCCTTGCGCGAGCGGTCCGGTCTTGACCGTGAGCAGGCCGATGCGTGCGGGCTCGCTCTCGGCGATCGCGGGCGCCCAGGGGAAAGCCGCAAGGCCGGTGCCCACCAGCAGGCTGCGACGGCTCAGCGATAGTGCCATGCGGTCCTCCCGTTCGTCTCTCGACGAGATTTGTCGCGGCTCTTGCTCGGATGCCGCGGTCGATTGGTTGCGGTCATGATGGGCAGCGAGCAAAGCAGCGTCTAGGGGGAAAATCTGGATCGGCCGGCGCGAGCGACGGCACGCAGCCGCGCGATTTGACCGCTCACCTTATCAAATGATAAGGATGACGGTGCAGAGCGCGCCATTGACGCTCGCCGTCCGATCACCTATCGATCGGGGCGGTTCGCCGCGCGTCTCGCGTGTCCCGGAGCCCGCCACTTGCCGTTTTCAGCGCGACGCCGAGCACCGGCGCCCAAGCCTAAACAGCCGAAGCCGCGCCGAGGCCGGCGGCTCGCTGCCGCCGACCGCGAGCAGGAGATCCTGGCGGGCGCCATCCGGTATTTCGCGGAGGTGGGATTCAACGGCCAGACGCGCGAGCTGGCAGAGCGTCTCGGCATCACGCAGCCCCTGCTCTACCGCTATTTCCCAACCAAGCGGGACCTGATCGAGCGGGTCTTCGCCGAAGTGTTCCTCAAGCGCGTCGATCCCGCCTGGGGCGATTTGCTTCGCGACCGCTCGCGGCCGCTCGAGGACAGGCTTCTGGAATTCTACCAGCTCTATTCGCGCGCGACCTATACCTACGAGTGGATCCGGATCTACATGTTCTCGGCGCTGATGGGGAACAGCATCAATCGGCGCTACATCAAGATCGCGGAAGCGCGCATCCTTAAGCCGATCTGCGCCGAGCTCCGCCATGCCTGCGGCCTGCCCGATCCGGAGACGGTCCCGATCAGCGAGCTCGAGCTCGAGCACGTCTGGGTAATGCACGGCGGCTTGTTCTATTACGCCGTGCGCAAATACATCTACCACAGCCGCGTCTCCGAGGATTTCCCCGCGGTGGTGCGCCGATCCGTCGGCGCGATGATCGCGGGCCTGCGCGCGATCGGTCTCAAGGCCGGGAGTTCGCCGTGAGAGTCGGCATCGTCGGTGTCGGCATCATGGGCTCCGCGATCGCCGCCAATCTCCTCAAGGCGGGCGCCGAGGTCGTGGGCTTCGACACCGATGCACACCGCATGTCCGAGCTCGCCGGCCGTGGCGGCGCCTGCGCACGCTCCGCGCGCGAGGCCGCCGATCGGGCGGACGTGATCCTCACCAGCCTGCCGAGCGCCGCCGCGCTCGCCGATACGGTCGCGAGCCTGCTGGAGAAGCCACGCCGCGGTCTGGTGATCGCCGAGCTCAGCACCCTGAGCATCGAGACCAAATGCGAGGCCCGGGATCGGCTGGCGGCCGCCGGCATCACGCTCCTCGACTGCCCCTTGAGCGGCACGGGCGTCCAGGCGCAGGCGGGCGATCTCGCGGTCTATGCCTCGGGCGATCGCGCGGCCTTCGAGCGCGCGGCGCCGGTCTTCGCCAGATGCGCGCGGGTGACCCATTATCTCGGCGCGTTCGGCAACGGCAGCAAGATGAAATTCGTCGCCAACCTGCTGGTCGCCATTCACAACGTGGCGACGGCCGAGGCGATGGTGCTCGGCATGAAGGCCGGGCTCGATCCCGCGGAGATCGTGAAGGTGATCGCGAGCGGCGCCGGCTCCTCGCGGGTCTTCGAGCTCAGGGCGCCGCTGATGGCGGCGGGCGAGTACGCGCCCACGATGAAGCTCGACATCTGGCAGAAGGACATGGCGACGATATCCGCCTACGCCGCGGAGCTGGGCGTCACGGCGCCGCTCTTCGCCGCGAGCATTCCCGTCTACAACGCGGCGCAAGCACAGGGCCACGGTGGCGAGGATACCGCCGCGGTCTGCGCGGTGCTCGAGCGCATGGCGGGCCTCGCGCGCTAGCGGGTCCGCCGGAATCGGACTCCGTCCCCTGTCGAGGCGGGGAAGTCGCTTCGTTCGCGACGAATTTCGTGGATGATGAAGATGCGGCGGATGCTTCGGTCCACGCCGTAGCAAACGCGTCCGCGGCAGCCTGATGGTGGCCCGCAACTTCAGCCTGGGATTCTCGCCGCCATGACCGATGTGCTCGACCTCGCCGCTGCCCATGCCGGGAAATATCTCGGCAGCCTGTCGACTCGATCCCTTGCGCCGTCCGCCGGTGTTGCCGAGCTGCGCCGGCGGATCGGCAAGCCGCTGCCCGAGCGCGGCATGGCCGCCGAGGCAGTGATCGACGAGCTCGTCCGCGACGCCGAGGGCGGAATCCTCGGCTCCGGCAGCGGCCGCTTCTTCGGCTGGGTGATCGGCGGGACGCTTCCGGTCGCTCTGGCCGCGGACTGGCTCACGTCCGCCTGGGATCAGAACGCCGCCTCGAATGCCACGGCGCCCGCCGAGGCCGTGGTGGAGGAAGTCTGCGGCGAGTGGGCCAAGGCGCTGCTGGGAATTCCGAGCTCCGCCTCGTTCGCCTTCGTCACGGGTTGCCAGATGGCGCATACGACCGCTCTGGCGGCCGCGCGATCGAAGCTCCTGGCCGACCGTGGCTGGGACGTGGAGAAGTCGGGCCTGGCGGGCGCTCCAGCGCTCCGGATCCTCGCGACCGAAAACCGGCACGAATCGATCCTGCGGTCGGCGCGCCTGCTCGGACTCGGAGCAGGCGCGATCGGCCACGTCCCGACCGACAACATGGGACGCATGCAGATGGCCGAGCTCGCGTCGGCGCTCGAGCGCGCCGGCGACGCCCCGGTCATCGTCTGCCTCCAGGCCGGGGACTTGAACACCGGCGTCTTCGATCCGTTCGAGCGGGCTTGCGCGATCAGCCACGCGGCGAAGGCGTGGGTCCACATCGACGGAGCGTTCGGCTTGTGGGCCGCGACCAGCGGGCGCTATCGGCACCTGTTGCAGGGCGCGGATGCCGCCGATTCCTGGGCGACCGACGCGCACAAGTGGCTGAACGTGCCGTTCGACTCCGGCCTCGTCTTCGTGGCGCATCCGGCCGCGCACCGCGCCGCCTTCTCGCAGGACACGAGCTACTCCATTCCGCGCGAGGGGCTTCGCAACCAGAAGGATTGGAATCCCGAGTGGTCGCGGCGCGGCCGCGCCTTTCCGGTCTATGCGGCGATCCGCGCGCTCGGCCGCTCGGGGATCGCCGATATCGTCGATCGCTGCTGCGCCCATGCGGAGCGGCTGGTGAGGGGTATCGGCGCGCTTCCGGGCGCCGAGGTGGCGGCGCTGCCCACGATCAACCAGGGCCTGGTCCGGTTCCTGTCCCGGGATGGGAACCACGACCGCTTCACGGACGAGGTGATCAAGCGTATCCAAGCCAAGGGCGTCGCCTGGTTCGGCGGGGTCACCTGGCGCGGCATGCGGGTGATGCGTGTCTCCGTGTGCGGCTGGCTTACCACCGACGACGACATCGACCGGACCATCGAGAGCGTGCGCGAGGTGCTGTCCGACCATGGCTAAGCAGAAACCCGCAAGAGTTCGGCTTTTCTTCAGTCGCGTGGAATCGCCGGCAGGCCCGATCGTGCTCGCGTGCCACGCCGACAAGCTTTGCGCGCTCGAGTTTGCCGACGCCGAGGAGCGGATGGTGGCCTGGCTCCGGCGGCGGTTCGGGGATTTTCAGCGGATCGAGGCCAAGGATCCCGGCGGGGTCTGCACGCGGCTCGGCGCTTATTTGCTCGGCGACCTCGACGCGCTCGACGGGATCGCCGTCGACGGCGGAGGCACGCCGTTCCAACGGAAGGTGTGGAGGGGGCTGCGCCGGATCGCGGCGGGAAGCGTGGTCAGCTATCAGGGCCTGGCCCGGCGCCTGGGCGTGCCCACGTCCGTTCGCGCCGTGGCCCGCGCCAACGCACTCAATCCCATCAGCATCGTGGTGCCCTGCCACCGGGTGATCGGCAGCGACGGGTCGCTCACGGGCTACGGTGGCGGCTTGCCGCGCAAGCGCTGGCTCCTCGAGCACGAGGGCGTCGTCTTGTCTGCTACGGCTTCGAGACCTAAGCGGGGTCGCCGGTATCCGGCACCAGGCCAGCGGCCCTGATACCAGCGACCGCGCAGAGCTCGTCGTTGACCGACGTGTCGCCGCTGATGCCCACCGATCCCACGATGCTGCCGTCGGCGCTCCGGATCAGCACGCCACCGGGGACCGGCACCATGCGGCCGTCCGCGAGCTCCGTCAGCACGCCGAAGAAGGCCGGCGCCTTCTGTGCCCGCCGCTCGAGCTCGCGGCCGCCGAATCCCATGCCGAGCACACCCCACGCCTTGGCCGTGGCGATCTGCGGCCGCAGCAGGCTCGATCTGTCCTCGCGCTTCAACACGACCAGATGCCCGCCGGCGTCGAGCACCGCCACGGTGAGCGGCTTGAAGCCGCGGGCGCGTCCCTCGGCGAGCGCGGTGTCGACGATGATGGACGCCCCAGCCAGGGTGAGTTCGCTCATGGCTCCTCCGCCGGCCGAGCACCGTGATGGGTGGCCGTGACGGCACGGCCACGTTACGCGACTCGGCCGCCGAATCACAGCGCCCGCTTGTTCCGCTCCGGCACTTTTGCGCGCGACTGTGGCGCCGCCGTCACGCTCAGGTCAGCTCGACCAGCACCGGCTGATGATCGGAAGCGTCCGTCTTCACGTCGACGTCGATGCGGCGCAACCGCCCGGCCAGATCGGATGTCAGGAACACGAAATCCCGGCAGTTGGGTCCCTTCGGCCATTGATCGGCATCGTAGATGCCGGCGGTCGGCGCGTGCGGCTTGCCGGGGTGGCGGATGGTCCAGGCGTCGCGAAACGCCGGGGCGCCCACGGGGAACGGCGAGAGCATCCGGTTGTACTCGAGCCATCCGGGCTCGAAGTTGAAGTCTCCGCAGACCAGCGCGCTCGCCGGCCGCGCGACGATGCGATAGCTGCCGTTGGCCGTCGGGTCGCCCGGCGTCTCCGCGCGGCGCGCCGCCTCCTCATGAGCGGCACGGATCGCGTCCACCTGAGCCAGCCGGTGCATCTCCGAGAAGAACTCCAGATGCGTGGTGATGACGCGAAGCGGACCGAAGGGCGCCTCGATCACCGCCTCGAGCGCCAGGCGCTGCATGCTCCGGATGCCGAGCTCTGCGGGTTGCGGCAGGAGATGCGGCAGCACCTGTAGAATCGGCAACCGCGAGAGCACCATGTTGCCGAAGTACTGGCGCTTGCCGTTCGCGAGGCCGAAATCGATGGCGGGCCGGAAGATCGGCGTGTAGCCCGGCAGCAGCGAGCCGAGGATCGCCGCCTGGTCGGCGCCGGCGCCGCCGTCGAGATCGGGGAAGTGGACCGCGATCTCCTGCAGGCAGAGCACGTCGGCGTCGCCGAGCTTGCGCGCGGTATCGACGATCCGCCGGAAATCGATCCGGCCGTCGGCGCCCTTGCCGTACTGGATGTTCCAGGTGATCAGGATCACCGCTCGCTCCCTTCGGTCAGCTGGAGATGCGCTGCTTCGCCGCCGCGGCCTCGTAGGCCTTCCGGGCGGCGGCGACCTTGGGCCGCGCCGAGACTTCCGGCACGGCCACATCCCACCAGGCACCGCCCTCCGCGGTGCTCAGCGCCGGATCGGTCGGGATGACGATCACCGTGGTGCGGCGCTCGTTCTTGGCGTCGGCAAGCGCGCGCTCGAGCTCGCCGATGCCGGAGACCGCGCGCGCCACGGCGCCCAGGCTCGCGGCATGGGCCGCGAAATCCACGCCCGATCCGCCCGGGAAGAGGTTGTTGAAGGAGGCGCCGCCGGTTGCGGCCTGCAGGCGGCTGATGCAGCCGAAGCCGCCGTTGTCGAGCACGACGATGGTGAGCTTGGCCTGGAGCTGCACGGAGGTCGCGATCTCCGAGTTCATCATGAGATAGGAGCCGTCGCCCACGAGCACATAGACCTCGCGCTCGGGCGCGGCGAGCTTCACGCCGAGCCCGCCCGCGATCTCGTAGCCCATGCAGGAGTAGCCGTACTCCACGTGATAGGTGCCGGGAAACCGCACGCGCCAGAGCTTGTGGAGCTCGCCCGGCAGGCCGCCCGCGGCGCAGACCACGATGTCGTCGGCGTCCGCTACCCGGTTCACCGCGCCCAGGACCTGGGCATCGGAGGGGAGCGGCGCATTGCCGGGCGCGGTCGCCCGCTCCACCGCCGTGTTCCAGCGGCGCGCCAGCTTCCGAGCCTTCTCCGTCCAGGCGGCCGGCGCACGGGCGGTTCCGAGCGCCGCCGAGAGCGCCTCGAGGCCCGCCTTGGCGTCGCACACCAACGGCAGGGCGCCGTGCTTGCCCGCGTCGAAGGCCGCGGCGTTGAGCTGGATCAGCGCCGCCTCCGGGTTCTTGAACAGGCTCCGCGACGCCGTGGTGAAATCGGAAAGGCGCGTGCCCACCGCGAGGATCGCGTCGGCCTCGGCCGCCAGGGCGTTGGCGGCCTCGGCGCCGGTGACGCCGATCGCACCCGCGGCGGACGGATGGTCCCAGGGCAGGGCGCCCTTGCCGGCCTGGGTCTCGGCGACGGGAATGCCGTGGCGCTCCGCGAACTCGGCCAGCGTGCCGGTCGCGAGCGAATAGTGCACACCGCCGCCGGCAATGATGATCGGCGCCCTGGCGCGGATCAGCGCCGCAGCGGCGTCGGTGAGCTGCGCCGGATCGGGCGGCGGACGCCGCAGCCGCCAGAGCCTCGGGCGGAAGAACTCCTCCGGATAGTCGCAGGCCTCGGTCTGCACGTCCTGGGGCAGCGCCAAGGTCACGGGTCCGCACTCCGCGGGATCGGTGAGCACGCGCATCGCCTGGGGCAGGCTCTGAAGGATCTGCTCGGGCCGCGTGATCCTGTCCCACCACCGCGAGACCGGGCGGAAGCAGTCGTTCACGCTGAGCATCGGCTCGGCGAAGCTCTCGATCTGCTGCAGGACGGGGTCGGGCCGGCGGCTGGCAAAGATGTCTCCGGGCAGGAGCAGCAGCGGGAGCCGGTTGGCGCAGGCGACCGCGGCGGCGGTCACCATGTTGGTGGCGCCGGGCCCGATCGAGCTGGTGCAGGCCATCAGGCGCCGGCGGCGGTGCTGCTTGGCAAAGGCCACGGCGGCGAGCGCCATGGCCTGCTCGTTGTGCGCGCGCAGGGTCGGCAGCCGGTCTCGGGCCTCGTGGAGCGCCTCGCCCAGCCCGGCCACATTCCCGTGCCCGAAGATCGCGAAAACGCCGCCCAGCAGCGGCACCTCATGGCCGTCGACCTCGCCCTTCTGGGCCGCCAGGAAGCGCACGAGCGCCTGGGCCATGGTAAGACGAAGGGTGCTCATCGCTTGTCCTCCCGGCCGCTTTGTTGTTTGGTGCCCGTCAACGGGGGGCAATTATAGGCGAAGAGCAGTCCGATGATCAGCTTTTGCCAGTTCGGCGCCGGGCGTATCGGCCAGATCCACGCCGGCAACATCGCGCTCAATCCGAAGGCGCGCCTCAAGACCGTGGTCGACGTCAACCCGCAGGCGGCTCGGGCGCTCGCCGAGCGGTACGGCGCCGCGGTGGGCGATCCCGCAACCGCGCTCGCCGATCCCGGTATCGACGCCGTCCTGATCGCGAGCTCGACGGATACCCATGCGGCGCTGGTCGAGGCCGCCGCGCGCGCGAAGAAGCCGGTGCTCTGCGAGAAGCCGCTCGACCTCGACCGCAAGCGCGCCCAGGCCTGTCTCGACATCGCGGCCAAGGCGGGAATTCCCCTCATGCTGGGCTTCAACCGTCGCTTCGACCCGAATTTCTCGAAACTCCACAAGCAGCTCCGCGACGGCCGCATCGGGCGGCTCGAGATGCTCGCCATCACCAGCCGCGATCCCGGCCCGCCGCCGCTCGACTACGTCAAGGTGTCGGGCGGCCTCTTCCGCGACATGATGATCCACGATTTCGACATGGCGCGCTGGCTCCTGGGCGAGGAGCCCGTGCAGGTCATGGCGGCCGCCAGCTCGCTGGTCGACAGCGCGATCGGCGGCGTCGGCGACGTCGACACGGCCATCGTGACGCTCAAGACCGCCGCCGGCACGCTCTGCCAGATCGCCAACAGCCGCCGCGCCACCTACGGCTACGACCAGCGCATCGAGGCGCTGGGCTCCAAGGGCATGCTGCGCGCCAACAACGTGCTGGAGAGCACGCTGGAGTTCGCGGGCGAGGCCGGCGTGGTCTCCGAGAAGCCCCTGCATTTCTTCCTGGAGCGCTACGCCGCCGCCTACCGGCTCGAGCTCGACCATTTCATCGAGGCGGTCGAGCAGAAGAAGCCGCCCATGGTCGGCGGCGCCGACGGCGTCCGCGCCCTCGTCCTGGCAGAAGCGGCGCTCGAGAGCTCCCGGACTGGGCGTGCCGTCGGCGTCTAGCTACAATACCGGTGAACTCTCGGGGAAAGGTCAGCGTCCCGAACCAAAAATCTCCGGAGGCCAAGCCACGAAAGGGAGGAAAGCATGATCGGCCTTGTCTATGGCGGCCTGTGCTACGTCCTGTTCTTCCTGACGTTCCTCTATGCGATCGGCTTTGTCGGCGATCTCGCCGTGCCGAAGGACATCGACACCGGAGCCGTGGTCCCTCTGGGCGAAGCGCTCCTCGTGGATGTGGTGTTGCTTGGCGTATTCGCGATACAGCACAGCGTCATGGCGCGACAGGCCTTCAAGCGATGGTGGACGCAGTACGTGCCGCGGTTGATGGAGCGCAGCACCTACGTGCTGCTGGCGAGCTTGGCGCTCATCCTGCTCTTCTGGCAGTGGCGACCGATCTCGGGGGCGATCTGGTCGGTCAGCGACCCCGTGGGCGCCTCGACCTTGCGGGCGATCTTCTGGCTCGGCTGGGTCGTGATATTGGTCAGCACATTCCTGATCAATCACTTCGAGCTGTTCGGGCTGCACCAGGTCTACGCGAGCTGGCGCGGCGAGAAATTCGAGCATCCGAGCTTCCGGACGCCGCTCTTCTACAAGGTCGTCCGCCATCCCATCTATTTCGGCTTCCTGCTGGCGTTCTGGGCGACGCCGACGATGACGGCGGGTCACCTGCTGTTCGCGATCGCCACCACCGGGTACCTGTTCATCGGGATCATGCTGGAAGAGCGTGACCTCATCTCGTTCCACGGCGAGGCGTATGTTCGCTATCGCGAGCGAGTATCGATGATCCTGCCGCTTCCGCCCAAAAAGGGCTGACGCCCACTTCTCTTGCGCGCCGCCAGCGGAGGTGCCCGCGCGGAGACCGGGCATGATATCGTGCGCGGATCATGCCTATTCGCGTCGAGGAGCATGTCTGGATCACCCTGAGCGACGGCTGCCGGCTTGGAGCGCGCCTGTGGCTGCCGGAAGGCGCGGAGCGCAAGCCGGTTCCGGCTGTCCTCGAGTACATTCCCTACCGCAAGCGCGACGGCACGCGCTCGCGCGACGAGCCCATGCACGGCTATTTCGCGGAGCACGGCTATGCGGCCGTCCGCGTGGACATGCGCGGCTCCGGCGAGTCCGACGGGCACTTGGCGGACGAGTACTTGAAGCAGGAGCAGGACGACGCCCTCGAGGTGATCGCCTGGATCGCGGCGCAGCCCTGGTGCACCGGCGCGGTCGGCATGATGGGGAAGTCCTGGGGCGGCTTCAACGCGCTCCAGGTGGCGGCGCGCCGCCCGCCCGCGCTCAAGGCGATCATCACGGTGTGCTCGACCGACAACCGCTACGCCGACGACGTCCACTACATGGGCGGCTGCCTCCTCAACGACAATCTCTGGTGGGGCAGCATCATGCTGGCCTATCAGGCGCGGCCGCTCGACCCGGAGATCGTCGGCGCGGGCTGGCGCGAGCGCTGGCTCGAGCGGATCGGGACGATCCCGTTCTTCCCGGCGCTCTGGCTCGCGCACCAGCGCTACGACGACTACTGGAAGCACGGTTCGGTCTGCGAGGATTTCTCGGCGATCCAGTGCCCGGTGCTGGCGGTGGGCGGCTGGGCCGACGCCTATACCAACGCGGTGCCAAGGCTGCTGCAGGGACTGAAGGTGCCGCGGCTCGGCATCATCGGCCCCTGGGCGCACCTCTATCCGCAGGACGGCGTGCCCGGTCCCGCCATCGGTTTCCTTCAGGAGGCGGTGCGCTGGTGGGACCACTGGCTCAACGGGCGCGACAGCGGCGTGATGCGCGAGCCGATGCTGCGCGCCTACATCGAGGACTACGTGCCGCCCGAGGGCACGCGCACGACGATGCCCGGGCGCTGGGTCGGGGAGGCGACCTATCCGTCCCCCGATATCCGGAGCAGGACGCTCCACCTGCGGTCCGATCGCAGCCTAGGCGACCGTGCGGGCGAGCCCGCCGAATTCGCGATCCGCTCGCCGCAGAGCCACGGCAAGGCCTCGGGAGAATGGATGGGCGCGGGCGTTGTCGGCGAGCATCCGACGGACCAGCGGCTCGACGACGGCGGCGCGCTGGTCTTCGAGACGCCGGCGCTCGAGGAGAGCGTCACGGTGCTCGGCGCGCCGGTGCTGCGGCTCGATGTTGCCGCGGATGCGCCGGTGGCCCAGCTCGCGGTGCGGCTGTCGGATGCAGCGCCCGACGGCCGGGCCACCCGTGTCAGCTACCAGGTGCTGAACCTCACGCACCGGGACGGCGACGAGCGGCCGGCGCCGCTGGAGCCCGGCCGCCGCTACGTCGTCCGCGTCAAGCTCAACGATTGCGGCCATCGATTCGCGCGCGGCCATCGCATCCGGCTCTCGATCGGCACGGCTTATTGGCCGATCGTCTGGCCCGCGCCTTATCCGGCGACGCTGACGATCCGTACGGACGGGAGCGCACTGGAACTGCCCGTGCGCCGCGAGCGCGAGACCGAGCGCGCCCCGGCCTTCGAGCCGCCGGCGCGCGGGCGCCCGGCGCCCATGACGCAGATCGGCAAGGGCGCTTTTCGCCGCTACAGCCTGCAGGATCACGTCAGCGGCGAGGCCGTCTACGTGACGGACGGCGAGGGCGGCCTCTTCGGCGAGGGGATCCTCCGCTTCGACGAAACCGGCACCGAGCTTTGCCAGAGCCTGAAGCGCGAGCTCACCATACGCGACGACGATCCACTCTCGGCGCGTTACGCGATCACGCAATCCTACGACATGGGCCGCGAGGGCTGGCGCGTCTCGGTCCGCACCCGCACGGAGATGCGCTCGGACCGGGAAAACTTCTATCTTGCGGGCACGCTGACAGCACTCGAGGCCGGCAAGGTGGTCGCCGAGCGCAGTTGGACCGAGACGATCCCGCGCGACCTGGTGTGAGCGCGTCTGGTCTAGCCACCGACCTTCGCGAGCACGTCCGACTTCAGGAAGCGCTCGATGAACAGCATGAATCCCACCGACGGCACCAGCAGGATGAGCGCGGTGATGGCGGCGATCTGGTAGTTGCCGGCGACGCTGGCGGTGAACATCAGAAGGGGAAGCGTGGTCACGTCCGGCACGCCCACGAAATAGGTGCCGGTGAACTCGTCTAGGGACTCGAGGAAGACGAAGATCGCGCTCGCCATGATGCCGGGCGCGGCGAGCGGCAGCGTCACCGTCAGGAAGCCGCGAAGCGCCGAGGCGCCCATGTTGCGCGCGGCGAGCTCGAGCTCGGGGTCGACCGCGGCGAAGGCCGCGGCGGCGATCCAGACCGCGAACACGAGGCCGTGCACGGTATGCACGAGCACCACGCCGGTGATGGTGCCGTTCAGGTGGAACGTATAGAAGATCCGCGCCACGTTGAAATAGACGGCGAGGCTCGGGATCGCCTGCGGCAGCAGAAACGCCAGCAGGATCGCGCCGCGCCAAGGCAGTCGCCCGCGCGCCAGCGCATAGCCCGCGGGGATCGCCAGGATCAGGCACGCCGCGACCGTGAAGAGCGCAATCAGGATGCTGGTGGTCAGCGATTCGATCGCGTCGCTCCGCGGCTTGAACACCTCGTACCAGTACTTGAGCCCGTAGGTGACCGGCAGCTTGTAGGGGAAGTACCACTGCACCGCCACGGCCCAAAGCGCGAGGTTCAGGATCGGCCCGAAGATGACGAAGGCGACCGCGCCCAGCGACGCGCCGCGCAAGCCCCATGCGAGCGCCCCTCTCAAATCCGGCCTCCGCTGGCGACGCCGCGCCGGAGATAGACCCAGGCGGCCGCCCCCGTCATCGCGTAGGAGATCAGCCCCAGCGCATTGGCAACCCCGTAATCGCTGTAGGAGTTGATGCGGAAGGCCATGTCGACGGTGATCATGGTGGGTGCGCCGCCGCTGATCATGATCGGCACCGACAGCACCGAGAGCATGGTGACGAAGGAGAGGATGAGGCCCACCACCATCGCCGAGCTCACCTGCGGGAGCACGATCTCGACGAGGATGCGGAGCCGGCCGGCGCCGAGATTGCGCGCGGCCTCGATGGTGGCGCGGTCGAGCGAGGCCATGGCGCCCGAGACCAGCAAGGCCACGAACGGCGTCTGCTTCCAGACGAAGGTCACGATGATGCCGCGCCAGTCCAGCAGGCCGACGGCATTGTGCACGTCGATGATCCCGAGCGTGTCGAAGGTGTTGTTCATGATGCCGTTCTTGGCGAGGAAGGTGCGCATGCACTGCGCCGCCACGATGAACGGAATGAAGAGCGGCCAGCGGTAGAGCCACTTGAGCGCCGCGACCGCCCGCGGATTCTCGCCGAGCACAAGATAGCCGCCGATCGCCGCCGAAGCCGCGCCGATGAAGGCCGTCGAGATCAGCACGATCACGAAAGTGAAGACGATGTCGTCTCGATAGAGCTCGGCCGTCTTCGCGAAATTCTCCAGCGTCGCCTCGCCCGTCTTGGTGGTGAACGCCGAGATCACCGAGAGCGACAGCGGATAGACGAACAGCGCCAGCACCACCGCCAGCGCCGGCAGCACCAGCAGCATCATCGCCAGCCGCGACTCACGCATCCGCGTGCCCGCAAAAAAAGGCCTCAGCGCAGAGGACGCGGGGGACCCTCAGGGGACGCACAGAGCAATCGGCTGCCCATTGCGCGTCCTTCGACTCACGGCGCTTCGCGCCGTGGCTCAGGATGAGGTGATTTGATCGTGCCACAAGGAAGAATCCTCATCCTGAGCCTGCGCGAAGCGCAGAGTCGAAGGACGCACGATTGCACCGCGTCCCTCCGCGAACCCTCAAGCGACCTCTGCGTAACCCGTCTGCCTTCTCCTTTGGCTCCCTTACTGCACCTTCTTCTCGTAGCCCTCCTGGATGTCGTTGAAGTAGGGCGCGATCGGGAAGCTCTTGCCCTTGCTCGAGAGGTCCTGGGGCGTCACGTCGACGAAGAGCTTGTCCCAGGTGGCCTGGTCGAGCTGCGCCTTGACGGCGGTGGCGTCGATGCCGGGGTACCAGTTGAACTTCTTCACGATGCCCTCGGCCTGCACCTTCGGGCTGGTCGCGAGCTCGATGAACTGCTCGGCGACCTTCGCGTTCGCGGCCTTCGCCGGCACCACGTAGTACATGGGCTGGCCCGGCATGCCCGGCCCGATCAGCTTGAGCTTCACGCTCGGCGGCAGCTTCCCGTCGGCCTGCCAGGTGTAGAACATGTCGACCCACACCGGGCCCATGGCGATCTCGCCGCGGCCCAGCATGTCGAGCGTGCCGGCGTTGCCCGGCGTCAGCACGACCTTGCCGTTGAACTCCTTGAGCTTGGCGAAGGCGGGGTCCCACGTGTTCTTCTCGTTGGCGTCATAGGGGCCCTTCATCAGCTTGTCGGCGTCGTTCGCGTAGGCGTAGATCCAGCCCACCACGAAGCTCACGCCGGACATGCCGCCCTTGATGCCGTTGTAGCCGAACTTCTTCGGGTTGGCGTCGACCCATTTGACGAGATCGTCGTAGGTCCCTGGCGGGCTCTTCACCATGTCGGCGTTGTAGGCGATCACCGTCTGGCTGTTGAACATCGGGATCACGTAGCCCGTCACGTCGGTGCCGAGCGAGTTCTTGGCGTTCGCGTTGCTCACGAGCTTGCCGGTGGAGACGTCCTTCACGTAGGGCGCCAGCAGCTGCTCCGTCACCATCTGGCCGGCGGCCTTCTGGTGGATGACCGCGACGTCGACATCCCACTCCGAGTTGCCCTTCTCGGCGATCAGCTTCTCGTAGATCTTCTGCGAGCCGGCGTCGCCGGGCCCGGTGCCGACCGCCTTCACGGTGACGTCCGGATGGTCCTTCTCGAACTGCGGTGCCAGATAATCCTTCACGTAGTCGACCATGTTCTGGTCGCCGGCGGTGATGACGTTGAGCGTGATCTTGCGCTGAGCGAGCGTGGGCGCCGTCGAGAGCGCCAAGCCCACCGCAACGGCGGTGCCAATCAGCAAAAGCCTCTTCATGGAGTGCCTCCCTTCCTCAATGCTGTGGCTGAGACGGGCCCGAGGCCGCGGCCTCGGGGTAGAAATGAAGCGCAGAGAGCGGCAGCGCGATGCCGATCGCCTCGCCCACGGCGTGACGGCGCTCGTCGTCCACCAGGAACTGGTCGGCGCCGACCTTGATGGCGTAACGGTAATAGCCGCCGGGATACGAGGCCTGCACGATCTCGCCGCGCAAGACGAGACTGTCGCCGGCGGACGTTTCTGCCGGCTGCAGCCGCGCGTCCTCGCTGCGGAAGAAGGCGACGAGGCCGCGCGCGCCGGTGACTCGCTCGAGTGCGGGCGCGGTCACGGTGCTGGCGTCGATGGTGGCGGCGCTGTTGTGGGGGCCCTCGGGAATCCGCACGGCGCGGCCGTTGGGCTCCGCCGGCAGCTTGATCGCGTTCCCCGCGCCCATGAAGCTCGCGACGAACGGCGAGTTCGGGCGGTTGTAGACCTCCTCGGGCGTACCGACCTGCGCGAGGCGGCCGGCGTCCAGGATGGCGATCCGGTCCGCCATCACCATCGCCTCCTCGCGGTCGTGCGTCACGTGGACCGTGGTGATGCCGAGGTCGCGCTGCAGCGTCTTGATCTCGTGCCGGACCTCCTCGCGCACGCGCGCGTCGAGGTTCGACAGCGGCTCGTCCAGCAGCAGGATCTGCGGGCTGATCGCGAGCGCGCGGCCGAGCGCCACGCGCTGGCGCTGCCCGCCCGAGAGTTCCGTCACCTTGCGGAACCCCAAGCCCTCGAGGCGGAGCATCGCGAGCATCTGCTCGACGCGGCTTGCGATCGCGGCCCGGCTCGCGCCGCGCAGCTTCAGGCCATAGCCAATGTTCTGCGCCACCGTCATGTGCGGCCAGAGGGCGTAGGATTGAAACACCATTGCCATGTTACGCTTGTCGGGTGGCAGTTTTGTGATGTCGCGGCCGTCGACCGCGATTGCCCCGCGCTCGACCGGAACGAAGCCGCAGATCGCGCGCAAAAGCGTGGTCTTGCCGCAGCCCGAGGAGCCCAGCAACGCGATGAACTCGCCGCCGAGCACCGAGAGCGAGACGCGGTTCAGCACCTGGAGAGTGCCGTAGAAAACCTCGACTTCCCGCACCTCGAGCGACGTCGCCGCGCCCGCCATTCTCGTGGCCTCCCCCCCGCGGGCGCTAGCCTCCCGCAAACTCAGAGAAGTCTCAAGCCCTCAAGTTCGCGGCGCAGCTTGTCGGGGTGGGTGAAGTGGATGCCGTGGATGCCAAGTGCGCGGGCGGCCTCGGCATTCCGGGGGTTGTCGTCGATATAGACGGCGCCCTCGGGCGCAATTCTGTGGCGCTCCAGCAGGATCCGGAAGATCCGAGGGTCGGGCTTGATCACGCCCTCGTGGCCGGAGATCACCACGCCGCGGAACCGTCTCAGGAACTCGAACCGGCGCTCGGCGAGCGGAAAGGTCTCGCGCGACCAGTTGCTGAGCGCATAGAGCGGCACACCGCGGCGGTGGAGCGTCTCGAGGATGGCGACGCTCCCCTCGATCGGGCCCTTCATCATCTCGTCGAAACGCGCGCCATAGGCCTCGATCAATTCTGCGTGGTGGGGGTGTTGCTCCCGCAGCAGCGCCGTCGCCTCCGCGAAGGTCCGCCCGGCATCCTGTCGCTCGTTCCACGCTTGCGTGCAGACGGTCGAGAGGAATTCTTCCATCGCGGCGTCGTCGGCGAAGAGCTTGCGATAGAGGTGGCGCGGATTCCAATCGATGAGCACGCCGCCCAGGTCGAACACGACGACGGAGCGCTGCGGCGCAGGGGCGGCGAGCATGGTGCGAAACCATAGCGAGGCGGGCTCGCTTTTGCCAAGATAGGCAGGCATGCCCCTCCCGATCGGCATCAACCCCATCACCTGGTCGAACGACGACCTGCCGGAGCTCGGCGGGAAGACGCCGCTCGAGACCTGCCTTGCCGAGACCCGGCAGGCCGGTTATGCCGGCATCGAGCTCGGCAACAAGTTTCCGCGGGAGAGCGCGGCGCTCCGTCCGATCCTCGCGCGGCACGGCCTCGCTCTGGTCTCCGGCTGGTACAGCGCAAGGCTGCTGGAGCGGAGCGCCGCCGAGGAGATTCGCGCGGTCGAGGCGCACCTGCGGCTGCTCTCCGACATGGGTTGCGCGGTGATGGTGTTCGCGGAGACGACGGGCGGCGTCGCGGGTGCGCGGGATACACCCGTCACCCGGCGGCCGCGGATTGCCGAAGGCGACTGGGCAGGCTTCGGCGAGCGACTCACCGCGGTCGCCGATCACCTCGCGAGCCGCGGCGTCCGCATGGCCTATCACCATCACATGGGGACCGTGATCGAGACCGAGGTCGATATCGACCGGCTGATGCGCTCGACCGGCGCGAGCGTGGGACTGCTCCTCGACACCGGGCATCTCGCCTATGCCGGCGCCGATCCGGCCACCGTCGCGGAACGCCATGTCGCCCGCGTCAACCACGTGCACTGCAAGGATGTGCGCCCCGCCGTGCTCTCGGCCATGCGGAAGGCCGACCGCAGCTTCCTCGACGCGGTGGTGGAGGGCGTCTTTACCGTGCCCGGCGACGGCGCCGTCGATTTCGCAGCGGTGCTCTCGGTCTTGAAGCGCGCGGACTACCGGGGCTGGCTGGTGGTCGAGGCCGAGCAGGATCCGGCGAAGGCGCATCCGCTGACCTATGCCCGCATGGGCTACGATTATCTCTCGGGCGCGGCCCGCACCGCCGGCCTTTGAACCTCGCGAGGTTTCTCCCATGAGGATCGGCATGATCACCGACAGCCTCGCCGACATGAGCGTCGACGAGGTCGTGCGCACCTCGGCCGAGCTCGGCATCGAGCGGCTGGAGTTCGCGGGCGGCAACTGGTCGCGCGCGCCGCACCTCAAGCTCGACCGCATGCTCGAGAGCGAGACCGAGCGGCGCGAGTTCCTGGCGCGTCTCAAAGACCACGGCATCGCGCTGAGCGCGCTCAATTGCTCGGGCAATCCCGTCCATCCCGGCGAGCACGGGAAACGGCATCGCGAGGTCACCGAGAAGACCATCAAGCTCGCGAGCCTGCTGGGCGTCGAGCGCGTGGTGATGATGTCGGGTTGCCCCGGCGGTCCCGGCGACGCCAACGCGAACTGGGTCACGACCTGCTGGCCCGCGGAGATGCAGACCATCCTCCGATACCAGTGGGAGGAGGTGCTGATCCCCTATTGGCGCGGGCTGGTGACCTATGCCAACGGCCTCGGCATCCGCAAGCTCTGCCTGGAGCTGCACGGCCACCAGAACGTCTACAGCGTCGAGACCTTCGAGCGGTTGCGCGACGCGGTCGGCGACACCGTCGGCGTCAATTTCGACCCGAGCCATCTGATGTGGATGGGTGCCGATCCGCTGCAGGCGATTCCGGCGCTCGACGGCGCGATCTATCACGTGCACGCCAAGGACACCCGAATCGAGCCTGCGATTGCTGCCTTGAACGGCCGGATCGAGTTCAAGACCAACGACCGCGCGAGCGAGCGGGCCTGGAACTACGTGACCCTCGGCCTCGGCCACGACGACGCCTGGTGGCGGAAGTTCTGCCAAGCCTTGCGCGCGGTCGGCTACGACGACGTGCTCTCGATCGAGCACGAGGACATGACCATGACGCCCCTCGAGGGCGTGCGGCGCTCGGTCGAGCTGCTGAAGCGGGTAATCCCGCGCTAGGACGCGACAGTCAGGCGTCGCCGGGCCAGGTGGCGGCGGTGAGTTCTACGCGCACCTCTCGGCCCTGCACGCGCAAATCGAACTCGAACTCCGCCGCGCCGGCGTAATCCCGATACTTTCCGGCGTGGCGGGGATCGCGGGTGTCCCGCGACAAGATGAAGTACATGATGCCCATGAGCTGCACCGTCTGCGCGCGCTTGTCATCGACGATGCCCATGCCCGGCAGCTGCATCACGATGCTGGAGGCGAGCACGCCGGGCGCCACGCCGCGGTCCTGGGCGGCGGCCCCGAAGGCGAGCTCGAGTTTCCTGATGCCGAGATCGTCGCCGGCCCAGCTGAAGATCTCCGATCCGTCGAGACGGAGGGTCACATTGCCCATGGCCGGGCTCAGCCTTGGGTCCGCCGGGCCGGCGGCTTGCGCGGGGCGGCGACCGGCACGGCAGAGACCGCGTCCGCGGCCTCCTTCGCGAGCCTCAGCGCCCGCAAGCGCGCCACCTTCTCCTCGAGCGCCTCACGCTCCTTCGTGATCCGTCGCCTGACGTCGTCGTCGCGCTTCTGGCGAACTTCGGCGATCGACTGCGCCGTTCGCCGGGGTGAGTCGGCGCTCTTCATGATTGCTCTCCTTTGTCACCGGCGATTTGACTGTCGGCAGTATGAGGCCTGCGGGCGCGGTCGACCTGCTTCGCCGCGATCAGGCAGACTTCAGATTGATGGCCGACGTCTTGCCCTGCTGACCGCGCTCGATGTCGAAGCTCACCTTCTGACCCTCGCGCAGATTGCCGATCCCGGACCGCTCGACCGCTGAGATGTGGACGAAGACGTCTTTCGACCCGTCCTCGGGCTCTATGAAGCCGTAACCCTTTGTCGGATTGAACCACTTGACCGTACCGACGGGCATCCGTCCCTCCATCGACAAGGGCCGCCGCGCTGGTGCGCTGCGGGCCAATCTAGGTTTTGGACAGGTCAGGATTCGGCCCAAGAGAGCACGACGCCACGGCCGGCCGAAAGCCGATTGACCACGGTGATGTGGGGGCGGGGCGTCCCTTTTTCAATCCAGCGCCATGGCGAGGGGCGTGGGCGCGGTCAGCGGGGGGAGCCATCACCTGCGCTTCCGGCGGCTAAGTCCGGCCCGAGGAGCGTCCAAGGACGCGACTTCCGATCGCGATCACCAGCGCGCCGACCATCAGAGCCGCCGCGACCCCGAACGTGATGCGCATTCCGCCAGCGACGGCGTCGGGAAGCGCCGCTGCGACGTCGATCGCTCCCGATGCAAGCGCGAAAACGGCCCCCATCAGGGATGCGCCGGTGATGAGCCCAAGATTGCGCGACAGGTTGAGCATGCCGGATATGACGCCCCGCTGGTCCGGGCTGACATCCATCATGACGGCCGTGTTGTTGGCCGCCTGGAACAGCTGATAACCCGGCGTCAAGACGAAGATGGCGGCAACGTAGCCCGCAATGCCGAAGGTCGCCGGAATTGCAGATAGGGCGAATGCACCGGCCGCCATTTGGATGAGTCCAACGATGATCATGAATGGCGCACCGAAATGATCGACGATTCGACCGGCCGGGATCCCCATGAGCGTCGAGATAATTGGGCCAATCGACATGACCGTCCCGACGAGAGCCTCGTCGAGCCCGAGCGCGCGGGAAAGGTAGAAGGGTCCGACCACCAGCGTCGCCATCATCACCGTCGCCACGAGCAGGTTGATGGCGAGACTCGCACTCAGAGACGGACCTCGGAACATGGCTATTCGAACCAATGGCGACGCGGCTCCCCGTTCGGCGAGGACGAAAAGGCCGGCGCCAAGGACCGCAACCAACAGCAGCGTGACGTTGAGCGGACCGAAACGGCCGCGCCCCATCGTCATGGCGAACGCATAGGCGGCGAGCGTGAGGGCCAGCAGGAGCGTGCCTCGGTTGTCGAACGCGGCTCGACCGGCCTTCGGGCTCGGACGATCGGCGGGCAGGTGGCGATGGGCGAGAAGCAGCGTCAGGATGCCCAGCGGCAGATTGATCAGGAAGATGGCTCGCCATCCGAATCCGGCGATCAGGAGGCCGCCGAGCGAGGGACCGAGAGCGGTGCCGATCGCGGACATCGTCCCGAGCAGCCCCATGGCGCTGCCGGTCTTTTCCTTCGGAACGATCTCACTCACGAACGCTAGGGTAAGAGCCATCATGATGGCCGCGCCGAGACCTTGTGCGGCGCGAGCGCATACGAGCAGCCAGAGCGTGGACGCCACGCCGCAGAGGATCGAGGCCACGGTGAAGAGGAATACTCCGGCCACCAGCAGCCGTCGGCGGCCCGTCATGTCGCCCATCCGCCCGGCGCTGACGATCAGGGTGGTGATGGCGAGGAGGTAAGCGAGCACCACCCACTGGATTTCCTGGAATGAGGCGGCGAACGCCTGTGCCAATGTCGGCAACGCGACATTGGCGATGCTCGTGCCGAGCGAGGACAGCAACATGGACAGGGAAAGGCTGGCGAGTGCCCACCCGAGCGAGGGTCTCGTTTCTATTCTGGCTGTGATCGTATTGCCTGGACTTTCAATCATCGGCTTCTCGTGAAGCTGGCCTCATGGATGGGCTGTCCGAGGACGTAATGCCTCGGCCGGGATTGCGCTAGGTGCATGATTTTCATTGTATTCGTGCGTTTGACGCCATATCACGAGGGACTAAGCTGAGACGCCGATGCCGGATCTCAACCTGCTTGTCACCCTGGACGTGCTGCTCCGCGAAGGCAGCGTCGCACGCGCGGCGCAACGCCTGCGGCTGAGTCCGTCGGCCATGAGCCGGGCGCTCGCGCGGCTGCGCAAGACAACCGGCGATCCGCTGTTGGTGAGGGCGGGGCGCGGTCTCGTTCCGACACGTCGGGCGCTCGCACTCCGTGAGCGCGTCGGTCAGCTCGTGCGGGACGGCGAAGCGGTCCTACGGCCGGTCGACACGCTCGACCTCGGTGAGCTTGCCCGCACGTTCACGCTTCGGGCCAGCGAGGGGTTCGTGGAGAACTTTGGACCGGCGCTCATCGCCCGCGTCGGCGAGACCGCTCCCGGCGTGCGGCTGCGCTTCGTGCAGAAGGTGGACAAGGACAGCGCGCCGCTTCGAGACGGGACCGTCGATCTGGAAATCGGAGTTGTGGGGGAGAGGACGGGTCCGGAGGTGAGGGCGCAAGCACTGTTCCGAGACCGGTTCATCGGCGTCGTGCGAACGCGACACCCGCTGTGTCGAGGCGAGATCACGCCCGCCCGCTATGCGGCCGGCCGGCACATTCTCGTCTCGCGGCGCGACCTGGAGAGGGGACGAATCGACGAAGCCTTGAAGGCGTTGGGGCTCGACCGCAAGATCGTCACGATTGTCGGCGGCTTCGCGACGGCGCTGGCTCTGGCTCGAGATTCCGACCTGATCGCCAGCGTTCCTGAGCGGCACACCGGCAAACTGCGCGCGGGAATGCACAGTTTTCCGCTTCCGGTCTCCATACCGAGGATCACGGTTTCATTGCTCTGGCATCCGCGGATGGATGCGGATCCGGCGCATCGCTGGCTCCGTCAGTGCGTTCGTGACACTTGCACGGAGAAGATGCCGGCGGCTGCAATCGGAGACTGACGTTGCAGGCTTTACTCAGTCCGTCACGAAGGCTGCGAGCGCCTCGATGGCCCTCTTGTCGCCCTCGTGGGAGCGGGCAAGCCGCTCGTAGAGGCGCGCCATGCCCTCGTACATCTCTGCGCCCGGCGAAGGCTTACCCAGGAAGGCCGAGACTTCCTCCATCTCCGCGATCCATCGGTAGGCCTTGGCGTACATCCTCGGCATCTGCCGGTCGAGCCAGGCTTTGAGCTCAGGCTGGCTGTCGGCGAGCTCCTCGCGGAGCGCATCGGCAACGCCCGCAGATGTCGCGCCCAGGATCGCCGCGGCGCCGATCGCTGTGAAGCCCTTGGTGATGGAGCCGTAGGCCATCTTGAGCGAGGACGCGGTGCCGATCCTGCCCTCCATCACGTGCACGTCGAGCCCGCGCTCGCGGAGCGCCGCGAAGCGCTCGACCGCGGGGCCGCAGGCATAGAACTTGGGCCCGGGCGCGCCGGGCCTGGGCGGCCCGCCGATGATCCCGGCATCGACGAATGCGCAGCCGGTGCGCGCGACCACCGCCGCCGCCTCGGCGACGGTCGCGGGGCTGACCGCGTTGCAATCCACATAGACCGGCTTCGAGACGCTGTCGGCGAGCACGGGGGCCAGGCGGCGCGCCAGCGGCACCGCCTCGCCGGGCGGCAGGATCGAGAGCATGAAATCGGCGCCGGCGATCAGCCTGGCATCGTCCTCGACGGACGCAATCCCATGGCGCCGGGCGCGCTCGGCCGTCTTCGCGCTGCGGCCGACGAGCGAGGTGCGGACCTCCGCGCCTGCCTCGCGCAGCCGCCCGCCGACCGCCGCGCCCATCTCGCCCGCTGCGATCACCGCGACGACGGGAGCCATAGCCTTAGGCGGCCTTCTTGCCGCCGCGCGCCTCGTCCTTGGCTCGGAGCACGCGGGCCGCGCGCTCGATGTCGCGGCGCTGCGCCGCGTCCTCGATCTCCGTCAGCATCGGCAGCATCGGGCCCATGTCGGCGATGCCCGCGAGGGTGACGGCGGTGTGCAGCGTGCGGATGGGCGAGTGCGCGTCGCGGAGATCCTCGAGCGGCAGGAACGGCGTCTGCAGCTCGAGCGCCTTCTCCTCGTCGCCGGCCTTGAGCGCCGTGAGCAGCGCCAGCGACAGCCGCGGCGCGATGCAGACCGATCCCGAGGTGAAGCTCACCAGCCCGAACTTGATGAGGTGCGCCGGCGCCGGCCTCTCGCCGATGCCGCTGACGATCTTGTCGGGACTGGCGTGGTCGAGCAGCGCCGAGAGATAGTCGTCGTTCGCGGGCTCCTTGCGCACCACGCCGTACTTGATCGCGACCACCGCGCCGTCGCGGATCAGTGCGCCGGCGTCGCCGGGCTTGAGATAGTTGTCGGACTTCACGTAGGCGATCACCGGCCTGCCGTAGCGATCGGCGATCTTGCGGATGCCGATCGCGATGCCTGCCGGCGTCGCGGGGAAGCCCAGCGGCAGCACCATGGCGGTGGGGAAGGGCATGCCCTTCAGGATTTGCGCCTGGTCCATCGCCTTGCCGTACTCGGGTCCGATCGACGGGATGATCCAGGTATCGGCGCCCGCGGCCTCGCCAAGCGCGCGCATCTCCACCTCGAAGTCCAGGACGCCGAGGTTGTAGACGTTGGCGTTGCCGCCGTACATGAGCGTGCGGATGCCGCCTGCCTCGAGATAGCGGATAAGCGCGCGATTAGCGGCCGCATTGAGCGAGAAATCGGCATTCCGCGCCATCGGCGGCACCGCCAGAACGGAGCGCTCGAAATCCGCCTTGGTGATCGCTGTCGTCTTCATCGCTGGGCCTCGCCGGCGGTCAATGGCATGCCCGCGACTTTACTCCGGCTCGATCCGCCGTGATAGGGTCGGGGAGTATCTGCGGAGACCGCCATGGCGCGCATCCTGCTCACGCATACGCCGGACATGCTGAAGAATTACTATGGGGAGCGCGCGCTCGCGGCGCTGCGCGAGCTCGGAGAGGTCCGTCTCAATCCAGGCGGCGTGCTGGATACCGGCGCGCTCGTCGAGGCCGCGCGCGGCTGTGACGTCGTGGTGTCCGACCGGCAGACGCCGGGCGAGGCGCGCTTCTTCGAGCAGGCGCCCGACGTCGCCGCCTTCCTCCGGGTCGCCGTCGACATCCGGAACATCGACGTGGCCGCGGCGAGCCGGCACGGCATTCTCGTGACGCGGGCGACCCCGGGCTTCATCGCTCCGGTCGCCGAGATGGCGATCGGGTTCATGGTCGATCTCGCGCGCCACGTGCCGGAAGCGGTCGCCGAGTATCGCGCGGGCCGCGAGCCCGAGGCGCGCATGGGCCGGCAGCTCAAGGGTTCCGTCGTCGGCATCATGGGCTACGGCGCTATCGGGCAGTACCTGGCGCGACTCTGCCTCGCGCTCGGCATGACCGTCCTGGTGAGCGATCCCTACCAGAGGGCGGGCGAGGCCGGCCTGCGGCAGGTTCCGCTGGAGACGCTGCTGGCGGAGTCCGACTTCGTGGTCTGCCTCGTGGTCGCGAACGAGGAGACCGAGAACCTCGTCGACGCGGCGGCCTTCGCGCGGATGAAGCCCGGCGCCTATTTCATCAACCTGTCGCGCGGCAATCTCGTCGACGAGGCGGCGCTGGAGCGGGCGCTCGACGAGCATCGGATCGCCGGCGCGGCGATGGACGTCGGCCGCGCCCCCGACCAGAAGCCGGCGCCGCGCCTCGCGCGCCGACCGGACGTGATCGCCACACCCCACATCGCGGGCCTGACGCCGCAGGCGGTCGAGCACCAGGCATTCGATACCGTCGCTCAAGTGGGCGAGCTCCTTGCGGGGCGCGTGCCGCCGGGCGCGGTCAATGCCGCCGAGGCGACCCGGCTTGCGAGGCTTAAGCGCGCGAGGGGTTGAGAGCGCGGCTCAGACCGTCTCCACCGCTTGCATCTTCGCCTTCATCCAGTCGAATACCGCGGGGGCATAGTCCCCGAAGATATCGCCGTGGTCGCAGTCGAGCTTGCTGAGCGTCCACCGGCCGACCAGGATCCGCTTCCGCCAGGGCCAATCGGCGCGGCTGATCTGCTCGGCTCGGTCGCCGGTGGCGATGATGTGGACGGGGTGCGGATAGGGCAGCGTCGTATACCGGCAGATCGACAGCAGCACGTTCATGGCGGTCTCCGCCGCCCGCTCGAGCTGGCGCGGATCCGTCTCGTCGAAGGGGAGCGCCCCCATGCGGACGACGGCTTCCCTTATCCATTGCCGCGCGTGATCGCGGTAGTGGCTCGCGACCTCTGGCGTGAGCTGCTCCTCCGTTGCGCTGCCCGGCGGATAGCCCGGCGGGTCGATCAGGAGCACGAGCGGCACCTGTCCGCCGGCGGCGACGATCTGCCGTGCCATCTCGAGCGCGAACACATAGCCCTCGCAGATGGCGGCGATCGTGCCCGGCGCGGTCACGCCGGCCGCGGCGAGCTCCTGCAGGTATTCGCGGGAGCCCTGCTCGACGGTTGGCGCCGGCACCGATGCGCCGTCGAAACCGCTGGCTTCCAGGCCGTAGATCGGCTGATCGGGTCCGAGATGCTGCGCAAGCCTGCGCCCGCGGTCGTAGGCGACGATGCCCATCTGGCCGTGAACCAGGACCAGTGGCGGCCTTCCGCTGCGCCGGGGCTGGATCGGCAGGAGCATGCGCGCCGCCTATCGCCGCGCGGCGTCGACGCGCTCGGCGAGCAGCGCGATGCTGCGCGCCTTCACCAGGGTGGACATCGGCAGCCGCACCCCGAACACGCGCTCGATCTCGGCGAAGATTCGGGCGGCGATCAGAGAGTCGCCGGGCAACCAGAAATAACTGTCCTCCACTCCGACCTGGTCGAGGTTGAGAGCGCGCTGCCAGATCTCAACAAGCCGCTGCTCGGTCTCCGAGCGCGGCGCCACATAGTCCTGCGCCAGACCCAGGTCGCTCCGCGATATCGTCATTTCCGCTCCGCGCCGCCTTTACGGCTAGCATAAAAGCGTTGCCGCTTCAGCTCCGTCCGCCATCGACGCTCAGGATCTGGCCGGTGACCCAGCCCGAGAGATCGCTCACGAAGAACAGCACGGCATTCGCGATGTCCTCCGCGGAGCCCAGGCGCTTCAAGTAGAGCGAGTCGACGAGCCGCTTCTGTCCTTCCGCCCCGTAGGACTCCCACTGCTTCTCCGTAGTGGGATTGGAGCGCACGAAGCCCGGCGCCACGTTGTTGACAGTGATGCCGAAGGGCCCGAGCTCCTGCGCGAGCTGCCGCGTCAGGCCGATCTGCGCGGCCTTGGCGGAGGCGTAGGCCTGGATGCCCGTGAGGCTGGTGCGCAGCCCTGCGCCGCTCGAGATGTTGACGATCCGGCCGTAGCGGTGCGCCTTCATCCCGGGCGCTGCCGCCTGGATGCAGTTGAAGGCGCCGGTCACGTTGACGTCGAAGATCGACTGCCACTGCTGCGGAGTGATCTCCTCGATGGGACGTCCGACCTGGCCCAGCACGCCGCCCGCGTCGTTCACGAGGATGTCGATGCGGCCGGTGGCGGCTTGCGCCTCCTTGACCACCGCCTGCACGAGCGCGCGGTCGGTGACGTCGAGGCGGCGCACCTGGCAGCGCGCACCGCAGACGGCCTTCGTCTCCGCGAGCTCGGACTCCAGTATGTCGCCGCCCCAGACGGTGGCGCCGGCATCCGCCAACGTCTTGGCGATGGCGCGGCCGAAGCCGTGCGCCGCACCGGTGACCAGTGCGGTCTGTCCCGCGAGCGAGAGTGTCCTTGGCTGAGCGGTCATGCCGGCACCGTCTCCATCAGCAGATCGAGATTGGACCAATCCTGCGCCCGCTTCCCATCCTCGATCTCCCGGATGAGCGCGATCGTCCGCGCGGTGATGGGCGCGGGTATTCCATGCTCGCGTGCCACCGCGACGATGGGCCCGAGCTGATGTTCGGCCTCGGTGCGGCGCTTGCGCACCGCGAGGTCGCGCCAGATGCCGCTGTGCGACTTCGCGGAGCGGCGGTTGAAGGCCACCAGCGCGTCGAGTGATCGGATCGCCTGGGCTTCCGCGGCGCCGGGTACAAAGGCACCGGGGTCGAAGCCGTCGAACGGCTCCGGCGCGATCCGGGCTGCGGCGGCAACGCGCAGCACCTCCCGCGGCAGCGCGACGAAGAGGGCGCGGTGGCGGGGGGAGGCGAGACAATCCGCGATCGAGGCGTTGGTGAGGGCGGTCGCGAACAGCATGGCGCCGTAGGCGAGCTTCGCCCAGAGATAGCCCCAGATGTTCCGGGTCAGCACTGCGCGCTCCTCGAACTCGCTGAGCAGCGCGTGCAGACGCTCCGCGCGCGCCGTGATCCGCCCGTCGATCTCGCCCACCACCACGGCGCCGCGCCCGCCGAACAGGATCACGCCCGGCGAGATGTAATCGGCACCGAAATTGACGAAAGCGCCGACGGTGCGTTGCGCGCCCACCACCTCGGCGATCACCCGCTCGTTGAGGCCGTTCTGGAGCGAAACCACGCAGCCGTCCTCGGCGAGATGCGGCGCCAGAGCGCGGGCGGCTCCATCAGTATCCTGAGCCTTGACGCAGAGAAGCACGGTCTCGAAGCGACCCTGCACCTGCTCCGGGAGCGCGGCGCGCACGGACACCTTGAACTCGGTCACCGGTCCGGTGATGGAGAGGCCCTGCGCCGCCATGGCGGCCACGTGGTCGGCCGCGCGATCGACGAAGAGCAGGTCGTGTCCCGCACGCGCGAGGTGCGCGCCTACCGTGCCGCCGATCGCTCCCGCGCCCCAGACCAGAATGGTCTTCCCGGCCATCTCCGTCCTCTCGCCGCCGTCGACGAGACCCTATAGGCGGGCTGGGCCGCGATCAACAGGTCGGCCGCGCCGCGCGCATCGGCGCCATGCTCCGCTCTCTGGCTTGCGTCGTCCGGAAAATCGCCCGGAGCCTGGGCCCGTCCGGGCCGTCGCGAACGGGCCCGGCTCGGGGCTAGCGCCGCGCCTCGAGGATCAGGTTGAACGGCGTTTCGGTCGCGCGGCGGAACCGGGTGAAACCGCCGGCGGTCACGACCTCCTTGAGCCTCGCCTCGCCCGCCTGCGCGCCGAGCCCGAGGCCCACTTCCTGGCTCAGCGAGGCGGGCGTGCAGATCATCGTGGACGCGGCGTAGTAGACCCGTCCCACCGGGTTCAGGTTCTCGTGCAGATGGTCGTTCGCGAAGGGCTCGACCAGCATCCAGGTGCCGTCCGCGGCCAGGCTCTCGCGCACGTGACGCGCGGCGCCGACGGGATCGCCCATGTCGTGCAGGCAGTCGAAGCAGGCGACCAGATCATAATCGCGACCGGGGTACTCCTTCGCCGCCGCGACCTCGAAGGTGCAGCGATCGGCAACGCCGGCTGCCTGGGCCGACGAGCGCGCCCGCTCGATCGAGGGCAGATGATAGTCGAAGCCGTGGCAGTGCGACTTCGGGAAGGCCTGGGCCATCAGGATGGTCGAGGCACCGTGGCCGCAGCCGACATCGGCCACCCGAGCGCCGCGCTCCAGCTTCGGCACGACGTTCTCGAGCGCCGGCAGCCACTCCTTGACGAGATGGCGGTTGTAGCCCGTGCGGAAGAACCGCTCGGTGCCGCGGAACAGGCAGCCGTGGTGCTCGTGCCAGCCGACGCCCTTGCCGGTGCGGAAGGCCTCGGTGATCTTGGGCTCGTCGCGCACCGCCGCGGCGACGACGTCGTAAAAGCCGGCAAGGAATGCGGGACCCTGCTCGTCCGCGAACACCGCCGCCTGCTCGGGCGACAGAGAGAATTGTTGCGTCTTCTTGTCGTAGTCGACGTAGCCGGCGGCGGCTTGCGCGGCGAGCCACTCGCGCACGTAGCGCTCCGACGTGCCAGTGGATTTCGCGAGCTGGGCCGGCGTCACCGGTCCGGCCTCCGCCATCGCCTTGTAGAGGCCGAGCCGGTCGCCCACCAGCACGAGCGCCGCCCCGAGCGCCGCGCCCATGTCGCCGAGCATCCGTCCCACGAACTGGTTGAGCTTGGTCTCGTCCAACTGTGCCACCGAGGTCTCCCTTCGAGATGTTGCGATGTTCCAATGTTCCGCGGTTTCCCGCTCGCCGCTTCGCCCGGACAGGTCAGTCCCGCGATGACCCGTTCAGGCCATCGGGCGTCTCCGTCTCGTCGGCGCATCCTTCGGGATGCGCCGTGGCTTGCAGGGTGAGCGCGGCGGGCGCCGTTGCCGGCGGCACGAGCGCGCTCGCGAAGAGGGTCATCGCAGCCAAGCCGCCGACGATCGCCCAGGCTGCGACGACGGCTCCGCTGGTGACACCGCGGTCATCGGGTGGGTGATACATGGGCTGCTCCCGGGGTCGTGGCGGGGGTCGTTCGGCCAGAACCTAGGAACGCCGATCCGTGGAGCCTGTGATCCCGCTCACACCCCGGACCCTGGGCGGCTGTGACAATCTCTCGTCAAAGGCGCATGACCGCCCGACGGGCAGGAGTCGCCCCGAGATCAGCGAAGGCCGGCGCGGGCAGCGAGCGCCGCAGCCGCGGCGCGCGTGGGCAGATTGAGCTTCGTCAGGATGTTCCCGACGTGACGTTTCACCGTGTGCTCGCTGAGCGCGAGCTCCGCCGCGATGGCGTTGTTGCTGAGGCCGCGCGCCACCAGGGCCAGGACCTGTCGCTCCCGCGCACTCAGCTCGTCGAAGCCGGGCGCCGGGACGGCGGGCGCGGATGCCGGCGCGGCGCCGCTAGCGGGCGCCTCGGGCTCTGCCGCGAAGAGCGACAGCGTATCGCCCGTCGGGGACTTGATCTCGGCGCCGCCGCGGCGTTCCCGGAAGCGCAGCCCCGAGCCGGCCACCAGGTCCCGCACCGTGCGGGAGACCAGGACTTCGCCGGGCCGGGCGACGCCGGCTATGCGCTGGGCGGTATGGAGCGCGATCCCGCCCACGCCGCCGCCGGCAGCGCGGCGTTGCACCTCGCCCGTATGGACGCCGCAGCGGATAGCAAGGCCGAGCTCGCTCGCTCCCGCCGCGACGATGCCGGCGCCGCAGCGCACCGCGCGCGCCGGCCCGTCGAAGATCGCGATCAACGAGCCGTCGGGTGCCGTCTCGCCGACGATCTCGCCGCGGAACCGCGTCACCGCCGCCGCCGCCGCTCCTTCATACCGCCCGAGCAAGTCCATCCACGAGCGATCGTCGAAGGCGGCGGGCCGCTCCGGCACGGCTGGTGCCGCCGCCAGCAGCGTGGCGAGCACGCGGTCGGCGCCATCGGCGGGGCGGGCGGAAGCCTGCGCGCCCGATACGAATTCCTCGATCTCGTCGACGACCCGGTCGATATCGCCGACCCAGACCAGATGATCGGTGCCGGGAATCTCCACATATTTGGCGCCCGTGATGGCGCCCGCGATATATCGACCCGCCTCGACGTTCACGCGAACGTCGCCGCTCCGATGGATCACCAGCGTGGGCACGGCGATGGTCGGAAGGACGTCGCGCACGTCGATCTCCGCGTTCATCCGGGCGAGCGCGATGGCGGCCGCGGGGCTGGCGCCCAGGCGCTCGAACCGCGCCCACCATTGGCGGAAGCGCTCGTTCTCGAGCTGGCCGGGCGCGAAGGCGCGCAGGAATTCGCCTGCTCCCCAGTTGGTCTCCGCCCGCTGGACGAATGCCTCGACCCGCTCGGCGGACATGACCCAGCTGTGGAAATGAGCGTAGGCGCCGTAGAGGAGCAGCGCCTGGGTCCGCTCGGGATACGTCGCGGCGAATAGCATCGCCATGGGTCCGCCCTCGGAGGCCCCGAGCAGAGCCGCACGCTTGGACCCGACCGCGTCGAGCACCGCGCGCACGTCGTCCATGCGCTGCTCGAGGCTGGGGAGGTCCGACTCCGGCACTCGGTCGGACAGGCCGGTGCCGCGCTTGTCGAACAGGATCAATCGGGAAAACGACGCCAGGCGGTGCAGCAGATGGGAGAAGCCCGGGTCCTCCCACTGGTGATCGAGGTTCGAGATGAAGCCGGGCACGAACACGAGGTCGCGGGGGCCCGAGCCCAGCACCTGGTAGGCGACGTGCACGGCGCCGCTTTTGGCATAGTGGGTCTCGGGCAACGCCACGCGACCGCTCTCCCCATCGGTGTCCCGCGATGACGGCGCGTACGAATGCCATGGTAGCGCATTTCGCGGGCGGCGGGGAGTTGACCGCGGCGCACGCTCGTCGGAGATTCCGACAGCAATCTCCTGCTCTTTGCGGGATACCGGAGCTAATCTGACACTCGCGAGAGAGAGCGAAGGAGGCTTGCCGTGAGCTCGACCGTGATCGGCGGCGCGATGCTGCCCCATGCCCCGCAGTTCTTCACCCTGCCGGAGACCGAGGACCGCAAGACCGTCGAGCGGGTGAGAAGCCTCGCCGCCGACATCGGCGAGAAGCTCCGCGCGCTCAAGCCCGATCTCTGGATTCTGTTCGCGAACGACCACGCCGAGCAGTTCTTCCAGAACGTGGCGCCGCCCTTCACCATTCACGTCGGCGGCGAGGCGCGCGGCGAGTTCGCGGGACGCAAGTTCCATTGGAAGATCCCCGGCGAGATCAGCTTCGCCCTCGTGCGCGACCTCTACCGGCAGGGTTTCGACCCCGCTTTCACCAGCACGGCGAAGTTCGACTACGCCATGGGCATCCCGCTGACCCACCTCGGCCATACCGAGCCCGTGCTGCCGATCTACGTCAACGCCTACCTGCCGCCGCAGCCGACGGTCGAGCGCTGCTACGCCTTCGGCCAGGCCGTGGCGCGCGCGGTGAGCGCCATGGGGCTCAGGACCGTGGTGCTGGCGAGCGGGGGCATGTCGCATTTTCCCGGCACCGACCGCTACAGCAACCCGGAGCTCGACTGGGACAACCGGGTGCTGGCGAAGCTTGCCACCGGCAATCTCAAGTCACTCATCGGCTACAGCGAGGCGGAGCTCGACGCCACCGGCAACATCGAGCTGCGCTGCTGGGCCTGCGCCGCGGGTGCGCTCGGCGAGCGCAAGCCCGACGTAATCTCGATGGACCCCAGCTGGCACCACAACTACGCCTCGCTCGCTTGGTTCGGCGGCGAGGAGCCGGCCAAGGCGCCGCATTATCCTTCCATCAAGCCGGAGCTGGTCGAGCTCACCGCGGCGCTCCACGGCCTCGCCCACGACGCCGCCGCGCGCGCCGCCTACATCGCCGATCCCGGCGGCTATGCCGATCGCTTCAAGCTCGCTTCGGCCCAGAGGGAAGCGCTCATAGCACTGGATGTGCCCAAGATGGTTGCCATGGGCGCACATCCGCTGGTGCCGTTCCTGGCCAACATGCAGGTGCAGCGGCAGCGAGCGGCGAAGGGGTGAGGGGCCGTGCGTCCTCAGACTCGCCGCCTACGGCGGCGGCTCAGGATGAGGGGATGGGAGTGGACCGCGAAAACTGGCCCCTCATCCTGAGCCACGCGCGTGAGCGCGTGAGTCGAAGGATGCACCGCTCGGAGTGCAGCGGCCTTACACCCACCCCTCTTTCCGCGCGTGCTGGTGTGTCTCGTCGAGCGCGCGGCCGATGATGCGGATGATCTGCTCGATCTCGGCGGGCTTGATGATGAGGGGCGGGGCGGCGGTCAGCGTGTCTCCCAGCGCGCGCAGGATCGCGCCGTGCTCCTGGCACCGGCGCTCGATGTAGAGACCCGCGTTGAGCTCGGGCGCGAAGGGCGCCTTGGTCGCCTTGTCCTTCACCAGCTCGAGGCCGCCCATCAGGCCGATGCCGCGCACCTCGCCCACCAGCGGATGTCCGGCGAAGCCGCGCAAGCCTTCCTGCAGCAGCGGCGCCACCTTGCGCACGTGGCCGACAATGTCGGTCTCCTCGTAGATCTTGAGCGCCTCGACCGCGACGGCCGAGCAGACAGGATGGCCGGAGTAGGTGAAGCCGTGGCCGAACACGCCGATTTTGCCGCTCTCGTCGAGACAGGCGCGGTAGATCTCCTCCGAGATCATCACGGCGGAGATCGGCAGGTAGCCGGAGGAGAGGCCTTTGGCCGTCGTGATGATGTCGGGCTTGAGCCCGAACGTCGTCGACCCGAACATGTCGCCGAGCCGGCCGAAGCCGCAGATCACCTCGTCCGCGATGAAGAGCACGTCGTGGCGCTTCAGCACCGCCTGGATCTTCTCGAAATAGGTCCGGGGCGGAATGAGGATGCCGCCGGTGCCCATGACGGGCTCGGCGATGAAGGCCGCGACCGTGTCCGGTCCTTCCGCCAGGATCAGTTTCTCGAGGCTGTCGGCGAGCCGCGTCGCGAACTGCTCCTCGCTCTCGCCGGGCAGCGCGTAGCGCCAATGGTGGGGCGTGTCGGTGTGGAGGAATCCGGGGAGGGGCAGGTCGAAATCCCGGTGGTTGCGGTCGAGCCCGGTGAGGCTGCCGCTGCCGAGGCCGACGCCGTGATAGCCGTTGCGCCGCGCGATGATCTTCTTCTTGGTGCGGCGGCCGCGCGCGTTGTTGTAATACCAGGCGAGCTTCACCGCGGTGTCGTTCGCCTCGGAGCCGGAATTCGCGAAGAACACCTTCGACATCGGCACCGGCGCGAGCGCGATCAGCCGCTCCGCGAGCTCGATCGCCTTGGGATGGGTCTTGAAGCGGAACATGTGATAGCTGGGCAGCTCCAGGAGCTGCTGGTAGGCCGCCTTGGCGAGGCGCTCGTTGTGGAAGCCGAGCGTTACCGACCACAGCCCCGACACGCCCTCGATGAAGCGTCGCCCCTGGTCGTCGACAATGTAGATGCCGTCGCCGCGCGCGACGACCAGTGGCCCCTCCTTCGCGTGCTGCACCAGGTTGGTCATGGGGTGCAGCACGTAGGCGAGGTCGCGCGCGCTCGCGGAATTCGGGAGGAAGTGTGGGGCTTCCGTGAGCTCGTTCATGATGCGATCCTGCTTATGGGGGTTCGCGGCAATTCTGGGCGCAACCCGGAGGCGCTGCAAGGTCGGCGATCTTGCTCGCCCAAACAGTCGGCGCGCCCGGGCAGTTAATCCGCGCGCTTGCGTCCCGAGATCATCGCCCAAACGAGATTTTCGCGATGGACGAGGCTGGCGAAGACGACACCGGCGATGTGGAAGACGACGAGCCAGAGCGTCAGATTCGCAAAGAGCTCATGCGTCTCCTTGAGGGCGCTTCTTTGACGCCGGCCGCCGGTACTCGATCCCTCATGCTCCGATTCCTCCTCGGCGCGCGCCGAGCGAACTCCCGGCGCGATCGAGGTAGCGCCAGTGTCCGCCGCGAGGAACCCTGCGAGCGGACCGGCCTTGTCTTGAACGCCGTAGAGGGCCACTCCCGTGACCACGGTCAGCGACAGGCTCACCAGCAGGGCAAAGACCATGGCCGCGCCCGCGGGGCTGTGCCCCACGTACCGTTTGGCGCGGAAGCGCAAGAGATCGAGACCGTAGCGGACCGCGGTCGCAGGCCCGTACAGGAAGTCGGAGAACCGGGCGTACCGGGAACCGATGAATCCCCAGATAACGCGCAGGACCACGATTGCTCCGGCAGCGTAGCCAGCCCAGACGTGCAAGCCGATGAGATCCTCCTCGGTCACGAAAGCGACGAGGAACGCAACGGCAAGCAGCCAATGTCCGAGGCGGACGACGGGATCCCAAACGAGGACGTTGGTCTGACCATGAGGCATCGTGGCTCCTGTTCGCGCGCGAGACCATCGGAAGTGCGCTGATGCCGAAGCGGCCGAGTCATCGCATTGACATAGGTCAACCCGCCCGCAATCGGTGGCCCACGACCCCTGAGCCTGCCGCCCGGCCTCGGTGCCGCGCCGACGACGTTGAGCGGTCGGTCTACTGAAATTCTAAGCGAGATCGTTCGTCCAATCGAGCGAGCGGTCTCCAGCGGGGATGCGGATGGCCGCGGTCTCACCGCGTGACGTGGGCGGAGACGGCTAGCCAGCGTCCGTTGCGGCGCGCCCACACGTCAGTGTAGCGGCCGGAGCGCTGCTGGCCGTCGGCAGTTTGATAGTGCGTGCGGGCGTGGATGATGGCGAAGTCCCCGAGCTCCCGGATCTTCACTTCCGAGATCGACAGGCCTCGGATCGCGACGGGCCGTGCGGTCTGCTCGAGGAATGCGGTCTTGTCCACGAGCGACGCGTCCGGATTCGAGCAATAGAAATCCTCGGCCAGATGCTCGCGGAACCACGCAACATCGCCTTCCTGCACGGAGCGGATGTAGGCCTCGTTGAGGCCGAGAAGCGTGTCGTGGTCGGTCATGTTTCGCCTCCCAGAGTGGCAGGATCGACGAGCGATATATCCGGAGGCCGAGTGCGAGGCCAGGGATGCCAGAGGTGCGCGAGGTTACCGAGGCCGAATCTGGCGAGCGATGTTCGGGCTGCAAATCGTGCATCCTTTGGCTCACCTCCCTGCGGGACGTGAGCCAGGATGAAGCGCTTTGAGACTGCACAAAGAAAGGTCTTCACCCCGACCCGCCTGCGAAGCAGGCGGGTCGAAGGACGCACGGCGTCGCCACGCTCAGAAATCCGTGGGCACGCCACCCTCGCGCTTCCGCCGCTCCACGAACTCGGTCAGCGCCGCCTTCGCCGCTGGGGCCATCGGCGGCTCCCGGTAGCTCGCGAGCAGGCTCTTGTAGAGCCGGTTGGCGGCGTCGTAGGCATCGGGCCGGCCGGCCTCGGTCCAGCTCTCGTAGTTCCGCCAGTCGGAGATCATCGGCGCGTAGAAGGCATTGCGGTAGCGCGCCATGGTGTGGGCGGCGCCGAAGAAGTGTCCGCCGGGTCCGACCTCGCGCATGGCATCGAGCGCCAGCTCGTCGTCGTTGACCGCGATCGGTCTCAAAAACTCCGCCACCATTCCCAGGAGGTCGGCATCAAGCACCATCTTCTCGAAGCTGGCGTGCAGTCCGCCCTCCATCCAGCCGGCGGCGTGCATCATGAAGTTGCAGCCGCCCATCACCGCGCCCCAGAGCGAGAACACGCTCTCGTAGGCCGCCTGAGCGTCGACGGTGTTGGCGGCGTTGGCGTTGGAGGAACGGTAAGGCAGCTTGTAGCGGCGCGCGAGCTGGCCGCCGACCAGCGCCGCCTTCATGTATTCGGGCGTGCCGAAGGCGGGTGCGCCCGATTTCATGTCGACGTTCGAGGTGAAGCCGCCATAGACGAAAGGCGCGCCGGGACTCACCACCTGGGTCATGACCAGGCCGGCGAGCGCCTCGGCATTCTGCTGCGCGAGTGCGCCCGCGAGCGAGACCGGCGCCATGGCGCCCGCCAGCGTGAACGGCGTCATCACCACCGGCTGGTTGCGCCGAGCCATCTGGATGATGCCCTCGAGCATCGGCGTGTCGATGCGCAAGGGCGAGGACGAGTTGATCACGGTGAAGATCGAGGGCTCGCGGTCGAGCGTCGCGTCGTCGATGCCGCGCGCGAGCCGCACCATCTCGATGGCATCGAGGTTGCGCTGCCGGCCGAGACTGTAGCAGTGGACCGGCTTGTCGGAGAGCGTCAGCGAATCATAGATCGCGTCCAGGTGGCGGATCGAGGCGTGGATGTCGACGGGCTCGACGGGATAGCCGCCCCAGACGTGAACGGCGTCGAGCATGTGTCCCAGGCGGAAGAAGTTCTGGTAATCGGCGCGGTTGCCGCTGCGCCGTCCGCCGTCGCGATCGGCGGCGTTGGGCGCCGAGGCGACCGAGCAGAACACCACGTAGTCGCCGCCGACCACGACATTACGCGCGGGATTGCGGGCGTGGAGGGTGAACCGCTCGGGCGCCTTGCCGATCTGGCTCTCGACCAGCGCGCGGTCGAAGCGTACGCGGTTCGAGCCAGGCGTCACCTCGGCGCCGGCCTCCTTCAGGATCGCCCTCGCGCCCTCGTGCAGGAAATCGATGCCGATCTCCTCGAGGACCTTGAGCGAGGCGACGTGGATCGCCTCGAGCTCGTCCGCGGAGACCGCCTCGATCGGCCTGTAGAGCAGGCGCGGCTGGGCCTTCGGCGCGACGTCGCCGCCCGTCTGCGGCCGCGCGCCCCGGCGGCCGGCGCGCTGTCGTGTCGGGGTGGCGCCCGGTTCGCTCATGACCGGTCTTGTAGCATGTCCCGGCGACAGCGAGTGGCATTCCATCATGGCTTGCGCGGGCCGCCGACATTGTGGATCGTCTGCGGGAGCACCGAGACCGAGGGTCGGTTTATTGATAGAGTGCTCAAAAAAGGCGAGGGAGGCGTGCATGACGGGGAGAAGGCGATGCGGGACTGAACGCCGCGATTTGTGGGCGGCGGGTCTGGGCCTCTGCGCGGTGCTGCTGGCGGCGCCCGCGGCGAAAGCGGAGGAGCCCTACAAGCTCAACGCCATCCTGCCGCTGACGGGCCAGGCCTCGTTCCTCGGCAAGGAGGAGCAGGTCACGCTTCAGATCGCGGAGAAGTTCGTGAACCGTACCGGCGGCATCAAGGGCCGGCCGATCCAGTTCGTGTTCTACGACGACACCTCGAACCCCCAGGTCGGCGTGCAGCTGGTGCGCCAGGTGAGCGCCGAGAAGCCGGCGATCATCCTGGGCTCGTCGCTGGTCGCGGTGTGCAGCGCCATGGCTCCGCTCATGAAGGAGGGGCCCGTCGAGTACTGCTTCTCTCCGGGCGTCCACCCCGAGGCCGGGAGCTATGTCTTCAGCTCCAGCGTCTCGACCCACGACCTGCAGAAGGCGTTGTTCCGGTATTTCCGCGAGAAGGGCTGGAAGCGCATCGCGATCATGACCTCGAGCGACGCCACCGGTCAGGACGCCGAGCGCGGCATCGACGAGACCCTGCGCCAGCCGGAATACAAGGACGCCGGCATGACCCTGGTCGAGCGCGCGCACTTCAACACTACCGACGTCAGCGTCGCCGCGCAGATCGAGACCGTGAAGGCCGCCAAGCCCGATGCCTTCGTCGCCTGGGCCACGGGGACGCCGATCGCCACCATCTTCAAGGGTATCCTGCAGGCCGGACTCGATGTGCCGACCGCCACGACCGACGGCAACATGACCTTCGCGCAGATGACCAACTACGCCGACTTCCTGCCGAAGCAGCTCTATATCCCCGCGGGCGAGTGGCCGCCGCACGAGGGTCTTATGAAGCTCGACGCAGAGACCGAGCAGGCACAGCAGGAATTCTACGCGGAGTTCAAGGCGGCGGGCGTCGAGCCCGACGTGGCGGCCTCGCTCGCCTGGGGGCCCGCGATGCTCGTGACGCGAGCCTTGCGCGAGCTCGGCCCCGATGCGACCGCGACGCAGATCCGCGACTACTTCGCCAAGCTCAAGGGCGCGCCCGGGATCGACGGCTTCTACGATTTTCCCGCGACGCCGCAGCGCGGCCTCGATGACCGCAACGCCGTGGTCACGCGCTGGACACCTGAGAAGCACGCCTGGGTGGTGCTGAGCCAGCCCGGAGGCCTGCCGCTCAAATGAGGATCGGCGCTGGGTGAACGCAGCAACCCAAGCGGCGGTCCAGATCGTCATCGGCGGGCTGCTGCAAGGCAGCCTGTTCGCGCTGGTCGCCTTGGGCTTTGCGCTGGTCTTTCGCATGACCGGCGTAATCAACCTCTCGCAGGGCGCCTTCTGCGTGCTTGGTGCGCTGCTCTGCTGGAGCCTTGAGGAGACGCTGCACCTGCCGGTTCCACTCGCGATCCTCGGCGCGGCGCTCGCCTCGATGCTCCTGGGCCTCGCGCTCGGCGCCGCGGTCTTCGTGCCTGCGCTGTCGCGGCTCCCGAACAGCGGCATGCTGATGCTGACGGCGGGTCTGCTCACCTTCGTCCAGGGCCTGATGCTCGTTTCTTGGGGCGGCGATCCCTATGCGCTCCGGCCGCTCTCCGGCGAGGCGCCGGTGCAGGTGCTGGGCGTGCGCGTGCCGACCCAGGGCTTCTGGATCGCGGGCACGGCGGCGATCGTGATCGGTGCCTTCTGGTACCTGTTCGCGCGCACCACCCTGGGCAAGGCACTGCAGGCCTCGGCCGAGAACCCGACGGCGGCGCGGCTCATGGGCATCGATGTCGAGGGCATGTCGGTGATGAGCTTCGGCCTCGCCGCCACCATCGGCGCACTCGGCGGCATCATGGTGGCGCCGATCCTGGCGCTGCAGTTCGACACCAGCCAGTTCTTCACCATCTCCGGATTCATCTCGGTCGCCATCGGCGGCATGGGCTCGTTCGTCGGCGCCGTCGCGGGCGGGCTGGTGTTGGGCGTCGCCGAGCAGCTGGCGGCCGGCTACATCTCCGGCCTGTTCAGCAACGCGCTGGCGCTCGGCCTGCTGCTGGTGACGTTGCTGTTCCGGCCGAGCGGCCTCTTCGCCATTGGCGGCGCGCGCCGGAGCGACGTGCGGGAGGAGCTGCACATCCATCCCGCGATCGTGCGCCTGCGCGGGCGCGGCGCGGCCGCGCTCGGGATCGGCATGCTGGCGGTGATCCTGGCGTTGCCGCTGCTGGTGCGCGATCCCGGTCTCATGGGCTCGCTGGTGATCACGGGCATCCTCTTCATCGGCGTGCTGGGCCTCGACGTGCTCATGGGTTTCGCGGGCCAGGTGAGCCTCGGCCAGGGCGGATTCATGGCGATCGGCGGCTACGTCGCGGCGATCCTCGCCACCACCTACGGCTGGCCGCCGATCGTCGGCATCGCGCTCGGCTGCGCGGCCTCGCTGGTCTGCGCGCTCCTGCTCTCGCTCGCGACCATGCGGCTCCGGGGCCACTACCTCGCGCTCGCGACGCTTGCCTTTGGCCTGGTGGTGGATTCGCTCGACGTCGGCATGATGCAGACGACCGGCGGCCCCTCGGGCTTGGTGGACATCCCGTCCCTCGAAGTCGCTGGCATCGACTTCGGAAGCGACCGCGCGATGTACTACCTCGTGGTGGCGCTCATCGTGGTGCTGGTGCTGGCGCTGGTCGGCGGCATGCGCAGCAGCTTCGGCCGCGCGTTGATGGCGATCCGCGCGGACCGGCTCGCGGCGGGCGCGCTGGGCATCAACGTCGCGCGCTGGAAGATGGGTGCCTTCGCGATCTCCGCGGTGCTGGCGTCGCTGGCGGGCAGCCTCTACGCCTTCTATTTCCACTACCTCTCGCCGGAGATGGTGGGCACGCAGCGCTCTTTCGAGATGATCACCATGCTGGTGATCGGCGGCGAGGGCACGCTGGTGGGGCCGCTTCTGGGCGTCGCCCTCCTCACGCTCCTGCCGACGCTGGTGCAGTCGCTGGCGCTCTACAAGATCCTGGCCGAGGGGTTGCTCCTGGTGCTGGCCTTCAGCTTCCTGCCGGAGGGCATGTTCGGCGGCCTCGCGCGCCTCGCGGCGCGGCTCCGCGCGCCCGCCGTCGCCGCGGGCCTTGAGCCGCGGAATGAGGCGCGATGAGCGTGCACGCCCTCGAGGTCAAGGACCTCAGCAAAAGCTTCGGCGGCCTGCGCGCGATCGACCGCATCTCCTTCGAGATACCGGTCGGCGGGTTGAGCGCTCTCATCGGCCCGAACGGATCCGGCAAAACGACGCTCTTCAACCTGATTACCAACCTCTATCGCGCGGACGCCGGAAGGGTGCGGCTGTTCGGCGACGAGATGAGCGAGTCCGGCGACTGGCGCATCGCGGCCTCCGGCGTCGTGCGGACCTTCCAGACTGCGCGCGTCTTTCCGGGCATGACCGCGCTCGAGAACGTGCTCTCGGGCGCGCACCGGCACGTGCGCGCCGCGCCCTGGCAGCAGCTGCTGTGGCTCGGCCGCGCCCGCGAGGAGGAGCGCGCGCTCGCGGCGGAGGCGGATGCGCTGCTCGAGCTCGTGGGCCTCGCCGCCTTCCGGGACACCGCGGCGACCGATCTGCCCATGGGCGCGCAGAAGCTCCTGGAGGTCGTGCGCGCGCTCATGGCGCGGCCGCGCCTGCTGCTGCTCGACGAGCCCGCCGCCGGCCTCAACGACGGCGAGACCGCGGAGCTCGCGCTGCTGCTGCGGGCGATCCGAGACAGCGGCGTCACGCTGCTCGTCGTGGAACACAACATGTCGCTGGTAATGGGCGTCGCAGACGAGGTGATCGTGCTCGATGCCGGCGCGGTGGTGGCCCGCGGCACGCCGGCGGAGATCCAGCGCAATCCCCGCGTGATCGAGGCCTATATCGGCCAGGCCGAGGGTGCGCGCTGATGCTCGAGCTCAAATCCGTCAGCACGGGCTACGGGCGGCAGACCGTCGTACACGAGGTGAGCCTGACGCTCGAGAAGGGCGAGGTGCTGGCGCTGGTGGGCGCCAACGGCGCGGGCAAGTCGACGCTGGTAAAGGCGATCTCCGGCGTGCTCGCGCTGCACGCCGGCGAGATCCGGCTCGAGGGCCGGCGCATCGACCGGCTCGGACCTCGTGCGCGCGTGTTGGCGGGCATCGCCCACGTCCCGGAGGGCCGGCAGGTCTTCGCCGGACTCACCGTCGCCGACAACCTCCGCATGGGCGCCTATACGCGGCTCGGCGGGCTTACGGCCGAGGAGCTCAAGCGGCGGATCGACGCTGTGCTGGCGCCGATGCCGGCGCTGCTGGAGCGGCTCGACGAGCCCGCCGGCAATCTCTCGGGCGGGCAGCAGCAGATGCTGGCGATCGCCCGTGGGCTGATGTCGGAGCCGCGCATTCTCCTCCTGGACGAGCCGTCGCTGGGCCTGGCGCCGGTCCTGGTCGCGGAGATCTTCCGCCTGGTGGAGCGGCTGCGCGAGCGGGGCCTCGCGATCGTGCTCTCGGAGCAGAACGCGCGGCTGAGCCTCGCCATCGCCGACCGCGGCGCCGTCATCGAGAAGGGCCGCGTCGCGCTCGAGGGCACGGGCAAGGCGCTCATCGGCGATCCCGGCGTCGCCGAGCGCTATCTCGGCGTCGGTACCGCCGCGGGCGAGCCCGGCACCGAGCGCCACCGGCGCCTGGTCGGCCGCCTCAAGGATCTCTTTCAGCAGAGTGGAGCCCGGTTATGACGGATGGCACGGTGTTGCAGCGGCTCGACGCGGTGGTCAACGAGTTCTGCCGGCGCACGCGCTATTTCCATGAGCCGATGACGCCCGGCCGCGCGCGCAGCTTCGTGCGCCAGCACCGCCTCAATACGCGCCAGCGCAACTCCGTCCTCAAGCTGCGCGTCGCCACCAACTGCACCGACTGGGAGACGCGGCTCGCCATCATCCGCGCCTGCGCCGATGAGGTGATCGCCGACCACGCCCACGGCCACGGCAAGGCGCACTGGGAGATCCTGGAGGAGCTCGGGACCCACATCGGCCTCACCCTCGAGCAGATCCGCGCGGCGGAACCGCTACCGTCCACGCAGATCGCCTGGGCCGCCTGGGAGGGGCTGATGAGCAACCGGCATTGGATCGAGGGCATCGTCGCCAATACCTGCGCCGAGCGCATCAACGTGCCGGGTTATGGCACCGGCACCTTCCGCGAGCGCGGCTGGTTCGGCCTCGAGCGCGAGCGCTGGGGCAAGCTCTTCGGCCTCAGCGACGAGCAGCTCGATTTCTTCGAGCTCCACGAAGAGGCCGACATCGAGCATTCCAACATGGGCTGGCAGGCGGTGGCGCGCTTCGCGTCCCAGTTCGGCATGGAGGATGCCGCCGTCAAAGCCTGCGAGATCAACCTCCGGGTCTGGGAGCTCTACCTCAACGGCATCGCCGAGGCAGGCGACCGCGACGGCGCGTGAGCGCCCAAAGTGCGTCTCGCTCGCATAAACATCGTGCGTCCGTCGACTCGTCCCCCTCGCCGCTCAAAATGAGGGAGCTGTTGAAGGCGGCGCGGGAATTCTCACTCGCCCCGCGGGATCGCGTACTCCGCCGGGAAGGTCGCGCGGAACTCCGGCCGCGCCTCGCAGCGCCCCGAGAGCGCATCGAGCACCGGGAAGCGTCCCACCGGCATGAGCTCCGGATCGGCCATCCGCACGTAGCGGATCATGCAGGCGGTAGTGATCTGCGGCTGATCGAGCCGCGCGCCCGCGGGCCAGGGCTCGGCATCGAGCGCCTCGATCGCGCCCGCCGCCTGGGTGCGGCAGCGCGCGATCCACTCGGGAAAGCGAAGGGCAGGCGGACGGATCATCCGCTCGTAGGTCGCGGCCCCCGCCTTGTCGATGGCGCCGGTCGCCAGCGCGACCAGTCGGAGGGCGCGGCGCCGCTCCGCGCCGGACCGCGGCAGCAGGGCGCGCTCGGGCCCCACGGTCTCGTCGAGCCAGTCCAGGATCGCCGCGGAATCGATCAACGTCTCGCCGTCGTCGAGCACCAGCGAGGGAATCCGCCCGAGCGGATTGACCTTCCGCATGGCGTCGAAATCCGCGAACACCGAGCGCGTATCGTGCCGGTACTCGAAGCCCAGCGCGCGCAGCGAGACGGCGACGCGCCGCACATAAGGTGAGTCGTACTGGCCGACCAGGATCACCGGGGATCTCCCGCGCCGATGGGGCGCTCGCCCGCGACGGTGGTGCGGTGCATGAGGCGGCGCGAGCCGTCGTAGTCGTTGACGGCGTAGTGCAGCGTGCAGCGGTTGTCCCAGACCGCGAGAGAGCCGGTCCGCCAGCGGAACCGGCAGGTGAACTCCGGCCGGGTACAGTGCTCGTAGAGATAGTCGAGCAGCGGCCGGCTCTCCGCCTCGGTCATGTTCTCGAACCGCGTCGTGTAGATCGCGTTCACGTAGAGCGCCTTGCGGCCGCTCTCGGGGTGGACGCGCACCACCGGCTGCGCCACCTCGCGGTCGGCCTCGGGATTGTTCCGCTCGATGCCGATCGAGCGGCTGACGCGCAGGTCCCTCGGCACGCCGCCGGTGCCGTAGGGCCGGCCGCTGTGCATCGCCCGCATGGGGTCGAGCATGCGCTTCATGCCGCCGGAGAGCGCGTCATAGGCCGCGTACATGTTGGCCCAGATGGTGTCGCCGCCGCAGGCCGGCACCTCGCGCGCGTAGAGCAGCGAGCCCATGGGCGGCTCCTCGAGGAAGCTGAAATCGGAATGCCAGGCGTTGCCGAAGGTGCTGATGTTCCGCTCGTCGGCTTCTTTCAGGACCGCGATGATGTCGGGGTACTCGTCCATGTGCTTGACGTAGGGCATGCGCACGATCGGCCCGAAGAGCCGGCTCACGGCCAGATGCTGCTCCGGCGTCAGGGTCTGATCTCGGAAGAACAGCACGAGGTGCTCGGTGAAAACGCGGCGCAGTTCCGCCGCAACCGAATTGCGCAGGGGCTTCGCGAGGTCGATGCCGGCGACCTCCGCGCCGAGCGAGCCGGCAACCGGCCTCACGATCATCTCGCTCTCGGGCATCGGCGGCTCCTTCAGTTCGGCTTCGGCACGAGCTTCACGGCGGCAACGTGCGCCAGGAAGCGTAGCTTGATTCGGAGCGCTTCCTCGGCATCGCCCCGGCGCGGCAGGCCCGGGTCGGCACGGGCCGGCGCCGAGCTGCCGGGCGAGAGGTCCCGCGCGAGGGCGTCGATCCGCGTCTCCGTGAGGTCCTCGTACCAGAGCCGCGTCACCTTGCCCGGCTCGATCCGGGCCACGACCGCCTCGACGTACTGCTCGTCCTCCAGGATCCGCGCGAGCTGCGAGGCGATCTCCGGGAAGAGAGCGCCGTCGTCCACCTCGACCGGGACCGGCGCGTCGCCCGGGACGATGTGGAATTGGCCCGTGACGAACGCGCGCACGAGCGAGATCGCCTGCAGCAGCCGGTCGTGGCGGCGGAGCACGACGATCCGGTCGAAGAGGCTCAGGAAATGGGCGGCGGCCGGCTCGTCGCCGCCGCTCGCGGCCTTGAGATGCTGCGGATGCAGCTTCAGCCCGAAGATGCCGTTGGGCGTCGTGCGCTTCGCCCGCAGATGCGCCATGTACGCGGGCAGGTCGATGTTCCCGGCGCGGTCGCCGCAGCCCAGCCGCTGCGCCAGCTCGTCGGCGGTGAGGTATTCCAGGGGCACGCCGATGCCGCGCGCCCGCAGCGAGGCGCAGAGCCATTCGCCTCCGGTGCGCGGCAGGGTCAGCAGCGCGTACCGGAGCCGAGGCGCGCTGCCGTCGCCGACATCCCATTCCGGCGAGCGCAGGCGTTCCTTGTAGCGCCTCTGGGTTTCGGAGCGGAACAGCACCATGGCGCGCAGTCTAGCGGGGCCGATGCGCCTCGGCCATAAAGGAGCCGCCCGGCGCGCGACGAGGAATGTTGAGGAGCGTTGTCGATTCCGGCGCCGCCCATTCGACCGATTGACGGCGAATGACGCCGATCAACCGAAGGAGCTGACGATGCAATACCTTCTGCTCATCTATCAGAGCGAGGCCGAGATGGAGAAGCTCGGCGAGGCCGCGACCAAGACCCTGCACGCCGACTACATGGCCTTCACCCAGCAGATCGTCCAGGCCGGCCATTTCAAGGCCGGCGACGCGCTGCAGCGGACCTCGACCGCGACCACGGTGCGGGTGCGCAACGGCAAGACCATGACCACGGACGGTCCCTTCGCCGAGACCCGCGAGCAGCTCGCCGGCTACTACCTGATCGAGGCCAAAGACCTCGACCAGGCGGTCACCATCGCCGAGCGCGTGCCCTCGGCCAAGTACGGCTCGATCGAGGTGCGGCCGATCCGGGTCTTCACCTGATCGATCGCCGCGGGGCTCGACTATGAGCGCCGGCGCGATCGAGCCGGTGTTCCGGAGCGAGGCGGGTCGCGTGCTCGCGACGCTGATCCGCCTCGTCGGCGACTTCGAGCTCGCGGAGGAAGGCCTGCAGGACGCCTTCGCCGCGGCGCTGGAGCAGTGGCCGGTCGCGGGCGTGCCGGCGAGCCCGCGCGCCTGGCTGGTCAACGTCGGCCGCCACAAGGCGATCGACCGCCTGCGCCGGCAGATCCTGCGCCGCGCGAAGCGCGGCGAGCTCGAGGCCGAGGCCGCGGTCGCCGCGCAGGTCTCGCCGGGCGACGAAACGGGCGACGGCTTCGGCGACGACATGCTGCGCCTGATCTTCTCCTGCTGCCATCCGGCGCTCGCGCCCGAGGCGCAGGTGGCGCTGACCTTGCGCGCGGTCTGCGGGCTGCCGACGCCGGCGGTCGCCCGCGCGTTCCTGGTCGGCGAGGAGACCATGGCGCAGCGGCTGGTGCGCGCGAAGCAGAAGATCCGACACGCGAAAATCCCTTACGCGACGCCCGAGCCGGATCGGCTCGACGAGCGGATCGATGGCGTGCTCGCGGTGATCTATCTGGTCTTCACCGAGGGCTATGCGAGCACGTCCGGCGCCGAGCTCATGCGCGAGGAGCTCGCCATCGAGGCGATCCGCCTGGCGCGGCTGCTCGACCGTCTGCTGCCGGACCGGCCGGCGGTGCGGGGCCTGCTCGCTCTGATGCTGCTCAATCACGCGCGCCGCCGCGCCCGCGCCACGCCCGCGGGCGACATCGTCCTGCTCGAGGATCAGGACCGCGGCCTCTGGGACCGGCAGGAGATTGCCGAGGGTCTGCTGCTCGTCGACGAGGTCCTGCGGCGGCCGGGACGGCCCAGCTCCTACGCCGTGCAGGCGGCGATTGCTGCGCTCCACGCCCGGGCGCCGCGCCACGACGCTACCGATTGGCCGCAGATCGTCGGTCTCTACGAGGTGCTGTTGCGTATCCACCCGACGCCCGTGGTGGAACTCAACCACGCCGTCGCCGTCTCGATGGTGGATGGACCCGCCCGCGCTCTCGATCTCCTAGATGCGCTCGCCGCGCGCGGCGCGCTCTCGAGCTATCACCTGCTGCCTGCGGTGCGCGCCGACGTCCTCCGCCGCCTCGGCCGCCGCGACGAGGCTCGCGCCGCCTACCGCGCCGCACTCGCCCTCGCCAAGCTCGACCCCGAGCGCCGCCTGCTGGAGCGCCGCCTCGAGGAGCTCGGCTAGTACTACGGTGCCGGTTGGCTTTACCCCTCCGGCAGAGACTCGGCGTCGCCATAGAGCGTGCAACGGGCGTGGCGGCGGAGCGCGGTGGCGGGGCAATCGGGCCCGATCGGGTCGTGGAGCGCGCGTTTGACCGCGGGGGCCTTCGCCTTGCCGGGCACGACGCAGAAGAGCCGCTCGCCCGAGAGCAGGCACGGCACCGTGAGGGTGATGGCGCTCTTCGGCATGGACTCCACCGACCGGAACACGCCCTCGTCCACCTGCTGCTGGCAGCTCACGGGATCGAGCGCCATCTCCTTCACCCACCGGCGGTCGTCGAGATCGGTGTGGCTGGCGCCGGGCTCGTTGAAGGCGAGGTGGCCGTTGACGCCGATGCCGAGGCAGACAGCGTCGATCGGCGCCTCCATGAGGAGCCGCTCGTAGCGCGCGATCTCCGCGCCGACGCCGCGCTCCGGCGAGATCGCATGGAAGCGGCCGACCGGCACGCGGTCGATGAGCTCGCGCTTCAGCCAGTTGCCGAGCCGCTGGGGCGCGTCGGGCGCGAGGCCGATGTACTCGTCCATGTGGAAAGCCGTGATGCGTGCCCAGTCGAGCCGATGGTCGGCGATCAGGCTCTCCAGCATGTCGCGCTGGCTATCCGCCGCCGCGAAAATGACTCGTACGCCGTGCCCCGCGATCCCGATTTTCGCTCGCAGGAAATCCGCGATGTCCGCCGCGGCCGCCGCGCCCATCTCGCTCCGGGTCGCGAAGCGGCGGACGGGCAGGGGGTATTCCTTGGATGGGCCGGGATGAGCCATGGGAATCCTCGTCTGCTTGTCGCGGCGATTCTATCGGAGTGGCATGCTGGGCGACAGCGCGCCGCGCTCGGCGAGAGGAGGCAAATCATGGCATCCGGGGATGGGCTGGTCAGCGTCGAGAGCGCCCACTCCGTCAAGGACACGATCGACCGGCTGGAGGCGAGCCTCAAGTCGGCGGGGATCACCGTATTCGCGCGGATCGATCATGCGGCGGGCGCCCAGGCCGCAGGTCTCTCTCTGCGGCCGACGCAAGTGCTGATCTTCGGCAACCCGAAAGCGGGCACGCTGCTCATGCAGTCGAGGCAGGCCATCGGTCTCGATCTGCCGCTCAGGGCGGTGGCCTGGGAGGACCTCGCCGGCAAGGTGCGGCTCACGTATACGGACGTCGCCTGGCTCGCGCGGCGATACCGACTCGGTCAGGAAACCGAGGGCACGCTCGCCATGCTCGCGATTGCCCTCGAAAAATTCGTGGCGGGGGCCGCGGGTCAGGCCACTGACGGAGGCAGGCGGTGAAAACGCGCACGCTCGGCCGCACGGGCCCCGCGGTCTCGGCGCTCGGGCTCGGCTGCATGGGAATGTCCGGCATGTATGGCGCCGCCGAACGAGGCGAGAGCATCGCCACCATCCACGCGGCGCTCGATCGCGGCATCAACCTGCTCGACACCGGCGATTTCTACGGCTCCGGTCACAACGAGCTCCTGATCCGCGAGGCGCTGCAGGGACGGCCGCGCGACCGGGTGCTGCTCAGCGTCAAGTTCGGCGCGCTCCGCGATCCCGAGAACCGCTTCATCGGCTTCGACGGACGACCCGCGGCGGTGCGGAATTTCCTGACCTACTCGCTCCGCCGGCTCGGCACGGACTACGTCGATATCTACCGGCCCGCGCGGCTCGATCCCGCGGTCCCGATCGAGGACACCGTGGGCGCGATCGCGGATATGGTGCGCGCGGGTCACGTGCGCTGGATCGGCCTCTCGGAGATGGGTGCGGAGACGATCCGCCGCGCCCGGAAGGTGCATCCGATCGTCGATCTCCAGATCGAGTATTCGCTGATATCCCGCGGCCTCGAGGCGAAGATCCTGCCGGCCTGCCGCGAGCTCGGCATCGCCGTCACCGCCTATGGCGTGCTCTCGCGAGGTCTGATCAGCGGCCACTGGTCGAAGGATCGCGCCGCCGATTCCCGGGACTTCCGCCAGCATGCGCCGCGCTTCCGTCCGGAGAATCTCGACCGCAATCTCGCGCTCGTGGAGGCGCTCCGCGCGATCGCCCAGGCGAGGCGCGCGAGCGTCGCCCAAATCGCCATCGCCTGGGTGCTCTCCCGCGGCGAGGACATCGTCCCGGTGATCGGCGCCCGCCGGCGCGACCAGCTTGCGGAGGCGCTGGGCGCCCTCGATCTTGCGCTGACCGACGCCGATCTCGCCGCCGTCGAGCGCGCCGTCCCGCCGGACGCCGCCGCCGGCACCCGCTACGACGCGCACCAGATGGCGATGCTCGACAGCGAGCGGTGACGGGTACGCTGGCCTCGCGTCGGCGCTCGTGAAGGATCGATTGGCTGGTTGCCATCGTCGGCGAGCCGGGCCCTATGGAGGCGAGTAGAACGGTTCTGGATTGGTGCCAATCAGGCTGAATTGATTCCGTGAAATTAACAGATGGGGTCCCGCGCAAAGCCAAGTCCTGGCGCTGGACATCGGTTGCGGGCCCCAACGGAGGTGACCCCGGGTGATATTATTTCTCCGAAGACATCCCCTCGCGGATGGTAGAGTTCGCCGGTAGGCTGGCGGGCTGTTGGTGACGTCGAGCGGCAATGTACGACGACTATTCGAGCGTCCTGAATCCCGATCTCTCGGACAACCTGAGGCTCCTGGATCTCAAGACCTACTGGGACGTGAAGCGCGGCCCGCGCACGATGCCGACTCGCTCCGACATCGATCCGCTGGAGCTGCGGAGGCATATGGGCTCGCTGGTTCTGGTGGACGTGCTGCCGGGCGTGACCGATTTCCGGATGAGATTGATCGGCAGCAGGATCGTCGAGACGCTCGGGCGAGATTCCACGGGCAAGCTGCTGTCCTCGCTCAAGGCGGCGGACGCCAACTGGTGGCGGTTTTGCGACGGTCTCTACCGCGTGATCGCCACGCGCGCGGTGACCGCCCGCGCCCGCGGCACCCTCCGCATGGTCGGGCGCGATTTCCGGAAGTTCGATTCCGTGCTGCTGCCGCTCGACGCCGGCGACGGCACCGTAGGCATGATCCTGGCGGAGCAGCTCTTCAACTGACCCTTGGCGCGGGCGGGTCTACTCCAGCGACAGCTCGTGCCGCGGCCGGCCCCAGCTCTGCGCGAGAGCGACCGCGCGCTCGACGTCCTCTTCCAGCATGAGGCGCGCCTCCACGAGGCGCCGGGCGGCGGCTTCGATAGCCGCGGTGTAGGCGGCTTGGCTTGGGTAGCGCTCGCGGATGCTGCGGCGGGGGTCGCCGGTGATGCGGCGCTCGCTCTCGGTCTCCGGGAACGGGATCGTGCTGCCGACGAAGGTGTGGGTGGCGCCGTGGCCGAAGCCGCGGGCGCGCAGGTTCCAGCCGGTGTATGTGGCAAGCGGCGCCTCGACCATCGGCGCGCGCACGCCGCCGGTGTCGTTGCCGTCGGCGTCCACCGCGGGCACGAGCACCGTGTAGCTCTTGCCCGCTACGACGTCCGGCGGCTCCTTCGCGAGGATGCCGCGCTCGAAGTCGGGGCCGAAATCCATGAGCGGCAGCTCCGCGGGGCCGCTGGGGATCGCGCAGCCGGGGATGCGCGGAAATTGCGAACGCCATTCCTCCATCGTCACCAGCGTGGCGTCGGAGCGCCGCGGCATCCGGCTCGGCGGCGGCGCCACGCCGTCGGTCGCCCAGCGGTCCATGGCGTCGAGCATGGCGCGGAACAGCATGGAGGTCTGCACCACGTTGATCGGGTTCTGGCAGACGCCGCGCGCGGGCTTCTTCAGGTTCGGATCGGCGAAATGCTGCGAGCTTGCCCAGGCGTAGACGCGGACGGTCTCGGGCTGCGCCAGGTCGTTGCCGCGCGTGTCCGTGTGCACCAGCGAGCCCTTGCGCTGCCAGTACTCGGTCGCGGTCTGCGTGTGGATCACCAGCGGGTCGGTCTCGGGCCGCTTCAGGATCGCATCGCGCTTGCCCGTGAGGTGATCGGTGCTCTCTGCGTAGGAGAACGGGAAACGATCGGCGGGATTATAGTGGTCCTCGTACTGCTGGCCCGCGGGCGAGACCGCGTTGGCGAAGCGGTGGTTCAGCCACATGAGCCCGCCGCCGCTCACATGCGGCAGCACGCCGTCGAACACGCGCCGGCCCTGGGCGTCCGCATTGAAGCCGCGATGGACGAAATCGCGGATGCAGCGGCCCGTTTGCGAGCGGCCCCAGGCATAGGCCTTCGCGATCCCCGTGCGCCCCTCGCGGAGCGGGTTCGGATTTCCCGCGGCATCGCGCTCGCCGTATTTGAGGAAGCTCGCGAAGTCGCGCACGGCGACGTGGCCTAGGCCCAGCACCAGTGGATCCCTGCCGGTGTAGACGAGCTCGTAGATCCAGCCGGGCTCGAATCCCTTGGGCATGTGGATGTGCGTGTCGGAGGGCACCAGCGCGCGCTCGCCGCCCTGGTTGTCGAGTCCCGTGCCCGCCTCGACGCGCGCGAACATCCACTGGTCCGGCGGCACGGGAATGCGGGGATCGGTCGCGTAGCGCCGCCGTGTGAGGCTCGCCTTCCGCGTATCGAGCGAGACCGTCGGGTGGCTGCGCGTCGAGATCCAGCCGGAGAGCGGCAGAGTGGTGACGCCGTGCTGATCGGCGATGTACTCGACGCGGACGAGGCCCGTGATGGGTTTGCCGCGATCGGTTGCGACCGGCAGGTCCATGACCATGCGCCCGTCGCCCGGAAGCAGATCGCCCTGCCAGGCGATCCAGACGATGCTGTAGCCGCGGCGCATCAGAAACCCGTTGCCGGCGTCGGCGAGCATTCGCGGATCGTTGCTCGCGGGCGCGTCGTTGAAGAACTGCAGCACCCGCTTGTTGCCGCGGTTGCCGTAGTCGAGGAAGAGCCGCTTGTTGCCGCGCGCAAGATCCTTGGGGCGCAGGATCGCGATGTCGGCCGCGAAGCGCACGTGGCCCTCGGCGTCGAGGGCCGCATGCTCGAGATCGGTGATGCCGCGCTGCGCCGGCGCCTTCGGGTCGATCGCGAAATGCGCGCGCCCTGCCAGCCGCTCATAGGCGCCGGTCGAGCCGAACTCGTGCCCGTCCGCGAACGGGCCGCGCTCGCCGATCTTGATCTCGATGAGATTGGTCATGGCGTCCTCGCAAAGAAGAGCGCTTACGCTGCCCGAATTTCCGCCGGTGCGTCAATTAAAGGTGAACCGCCAAGATACCAAGGAATCGAGGCTCGCAGCCCTTGGTGTCCTGGTGGTTCAAATTAACGAGGCGCAAACCCTCGGTGGTGCAGACCTTGTGCTATAAGGCGCAGGCTCTAAACGAGAGGCGTGATCGTGAAATCGGCATTGGTGTGCGGAGCGGGCGGGTTCATCGGGGGCCACCTGGTGACGCGGCTCAAGCGCGAGGGCCTCTTCGTGCGCGGGGTCGATCTCAAGTATCCGGAGTTCTCGGCGACCGATGCGGACGACTTCGTGATCGGCGACCTGCGCGATCCCGAGCTGTGCAATCGCGTGGTCGATCGGCGCTTCGACGAGGTCTACCAGCTCGCGGCCGACATGGGCGGCGCGGGCTACGTGTTCTCCGGCGAGAACGATGCGGAGATCATGCACAATTCCGCGCAGATCAATCTCAATATGGTGGAGACCTGCTGGCGCCGGAACGTGCGCCGCATCTTCTACTCGTCCTCCGCCTGCATGTATCCCGAGCACAATCAGCTCGACCCCGACAATCCCAAGACGTCCGAGGACAGCGCCTATCCTGCGGCGCCCGACAGCGAGTACGGCTGGGAAAAGCTGTTCAGCGAGCGGCTTTACCTCGCCTATCACCGCAACAAGGGCATGGAGGTGCGGATCGCGCGCTTCCATAACATCTTCGGGCCGCTGGGCTCCTGGAACAACGGCAAGGAGAAGGCGCCGGCGGCGCTCTGCCGCAAGGTCGCGGAGACACCGGCGGGCGGCGAGATCGACATCTGGGGCGACGGCAAGCAGACACGCTCCTTCCTCTATATCGACGAATGCCTGGAAGGCGTGCTGCGCCTGACGCGCTCGAATTTCATCGGTCCCGTCAACATCGGTTCCGAGGAGATGGTGAGCATCAACGGCCTTGCCGAGATGATCATGGCGATCGCCGGCAAGAAGCTCGCGATCCGCCACATTCCGGGTCCGCTCGGCGTGCGCGGCCGCAACTCCGACAACAAGCTGATCCAGGAGAAGCTCGGCTGGCGGCCGAGCGAGCCGCTCAAGAAAGGGCTCGAGAAGACCTACGCCTGGATCGCGGAGCAGGTGGAGCGGGCGCGGGGGAGGAACAAGCCCGCGTAATCCTCACCCTCTCATCGCTGATGCGACGGGAGGGTTAGGGGGCGGGCAACGCTCAAGACTAGAGCCGCCGCTTCACACCGAGATCGGCGTCGATGCGCCGCTCGAGATATCCGCTCACCAGGGACAAAGGCCAGCACAGGGCGAAATAGAGCAACGCCACGAGGGGATAAACCAGCATCGGCTGGAAGGTAACATTGGTCATGAGCTGGCCCGCACGCGTCAGTTCGACCACGCCGATGATCGCCGCGATCGAGGTACCCTTGATGAGCTGGACCAGGAAGCCGACGGTCGGCGGGATCGCGATGCGCAGGGCTTGCGGCAGGATGACGAGACGAAGCTGCTGCGGGTAGCTGAGCGCAAGACATTGCGCCGCCTCCCACTGCGCGCGCGGTACTGCCTGAATCGAACCTCGCCATATCTCGCCGAGAAAAGCACCCGAATAGAGCATGAAGGCAACCGTCACCGCCGGCCAGGCGTCGACCTCCACTCCAAACAGCACTGGTAGACCATAGAAACAGACGAACAGCTGCATCAGGACCGGCGTACCCTGAAAAGTCTGAATGAAACCGATCGTTATCCAGCGTAGCGCAGCGAACGGCGAGGTGCGGAGCAAAGCCACCAGCAGGCCGGTTATCGAGCCGCCAATGAAGGCGATCAAAGAGAGCAATAGCGTCCAACGCACTGCACTCAGCAGAAACAACAGCTCGGACCATCCAAAATTGCGGCTCACGAACTCGGTTCCTCAGGCCGGGCGATTGCGCTGAAACACGAACCAGTAGATTCCACCGAGGACCGCGCGAAAACCCAGGGCCATCGCCAGATAGATCGCGGTCGTAACGAAGTAGAATTCGAATGCGCGAAAGGTCGTCGATTGCAGAGTATTGGTGACGGCCGTTAGCTCGACCGCGGAAATCGCCGAAACGATGCTCGAACCCAGCATCATCAGGATGAATTGGCTTGCCAGCGCGGGGAAGACCGTCTTGATCGCGGGGAACAAGATCACGAAACGAAAAGTTTGCAGCCGCGTGAGCCCAAGAGAGCGCGCGGCCTCGATCTGGCCGTGCGGCACTGCCTCGACGCCCGCGCGAAGTATCTCGGTCCCGTAGGCGCCGAAATTCACGACCATCGCAGCAAGCGCAGCCTCGTTTGCCTCGAGCCGCAATCCGAGCGCCGGCAGGGAGAAGTATATGATGAAGATCTGCACCAAGAACGGCGTGTTGCGGACCACCTCGACATAGACGGCAACCAGCCAGCGCAACGGGCCGATGTGGCCGAGGTTGGCATAAGCCGTGCAGATCGAGACGATCAGGCCGAGCACCATCGCCATCGCCGAGAGGCGAATGGTAAGCCACGCCCCATCCGCAAGATCGCGCCAATGGTCCCATACGATATTGAAATGAAAAACGTAGTTCATGTGCGGACGAGCCGACGCGGCGCCGACCACGGAGAGGGCGCGGAAGAAAGACCGCGTCGTCTCCGTGTCGGTACCGCGAAAACGCCGATCTAGAGCAGCGGGAGCGGCGGCAGATCAACGCCGGTGTATTTCTTATAGATGTCTGCGAGCACACCGTTACGAGTATTGATGAAAACCCATGTGTTGATCCACTGTAGCAGCTCGAAATCTCCTGGCCGCACCACCGCGGAGTAATAGGCAGTGGTTACGGTGAACTTGTTCTCGAGCTTCTTGTCGGGGTTGCGATCCGCGACCGACTTTGCGGCAAAGGCCGACATGCCGGCGGCATCGATCTGACCGGAGAGGAGTGCCTGGATCGTGGCCGCAATGTCGTCGAAGAAGACGATGTTGGTCCCCTCCGGAGCGATCTTGGGTACCGTCGCTTCCTCAAGCGTGGCGCGCGTCAGGCCGACGCGCTTTCCCTTGAGGTCCGCGGCCGATTTGAGGGTGACGGCTGCCGGCGCGGTGATCACGATGGACAGCGCGCCGTGCGGATTGGCGAACATCACGGTCTTCGCCCGGTCGAGCGTGATCGAGAGGGAAGAGATTGCGACGTCCGCCTTGCCGGCGAGCAGCGCCGGGATACGGTTCGGCGCCGTCACCTGCACGAACTCGACGTCGACCCCGAGATCCTTGGCGAGCTGACGGGCAGTGGCGATCTCCGAGCCGTCGGGCTTGCCATCCTTGTCGAGGATCCCGAAGGGAGGCGACGTCACCTCCGCGGTGATGCGGATCTTCTTCTCGCGCAAGATGCGATCGAGCGTGCTTTCCGCCTGTGCTCCTTGCGTCGAGAGAAGCACGGGCAGCATCGCGACCAACGCGACAGCGATCAGACCTAGAAACCGTTGCATGACGTTTCCTCCTTCTGGTGGTCTCTACTTCTTCTTGCCGCCTACTGTTTCGCGCATGTCGGCGATGCCGGCGGCCAGCGCGCCCTGCATGAGTGCGATGTCGGTGCCGTAGCCCAGACAGCGGAATCCGCGAGCGATCCACGCGCGCGCGGCGGCGGTGTCGGTGACCAGGAATCCTGGCGTCTTGCGGTGCTTCCGGCAGGCGCCGACCAGACGGTCCACCGCTGCCAGAAAATCGGGATGATCGAATTGTCCGGTGATCCCCATGCTGTTTGTGAGGTCATAGTGGCCAAGCCACACGACGTCGATGCCCGGCACGGCGGCGATCGCGTCGACATTCCTGATGCCTTCCACGGTCTCCACCAGCGCCATGGTCAGAGTGCGATCGTTGGCCTCCGCCATCTTTTGCGTGACGTCACCGCCAGCGTATTCGTCATGCGCCATGTTGAAGGCGAGCCCGCGGACGCCGTCCGGTCGATAGCGACACCACCGAGCGAGGCTCTCTGCCTGCGCACGCGTCTCAATCATCGGCACCATGACGCCCATGGCACCTGCATCCAGTACCGGTGCCACAAGGTGATAGTGGCAGCCGGGAACGCGAACCATCGGCACGATGCCCGCGCCGTGTGACGCTGCGATTTGACTTTTGATCGTCTCGATGCCGACGCCGCTGTGCTCCATGTCGAGGATAACGAAATCCGCGCCCGCACGGGCGAGTACCGCGGGCAGGCCCGGCGTGAAGAACTCGAAGGCCATCGTGCCAAAAGCGGTGCCCCCGCTAAGCAATGCCGCGCGAACGGGGTTGGGGCGCATCAGTGCGGTCATCGGATCAGTCTCCAAGGTCGGGCGGGGCCGACACGCCGTATCGTCTTCCAGTGCTCACAAGCTGCCGTCGCGTTTCCGCATCGAGCGGAATGCCGGAATGCTCCCGCTCCACGCGGATCCGCCGCTCGGGCTCGCCGGGAAGCAGCACCTCCCCGCTCGGGGTGGCTGGCGGCGATGCCTTGACCCACGCGATGAGGCGTTCGACGTCGGCGGCGAACATCGCGCTGTCGCCAAAGGCCGCCGGCTCGAAGGCGAGCGAGAGCATGTTGTTGACGAGCCGCCTTGCCGTGGGATTGCGAGGATGGCTGCTGCCGCCGCCGGTCAGTGATCCCGCCAGCACCTCGCAGAAGAACGAGAGACCGAAGCCCTTGTGCCCGCCGAAGGGCAGAATGGCACCGGGCGGGTCGGCATAGAAGCTCGCCGGTTCTGTCGTGGGTTGGCCCTTCCCATCGATCAAATGGCCGGACGGGATAGAGCTGCCCTTGTTACGGGCAACCTGGATTTTTCCTTCCGCCGTGGACGACGTCGCAATGTCCAGCACAAGGGGCTCGTGCCCCTCGACAGGCACCCCCGCAGCGATCGGGTTCGCGGATAGCCGGCGGTCGCTGCCGCCGTGCGGTGCAACAAGGATTCCGAAGCCGGACGTGTTGACGTAATGGACAGAGACCAGCCCGGCCGCGGCGAGCTGCTCGGGCCAGGCACCGATGCGACCGAGGTGCCCGGCGTTGCGGATCGCCAGCGCCGCCATGCCGTGGCGCCGAGCGCGCTTGGCCGCGATGTCCATTGCCTCGCGTCCGATCACTTGTCCGTAACCAAAGCCGCCATCGACGACAATTAGAGTGCCGAGGTCGTTGACAATCTTGGCGTGGCGATTGGCGACCACCAATCCTTCGGCAAGCCATTCCGTGTATTTGGCGACGCGGATTACGCCGTGGGAATCGTGACCGACCAGGTTGGCATCCACGAGATGGTCGGAGACGATTGCTGCCTCCTGTTCGCTCGAGCCGGATGCGGCGAAGATCTCGGCGACATAGCGCCGTAGCGGCGTCGGCGCAATGGTGATCTCGCTCGACTGCGATGCCACGCTCATCCCGGTGAATTCCCGATCGTACGCGCTTTTGCGCGTCCACGCGCCAGTCTGATCGCGAACTCGACGGCCTCGATCATGCTCTGCTTGTCGGCAATCCCCTTTTCCGCGATGCGTGGCTCAGCCATGTGGTCCCAGAAGCGTGAGCGGGACGATCTTGCGGTCCTGCACCATGCCCGAGGTCGCAGCGGCGAACGCCCTGTAATGCGTGGTCTGCAGATGCGCTTTGAACGCGGCCTCGTCGGCATAGATCTCGTAGAGGAAGACTCGCGGCGATCCGTCCGCAGGTACGCAAACGTCGAAGCGGCGACAGCCTGCTTCGGCGCTGATGGATAGCGCCGCGTTCTCGCGCACCAGAGCGAGAAAACGGTCACGGCTTTCGGGCTTGATTTCAAAGTCGACGGTGATGACGTAGCCGGTCATGGGATGGCCTTCAAGGAAGGTCGCGGATCTTCGCGCCAATGAGCTCAGCGAGTATGCCTGGCAGCGTGGGCATGAAGCGCTCGCCATAACCGCGAATGTTCGCGAGATGATAGGTCTGGTTCACGGCCTGGGCGATAAAGGCGGTCGCCGGTGCCGATTCCGCAAGGCGTGTGTAGAAGCGCATGTCCTTGCCGGCGATTCGCAGGGGTCCCTTTAGCTTGCTGTCATCGCCGTCGAGCACCCAAGGCATCATCATCTGGAACATCGCACTGTTGGCGCCTCCGGAGCTGACGACTTCGTATAACTTGCGCAGATCGACGCCCAGCTTCGCCGCCGTGGCCACGGCTTCCGCGATCACGGCGCTGGTCCCGATTGAAATGAAGTTGTTGAGCAGCTTGAGCGTATGGGCGCCACCCAGCGGTCCGGCATCGATGATGGTCTCGGCATAGCACTCGATGATGGGCCGCACCTTGGCGACGATCTCCGGGCGGCCACCGAGGAATGTATTAAGCCTGCCTTCCTCGGCCTCTTTTGGTGTGCGTCCGACGGGTGCGTCAACCATGGCACATCCGCGTGCCTCGAGCTCGCGGCCGATGCGCCGCGTGGAACTGGGATCGGCAGTGGTGGAGTCGACGAGGATCATGCCGGAGCGCGCGCCCGCGAGGAGCCCGTGCTCGCCGAATACGATGGTCTCGACCTCGGCGCTCGAAGGCAGGCAGGTGAATACGATGTCACAGGTGGCGGCGACGTCTCGTGCGGTCCGTGCCTCGCGGGCACCGCGGCCGACTAGATCGTCCACGGGAGTGCGGTTTCGATTGCCGAGGACGGTGAGCGGATAACCCTTCAGCAAAATGTTCTTCGCAGCCCCATGCCCCATGAGGCCGACGCCGATGTAGCCGATGTCCGGTTTCGCAGGCATGCCGTCCTCCCCACGCGGCCGGCTTGCAACTCGTCCACGCGGATAGCTGCAGAGCCATGATCCTGTCTTCGATCCAAGCTGGCGCATTTGCTCCAACGTGACAACAGTTGATATCAAGTGAATCATTTTGGCGGACCGATTCCGATGCGCTGATCAGGCGAACCCGGACGCCCGCACATATTTAAGGGTGCAACGGCCCTCGGCCGATCCGCGATCTAATGCTCGCGGGAATGGACGCCTCGGCGCATTCCGAAGCTGCACAGCCCGAGCCGAACCACAATATTGAATGCAGCGGCCCGCTGTTTCTATTGGAACGGTGCCCTGGCGAAATTGAAATTCACAGGAGGCGCGCATCATGGGTTCGGTACACACCATCAGCGCACTCGAAGAGCGCGCCCAGCAATTTTGGGCGAAACAGGATGAGCTCAGAGCGGCCTGCCTGGAGAACCCAGCCATTCGGGAAGCGGCCTTTGCGGCATTGAGAGCGGATTGGGAGAGAAGCGCTCCCCGTGCGTTTCCAGAAAACGCTCGAGCACCAATTGCAGCTTTCGGTAGATGTATATGATCTCTTCCGGCAACAAACGGGCATCGCCTTGAGTGGCGAAGAGATGGCGTCGGCTAGCTGTCAGCCTTCCACCTTGTGCGGCACCTCGCGCACGGTGTTGCGGAGGATGCCGATGCCCTCCACCTCCGCCTCGATGACGTCGCCGCCCTTGAGCAGGCCCGGCGGCGTCATCGCGAAGCCGACGCCGCTCGGCGTGCCCGTCGCGATGACGTCGCCGGGCTCCAGGGTCATGCCGAGCGAGAGGCTCTCGATGATGGTCTTCAGGTCGAAGATCATATGCCTGGTGTTGGAGCTCTGGCGCTCTCCGCCATTGACGCGAAGCTTGATGTCGAGCGCCTGCGGATCCTTGATGGCGCTCGCGTGCACGATCCAGGGGCCCATGGGGCAGGAGCCGTCGATGCCCTTGCCCTTGAACCACTGCTCGTGCCGGCGCTGGAGGTCGCGGGCGGTCACGTCGTTGATGATGGTGTAGCCGAACACGTGGGAGAGCGCGCGGTCCTTCGGGATGTTCTTGCCGCGCTTGCCGATGATCACGCCGAGCTCGACCTCGTAGTCGAGCTTCTGCGTCACCTGGGTGTCGTAGGGCACCTCGTCGTCGGGGCCGATGATGGCGGTCTGCGGCTTCGAGAAGAACTGCGGGAATTCCGGCAGCTTCATCTCCGTGCCGCGCGCCCGATAGCCTTCGGCGACGTGCTCGACGTAATTGCGGCCGACGCAGAACACGTTCTTCTTCGGATGCGGGATCGGCGCCATGAGCTTGACCGCGCTCAGCGCCACGGTGTTGCCGGCGTTGGCGCGCTTCCCCGCTTCGCGAGCGGCGGCGACGCCGGCCTCGCCCGCGAGCACCACGTCGAGCGCGGTCTTGGCCTTGAGGCCCGGCACCTCGCCGAGGTCGACCACGCGGTCGCCGTCGATCACCAATCCGGCGGAAACCTGGCTGCCCCGGCGGAACGTCACGAATTTCATACGTCGGTCCTTTCGAGTGAAATGCTCCGCGCAGCCTTTGTCTCTTGGCCGCGGAAAAGCGTGTGGCGGCGATATTATCGGCCGGGCGCCCGGCACCCGTAAAGCCCGCGCGGCGAGTTGGGCCGTGCTTTCGCTGGCGCAGGCCCCGGCGTTGAGCATAGGATAAAGAAAACCAGCACACTCGGGAGGAACCACGGCATGATCGACGGATGGAAGGCGCGGGTCGCCCGCAGGGTTGCGCTCGCGGGGGTTGCCGCGCTCCTCGTGGCGGCGGCAATGCCGGCCTCGGCGCAGCAGGAGCCGATCAAGATCGGCTTCGGCATGGCCTTGACCGGCGGGCTCGCCGCCAACGGCAAGTCGGCGCTGGTGGCTCAACAAATCTGGGAGGCCGACGTCAACGCCAAGGGCGGCCTGCTCGGCCGGCCCGTGAAGCTGGTGTTCTACGACGACCAGAGCACGCCCTCGACCGTGCCGGGCATCTACACGAAGCTTCTCGACGTCGACAAGGTCGACCTCGTGGTCGGCGGCTACGCCACCGCCATGCTGGCTCCGGCCATGCCCGTCGTCATGCAGCACAACAAGGTTTTCATCGGGCTCCTCGGTCTCGCGGTCAATTCCGAGTTCCACTATCCCAAATACTTCGTCATGGCCCCGACCGGCGGCATGGATTCGAAGGCGTCGATCACGCAGGGGTTCTTCGAGATTGCGGCCCAGCAGACGCCGAGGCCCGAGACGCTGGCCATCGTCGCTGCGGACCAGGAATTCTCGCACAATGCCGCGGACGGCGCGCGCGAGACCGCCAAGAAGGCCGGCTTCAAGATCGTCTACGACAAGACCTATCCGCCGACCACTACGGATTACACGCCGATCGTGCGCGCGATTCAGGCGAGCAATCCGGATATGGTGCTGGTCGCTTCCTATCCGCCGGACTCCGTCGGCATCGTGCGGGCCGCCAACGAGATCGGGCTGAAGACCAAGCTGTTCGGCGGCGGAATGGTGGGGCTGCAGTCGACCTCGATCAAGATGCAGCTCGGTCCGTTGCTCAATGGCATCGTGAACTACGATTTTTGGATCCCGGTGCCGAAGATGCAGTTCGACGGCGTCACCGACCTAATCAAGCGCTACCAGGAGAAGGTGGTCGGCCAGGGGATCGATCCGCTCGGCTACTACATGGTGCCGTGGGCCTATGCGCAGCTGCAGGTGCTGGGCGAGGCGATTGCGGCGACCAAGAGCCTCGATGACAACAAGCTCGCGGATTACATCGGCAAGAGCACGTTCAAGACGGTGCTCGGCGACGTCAAGTTCGGGAGCAACGGCGAGTGGGCCGAGCCGCGCGTGGTGCAGGTGCAATTCCACGACATCAAGGGCAACGACCTCGAGCAGTTCCGCACCATGGACACGCAGACCGTGGTGACGCCCGCCGAATACGCCTCCGGCCAGCTGATCTATCCATACACGGCGGCGAAACCGCAGTAACCGGAGCGATCACAGGCCGAGGTAGAACTTCCGGACCAGCTCGTTGTTGTTGAGCTCCTCGGCGGATCGGCCCTCGAAGGCGATCTTGCCGTGGACGATGACGTAACCGCGGTCGGCGATGCGGATCGCCTGGGTGAAGTTCTGCTCGGCCATCAGCACAGTGAGCGCGTAGCTATCCTTGAGCGTCTTGATGGCGGCGATGGTGCGCTGGACCAGTAACGGTGCGAGGCCCACCGAAGGCTCGTCCACCAGCAGGATCTTGGGCTCGGTCATGAGCGCGCGGCCCAAGGCCAGCATCTGCTGCTCGCCGCCGCTCATGCTGCCCGCGAGCTGGTTGTGCCGCTCGCGTAGGCGCGGGAAGGTCTCGTAGCAGAAATCGAGGTTGCGCCGCATCGCCTCCCGCGCGAGGGGGCGGAAGGCGCCCAGCAGCAGGTTTTCCTCGACCGTGAGCTTGGGAAAAAGGCGCCGTCCTTCGGGTACTAGCGCGACGCCGAGCTCGACGATCTCCTCGGTGCTGCGGCCCACCAGCTCGTGTCGCTCGCCGTCGATCTCCGCCGCGATGCTGCCGGCGCTGGGCGTCACCATGCCCATGATGCATTTCATGAGCGTGCTTTTGCCGTTGCCGTTGGTGCCCAGCAGTGCCACGGTCTCGCCGGCCCGCACCTCGATCGAGACGCTCTCGAGCGCGCGCACCGCCCCGTAGCCGGCGTCGACGCCGCTCAAGGTGAGGCTACTCGCCAAGGTAGGCCCTCTCGACCTCGGGATTGCGCACGACCTCGTCGGGAAGCCCGTCGGCGATCTTGCGGCCCGCCACCAGCACCACCAGCCGGTCGGAGAAGCTCATCACCGCCCGCATGATGTGCTCAATCAGGATGATCGTGATTCCGGTTTCGTTGAGCCGGCGGAGCAGCGCCAGGATGTCGTCGACCTCGGCGTTGGAGAGCCCGGCCATCGCCTCGTCGGCGATCAGCAGCTTGGGTTCCGCCGCCATGGCGCGCGCCAGCTCGAGCTTGCGCATCTCGACCTGGCTCAAGTCGCGCGGCGGTCGGCTCGCCTTGTCGGCGAGGCCCACGAGACCCAGCAGCTCCGCCTCGCGGGCGACCAGCTCGGCGCGCGGCACATGGCGGCCGCGCCGGACACCCACGGTGTAGAGCAGCGGGATGCGCAGGTTCTCCGCCACCGTCAAGCTCGTGAAGGGACGCGGCAGCTGGAAGCTTCGGGCCATGCCGAGTCGGGTGCGCTCATGCGCGGAGAGCCCGTCCATGAGCGCCCCGTCGAAGCGGACCCGGCCGGTGTCATTCCGCAGCGTGCCGCAGAGGCAGTTGACCAGCGTGCTCTTGCCGGAGCCGTTGGGGCCGATCAGCCCGAGGCGCGCGCCCGCGGCGACCTCGAGGTTGATGGTGTCGAGCGCCGTGAATCCGCCGAAGCGTTTGGAGACGTCCTCGACCTCGAGCAGCGGCGCGGTCATCGCCGCGCGCTCCGTCGCGCCTGGATGCCGAGCAGGCCCACGATACCGTTGGGCGCCGTGGTCACGAACAGCATCAGCAGCGCGCCCACGATCAGCAGGTTGATCTCCGGATGGCCGCCGAACCAGTTGCTGACCGTGGCGACCTGCTGGACGCTGCCGAGCAAAAGCGCCCCGACGAGGGGCCCGATCCAGCTGGTCATGCCACCGATGAGGGGCATGGCGATGCTGTTGACGGCGTAGGCGAGATTGAAGCCCGAGGCGGGATCGAGATAAGTCACGTAATAAGGCAGCGGCGCGCCCGCCATGCCCATGAGCGCGCCCGAGAGCGTGGTCGCCACCAGCTTGAGGCGCAGCGTCGGCACGCCCGAGGCCTCGGCGGCGGCCTCGTCGTCGCGGATGGCGGCGAAGCCGTAGCCGAGGCGCGAGCCCTCGATCGCATGCGCGAGGGCCAGCGCGATCACCGAGAGGACGAGCATGATCAGGAACAGATACTGCACGTAGCTTCCCAAGAGCGGCACCGACGCGGGCCGCACGGTATAGGCGCCCCGCGACCCGCCCACGAAGTCCCAGTTCGTGATGAAAGTCTGCACGACGACCGCGAGCGCAAGCGTCGCGATCGAAAAGTAGACGCCGCGCAGGCGCAGGGTGAGATAGCCCATGCCGAGGCCGACGACGGCCGAGATGGCGCCGGCCGCCAGCATCAGCACCGGGATCGGCGGCGTCGCGAGCTTGCCGAGCGCCACCGAGGTATAGGCGCCGAGCGCGAAGAAGGCGGCGGTGCCGAAGTTCACATATCCGGTGTAGCCGCCGAGGATATTCCAGGCGGTCGCCAGCACGACGTACTGGAGGACGACATAGCCCGCGAAGAACAGGTACTCGTTGTCGAGGAAGCGGAGGCTCTCGAACAGCAGACCCGCGATCATGAGCGCCGCGAAGCAGAAGGTGCGGGAGCGCACGGGGCTAGCGTCCCAGGATGCCGGCGGGACGCAACGCGAGGGTGAGCAGCAGAAAGCCGAATGCCACCGCCGGCGACCAGGAAGGCCCGTAGAAGGTCGAGGTGATGCTCTCGACCACGCCGAGGAGGACCGCGGCAAGCAGCGTGCCGGGAAAGCTCCCCATGCCGCCCAGCACGCAGATCGCGAAGACGCGGCCGATGTAGTCGCGGCCCATCGAGGGCTCGACCGGCTGAATTACGATCAGGAGCGCACCCGCGACCGAGGCGGTCGCGATCGAGAGTGCGAAAGCGATGCGCTTGACGCGCGTGGGGTTCGCCGCCATGAGCCGGAGCGCCTGCGGGTCCTGCGAGACCGCGGCGATGGCGCGGCCGAGGAACGTGCGCGAGAGATAGAGCTGGAGCGCGCCGAGCAACGCCAGCGAGACCGCGCAAGGGACCAGCATGCGAAGCGGGAAGTCGAGGAAGCCCAGATGGTAGGTTGGACCGATATAGGACGCCTCGACGAAGCGGTAGTCGACGCCGAAGGCCAGGATCAGCCCGACCTCGCTGATGAACAGCAGGCCGAAAAAGAAGGCGAGACCGCGCAGGGATTCCTGCCCCCGCCGCTCGAAGGCCACGTAATAGATCTGGTAGACGAGCGCGCCCAGGAGGAAGAACGCCGGCAGCGCAATCAGGCCCACGAGGATCGGATCGAGGCCGAGCGCGCTGTTGAGCAGATAGGCGACGTAGGAGCCCAGCATGATGAAGGCGGGGTGCGCGATGTTGACGATGTCCAACATGCCGAAGGAGATCGACACGCCCACCGTCACCGCGGCGTAGAATCCGCCGAGCATCAGGCCGGAGACGATGGCGTTCAGCAGCAGCTGTGGGTCCCACAGCATCCCCGGCTCCTCCCAAATCCGCGGGCCTTCGCTGGCCCGTTTTCCCGGCGCGGTGGCTTGAGACTAGCACGAAACCGCGCGTCGCCAGCCCGGACCTCGGCGGCTTTCAAACGAGCCTGTGCCGGGCTAGCGTGGGCGAGAACATGGGAGGCCGAGGATGGCGACGGAGCAGACCGGCCCCGACATGCAGGCGATCCTGGAGCGGGCGGGTCTCGGGACCGAGGCGGCTGCGGGCTGGCTCTCGAGCGAGCCCGATCTGAGCGGAGACTACCGTCTCGACGCCGCCGCCAGCTCGCACTTCTGGCTGGCCGGCGCGGATCTCCTGGCGAAGCTTCCCGCCAAGCCCAGGCGCAACGCCGCCGAGGCCGCCGCCGCGGCCGCAATCGCGGACGCGACCAGGGCCGCGCGCGACCGTTTCCTCGCGGCGCACGTGGAGACGCTCTATCGCACGCTCACCAAGAGCTACGGCTGCTTCCGGCGCGTCGAGCAGCTCGCCTATGACGCGGCCGAGGTACCCGGGCTGGTTCCCACCCGCGCGCAAGTGGCGGCCGAAAGCGGGCTCGCGCAGCGGGACAAGGAAGGCGTCGAGATCGACCAGGGGATTTTGCTTTCCCGGGTGCTCGCCCATCCGGCGGCGGGCGCGCACCTCTGCCATGCGATGCTCCTGCCCACCCCTGCCGCACTCGAGCGGCTCGAGGAGTTCGGCCGGCGAGGCGCCCTCGATCTCGGCTCCGCGACCGTCGAGCGGCGCGGCCGGTCCGCCGTGGTCACCATGCGCAACCCGCGCTTCCTCAACGCCGAGGACGAGACCACGGTGGACGCGGTCGAGACCGCCGTCGACCTCGCGATCCTCGATCCCGGGAGCGACATCGCGGTGCTGCGCGGCGCGGTCGTCGAGCATCCGAAGTACCGCGGACGCCGCGTGTTCTCCACCGGCATCAACCTCACGCACCTCTATCACGGGAAGATCTCGTACCTCTGGTACATCAAGCGGGAGATGGGGTTCGTCAACAAGCTGTTCCGTGGCCTCGCGACGCCCGAGAAGAGCCCGGACGAGATCTGCGGCGACAGCATCGAGAAGCCCTGGGTCGCTGGCGTCGACGCTTTCGCGATCGGCGGCGGCTGTCAGTACCTATTGGCGACAGATTACGTGGTCGCCTCGAGCGACGCCTATTTGACGCTGCCCGCGCGCAAGGAGGGCATCATCCCTGGCGCCGCAAATCTGCGGCTCACGCGCTTCGTCGGCGACCGGCTGGCGCGGCAGCTCGTCATGAACGGGCGCAGGCTCGACTGCGACAGTCCCGAGGGGCGGATGATCTGCGACGAGGTGGTGCCGCCCGGCGACGTCGATGCCGCGATCGATCGCGTGGTCGAGAATTTCACCAGCTCGGGCGTGGTGAGCGCCGCCGGCAACCGCCGCGCCTTCCGCGTCGCGGAGGAGCCGCTCGATCTTTTCCGGCGCTACATGGCTGTCTATGCCCGCGAGCAGGCCTACTGCCATTTCAGTCCCGCGTTGATCGCGAACCTCGAGCGGAACTGGAGCGCGCAGCAGCGGCAGGCGTGACCGCGCCCAATCCTTGGGCCGCAGGTCGACGATCCGCTTGGCCTCGCGCGAGGCGATCTCGATCGGCTCGAGCTGCTCGCGGCGAGGCGCGAGATCGGCGGCGCGTCGTGCGGGTTAGGGTACGGGGCCTCCTCCCGCCGTCGGCGCCCGGCTCGGGCGCCGTACTTTCAAGCGCGCGAGGCCGCGCTAAGATGGCTCAGGGAGGAACCGGCCATGCACCGCAGCACCGAGCGATTCTTGACTACGCACACCGGGAGCCTGCCGCGACCGGAATCGCTGATCCGCGCCATGTACGCCAAGGAGGAGGGCGTCCCGGTCGATCGGGCGGCGTTGGCGGCGCAGGTGCGCGAAGCGGTGGCAGACGTCGTGCGCAGGCAGGTCGAGGCCGGCATCGATCTCGTCAACGATGGCGAGATGTCGAAGCCGAGCTACGCCACCTACGTGAAGGACCGACTGGCCGGCTTCGGCGGAACCGGCAACACCTTCGTCTACCAGGACCTCGCGGATTTCCCGAACCTCGCGAAGCGGGTGTTCGGCGATCCCGGCCGCTCCCGCCGCAAGACCCCCGCGTGCAACGGGCCGATCTCGGTCAGCGACGCCGAGGCCGCGCCGGCGGACGTCGGCAACCTCAAGTCGGCCCTCGCCCCGATGAAGGCCGCGGGGGCGTTCATGAGCGCGGCGTCGCCCGGTGTCGTCTCGCTGTTCTTCCGCAACGACCACTATCCGAGCCATGAGGCCTATCTCTTCGCGATCGCGGACGCGATGCGCCACGAATACGAGACCGTCGCCAAGGCCGGCATCACGCTGCAGATCGATTGCCCCGATCTCGCCATGGGACGGCACATCCAGTACGCGAGCCTGGGTCTCGAGGACTTCCGCAAGCGCGCGGGCATGCACGTCGAGGCGCTCAATCACGCGCTCTCGGGGATACCGGCGGAGCAGCTCCGCATGCACCTCTGCTGGGGCAACTACGAGGGCCCGCACCATTGCGACGTGCCGCTCGCCGACATCGTCGACATCGTGTTCCAGGCGAAGCCGAGCACCATCTCGCTCGAGGCGGCCAATCCCCGCCACGCGCACGAATGGACCGTGTTCGAGCGCGTGAAGCTGCCGGCGGGCAAGGTGCTCATCCCCGGCGTGATTGAATCCAAGTCGAACTTCATCGAGCACCCCGACCTGATCGCGCAGCGGATCGCGCGCTATGCGAAGCTGGTCGGGCGCGAGAACGTGATCGCCGGCAGCGATTGCGGCTACGGCACCTGGGTGGGCCAGGCCGCGGTCGATCCCGACGTGGTCTGGGCGAAGCTGAAGGCGCTCGCGCAAGGCGCCCGCATTGCGTCCCGACAATTCTGGTGATCCCGCGTCACCGACCGTGGGCTCAAGCGGCGGCTCCCGCGAGCGCCGCTCCCGGTCCGCCCGCGCTTGGCCAGGCGTCGCGCCCGGGTCTTTCCTTTGATGAGATGCGCGGCAGCAGGATATCGAACCGGGCGCCCGCGTTCGGCTCGCTGTCGACGGTAATCGTGCCGTTGTGGCTCGTGACGATGCCGTGCACCACCGCAAGGCCGAGTCCTGTTCCCTCTCCAACCGGCTTGGTGGTGAAAAACGGCTCGAACAGGTGGCGCCGCGTAGAGTCATCCATGCCGACCCCGTCGTCGATCACCGAGAGGCGCACTTGATTGCCGGCGGGTTCGAGGATCACCGTGATGGTCCCTCGCCTCAGGCCTATGGAATAGGCGGCGTTCGTCACCAGGTTGACGATGATTTGGTTGAGCTGGCCGGGATCGGCGGCAATCGTCCCGACCGCCGCGATCTTCGCGACGATATTTGTCGTCGCCGGCAGGCCCGCTCGCATCATCGATAGCGCTTCGCGCACCAGGGCGGCGAGATCGACCTCGGCATGCCTCGGCACCTCCTTGCGGCTGAAGGCCAGGATCTGTTGCACGAGCACCTTCGCCCGTTCCGCACCTTTGATCACCAATGCCAGGTCGTCGTGCTCGCGGCTGCCGTTCGGCAACCGTGCGCGCGCACTCTTTGCGAGCGCCAGCACCGGAACCAGGGCGTTGTTGAGGTCATGCGCGATGCCGCCGGCGAGCCGGCCCAGAGCATCGAGTTTCTGGACATGATGAAGCTGCGCCTCGAGGCTGTGGCGCTCCGCTTCTGCGGAGCGCAAGGAAGTAATGTCGCTCCAGGTCGAGACGTGGCTGCCGTCCTTCATGTAGCGATGGGCGACCAGCATCGAGCGGCCGTCGGCCAGTTCGTACGAGAAGCTGGCGGATCTGTTCTCGAACCGGTCGACCAGAGCGTCGACGACGCTCCCGATTTCGACGGGCGGCGTGCGCCAGAAGCCGTTGTGTATGCGCCATTGCGAGAGCTCTCGGAAGGTCATCCCCTCTCGGATGATCGTCCGGCCGTCGGATCCCTTATGAAGATCCTTGTAGGCTTGATTTCCTGCGACGAAGCGCTGGTCCTTGTCGAATATCGAAATAGGATTGCCGACGCACTCGAGCCCATCTTGAAAGCTCAGCGTGTGAGTCTCGAACTCCGTGGTCGGGTCGTGCCGCATGACTTTGTTTTAGGACGGCCCTGATTACCGGCCAGTTAAGGAAGAGCTCCCGCCGCCATCCGGCCGTGCCGAGTTGATCTGGATCAAGGCCTTGGCCCGCCGCTCCGGGTATCAGTAGTTGATGAGACCCGGCAGGCGAGCCCTCCGATGACGGGCACGCGCTTGGGACAATGGCTGCTGCGGGAGCGGTCGTTGTTGAGCGTCGTGGCCGGCGGCGTCCTCCTGTCGGTCGCGATGTGGTTTGGCGCCGATTACTATTGGGACCAGCCGAACGCGCGGACGGAGCTTGCGGCGCTCGGCGACAATCGTCGGCTGCTGCTTCAGTCCACTCTGGACGATCTGAAGCAATCGCTTCAGGTGATGGAGTCGTTCGTCGAGGCGACGCCGGGAACCATGACGCTGGACACATTCGACAACTTCATTCGAAACGCCGAATCTGTGTTCCCGCGTGGCATGGAGATCGACTGGGCGGCGCGCGTGCCGGCGGCCGCGCGGGCCGAGCACGAACGCCAGGCCGAGAGCGAAGGCATCCCCGGCTATCGCATCCGCGAGTTGGACGCCGCGGGAAACCCGAAGCCGGTCGGCGACCGGGAGGAGTATTTCCCGATCCGCTTCAGCGCCTCTTCGGTCAAGACGCCGCCGCCGCTAGGGCTCGACGTCAGCGGCCACGACATAGAGGCTGCCGCCATGGCGGAGGCCCGCGACACCGGCGAGTTCGTCAGCCTCCCCCTGTCACCGCAACCGACCGATGCCGGCCCGCGATTGGGGATCGTCGGGTTCGTCCCAACCTATCGGCCCGACCTGCGCGAGGCGACACTGGCCGACCGGCGGCTCAACCTCCAGGGCTTTGTCCGCGCCGTCCTCATTCCCGAAACCGTTCTCGCGCGGCCGGTGCGCACGGTCAGCCCGCGCGGCATCGACATCCAGTTCTTCGCGAGCGGCGCACCGGGCGACGCGATGCCGTTCTATGTCCGCTCGTCGCTGCTCCGCAAGACCCCGGCCGAACCCCTTCGCCGAGACGTCCTGGAAGCGGGATTGCATTGGACCGGCGAACTCCGATTCCTCGACACGCCCATGACGATGATCGTCGTGCCGATGGCCCGCGGCCCGCTCGCGACGGACCATGGGCGGGCGTGGGTCGGCTTCGCCGCCGGGCTGACCCTGACCTTGGCGCTGATGGCGTTCCTGCGAATTCGCGAGCGGAGTGCGCGCCGTTTGCAACTGGCGAAGTCGCTGCTCGAGGCGGAGATCGAAAGCTCGCCCGATGGCGTCCTGGTGATTGAGCACCTGCATGGCACGGCATCGTTCAATGGACGCTTCTGCGATCTTCTGGGGATTCCGGCGGAGCTGCGAACCACGAACGACAGCGATAAGCTGCTGGCGGCTGCCCTGCCGAAATTGAAGCATCCGGAAGACCTGCTGCAGCCGTTTCTCGTGCGCTCCGAGGAGCCGATCCATCGCCAGACGGCGCTGCGGGATGGCAGGGTGATCGAGGTGCATTCCGTCGCGCTCCAGCCGCGGCTTGCCGGGTCGGCTGGCCGGATCTGGTTTGTTCGCGACGTCACCGATCGCGTCACCACCGAAGAGGCGGTACGCCGCAGCGAGGAGCGGTACCGCAGTCTGGTCGAAACCACGATGGACTCCTTGTGGGAGATCGACGCAAACGGCTGCTACACCTTCATCAGCCCCAGCATCCCGCGGCTGATCGGCTACGAGCCGAGCGAGATGCTCGGCAAGATGCCGTTCGATTTCATGCCGCCGGCGGAAGCGACGCGCGTCCGTGCGCTGTTCCGAGACATCGCCGCCCAGCGGCGCCCGTTTTCGCTGCTCGAAGCGACGGTGCTGCGAAAGGACGGTACGATCCTAACGATCGAGACGAGCGGCATGCCGATTATCGACGAGAACGGCACGCTCAAGGGCTATCGCGGGATCGACCGCGATGTGTCCGCGCGCAAGCGGGCCGAGGCGATCGTGGAGTATCGCGGCGCCCTGCTGCACGCGGTGGCGGCGGCCGCGACCGAGCTCGCCACGTCCGTGTCGACCGACGAGGCGATCTCGAAGGCGCTCAAGACTGTGGGCGAGGCCGTGCGCGTCGATCGCGTTCTGGTGTTGGAAAACGTGGCCAAGGACGCGCTTCCGGCAGTCCGTTTCGCCTGGCACTCGCCGTTCGCACCAGTCACGGTGGATGCCCGGACCTTCGCCGAAATGGAGCTTGGCAATCTTGGCACCGATCCCTGGTTTGCCGCAGTTGCGGAGGGCAAGCACGCCGCGACCACGCTGAGCGCCGCCGGCGGCCGAGTCCGGGAGCTCCTCGTACGCCTGGGGATCAAGTCGATCCTGGTGATGCCGCTGATGATCGATAACCGGCCCTGGGGACAGATCGGATTTGACGACTGCCGCAACGAACGCGAGTGGACCAACGACGAGATCGACATCCTGCGCACCGTCGGCGATGTGGTCTGCACGTCGCTGATGCGGGCACGCTATGTCCGCGAGCTCTCGGACGCCAGCACGATCGTCGAAAGTTCGCCGACGGTCCTGTACCGCCTGCGCGGCGAGCCGGGGCTGCCGATGATCTATGTGTCGCGCAACGTCAAGCAGTTGAGCTACGACGCCGAGGCGCTGCTCGCCTCGCCGCACGGCTACATGGACTATGTCCATCCGGACGATCTGACCAAGGTCAGCGATTGGGTCGTGCGGGTCAGCGAGCCGGGCAGCCGGCCAGGCGTGCTCGAGTACCGCATCCGCGGCACGGACAACCGCTACCGCTGCGTCGAAAATCGCTACACGCCGGTCCGCGACGCGAGCGGACGGCTTCTCGAGATCGAGGGTACCCTGGTCGACATCACCGAACGCAAGGAGGTGGAGGCCAAGATCGCGCAGCTCGCGCGGACCGACCCGCTGACCGGGCTCGCCAATCGCACCACCTTTACCGACCGGCTGCGACAGGTGTTTGCGTCGGCCAAGCGCGGCGGCGCAGGCTTCGCGGTGCTTTACCTCGATCTCGACCATTTCAAGGACGTCAATGACACGCTCGGCCATCCCGCCGGCGACGAGTTGCTGAAGCAGGCGGCGGCCCGCCTGCAGCGATCGTTGCGCGAGACCGATCTGGTCGCCCGGCTCGGTGGCGACGAATTCGCGATCCTGCAGACCGAGGTGGCCGAAGCAGCCGATTCCGGCACGCTCGCCGAGCACGTTCGCGCGGTGCTTGCCGCGCCTTATCAGATCGCGGGCAACGCCATGCACCTTACCGCCAGCGTCGGCATCGCCTCCTATACGCGCGCAACCGTTAAGCCGGACGATATCATGGCGCAGGCCGATCTGGCCCTCTATCGAGCCAAGGACGAAGGCCGCAATCAATACCGTTTCCACGATGAAACCTTGGACCGCAAGGTGCGCGACCGGTTGACCCTCAACGACGAGTTGCGCCATGCGGTCGAAGCCGAGCAACTCGAGATTTACTATCAGCCGCAGATCAAACTCCTGACCGGCGAGATCGTCGGCATCGAGGCCCTGATCCGCTGGCATCACCCGACGCGAGGCCTGCTGTTGCCGGCGGATTTCCTGAGCGCGGCCGAACAGACGGGGACCATCGTCCCGCTCGGCCGCTGGATGCGGGACCGCGCCTGCAAGCAGATGAGCGAATGGCGGCAGGCCGGCATCGCCCCGGCGACGATTGCGCTCAATCTATCGCTGGCCGAGCTGCGGTCGGGCCCCGAATTGGTCGACGAGATCGTGCAGACCTTGGCACGCTGGGGGCTGCAGCCCGGCGATCTGGAGATCGACGTCACCGAGCTGACTTTGGCGCACGCGACCCTGGCGCAGAACGACTTGATCAACCGGCTGCGCCAGCTCGGGGTGATCGTCGCGATCGACGATTTCGGCACGCAGTATTCGTCTCTCGATTACCTGAAGTCCTATCAGGTGAGCCGGCTCAAGATCCCGCACGCGCTGCTCAGGAGCGCGCCGCTCGATCCCGGCAACGCCGCGATGGTGCGGGCCATCGTCGGCATCGCCGGCCAGTTGCAGATAGAGGTCGTTGCGCAGGGAATCGAAACCGAAAGCCAGCGCAATTTCCTCAGCGCGACGACCGAGCAAGCGACCGCACAGGGATTTTACTACAGCGAAGCGGTCTCCGCCGACCGCGCCACCGAGCTTCTGCGGCGCAAAAAAATCGACCGGCCGGAGGCTCCGGCGCCCGAGGCGGTTCAGGCGGCTCCGGCCCCCGGCGCGCCTCCGGAAGATCGCCGATCACCCGCCATGGTACCCGGCGTGTGATCTCTCCCGCCCGGTCATTCCTCACTCGTACCGTTCTCAAGTTGCATGGGGCAGGTAGTGGTCTAGCGTGCCTGAAGGCTTGGGCACGCTAGACGAGGCCTCATGGCTTCCTATCGCTTGTACCTGCAGCAGCACGACAGGATCGTCGGCCGACAAGACTTCAGCGCGGAGAATGACGAGGCCGCCCGCGCCGCCGCCGCCCTGGTTCTGGAGGCATGCAACGGCCAATGTCACGGCTGGGAGCTCTGGGACGGCAGTCGCCTGGTCGGCGACAATTTGACAGCCGAGTTCCAAGCGCTCAAGGCTCGGACGATGGTCGTCGACACCGAATGGATGAAGACAGCGCTCGAACGGTCGCGAAAGAGTGCCGCACGCGCGAGCGCGAGCGTGCAAGAGACCGCCGCCTACATTGAAGAGCGCCTCTTGGAGCAGGGGCGCCGGCCTTGGCACGGCGCGCACTTCGCCCAACGCGGATTCGCGACAAGAAGTAATCGCAGCTTGTCGCATTGCTAATCGGGCGGAGCACGCGGCGGGAGCGCCCGCTCGATCTCTTCTGCTCGGTCCAGCAGCTCCCGCCTATAGGCGATCAGCGACTCACGCACACGTTGGTCCGTGGTCTCCCTCGCGAGCCGGGAGCACCGGTCTGCCTTTTCTCTTAACTCCCGAGGCGTGGCGCTCAAGTGATGGCGTTCCGTTTGCTGCCCGGGCGTGGGCGCCGACGAGAGCCGGGCGTCTACGTCGCCACATTGTGCGCCGATCCGCTTTGATCTGGATCAGATGGATAGATTTTATAGGCGTTGGCGTGAGCACCAGGCTCGGCGAAGCCCTGCGCCGCCAATCCCGCCGTTCCGCCGGCGACGTTCGTCACCCCGGACCCGTGTTGCAACCAGTCCCGAGTTCGGACCATCCGGCCCGCAAATCGCTGAAAGGAAATTGGCTGGGGGACTAGGATTCGAACCTAGACTGGCGGAGTCAGAGTCCGCTGTCCTACCGTTAGACGATCCCCCATCTGGGAGCCGCGGGGTACATAGCACAGCCGCCGCGTATCTTGAATAGGTGGTCCGTCCGCCGGCGCCTGCCAAGCCTTCGTATTGGTGACGAGGTCTTTCGTGGGCTAGAGTTGCTCGGCTCGCCCCTGGAGGCTCTATTGGACCGCGCCGCGACAGCGCCGATCGATGCCGGAACGAAGGCGGTTCCCGATGAAATTCCAATCGGTTATGTCCCGCGCGAGGTCTACGCGGCCCTGGACCTCGGCACCAACAACTGCCGCCTGCTGGTGGCCCGGCGGGCCGGCCGCGGCTTTCGCGTCGTCGATGCCTTCTCTCGCATCGTGCGGCTCGGCGAAGGGGTCGCCCAGAGCGGCCGGCTCTCACAGGCCGCGATGGACCGGACGCTCGCGGCGCTGGCGGTCTGCGCGGAGAAGATGACGCGGCGCAAGGTGACGCATGCCCGTGCCGTCGCGACCGAGGCGTGCCGCCGCGCGGAGAATTGCGAGCAATTCCTGGACCGCGTGCGGGCCGAGACCGGCATTCCCATCGAGATCATCGCGAGTGACGAGGAGGCGCGCCTCGTCGTGGTGGGATGCGCGCCCTTGCTCGACCGGCGCACGCCCTATGCAATCGTGCTCGACATCGGCGGCGGATCGACGGAGCTGGTCTGGCTCAGCGTGCCCCACGAGCCGCGCGCGGCGCCGCAGGTGCTCGACTACGTTTCGCTCCCCTACGGGGTCGTGACCTTGAACGACGGATACGACGGCCGGGCGGTCACCGACGAGATCTACGCGGCGATGGTCTCGGAGGTCCGGGCGGCGCTCGCGGCCTTCGAGCGCGCGAACGGCATCGCCGGCCGGATCGCGGCCTCGGAGGTGCAGATGCTCGGCAGCTCCGGCACCTTGACCACGCTCGCGGCCATCCACCTGCAGCTGCCGCGCTACAGCCGGATCGCGGTCGACGGCAGCTCGCTCAGCTTCGCCGAGGTGGCGGCGGTCTCGCGGGGGCTTCTGGGCATGGGCTACGCGGAGCGGGTGGCGCATCCCTGCATCGGCGCCGAGCGCGCCGACTTGGTGCTGGCGGGCTGCGCCATCCTGGAGGCGATCTGCACGCTCTGGCCCGTGGGAAACGTGCGCGTCGCCGATCGCGGGCTGCGCGAGGGCATCCTCCACGGGCTCTTCGCCGCGCACTGATGCCCTGAGATGCGCAGTCGCGGGCGGGGCAGCGGGCGCAGGCGGGGACGCGTGCCGACCACCGGCCGGGCTGCGGCGGTGCGGGTCCACACCGCGCATCGGCGCTCGGCGTCCTCGACCCAGTGGCTGCAGCGGCAGCTCAACGATCCCTATGTGGCGGAGGCGCGGCGGCTCGGCTACCGCTCGCGCGCGGCCTTCAAGCTCCTGGAGCTCGACGACCGCTTCCGCATCCTGAAGCCGGGCGGGCGGGTGGTCGATCTCGGCGCGGCGCCCGGCGGCTGGAGCCAGGTGGCGGCCGCGCGCACCAAGGCGGAGCGCGGCGAGGGCCGCGTGGTCGCGATCGACGTGCTCCCGATGGATCCGGTGGCCGGGGCGACGATCCTCCAGGCCGACTTCCTCTCCGAAACGGCGCCCGCAGCCATCAAGGCGGCGCTCGGCGGTCCCGCCGACGTCGTGCTCTCGGACATGGCGGCGCCGGCGACCGGGCACGCCAGCACCGATCACGTTCGGATCGTGGCGCTCGCCGAGGCCGCCTATGCCTTTGCCAAGGAAGTGCTGGCGGAGGGCGGCAGCTTCGTCGCCAAGGTGTTCCAGGGCGGCACCGAGCGCTCGCTCCTCGAGGCCTTGCGGCGCGATTTCGAGACCGTGCGCCACGCCAAGCCGCCCGCGAGTCGCGCCGAATCGGCGGAGGTCTATGTGGTGGCACTGGGATTTCGCGGCTGCGCCAAGCCTGCGGCGGGTACATAACAGCCGCGCGCCAAGCGGCTTCCCTTGCCGTCCTCATTGTGTATAGTGCGCCGCCAACCCTTTGCGGGAGGCAGCATGGATTTCCGTCAGGCTCTTACCTTCGACGACGTCCTGCTTGTGCCCGCGGCCTCTGCCGTCCTCCCCACCGAGACCGACACGAAGACGCGGCTCACGCGCGAGGTGAGCCTCGGCATTCCCCTGATCTCCGCGGCCATGGATACCGTCACCGAGAGCGCGCTCGCGATCGCCATGGCGCAGGCGGGCGGTCTCGGCTGCATCCACCGCAACATGCCGATCGAGCGCCAGGCCGACGAGGTCCGCAAGGTCAAGAAGTTCGAGGCGGGCATGGTGGTGAACCCCGTCACCATCCATCCCGACGCCACGCTAGCCGACGCGCTGCAGCTGATGGCGGAGAACAAGATCTCCGGCATTCCCGTGGTCGAGAAGGGCACCAAGCGGCTGGTCGGCATCGTCACCAACCGAGACGTCCGCTTTGCCACCAATCCGAAGCAGCCGATCTCCGAGCTGATGACCCGCGAGCGGCTGGTCACCGTGCGCGAGACCGTCGACCGCGAGGAGGCGAAGCGGCTCCTGCACCAGCACCGCATCGAGAAGCTGATCGTGGTCGACGACGCCTACCGCTGCATCGGGCTCATCACGGTCAAGGACATCGAGAAGGCGCAGAAATTCCCGCACGCCTGCAAGGACGAGCACGGCCGCCTCCGTGCCGCCGCGGCGACCGGCACGGGCGAGGACGGCGTGCGCCGCGCCGAGGCGCTGTTCGACGCCGGCTGCGACGTGCTGGTGATCGACACCGCCCACGGCCATTCGAGCCGCGTGCTCGACGGCGTGAAGCGCGTGCGGCGGCTCTCCAACTACACGCAGATCGTCGCCGGCAACGTCGCGACCGCCGAGGGCGCGCGGGCGCTCATCGAGGCCGGCGCGGACGCGGTCAAGGTCGGTATCGGCCCGGGCTCGATCTGCACCACGCGGGTGGTGGCGGGCGTCGGCATGCCGCAGCTCACCGCGATCATGGACGCGGTCGAGGAGTGCCGGAAATCCGACGTGCCCGTGATCGCCGACGGCGGCATCAAGTTCTCCGGCGATCTCGCGAAAGCCATCGCCGGCGGCGCCGACTGCGCCATGCTGGGCTCGCTCTTCGCCGGCACGGACGAGGCGCCGGGCGAGGTGTTCCTCTACCAGGGCCGCAGCTACAAGTCCTATCGCGGCATGGGCTCGGTGGGCGCCATGGCGCGCGGCTCCGCCGACCGCTATTTCCAGGAGGAAGTCTCCAGCACCTTGAAGCTGGTGCCGGAGGGCGTCGAGGGCCGGGTCCCGCACAAGGGGCCGGTCGCCAACATCGTGCATCAGCTCGTGGGCGGCTTGCGCGCGGCCATGGGATATACGGGGAGCCGCACCATCCCGGAGATGCAGAAGAACGCCAAGTTCGTGCGCATCACGGCCTCGGGCCTGCGCGAGAGCCACGTGCACGACATAGCGATCACCCGCGAGGCCCCGAACTACCGGCAGGAGATTTGACTCCCGGCGCACAGGTCGCGGCGGCGATCCATCTGCTCGACGAGATCGAGCGCGGCCGGGCGCCCGCCGACGACATCGTCGCGAATTATTTTCGCCGCCACCGCTTCGCTGGCTCGAGCGATCGCGGCGCGATCTCCGGCCACATCTATGCCGTGCTGCGCCACCGCGCCGCGCTCGACTGGTGGATCGCCAAGGCGGGGCAGGGGCTCGCCGCCGACGCGCGGCACCGCACGCTGGCGGCGCTGGTGCTGGCGGAGAAGTGGACGCCGCGGCAGGTCGATCAAGCCTGCGACGGCGACCGCTTCCGCCCGCCGCCGCTCCTGCCCGGCGAGCGCGAGCTGGTGGACGCGCTCGAGGGCGAGGCGCTGGAGGGGCCCTTCATGCCGGCCTCCGTCCGCGGCAATTTCCCGGATTGGCTGCACTCCTATCTCGAGCGCGCCTTCGGCGGCGCGCTCCACGAGGAGATGGCGGCGCTCAACGCCGAGGCGCCGCTCGACCTCCGGGTCAACCGCCTCAAGGCCGACCGCGAGGAGGCCCGGGTGGCGCTCCGCCACGAGGACATCAAGGCCGCGCCCACGCCGTGGTCGCCGCTGGGCCTGCGCGTGCGCGAGCGCATTCCGCTGGCGGCGCTCGACGTCTTCCGCGAGGGTCTGGTCGAGGTGCAGGACGAGGGCTCGCAGATCGCGGCGCTGCTGGCGGACGCGCGGCCGGGCATGCGCGTGGTCGACTTCTGCGCCGGCGCCGGCGGCAAGACGCTGGCGCTCGCGGCCCAGATGCAGAACCGCGGCCATCTCGTCGCCTGCGACATCTCGGCCCACCGGCTCGAGCGCGCAACCCAGCGGCTCCGCCGCGCCGGCGCCAGCATCGTGCAGCGCCATCCCCTCACCAGCCACCGCGACAAATGGGTGAAGCGCCACGCGCAGTCCTTCGATCGCGTCTTCGTCGACGCGCCCTGCACGGGGATCGGCACCTGGCGCCGCAACCCCGATGCGAAGTGGCGCCTCAGGCCCGAGGACGTGAGCGAGCTCGCCGCCCTCCAGGCCGACATCCTCGACAGCGCCCAGCGCCTGGTGAAGCCCGGCGGCCGCCTCGTCTACGCGACCTGCTCGGTCCTACGGGAGGAGAACGAGGCCCAAGTCGAGCGCTTCCTCGCGGATCATCCCGACTTCAAGCTGGTCCCGATCGCCCGGGTCTGGGCCGACACCATCGGCACCGCGTGTCCCGCCGAGGGTGGCACGCTCCGCCTCAGCACCGCCCGCCACCACACCGACGGCTTCTTCGTCGCGATCCTGGAGCGCGCGCGGAGGGAGAAAAAAGAGAAGGGGGCGACCGGGACCGACACCGTGCGTCCTTCGACTCACGGCCCTTCGGGCCGTGGCTCAGGATGAGGAGGTTTTCTTAGTGCCATCAACAATTTCCAGGACGAGCGGGTTTTCTTGGAGATTTTCCCAATGCCGCCAATAATCTCCCTCATCCTGAGCCGCGTGCGGAAGCGCGCGAGTCGAAGGACGCACGATGCTCATGCAGCAGCGTTGCACTCCCTTCCGTCCTCTCCGATAGTCTCACCCCGAGAGCAAAGGGTCCGTCGACCATGACCGACCGCGTCCTCATCCTCGATTTCGGCAGCCAGGTCACCCAGCTCATCGCGCGCCGGCTGCGCGAGAACGGGGTCTACTGCGAGATCCACCCGTTCAGCATGCCGCCCGAGCGCCTCAAGGCGTTCGAGCCCAAGGCGATCATCCTCTCGGGCGGACCCGCCTCGATCCGCGAGGCGGACTCGCCCCGCGCGCCCATGGAGGTATTTCAGCAGAACGTGCCGGTGCTCGGCATCTGCTACGGCTTCCAGACCATGTGCGAGCAATTAGGCGGCCACGTCGCGCACTCCGACCACCGCGAGTTCGGCCGCGCCTTCATCGAGGTGACCGGCGAGAGCGCGCTCTTCGAGGGGCTCTGGCCCGTGGGCTCGCGGGAGCAGGTCTGGATGAGCCACGGCGACCGCGTCGACGCGATCCCGCCAGGCTTCCGCTCGGTGGCGGTGAGCGAGGGCGCGCCCTTCGCCGCGACCGCCGACGACAAGCGCAAATTCTACGGCGTGATGTTCCATCCGGAGGTCGTACACACGCCCCAGGGTGGGGCACTCCTCCGAAACTTCACGCATCACGTCGCGGGCTGCCGCGGCGACTGGACCATGGCGGCCTTCCGCGAGCAGATGGTGCGGCGCATCCGCGCGCAGGTGGGGAAGGGGCGCGTGATCTGCGGCCTCTCCGGCGGCGTCGACAGCGCAGTGGCGGCGGTGCTGATCCACGAAGCTATCGGCGACCAGCTCACCTGCATCTTCGTCGACACCGGCCTGCTGCGGCAGGACGAGGGCCGGGAGGTGGTGCAGCTCTTCCGCGGCCACTACAACATCCCGCTGGTGCATCGCGACGCCGGCGCGCTCTTCCTGCAAAAGCTCTCTGGCGTCGTGCAGCCCGAGCAAAAGAGAAAAATCATCGGCGCCACCTTCATCGACGTCTTCGAGGAGGAAGGAAAGAAGATCGGCGGCGCCGACTACCTCGCGCAAGGCACGCTCTATCCCGACGTGATCGAGTCCGTGAGCTTCACCGGCGGCCCCAGCGTCACCATCAAGTCGCACCACAACGTCGGCGGCCTGCCCGAGCGGATGAAGCTCAAGCTGGTCGAGCCGCTCCGCGAGCTCTTCAAGGACGAGGTGCGCGCCCTCGGCCGCGAGCTCGGCTTGCCCGAGAGCATGGTGCGGCGCCACCCGTTCCCCGGCCCCGGGCTCGCGATCCGCATCCCCGGCGAGATCACGGAGGAAAAACTCACGCTGCTCCGCAAGGCCGACGCGATCTACATCGAGGAGATCCGCAACGCCGGCCTCTACGACGCGATCTGGCAGGCCTTCGCGGTGCTGCTGCCGGTGCGCACGGTCGGCGTGATGGGCGACGGCCGCACCTACGACTACGCCTGCGCCTTGCGCGCGGTCACCTCGACCGACGGCATGACCGCCGACTACTTCCCCTTCCCCCACGAATTCCTGGGCCGCGTGGCGACGCGCATCATCAACGAGGTCCGCGGCATCAACCGCGTGACCTACGACATCACGAGCAAGCCGCCGGGGACGATCGAGTGGGAGTAGGGGTATCGGATACTCTGGAGGGCTCTGGAGGAATATAGCGCAGGAAAAAATAGAGGGTTACGGGATAGCTCGTTGATCATTCGCCCTCCATCGTCTCTCCAATGCGGTTCGTTCAAGTCATTGATTTGATGGGACTCGACATTCGCGGCGGACCGAGCCTAGCGGAGCCGTTTGACGGTTTTTCCGACCGTACGATCAGAAGTCGCAAAACACGACGGAGAAAAGACCGTCAGGAATTTGCGATCGTTCTGAGGGTCTTTTTCTGAGACCGGCTGCCCGAACCTTGCGGCGCCGCAGCACTTCGCTTGGGCCGTTGCCGGGCGGGTTATTGACGAATCGCCGGGTTCCAGAAATCAAGGCCTGCCGTGAACGCGGGACCTCGGAGAGGTTTCATGTATTGGGTGGATCGTTCCATACCGTATCAAACGAAGCGCCCGCGGCGACCCTGTCGATGAGGCGCAAGAGTCCATCGCGGCCACCATGCGCGTCGGCCCAGCGTTGCACACGGCACGCTGCTTGCGCGTAGAGCATGGTATCTGCGCTTGCGCGACGCATCCATTCTGTCGCCCCAATCGGAAGAGTCTGATCTGGCATAGCCAGACAGCGGTCGCCGAAGCCAACGAACTTCAAATAGCGCGGATCATCGGAAACCAATACTGCAAGGCCTTCGTCAAACCATGCTGGCAGCGCGCCCGTAAGAAAGCGGACAAGTCCAATGCGGCCATGCACCTCGATGTGGGTGCGCTCGTGAGCGATCGTCACGGCGTCAAGGCCAGTCGGCGATAGGCGCAAGCCAAATTGCGCATAGGAAACCGCACGCGCTCCTTTTTCGTGCAGACGACGCGAGCACGTTGTGCTCGCACAAGCCAAAATAACTGGCCTCTCCCGCAGCGCCTCGAAGAAGGATGACACCCGTTGTTCGGCATCAGTTGCCCGCTCCAAAAAGCGGAGGCGCTGATCGGTCGACATCGCGGAATCAACGAAGATCGAGTCTTGCAGGCGTTCGAAGCCGAAGCATCGCGGGCATGCAATGGCCGCCACGGCTGGCTCCGTCCAAGCGATCACTGCGCCACCGAGAACAAGTAGGGCAAGCACGAGCAACACGACCGGACCTACACGCATCACGCGCGGCCTCCTATGGACGGGGACCGCGCAGCGATCGGGTCTGCTCTTCAGCACCTCGGTCTCCTTCGAGCTTTCGGTGGAGCGCTATGATGACGTTGTGTGCCGTCCTGATGTCCGCCGCCGTGAGGCCTTCCGAGAGCTTGTTGATCCACGGTGCCTGCAAACGCATGGCGGCGTCGAACGCCTGTTTGCCCTTGCCCGTCAGGACGACCAGCGGCGCCCGCCGATGATGAGGGTTGGGTTTGAACGCGACGAGCCCTTCCTTCGCCAGATCGTTCGCGATGCGCTGGACGTTCTGACGATGGGCGCCCAAGTCGCGCGCTAGCCACGCGACCGGTTGCGGCCGGCCTGCAGCGACAATGGTACCGAGAACCTGCCAACGCGCGCTCGTCAGGCCAAGGCCGGCGATCAGCCTGTCACCCGCGGCGACGAAGCGGTTGTTGAGGCTGAACAGATCGAGCATGAGATCGGTCAAGGCGGTTCCCGCCGGAGTTCGAGTGATATCGCGCATTTGTCACCAGATACTGGATTGACATCATGAGGTCAATATGACATAGTCTGATAATGTCATAATGACATCATATAATCGTATCGAACGGAGCGCGTCATGTCGCTGTTGCGTCCACTGGACCCTACCTTCCCCATCGAACGCCAACTCGCGGTCGCAGCCGCTCCGGTCATGCTCGTGAACGTGTTCACACTCGACAAGGCGGACGAACAGGCATTCCTTCAGGCTTGGCGGGACGATGCTGGCTTTATGAAGCGACAGCCAGGTTTCATCTCGACCCAGCTTCACCGCGCCATCGGTGAAAGCCCGACTTACCTCAATTATGCGGTCTGGGAATCGGTTGCAGATTTCCGGGCCGCGTTCACGCATCCGGAATTCATAGCGAAATTCACAACCTATCCGTCCTCCGCTCTCGCTTCCCCACACCTATTTCAGAAGATCGCCGTGCCAGGCATCTGCGTGGCGTAGTCGACTCAAGCTCGCGGGAAAAGGAGAAAGCCATGCTAAAAATCCTCCATCCAGTCGCCGGGACGCTCGCGCTCCTCACGATTGCTACCTTCTGGTTCTCGACCGCTCTTACGGAGCTCTTTGCCTCAGAGGCAATCGTTGCCGCCGTCAAGACGGCGATACCTTGGGGATTCCTTTTGCTGATTTCCGCGCTGGCAGCGGCGGCAGGTTCGGGCCTTACATTGGCCAAGGGTCGGCAGGCCAGCCTAATCGGCGCGAAGATCAAGCGCATGCCATGGATAGCTGCCAACGGTCTCTTGGTGCTAATTCCATCTGCGCTGTTTCTCGCGTTCAAGGCGAAGGCTGCCGAGTTCGATGCCAGATTCTATGCCGTGCAGGTGCTCGAGCTGGCTGTGGGTGCGGCGAACATCACGCTGCTCGGCCTCAATATGCGCGACGGGCTCAAAATGAAGGGCCGACTGCGCCGTCGGCCCGCCGATTTTGCATGACACGACACGGCAAAACGAGTTGCGATAAGTTAAATTGTATAAACTCTATCGTCTCTCCGTGCCCTTGTTTATCCAAGTCATCGATTTCACGGGAGGTCGAGTAGAGCCATGGCTGCGCATCGCAGCCGGCTTTGGTGCGGTGGCTGAACCTGGGCTGACACGCGCTGGACCGCGGCAGCATGGCGTCGAGCGCGCCTGTGGCATAGCTCCCGACCGATCGACACCGATAGTCGTCGAAACCGAATGGATTCCGAGTCGCCGAAATTTTCGTTTGAATTCAAGAGCCCGAATTTCTGACGTAGGGACGCGACGGTGTTTTGCCAACCAGTGAAAGAATTTGCGCTGCTATATCAGCGCGTCACTATGGTCGAGAATGATTGAGTGGGAGTGATGTCTTGACATCATGCTCGGGTTCGTCCGCATCACGACCAATCGCAAGGTTGTCGCCCGCCCGCTGGCGGTCCGCGACGTCATGGCGTGGCTCGCCCGATGGCTCGCTCTGCCGCATGTTCACGTCGCGCAGCCCGGCGACACGCATTTTGCGAGGCTCAGCGAGCAGCTCGAGCGCCTCGGCGCCGCCGGCAACCTCACCACCGACGCCGATCTCGCGGTCCTCGCGATGGAGCGCGGCTACGTCCTCTATTCGACCGATGCGGACTTCACCCGCTTCCCCGGCCTCCGCTGGGTGAACCCGTGCATAGAGAGGGGACGGCGGTCGTGACGAACGAGAGGCTGATGCCGGGGTTGACCGCGCTCTAGAATGCTAGCATACTAGCATCATGCCAGACGAGGATGTCAAACAATTCAATGTCTATCTGCCGGCCGAATTGATCCGGCGGATCAAGCATCACGCCATTGAGGCGGAGCTTTCGTTGTCGGCATTGGTTGCTGATGCGTTACGCGCCTACCTCGATGCCAAGAAAAAGCGACGACCGTCTGCGAGAAAACCAAGCACGGAGAGTTGATATGGCAATCAAAGGCATCGAGGCCGTGTTCTTGACGACCCACAATTGGGGCAAGGCGGCCAAGTTCTTCCAGGCGCTGGGCTTCACTCTTGAGTTCGAGACTGACCACAACTCAGGTCAGCTCCGCAACGGCGACGGTCCTTATCTCTTCATCGCGGAGGTTCCAGCGAGCGAGAAGCCCGATGCGCAGATCGTGCTCAAGGTGCCCAACGAGTCCCGGCCACAGGCCATCGTCGATGTGGTTACGCCGTTCGAGGATACCCATTGGCGGACAAGGGAGATGACGGTTCGCGATCCCGACGGGCGCATCTGGCGGCTTCAAGCTCCGACCAAAGGGGATAAGTGAGTTCACGATCATGAGCGGCAGGCAAGATGTGGCGCCGGACAGCACGGCAGCGCGGGTCGCCTTGTGGCGTGCCTTGCATGTCGAAATCGATCCGCCTCCACATGTGCTGGAGGACGTGATCGGCCTCGAGCTCCTTGCTCCGGACAGGGACTGGCGCCGCCGCGGGGATATGGACCCGCAGTTCACGCGGCCCTTCCGCGCCTCCATCGTGGCGCGCACCCGGTTCATCGAGGATCTGGTCGTGGAGCAGACTCGCCGCGGTCTCAGTCAGTATGTCATCCTCGGCGCAGGCCTCGACAGCTTCGTCCAGCGCAGACTGGAGGTTGCGTCCGGCCTCAGGGTGTTCGAGATCGACCGGCCGGGGCCACAGGTATGGAAGCGTCAGCGGCTGATCGAGCTGGGCTTTGGCATCCCGGACTGGCTACGCTTTGTGCCGGTCGATTTCGATGCGAGCGCGTCCTGGCGGGACGGGCTCGTGTCTGCCGGCTTCGATGACAGCAAGCCGGCGATCGTTGCCTCCACGGGTGTCAGCATGTACCTGACGAAAGAGGCGAACGCGGCCACGCTGCGTCAAGTCGCGGCGCTCGCTCCGGCTTCGACGTTCGCCATGACCTTCATGCTGCCGTTCGAGTTCGCAGACCCGAAAGTCCGGCCCGGCCTCGAACAGGCGGCGCGGGGCGCGCGCGCGAGTGGGACGCCTTTCGTCAGCTTCTTCACGTCGCCGGAGATTGCAGCTCTGGCCCGTGAAGCTGGCTTCAGGGAAGTGCGGCACGTCTCTGCGGCCGATCTTACCCGGCGCTACTTCGCGGACAGGCCAGATGGTCTTCGCCCGCCGGATAACGCAGAGGAACTCCTGATTGCAACGACGGGGCGATGACGGCACTTTTCATTCCAAGGCCAGCAGGGCATCGGTGCCGCAGACGGCAAAAAGTGCATGCTTTGAACCAGCGTACGGCAGCGCTTCAGGCCTTGAAGCAGTTCTCACGATGCCACCGCAAGAAAAGAGGGTGAGGCTGATCGACTCGGCGCGCAGGAGTCAGAATGCGCCCGGTCTTGTTGATCATGGCACGCACGCCTGCGGTGTCGTTTACATGGCGTGAAATCAGAATCTCGTGATCGTCCGCGACGCTGATCAAGCCGCGGTCAAACATCCAGTGCGCGGTTCCGGAGAGGGCAAGCCCGTTGCTGACGATATCGGGTCCATTAGCCTCGACCGGCCGTATATGCGCGGCTTCGACCTCCGCCCGGCCGAGGCCATTGATCACCTTCAAGGACGTAACAGCGCAGCGGGCATCATAGGCGCGCAGCACGATGCGGCGGAACACCCTGTCTCGGACTATGCGCGAACTTAGATAGGCGACGCGGTTCCGTTCCTGCTCGTATTGGAAGTTCGACTGTTCCTCCTGCAATACAGGGAAAGCAGAAGGCGCGTCGACGCGCGGCAGCATGGCACTGTCCTCCGCGAATCCGAGTTCGGTGATCCGGTTGAAGTCCGACGGAGAGAGTGGCCGAACCGCGGATTGAACCCGCCCTGAAATCCTGCCTTCTTCGTTCAGTAGACCTCGCTCGACGACTTCATCCACGTTCCGGAATGGCACGGGGTTCACGAAGTCAAGATAGCTTCCTGGTTCGATGACGGCGAGATACATATCGGGGGTGCTCGGGTCGGGGATGACTTGCTGGACTTTGGCAACGGCAAAGTAGCCGCGCGCTTCCTTCGCTTTCCGTGGCTCGTAATAGATGATCCAGTCGCCGATGCATGACTTGACTCGGCCGAGATACTGGCTCGGAAACTGGTAGCGCTCGGCGGGCCTGTCGTCGTAGATCGAATCGGACCGATGGATGAAAACACCGAACGCCACAGCGGAGTCGTCCCTTGGAGCAAGGCGCGCAAGAAGAGCACCTGATATCTACGGTCCTACGCTGCTGTGCCTCTGACCAGTAATTTTCGGCTCTGGTCGCGCACGGAAGAGCTTCGAGCGTAGGGTAAAAAAACGGTCGCAGTAAAGAGATACCCGCCTGAATCCCTTTTCCGGGCGGAACACAGGCAATCCGACAGAGTCAGATCCCCGGTTTCCCGCATCCAGGCGGGAATTTCCTGCTCTGCGTGAAGCACGCGCCAGACGTCGATGTGCTCCTCGCGCTCGATGCAGAACACAAAGTATGGATGTCGCTTCAGACGGCGCATCTGCAGGCCGGGCAGGGCGAGCTCATGCGCACAGCGAGGCGATCCCGCGGCAGGCCGGTCCGAGATCGCTTTGCAAGCTGCCTCCAAGGCATCGACGAAACCCGGCGCAGCGTCCCGTCCGGCCTCGCGTCGGTAGCGATCGAAGGCGGCCGCCACGTCGCGACGCGCAAGCGCGCGCGGCAGGACCGGCTTCTTGCTCACCCCGCTTTGGCTTTGCGGGCGCGAGCCCTCAGTCCGCGGAAATTAGGTCTCGTCAGCCGGCGCCGTCTGCCGATATGCGGCGCCGCCGAGCAGCAGCTTGCGCAGCCGCTGACGGTCCTGGTCGGCCCGGATCAGCTCGCGGGTATAGTCGCTGCTCGTGCCATAGCCGTTGGATGGACGGCCTGGCTTGCGCCGCGCTCGGCCTCCGGCGCCATCCTCGCAGGTTCCTCGGCTTGAATCTGGACCATCTATAGTCTATTTTATTTGATCGACTCGAAGAGGGTTGGATCATGCGGATCTCGGTGTCCGATGCGAAGGCGCAGTTGACGGACCTCGTGCGCCGGGCCGAGGCGGGGGACGAGGTGGTGCTCACTCGTCATGGCCATGCGGCGGTGCGGCTCGTTCCCGTGAAGGTGCCGCGCGACACGAAATCGCGCCGGGCGCTGTTGGAGCGCGCGCGGAGCTCGGGTTCGGCCAAGGCGACCAAGGGCCCGAGTGCCGCGCGCAGCCAGGATTTTCTCTACGGGGAGGACGGGCTGCCGGGATGATCGCGGTCGACACCTCGGCCTTGATGGCGATCGTGTTGAACGAGCCGACATCCGAGGACTGCATCGCGGCGCTCGCCGCCGAGGACAATATCCTGATCTCCGCGGGCACGGTCGCCGAGGCCCTGATCGTCTCCGCGCAACGCAACGTCGGCGCCGAGGTGACCCGCATCATCGACGGGCTCGGCTTCGAGGTCGTGGCCGTGACCCCCGCGGCGGCCCGGCGCATCGCGCAGGCCTACCGCCGCTGGGGCAAGGGGTTCGATCGGGCCGCCCTCAATTTCGGCGACTGCTTCGCCTACGAGGTCGCCAAGGAGCACGCCTGCCGCCTTCTCTATGTGGGCGAGGATTTCTCGCGGACCGATGTCGAGGGCGTCTTGTAGGGCGCGGGCTTCGCCGAGGTTGTCGCGAGCGCGATGCCCGCCGCTCACCGCCGGCGCAGCTCTTCCATCTCCTCGAGCGTGCGGGGCCAGTCCTCGCGCAGCAGGCGTGAGAGCGCGCGGTCGGCGAGGAGCCGCCCGCCGGTCTGACAGCGCGCGCAGTAGTTCGTCTCGTTGTCCGCGTGGACGATCCGCGCGACCGGCGCCCCGCAGACCGGGCACGGCTTTCCGTAGCGTCCGTGGACCGCCATGCCCGCGTGAAACGCGGTCACCGTCTCGGGGAAGCGCTCGCCGGCTTCGCGCCGAAGACGCTCGGCCCAAAGGGTCAATGTCCGCCGCGTCGCGTCGAAGAGCCGCCGCACCTCCTCGTCGGTGAGGCTTCGCGTGAGCTTCACCGGCGACAGCCGCAAACCGACAGAGTCAGATCTCCGGTTCCCGCATCCAAGCGGGAATATCCCGCTGTGCGTGAAGCACGCGCCAGACATCGATGTGCTCCTCGTGCTCGATGTAGAACACAAGGTATGGATATCGCTTTAGAGGGCGCGTCCGGAGTCCGGGCAGGGCGAGCTCATGCGCATAGCGAGGCGATCCCGCGGCAGGCCGGTCCGCGATCGCTTTGTAAGCGGCCTCCAAGGCATCGACGAAACCCAGCGCCACGTCCCGTCCGGCCTCGCGGCTGTAATGATCGACGGCGGCCTCCGCGTCGCGACGCGCAAGCGCGCGCGGCAGGATCGGCTTCTTGCTCACCCCGCTTTGGCTTTGCGGGCGCGAGCCCTCAGTCCGCGGAAATAGGTCTCGTCAGCCGGCGCCGTCTGCGGCGATGCGGCGCCGTCGAGCAGCAGCTTGCGAAGCCGCTGACGATCCTGGTCGGCCCGGATCAGCTCGCGCACATATTCGCTGCTCGTGCCGTAGCCGCGCCGGGCGACTTGCTCGTCGACGAAGGACTTGAGCGCATCCGGGAGCGAGACGTTCATCGTGGTCATGGGATCAACATAGGCGTTATGGCAAAATTTGGCAAGGTTGGGCGGCCCAGCTTGCCCCGCGCTGGGCCTCTCGAGCCGTACCCGCCGCTCACCGCCGGCGCAGCTCTTCCATCTCCTCGAGCGTGCGCGGCCAGTCCTCGCGCAGCAGGCGTGAGAGCGCGCGGTCGGCGAGGAGCCGCCCGCCGGTCTGGCAGCGCGCGCAGTAATTCGTCTCGTTGTCCGCGTGGACGATCCGCGCGACCGGCGCGCCGCAGACCGGGCACGGTTTCCCGTATCGTCCGTGGACCGCCATGCCCGCGTGAAAGGCGGTCACCTTCTTGGGAAAGCGCTCGCCGGTTTCGCGCCCGGGGGCGCGCGATCGCTAGCCTAGGCGGCCGCTCTTAAGCGCTCGGGCCGTTGCGTTCGCTGCATGCTCGGGCGCTCGTTCATCCGCGCCAGCCAGACGGCGAGGCGGGTGCCCGCCAACACGCCCTTGCCCTCGGCGGTCGCATGAAAAAAATCGAGCTGAGGCGCCAGCATGAGATCGGCCAGAGACAGGCGGTCGCCCACGAGAAAGGCTTGATCGCCGAGAAGCCGGTCGAGCTCGGCAACGCAGATGCGGGCCATCGGCATTGCCGCGGCGATCGCCGCCTCGTCCGGTGCTGAACCCAGCAGAATCGGCCCGACAATCCGGTTGAACACGACGACCGCGGCCACCTTCGGGAAGAAGTACCAATCGTTGATGCCGATGATCTGGTTCATGCGGCCGATCGCCCGCGGCTCGCGCGGCTGCAGTCGCGGCTCCGGGAACGCGGCGTCCAGGTAGCGCAGGATTGCCTGGGTCTCGTAGAGACGATAGCCGTCGTGATCGATGACCGGCACGCGCGCGAATGGGTGCCGCTGCAGATGCTCATCGCTGCGCTGCGAGCCCGGCGCGAGGGGTTCGACGCGATAGGCCACGCCCTTTTCAATGAGGGCCATCTCGACCGACCGGACGAACGGGCTGCCGAGAAAAGCGTAGATGACGACGTCGCTCATGTTGCTCTCCCTGCAATGGTCAGTGATACGCCGGCGGCCGTTGTCCGGCATGGGGCGCGCTCCTGCGTCAGGCGTCGGCGTGGCGGGCGAAGGCTTCCAGCATCGTCGGCCAGCCGCCGTCCAGGCTCTTCCTGCGCTCGGCGGCGTCCGTGCCGAAGCGCTCCAGATTTCTGTGCTCGAGGGTGACCAGCGTGCCCCCACCCTCGGCGGGCGCAAACGACAGCTCGACCTCGGTCATGAGATCCGGGTCGTAGCGCCAGTGGGTGTTCAGCTGCCAGCCCAGCAGGAGACGCGACGGTGGCTCCCAGGCCAACACCGTGCCCCATCGTGTCTCGTTGCCGTCGGCGTCGCGCTCGAACCACCGGCCCTCGGCCCGCGGCTCGACAACGATTTCGACGTGCGGCTTTTGGCCGACGGTCTTGCCCTTTGGCCACCATGCTCCCATTCGGCTCGCGAACAACTCGAATGCCCGGTTGGGAGCCGCCTTCACCCGAATAGTCCGCACGATGGGCATGATGCTCATTCTGGTTTCCCCTGATCGGTTTCTTGGTCGGCAAAATCCTTGAAGGCCGCGAGAGCGGAGGCCCATTGCCCATCCAGCCAGCCGCGGATCGCGGCGATGCCGCGCGGATCGATGCGGTAGATGCGCCGTGTGCCTTGCGAGGTTTCGTTGACCAGCCCAGCCTGCTTCAACACGCGCAGGTGCTGCGATACCGCGGGCCGGCTCACCGGCAGCCCGCGCGCCAGCTCGCCCACCGGCGCAGGCCGCGCCGCGATCCGCTCGAAGATTCTTCGCCGCGTCGGGTCGCCCAGGGCTGCCAAGCTCGCGAGTGCGGTCTCTCCGTAAGCCATAACTTACCGTAAGTCTATACTAACGTTCTGTCAAGAGACATTCGGCCCTCTCTGCCGCGCGGTTTCGCGCGCGTGTGGGCGAGGATTTTTCGCGAACCGATATCGAGGGCGTCTTGTAGGGTGCGGGCTTCGTCGAGGTTGTCACGAGCGCGATGCCCGCCGCTCACCGGCGGCGCAGCTCTTCCATTTCCTCGAGCGTGCGGGGCCAGTCCTCGCGCAGCAGGCGTGAGAGCGCGCGGTCGGCGAGGAGCCGCCCGCCGGTCTGGCAGCGCGCGCAGTAGTTCGTCTCGTTGTCCGCGTGGACGATCCGCGCGACCGGCGCGCCGCAGACCGGGCACGGCTTTCCGTAGCGGCCGTGGACCGCCATGCCCTCGTGAAAAGCGGTCACCTTCTCGGGGAAGCGCTCGCCGGCCTCGCGCCGAAGCCGCTCGGCCCAAAGGGTCAATGTCCGCCGCGTCGCCTCGAAGAGCCGCCGCACCTCCTCGTCGGTGAGGCTTCGCGTGAGCTTGACCGGCGATAATCGTGCGGCATGGAGGATCTCGTCGGAATAGGCATTGCCGATGCCGCTGAAGAGACGCGGATCGGTGAGCGCGCGCTTGACGGTATGGCTCTCGCGGACGAGGGCCTCGCGAAAGCGCGCGAGGTCGGCGTCGAGAACGTCGAGACCGCCGGAATCGTGGGCGCGGAGGCCGTCCTCGCCGCGAACGACGTGGAGCGAGGCGCGCTTCTTCGAGCTCGCCTCGGTGATCAGCAGCGTCCCCTTCGGGAAGTCGAGCGTCGCGAGCGCGATCTTGCCGGCGGGCTTCGTGCCGCGCGGCCGCCAGCGAAGCCGACCGGCGATCATCAGATGAAGCACGAGAAAGAGGTCGTCCTCGAGCGCCACGACGATCCGCTTGCCGAGGCGGCGGAGCTCGATGACCCGCTTCCCCTTCACTGCGCCGATCGGGGGATCGACGGAGCGGAGGAAGAACGGGCTCCTGAACCGCACCTCCTCGATCGGCTCGTTGAGGATGCGGGAACGAAGATGCTCGATGTAGAGCGCGATGTCGGGATATTCGGGCACGGGCCTGTGGGGAAATGGCGTCGGCGCAGATATACCCGCGCTCGCCTCCCGACGCCACCGCGTGCCCACGGCCGCCCGGTTCGCATTTTCGACAAGCCGTATGACAAGCACGGGCATGACGACTCTCGAGAGCCGGAAACACCGGGCCGGGCTCCCGCGTTCCGAGCCCACCCTCGCACCGCTGGTGCGGCCTACTCCTCGAAGCGATCCGAGGTCTCGCGATTGCGGTCGTATCGTCTCGTGAGCGGAAACGGCGGCAGCCAGGACTCGCGACGGATGGTCCAGAGCTCGTAGGTCGGCTTCAGCTGGTCGGGGACATCGAGGGAGCCCAGGTTCACCTCGATCTCGTCGCGGCTGCGCCCGAAAACGGTCGAGCCGCAGGTGGGACAGAAGAACCGCCCGCGGTAGTCGCGGGTCTCGCCCTCGATGGTCACGGCATCCCGCGGGAATATGGCGGAGGCGTGAAACAGCGCCCCATGATGCTTACGGCAGTCGAGACAGTGACAAATTCCGACCCGATAGGGGCGTCCGGACGCCACAACGCGGACGTTGCCGCAGAGGCAAGCGGCGGTGAATCGCTCCATGCTGCGTCTCCTCCGAGATCAAGCGGCGGATTATATCAGGCGGCGCTGGCCGCTCCTGCACCAGGCCGACGCTCTACGATCCGCAGCCGGCTGCTTGACGCAGATCAATGCCCTCGCCGGCGCATTTCGCTACGGGAAGCCAAAATCACCCGATCACCCGCGGAGGCGAGATGGCGGACGAGATTGGCTTCGGCCTCGCGGAGCCGCGTGCGCGGGCCGCTGGCCATGCCGGACGCCGACAGATGGCCGTGTGTTTGCTCTGCACGCTGCTTGCCGCGCTATTCCCGCCGATGACGATCTCGGCCGGAGGCCAAGAGAATTCAACCGGCGCCGTGGCGGATGGCCAAGCGTTGCCTCCATCATCCACGCCAGCGCCGTCCGACCAGGCGGGGAGCCCGCCGCGATGGACGGTCTCTGCCGAGGCCATCGTCCTGGAACGCATCGGCGGCGGCGTAAGCTACCCGCTCGTTTCGCGCGTGCCGGGCACGGTGCCATTCTTCAAGCCGCCCTTCTATACGGCGACGGCGCCGGGTGTCGACGCGTTCAATGCCAACCAGTTCCGGCCGGGATTTTCCGCCGGACCGAAACTAAGCCTTAGGTACCGCGGCGACACCGGCTATGGCTTCGAGCTCACGTATTTCAACGTCTTCGACCAGAGCGACGCCAAGACTATCGGTCCCGACACGCCGCGGGACTGGCTGGTGATGAAGGCTCCAGGCATCTTCTGGCAGACTCAGGATTTCCCGTATCAAGGCATGAGGTGGAGCGACGCCACCAATCTCTATAGCGCCGAGGCCAACGGGCGAATGGATCTCGGGAGCCGCATCAGGCTGCTGGCGGGCGTCCGATGGCTGCGACTCAATGACAATCTCGAGGGGACGTTGACCCCCGCGGATCGGACGGCGCCGACGTGGAAACAAACCAATCCGGCGGACAACATCTTTCAGGTCACGCCGGGGACGACGCCGGCAGGAAATTACCCGCCCTTCTGGACGACGGGAACGACGAACAACCTTTATGGTGTCCAGATCGGGGTGGGTGCGAAAATACTGGAGCTTGACCGGTTCTCGCTCGACGGGCTGGTCAAGATCGGCCTCTTCGACGACAACGCCGAGCAGTCGACCGGGGTGAGCCTCCGGAAAACGGTGTTTCCATCGCACGCCACGACCAACCACACTGCCTTCGTCAGCGAAGCCGGCTTGCAGATCAAATATCAACTCGCCAAAGGAGCGGCGCTCAGGGCGGGATACGAAGTGCTGTGGCTCGACGGCATTGCCTTGGCGCCTGGACAGATTCAGGAAACCTTGACGAGAGCGAACGTCCGAGCACTCGGCGTCAACGCTCGCTCGACCGTGCTGTTTCAAGGAGCCACTTTCGGATTGGACTATTCGTTCTAGGGCGTGCCGTGAGCCGGGTGCGTAGTGCGGGAGCGTCCTCCTTCGTCAAGCTAGCGCGGCCTATGTGTGTTTCTTCCGGCGGATGACCCGCCGCTGCCTCGGTACCTCACGTGCTCGATGAACGCGCGCAGCTTCGGCAGCACCTGGCGTCGGCCGGGGTGGTAGAGGAAGACCCCCGGCGTCGTGACGGCGTAGCGCTCCAGGAGCGGTTGCAACCGGCCGTCGGCGATCGGCGCTCGCGCGAGGGGGCCGGGGAGTTGCGCCAGCCCCATCCCCTGGATCGCCGCGCCGAGCAGCGTGGGGTAGTCGTGCGCGATGAGCGGGCCGGCGACCACCGCCTCGACGGACTTGTTGCCGTCGATGAAGGGCCAGGGCGCGATCGAGCCGTTCGAGCGGCGGAAGCGTAGGCACGCGTGGTCCTTGAGATCGTCGAGGCGCGTGGGCCGCTTCCGCTTGCGCAGATAGTCGGGGCTGCCGACCACCGCAAGCGGGAAGGGCGGCGTGAGGCGCACCGCCACCATGTCGGCCGGGATGTGGTGGCCGAGACGGATGCCGGCGTCGAAGCCGTTGGCGGCGAGATCCACCAGCTCCTCGCTCGCGGCGATCTCGAGCTCGATCTCGGGATAGGCCTCGCGGAAGGAGCCGATCACCGGCTCCAGGATCAGCGGCACGACCGCGCGCGGCACCGCGAGGCGCAAGAGCCCGGTCGGACGCTGCCCGAGATCGCGCGCGGCGGCCGCGGCGGCGACGAGCTCGTCGAAGGCGGGCTTGGCGCGCTCGAGGAAGCGCTGGCCCGCCTCGGTCAAGCCGACGCTCCGCGTGGTGCGCGCGAAGAGGGCGGCACCCACCCGCGCCTCGAGTGCGCGCACCGCCTGGCTCACGGCCGATGGCGTCACGCCGAGGTCCGCCGCCGCGCGGCGAAAGCTGCGGTGCCGGGCAACGCTCAGGAACGTCTCCACGCCGTCGAGCGCGCCCTGCCGGACTGTGAAGCTCTGCTTCATGGCCCATCGACATTATCGCGGATGGTCGCTCGCCGGAAGCGAGCCCATCTCTGGCGCATACTCGAACCCCGGAGGATTGTTGCCATGACCGATGTGCTCGACGACGTGCGCGACCACTATCGTGCGACCGGCCTGACCGAGCGGCTGAAGGCGGCGCTCGCGGCCCTTGGGCCCGAGGACCGCCGGCTCACGCCGCAGCAACTCGCGGCCCTCGACCAGTTTCACACCCGCGGGCTCGCGGCGACCGCGGAGCTCGCGCGGCTCGCGGGGATCAGCGGCGGCACGGCGGTGCTGGATGTCGGCTCCGGTATTGGCGGCCCCGCGCGCTTCCTGGCGGCGACCCATGGCTGCCGCGTCGCGGGCATCGACCTCAGCGAGCCCTTCGTCGAAGCCGCGCGCTATCTGACCGAGCGCACGGGGCAGAGCGAGAAGGTGTCGTTCGAGACCGGGAGCGCGCTCGCGATCCCGTTCGACGACGGCCGTTTCGATGTGGCGCTGTTGCAGCACGTGGCGATGAACATCGCCGACCGCGCCCGGCTCTATCGCGAGATCCGGCGCGTGCTGAAGCCCGGCGGGAGGTTCGCGACGTTCGACGTCGTGCTGAAGGGCAGCGAGCCGCACTATCCCGTACCCTGGGCGCGGACGCCCGCGGCGAGTTTTCTCCTCACCGCCGCCGCCACGCGAACGGCGATCGAGGCGGCCGGATTCCGCGCGCTCGTCTGGCAGGACGACACCGAGGCCGCCAAGGCCTGGATCGCCGAGCTCCGCCGATCGGGGCCGCCGCCCGCGCCCAATCTCGGCACGGTGATGGGGCCGGAGTTCGCGCAGCTCGCCACCAACCTCGGCCGCAGTCTCCTCGAAGGGCGGCTTGGCGTCCTGACCGCCGTCTTCGCCGCGCCGTCCCTCTCTGCCTGAAAGGACCCGCCATGTCCCCCGCAACCGTCTTCGATATCCAACTCGGCCTCGGCTACGTTCCGTGGCTGCTCGCCTTCGGCGCCTATCTCTGGCCGAGGCTCAAGGCGATGGAGCCCGTCGAGGCGCATCGCGCCATCGCCACGCTGCACAGCTTCCGGTTCTTCGGGCTCGTGTTCATCGTGCCCGGCGTCATCGGTGCCAACCTGCCCGCGGGCTTCGCCACCTTCGCCGCCTACGGCGACTTCGCGACCGGTCTGCTCGCCATGCTGGCGCTTCTCGCGGCGCGGACGCGCCCGCTCTTCTGGCCGCTCGTTGCCGCGTTCAACGTCGTCGGCGCGGCCGACATCCTCGTCGACTATTACCATGGCGTTCAGCTCGGCCTCGCGAACTTCGCGGGCGAGCTCGGCGCCACCTACTGGATCCCGATCCTCTACGTGCCCCTGCTGATGATCACGCACGCCGCCGCGTTCTACCTGCTCGCGCGTCCTCAGCTTGCCGTCCGCGCGGCTATTATTGGAGCGGACAATTAATTGACATTTGGCGGATGGACGGGCTTCGTCAATGACAGCGGCAACGGGACGCCTTCGGCGTCGGCGAGAGATCTGAGATCTCGGACCGGACCGGCGTCGCGCGTCCTTGAGGTACGATTCGGCAACACATGGAGTAGATCAGCATGCCCAATACCGTGCGCTTGCATCGTGTTCTCGCGACCAGCCCGGAGAAAGTCTACCGGGCGTTCCTGGAAGCGGACGCGCTTGCGAAATGGCTGCCGCCCAACGGCTTTGTCTGCACGGTGCACCATCTGGAGCCGACAGTCGGCGGCACGTTCAAAATGTCCTTCCGGAACTTCACCACGGGTCAGAGCCACAAGTTCGGCGGCGCCTATGTCGAGCTCGTCCCCGGCCAGCGCCTGCGCTACACGGACAAATTCGACGATGCCAATCTGCCCGGCGAGATGCAGGTGACGGTGGCGCTCAAGAAAGTGTCGGTCGGCACCGAGGTGGAGATCGTCCAGGCGGGCGTGCCCGACGCCATTCCGCCCGAGGCCTGTTATCTCGGCTGGCAGGAGTCGCTCAGAAACCTGGCCAGGCTCGTCGAGCCCGAGATCAATCAGTAGCGCATCGGGGTCGGAGGCCTACGTCGCCGTTTTCAGGAAATCAGCCAATCCATTCGCGAGGGCAGCGACATCCGTTGAGTCATTGTAGTAGTGCGGCGATACGCGGATGCGGCCGTGCCGCAGGCTCACGCGCACTTTCGCGGCGAGTAGGTGCTTTACGGCAGCGGCGTTGTCCCGGCCGGGGAAGGCGAAAGTCAGGATGCCCGATCTCTCGGCAGGCGCGTGCCGGTCGACCTCGGCGCCGAGCCGGCGCGCGGCCTCGGCGATCTCGTCGTTGAGGCCGAGGATCCGCGCCTCGATCCTGGCGATCCCGAAGTCGTCGATCTCGCCGAGCCGCTCGGTGAGACCGCAGATCCCGGAGGCGTTCTCCGTGCCGGGCTCGTGGCGCCGGGCGTCCGGGAGGTAATCGAGCCTGTTGCGGAACTCGAAAGGGTCGTTGACGCTGAGCCAGCCCGGCGTGGTGACGGCGACGCGCTCCAGCATGCGCTGAGAAAAGGCAAGGAAACCGATCCCGAGCGGACCGAGCATCCACTTGTGCGCGCTCACCACCAGCGCGTCGACGCCGCTCGCGGCCATGTCGAGGGGTATCGCCCCAATGGACTGGGTGCCGTCGACGATCAGGAGCACGCCGCCGGGACGGCAGAGCTCGCCGATCGCCGCGATGTCGCAGCGCTGGCCGTTCCAGTACTGCACGTGGCTCAGCGTGACGACGCGCGTGCGCGCATCGAGCGCGGGGCGGATCGCATCCGCCGTCATGCGCCCCCCGATCGCGGCGACGCGCCGGATCTCCACGCCCGCGGTCTCGAGCCGGAGCCACGAGAGCGTGTTGGACGGGAACTCGCGCTCCGGCACGATGACGTTGTCGCCCGCGCGGAGCCCGAGGCCATTCGCCAGCAGCGAAACGCCGTGCGAGGTGTTCCGGATGTAAGCGATCCGCTCGGGAGCGGCGCCGACGAGGCGCGCGGCGCGGTCGCGCCCCTCCCGGTAGATGGGGGCGTTCAGCTCGGACTGGCGAAACGGATCCGTGGCGTGGCGCCGCAGCTGCGCCTCGATGGCCGCGATCACGCGCGTCGAGATCGGCCCGACCGCGGCGTGGTTCAGAAAAGTCTCGTGCGCAGTGACGGGATAAAGAGCTCTGACCGCGCTGGCTGTCGATTCCGGCATTGCAGCCGGGGAGGAGCGTTCAGCGAGCGCTGTTCCTGCGCGAGAGCCCCGCAATGATCCGCTTGCGGAACGCGATGGCAAGGGCCACGACGGCGATCGTGCCAATCCACACAGCCTCCAGCGAGCCGTCGCCGCCGTCGGGGGAGATGCCAAACCACTGCTCGATGAAATTCATGGAAAGTCTCCTCTACACTGATTAGGCCGGTCTTGATCGGGCATCACGCGATTACCACTGGTCTCCGAACTTCGCCCGCCTGTCAAGCATCACCCCATGACGTGCGCGAGCTTGCGCTCTGCGGCGAGCGCGTTGATGGCGCCGATGTCGCCGCGGATGAGCGCCTCGAGCTTCGCAATCTCGACGGCGACCTTGGCCATGATCTCACGCGAGACGGCCTCGGCGGAGGCCGTGGGCGAGGTGTCGGATACCGCGACGTTGTTGATGAGGTCCATCAGCGTGTCGTCGAGGCCGGCGGGGTGGCGCAGCGTGTCGCGCGAGGATTCCCGGTCCACGTTGACCAGCACGCGCTCGATGGCGGTGAGGCCGGCCGCGGCGCGCTTCGCCTTGTCCCGGAGCGCGGCATGCGCCGTGCCCGCGGCCTCAGCGAGTGCCGCGAGCTGGCGGCGCAGGCGGCGGATGCGGTTGACCGACTGGTTGAGGAGCGAGAGCGACTGCGTGATGTCGCGCAGCAGGTCGAACTGGTGCTGGTGCCCCTCGATCGGCGTCGTGATCCGCGGGTCGCGCTCGATCCTGAAAGTCGCGGAGGCCTTGGTCGGCCCGACTGCGAGCTCCACGGAGTAGTCGCCCGGCGGTGCGACGGGACCGCCCTGGGGATCGGCGTCGGGCGCGAGCGGCTTCACCCGCTGCGTGACGAGCGACGGGTCGATCCGGACTGGCGCGGGATACTGCATGTCCCAGACATAGCGGTTGAGGCCGGGCTCGGCGCGCGGCCGCTTGTCCGGGCTCAAGGCCGTGTCGTCGCTGCGGAGCGTGGCAATGGTGGCGCCGCCGGAATCGCGGAAGGTGAGGGTGACCGGGTCCGCCCCGCCCGCGTCCAGCCAGTAATAGACGATCACGCCGTTCGGCGGGTTCTCGCCGACGTCGAGATACTCGCGCGTCTTGGTGCCGTCCGGCCGCTCGGTCGTGATGATGCCGGCGCCCAGCCCGAAGGCGAGCTCGAAGGAGATGCCGCGCCGCGCCGAGCGGAGCGAGCCGAAGCGCAGCCGGTTGCGGATCGTCGTGCGCGGCGCGACCAGCCGCGTTGCGGTGCCGCCGTCGGCGAGCGCGCGCAGCGGCGAGATGTCGTCGAGGATCCAGAACGAGCGGCCGTGGGTGCCGGCGATGAGGTCGCTGCCCTTGATCTTGAGATCGTAGACCGGCACCACCGGCAATCCGCAGGCGAGGCGTGACCAGCTCTGCCCGTCGTCGAGGCTCATGAACACGCCGGTCTCGGTGCCCACGAAGAGAAGGCCCGGCCGCACGGGATCGGCGCGGATCACGCGGGTGATCTCGCCTGCGGGGAAGTCGCCGTTGATCGACTGCCAGGTCTTGCCGGAATCGGTGCTGCGGAAGAGATAGGGCTCGTAGTCCGCGAGCTTGTAGCGGGTCGCGCTCACGTAGATCGTGTCGGCGTCGTGGGCGGAGGCCTCGACGCAGCCGACATAGGCGAGCTCGGGCATGCCGGGCGGCGTCACGTTCTTCCAGGAGGCGCCGTCGTCGCGGCTCACATGGACGAGCCCGTCGTCGGTCGAGGCCCAGATCTCGCCCTTGCGATGCGGCGATTCCACCACCGAGGCACAGGTCGCGTGCACCTCGGCGCCGGCGCTCTCGCGGGTGACGTCGCCGCCGGAGTGACCCTGGCGCTCCTCCTCGTCGAGGCTCAGGTCCGGCGAGATCTCCTCCCAGGTCATGCCGTCGTCGCGCGAGCGGAAGATGTGGTTCCCCGCGGCATAGAGCTCGTGCGGATCGTGCGGCGAGAACACGATCGGGTAGGTCCAAGCGAAGCGGTACTTCGTGTGCTTCGGCGCGATGCCGCGCGATTGCTCCGGCCAGACGTTGACCAGCTGGATCTGCCCGGTGCGGTAGTCGTAGCGCTGGAGCGCGCCGGCGCCGCCGGGGCTCGAGCCGATCGCGCCGCAGTAGACGATGTCGGGGTCCTTGGGATGGACCGCGATGAAGCCGCTCTCGCCGGTGCCGGGATAGCTGCAGTCGCCGAGCGTGATCGCGCCCCAGATGGTCGAGGAGGGCACCGCGATCGACGTGTTGTCCTGCTGCGTGCCATAGACCCGGTAGGGATGCCGGTTGTCGGTGTCGATCCGGTAGAACTGCGCCGTCGGCTGGTTGTAGATCGAGGACCAGGTGACGCCGCCGTTGTAGGTGACGCAGGCGCCGCCATCGTTGCCTTGAACCATGCGATCGGGGTCAACCGGATCGATCCAGAGCGCGTGGTTGTCGCCATGCGGCGTATTTATCTCGGAATAGCTCACGCCGCCGTCGGTCGATTTCCACATCTGGACGTTGGCGACGTAAACCGTATCGGCATCCCGCGTGTCCGCGAAGACGTGGGTGTAGTACCAGGGCCGATGCATGAGGTCGCGGTGCGACGACACCTGAGCCCAGGACCGGCCGTAGTCTTCGGACCGGTAGAGGCCGGTCTTCGCGTCGACCGCCTCGATGAGCGCGAAGACGCGGCCGGAGCGCGCCGGCGAGACGCTGACGCCGAGCTTGCCCAGGGGCCGCTCCGGCAGGCCGGGTGCCGCGGAGATCTCCTCCCAGGTGTCGCCGGCGTCCACCGATCGGAACAAGCCGCTGCCGGGCCCGCCGCTGGAGAGGTTCCAGAAGTTGCGCCGGGTCTGCCAGAGCGTCGCGAAGATGATGCGGGGATTGTTGGGGTCGAGGGAGACGTCGACCGCGCCGGTGTCGGCGTCGCGGTAGAGCACCTTCTCCCAGGTCTTGCCGCCATCTTTCGTGCGGAAGATGCCGCGCTCCTCATGGGGGCCGAAGATGTCGCCGAGCGCCGCGACGAACGCGATGTCCGGATCCCTGGGGTGGATCGCGATGCGTCCGATGTGTTTGCTGGCCTTGAGGCCGACATGAGCCCAGGTCCGGCCCGCATCGGCCGATTTGTAGACGCCGTCGCCATAGGAGACATCGATCCGGATCGTGGTCTCGCCAGTGCCGGCGTAGATCACATTGGAATCCGAGGGTGCCACGGAAATTGCGCCGATGGCGGCGCTCCCCAGGAAGCCGTCCGAGATACAGCGCCAATAGACGCCGCCGTCGATGGTCTTCCAGATGCCGCCGGCGCAGGCGCCGAAATAGGCGACCATCTTGTTCGCGGGATCGCCCGCCACCGCCACCACGCGCCCGCCGCGCGGCGGTCCGATGCACCGCCACTTCAGACCACCGAGGTTCGCGGGCGCGGGAACGCGTGGGGATGTCGCCATCAGGGGGAGTCCGGCAGGGAAGGAACCACGGCGAAATTCTTAGCCGCAATCCCCGCCGCGCGCCATGGGCTGGCGCCCACCGGACGCGGGCACGCCGGTCCAGCCCGGACGCACAAGGCGGGCCGGCGTCTGACCTCGCGGCGAGGCGTCGCCTAGCTATCGGCGGGACCGGCGATCGCCGCGCCGAATGTCTTCAGGTACTTCATCCCGGTGTCGCACATGATCGTGACGACGGTGGCGCCGTGCCCAAGCTGCTCCGCCAACCGCAGAGCAGCAACGACGTTGGCGCCGGTGGAGGTGCCGGCAAACACGCCCTCCTCGCGGGCAAGACGCAGTGCCATCGCGGTGGCGTCGGCGGTGGAGACGCGCTCGATCGCGCCCGGAACGTCGGCGCGCCATAGCGGCGGCACGAAGCCCACGCCGATGCCGTCGATCTTGTGCGCACCCGCTTTGCCACCGGAGAGCACTGGAGATTCCGCGGGCTCGACGGCGATGATGCGGATCTCCGCCTTGCGCCGGCGGAGCGCCTCGCCGGTGCCGCGGAGCGAGGCCGCGGTGCCCACGCTCTGAACAAAGCCGTCGACCACGCCGCCTGTCTGCGCCCAGATCTCGTCCGCAAGCGTGTCGTAGGCACGGAGCTGGTCGCTGTTGTTGAGCTGATCGGTCCAGAAGCCGCCGGTCTCCTTGGTGATGACGCGGGCCCGCTCGATCATGTCGCGGGTGAGCCTCTCGGTCATGCGGCCGGACTCGCTGGGCACAATGGTAAGTCTCGCGCCCAGGAGCCGCATGTGATCGAGCTTCTCCCTGGTGAAGGCGTCGGACGTCACGATATGGAGCGGGTGGCGCTTCACCGCGCACACCAATGAGAGCGAGACGCCCGTGCTGCCGCCGGTGTACTCCACGACCGGCCCGCCGGGCTTGAGCCGGCCGTCCGTCTCCGCGGCCTCGATCATGGCGAGCGCCATGCGGTCCTTCATGCTCCCGGTGGGATTCTCGCTCTCGAGCTTGAGCAGGATGCGCGCGCCCGCCGAGCGGGGGATTTGCCGCAGCGCCACCAGCGACGTGTCGCCTATACACTGCAGAATGTCCGGCCGCACGCCGCTCATGACAGCACCAGCAGCGTCGAGGTGCCGTGCGCCAGCACCTTGCCATCGGGGTCCAGCACCTTGGCCTCGGCCGAGATGATCTGGCGGCCGCGCGAGATCACGCGCCCCTCGCAGCGGACGCTCGGGATCTCCGGGGTGATCGGCCGCGAGAGGTTGCCCTTGGTCTCGACCGTCGCGTAGCCGGCGCCGACCGGCAACAGGGAGTGCCCGGCACAGCCGCACGCGCTGTCGATCAGCGTCAGCGCCCAGCCGCCGTGCACGCCGCCCATGGGATTGAGCAGATGCCGGCCGGGCTCGCCCGCGAAGGCGGCAAAGCCGTCGCCCACCTCGACGATCCGGAACGACATCGTCTCACAGATCGGCGGCTGCGGCAGCGCGCCGTCGACGATCGCCTGCAGAACCTGCCTTCCGGTCTTGCCGGCGACCTCGGCCGGCGTCGCGAGCCCGAAGCGGACACCCGTCGTGGAATCCATTTTCTGATTTCCATGTAGCTACATTTAATGTATATACATACATCCATGCGCAGCTCCCAGCAACCCCTAAAAACTCTACGTGCCGAAGCCCGCACCGTCATAGAGCGCTGCGCCGGCTGGAACGCCCGGCTGGCCGCGCGTCGCATCACGCAGTTCCTGGAGCGCGAGATGGCGGATTGCGGGCTCGGTCTGGCGCAATTCGGCCTGTTGGCGCAGATCGCCGGCGCTCGCGACGACACGCTTGGCGCTCTTGCTGAGCGCACTGGCCTCGATCAGTCGACGTTGTCGCGCAACCTGCGCACGCTCGAAGGCGAGGGGCTGGTTGAGATTGCCGTGGTGGAGACCGATCTCAGGCGCCGGGCGGTGTGGCTTACCGAGGCGGGCGCGCGGCGGCTCGAGGCTGCGATCCCCGCGTGGCGGAAGGCGCACGCCAAGTTGGCACAGCGCCTCTCGCCTGAGCTCGCCCGACGCCTTGCCGAGGAGACCGGCGGACTCGCCTAGGGCTCCTTCGGCTCAACGACGGACGTGTCGCGTTCCCAGCCCTCGTTCTCGAGCCTGATATGCTCGATCAGCGTTGCAGAGCCGCTGGCGTCGAGGTCCGGCAACGCCTCATACTCCGACACCCAGGCGCGGAAGATCTTGTAGGCGAGCACGAGCTGACCCGCCTCGTTGTAGACCTCGAGGACGACATCCTTCCGGAAGCTCGCGAGCGACATCTCGCTGCCCAGGCCCCCACCGAGGTGCCAGACCAGGTTCGCCCAATCCTCGAAGACGGTGTCGTGAGTAACCCCGCGCTCCAGCGTGATTGGCTCGAATTGCGTCTCGCCCGGAGATTTGTGCGAGGTCGAAGGGTCGCCGCCCTCGCGATGGACGATCACCTCGGTGCGCCGTACCAGCGGGCTCACTTTGCTGACGCCGGCGACGTATTTGCCGTCCCATTTCAGCCGGAATTTGAAGTTCTTGTAGGGATCGAAGCGTGTCGGATTGACCGCGAATTCGACCATCGAGTTCCCCCTGGTTCGATCGGCGATCGGTGATCGCAATAGAAAGTGCGGGCACGGCAGGTCCGCCGCACGTGTCAAAGTTTTGCCGCCGCGCAAATGCAGGGATCCCCTCTCGGCGAGCCTCCCTTCAAGGCCGGCTGGCTTTCTGGCACTCTCCCGGCTCCGCAAGCGGAAGGGGAGGCCTGCGATGGCCACATATGTCTCGCTCTGCCACTACACCGCCGAGGGCATCAAGGAGATCAAGCAGGCGCCGAAGCGGCTCGACAAGGCGAAGGCGCTCGCCCGAAAGCTCGGCGGCGAGATGAAGAAGCTCTATCTCACCATGGGATCCTACGATGTGGTCGCGATCTACGATCTTCCCGACGACGAGGCGGCAGCGCGCTTCGCGCTCATCATCGGGCGCACCGGAGCGGTGACTACGACTACGCTCCGGGCCTTTTCCGAGGGCGACTACCGGCGCATCGTGAAAGATCTGAAATGAGAGCGCTCGACTCAACTCCATAGAACGCCGCAAAAATTCGTCCGCACGCCACAGTTCAGACACGGTTTCCGGCGAGGCTTCTCTCAACGCGAGATCGAGAGGGGCCGATGCAGCGATGGAAGATGAGCGAGGTCGAGCCGAGCCTGGACGACCTGCTGAACGACGAGATCATGATCCCGGTAATGCGGAGCGCGGGTGTAAGCGCCGAGCAGCTCCGGGGGGAGTTAAAGCAGGCCGCAGCCCGCGTCGCCCGCACCAAGATCCAGACCAATCCGAGCGGCGGCCGCTGTTGCTGGATCCACACCTAAGCGTCAGAGGCCGAGCGCCGGCTCCGGAACCGGCGTCGGCAGGACGGCGACGGGAGCGGTGAGCGGCAGGGTCAAAATCACGCGCAAGCCAGGGCTCGGCGAGTCCGGAAGGTTCTCCTCGAGCCGCACGGAACCGGCATGCATGCGGGCGACGGCCCGCACCAGGCTGAGACCGAGCCCGTTGCCGGGTGTGCTCCGGCTGCCCTCGAGGCGTACGAAACGGTCGAACACGGACTCCCGCTGCTCGGCAGGGACGCCGGGCCCGGTGTCGGCGACCTCGACCCTTGCCCATTCGCCCTCTGCCCGCACCGTCAGGCTCACGCTGCCCGAAGGCGTGTACTTGAGGGCGTTGTCCAGCAGGTTCGCGATCGCCTGGGAGAGCAGGTGACGGTCGCCGCGCACCAGGACGCCGTCGTCGATCATCGCCGCGAGGGTCAGGCCCTTCTCGTCGGCCACGGGCTCATAGAGCTCGGCGACGGAGTGGGCGATCTCGTCGAGGCGCACCACGGTCAACATCTCGCGCCGCGAGCCCGCCTCGGCCTCGGCGATACTGAGAAGGGCGTTGAAGGTGCCGAGGAGCGTATCCGCCTCGGTGATCGTCTGGCGCAGCGCCTCGCCGTACCGCTGGGCGTCGGGTTTCTCCAGCAGCGTCACCTCGAGCCGCGCGCGCAGCCGCGCGAGCGGCGTACGCAGGTCGTGGGCGATGTTGTCGGTGACTTGCCGCATGCCCGCCATCAGCCGCTCGATCTGGTCGAGCATGGCATTCAGATTGGTTGCGAGCTGGTCGAACTCGTCGCCGGAGCCGGTGAGCGGCACGCGCTGGGACATGTCGCCGTGGATGATGCGCTCGCTGGTGCGGTTCACCGCGTCGACTCGGCGCAGCATGTTGCGGGTCATGAAGAGCCCCCCGAGGACTCCCAGCATCAGCGTCAGCACCGAGGCCCAGGCGAGCGTCTCCAGGATCCGGGTGCGGAACAGGTTGGCGCTGGAGACGTCCCGGCCGACCAGCAGGTGCAGGCCTTCTTCCGGCAGCGCGATCGTCTCGCCGAGCGCCTGGTGCAGCTCCGAGAAGCCGGTCCGGTGGCGCACCTCCACAAGGAAGCTGATCCAGCCGGGTTTCAGCGTCTTGGCATCCGGCCAGATCGAGAGATTGCCCACGATCGGCTGATAATTTCCGTCAGCGAGAAGGTAGAGCGGCTCATCCGACCGGCGCTCGCCGACGCTGCGCTCGATGATGATCTTTTTGAGGCCCTCGATGCCCCGCTGCAGATACTGCTCGCGCAGGCCGGTGATCTCGGCGTCGAGGGTTGCCTCGGTCTGCTGCTCCACGAAATCCGCCGTGGAGAAATAGATGAAGGCCAACAGCGCTGAGACCGAGGTCGCGAACAGCGCCAAATAGAGCGCCGCCAACCGGAAGGCGTTGGTGCGCAGGAGCCGGCCGAGGGGGCGCTGCATGGCCATCGCCGCTACTCCCGGCCGCGCAGCGAATAGCCAGCGCCGCGCACCGTCTGGAGGAGCGCGCGGGGAAAGCCCCTATCGATCTTCTGCCGGAGCCGGCTGATATGGACGTCGATTACGTTGGTCTGCGGGTCGAAGTGATAATCCCAGACGTGCTCCAGCAGCATGGTGCGGGTGACCACCTGTCCCGCATGGCGCATCAGGTACTCGAGCAACCGAAATTCCCGCGGCAGCAGCTCGATCGCCTGGCCGCCGCGCCTCACGGTGCGCGCGAGCAGATCCATCTCGAGGTCGTCGACCCGGAGCTTGGTCTGGGCCACGGGCGCAGCGCCTCGGCGAAGCAGAGCCTCGAGGCGCGCCAGCAGTTCCGAGAAGGCGAAAGGTTTGACGAGGTAGTCGTCGCCGCCGGCGCGCAAGCCCTTCACCCGGTCGTCGACGGCGCCGAGCGCGCTCAGGATCAAGACCGGTGTGTGCACGTCGGCCGCCCGGAGCGCGCCGATCACGCTGAGCCCGTCCATGCCCGGAAGCATGCGGTCCACGATCAGTCCATCATAGGAGCCGGAGGTGGCCAGGAACAGGCCCTCACGTCCGTCGGGCGCGTGGTCTACGACGTACCCGCTCTCGCTGAGGCCCTTCACGAGATAGGCGGCAGACTCGCGATCGTCCTCGATGACCAGGATTTTCATGGGCGCCCGAGCTCCGCCTCGGACCATAGCACCTCAATGACGGCGTGGAAGAGGCGGCCTCGTGGCGAGAGCGGGGCGGGGCGGGCCTGATTTCGCCTGCTCGCCGGTAGGTATGGAGTCGCCCTCCGATCGCGCCCTTGGCCTTTGCCGGATGAATCCAAGGAATTATATAGTCGAGGCGACGCAATCCGAAACGACGCCGGCCGGCCCTAGAATCATGCTGCGACGGTTTCTCGTGTCGGCGGCCCTGTCGCTGGCGTTCCTCGCCTCCGATTCCGCGAGTGTATCAGCCGCAGGGAACTGCCGGGCGAGCGCCCCTCTCGTCGCGGTCGACCTCGACCTCGCGGAGCCGGCGGTCGACAACACGCTCCCCCAGCGGGAGATCCAGGCGAAGTCGCCGGGCTACCACGCCGGGCGGAGCGTCGGCCTCTATTGGGCGCAGGTCGAGGCGAAGCTCGCGACACATATGCGGATCGGCCCCGCGCTGCCGCGAGAGCCAGCCTGCGTCTCGATCACGGCCGTGGACGTTCACCTGAGGATGCCGACCCGCCGCATCTATGTTGCGAGGGAGCTTCAGCCGGGAGGCTGCACCTACTCTGCGGTGCTGGCGCATGAGCGCAAACATCAGGCGACGGACGACCGCGTGCTTCGGGACAACGTGTCGAGAATTCGACAGGCGGTCGAGCGGGCCGCGGCCGATGCCGGTGGGCGCCTCGCGCTGCCGGCTGATCGCGAACGCGCGCAGGCGGATTTAACCAAGGCGGTGCAGGCCGCCTTCAACGGGGTCTTCGATTGGCTGATGTCGGAACGGTCAGTGCTTCAGGCACGGGTCGATGCCGGCCTGGAGTACCAGCGGGTCACGGTCTCATGCCCGGACTGGGGTGAGCTCGGTCGATGAGGCGCCGGTGTCCGGAACTGGCCGCGGATGCGTCCTCAGGTCCAGGTGACCGCGAAGGCCACCGCCCAGCCGATCAGCAGGACGACGGCGTTCTCGAAATCGCGCCGGCCAAGGGTCGTGCGGGGCGAAACCATGGAGCGCATGATATTTTCTCCCGTTGGGCCATTCTTTCGGAGGCCGTACCGTAGCATCAGAACAAAAAGAGAACAAGAGGAAAAGCGCAGACATGCAGGGGTACTGGCCGGCGATCGGCCCGGGCGGACCGCTCAGGCGCGAGCGCCACTACAACGGGCGGGAATTCCTGTGCTTCAGCGAGCGATGGCCGGACCTCGACACCATGATCCGCGAGATCGTTGCGGCGCATGGCGAGAGCGAGGCGGTCGTGGGCGACGGCCGAAGGATCACCTATCACGCGCTCGATGAGCTCGCGACGAGCGCGGCCGCCCACCTCGCGCGGCGCGGCATCAGGCCTGGCGACCGCGTCGCCTTGCTCCTGGGTAATTGCCTGGAGTTTCCAGTCTTCCTGCTCGCGTGCTTCCGGCTCGGCGCCATCGCGGTTCCCTTGGGGACGCGGCAGCGCGAGCCGGAGCTCCGCTATCTCCTCGGCGACTGCGGCGCCTCGGCCTTAGTGCTGGAGGCGGAGCTCGCCAGCGAGCTGCCGGCGGCCGAGGCGACGCCGGAACTCCGGCATCGCATCGCGGTGGGCGGAGCCGTGCCGGGGTGCGAGCCCGCGGCGGAGCTGCTGGCGCCCGCGCCTCGACCGCCCACAGTCAGGGTGAGCGAAGAGGACACGGCGGTGATCCTCTATACCTCCGGCACCACCGGGCGCCCCAAGGGTGCCATGCTGACACACCTCGGCATCATCCACTCGCTGATCACGTTCCGGCGCTGCCTCGGCCTCGGGCCAGGCGCCCGTGCGGTTCTTGCGGTGCCCGCGACGCATGTGACCGGGCTTGTCGCCGTCCTGCTGGCGATGGCAAGCGTCGGCGGCGTCACCGTCCTGATGCGTGCCTTCAATGCAGGCGAATTCCTGGCGCTCGCCGAGGCAGAGAGGCTCAGCTACACCGTGCTGGTCCCGGCGCAGTACATGCTGTGCCTGATGGAGCCGCGGCTCGCGGAGGTGGATCTCAGCCACTGGCGGATTGGCGCCTTCGGCGGCGCGCCGATGCCGGAGGCGGCGATCGCCGCGCTGGCCGAGCGCCTGCCGAGGCTCACCCTGGTGAACGCCTATGGTGCGACCGAGACCACCTCGCCGACCACGATCATGCCGCCTGGCGAGACCGCCGCGCATCTCAACAGCATCGGCCAGGTCGTGCCGTGCGGTGAAGTGCGGGTGGTAGATGCCGAGGGCAGGGACGTGCCGACCGGCGAGGCCGGCGAACTCTGGATCAAGGGGCCGATGGTGGTGCCGGGTTATTGGGGGAAGCCCGATGCCACAGCCGCGAATTTCAGCCGGGGATTCTGGCGCTCCGGAGACGTAGGCTCCATCGATGCCGATGGGTTTGTCCGCATCCACGACCGGCTCAAGGACATGATCAATCGGGCTGGTTACAAGATCTACAGCGCCGAGGTCGAGAACGTCCTGAGCCATCACGAGGGAGTGCTTGAGTGTGCGGTGGTGGGCCGGCCGGACCCCGTTCTCGGCGAACGCGTGCAAGCCTTCGTGCGCCCGCGCGATGGCACGGTCACGGCTGAGGAGATCCGCCGGTTCTGCGCTGCACGCATGGCCGATTACAAGGTGCCGGAGATCGTCGAGCTCGTGGCGGAACCCCTGCCGCGCAATCCCAACGGGAAGCTGCAGAAGGCGGTGCTGCGCGAGCGAGCGAGGGGGCATCTAGGCCGAGATCGCGCGGGATCGACTGAGGCTCCGGGGCCCTGAGGCCTTCTTCCCGCCCGCGCCCTGTGATTGAATGGATCGTGCCGGGGACGAGTCGCGTGTTGTCCGGCGATTGTGAGGAGGGACGTGGGCTCGGTCATCGTGAACATGGCATTCGGCGTCTCGGCGGCGATTGCGGGATCGAGCCCGCTGCTCTATGCCGATTGGACATCGCGTGGCGGGATCAGCCGAGTCGTCCTCCACCTCACCCTCATCATCGCGCTCGGCCTGGCGATTGGCGTGGCGAAGCCGGACATGTTGAGGCTCATCGCCAGGATTGGCCGATGGGCGAGGGGGCCGCACTAAGCAACGACCGCGGGCGACCTCATACCGGGAGCCGACGAGCGCACGGCTCGAGCTGCCACACACGACGTCGAAGGAATCATAACCCCGCCGTCGTGCGATGACAGGCTCCGGGCGACCCCCTATGCTCCCAGAGCGTTCCATTCCGAGGGGGTTCTCATGAGCGCGACATGGATCGTCCTCATCGTGATCGTCGCGGTCGCGATTCTTTTCATTGCGGTCTACAACCGGCTTGTCGCGCTGCGGCAGGCCTACAAGAACGCCTACGCCGACATCGACGTGCAGCTGAAGCAGCGGCACGACCTCGTCCCCAACCTGGTCGAGACGGTGAAGGGCTATGCGTCGCACGAGAGTGGCGTGCTGCAGAAGGTGACGGAGGCGCGTGCCTCGGCGATGAGCGCGACGTCGGTGCGGGAGCGCGGACAGGCCGAGGGCATGCTGACCGCGGCGCTCGGCCAGCTCTTCGCGGTGGCCGAAAATTATCCACAGCTCAAAGCGAATGAGGGCTTCCGCCAACTGCAGTCGGAGCTCGAGGACCTCGAGAACAAGATCGCCGCGGCGCGCCGGTTCTTCAACAATGCGGTGGCGGAATACAACACGCACATCGAGCAGTTCCCCGCGGTGCTGCTCGCGGGAGCGCTGGGCTTCGGCCACGCCGAAATGTTCGCGTTGGACGCAGCGGAGAAGTCGGCCGCGAGCGAGCCGCCGAAGGTCTCGTTCGGAAGCTAGTCCATGGCTGAGGCGCTGGGCCTCTCCACCTATCGGTGGAACAACAACCTCAAGTCGATCCTCCTGCTGGCGGCGTTCCCCTTGCTGCTGCTGTTCCTGCTAAGCGCGCTGTTCTACATCTGCACGTGGGGATTCCTCACCGACTATGATGGCCTGGTGCGGCCGGGGCTCTTCGAGTCCTATGGACTCGTCGCGGTGACCGCCGGCAGTGGGCCGCTCGATTTCACGCTCGCCGCGATCTACACCTATTGGCCTTTCGTGGCGGGCGCGGCGGTGGTCTGGCTGCTGCTCGCCTACACCTTCAACGACGTGATGATCCACGCCGCGACCGGCGCCAAGCCCGCGACGCGCGCGGAGATGCCGCGGCTCTACAATCTCGTCGAGAACCTCTGCATCTCCCGCGGCATGACGGTGCCGAGGCTCTACGTCATCGATACCGACGCGATGAACGCGTATGCGAGCGGCATCGACAAGCGGACCTACTCGATCACCGTTACGCGCGCGCTCCTCGATCGGCTCGACGATCGCGAGCTCGAGGCTGTGCTCGCGCACGAGCTCACGCATATCCTGGACCGGGATGTGCGACTGCTGCTGGTCACTATCGTGTTCGTGGGCGCGGTCTCCTTCATCGCGCAGCTCCTCTGGCGCAGCCTGCGCGTGACGTCCTTCCGCCGTCAGCGCGGCAATGCCGGGCTGGTGATCTTGGCCGCCGCGGTCGTTGCCGGCATCGGGTATCTCCTGGCGCTGATCCTGCGCTTCGCGATCTCGCGGCGCCGCGAGTATCTCGCCGACGCGGGCTCGGTCGAGCTCACCAAGAGCCCGGAGGCGCTGATCTCGGCGCTGCGCAAGATCTCGGAGAATGCCGACGTGCCGCACGTACCTTCGGAGGTGCGGCAGATGTTCATCGAGAACCCGCTCTCAGAGTCGGGCTTCTTCAACCTGTTCGCCACCCACCCGCCGATCGCAGACCGAATCCGTGTCCTGGAGCAGCTCGAAGGCACGCCGCTGCCGGTGAAGCCGGGCAGCAACGGCCCGCCGAGTGCGCCGACCAAAGGTCCATGGAGCGCGTGAGAGGGAGTTGCTACGCCGCCCGCTCGTCAGCGAGGGGAACGCGGTGGCTGCGCTCCCACTCGACCATGTAGTCGCGGGTGATCGGCACCGCGTCGACGGACTTGGCGAGCTGCATCTGGAAGACCAGGTGGCCCTGCTGCCGGAACGCTACCTCGGATCCCGCGAGATAGAATTCCCACATCCGGCAGAACCGCTCGTCGTAGAGCGCACGGATCCGCTCCCGGTTGGCGTTGAAGCGCTGGCGCCAGGCCTTCAACGTTTCCGCGTAGTGCAGGCGCAGGATTTCGATGTCGGTGACCCAGAGTTTCGTCCGCTCGACCACCGGCATAACCTCGGAGAGCGCCGGCGAGTAGCCGCCGGGAAAGATGTATTTGCGGATCCAGGGATTGGTGACGTGTGGTCCATCCATGCGGCCAATCGCGTGCAGGAGTGCGACGCCATCGTCGGTTAACAGCTCCCTCACCTTGGCGAAGAAGTCCGGATAGTGCGGCACGCCCACGTGCTCGAACATGCCGACCGAGACGATGCGGTCGTAGCTTCCCTCGTGAACTCGGTAGTCGCAGAGCTCGAAGTGGACGCGGTCGGCGAGACCCGCATCTCGCGCACGCCGCTGCGCCACGCCGAGCTGTTCGCGCGAGAGGGTGAGCCCGGTCACCGCCACGTCGCATTCCTGCGCCAGGTAAAGCGCGAGCCCGCCCCATCCAGAGCCGATGTCGAGCACCTTCTGGCCGGGCTTCAGCATCAGCTTCGAGGCGATGTGGCGCTTCTTCTTTGCCTGTGCCTCCTCGATGGTGATGCCGGGGGTCGGGAAATAGGCGCAGGAGTATTGCCGGTCGCCGTCCAGGAACAGATCGTAGAGCGTGCCCGAGAGATCGTAGTGATGCGCGACGTTCTGGTGCGCGCGGTGCACGGGGTTGTACTGCTGCCAGTTGCGCAGCACCCATTCGATTCCGGTCACGACGCGCATCGCCCAATGGTCGGGCGCGAGGTTCATGTTCTCGCCAATAAAATGGAGGAGATCGTAGATCGAGGCCTGCTCGATGGTGAAAGTGCCGTCCATGAAGGCCTCGCCGAGGTAGAGGCGCGGATTCACGAACAGCTTCCAATGGAGCCGTCGGTCGTGCAAGCGCACGACGAATTCCGGCCCAGGCGCGCCTTCGAAGACATGGGGGGCGCCGCGGGCATCGATGACCGTCAGTTTTCCCCACCTGATCAGGTGACGGAATACGAGCGACAGAAGCATGCCGTCCTCCCCAGGGGCAAGGTCCGCAGAAATTGCCGTTTAACTATTCGACGAAACCACTGGGGCGCACAAGGGCGATCTGGTGCGGCGATTGCACCGTCCCAATGGCTCCCGGGAGCGGAGTCGACCCTTAGCTCGCAAAGAGAACCTTCACCGCCGTTACATCATGCCCATCATCGGCCGGAACATCAGCTCGTCGGCGGTCTTCTTCTGGTCATCGCTGAAGGATTTGTAGAGAGGTTCCACGGCGGCGCGGAAACTCTTGAGAGCGTCGAGGTGGGCGGACAGCATCTTTTCTCGGAGATCGAGCCGATCGGGCAGGGTGGCGGAAAAGCCGCCGCCCTGCATTACCTGCTGATGCATCTCCCGCATCGAACTGGCGGTGGAGCGCAATACATCGGCAAAGCGGTTCCAATCCGGCACCTGCGCGTCGGTAATCTTGAGCTCGGTCTTCAAAAACGAGATCCGGCCCTCGACGTGATCGAACAAGAGGCTGGCGCGTCGGGCCATCATGCCGCGCATCATCCCCATCATGCCGTCCTGTCCGTCCCCCATCATCTCGGACATGCCGGGCGGAGGCGGCGTCGCCCCAAACATCATGCCCGGAGCCGGCGCCATCGTCTGAGACCAGCCGGGAAGCGCTGTCCATGCCAACGCGGTAGCCAGTGCCAGAGCAGGGACCGAAATGCGCATGGGAGCCGTCATGGGTCTTTCCTCCGATGCAGTGCGCGTGAGCACCGATGATGCTGGAAACTCGGATCATGTTTCACTGCCGTGATCCGTGCTCCTTGATCTGGATCAAACAATCCTCAAATAAAGGATGCGACTGTGCCGCACTAACCTTCCAGCGCTGCAATGTTTGAAATCGGAATGAAGAAGATGACGGAAGCCACGCGTCGTGCCGGGACGATGCGATGAGTGCAGTCGAGCATCGGAATCACCGTCACGGTCATAGCGAGGCACCGCCAGCGAGTCCGACGCCTGGGCAGGTGCGCGATCCCGTCTGCGGCATGTCGGTCGACCCCGCGACCTCCGGGCATCGCGTGGAGCATGCGGACATCCTCTACCACTTCTGCTGCGCCGGCTGCGCGCAGAAGTTCTTGGCCGACCCCGCCAAGTACCTGAAGCCGATCGACCCGGCGCCGCCGAAGCCGCCGGCGTCCAAGGAAACGATATACACCTGCCCGATGCATCCGGAGATCCGCCAGCTGGGGCCGGGCAGCTGTCCGATCTGCGGCATGGCGCTCGAGCCCGCGGGCGTCAGTGAGGAGAGCGGGCCCAGCGCCGAACTCATCGACATGACGCAGCGATTCTGGATCGGGCTCGCGCTCACCGTGCCGGTGGTGGTCCTGGAGATGGCCGGCGACTTCCCGGCCGTCCAGCGCTCGATTGGGCCGCAAGCCGCGATGTGGATCGAGCTCGTGCTCGGCACGCCGGCCGTCCTCTGGGCCGGCTGGCCATTCTTCGAGCGTGGCTGGGCCTCGGTGCGCAACCGGTCGCTCAACATGTTCAGCCTGATCGCGCTCGGCGTCGGCGCCGCGTATCTCTACAGCCTCGCCGCCACCCTTGTGCCGGGCCTCTTTCCCGTGGGATTGCGCCACGACGGCATGGTCGCCGTCTACTATGAAGCAGCCGCGGTGATCACCGTGCTCGTGCTGCTGGGGCAAGTGCTGGAATTGCGCGCGCGCGAGCGGACGGCTAGCGCATTGCGTGCGCTGTTGAACCTCACGCCGAAAACCGCGCGTCGCCTGTGGGATGGCCGCGACGACGAGGAGATCTCGCTCGACCGCGTGCACATCGGCGACCGCCTGCGCATCCGTCCCGGCGAGTCTGTTCCCGTCGATGGCGTCGTGATCGAGGGCAAGAGCGCGGTCGATGAGTCCATGGTCACCGGTGAGTCGATGCCGGTCGAGAAAGAGCCGGGCGCCAAGGTCATCGGCGGGACCATCAACGGCACCGGCGGCCTCGTGATGCGGGCGGAGGCCGTCGGCGCCGATACGATGCTGTCGCGGATCGTGCAGATGGTGGCGGAGGCGCAGCGGAGCCGCGCGCCGATCCAGCGTCTCGCCGATGCGGTCTCGGCGTGGTTCGTGCCGGCGGTGATTGCGGTTGCCGTGCTGGCATTCGGCGCGTGGCTGATCTGGGGTCCGCCGCCGGCCTTCGCCTACGCCCTGGTCGCGGCGGTCTCCGTGGTGATCATCGCCTGCCCCTGCGCGCTCGGCCTTGCGACGCCCATGTCAATCATGGTCGGCGTCGGCAAGGGTGCCACCGCGGGCGTGCTGATCCGGAATGCCGAGGCGCTTGAGCGCCTCGAGAAGGTCGACACCCTTGTCGTCGACAAGACGGGAACGCTGACGGAGGGCAAGCCGCGCGTGGTCGCGGTGGTGCCGGTCGAGGGCTTCGATGAGGCGTCGCTCTTGTCGCTGGGCGCGAGCCTCGAGCGGGCGAGCGAGCATCCGCTGGCAGCCGCCATCGTGGCCGCGGCGCGGCAGCGCAATCTGACCCTGCGCGACGCCGCGGACTTCAAATCGGTCACCGGCAAAGGCGTCGTTGGCGCGATCGAGGGACAGCGGGCTGCGATCGGCAATGCCGCGCTGATGGCGGAGGTTGGCGTGGCGCCGGACGCACTGGAGTCCCGGGCAACTGAGCTGCGGCGCGATGGCGCCACGGCAATGTTCATGGCAATCGACGGCCGCGCGGCAGGCGTGATCGCGATCGCGGATCCCATCAAAGCAACGACCCCCGCTGCGCTCGATGCCCTTCGCAAGGACGGTATCCGCCTGGTAATGCTCACCGGCGACAATCGCGCCAGCGCCGACGCCGTCGCTGCCCGGCTCGGCATCGCCGAGGTCCACGCCGAGATCCTGCCGGAGCAGAAGCAGGTGATCGTGCAAAAGCTCAAGGGCGAGGGGCGCACCGTCGCCATGGCCGGTGACGGCGTCAACGACGCGCCTGCGCTGGCCGCGGCCGATGTCGGCATCGCGATGGGCACCGGCACGGATGTCGCGATGGAGAGCGCCGGCGTGACCCTGGTGAAAGGCGATCTCGCGGGGATCGCGCGGGCGCGGGCGCTGAGCCGCGCCACCATGCGGAACATCCGGCAGAACCTGGTGCTTGCCTTCGTCTACAACGTGCTCGGCGTGCCGCTGGCCGCGGGCGTGCTCTACCCGGCCTTCGGACTGCTGCTGAGCCCGGTCGTGGCGGCGGCGGCCATGAGCCTGAGCTCGGTCTCGGTGATCGGAAATGCACTGCGCCTTCGGATGACGCGGCTCTAGCGCGCCGGGTCAGACCATCTGCAGCGGCTTGGGACCGGCCGGTGGCGGAAACTGGCGGTCGAGCTCCTTGAGCTCCTCCGGCGTGAGCTCGAGGTCGAGCGCTGCGCGGTTCTCCCGCACATGGTCCGGCCGCGCCGCCTTCGGGATGACGATGACCCCGTCCTGATGCAGCAGCCAAGCGATCGCTATCTGCGCCGGCGTGACGCCGCGCCGCGCCGCGATCTGCTTGAGGCCGCGCTTCGTGAGCAGGCTACCCTGATCCACCGGCGAGTAGGCCATGACTGGAATATGGCGTTTGCGGCACCAGGGCAGGAGCTCCCATTCGATGCCGCGGCGCGCGAGGTTGTACATCACCTGGTTCGTGGCGACGGTCTTGCCGCCGGGCAGCTTCGTCCAGGCGGTCATGTCGTCCGTGTCGAAGTTGCTGACGCCGTGCGCGCGGATCTTGCCGGCACGCTGCAGATCGTCGAACCCCGCGAGCGTGTCGTGGAACGGCACGCTGCCGATCCAGTGCAATAGATAGAGGTCGAGGTAGTCGGTGTTGAGCCGTTTCAAGCTGCGCTCGCAGGCGGCGACCACGCCTTGACGCGTCGCGTTGTGCGGATAGACCTTGCTCACCAAGAAGACCTGCGCGCGCTGGCCGGCGATCGCCTTCGCTACCATTTCCTCCGCGCCTCCCTCGCCGTACATCTCCGCCGTGTCGATCAGCGTCATGCCGAGGTCGATGCCGAGCCTCAGCGCGTTGACGATGTCAGCTCCCCGGGAGCCTGTCTCGCCCATTCGCCAAGTGCCGAGACCAAGCACGGGAATGGGCGCGCCGGAAGGAAGGTGCAGATATCGCATTTCGATTTTTCGATGGTTGCTGTCGTGTCAACGCCGAGTGTGCCGCAATCGGGCGCCGACACGCTAGTACCCTATCTGGCAATACGCCATCTCGAGGCTTAAATCTATTTCACGCCGCATCGGGGAGGGCCGTGCCATGGGTGGATCCGCACGCAACGAAGCCGCGCTCGCGCCCGGCTGGGTCAAAGTGGTGGAAAGCGGCGAGGGCAAACTCGCCGCGCATTTGCTCGACGGCCGGCACGAGCTGATTGCCGACGAGCCTATGGCCGCCGGCGGCACCGATCGCGGCCCGAGCCCCTACGAGTTCCTGCTGATGGCGCTTGGCGCCTGCACGACCATGACCCTCAGGCTCTACGCCAACCGAAAGCGCTGGCCGCTTGAGCGGGTGAGCGTGCGGCTGCACCACAGCAAGATCCATGCCGAGGATTGCGCGGATTGCGAGACCAAGCATGGCATGCTCGATCGGATCGAACGCCTAATCGAGTTTGATGGTCCTCTGGACCCGGCGCAGCGCAAGCGCCTCTTGGAGATCGCAGACATGTGTCCGGTCCACCGCACGCTCACCTCGGAGATCAAGATCGAGACGAGCCTGGCGGCAGGATCGGGGATCAGCTCTTGACTGGTGCCCCGGGCGCGGTATCGCCGGGCTGAGCTGCGGCTGCCTGTTCGGCGGCCTCGCGCGCCGCCGCTTCCTGGGCGAGCTTGAGGGGGTCGACGCCCTTCGCCTGCATCTCGGCTTCCTCGGTCGACTGAGCCACGTTCACCGTGACGGTGACCGACACCTCGGGATGCAGCACTACGCGCTGCTTGTGGAGACCGAGCGCCTTGATCGCCCGCTCCAGTACGACCTGGCTGCGGCCGACCGTGAAGCCCGCCTCGGTGATGCCCTGCGCAATGTCGCGCGCCGTAACGGAGCCGTAGAGCTGTCCGCTCTCGCCGGCTTGGCGGATGATCACCACCGAGAGCCCCTCGAGCTTCGCTGCCACCTGCTCGGCCTCGCTCTTGCGCGCGAGGTTCTGCGCCTCGAGCTGAGCGCGCTGGGTCTCGAAATAGGTGAGATTGTCCTTGGTCGCGCGCAGCGCCTTCTTCTGCGGCAGGAGGAAGTTGCGGGCGTAGCCGGGTCGCACATCGACCACTTGGCCCATCTGGCCGAGCTTCTCGACCCGCTCCAGCAGAATGACTTGCACCATGGTCGGGCCTCCCTCAGCGCGTGGCGTAGGGCAGCAGGCCGAGGAAGCGCGCCCGCTTGATCGCCTGCGCGAGCTCGCGCTGCTTCTTGGCAGAGACTGCAGTGATGCGGCTCGGCACGATCTTGCCGCGCTCGGAGATGAAGCGCTGCAGCAGCTTCACGTCCTTGTAGTCGATCTTCGGTGCGTTCGGTCCGGAGAACGGGCAGGACTTGCGCCGCCGGAAGAACGGCCGGCGCGCAGGCGCACCACCGCGCATGCCGCCCTCGCGGTCGCGGCCACCTTCGCGCCCGCTTTCCCTGGTGTCGCTCATGCCTCGCCTCCTGCCGCCGGAACTGCGGCGGGCACCTCGCCTTCGCGCGGCTCACGGTCACCGTAGCGGTCTCCGTAGCGGTCGCCATACCCGCGGCGAGTGCGCTCACGCTCTTCACCGCGGGCGCGCGCCTGCATCATTACGGATTGCCCAGCCTCGACCAGGTTCTCCACCCGCACCGTGAGGTAGCGCAGCACGTCCTCGTTGATGCGCATGGTCCGCTCGAGTTCTGCGATCGTGGCCCCGGTACCCTCGACGTTGAGCATCACGTAGTGGCCCTTACGGTTCTTCTTGATGCGGTAGGAGAGGTTCCGGAGGCCCCAGTACTCCCGGCCGACCACCTTGCCCTCGTGCTCCTGCGCCACTTGAGCGAAGACGTCGGCCAAGGCTTCAGCCTGTGCCGACGAGATATCCTGGCGCGCAATGAAAACGGTCTCGTAGAAAGCCATGAGCGCTCGATCTCCTTTTGGATGTTCGCGGTCCGGCGCCGATCCGGCTTCACGGATCCGGCCGCCCGGGCCTAGCCGGGGCGATGCCCAGCAAGGAGGCGGCGCACTATACACAAGGCTTCCGGGCGCGCAAGCGCTTGACTCGGCTCGGCACAGTAACGACTTTTCGCCGCAGCGCCGCAGCCTCGTCGGCGCATGGGGGAGCGGGACGCAGCATGGCGCGGGCACTGGTATTTCCGGGACAGGGGTCTCAGGCGGTCGGCATGGGCCGGGACCTGGCGGCGGCCTTCCCGGTCGCGCGCCATACCCTCGAGGAAGTGGACGACGCGCTAAAGCAGAAACTCTCGCGGCTGATGTTCGAGGGACCAGAAGGCGAGCTCACCCTGACTGAGAATGCCCAGCCCGCCCTCATGGCCGTGAGCCTCGCAACGCTGCGCGTGCTCCAGAAGGACGGCGGGCTCGATCTCTCGCGCCATGTCGCGCTGGTCGCGGGGCATTCGCTGGGCGAGTACTCGGCTCTGGCCGCGGCCGGCAGCATTGGGCTGGCCGATGCCGCGCGGCTCCTGAAGCGCCGCGGACTTGCCATGCAGCGCGCGGTGCCGGTGGGCGAGGGCGCCATGGCGGCGCTGCTGGGGCTCGAGATTGAGGCGGCACAGGAGGTCGCGACGGCGGCCGCCGAGGGCGAGGTCTGCGCCGCCGCCAACGACAACGCGCCCGGCCAGGTGGTGGTGAGCGGGCACAAGGCGGCGGTGGAGCGCGCCATCAAGCTCGCGGCCGAGCGGGGCGCCCGGCGATCCATCCTGCTGCCGGTGAGCGCGCCTTTCCATTGTGCGCTGATGGCGCCGGCCGCGCGCGAGATGGAGGAAGCGCTGGCAGGTGTCTCCATAATAGCGCCGGCGGTGCCGCTGATCGCGAACGTCACGGCCGCGACCGTCAGCGATCCCGGGATGATCCGCCGGCTCCTCGTCGAGCAGGTGACCGGCCTCGTGCGCTGGCGCGAGAGCGTGCTTGCCATGAAGGGTGAGGGGGTCGATACCGTGGTCGAGGTGGGTGCCGGGCGCGTGCTTTCGGGCCTGGTCAAGCGCATAGACCGCGACCTCGCGGTGACGTCGGTGGGCACACCCGCCGAGATCGAGGCGTTCCTGAAGACGTTATGACGGCAGACGCGATGTTCGACCTTTCGGGCAAGACCGCGCTAGTAACCGGCGCCTCCGGCGGCATCGGCGGCATGATCGCGCGGGCGCTGCACCGGCAAGGGGCTGCTGTCCTGCTGGCGGGCACGCGGCTGCCGGCGCTCGAGGCACTCGCGGCCGAGCTCGGCGAGCGCACGCGCGTCCACGCAGCCGATCTCGCCGACCCCGCGGCGGCAGACGCGCTGGTGAAGGACGCGGAGACCGCGCTCGGCAAGCTCGATATCCTCGTCAACAACGCCGGGCTGACACGCGACGGCCTCGCCGTGCGCATGAAGGACGAGGATTGGCAGAAGGTGCTCGACATCGACCTGACCGCAGGATTCCGGCTCGCGCGCGCGGCCATGCGCGGCATGATGCGCCGGCGCTTCGGGCGCATCATCGGTATCACCTCGGTGGTCGGCGTGATGGGTAATGCGGGGCAGGCAAATTACGCAGCTGCCAAGGCCGGGATGATCGGTCTTTCCAAGGCGCTCGCGGCCGAGGTCGCGACGCGCGGCATCACCGTCAATTGCGTGGCGCCGGGATTCATCGCCTCAGCCATGACCGAGGCGCTGACGTCCGAGCAGAAGCAGCGGATCTCGGAGAAGATTCCGATGGGGCGTCTCGGCTCGCCCGAGGACGTGGCCGCGAGCGTGGTGTTTCTAGCCAGTGACCAGGCCGGCTATATCACCGGCCAAACCATTCATGTCAATGGCGGAATGGCCATGATCTGAGGCGGTTGCAAGCTCCGTGTCGAGTTGAACCGTGGAAGTCCCGAGCGGTTGGCAAACCCGAGGGAACTATGATATGTGACGGCACCTTCGGCAGGGGGACCGACGCCGCTCGGCCAACTGGAGCAGCACGGCTCGCACGGATGAGGCCGAAGCCATCTACTCCCAAGAGATTCAATCCAGAGGTCGAGGTAAAACTTATGAGCGATGTCGCCGATCGGGTTAAGAAAATCGTCGTGGAGCACCTGGGAGTCGACGAAGCCAAGGTGACCGAGAACGCGAGCTTCATCGACGATCTCGGCGCCGACAGCCTCGACACCGTAGAGCTCGTCATGGCCTTCGAGGAGGAGTTCGGTTGCGAGATCCCGGACGACGCCGCTGAGAAGATCGTGACGGTGAAGGACGCGATCAGCTTCATCGAGGCGCATAGCTGACGATGCCGCGGCCGCGCCGCGGCGAGCCCTGTCGGCGAGTTCGGTTTCCAAGGGAATGAGACGCGTCGTAATCACGGGGATGGGCATGGTCACTCCGCTTGGTTGCGGAGTGGACGTGACGTGGCGTCATCTGCTCGAGGGCCGGTCCGGCATCGGCGCCATTCAGGCGTTCGATGTATCGGATCTGCCGGCCAAGATCGCGGGCCTGGTGCCGCGCGGTGACACCGCCTCCGGCCTCTTCAACGCCGACGACTGGGTCCCGCCCAAGGACCAGCGCAAGATGGACGAGTTCATCGTCTTCGCGCTGACCGCCGCGACGCAAGCGGTGGAGGATTCCGGCTGGAAGCCCGAGGACGCCGAGAGCCGCGAGCGTACCGGCGTGCTGATCGGCTCCGGCATCGGCGGCCTGCCGGGTATCATGGAGGGCGTGATTACGCTCCATGAGAAGGGGCCACGGCGTGTCTCGCCCTTCTTCATTCCGTCGAACCTGATCAACCTGGCCTCGGGCCACGTCTCGATCAAATACGGCTTCTCCGGGCCGAACCATGCGGTGGTGACCGCCTGCTCAACCGGCGCTCATGCGATCGGCGATGCCGCGCGCCTCATCATGTGGGACGACGCCGATGTAATGGTGGCGGGAGGCGCCGAGGCTGCGGTATGCCGGATCGGGCTCGCTGGCTTCGCGGCGGCGCGCGCTCTCTCGACCGGCTTCAACGACGAGCCTACCAAGGCATCGCGCCCTTGGGATCAGAGGCGCGACGGCTTCGTCATGGGCGAGGGCGCGGGTGTGGTCGTCCTCGAGGAGCTCGAGCACGCCAGGCGGCGCGGCGCCAAGATCTACGCAGAGGTGATCGGCTACGGCATGTCCGGCGACGCCTACCACATCACGGCGCCGGCCGAGGACGGCAACGGCGGCTTCCGCTCGATGCGCAATGCGCTCAGACGCGCGAACCTCGCGCCCGACCAGATCGACTACATCAACGCCCACGGCACCTCGACGCCCAAGGGCGACGAGATCGAGCTTGGCGCGGTGAAGCGGTTGTTCGGCGATCACGTCTACAAGCTATCGATGTCGTCGACCAAGTCCGCGATCGGCCATCTGCTGGGAGCAGCCGGCAGCGTCGAGGCGATCTTCTCGATCCTTGCGCTGCGCGACGGAATCGTGCCGCCGACGCTGAACCTCGACGATCCGTCGCCTGGATGCGACATCGATCTCGTGCCGCATAAGGCTAAGGAGCGGCCGGTGCGCTATGCGCTGTCGAACTCCTTCGGCTTCGGCGGCACCAACGCCTCTCTCATCTTCGCCCGCGTGAGCTAGGCCCGCGAGATGGCCTGGCCGTCCCGCGCCCGGGTCTCGCTTACGCTGTTGCTGATGGCGGCCTCGATCGTGGGCGGTGTCGGTTATTGGGCTTGGCGCGATTGGTCCGCGCCGGGACCACTGTCGGAAAAGCGCACCATCGTGCTGCCGCGCGGCGCCGGAGCGGCCGAGATTGCCCGTACGCTCGGCGCCGACGGCGTGTTGGCGCATCCCTGGTTCTTCCTGCTTGGGGCGAAAGTGACGGGCGATCTCCATCGTCTCAAGGCCGGGGAATACGAGTTCGAGGCCGCGATCAGCCCGAAGGCGATCGCCGACCTGTTGGCGAGCGGCAAGACCGTGAAGCACCGCCTCACCATCCCCGAGGGCCTCACCAGCGCCGAGATCATCGCGATCGTGAACGCAATCCCTGAGCTCGAGGGCGCCCCCGAACCGGTCCCGCCGGAAGGCAGCCTGCTGCCCGAGACCTATTTTTTCTCGCTTGGCGACAGGCGCGCCGGCATCGTCGACCGCATGCGGCGAGGCCTCGCCAAGGCTCTCGCCGAGCTTTGGGCCGAGCGCAGCCCCGACCTGCCGTTCAGCAAGCCGGAGGACGCGGTTGTGCTGGCCTCGATCGTGGAGAAGGAGACGGGGCGCGAGGACGAGCGTCCGCGTGTCGCCGGCGTCTACGTCAACCGGCTGCGGCTTGGCATGCGCCTGCAGGCGGATCCGACGGTGATCTACGCTCTGACCCTCGGCCGCGGGCCGCTCGATCGCGCGCTGGGACACGACGACCTCAGCGTCGACTCTCCCTACAACACGTATGTCGCAAAAGGCCTGCCTCCCACTCCGATCGACAATCCGGGGCTCGCATCCCTGAGGGCGGCCCTGCACCCGCTCAAGGTCGAAGACCTCTACTTCGTCGCCGACGGAACCGGCAAGCACGTGTTCGCAAAAACTCTCGCTGAGCACAACCAGCATGTCGCCGAACTGCGGCGCGTGCAGAGCCAAGCGCAGGTGCCGGCCCCGCCGACGCCCGTGCCGCCGGCCCGCTGACGCTCTTCAGCAAGACTTTGCCGGCTTGCGCGTCCTCGGCGCGAGGATGCGGTCGGCGAGCCTCGCGGGCAGCAGCGCCGTGAGGATCCAGGTGCCGAGCACCATCGGCCAGGGAAATGCGATCCGCGGCACGTCATGGAGGAGGCCGGCATCGATGATTGCCGCCGCGCGATCGGCGCTGATCAGGAACGGCATGGGGAACTTGTTGCGCGCGGTCATCGGCGTCTCGACAAAGCCGGGACAGATGACGGAGACGCGAATGCCATGCGGACCGAGCGCGCCGCGCCAGGCCTCGGCGAGCGCCTTTACCGCGGCTTTCGAGGCGCTATAGGCGGGTGCGTCGGGAAAGCCGCGGCAGCCCGCGAGCGAGCTCATCAGGGCGAGCTGGCCGCGGCTTCGCGCGGCCATCCGCTCGATCGCGGGATAGGCCGTGTTCAATACCCCTTCGAGATTGACCGCGAAGACCTCACGGGCGCGCGCCTCGCTCTCGGCGCCGAACCCCTCCTGCGCGCCGATGCCCGCGTTCGCGATCACGAGGTCGAGCGGCACTGCGTCGTCCTCGCCGAGGATCCAGTCGTGCATTGCCGAGCGGTCCCTCACGTTGATCGCGCGGGCGGAGACCGCCGCTCGGCGCTCGCGGCAGGCGGTCGCGACTGCTTCGAGTCGCTGGAGGTCACGGCCGCCCAACGCAAGCCGGGACTGGGGCCCCGCGTAGCGGCGCGCGAGCGCCGCACCGATGCCGCTGGAGGCACCGGTGATCAGGATGTGACGTGGAGCCATGGCGGAGCCGTTGTTGATGCTGGAGGCGAAGGCTATAAACCTCACGAGGGCTACCGGTCGAGGGACGCCCGAGGTCTCAATCCCATCGGAGAGCCGTGCCGGAAACCTCCTCTGCTTCCGCTCCCGCGCTCGGCGCCATCGCCAGCATGACGGGCTTCGCCCGCACGGAAGGCGAGGCCGAAGGCTTCGCCTGGAGCTGGGAGATCAAGAGCGTCAATGGCAAATCGCTCGATCTGCGGTTTCGCCTGCCCGTCGGCTTCGACGGCCTGGAGCTGCCGCTCCGCGCGCTCGTGGGCGAGCGCTTGAAACGCGGCTCCGTAACGATCAACCTCGCGGTCGCACGCACGGGGGCCGGCGTGGGCCTGCAGCTCAATCGGGCGGTGCTCGATCAGGTGCTGGCGCTTGCCCGCGAGCTCGCGCGCGAGATCGACGCGTCGCCGCCGCGGATCGACGGCCTGCTGGCGCTCCGCGGCGTGCTCGAGAGCGGCGAGGAGATGCCGGATCAGGCAACCCGCCAACGGCGCGAGGCGCTGCTGCTCACAGACTGCCGCAAAGCACTTGAGGCGCTCGTGGAGATGCGCGGCGCCGAGGGCGGACGGATCGGTTCGGTACTGGCCGAGCGCCTGCAGGAGGTTGCGGATCTCGTCACCGCCGCCGAGTCCTGCGCCGCAGCGCAGCCCGACGCGATTCGCGCGAGGCTCAGATCGCTGGTGCAAACCCTAGCGGAGTCGGTGCCCGCGATACCAGAAGAACGGCTCATGCAGGAAGCGGCGCTGCTGGTAGCGCGCGGCGATATCCGCGAGGAGCTTGATAGGCTGGCAGCACACATTGCGGCCGCGCGCGAGCTACTCCACTCCGGCGGAGCCATCGGGCGCCGCCTCGATTTTCTCTGTCAGGAGCTCAACCGCGAGGCCAATACGCTCTGCTCGAAATCCGCGGACGTCGAGCTCACGCGGATCGGGCTCGACCTTAAGGCTGCGATAGAGCAGCTGCGCGAGCAGGTACAGAACATCGAGTGATGGAGACCATGGCTCAATCCGAAATCAGCCGCCGCGGCCTGTTGCTGGTGCTGTCGTCGCCGTCGGGCGCCGGCAAGACGACCATCAAGCGCCGGCTGGTGGAGCGCGACGGCAATCTGGCCGTCTCCATCTCCGCCACGACGCGGCCGCCGCGCGCCAACGAAGAGGACGGCAAGCATTATTATTTCGTGAGCGAGGCGCGTTTCGACCGGATGGTGCGCGACGGCGCGCTCCTCGAGCACGCTACCGTTTTCGGCAACCGCTACGGCACGCCACGCGTCCCAGTGGAGGCCGCGCTTGCCGCAGGCCGCGACATCGTCAGCGACATCGACTGGCAAGGGACTCAGCAGCTCGCGCAGAGCGTGCGCGGCGACCTGGTGGCGGTCTTCATCCTGCCGCCGAGCATGGCAGCGCTCGAGGACCGGCTCCGGCGCCGCGCCCAGGACAGCGAGGAAGTCGTGCGCCGGCGCATGGCGAAGTCGGCAGATGAAATGAGCCATTGGCCCGAGTACGACTACGTCATCGTGAACCGCGACCTCGAGGAGAGCGTCGATCAGGCGGCGGCGATCCTCATGGCGGAGCGCCTGAAACGCGCGCGGCAGGTCGGCCTCGCCGAGTTCGTCAACCGGCTTCGGGGCGACGGTTAAGTCGCTGCCGCCGCGCGGGCGAGAGCGCAGAATTCTTCGACCGAAAGCTCCTCCGCGCGCCGGCTTGGCGAGATTCCAGCCGCCGCGAGCAGCGGCTCCGGGGCGGCGCCGAGGCTCCGGAGGCTCTGGCGCAGCATCTTGCGGCGCTGGCCGAAGGCGGCCGCGGTGACGCGTTCGAGATCCTCCCGCCGGCATGACGCGAGCGGCGCCGGCCTCGGCTCCAGCCGGACCAGCGTGGAGGTGACCTTGGGCGCGGGCACGAAGGCGCGGGGCGTCACGTCGAAGAGCGCAGACACGCGGGCCGTCCACTGCACCAGCACGGAGAGGCGGCCGTAGGCAGGGGAGCGCGGCGCCGCCACGAGCCGCGCGGCCACCTCCTTCTGGAACATCAGCGTAAGACTCTCGTAGTCACATAGCACCGGCAGCCATCTCAGCAGCAACGCCGTGGCGATGTTGTAGGGGAGGTTGGCCACGATCTTGCGCGGCCCGGGCACCAGCTCCCGAGGATCGAGCTCCAGCGCATCCGCGCAAATGACGCGAAGCCGGCCGAGATAGGCGGCGGCCAGCTCCTCGAGTGCCTCGACGCAGCGGGGGTCGCGCTCGATCGCGGTGACGGTCTTGGCGCCCGCGGCGAGCAGTGCCCGCGTGAGTCCGCCGGGTCCGGGTCCGATCTCGATGACGTTCACGCCCTCGAGCGGCGCTGCCGCGCGGGCGATGCGCGCGATCAGGTTGAGATCGAGCAGGAAGTTCTGACCAAGCGACTTGCGTGCCGAGAGTCCGTATTTCGCGATGACTTCGCGGAGCGGGGGCAGCGCCGGCGCGGGCTTGCCGGCCGCCGAGCTGCTCAGGCGACGGAGCGGCGCAGCCGGCGCCGCTCGGCCATCTCGCCCGCCATCTGGAGCGAGGCGATCAGGCTCTCCGGGCTGGCGATGCCGCGCCCAGCGATGTCGATGGCGGTGCCGTGGTCAGGCGACGTCCGGATGAACGGCAATCCCAGAGTGATGTTGACGCCACGGTCGAAGTCGATGGTCTTGAGCGGGATCAGGGCCTGGTCGTGATACATGCAGAGGACGGCGTCGTATCGCTGACGCGCGGCGGCGTGGAATAGCGTATCGGCGGGAAGTGGCCCCGTAATCGCGTGGCCCTCCGTACGCAAGGCCGCGACGGCCGGCGCGATGATGTCGAGTTCCTCGCGCCCCATCGCGCCGTTCTCGCCGGCATGGGGATTCAGACCGGCAACCGCGAGCCGCGGCCGAGATATGCCGAAATCGCTCATGAGCGCGCGCGCGGTGATCCGCCCCGCCGAGACGATGGCGGCGGCGGTGAGGCGCTGCACCGCGTCCTTGAGCGCCACGTGCACGGTTACCGGCACCACCCTGAGGCCCGGACAGGCGAGCATCATGATCGCCTTTGCGTCACCGCCCGCGAGCTCCTCTAGGAACTCCGTGTGCCCAGGGTGGCGAAAACCGGCGGCGTAGAGCGTCTCTTTCTGGATCGGGTTGGTCACCACGGCCGCCGCGCGGCCGCTGCGGGCGAGTTCCACCGCGCTCACGATCGCGGCGATGACGGCGCGCGCGTTGGCGGTGTCTGGCCGACCCATCAGGACGGGATGCGCAAGGCGGCGAGGCAACACGCCCAGGGCCTCGTGGAAGCAGGCAGCGCCCTCCTCTGGACCCGCCACCGCATGGATCGGTACGGTCCAGCCCAGAGTGCCCGCCAGCCGCGAGAGCCGGTCGGGATCATCGATGGCAAAGAACGCCGGGATGCCCTCGGCCCGCCGCAGCCATGCCTTGAGGAGGATCTCGCCGCCGATCCCGGCAGGCTCCCCCATCGTCACTGCAATCGGTCGGATCATACGCGCATGTCCACGTAGGCCGCACGGCGCAAGTCGCGCAAATATCGGCGCGCCAGAGTGTCGAGACGCTGACGCGTGAGATTGTCGACCACCTGCTCGCGTGTCGGGATCGGCGAGGGTGGATCCTTGCGCTCGCACACCATAATCACCCCCGCGCCGTCGCGGAAGTTCAGTACCTTGCTCGGCTGCCCGAGTTGCAGGGACCCGATGAGGGTCTGCAGCTCCTTCGGCAGGTTGCCGATCCTGACACCGCGCATCTCGCCCGACGTCTGCGGCGCACGCTCCTGGCCAAGCCGCCGCATATCCTCGCAATTTTTCGCGGTGTCGCTCACCTGCTGGGCGGCCATGACCGCCTTCTGACGATCGGCATCGGTCGCGCCGGTGGCCGGCAGCGAGAAAGAGACGCGCGCGATCGTCACCGTAGCGTCGGCGGGATCCGGCGTACCGAAGGTGCGGCGGTCGAGCAGGCCCAGGATGTAATAGCCGCCGCCGGCACGGATAGGCGCGGAGAGCTGACCCGATTGCATGCCTTGAACCGCCTGCGCGATGTCCTGCGGCAGCTCGGCGGCCGTGAGCCAACCGAGGTCGCCACCGACCGCCGCCGTCGGTGATTGCGAGAATTGCTGCGCCACCGCACTGAAGTTGGCGCCCGCGTGTGTCGGGTCACCGCGTATCTGGTCGACCAATCGATCGGCCAGTGCCTTGACGTCGGCCTCCTGGCTCGGATTGTCGATCGCCAGGAAAATCTCGGCGACGCGGTATTCAGGCTTGCCGATCTCCTGCTTGATCCGGGCGAGCGTATCCTTGACCTCCTCGTCGGATATGGTGGCACTCTGGAGCAGCTTGCCCTCGACCAGCTTGTTCCACTCCGTCGCGGCGGTGATCTGGTCCACCAGCGTGGAGCGGGGGATGCCGCGCTGGGCGAGCAGCTTTTCCAGGCCGCCCTTCGGCATGTTGTTCTGCTGCTCGAGCCGCTCGAAGGCCTTGTTGACCTCGTCGTCGGTCACGGTCACGTTGTACTTCTTGGCTTCCTGCAGCTCGAGCTTCTCGTCGATCAGGGTGCGCAACACCTGCGGCGTCACGCGTTGGCGCACCTGATCGTTGTCGGGCAACTGGGAGGACAGCAGAATCAGGCGGATCCTGGCCTCGAGATCCCCCAGCGAGATCATATCGTCGTTCACGACGGCGGCGATGCGCGTGTCCTGGGCGGCTGCGGAGGTGATGCCGGCCAGAATCAGCATGAGTACGGCAGCGATGCGTGTCATGGTTCGTCCGATGTGAAGCGAGCCAAAGCTCTTCCCGGAACCTCGCGAGTGACCCGCCCGCGGTGAAGGCTCGAGCCCGGAGGCGACCAAGCTCCCCGCCGCGGACTCTGTGCAGAGTATCATCTGCGGCCCGCCGAGCCTAGAAGACCGGTGCCGGAACCGAGCCCCCGGTCGAATATGGCGTCAGATCGACCTCGCCCAGGTTCTTGAAGATGAGCGAGAAGAGCACGGTCGTGCCGGGGCGCACGTCGCGGTCGCGCGTGCCCACGTGACTGAGAGCAGCAGAGAAGGTCAGGCACTCGTCGCGATACGTGGCGGCGACACCCGAATTCAGCGTGCTGGTGTTGGTGCCGATGTCGCGCGTCCCGAACACGGCTACGGACCAGTAGCGCGTGAGCTGCGCGATCGCCTGCCCGGTGATCTGCTGCCGCTTCTGCAAATCGGGCACCAGCGGATCCTGCGCGATGTTGATATAGCCGACGGTGACCCGCAGGCTTCGAGGTCCGCCGATCGCGTCTATCTCCTGACGCTTCGAGGCCAGGTCCTTGGAGTCCAGCCGAAAACGATAGACTAAGTCGAGGTAGGGCTGGGGTGACACGGCAATGCGGCCCACAACATCGGAGCGCTGCGTGTTCAGTCCAGAGCCTGGCAGGAACGGACCGTTTTGCTGAAGCCGATAGCTCTGGCCGATCAGGAACCGCGTGCTGCCGCCGTGGTCGCCGTAGATGCCGCCGCTCAGCGCATAGTCGACGCGCTGGCCCGAGTCCACGCGGTCATAGCCGGGGAACCGGTCCATCGTGAACAAGCTGGTGTCGTCGAACTCGATGCCCTGGCTGTCCTCGGTCGGAATCCTTGCGGGGTTGCCGCCGTTCGGCCCGGCGATGAAGGCGGCGATCGGCTCGATCACCTCGCTGGTACCGCCGCCATGCCTCACCCAGGGATACCGCCACTCGAGCTTTGCCTGCGGGAAGATGCGGCCAGCGAACTGGCCGCTCACCGGCGATTGGCCCGGCGAGACGACAATGCTGTCCGTGTCGTATCCATCGGCGCGTACGCCCGCGGTCAGGGTGAAGCGATCTCCGATCAGGCCGTCGAACGGCACCTGCCAGCTGGCGCCCGTGGACGCCCGGCGGATCTGCGTGCCGTTCGGCCGGAATAGGTTAATGGCGTTCGCTGTCACGTCCCAACGGCCACCCCAGCTGTCGGGGCGGCTGACCCAGTCGTAGGTTGCGCTCGGCAGCACTACCGGCTGAGTGCTGTCGCCGACGCCGAAGCGCAGACTCTGGAAGACGTAGCTGTCGAGCAGCAGGTAGCTCCGGTTGCCGAAGTCTTCGAGGAAGGCCCGGCTCGTCAGGAACGGTTCAGTGCCGCCGAAATCGAACCGGCGCAGGTAGGTCTGATCCGAGCTGCGCGCGATATCGAAAGTCGCGCGCCATGTGTCGCTGATGTCGAACTCCCCGTCGGCAAAGAAATGCCCGCGGAACGCGTCCACCGGCGAGATCGGCTGGTCGTTGAACGCACTCGTCTTGTTGGTGTAGGCGGCGCTGGCGTTGATCTTCAGCTTGCCGTAGCCCCAGCGCTGCCGGTACTCGCCGTCGATCAGCGCGCCGGCGTCCGTCGTTATGTAGGGCTCAAGAGTCAGGTCCTTGTCAGTATCGAGGACGATGTAATAAGGCGCCCGGAAGAAATCGCCGATCGAGGACGTATGGCCGAAGACCGGAGCCAGGAACCCGGTCATGCGCTTCACCGAGGGATCGGGTTCCGAGATGTAGGGCAGATAGGCGATGGGAACGCCGTAAATCTCCATCGTCGAATTGTAGAGCTCGATGATCTGCTGTTCCTTGTTGTGCACCATCCGCTCCGACTTGAGCTGCCAGAGCGGCGGCGCGCTCGGGTCGTCGGCGCAGAGGTCACATGGCGAGTAGACCGCGCGCCGGATCTCCGTGAGATTGCCATCGGTGCGCCGGCCCGTATTGCCCGCCGCACGCGAGCGGTCGGAAAGCAATGCGCGGACATTCTTGATGAACCCCTCCCGCAGATCGGAGGAGAGTTCCATGTAGTCGCCGAACACCACCTCGCCCGAGGGATCCAGCAGGCTGACGTGCCCGGATGCGGTCACCAGATTGGTCTTCTCGTTGTAGGTGACAATGTCGGCAAGGAGGGTCTGGTCCTTCTGCGAGAACTCGACGTGGCCCTTGGCGACGATCAGGCCGAGCTGCTCGTCCTGCTGTATCTCGTCGGCGACGAACAGCACCGGTTGGTCGCGGGTCGGGCCCGCGGGACGGGTCGGCATTGTGGTCTCGCCGACGGCGGAGCCGAGATGCATGGCCGCCACGACGGCGATGGCGACGGCAGGCCGGCGCATCGGCGCTCAGCCATCCTCGAGATAGAGCAGGAGGCTCGTACCCAGGAGCCAGCTTACGCCAGCAGGCGTCCAGGCCGCCAGATTGACGGGAATCGTCGCGGATTGCCCGAGGGCGAAGACCACGTTCGAGAGCAAGAACAGCAGGAAGCCGCTGGCAACTCCTGCGGCGATCATCAGCGTCGTGCCGCCCCGCCGCTGCATGCGCAGGCTGAACGTGGCGGCGATCAAGACCATGGCAGCGAGGAGAAACGGTTTCGCCAGCATGGCGTCGTACTCGAGCCGGTGACGCTGGGTCGAGAAGCCCGACTGCTGAAGGAGGGTGATGAAGCCGGGCAGATCCCAAAAGGACATGGTCTCCGGCGAGGCAAAGCTCTGCTCGATCTTGCTGGGCGTCATGCTGGTGGGAATAGTAGTGTCGGTGAATGGCTCCTGCGGCTTGCCCGGCTGCCATCTCGTGCCGTTCATGATGTGCCAGTGGCCGCTCTCGAGCCGCGCCTGCTTGGCGTCGATCCGTCCGGTAAGCTTGTCGTTCTTGTCGAAGAACAGGATCAGCACGTCCTCGAGCGTGATCCCGCCGGGCGCCAGGCGCTCGGCGTGGATCACCGACGGCAGCCCGTGCTCGTCGCTCTGCCGGAGCCAGAGGCCAGCGTGAGACAGGTTGAGCTGCTCGTCCTTGTTCTTGAGGACGCGGTTCTCGAGCTTCTCGTAGCTCAACTGCATGGCGGCGGCGACGGGATTGAACACGGTCACCAGCAAGACACCGATGACGAGAGCGCCGATCACTGCGGGCGAAAGAAATTGCCAGACCGACACGCCCGTCGAGCGCGCCACCACGAGCTCGTTGCTGCGGGTCATGCGCCAGAACGCCAGCATGGCGCCGAACAGGATGGCGAACGGCATGACCTGCTGCCACATGTAGGGCTGCTTCAACGCCGCCATCTCCAGCAGGATGAGCAGCGTCGCCTCGGGATGTGTGCCGGCGCGGCGAATCAGCTCGACGTAGTCCAGCAGGAACACGATCACCGCCATGGTCAGGAACACGACGAAGCACCACAGCAGGAACTGGCGGGCGATGTAGAGTGCGAGGGTCTTCCAGGCCGGCATCAGACGGCTCCCGGCGCGGCGGCGGGAATGGCGCGGACGAGCCACGGCCAGCGGCCGTCCCGCAGCAGGAGCCAGCCGGCGACGAGGATCGGCAGCAGGGTTTCCGCGTAGAGCAGCGGCACCGCCGAAGCATCGTGGCTCGCCAAGTTCTTCGTTCCGAGATCCACCACCAGGAAGAACATCGCTGCAATGGTCGCCGCCAGGATGCGGCGGCTTTGGCCGCGGCGGTTGAAATCGCCGGGCAGCAGGCAGGCCAGCGGAATCAGGGCAAAGACGATCGCGTCGAGGGGTGTGACAAGGCGCAGGTGCATCTCAGAGGTCAGGCTGGAGCCGGGCACAGGATCGAACAGCTCGTGAAAATAAAGCTCCTCCGCCTCCCGTCCGCGGGCGGCGCGCGAGTCCTTGGTGTTCGCGAGCTCCACCGTGTAGCGCTCGAAGGACAGCACGTTGAGCTTTCCGGTGTCCAGCTCGTATTGCTGGCGGCTGCCGTTCATCATCAGCACGCGAGGCCCGTCGGGGCTGTCCACGAGCGCGCCGCGCTCGGCGAGCAGGGTCACCGGCTTTTTCGGGTCCCGCATGTCGTGGATCAGAATGCCGCCGAGTTCCCCTCGTCGGTTGAGTGTGCGGACGAAGACGGAGAACCGGTCCGAGATCGTATTGAATACGCCCTCCTGGATCAGGGCGGATGCGAACCGGTTGCGGATCTCGAACTGCAGGTCCTTGAACTCGCGGAATGCGGCGGGCAGCAGGTAGGTGGATAGAGCCAGCAAGACCAGCGCGCCGCCGCCGGCGAGCAGCAACGCCGGTTGGGCGAGCCTCGCCTGACTCAGCCCCGACGCGCGCATCACAATGAGCTCGCTCTCCGAGATCAGCCTGTTGTAGCTGAAGAGCACGGCAAGAAAGATCGAGATCGGCAGCACGATCTCGACGAAGCGCGGCATGATGAGCAGCGCGAGCTTGAGGAAAACCCCCAAGGATAGGCCGCGATTGACGATCAAGTCGATCAGGCGGAGCGATTGGACCAGCCACACTGCCGCCGTGAAGACGAGCGTAAACGCGAGCGTCAGCATCATCGTCTGCCGCAGCACGTACCAAGTGAGGCCCCTCATGGCGCGATTATAGGTGTGACCGCAAGCGCGAGCCTAGGGTCAATTGAGCGTGCACGTTCCTATGGCCCCAGGCGGACGGGCCGACCGCGACGCACAGAAACTCCCGCGCTTGCGTCGCGCGCCGACCGGTGCCTGCGGCGCCGCTGACCGAGCAGCGCCGGAGGGAGCGCTTGACGGCCCGGAGGCGGCCCGGTAGAGGGGCGCCTCCGGGCTCGAGCCGCGAGCCCTCGGCTCGGACCAGCATTGATCCTCTCGCTCATTCCGACCCCAGCCGATCTCGTCGATCTCGCCGCAGTGTGGGGCGCGGGCCTGGTGCTGCTGCTGTGGGGCCGGGTGCTCACCTGGGGCCGCGGCACCATCGAGGTACAGACCGTCGCCGGCTGGGGCGGGTTGGCGATCGTGCTCACGCTCTGGGGCGTCTTTCGTCCGGAGCCGCTCTGGTGGCCGCTAGCGGCAATCGTCGCCGTAGCTCTCGTGGCGACGCTGCGGCGCGACCTTTCACCCCGCAGCGAGGATTTGGCGGCGCTGCTGCGAATCATGGCGCTGTCGTTGCCGATCTGGGCGATCCTGCTGACTGCCCGGCCGTCGCAGCCAGACACATTCCTCAATCTCTTGCCGAACGCCGCCTACCTGTACGACCACGCGCAGCTCCCGGCCGACGGGCGTCCGCCCAGCCACTCGTTCCTGCCGGCCGCCCCTTACAACATGCAGTTCTGGGCCTATCTGGCGGGAGCCGCGCTGCCGCAACTGCCGGCGTCGGCCATGGTGCACATCAACATCCTGCTGCATCTGATCGTGGGACTGCTGTTGGCGCGCGCAGTGCAGTCGCTCGGGCGCGACGCCGCGGGTGCGCCGGGCTGGGGTGCCTGCGCCCTCGGCATCCTGCTCGCAACCGGGCTGAACCCGGGCTTCGTGCCGCGCATCTACTTCGCGGAGTACAGCGAGGCGTCGGTGGCCGCCTGCCTCGCGATCGCGGGCTGGCTCTCGGCGCGGAGTCTCGGGGCGCTGGCGGAGCGGGTGCCCACCGGAGATCGGCTCTGGTCGTTGGCACTCGTGCTGGCCGCATTGGTGAACATCAAGCAGGAGAGCGTGACGTTCGTGGTGGCGTTGGGCGTCACCATCGCCGTCCTGAGCCTTCTCGATCGGCGCGTTCACTTCTGGCGCGCCATGGTCCGCTTTCTGCCGGCCTTCCTCCCGGCGGCCGCTCTTTATCTCGTCTGGCGTTGGTTCGCGCTCACCGCGTTTGCCGCTGGCGAACGGGTGGAGCTCAAGCTGCTACCGTTCAATCAATGGCACTGGGAGGTGTTGCCGCAGGTCCTTTCCAGGATCGGCACGATCGTGCTCGAGAAGGGCGTGTTCTTCGCCTTCATACTCATCTCGCTGGTCTTGCTCGTGGTGCGCCTCCGTCGCCGCGGCCCTGATCTGCCAGCCAGGCTGTTGGCGCTCCTGGTGGGCACCTTCGTGCTCTACAATCTGTTCCTGCTGCTTATTTACGTCGCACATTTCGCACCGGAGATGAGCGCCGACGCACACTCCTTCTTCCGATACAACACGCATCTCTCGCTGCTGCTGGTCCTCGCCCTCGCGACCTTCGCGCGCGCGGTGTTCGAGGAGCGCCGCTGGATGCCGAGCTGGGGAAAGCGCAGGCTCGCCGCGAGTGTCCTGGTCGTGGCCAGCCTCGTGGTGCCGGTCGCCTTCGCCGAGCGCCTGCGCTTCGATCTGGTGATGCCGCAGCCGCTGGTGCGCGCTCTCGGCCACGATCTTGGAGCGTTCCTGAATCCCGGCGACAAGCTGGCTCTCGCGCTCCCGGGTGACAACAACAGCGTCGGACTCATGCTGCGAAGCGTGCTGCGCTACGAAGCGCCCCGTGTGCCCGGCGTGGAGGTGACGGAGGTCAAGACTTTCGACGGCGGGACGCTCCCGGCCCTGGAGGCGCAGGGTGTCCAGAAAGTGCTCGTCTCTTGCGCTCCCGAGGGCATCAGCGGCTTGCCGGCGAAGCGGGCGTCGCTGCTCGTGCGCTCGTCCGATGGCTGGAAGCCCGTGGCGACTTGGCGGTATCCGGAGCGCGACCGCACGCGCTGGACGCCGATGCTGTCGGCCTCGGCGCTGTGCCGCTGACGGCGCGTGCGCGAGATTCTGCTAGGGTTTGCGACCCGACTCCGCTAATCCTGCCGAAGGGATCGACCAGTGCCGAGCGACGCAGCCGCGCAACCGCGCATGACGCCTGAAGCCGCCGTGGCGCCCCTGCCGCAGCAGCTGCGGAATGCGGGCGCGGCGGAACTCGTCGTCGTGGTGCCCACGCTTAACGAGTTCGGGAACGTGGCACCGCTGATCGATCGGCTCGACCAGGTGCTCGCGGGCATAGCCTGGGAGGTGATTTTCGTCGACGACGATTCGATCGACCGAACCCGAGAGGCAATCCACGAGATCGCTCGCCGGGATACGCGCGTGCGCTCCTTGCATCGCATCGGCCGGCGAGGACTCGCCTCGGCGTGCATCGAGGGCGCGCTCGCGAGTTCGGCGCCCTTTATCGCCGTGATCGACGCGGACCTGCAGCACGACGAGAGCTTGCTTCCGGAAATGCTCCGCGCACTCAAGTCGGAGCCGCTCGACATCGTCATCGGCAGCCGCTACGTCGAAGGCGGCGGCTTCGGCGGATTGAGCGCCGGACGCGTTCGCATCAGCGGGCTCGCGACCCGGCTCGGCCGGCGGATTCTGAAGGCGGACATTGCGGATCCCATGAGCGGGTTTTTCATGATCCGGCGCGAGGCCTTCGACCGTGCCGTTCGCAATCTCTCGGGCATCGGCTTCAAGATCCTGATGGACCTGTTCGCGTCTTCGCCGGAGCCGCTCCGCTTCAAGGAGCTCGCCTACGTGTTCCGCGCGCGCACCTACGGCGACAGCAAGCTCGATACGTTGGTGGCGTGGGAATACGTCATGCTGGTCGGCGACAAGCTGGTCGGGCACATCATTCCCGTGCGCTTCCTGTCTTTCGCGCTAGTCGGCGGTATTGGACTGGTCGTTCATCTGGCGATCCTCGGCGGGAGCCTGCGGATCATCGGACTGCCATTCGAGATGTCGCAGGCGGCGGCGACCCTCATCGCCATGGTCTGCAACTTCAGTCTCAACAACATCCTGACCTATCGCGACCTGCGCCTCAGGGGCTGGGGTTTCCTGCGTGGCCTCCTGTCATTCTTCCTCGTATGCGCCGCGGGCGCCGTCGCCAACGTCGGTGTCGGAACCGTGCTCTTCGATCAGATGTCGCTGCCTTGGTGGGCGGCAGGCGTGGCCGGCGCAGTAGTCGGAGCGGTCTGGAACTATGCAGTGAGCGGCGTCTTCACCTGGCGCCGACGCGCCAAGGCGTGAGACGGGAGCCTGCCGCGCGATTGACTCGGGTGCGCATTCTCGTCTATCCGCGAGGGTGGGGACTCGCAGCAACCGTCGCGAACCGTGCGACAAGAAGGGACAACCCGTCATGAAAATCAGTTTTGCCGAGCTCAAGCCGCCGAAATCCGGCACGCTCGTGGTGGGCGTGCTCGAGGGCAAGAAGCTTGCGGCATCGGCCGCGGGCTTGGACAAGGAGAGCAACGGCGCGCTCTCGAGCGCCATGGCGGCGTCGCGGTTTACCGGCAAGAAGGAGGAGACGCTCACCATCCCTGCGCCGCGCGGGCTCTTTTTCGATCGCGTGGTCCTGCTCGGGCTCGGCAAGCCCGCGGGGCTGACAGCGATCCAGATGCAGCGGCTCGGTGGCGCCCTAGTCCCTGCTCTCAACGCGGTAGGCGCGACCGCGGCCTCGGTCGCCGTCGACAAGGTGCCGGGCAGCCGGCTCGCACCCGGCGAGGCCGCCGCGAATCTCGCCTATGGCGCGGTGCTGCGCAGCTATCGCTTCGACAAATACCGGACAAAGGAAAAACCCGAGCAGAAGCCGACGCTGGCCGAGCTTACCGTGCTCACCGCATCGCTCGCGACCGCGCGCCGGACCTATCAGCCGCTCGAGAGCATCGCCGCCGGCGTATTCTTCACGCGCGATCTTGTCTCCGAGCCACCGAATGTCATCTATCCCGACAGCTTCGCGCGCGAGGCTAAGGCGCTGGAGAAGCTCGACGTCAAGGTCGAGATCCTCGACGAGAAGCAGATGAAGAAGCTGGGGATGGGCGCCTTGCTCGGGGTCGGGCAGGGTAGCGTGCATCCCCCGCGCCTCCTGGTGATGGACTACAGGGGCCATCCGCGGGGAGCGGACCGGGCGCCCGTTGCCTTCATCGGCAAGGGCGTCACCTTCGACACCGGCGGCATCTCGCTGAAGCCTGCGCAAGGCATGGAGGAGATGAAGTGGGACATGGCCGGCGCCGGCGCCGTCATCGGGCTGATGAAAGCGCTGGCCGGAAGAAAGGCGCGGGTGAACGCGGTCGGAATCGCGGCGCTGGTCGAGAACATGCCGGGCGGCAACGCACAGCGTCCCAGCGATATCGTGCATACCATGTCTGGCCAAACAGTCGAGGTACTCAACACCGATGCCGAGGGGCGCCTCGTGCTGGCGGACGCGCTCTGGTACTGCCAGGACCGGTTCAAGCCGCAGTTCATGGTGAACCTCGCGACGCTCACCGGCGCGATCGTGGTCGCGCTCGGCCATGAGTACGCGGGCATGTTCAGCAACAACGACCAGCTCGCAACCCGCCTCACCGCGGCCGGCAAAGCCGTGGAGGAACCGCTCTGGCGCATGCCTCTCGGCGAGGCCTACGACCGCCAGATCGATAGCGACGCCGCCGACATGAAGAACATCGGCAATGGCCGCGACGCCGGCAGTATCACCGCGGCGCAGTTCTTGCAGCGGTTCGTCAACAACGTCCCGTGGGCACATCTCGATATCGCGGGCACCGCGTGGTCCAAGAAGGACGCGCCGCTGGTGCCGAAGGGCGCCACGGCCTTTGGCGTGCGTCTCCTGGATCAGTTGGTGGAAAGCCACTACGAGGGACGCTGAGCCGCGCCGGCGATGGGGGAGGTCGGCTTCTATCATCTGGGCCCCACGGCGCTCGATCGCGCGTTGCCCCGATTGCTCGAGCGTGCGCTCGCCGACGGGCACCGCGTCGTGGTCTTTGCAGGCTCGGCGGAGCGGGTCACCTATCTCGACGGCCTGCTCTGGACCTACAACGAGGCGAGCTTCCTGCCCCACGGGACGGCGCGCGACGGCAACGCCGCGCGCCAGCCGATCTGCCTCACCGACCGGGACGAGAACCCCAACCGCGCCACGATGCTGGTGTTGCTCGACGGCGTGCGCTCGGAGCATCTCGGCGACTTCGCCCGCTGCTGCGACATGTTCGACGGCAACGACGAGGAGGCGGTCGCGGCTGCGCGTCAGCGATGGAGCGCCGCGAAATCGGCGGGTCACAGCCTCACCTACTGGCAACAGACGGTAGCAGGCTGGGAAAAGCGCGGCGCCTGATCCAGGTCACCGGTGCCGGCAGCCGATGACGAGAACGAGGCTGGCGCTAGTCTTCGCCGCGCTCGCCGGCGCGGCGCTCGCGGCCTATCTGATCGCCGAGACGGGCACGTACGCGGTGCTGGCGGCACTCGAGGCGGCCGGCTGGACGACGCTCACCGCAGTCTCGGCGGCGCATCTGGCACCGACGTTCCTGCGCGGCGTCGGCTGGCGCGTGCTCTACGCCTCGGATGCGACGGTCGGCTGGATCGGCTTCACCTGGGCGCGCTGGGTGCGGGAGGCTGTCGACAACATCTTGCCGATCCTGCCGGTGAGCGGTGTCCTGGCGGGAACCCGCGTGCTGTTCGCCCGCGGTCAGGCTCGGGCCGGTGCCGGTGCCGTCGTCGATGTCACCGCGGAGCTGCTGGGCCAGATTGCGTTCGGCCTCCTCGGGCTGGCGCTCCTGCTCGCGATACGGCCGGACGATCCCCGCGTGGCCTGGGCGGCGATCGGCATGGGCGCCATCACCGTCGCCTTCATTGGCTTCCTTGTGGCCCAGTTTGCGGGCTTGTTCCGCCTTGCCGGCCGCGCCCTCGACTGGATACGGGGCCGACGCGGCACCAATGCCCGGAGCGCGCCTCAGGCCGACGAGTTCCACAACCACGTCCAAGCCTTCTATCGGCGCCGCGGCAGCTTCATGGCGAGCGTCGCGGTGCACTTTCTCGGCTGGTCGGCGTCCGCTCTCGAGGTCTGGGTCGCGCTCTGGATGATGGGAAGCCCCATCCCTGCAACGGAGGCGCTGACCATCGAAAGCCTGATCTTTGCGCTGCGCAGCGTCTCGTTCTTCGTGCCGTGGAGCGCGGGCATACAGGAGAGCGGCTATCTGATGATCGGCCCCATCTTCGGACTGAGCGCGGAGATCGCCTTGGCGATCTCGCTCCTGAAGCGCGGGCGGGACCTCGTACTGGGTGTCCCCGTGGTGCTGGCGTGGCAAGTGGGCGAAGGCCGCGAAATGCTCAAGCGGTGGGCAGGGGAGACGCTTGTCGACCTGGATCGGGAGCGGAATTGACCCGTCGCGGGGGATGTCCGGGCCGGGAGGGCCCCTAAGGGGACATACTGGGTCGTGCGCGTGTGACGCATGCCATTGACGCTGGACCGTGCGCGCGGGTATAGCCGAACCGCTCTCGTGCGGCTTGACCGATGCCGCAAGCGCCACCAGCGCGCGCATAGGGAAGCGACCGCGATCGCCCCGAGCGACCTAAACGTCGAGGTGTCCATTCATCGACGACAGGAATCTCGATTGCATGTATCAGCCAGCGCCACAAAGCCTCGGTCCCACCGCCGAATCCAACGTCGAGAGAGGTGAGGCGCGCCCATTGCGGGTCGGTGCCCTCGTCGATCTGCCCTTCGGGCCACATTCCGGCGGCCACGTGAAGTGCTGGATGCGGCTTGCCGAGGCAGCCGCGCGCCGGGCCGGCGACCTCGACCTTACCGTCTATTTTACTGGCGACGAGCCGCGCCGGATCACCGTGGCCGAGCACGTCCGATACGAGATCGTGCCGTCGGTCTTCAGCACCGCGCGCATCGGGTTTCTCTCGCATGTGCCCGATCACACCGATCTCGCACTTTGGCATCCCAGGATCGCGGCGGAGCTTGGACGGTACGACGTCATCCATACGACGGACGGCTACTTCACTCACGCGCGCACGGCCCTGCGCGTGGCGAGACGCAGGCGCATCCCCTTGGTCAACTCCGTCCACACCAACACGCCCGAATACGCCCGGATCTTCACCGCACAGACGATCGACAAGCTGTTCGGGACGGGCATCGTCGCGCGGATGCTGAAAGCCGGACTCGGTTTGCCGGAGTTCGTCGAGCGCCGGATGCTGCGCCAGCTCGAGCGCTATCATCGCGCGTGCGACTACGTGCTGGTTTCGCGTCCGAGCCAGCTCGAGGCGACCCGCGACCTCGTGCCGGGCCGCGCGGGCCTGCTGCGGCGCGGGATCGAGCACCAGCTATTTCGCCCGTCAAACCGCAATCGCGGCTGGCTCGAGGCGGAGTTGGGGATCTCGCCTGAGAAGACCGTCGTGCTCTATGTCGGGCGGCTCAACCACGGCAAGAATGTCGGGCTGATTGCGCAAGCGGTCAGATCTTTGGTCGAGCGCGGTCTGCCGATTCACCTACTCTGTGCCGGAGACGGCGACGAGCGCGCCGGGATTCTCGAGCGCCTGGGCTCCCATGCGAGTTGCCCCGGCAATCTCCCACCCGAAGTACTGGCTTCCGTCTACGCCTCCGCGGATCTGTTCGCGTTCCCCTCGGAAATCGAGGAATACGCAAACGTCGTGCTGGAAGCCCTGGCTTCGGGCTTGCCGGTGATGGTCTCCGCTCGCAGCAACATGGGGCGCCTGCTAGTCGAGAACGTCACAGGGTTTGCCTTGCCGGCGGATCCTCGCCAGTGGGCGGATGTGATCGCGGCCCTGTCGGCCGATCCCGTCCGTCTCCGGAACATGTCGCACGCAGCGCGTGCCTACGCGGAGCGGCGGCTTCCATCCTGGGACGATGTGCTCGCAAGCGACCTGCTGCCGTGCTGGCTGAATGTGGTGCAGCGCCGCGGGTCGGCGTGATCGCGGCGCGCATCCTGGTTCTGATTCCGCATCCCGACGACGAAGTGGTCGGCTGCGCGACAGCGATCGCGCGGGCGCGGGCCGCCGGTGCCGTGGTTTCGGGGCTCTATCTCACGAGCGGCGTACCCGCGCGTGCCCGCTATGCCGAACGGGTTGCGCGCCGCCGGCAGGAGGCGGAGCGGGCGGCGGCCGTGCTCGGGCTCTCGCCCGCGGCTTTCACCAATTGGCCGTCCCGCACGCTGAAATCGCATCTCGACGAGGCACACGCCCTCATCGAGCAGACCGTCGCGGAGCGCCGCATCGACGAGATCTGGGTGCCGGCCTGGGAGGGCGGACACCAGGATCACGATGTCACGAATTTCCTGGCCTCGCGCGTCCGGGACACGCTGCGCGTCCGCGAATTCGCGGAATACAACTTCGCCGGCGGCCGAATCCGCTCGCAGACCTTCGTCGAGGTGAACGGCACGGAAGAGATCGTGACGCTGAGCGCCGATGAGGCGCGCAACAAGCGCAATCTTCTCGCGATCTACCGCTCGGAGCGCACGAATCTGCGTTATGTGCGCATCCATCATGAGAGTCTGCGGAAGCTGGCGCCCTACGATTACCGGGTCGCCCCGCATTCCGGTCGGCTCTTCTGCGAGCGATTCCGGTGGATCCCATTCCGGCATCCGAGCATCGATTTCGAGCCGTCGGAGACGGTCCGTGCTGCGCTCGCGGCATGGCGGCCGTCTGTCGTACCCATGCGTTGAAGCGCCACATGGCGCGAGATTGCCAGGCTTGACCGGCGCCGCTATAACCCGCGCAATTTTATGTCGCTAGCGTAGGAGCACGAGAGATCATGGCCGTCGAGCGTACATTGTCGATCATCAAGCCGGACGCCACCCGGCGAAACCTCACGGGCAAGATCAATGCCCGATTCGAGGAGCGCGGGCTCCGGATCGTGGCCCAGCGGCGGATGCAGCTCTCGAAGGTGCAGGCGGAGCAGTTCTACGCGGTCCACAAGGCGCGGCCGTTCTTCAGGGACCTCGTGACGTTCATGATCTCGGGGCCCGTGGTCGCACAGGTCCTTGAGGGCGAGAACGCCGTGGCGCTCAACCGCGAGATCATGGGCGCGACCGACCCCAAGAAAGCGGCGCCGGGAACGATCCGCAAGGATTTCGCGGAATCCATCGAGGCGAATTCCGTACATGGCTCGGATTCACTGGAGAACGCCCGGACTGAGATTGCGTTCTTCTTCGCGGACATCGATATCTGCCCATAAAGGGCGCCGGTGCAGCGGACGACGGGAGGGTCAGAGCGTCAAGAGGCGCAGCACCACCAAAGCCAGGATGATGCCGGCGATCGACCACTTCATCAGCCGGGTGAACGCGATCCACATCTCCTGGTGGCGCGCGAGTTCCTGATCGACTGCCATAGTTTTCCTTTCCGAGCCTCTGTCCCGTTCCGCGCAGCTTTACCGCAAGCCCAATCTTTGGCAAGGCCCGCCGCTTCAGCCGCCGGGATTAAGCAGGGCGGTCGTCGCCGGGCTCGCGGCGCCGCTGATGTGCGCACGCTCGTCCCGTATGGTCACGCGCCCTTCCGCGATGAGGCGCAACGCCAGAGGGTAGGCCTTGTGCTCTTCCGCGAGCACGCGGTCGGCGAGCCGCCCGGCGTCATCGTCCGGCAGCACCGCCACGGCTGCCTGCACGATAATCGGGCCCTCGTCCATCGCAGGGCGCACGAAATGCACGGTGCAGCCGGTGAAGCGGACGCCGGCGGCGAGCACCCGCTCATGGGTCTTGAGGCCCTTGAAGGCGGGCAACAGGGACGGGTGGATGTTGATCATCCGGTCGCGCCAGCGCTCGACGAAAGCGTCGGTGAGCAGCCGCATGAACCCCGCGAGGCAGACCAGTTCGATCCCTGCTTCTTTGAGGGCATGATCAAGCGCGGCGTCGAAGCCCGCCCGGTCCTGAAACCGCCGATGGTCGATCGCGCGGGCGGGAATGCCCGCCCGCTCAGCACGCGCGAGGCCCTGTGCGCCAGGTTCGTTCGAGATCACCAGACGGATCTCTGCGGGGAAGGCAGGATCGGCGCAGGCATCGATCAACGCCTGCAGGTTCGAGCCGCGGCCGGAGATCAGCACCGCGACCTTCAACCGGGCCACGCGGTCTCCGTATGGAGGAGGATCGTGCCCGCACTGCCGGCAGGCCGCGGCACGACGCGGCCCACGCGGTGCACGATCTCCCCGGCGTCGGTTAGGACCTTCGTGATCGCCTCCGCGCGGTGCGGGTCGACGACCGCGACCATGCCGAGGCCGCAGTTGAAGACGCGGGCCAGCTCGCCGCGCGAGATGCCGGAGGTCTCCGCCAGCCAGCGGAATACCGGCGGCAGCGGCCAGGCGCGCGCGTCGAGCTCGACGCTGACAGTCTCCGGGATGACGCGCGGGATGTTCTCGACGAGACCGCCGCCCGTGATATGCGCGAGCGCGTTGACACCACCCGCCGCCGCCGCGGCGAGGCAGCTCTTCACGTAGAGTCGCGTCGGGATTAACAGCGCGTCCGCCAGGCTCTTCCCCGGCATGAACGGCGCCGGCGCGTCGTAGCCGAGCCGGGCTTGCTCGACGACGCGCCGCACCAGCGAGAAGGCATTCGAGTGCAGTCCGCTGGAGGAGAGCCCGAGAACCACGTCACCCACGGCAACGGCGCGGCCGTCGATGACGCGGTCGCGCTCGACGGCGCCGACCGCGAAGCCTGCGAGGTCGTAGTCGCCCGATGCGTACATGCCCGGCATCTCCGCGGTCTCGCCGCCGATGAGCGCGCAGCCGGTCTCGCGGCAAGCGCGCGCGACGCCCTCGAGGATCACCCGGGCCGCCGCCACGTCGAGTTTTCCCGTCGCGAAATAGTCCAGAAAGAACAGCGGCTCCGCGCCCTGAACGACGAGGTCGTTGACGCACATGGCGACGAGATCGATCCCGATCGTCTCGTGGCGTCCAGACGCGATCGCAATCTTGAGCTTGGTGCCGACACCGTCGGTGGTGGCGACGAGGATCGGATCCTTGAAGCCGGTGGCCTTCAGGTCAAACAACGCGCCGAAGCCGCCGAGCCCTGCGTCACTGCCGCGGCGCGCTGTCGATTTCGCGAGCGGCTTCAGCGCCTCGACGAGTGCCGCGCCGGCATCGATATCGACCCCGGCCTCGCGGTACTGGTCTCGGTGATTATGGCTCCTTATGGCGTCCTCACCCGGTGTAGGGTATGACCTTTCTGCGGGGGGCGGCGCCCGCCAGGCTCCGCGCGAACATACTGTATCCGAGGCGGTTTGCAATGATGCTGAGGCGCGGTTTCCTGCTCGTGATGGCGGGATTTCTGCTGACGCTCCCGGCCCTTGCCCAGACCCGGTCGGGTCCGGTCTTCACCGTATCGAACGTTGCCGTGGACGCGACGGCGCAGAGCGCGGTGCAAGCGCGCGATATCGCCCGCGCCGACGGTGAGCGGCGCGCGTTCCGCACGCTGATGGAGCGTCTCACTTTGAGGCAGGACTGGAGTCGCTTGCCGAAGGTCACCGATTCGGACCTTCTCGGCCTGGTACAGGACTTCGAGGTCACGAGCGAGCGCAGCTCGACGGTGCGTTATCTTGCGACCCTGACGTTCCGATTCCGGCCCGAGGCGGTGCGCCGGCTCCTGCGCGACCACGGCATCTCCTTCACCGAGACCCGCAGCAAGCTGGTGGTGGTCCTGCCCGTGCTGTCGTCGGGCAATCGCGTCATGCTCTGGGAGGACCCGAATCCCTGGCGCGCCGCGTGGAGCCAGCAGCCGCTCAACGAGGGCTTGGTGCCGATGCAGGTGCCGTCGGGCGATCTCGCGGCGGTGCAGGCGATCGACGCGCAGCGCGCCGCAAAAGGCGACAAGGACGCCCTCGCTGAGATCGGCCGGCACTATGACGCCGACGTGATGGTGGCGCAGGCGGCGCTCGCCGGCAGCGGCGATCAGCGCACGTTGCAGCTTGCGACGACGCGCTACGGCGCCGGCTACTCCGACCAGAGCTGGGCGAGCTCGATCAAGGCCAATCCCAAGGAGAGCGACGAGGATTTCTATGCGCGCGCGGTCGCGGCGGTGGTTGCGGATGTCTTGGAAGCCTGGAAGAGCGCGACCCTGCAGCGCACTGGCGAGCAGGCAACGCTGATCGCGGTGGTTCCCGTCAGCAATCTCCGGGATTGGGTGGTGGTGCGCGATCGGCTGCAGAGCGTGTCGGCGATCCAGCGCGCGACGCTGCTGTCCCTGAGCCGGGACGGCGCTCGTGTCGAGATTCATTACGTCGGAGATCCCCAGCAGCTCCAACTCGTGCTTTCGCAGCGTGACCTCTCGCTGGCCCAGGGCGATGCCGACTGGACGTTGAGCGCCAGGGGCACGGGCCAGTAGCTCCGCAGAACCGGACCCGCCCGTGAGCCTTCCGAACCTTATTACGCTGGCCCGGCTGCTGACGGTGCCACTGACCGTCTGGCTCATCTCCGAGGGCCGGCACGTCGAGGCGTTCTGGGTCTTCATCGCAGCGGGCGTCTCCGACGCGATCGACGGCTTCATCGCGAAGCGCTTCAACCGCCGGACCGAGCTCGGTGCGCTGCTGGACCCGATCGCGGACAAGACTCTGCTCGTCAGCGTCTATGTAACGCTGGGAATCGCAGGCCATTTGCCGCCCTGGCTGGTGATCCTGGTGGTGTTCCGCGATCTGCTGATCGTCGGCGGGTTCCTGCTGGTGCACGCGATGTCGCACGCCATCCGCTCCGAGCCGCTGATCGTCAGCAAGCTCAACACCGCCTGCCAGATCGCGCTCGCCGCCACCACGCTCGCGAAGCTCGGCATCGGGGTGCAGGCTGACATGCTCATGCGGGGCCTAGTCTACGCGGTCGCAGCGACCACGCTCGCTTCGGGTGCAGGATATCTCGTGCGCTGGGGGCGGGTGCTCGCCGGCCTCGAGGAGCAGGCCTCGTGACCGCGGTTCAGCGCAACACCTGGGTCTGGCTGACCGGACTCGCGCTGTTCTTCCTGGCCTTGTGGCTGCTGAGCGCGATCCTGTTGCCCTTCGTCGCGGGCATCGCCATCGCCTATTTCCTCAATCCGCTGGTGAACCGGGTCGAACGCCTCGGCGTCCCGCGCGGGCTCGCCGCCTTCATGGTGCTCCTGCTGTTCCTGATGCTGCTGGTCCTGGTGCTGATGCTGGTGGTGCCTATCCTCGAATCGCAGGTGCTGGATCTTGTGGCGAACCTGCCGAGCCTGCTCGACACCCTGCGGCGAGAGGCCGAGCACCTGATGGAGGTGGCGCAGCAAAGGCTCTCGCCCGAGGACTTCGCCAAGCTGCGCGACGCGGTCGGCGGCAAGCTCGCGGACATGGCGGCGATGCTGGGCACGGTGGTCCGGAACGTGGTGACACGCGGCCTGGCGTTCGCCAACCTGCTCTCGCTCGTGTTCGTCACGCCGGTCGTGTCGTTCTTCCTGTTGCGTGACTGGAACCGAATTCTTGCGCGGCTCGACGACTGGCTGCCGCGCGCCCAGGCCGGCACCATTCGCGAGCAAGCCGCGCGGATCGACGAGATCCTCTCCGCTTATCTCCGCGGGCAGCTCAGCGTCTGTGTCCTGCTGGGCATCTACTATGCGGTCGGCCTCACGTCCCTCGGCCTCAACTTCGGCTCGGCGATCGGGCTGCTGATCGGCATTCTCGCGTTCCTGCCCTACATCGGCTTCGCCGTGGGCTTCCTTCTCGCGATACTCCTGGCTCTGACGCAATTCTCCGACCAGCATTACGTGCTCTACGTCGCCGCGCTGTTCGCGGCGGGCATGGTGCTCGAGGGGAATCTCCTCACGCCCAAGCTGGTGGGCGAGCGGGTACACCTGCACCCCGTCTGGATCATCTTCGCGCTCCTGGCATTCGGGACGCTGTTCGGACTGCTCGGTGTGCTGATCGCTATACCGATGGCGGCGGTGATCGGCGTGCTCGTGCGCTTCGCGCTCTCGCGCTACCTCGTGAGCCCGCTTTACGACGCCGCCAACGCGAAAGACGAGCCCGGTGCCGGATGACCCAGCTCATTCTCGATCTCGGCCACCGACCGGCCTTGGGCGAGAGAGATTTTCTGGTGGCCCCGTGCAATCAGGCGGCGGTCCAGTGGCTCGACTGCTGGCCGGACTGGCCAGCGCCGGCGCTTGCGATTCACGGGCCCGCCGGCTGCGGCAAGACGCATCTCGCGCGCGTGTTCGCCGCGCGCAGCCGTGCCCCGATCCTGGAGGCGGAGCGGGTGACGACGGCGTCGGTGCCCGCGCGGCTGGGCGAGGCCCGCGCGTGCGTCGTCGATGACGCCGATCGCGCCGACGCCGAGCCCCTGCTCCATCTCTACAATCTGATCGCGGAGCGCGGTGGCCACCTCCTGCTGACGGCGCGCGAGCCGCCGGCGCGCTGGCCCGGATTGCTTCCTGACCTGCGCTCGCGCCTTGCTGCCGCGCCGGCGGTCGGTGTCTCCGCCCCCGACGACGCCTTGCTGGCGGCGCTCCTGGTCAAGCTCTTCGCAGACCGGCAGCTGGCGGTGGGCGAGGAGGTGGTGCTGTTCCTGGTGCGCCAGATGGAGCGCAGCTTCGACGCCGCGCGCCGCCTGGTGGCCGACCTCGACGCCGCGGCGCTCCGCGACCGCAGGAGCATCACCATTCCGCTCGCGCGGTCCGTGCTGAGCGCAAGATAGCGCGCCGTCGAAGGTCAGGGGCCCGCAAACGCTGCGAGGCGCGCGCTCGACGGGCTCAGACCCGACCACGCGCCCGAAATCTCGAATATGGCGAGTCCGGCGGCGGGCAGGCCGGCATCGAGGGCGGTGCTCCCGGAGCCCGCGAGCCCGCGGGCCAGCTCCTCGAGCCCGGGATTGTGCCCAACGAGAAGAAGGCACCGGGTGCCGCCCGGTGCGGCATGGAGATGATCGAGCAGGGTGCAAGCATCCGCGAGATAAAGATCCTCGTCGAATTCGGCAGGCGGCAACCGGGTCAAGGCCGTACCCAGCAAGGACAACGTCTCGCGGGTGCGCTGTGCCGGCGAGCAAAGCACGAGGTCAGGCTCGATCCCGTCGGAGCGCAGCCGCTCGCCTAACTCCCGGACCGCGCGCCGGCCCTCGGGCGTCAGCGGCCGCTCGCGGTCGCTGCCGCCCGTGGCCTTGCCGGCAGCCGAGCCGTGACGTACCACCAAAAGCCGCCTCATCGCGGCCCCGATCCCGGCCGGAAATGGCGCCATGACAGCGTCATTGTTACGTTATAGACTATACGCAACCTGTTGGAAAACCGCGTGATTGTCGTCGCAAGAGAGGTGACGTGGCCCAGGCGCAACCGGCTCTCCAGCCAACGATAGATCCGACGTCCGAGGCGCGGTTCATCAATCGCGAGCTATCCTGGCTTGCCTTCAACGAGCGCGTGATCATGGAGGCAGACAACCCGAACCATCCGCTGCTGGAGCGGCTTCGGTTCCTCTCGATCTCGGCCAGCAATCTCGACGAATTCTACATGGTGCGCGTCGCTGGCCTCAAAGGCCAAGTGCTCGCGGGCGTGGCCACGCCGAGCCAGGATGGGCTCACGCCGGCCCAGCAGCTCGCGGCCATCAACCGGCGTGCCCACAAGTTGATGCGCGACCAGCAGGTGATCTGGCGCGCGCTCCGCGAGCAGCTCGCGGAGGCCGGTGTCGCCGTCATCGGTCCGCAGGACCTCTCGGCCGACGACCGCGCCTGGGTCGAGGCGCATTTCCTCGCGGAGGTGTTCCCGGTCCTGACGCCCCTCGCCATCGATCCCGCGCATCCCTTCCCGTTCGTGGCGAACCGGGGCATCGGGCTCGCGCTCCAGCTGACGCGCGCACGCGACGGCCGGCGCATGCAGGCGCTGCTGCTGCTGCCGAGCGCCATCGGTCGCTTCATCCGCATGCCCGGCAAGGGCGTGCGCTTCCTGCCGCTCGAGCAGATGGTGACTCTGTTCCTCGACCGGCTGTTCCCCGGCTTCTCCGTGGTGGGCCACGGGATGTTCCGGATCCTGCGCGACAGCGAAATGGAAATCGAGGAAGAGGCGGAGGACCTAGTCCGCCTGTTCGAAAGTGCGCTCAAGCGTCGCCGCCGCGGCAATGTGATCTGGCTCGCGGTCGACGCCGGCATGCCCGAGGACCTCCAGCGCTTCCTCGCCGAGAATCTCGACGTTGCGCCTGACGACTCGTCGCCGCTCGACGGTATCCTCGGGCTCTCCGACACCCGCCAGCTCATCATTGCCGAGCGGCCGGATCTGCTGTTCAAGCCCTACCACCCGCGCTTTCCCGAGCGCATCCGAGACTTCGGCGGCGACTGCTTCGCCGCGATCCGGCAGAAGGACATCATCGTCCATCATCCCTACGAGAGCTTCGACGTCGTGGTGCAGTTCGCGCGCCAGGCCGCGCGCGACCCCGCCGTAGTCGCGATCAAGCAGACGCTCTACCGCACCAGCGTCAACAGCCCGATCGTGCGCGCCCTGATCGAGGCCGCGGAAGCCGGCAAGACCGTCACCGCGCTGGTCGAACTAAAGGCGCGCTTCGACGAGGAGGCCAACATCCGCTGGGCGCGCGATCTCGAGCGCGCGGGCGTACAAGTGGTCTACGGGTTCATCGAGCTCAAGACCCATGCGAAAGTCTCGCTGGTGGTCCGTCGCGAGGGCGGCGAGCTCCATTCCTACGTCCACTTCGGCACCGGCAACTATCATCCGGATACCGCGAAGGTCTACACCGATCTCTCCTACTTCACCTGCGATCCGGCGCTCTGCCGAGACGCCGCCCGCCTCTTCAACTACATGACGGGCTACGCGACGCCCGCGCATCTCGAGAAGCTCTCCTTCGCGCCCGTCGACCTGAGGAAGCGCCTGCTCGACCTGATCGAGGCCGAGATCGAGCATGTGCGCGCCGGACGGCCCGGGCAGATCTGGGCCAAGCTGAATCAGTTGGTCGATCCCGCGGTGATCGACGCGCTCTATCGTGCATCCAACGCCGGCGTGGAGATCGATCTCGTCGTGCGGGGCATCTGCTGCCTGCGGCCGGGTGTGCCCGGACTCTCCGAGAACATCCGAGTGAAGAGCATCGTCGGGCGCTTCCTCGAACATGGTCGCATCGTCTGCTTCGGCAACGGCCAGCGGCTGCCGTCTCCGCAGGCGAAGGTATTCATCAGCTCCGCCGACTGGATGCCGCGAAATTTCGATTGGCGCGTCGAGGCGCTGGTGCCGATCGAGAACGAGACCGTGCATCGCCAGCTGCTGGACGAGATCATGGTCTCGAACCTGCGCGACACCGCGCAGAGCTGGCGGCTCGACGCCCAAGGCGACTACATCCGCGAGCCCGCGGTTCCCGACGCCTTCAGCGCCCACAAGTATTTCATGACCAATCCAAGCCTCTCCGGCCGCGGTCGTGCGCTCCGCCGCCCGCGGCCGCGCCCCGTCGGCGAACAGGTCACGTCATCGGAGTAATCGATGCCGGCCAAAGTAGCGACGCGCCGATCGGGCAAGGACGGCCGGGTCGGTGTGATCGACATCGGGTCGAACTCCGTGCGGTTGGTCGTCTATGACTCGCTTTCGCGAGCCCCGCTGCCCCTGCTGAACGAAAAGGTTCTGTGCGGCCTCGGCCGCGAGCTCGGGGAGACTGGCACGCTCAATCCCGCAGGCGTGGAGTCCGCGCTCTCTCATCTTCAGCGCTTCGTGGCACTGGCGCGTGCGATCGGCGTGCGCCGGCTTGACGCGCTGGCGACCGCGGCGGTGCGTGACGCCGAGGACGGCCCGGCCTTCGCCGCCGAGGTGCGCCGGCGCACCGGCGTCACCGTGCGCATCCTGTCGGGCGAGGCGGAGGGCCGGCTCTCCGCGCTTGGCGTCATCTCGGGAATTCCGGATGCGAGCGGCGTCATGGGGGACCTCGGCGGAGGCAGCGTCGAGCTGGTGCCGCTCCGCCACGGCCGCGCCCGCAAGGGCGCCACCCTGCCGCTCGGTCCCTTTCGGCTGGCGGAGCTCCTGGGCGAAGAGCGGAAGCTCGGCGCCGCGATCGACCGTGAGGTCGAGCGGCTTGGGTGGCTGCGGAATCGCCGAAACGACACGTTTTATGCGGTGGGTGGCGCCTGGCGCGCGCTCGCGCGCATCCACATGGAGCAGTCGCACTACCCCATCCACGTGATCCAGGGCTACACGCTGCCCCGGCGGGACGCCGAAGGGTTCCTGGAGGTCGTGGCTCGGCTCTCGCGGCGGTCCCTCGAGCAGATCAGCACGGTCTCCCGCAAGCGACTGGAGGTGGTGCCGGTGGCGGCCGAGATCCTGCGCCGCATCGTGCTCTTCATGGAGCCGCGGCGGATCGTGTTCTCGGCGCTCGGCCTGCGCGAAGGCCACATCTACGAAATGCTCTCCGAGCGCGACCGCCGGCAAGATCCGCTCATCGTTGCCTGCGCCGCCGCGGCGCGCTCGCATCCGCGCTTCGCCGCTGCAGACGGAGCCATTGACGAGTGGCTGTCCGCGGCCTATCCGAGCCCCGATCCCTACCGCCGGCTCCGCTATGCCGCGAGCCTGTTGGGCGATGTGTCCTGGGCGGAGCATCCTGACTACCGCGCCGAGCAGGCCTTCCGCACGGCGCTCTACATGCCGGCGGCGGGGCTCAGCCACTGCGAGCGCGCCTTCCTCGCGGTCGCGCTGCACGCACGGTACGGCGGCCCCGAGAGCGCGGCGCGGGACATGGCGGCGCGTCTCATCGACGACGTCGTCCTGGCCGAGGCGCGCCGGACCGGTCTGGCGTTGCGCCTCGCTTACACGATCTGCGGCGGTGTCGCGGGCCTGCTGCGCAACGCCTCGCTCGCCGTCGAGCGGGGCAGCCTCGTGCTTCGGGTGCCAGAACGGGGACCGCTGCAAAACGGCGAGGCGGTCGAGCGCCGTCTGGGAGCGCTGGCGCGCGCGCTCGGCGTGGAAGCTCGTGTCCGCCCGCTCGCCGGGCGGAGCGGAGGCAGGCGGCGGTAACCGCCTGGATCCCTCGTGGCGAAAATCCTGGCGGGAATTGGCTCCGGTCAAAGCCTCAGCGCTTCGCCAGCGTCATCTCCACCAGGCGGGCAAAATAGCTCGCGCCCACGGGCAGGATCTCGTCGTTGAAGTCGTAGCGTGGGTTGTGCACGTCGCAGGTGCCCTCGCCGTCGCCGTTGCCGAGGAAGATGAAGGCGCCTGGCCGCGCCTCCAGCATGTAGGAAAAATCCTCCGACGCCATGCGCGGGGTGCCGTTGCGGTCGACATTGGCTTCGCCTACCACGAGCGCCGCCGCGTCGCAGGCGATCTCGGTCTCGCGGGCGTGGTTGACGAGCGGCGGATAGCTGCGGCGGAAATCGAGATGCGCGGTCGCCCCGTGGGCGGCGGCCGTGTTCTCGGCAACGCGCCGGATGTTCGCCTCCATCCGGTCCATCACCTCGGTGCGGTACGCGCGGCAATTGCCGCGGACGTGTACTTCCTCGGGGATGATGTTGTAGGCGTCCCCGCCGTGGATTTGCGTGATGCTGACGACGGCGGTGTCGAACGGGCTGATGGTCCGGCTCACTACGCTCTGCAGCGCGGTCACCACATGCGCGGCCGCCACGACGGCGTCATGGCCATTCTCGGGCCGCGCGGCGTGCGAGCCATGCCCGGTCACCTGCAGGTCGAAGCTCGCCGAGGCTGCCATCACGGGCCCGGGTCGGGTGAAGAATTTCCCCGAGGGATAACGAGGTATGTTGTGAAGCCCGTATACGGCTTCGACGGGAAACCGCTCAAAGAGACCTTCCTCCACCATCACCCGCCCGCCGCCACCGCCTTCCTCCGCCGGCTGGAAGATGAAATGCACCGTGCCGTCGAAGTTGCGCGTCATCGCGAGATAGCGGGCCGCACCCAGCAGGATGGTCGTGTGTCCGTCGTGGCCGCAGGCATGCATCCGGCCGTCATGGCGCGAGCGATAAGAAAACTCATTCTTCTCCTGGAGCGGCAATGCATCCATGTCGGCCCGCAGTCCGATCGCGCGGTTGCCAGAGCCGACCTTGAGCGTGCCGACGAGGCCGGTCTTGGCGATGCCGCGGGTGATCTCAATCCCGAAAGATTGAAGGCGCTCCGCGACCAGGTCCGAGGTGCGGTTCTCCTCGTAGCAGAGCTCCGGATGGGCGTGCAGGTCGCGCCGCCAATCCGTCAGCTCGTTCTTCCAAGCGACAATCTGGGGGATCACCGGCATGGGTGGCCTCTCGGGGAGACGATTGGGTGAAGCTAAGGGGAAGCCGCGGCTCCGTGCAAGCTACACACCCTCGTGTGCGGCGGTGGGCGCGGGTTCCTCGAGGCGTACCAGACGGATCTGCTTGCCAGCGGCAGTGAGAGCGATGCGGCCGTGCTTGAGCGCAAGCGCATCCTCGCCGAAGAGCTCGCGCCGCCAGCCCGCGAGCGCCGGCACGTCGGCAGTGTCCTCGGCGGCGATCAGTTCGAGATCCTCGGCGCTCGCCACCAGCTTCTGCGCGACACCGTGCTCCTCGCAGCGGAGCTTCAGGAGCACGCGCAGCAGATCGACCAGAGGCCCGAGGCCCGGCGGCAACTCGCGGCGCGGCGGCGCCTCCGGATGGGCGTGTTCGGGGAGCGCGAGCGCATGGCGGATTACCTCGAGCACCTCGGCGCCGAATTTGCCCTCCGCAAACCCTCTGCCGAGACCGCGAGTGCGCGCGAGGTCGGCGGGCGTGCTCGGCGCATGAGCGGCGATCTCCATGACCTGCTCGTCGCGCAGGATCCGGTTGCGCGGCAGGTTGCGCTGCTGTGCCGCGATCTCGCGCCAAGCGGCGAGTTCCCGCAGCAAGGCGAGCGTCCGTCGGCTGCCGCCACGCAGCTTGAAGCGGCGCCAGGATTCGCGAGGATCGATCACGTAGGTGTTGGGATCCGTCAGCACCTTGATCTCTTCCTCGAGCCACGCCGCACGGTCGTTGCGCTGGAGGCGCGCCTGGAGCTTCTCGTAGACCGTGCGCAGCGGCACGACGTCCGAGAGCGCGTACTGGATCTGGCGCTCGGTCAGCGGCCGGTGCGACCAGTCCGTGAACCGCGCGGACTTGTCGATGCGCGCGCCCGCGAGCTTGCTCGCGAGCGTCTCGTAGCTCGCGGACTCTCCAAAGCCGCAGACCATGGCGGCCACCTGCGTGTCGAACAGCGGCTCGGGCACGGCGCCCATCAGCTTATGGAAGATCTCGATGTCCTGCCGGGCCGCGTGGAAGACCTTGAGGACCTGCGGCGCGAGAAGGAGCCTGAAGAGCGGGGCCAGATCGATGCCGTCGCCCAGGGGATCGATGGCCGCCGCCTCCTCGGGTCCCGCCACCTGCACCAGGCAGAGATCGGGCCAATAGGTACGGTCACGCATGAACTCGGTATCGACCGTCACGAATTCTGCCCGAGCCTGGCGCTCGCAAAACAGCGCGAGCGCGGCCGTGTCGGTGATGAGCTTCATGCACGCGGTGCTATACACGCAAAACGCGAGAGGTGAAAGACGGGAGCCTCGGCCTTCCGGATGCATGATTCGCGTGGAGAAGCCATCAGGGAAATTACGGATGCGTGAAAACTGGCTTGGCGGGACGGTTTTAGTTCCTCGGTAAGGTTTCCGGATTTTCATTCCGGGAACGGGATACCAAGCGATGGAATGGCAGCAGCATCTGCAGGAGCGCGCGGCGCGCTACGCCGATATCGCGCGCACGGCAACCGATCGTCGCCGCCGGGTACAAGCCAAGCTGACGGCGGGGCAATATCAGATGGCGCTCAGCGCCTGCAATACCACGGAATTCGATGCGGACTGTCCCTTCGCGCCTGACCATTGGATGCGTCAGGGATGCCGACGCGCCCGGACCGGATCCTGCGCCATCGTCCCCGACGCCGAGCAGCCCACCGAGCAAAGAGAGCAATCGCCCGACGCGGCCTGACGCGCGCCACGCGAGAGCACGCGTGCGTGGGATTGGATCAATAGTCGGTTTTATGCTGAAATTGAGTGAAAACATCACCGGAGGGGGTGATGCCTACCGAACGCGACCTATTGACGATCCTTAACCGGCTTTACGACTCGGTTCAGGCGCAGAGCGACTGGCCACAGATTCTTGATCTCGTGCACGAGACCTTCGACGCGCGCGGCAGCCAGCTCCTGTTCATGCCGGACCAGACCGGCCGCCACCTCACTAACGAGGTGAGCACCACCATCGGTCAGAACCTATGTGACGAGTATGCACGTGATTATTTTTCCATCGATCCGCGGATTCTGCGCGTGCCGAGCTACTTCGGCTCAGCGAAGCGCTGCATCGAGCTCTATCCGGCCGACGCGTTCGAGAAGACAGCGGTCGCAAGCTTTCTCGACCGATCGGACGTCCAGGCCCGCTGGGCCACCATCGCGCCATTCAGCATAGGCGGCGACAGCTTTGGATTCTTCGCGGTCATACGGCAGCGTCACAAAGGCCCGTTCACGGAGGCCGATGCGCGAGATTTCCAGCACCTTGTGCCGCATGTGCAGCGTGTGCTCGAGTTGCAGGCGCGCATGGGTGAGCTAGCGTCCCGCGCGCAAACATCGGAGGCAGCCCTCGATCGCATCGGCTCGGGGGTCGTCTTTGCTGATTCGGAGGCACGCATCCTTTTCGCGAACGCGAAGGCGCAGCTCTTGCTGAACGGCCAGGATGGCGTGCTTTCGTCGAGCCAACGTTTAACCTGTCGGCTCGGCGACGAGACCGCGACATTGCGTCAGGTGATCCGCACCATCTCTGACGGACGTGTCACCGGCGGATCGGGCCCCAACATCCTCTTCGCCTCGCGGCGGTCGGGCAAGCAAGCATTGGTGCTGGTGGTGCTTCCGGTGCCCCGCGAGCACGCGGCGGCAAAGCTGACTCGAGGTGCATCCGTTGCGGTGTTTATCCTAGATCCGAGCGAACGGCGGCTCACGCCAGCGGTGGTACTGAAGAAGCTGGGCTTCACGCCCGCGGAGGCGCGTCTTGCGGCGGAACTCGTCAAAGGCGATCGCCTCGAGGCGATCGCGGAAAGATTGGGTGTGGCCAAAGGTACCGTTCGCAGCCAGCTGCTGCAGTTGTTCCGGAAGTCCGGGACGAGCCGGCAAACCGAGCTTGTTGTTTTCCTAAACCGTTGCTTCACCGTGGACCTAAAGCTCGGCGATTGAGCCGGCTCTACCATTTGGTAGATGTGGCCCTCACCGTGCTGATGTTCGGCTGCTCTCATCATGTTTAACTCACATGGGAGGGCGACCATGAACTTCAGGTTCCTAGCAGTAGTGCTGTTTCTTCTTCCGATCGCGCTACCAGCGATTGCTTGTGATGAAGACGACCCAGAGGATTGCGATCAGGTCGAGTACGAGGATATGGCGCGCGACAATTACAATTCCGCGGCAGATGCGGCGGAAGAAGCGGGTAACTACGCGCTCGCAGATCAGCTCCGGCAATTGGCCGAGCAGGCCCAGCAGAACGCTCGCTCTCTCAATTCGCTCAATCCCGGCGCTTATGTCGGTGCGCCGAGATACAGCGCACCGGCGGTCGCGGCGCCACGCTACAACTACAACTCGACGGTGAGCGGGCGATCGTCTGGCGGCGGCGGCGTGCCCCGAGCAGGCTCGGTGCGTTGATCAAGCGCTGGGTGAGCGTGGCGGCACTGGCTCTTGTCCTATCGCCGTCGCCGACAGTTGCGGCTGATTCGACGTCATATCCGCAGACGCCGGCGAACCCGCGAACGGCGGCGGAGTGCGTCGCGTTGGCGCAGGACTACAATCGTGTGCGTGCTCTTCTGTTGCAGCATTACGATAACCTCGGAATGGGGCGGGGCCCGCAAGTCGCAGCCGGTCCATGCTGCAAGCAAACAGCAGCCTCGCCTGGGTGGTGCCGAACATTCCAAAGTCACGCCGCCGTATGGGAGGCGATCCAATGCGCCGACATCGCTAAGGACAAGGCCACCGCCGCCTGCAACCGGGCGGTGGCTATCGCAGATACGCAAGCGAACCTGTCGCTCGACGACGTCGGCCCTTACGTAAAGACCGCGGCGGCGTTGAGCGGTCGAAATGAACTCGAGACCGCAGAGAAGCTCCTCAAAGTCCTGAGCATCGGGGAGGAGCTTCGAAGCTGGGCGACGGTCGGCAATTCCACCGCAGAATTGCAGGGACTGGTGCAAAACTCAGCGGAGCGTGCCATTTCGTTCGACGGGACCATTCCTTTCGTTCTCGACAGCGAGAAGAAAAGGCTTAAATACGTCTCGATTGCCAACGCCGTCATCCGAGAGTGGGCGGCCCGAATGTTGAACAGCGCCGGGATCATCCACACCGATGTAGTCAGAGCGTTCAATGAGCGCATGAATACATTGGAGCGCGAGTTCCCCGGGATTGCGCGCGGGGCGACACCTGCTACCTCGTTGCCGCTGACGAATGCCGGGCCGGCGACTCCGGCCGGCGGAAACTGCCGAGACGCGATCGAGCGAAAGATTGGCGAATGCGACGTAGTGGCGGCGAAGGATCCCCAAAGGCGCGCGAACGATTTCAGTTTCTATCAGCGCTGTCGCGCTCGATATGCTGACGAGCTAGCGCACTGCCGCTGAGCGCGTCAACGCCGTACCCAAATTTGCCCACATAATCCTCGATCATCAGAAGTCGCCGCGTCGGGCCCGCTCGCCGCTCGCTGCCTCGCTTGACAAGCCGCGGGATTCAGTGCGTTCTCCCGCCTCCGCGCACGCGACCACGCCGAGACGAGACCGATGCACGCCTATCGCACCCACACCTGCGGCGCGTTGCGCCTTGCCGACGCCGGAAAGACTGCGCGCCTCTCCGGCTGGGTCCATCGGAAGCGCGATCACGGCCAGCTGCTGTTCGTCGATCTACGCGATCACTATGGCGTCACGCAGACCGTGATCGACGTCTCCAGCCCGATCTTCAAGCAGGCGGACGCGCTGAAGCTCGAGAGCGTCGTCACCGTCACGGGCACGGTGGTGAACCGCTCGCCTGAGACCGTGAACCCGAAGCTGCCGACCGGCGAGGTGGAGGTGCAGATCGCGGAGATCGCGGTGCGCTCCGAGGCAGAGCCGCTGCCGTTCCCGGTCAACACCGACGCCGAGTATCCCGAGGAGATGCGGCTCAAGTACCGCTTCCTCGATCTGCGCCGCGAGGCGATCCACCAGAATATCATTCTGCGCTCGAAAGTGATCGCCTCGATCCGCCGGCGCATGATCGAGCAGGGCTTCACCGAGTTCCAGACGCCGATCCTGACCGCGAGCTCGCCCGAGGGGGCGCGCGACTACTTGGTGCCGAGCCGGCTGCATCCCGGCAAGTTCTACGCGCTGCCGCAGGCGCCGCAGCAGTTCAAGCAGTTGCTGATGGTCGCGGGCTTCGACCGCTATTTCCAGATTGCGCCCTGCTTCCGCGATGAGGCGAGCCGCGCCGACCGCTCACCCGGCGAGTTCTATCAGCTCGACCTCGAGATGTCGTTCGTGACCCAGGAGGACGTGTTCGCGGCACTCGAGCCGGTGCTCGGCGGGGTCTTTGAGGAATTCGGCCGGGGCCGCCCTGTCACCAGGCCGCCATTCCCCCGCATCCCCTTCGACGAGGCGATGCTCAAATACGGCACCGACAAGCCCGACCTCAGAAACCCCATCGAGATGTGCGATGCGGCGGAAGTATTCCGCGGCTCCGGCTTCGCGGTTTTCGCGGGCGCGATCGAGAAGGGAAGCGCGGTGCGGGCGATTCCGGCGCCGGGCGCCGCGAGCCGCCCGCGCAGCTTCTTTGACAAGCTCAACGACTGGGCGAGGGGCGAGGGCGCCCCGGGACTCGGCTACATCGTCTTCGCGGAGGGTGCCGCCAAGGGGCCGATCGCGAAATTCCTGGACGCGCCGCGTCTCGACCGGTTGAAGACGCTCGCACGGGTCGGGGAGGGCGATGCCGTGTTCTTCGTCTGCGACAAGCCCGAGCCTGCGGCGAAGCTCGCGGGTGCCGCGCGCATGCGGATCGGGCGCGAACTCGGCCTGCTCTCCGAGGGCGAGTACCGCTTCTGCTGGATCGTCGATTTCCCGATGTACGAACGGGACGAGGAGACCGGCCAGATCGTCTTCAGCCACAATCCGTTCTCGATGCCGCAGGGTGGGCTCGAGGCGCTCACCACCCGCGATCCCCTGACCATCAAAGCCTACCAGTACGACATCGTCTGCAACGGGGTCGAGCTGTCCTCGGGTGCGATCCGCAATCACTTGCCGGAGATCATGTACAAGGCCTTCGAAATTGCCGGCTACCCCGCCTCCGAGGTGGAGACGCGATTCGCCGGGATGCTCAATGCGTTCAAATACGGAGCCCCGCCCCATGGCGGATCGGCGCCTGGCATCGATCGCATCGTGATGCTCCTCGCGGAGACGCCGAACATCCGGGAGGTCGTGGCCTTCCCGATGAACCAGCAGGCAGAGGACCTGCTGATGGGAGCGCCTGCGACCGTCCCGCCCGAGCGCCTCAAGGAGCTGCACATCAGGGTGGTACTTCCGCCTCCTTCCAGAGGATCTGCCGTCTAAGTTGACGTTGAACTTGCGCATTACCGTGGAAGTCCCTATGATTCCAAACAGAGTCGCGATTTGTCGCCTCGGGTTGGGCGGGAGCGGCGAGGATGCAGCGGTACCTTTGGGTGCTATTTCCCGCTCTCTTGGGCGGGTGCGGGCTTCCGCCGGCCTTGGTGATTGCCTCCTATGCGGCGGACGGCGCCAGCTACATCACCACCGGTAAGAGCGTATCGGACCACGGCATTTCCGCGGCAACCGGGCGCGATTGTGCCCTCCTGCGCATGGTCGAGGGCAAGTCCATGTGCCGTGACGAGCCGTCGGAGCGCGCCGATCCCGCGCCCGTCGAGGTCGGCCAGCAGGCGACCGTGCCGCCCGACGGCAGTCCCGCCAAGTCCGCCGGCGATCGCCACCGCTACCTCGTGCTCGGTAGTTTCGCCGATGTGCGGAACGCCGAGCGCCTGGCCAGGGATCGCCGCGACGAGCCGATCACCGTGGTGAAGACCAGCATCGGCGGCCGGGTAACCCACCGTGTCGTCGCGGGTCCGCTGACCGACCATGAGGTGGCCGAGCTGCGCCACCGCCTCTCCAGGGAAGAGCAGCCGCGCGCCTGGGAGATCGCGTCGCTTCCGCCGGGCGCCTGAGATCGGGCTACAGCCGCTGCACCAAAGTGGGTATTTCCCTCGGTTTATGTTAAATGCTTGCGCGTCGGGCGCAAGACCCCCATGATCTCCCAAAGAAACGCGGGGACGTCGTGAAAACAGGGGGAACGACGCATGATTCGGCACCGCTATCTATTGGCTCTGACCCCGATCCTACTGAGCGGGTGCGCGATCCCGCCGGCGATCAGCATCGCCTCATACGTCCTTGACGGTGTGAGTTACGCGGCGACCGGCAAGAGCGTCTCCGACCACGGCATCTCGCTCGTAGCCGGGCGTGATTGCGCCACTTGGCGCGTCCTCAAGGGCCAGAATCCCTGCCAAGGCGAGCCGACGGAGATCAGGGACCCGGCGCCGGTTGAGGATGGTCAGCAAGCGACGCTGCCGACCGGCGAGCCGGCCATATTGGCGGCAGGCACAGGCGCGCCGACGGCGGGCTCGCCGAGCCAGCGCTATCTGGTCCTGGGGAGCTACGATAGCCGGAGCACGGCCGATCAGGTCGCGGGCGAATACGCGGACGCCAAGGTTGCCGTGCTCGACGTGCAGGTCGGCGGGCATGCAGCCCACCGCGTGGTCGCGGGTCCCCTCAGCGAGACCGAAGTCGCGGAGTTCCGTCAGCGGCTCGCGCCGCATGACGGCCAGCGCGCCTGGGAGGTCAGCCAGCTTGCGTTAGAGCCGGCGCCTCGGCTCGAGGCGGCGACTCCGATCGAACGACATTGAGGCGCGATACCCGGCGCCGCTTTTCGTCGTACATCGCCATGTCCGCGCGGTGCAGCAGAACCTCTTCGTTTTCGTTCCCGTCATAGGCGACAACGCCGAAGCTCGCGCGGATCACGACGGGCTCGCCATCGATCAGGATTTTGAGATGGCGGATCGCATCCTCGAGACGTGCGGCCTTGGCAACCGCGCTCGCTAGCGTGGCGCCCACCAATAGGAATCCGAATTCGTCGCCGCCCAGCCGTGCCACCGCGTCGGTACGCCGGACCTGTCGGACTAGGCTCGCCGAAAGCTCCCGGAGCACTCGGTTGCCAGCATTGTGTCCGTGTCGATCGTTCACGTCCTTGAAGCCATCGAGATCGCAGATCATGAGCGCACCCGACGGTCCACCCAACCGGACGGCCTCAAGAGCTCGCGCGAGTTCAGCCAGGAAGCCTCGGCGGTTGAGCAGCCGCGTGAGCTCATCGGTGATGGTGAGACTCTCGACATAGGCGAGCCGCGCCTCGAGCTCGGCCACCCGCCGCTCGGCGGCGGCCATGCCGGCGAGCGCCCAGGTGAGGAGCAGCTGGGACCCGTCCGGCATCGATCCGTCGGGGGTGCGCTGCATCCGGCGCGAAACCGGGGTGGATATCGGGTGAACCTGTGCGGACAAACCCATCAGAAGCACTCCTTGGCCGCCCGACTGAGGCGAGCGGGTTTGACAGTGCACGCGATGTGCCAGCCCTAAGTATTTGATAAAAACTGACACTTGGTCCTGCTCTCGGCAATAAATGCCGCAGGAATTCCGGCCCGCCTGGTTGATTGTGCCGAGCCCGGAGCTATGCGGGCATCAAGAGAGTCTGTCGCGAGGCTCCCGACCCGCGAAGAAGGCATCGAGGTTATCGAGGGCGCGGAAGCCCATGGCTTCGCGGGTCTCCCGGGTTGCGCTGCCGAGATGCGGCAACAGGAACGTATTCGTGAGCGTGCGGTATTCCGGGTGGAGTCTTGGCTCATTTTCGTAGACGTCGAGCCCAGCCGCTGCGACTCGACCGGACTTCAGCGCGGCGATGAGGTCGGCATCCCTGATCACCGCGCCGCGTGCGGTATTGACCACGATCGCCCTGGGCGGCAAAAGCGCGATTCGCCGCGCGTCGAGAAAGTACCGGGTCTCCGGCATGAGTGGGAAATGGATCGAGAGTATGTCGGCGACCGCCAGCAGATCCTCGGCGTCCGCGTAGAAGATCGCGCCGGCCTCGTCCTGCGGCGAGAGCCGTTGCCGGTTGTGATAGTGCACGGTCATTCCAAAGGCGCGCGCCCGAGCCGCGACTGCGCGGCCGATCCGTCCCATCCCGAGGATTCCGAGCCGCTTCCCGCCAACGTGGATGCCGAGAAGGTGGGTGGGTGCCCACCCTGTCCAGGCATCGTCTCGGATCAGCCGCTCACCCTCGCTCGCGCGGCGTGCGGCGCCGAGTATCAACAGCATCGCGACGTCAGCGGTCGCGTCGGTCAGCACGTCCGGCGTATTGGTGACGACCATGCCGCGCGCCCGCGCAGCCGTCAGGTCGATGTGCTCGAAGCCGACCGAGAAAGTTGCGAGCATCCGGACGCTCTGGGGCAAACGCGTGATCGTGGTGGCGTCGAGCCGGTCGGTGGTGGTGCAAAGGATCGCGGCCGAGCCCTCGGCGGCACGCACAAGTTCCTCCCGGCCATAGGGCTCGTCCGTCGCGTTGAGACGCGCCCGATAGTCTCGCTGCGCGCGGGTCTCGACCGCGGCGGGCAACTTGCGGGTGATCAGCAGATGTGGTTTTTCGGCCATGTGGGGATGGAGCAAGGGCGAGGGCGCTGATACTACCTTAACGGACTTCGGCGTGTCATACTGCTGCGCCGCAGTGACCGGCAGTTCGATCATTTTTTCGGTTTCCGGCCAATGACATACATGACGAGCCGCTCTCTCGCTCTCGCCGTCGGCTTGGTGCTGGCCTGGTCCGGAGTCGCTTTGGCGACCGAGATCTCTCCGCACCGCGCGCTCTATAGCCTCTCGCTCGAATCATCGAAGGCGGGGAGCGGTGTCGTCGATGCAAGCGGAGCGATGATCTACGAGTGGGGCGAGACCTGCGATGCCTGGACCGTGCAACAGCGGTTCCGCCTGCGGCTGGTTTATGAAGACACCGATCCCGTCGAGCTCAGCTCGACGTTGGTCTCCTGGGAGTCCAAGGACGGCCTGCGTTACCGGTTCAACGAGCGCCGTCTGCGCAACGGCGAGCCCGACGAAGAGGTGCGCGGCGAGGCACGCCTCGACGGTCCCGGGAAAGGCGGCAAGGCCGATTTCACCAAGCCCGACAGCACGACGCTGACCCTCGCGCCGAGCGTGCTGTTTCCGACCGCGCACACGCTCCTGCTGATCGAGCGGGCGCTCGCCGGCGACAATTTCCTCTCGCGCGAGGTCTTCGACGGCGCGACCGAGGACAACGCGAGCCAGATCAGCGCCGTGATCGGTCCGCGCATCGATCCTCCCGCCAAGAGCGACAAGGCCGCGGCCGGCATCAAGGACAAGGACCAAGGATTGAAGAGCCCACTGATCGAGCGGCCGTCCTGGCGGGTTCGCCTGGCGTTCTTCCCTGCCGATGCCAAGGCGGACGAGCCCGATTACGAGTTGGGGATGCGGCTTTACGACAACGGCGTCTCGGGCGACATGTCGCTCGACTACAGCGACTACGTGATTCGCGCCAAGCTCGACGAGATCGAGCCGCTGTCGAAGCCGGCCTGTTGAGCAGCTATCGCCGGTGCGGCGGTCCGCTGCCGGCGGCGAAGAGATCGGGCGGATCGGCTCGCTCGGCATCGACGAGCCGGTCGCCGCCGATGCCGATCAATCGAAATACCGTGCCGTCCGCCGCTTCGCGCAGCAGCCCGAGACCTGCGCGATAGAGCACCTCCGCGCGCTGAGTCGGATCCGTGAGCGCGCGGCTCCGCGTGATGATCTTGAACCGGTTGGTCTTGAGCTTGAGCGTGACGCCGGCGGCGGCGAGGCCGTGGTCGGACAGTCGTTTCGCAAGCTGCCGGGCGAGGGGCTCGAGCTCCTCGGCGAGCGCCTCGGGCGCCGCGAGATCGCGGTCGAAGGTGGTCTCGACCGAGATGCTCTTGGTTGGCGCGTCCGTCACCACAGCGCGGTCATCCTCGCCGTGGGAGAACCGATAGAGCCGCCTTCCGATCGCGCCATAGCGGGCAACGAGCTCGCGCTCGGTCCGCTCCCGGAGCTCGCCGATGGTGCGGATGCCGTCGCGGGCAAGCCGCTGCTGCAGCGCCGCGCCCACTCCCCAGAGAAGGCCTACCGGACGAGGTGCCAGAAAATCGAGCGCCTCGCCGCGGCCGACCACCGCGAAGCCGCGGGGCTTATCGAGGTCGGAGGCGAGCTTCGCCAGGAATTTGTTGTAGGAGAGGCCGATCGACACGGTGATCCCGGCCTCGCGCTCGATGCGCCGGGCAAGCAGCGCCAGGGTGCGCGCGGCCGGCCCGCCGTGCAGGCGCTCGGTGCCGGAGAGGTCGAGGAACGCCTCGTCGATCGAGAGCGGCTGCACCAGGGGCGTGACGCTCTCCATGAGCGTGCGAACCTGGTGGCCGACCGCCCGGTACTTCGCCATGTCGGGCCGGATCACCACCGCGTCGGGGCAGGCCTCCAGCGCCCTGAACATGGGCATCGCCGAACGGATGCCGTGGAGGCGCGCGACGTAACAGCACGCGAGCACGACGCCTCGGTGCCGGCCGCCGACGATCACCGGCCGATCCAGCAGCTCCGGGTGGTCGCGTTTCTCGACCGTCGCATAGAAGGCGTCGCAATCGATATGTGCGAGGCTGAGCTCGGCGAGCTCGGGATGCTCGATGAGGCGTGGCGATCCGCACTCGCCGCAGCGCCGGTCTGGAGGGGCTTCCGGAGAGAGCGCGCCGCAGTCGCGGCAAAGCGTGGTCACGGGCGCTCCGCCACGGGCCAAAGCCACGCCGCGCCTCTCACGCCGCTGGAATCACCGAACCGCGGCGCCACCAGGCGGGTCGCCACCTGGTCGGAGAAGACGTAGGTGCCCCAGAGCGCGGGCACGGTCTGGTAGAGCCGCGCAATCTGTCCGAGGCCGCCACCGAGCACGATCACATGGGGGTCGATCAGGTTGATGACGGTCGCAAGCGCCCGGGCGAGACGATCCTCATACCGCCGGAGCGTGAGGTCGGACTGGGCGTCGCCAGCATCGGCGCGCGCCGCGATCTCCGCCGCACTCAGCTTTCCTCCCGTGCTCTCGGCGTGGTCGCGTGCCAGGCCGGGTCCCGACACGAAGGTCTCGATGCAGCCGCGCTTGCCGCAGTAGCATAGCGGGCCCGGCCGCTCGTCGTCGCGCGGCCAGGGGAGCGGCGAATGGCCCCATTCGCCCGCGATCGCGTTGGGACCCGAGAGGAGCCGCCCGCGCACCACGACCCCGCCGCCGACGCCGGTGCCGAGGATAGCACCGAACGCCGTCTCGGCGCCGGCCGCCGCGCCGTCCAGCGCCTCTGAGAGCGCGAAGCAGTCGGCGTCGTTGGCGAGGCGCACCGGCCGGTCGAGCGCCGCCGCCAGGTCCCGGTCCAGGGGGCGGCCGATCAGGCAGGTCGAATTGGCGTTCTTTATCAGCCCGGAGGCCGGCGAGAGGGTGCCGGGAATACCCACGCCGACCGTGCCCTGGACCCCCAGCTCACGCTCGAGGGTCTCGATGAGCTCGCGGACCACGCGGATGATGCCTTCGTAGTCACCGGACGGCGTCGCGACCCGGCGGCGATATAGGATCATTCCCCCAGCGTCGAGCGCGGCAACCTCGATCTTCGTGCCCCCAAGATCGATCCCGATGCGCGGGATTTGCTGCGCCGCAGTCGCGGGGGGGCCTGGGTCGGACATGGTTGAGACGGCGTAAAAGTTACGAAATCTTAAGATAAAACTTGATAAGGCTGAACCCGGGATCGGGCATAGTGCCTCGTGAGGCGAAAAATGCCCGTTGTTTGTGGTGTAGAATGCACCGGTGTGTGACACGGGAGCCAGGGGGCGCTCGGACACATCTGGCAGGCCTGGAGGCTCGAGCGTCCGATGACCAAGCGGGTCCTCATTGTCGAAGACAATGACCTCAACATGAAGCTCTTCCACGATCTTCTGGAAGCGCATGGCTACGATACACTGCAGACCAAGGACGGCATGGAGGCGCTCAGGCTCGCGCGCCAGCACCATCCCGACCTGATCCTCATGGATATTCAGCTGCCGGAGGTGTCGGGCCTCGAGGTCACCAAGTGGATCAAGGAAGACGACGACCTCAAGGCGATCCCGATTATCGCCGTCACCGCCTTCGCCATGAAGGGCGACGAGGAGAAGATCCGGGAGGGTGGTTGCGAGGCGTATATCGCCAAGCCGATATCGGTGGCGAACTTCCTGCAGACGGTGGAGCGGTTCCTCTCGTAAGGCTCTGGCCATGTCAGCGCGCGTACTGGTAGTCGACGACGTCGAGATCAACGTCAAGCTCCTCGAGGCGAAGCTCGCGAGCGAGTATTTTCAGGTCGTAACCGCCTCGGACGGCATGGCGGCACTGGCGCAGGCGCGCCGCGAGCGGCCTGACATCGTGCTACTCGACATCATGATGCCGCTGATGGACGGGTTCGAGGTCTGCCGCCGCCTCAAGGCTGACCCGGCGACGTCCGACATTCCCGTGGTGATGGTCACCGCTCTCTCGGATTCCGCCAACCGGGTTCGCGGGCTGGAGGCGGGCGCCGACGATTTTCTCACCAAGCCCGTGATCGACGTGGCGCTGTTCGCGCGCGTGCGCTCGTTGGTGCGGCTCAAGCGGATGACCGACGAGTGGCGGCTGCGCGAAGAGACCTACGGCCGCCTGGCGGCACTCGCGGACGGCGAGGCGAAATCATCGGAGGACAATCGGCCCGCACGGATCATCGTATTCGAGGACCGGCCGCTCAGCGCGCAGCGCATCCTGGAGACGCTCTCGACCCACAGCGTCATGCACGCGACGCGGGGTGTCGACGCGCAGACCGCCGCCGCCACCGGCGCGGACCTCATGGTGCTCGCCCTTTCGGAGCGGGAGGACACGTTGCGCCTCGTCGCCGAGCTTCGCGCGACCGAGGCGACGCGGAGCGTGCCGATCCTGCTCATGGGCGAGGTTGATGAGCTGCCGCGCCTTGCCAAGGGTCTCGATCTCGGCGCCACGGACTATCTGGTCCGTCCGCTCGACCGCAATGAGCTCGTGGCGCGGGTGCGCACCCAGATCCGCCGCAAGCGGCTGCAGGAGCGGCTCCGGGAGACCTATCAGCGCAGTCTCTCCATGGCGCTCACCGACCCCCTTACCGGTCTCTACAATCGGCGCTATCTCACGGCGCACCTGGAGGGATTGATGGCGCGGGCAGCCGCGGGCGCCGAGGGGCCGGCGCTCCTCGCCCTCGATATCGACCGATTCAAGTCCATCAACGACAGTTTCGGCCACCCGGCCGGCGACGTGGTGCTCTGCGAGATTGCCCAACGCATTGCGCGAAATGTCCGGCCGTTCGATCTGGTCGCGCGCTACGGCGGCGAGGAATTCGTAGTAGTGATGCCGGAGACACCGATCGCCGTTGCGACCGCCGTCGCCGACCGCCTGCGTCGCGCCATCGCCGACGAGCCGATCGTCTCGCCGGACATCCCGAAGGGAACCCCGGTCACGATCAGTATCGGGGTCGCTGCGACCCTGTCGGGCGGCCGCGACAGCTCGGCGGCCCTCGTGAAGCGGGCCGACGACGCGCTCTATGCGGCAAAGCGGATGGGCCGGAACCGAGTGATGACGTCGCCGGAGACAACGGAGGCCGCGACCGCCGGCGTCTTGAAGGCGATCGGCTGAAACGAAACAGGGCTCCCGAGGGAGCCCTGCAATCTCTCCATGCCGTGCCTCGCGGCTACTTGATCTTGCCTTCCTTGAAGATCACGTGCTTGCGCGCGACCGGGTCGTATTTCTTGAGCTCGAGCTTCTCGGTCTTGGCACGCGGGTTCTTGCGCGTGACGTAGTAGAAGCCGGTGTCGGCTGTGCTGACGAGCTTGATCAGGACGCTGCTGGTCTTGGCCATGGTTGGAATCCGATGCGATCAGGTGGAGCGCAGAATTGGGCCGGACAATAGCGGCGGCAGGCCGTCTGTCAAGGTTGGTGGCTCGGCGCCCGTTCCGCCAGGTAATCGAAGGTCGTCATGGCGTGGACGTAGAACACGGCCTGCAGGTCCTCGATAGTGACGTGCTCGTCCGGCCCCCCCATGCCATAGGCCACCGGCCCATAGACTATCGAGGGAACCGCCTTGTACCGGTAGAACCGGGAGTCCGAGAACCCGAGCCGCATGTTGCAGGCCGGTACCCGCCCGAGATAGGCGGCGGCATTGGCCGCGGTACGCGCGACGATCTCGTGAGCGGGGTCAGTCCAATTGGGCTCGGAGCTCGAAAGCAGCCTGACCTCGACGCCGGGGAGCCCGTCCAGCCGGCGGCGGATCTCCGCAAGCACGTCCGCGACCGCGAGGCCCGGCGGGAAGCGGATGTCGGCGCGGGCGGTCGCGCGGTCGGGGATCAGGTTCACGCTGATGCCGCCCTCGATGGTGCCGATGTTCACGGTGATCCTCTGGAGCGCCTCCGTCTCGCCGGCGCCGGAGGTGCGCTCGGAACGCGGACCCGCGGCCAGGATCGCGCTCCGGATCGCCTCGGGGATTGGACAGGAAAAGTCGCGCAGCCGGATGAGCTGCGCTAGCGCCTCCATCATTCGCTCGATCGCATTGTCGCCGAGGTGCACATGCGCGCCGTGATGGCTCTTGCCGCGTGCCTCGAGCTCGATCCAGAGCTGACCCTTCTCTCCGAAGCGCAGCACCTCGGGCGAGCCCGCGTCGCCGCTGATCATGGCGTCCCCGAGGGCGTCGGGCTCGTGGGCGAGGAGGTGCTGCGTGCCCCAGCGCCCGCCGGTCTCCTCGTCGCCGACCAGGGTGAGCACCAGCTCGCCCGCGATGGCGTCGCGATGCCGCGCCAACAGAAGCGCGGTAGTCACGGCGGCTGCGAGCCCGGCCTTCATGTCGGCGGCGCCTCGCCCATAGAGGCGGCCATCGCGGACGATTCCGCCGAAAGGATCGACCGTCCATCGCGAGCGGTCTCCGGCCGGAAACGTATCGAGATGGCCGTTGATCACGAGCCGGCGGCCGGGTCGCGCGCCCGAGAGATTGGCGATCAGATTGACCGCGGGCTCTTTGGCGACGACGCGCCGGACTGCGATCTCGGGCGCGGCAGAGAGCTTCCTCTCGACCAGCATCGCGACCCTGCCGGTGTCTCCCGGGGGGTTCTCGCTGGGAGTGCGGATCAGATCCGCGCAAAGCTCGGCGATGGCGCCGAAGCTCGAGCGCACCTCGGCCTCGAAGCGCTGCCGCTCGGCGGTACCCATCGCCGATCAGAGGAGGCCGAGCGTCGCCACCCGCTCGCCGGTCGAGACGGTCGAGAGCGTGGTCGCGCGCACGAAGACGCCTGGCTCCGGCGCCAGCACCGTCTCGACGGTGTCGCCGTAGATATCGACGATGCGCGCGAGCGGATCGCCGCGGCGTACCTCGTGGCCGAGCACCGTCAGCGTGTGCAGGAGGCCGCCGCGCTGCGCGCGGATACCCAGAAACTCCCGCATGATGTAGGAGGTCGCCGGCAGCCGGCGCTCGTCCGCGATCATGCCGAGGCCGATGAGCGCGTTCCGCACGCAGCGCGCGCCTTCGTCGATCATCGCACGCTCGAGCTGACCACCTTCGCCGATCTCGAACGTGAAGGCGGGCACATTGGCCTTGGTCGCCTCGACGCAGAGGATGCCTGGGCTCACGTACATGCCGATGTTCGTCTTCATGATGTAGCCGGGGGCGGCCTGGCTCGCGAGCCAGTCAGCGGCTTCCGCGGCGGCGCCGAGCGACGGGCTGGGCAGGATCGCGATCGGCACGTAACGCCCCCCGCGCGTCGGCGTGTGGATGTCGATCGCGCAGGAGCAGCGGCGAATCAGCCCGAACAGCGTCGCGGCCACGATCTGCGCGAGATTCCCGCGGGGATCGCCGGGGAAGCAGGTCCAGGCGTCGATCGGCGCCTGGTCGAGCGGCGACTTCATGAATTGCGAGATCGGGATGCGGTGGTCCGCATAGAATGCCAGCGGATGCTGCACGGGAACGCAGACGATGCTGCCGGCGAGCGAGCGCGGATCGAGCGGCGCGAGGGCCTCCGACAGGATCGCGACGCCGTTCACCTCGTCGCCGTGGATGGCGGCACCGAGGTAGAGGCGCGGGCCCGGCCGGATCCCGTTGATCGCGACCACTGGAAGCCTGACCTTGGTGCCGTCGGCGAGCTCGACAAGGTCGATCTGCAGGCGCGCGCGGCTCCCGGGCGCGACGGTCGTGTCGCCGATCATTAGGGGCGTGGGGTCGTGGCGGGTGATGGAATGGCTCACGGCGTCTCTCGCGCGGTCGGCAAATCGTACTTTGCCATCAGGCCGTCCACCAGCGCGGTGGCGCTCTCCCAGTCGTAGGTCCGGTAAGCGTTCGCGATCGTAAAGTGTCTGGCGCCGCTGTAAAACATCTCGTACTGGGTGTGCCTCGAGGCGAACTCGGAGCCGATGCTGTCCCAGGCGAGCTTGAAGAGCTTGACCCGGCCATGGGCATCCGTGTTGGCCGAGAGCTGGGTCTTGCCGATCAGGCTCGCGATATCGGGGTTCGCGAAATCCTCTGACGAGGACGGCAGCATGATGACGCCACCACCCGCGAGCTCTCGGATCGACGCCACAGCCTCCAGATAGATCTGCTGCGCGAGTGCGCCCGCCGCATAGAGCGTCGCGCGGTCCGGCACGAAATAGGGGCCGTAGGCGCTGCCTTTCACCTCCATGGCATGGACGGAGGCTTCGATCATGCCCGCCTTGGCAGCGAGCAGGCCCAACGCGTCGCGTACCTGCGGGAAATCGATGGTGCCGATCGTCTGGCAGATCCGCCTCGCGAGCCCCGCGAGGTACCGCAGCTTCACCGCGAGCCGGATCTGCGCCTGGTAGTTCTGGTAGGAGTGCGCGGGTGTGGCGTGGAACTGCGCGAGCGACATCGCGGGATTGCGGTGCACGAACACGCGTTCCCACGGAATCTTCACCTCGTCGAAGTAGACGATGGCATCGTTCTCATCGAACACCGATGAGAGTGGATAGTCGAACCGCGATGCGGCCGCCGCCTCGTAGGATTTGCGCGACAGCAGCTTCAGGCCTTTGGCGCCGATCGGTACTGCCGCGGTAAAGGCGTATTTGGCGTCGCCCTCGCGCACGGGACGCAGCGAGGCCACCAGCACCTCGTTGGCGAACACGGCCGAAGTGCCCAGCATCTTGGCGCCCTTGACGGTGATGCCCGTGCTGTCCTCGTCGCAGATCGCCGCGGTCAGGAATTCATCCGCTTGCTCGCCCGTGGGCTTCGAGCGGTCCGCCTGCGGATCGATGATGACGTAGGCGAGGTAGAGGTCGCGGTCGCGCGCGTACTCGTAGTAGTCCCAGATCGCCTTGCCGCGCCCGGGCCCATGCTCCTCGAAGAGGTCGCGGCCCATGGCCATGGCGGCGACGCAGGAGGCCACGTGATCGGGCGAGCGGCCCATGAAGCCGCAATGGAGCTCCGACCAGGCCGTGAGCGCCTTCCGGCGCAGGACCAGCTCCTCGTAGCAGCGCGGCAGCTGCCAGGCGCGATTGGCGCGGACGGATTTGCCCGGCACCTCGAAGGTCATCAGCTCGGGGTTCGCCGCCTGGAAATCGTAGAGAGCGCCGACCGTCGCCGCGGCATTGCGATAGGCCGGGTGAATCGTCACGTCCTCCACGGCGCGGCCGTCCAGGAAGACGGTGCGGCCGTCGCGGATGCTCTGGAGATGCTGTTGGCCGGTCTTGATCACGCTCGGCTCCCCCCGTGCTCGGCGGCGATGATGGCAGGTTCGGCGGGCGCGGTCGATGATCGCGCTTGTCCGGAGGCACAAACCGACGCAGATTGGAGCGAGGGGCAACGGTCGGGGATTGGCCCGATCGCTCGTGGCGCGAGAGGTCGCCGGGAAGGGGAGAGATTGGCATGTTCGGACTACTGGCAAGGGCGATGCTTGTCTGCGCGGTGCTCGCCGGTGCGCTCGCGGCACCGGCGCGCGCCGAGGATGCGTTCGACAAGATCAAGCAGCGCGGCTCGATCGTCATCGGCGTCAAGAACGACTACCGGCCCTGGGGCTTCGTCGATCCCTCCGGCAAGATCGTCGGCATGGAGATCGACCTCGCCCAGGACATCGCGACCAAGCTCGGCGTGAAGCTGGAGCTGATCCCGGTCACCGGCGCGAACCGCATGGAATTCCTCAACCAGGGCCGCATCGACCTGATCCTCGCGACCATGGGCGATACGCCCGAGCGCCGGAAGATCGTCGGCATGATCGAACCCAACTACTACGCCGGCGCCACCAACGTGCTGGCGCCGAAAGCCGCCGGACTCAAGCAGTGGAGCGATCTCAAGGGGCGCAAGGTCTGCGCGGTGCAGGGCGCCTACTACAATCGGCGCGTGAGCCAGCTCTATGGACCAGAGCTCGTGGTATTTCCGGCGGTGCCGGAGGCGATGAGCGCACTGCAGGGCGGAAACTGCGTCGGCTTCCTGTTCGACGATACGCTGATCGTCTCGACGCTCTCCGCTGGCGATCCCAAATGGAAAGACTACGAGATGCCGCTGGTGAGCGAGGACCCGCAAGCCTGGGCCATGGGTGTGAAGCTCGACGAGCTCAACGCGCCCTTCGGCGAATTCCTGAAGAAGCTCAGCGTCGACTGGCACAAGTCGGGTACGCTGATCGAGCTCGAGAAGAAATGGGGCATCAAGTCGAGCCCCTTCCTCCAGGAGATGCACGAGAAGTACAAGAGCTGAGGCGCGCCGGCGCGTGCCTCGGCGCCGGTGACGGAACCCGAGGATGGAGCGGATCGCCGACTTTTTCCGCTGGCTGAACGACGCCCGCGGCATCAACTTTTCCATCTTCTACGATGCACTCGACCGTGCCCGCTTCCTCGAGGGACTGTGGACGACAATCGAGCTGTCGCTGATCTGCACCGGCTTGAGTCTCGTCATCGGCGTCGTCGGGGCCTGGCTCCAGGGCTCGGGTCTCGGCGTCGTGCGAAAGGCGGTGCAGGCCTACATCCAGTTCTTCCGCAACACGCCGCCGCTGGTGCAGCTGTTCTTCTTCTATTTCGCGGTCGGCAACGAGCTGCCGCACGTCCTGGACGCGCACGGCATGCTGGTGCCGCCGATCGGCAACATCGGCTGGGCGATCCTGTCGCTCTCCCTCTTCGCTGGTGCGTTCAACATCGAGATCTTCCGCTCGGGCATCGAGGCGGTGCCGCGCGCCATGGTCGAGGCCGCGGAATCCCTTGGGTACAGTCGGCTTGGCGTCTATTGGCACGTGCTGCTGCCGCTGTCCTTCCGCATCAGCCTGCCAGCGCTCAATAACAACCTGGTCAATCTCGTGAAGACCACGACGCTCGCCTACGCCATCGCGGTGCCGGAGCTTCTCTACGCGGCGGCTCAGATCTGGTCGGAGGTGCTGAACGTCCGCGAGATGATGAACGTGCTGCTGGTGACTTACGTTGCGCTGGTGGCGGTGCTGGTTGCGATCATGGGGCGCTGGGAGCGCGCGCTACGGATCCCCGGCTACAGCCCATGAGCGAGCTTCCCGTCCTGCTGGCACCGCGACCGCTGCTCTCCGGGGGGCGCGACCCCGCGAGTGGCCTCTTCAACGGCACGGTGCTCGCCAGTGTGCTGGTGGCGCTCGGCATCTCCATCACCATCGGCGCCGCCCGCGCCCAAGCGGGCGTGGTCGGCGCGCCCGGCGTGGCAACCCTCCTGGTCAAATGGGCGCCACTCATCCTAGAGGGCTTCCTGTTCAATCTTCTGGTGAGCGTGCTCTCTATGCTCGCCGGCACGATCCTCGGTGTCTGGCTTGGCCTCACCAGGGTCTCGCAGACCGCTATGCTGCGGCGGGCGGCAAGCGTGGTTATCCAGTTCTTCCGGAACGCGCCCTGGCTGGTGCTGCTCTTCTACTGCATGTTCCTGCTGCCGTTCTCGATCGCGCTGCCGTTCGCGACCGTGCCGCTGCCGGACGTGGCGAAGGCTGTGATCGGACTGTCGCTTCCGGTGATGGCCAACGTCGCCGAGATCGTGCGCGGCGGCGTCCAGTCCATTCCGCTGGAGCAATGGGAGTCTGGCGAGGCGCTCGCCTTCTCGCGACGCCAGATCCTCTGGATGGTGATCCTGCCGCAGTGTCTCCGGCGCATGATCCCGCCGTGGATGAACCTCTATGCCATCCTCACGATGTCGACGACCTTGATTTCGGTCGTGGGTATCCAGGATTCGATGACGCTCGCCCGTGCCGCCCTGGTCGCGGAGGGTCGCACCGATCTCTTCATCCCGATGTATCTGATGCTGCTCTCCTGGTTCTTCGTCTACTGCTACCCGATCGCCCGCTGGACCGCCGTGCTTGAGCGGCGCTTCCGGGTGCGCATCTGACGCGATGCCGCACGACGCCGAGGCGCTGGTGGTGCTGAGCCGGGTCGAGAAGCGGTTCGGCGACCTCGTGGTGCTGCGCGACATCTCCTTCTCGGTCGCGCGGGGCAAAACGGTTTGCATCATCGGTCCCTCGGGCTCCGGCAAGTCGACCCTGCTTCGCTGCGTCAATGCGCTCGTGCCGGTCTCCAGCGGCTCCATCAGGATCGACGGCATCGAGGTGAACGATCCTGCGCTCGACAAGATCGCGCTCCGTCGCAAGGTCGGCATGGTATTCCAGCAGTACAATCTGTTTCCGCACCGCACGGCGCTGCAGAACGTGATGATGGCGCCGATCCACGTGTTGAAGCAGGACCGGCGGGAGGTGGAGGAGCGGGCGCGACGTCTGCTCGCGCGGGTGCGGCTCGCGGACAAGGAGCGGGCCTATCCGGGCGAGCTCTCCGGCGGCCAGCAGCAGCGGGTTGCGATCGCCCGCTCGCTCGCCATGAGCCCGCTGGTGATGCTGTTTGACGAGGTGACCGCCGCGCTCGACCCAGAGACCAAGAAGGAGGTGCTGTTCACCATTCGCGAGCTCGCTGAGGACGGTATGACCTGCATGATCGTCACCCACGAGATGGGCTTTGCGCGCGAGGTGGCGGATCACGTGTATTTCACCGAGAAGGGCGTCATCGTCGAGCATGGCCCGCCCAGCGAGCTGCTGGTCAATCCGCGCGAGGAACGGACGCGGGCCTTCCTCGATCAGGTGCTGTGAGGATGCCATGAGCGAGCCGGCGCCCCCCTCGAGACGGCGTGACCGCGCGCGAGGAAACCGGTCGACCGGTCCGAGCCTGGCGCCGCTGCCCCGGTTGGTGAACCGTATGCCGCCTGTCGAGGTGCTCACGGCTGAGCAGGTCGAGCGCATCCTCGAGGCGGCGTTCCGGCTCATGGAGGAGGGCGGGCTCGAGATCCGCAGCGCCCGCGCCCGCGCGATCTATCGCCGCAACGGCGCGGAGGTCGACGAGGCCGCGCACATCGTCCGGCTGCGGCGGGAACTCGTGGAGGCGAGCCTCGCCCATGCTCCGGAGCAGTTCGTGCTGCGCGCGCGCAACCGCGAGCGGGATCTGCACGTCGGTGGCGACGTCGTCAATTTCGGACCGGTCTCTGGCGCACCCAACATCACCGATCTCGAGCGCGGTCGGCGCTACGGCGACATGGAGGCCTTCCGAGACATCCTCAAGGTCACCCACATGTTGGGCGTCCTGCATTGGCAGGGCGGCGTGGTGGTCGAGCCGGTCGATGTTCCCGTGCCCGTGCGGCATCTCGAGATCTATCGCTCGCACATCGAGTGCGCCGACACAGTCTGGCAGGCGCGCGGGCTCGGCCGGGTGCAGGCGGAGGACGCGATCGCGATGTCGGCGATCGAGCACGGCTCGACGCTCGACGACCTTGCGCGGGAACCGACGCTGCTTCTGGTCACCAACGTGAACTCGCCGCGGCGAGTGGACGAGGAGATCCACGAGGCGATCACGACGCTCGCCGAGTACGGGCAGTGCGTCTGCATCACGCCCTTCACGCTGATGGGAGCGATGGCGCCGGTGACGCTCGCGGGCGCGCTCGCGCAGCAGACCGCCGAGGCGCTCGGCATTCTCGCCTATGTGCAGATGGTGCGGCCGGGCACGCCGTGCATCCTCGGCGGGTTCACCTCGAACGTCGACATGCGCACGGGCTCGCCCGCCTTCGGCACGCCCGAATACGTCAAGGCGACGCTTGCCTCGGCGCAGATCGGCAGGCGTCTCAAGATACCCGTGCGCACCAGCGCGCCGAACGCCTCCTGCGCCGTCGACGCGCAGGCCACATACGAGACCGGCTTCTCGCTTTGGGCGGCGATCATGAGCAAGTCGCATCTCATCATGCATGCCGCCGGCTGGCTCGAGGGCGGCCTTACGGCCTCGATGGAGAAGATCGTGGTCGACGCCGAGATGCTGCGCGGCTGGGCGGAGATTTTGAAGTCGGTCTCGTTCAGCGACGACGATATCGCGGTCGATGCCGCCATGGCGGTGCCGCCGGGCGGACATTTCTTCGGCTCGCCGCACACGCTCGCGCGCTACGAGACGGCGTTCTACCGGCCGCTTCTTTCGGACTGGTCGAATTTCGAGAACTGGCGCGACGCCGGGTCGAAGGACGCGACCGCGCGCGCCCGCGACATCTGGCGTCGGCTCAAGGCGCAGTATGCGCCGCCGCCTCTCGACCCCGCGGTACACGAGGCGATTGGCGCCTATGTGGCGAAACGGCGGCTGGAAATCGGCGGCTGATCCGGCATTCCGCCTCGACCGCCCGCAGAAAGTCACTTGATCGCGGCCGCGCGCGCGCGTAGCTTTGCGCTGTAAAGTGAGCGGAGCCCGGGCGATGAGGGATCTCGAAAAGGCGCTGGCGGACATCAGCGAGATCCGCAGCCAGATGGCGCGCGACCTCGAGTTCCGCGGCTATGGGCCCGCCACCCTGGCAGCCACGGGAGGACTTGCGATCCTGTCGGCCATCGGGCAGGCGCTCTGGCTGCGGCATCCCCTGGACAGCATCGGCGCCTACATCGCCCTCTGGGGCACGACGGCCGCGGTCTCGGTGGTGCTGATCGGCCTCGACATGGTGATGCGCACTCGGCGCATCCATTCCGGGCTCGCGCAAGAAATGATCTGGTCCGCGGTGGAGCAGTTCCTGCCGGCGTGTGTCGCAGGTGTGCTCATCACGGCGGTGCTGCTGCAATACGCCCGCGAGGATCTCTGGATGCTGCCGGGTCTCTGGCAGATCGTGTTCAGCCTCGGCGTGTTCGCGTGCTGCCGGTTCCTGCCCCGGGCGATCTTCGCGGTCGGTATCTGGTACCTGGTGGCGGGACTCTTTTGCCTCGTGTTCGCGCAGGGCGCCGAAGCTCTCTCGCCCTGGGCCATGGGTGTGCCCTATGGCGCGGGTCAGCTGTTGGTCGCGTTGGTGCTTCAACGCTCCGCCGGAGATTCCGATGAGCGGCTCTAGAGGTGCCCGGGCGCGCGACGGCCGTTTCGCCTATGAGGGGCTCGATCGCGTAATCCACGAGCGCGCGCGGCTGAGCGTGCTCACGTCGCTGGTGGCGCACCCGCGCGGGCTGCGCTTCGGGGACCTCAAGGAGTTCTGCCACCTCACCGATGGGAACCTGAGCCGCCACCTGCAGGTGCTGCAGGAGGCAGGATTGGTGGAGATCTCCAAGGGCGTCGAGGCTAACCGGCCGCAGACACTCTGCCGGATCACGCCCCAAGGTCGCCGACGCTACCTCGACTATCTTGCGGTGCTCGAGCAAGTGGTGCGCGACGCCGCGGGCGCCGGCAAGGCCGAGCCCGGAATGCGGGCTCCGCGCAAGCTGGCACCGGCCTGAGCCCGCGAGGACAGGAACCATGACAAGCACGTTGCCGGTGCCGTCCGGTCTTCATGTCGCGATCATCATGGACGGTAACGGCCGGTGGGCGGTCCGCCGCGGCCTGCCGCGGACCGCTGGCCATCGCGCCGGCGTCGAGGCGCTGCGCCGGGTAGTGGAGAGCGCGCCCGATCTCGGCATCGGCACGCTCACGCTGTTCGCCTTCTCCGCCGCCAACTGGCGGCGTCCCGCGGAGGAGGTCGCGGCGCTGATGCGGCTGTTGCAGGTCTATATGCGGGCCGAGACCCGTCGGTTCGCGGAGAAGGGCGCGCGCCTCACTGTCATCGGGCGGCGCGACCGTTTGAGGCCGGGTCTGGTCCGCGAGATCGCCGAGGCAGAGCAAGCGACGTCCGGCGGCCGCAGGCTGCACGTGCGCATCGCGCTCGACTACTCCTCACGGGAGTCGATTGCCCGCGCGGCCGCGCGCTGCGCTGCGGAGTCGGCGACCGTGCCCGACCATTTCGGCCGGTTGGTCGCCCAGTCGCCCGAGGACGACGGCGCTGCGGACGTCGATCTGCTGATCCGCACCGGCGGCGAGCAGCGCCTCTCCGACTTCCTGCTCTGGGAATGCGCCTTCGCGGAGCTCTGGTTCACCGAGCGGATGTGGCCCGAGTTCGGGGCGGAGGACTTGCGCGCCGCGGTCGCCGAGTTCCACCGGCGGGAGCGGCGCTTCGGCGGGCTCGGCAGCGCCGCCGCGGACGCCGCCGCGGCGCGTCTCGCCACCGGCTGAGCTCAGGCAGCCTTCGCGGTAGCACCTGCGAGATCGACCAGCGCGGTCCAGTTTCCCAACGAGATGAAATGCGCGAACACCCAGGGCAGCCAGCCCTTTCGCCGCCATTCCAGGAAGGCGCTGTCCGGCAGGCCCGCGAAGCGGTCGCGGTCGATGACGTGGAAGCCCGTGACCGCGAGCTTCTCGCCGGAATTGAGGGTGATGTCCGCCTGGTTCGGGATCAGGAGCCCGCGCTCGCTCAGCTGCTCGACGAAGCTCTGGGTGCTCGTGTAGTCGCGCTGGAAGACCGCGCAGAACTTGAGCGCGTCCTGCACGAGCGGAGTGGGCTTGCCGCCGCTGAAGAGGGGCCGGTTGCCGCCGTCCTCGATCGCGCCCGAGGTCTCGTCGATGCAGAGCGTGTACTGCTGCTTGTCGGCACTCTCGTGGAAGATGAAGGGATAGCGTCGGATATAGGCGGGGATGTAGGTGCTGGGCCGCCAGTCTCCAGCGGCATCGACGAACAGATTGTGGTCGCGCCGGACGCCCACGACCGACAGCGCGGCGGCGGCCGGGGAGGGCGTGAACACGATCGGGTAGTAGCGTGCGGCCGCCTCGAACTCGCTGCCGTTGAGCAGAACCGCGTGGCTCGACCGCGCGAACTCGAAGCCGATCCTCTCCTTCAGCGATTTCCCAGCGTGGCGCGCGGCGTCAAGCGGCGTCAGCGAGCGGTAGAAGAGTGGAAAGCGAGCCTCGGCAGCTGCGGCTGAATCTCCCGCGCCGCCACTGCCGGTCGCGAACCGGTCTGCCGCCGTGCCTGCGGTTGCAGATTTCGATCCTCCCCTGGGTGCCATGCCCTGTCCCGAATGCTGGAGTTGGCGAGCTGCTCTTGATACCAGAGGCGGCACGGCTTCGTAAGCCCGCATGCGAGGGCGGGCGGCAGCTCGCCTAAGCTATTGAGACCTCAGCGGCCCTTGAGCAACCTCAGGAGGTTGGCATCGGTGAGGTCGATGCCTTCGATGCGTGCGCCCGTGAGGTTCGCGGCGCTCAGATTGGCGCCCCGGAAAATCGCCCGCTGGAGGTTGGCGCCGCGGAAGTCGGCATGGCGGCCGTCGATGCCCTCGAGCCGAGCCTGGATGACGCGACCGTTGGCCAGCATCAACGGGCCGAGGTTGCTGTCGCGCAGGTCGGCGTAATTGAGCCGGGCGCCCTTCAGGTTGATGCCGCGCAGGTCGGCGTTGGCGAGCCGGCAGCCGCGGAGATCCGTGCCCTCGAGCTGGGCTGCCTGGAGGGCGACGCCCTCGAGGTTCATGCCGTAGAAGACTGCGTTGTAACCGACCAGCGCCGGCAACTTGCGGCGCGTCAGGCTCTCGACCTTGCGCAAGTCGAAGCCGCTCACGTCCATCGGCGCGCCCTCGGCGCCGTCGGTGTTGGCCCAGAGCTCGTGCCGCTTGAGCAGCTCCTCGATCGAGGCGCCGAGCTCCTCTATGGGTCGTCCCGCCTCCGATTTCGTGAGTGCGCCCGTCATGTCGGCGCCGTCGGTCTCGACGTCGATCAGGGCGGTGTTCACCAGCACCGAGTTCCGTAGGCTGGCGCCCCTGAGGTTCGCGCCGGAGAGATCGGCGCCCTCGAGATTGGCGCCGTTCATCGTGGCATTGCGCAGGTCGGCGCGGACAAGCTTGGTATCGCGCATCATCGCGTCGGTGAAGTCCGTATGGACGGCGACCGAGCCCGAGAGCCGCGCCTGCGTGAGATTCGCGTTGATCATGGTCGCGCCCACGAGCACGGTCGAATCCGGCTCGACCGCGATGTACTCGATCTCACCGCTGCGGGTCTTGCGCGCAAGCCGGCCGTCGCGGAGATCGGCATCGAACATATTGGCGCCGCTCAGATCGGCCTCGCGCAGCGACGCGCCGCGCATGTCCGCGCGCACCAGCGAGGCGTTGCGCAGGTTCGCCCGCGACAGGTTGCAGCCGAAGAGGCTCGCACCGTTGAGGTTCGCGCCCTCGAGATTGGCGTCGCAAAGGAAGGCTGCCGACAAGTCGGCGTCGGAGAGATCGCGACCGGCCAGCTGCACGCCCGTGAGATCGCGGTAGGCAAGCAGCGCCCGCTGTCCACCCGGCCGCGCCTGATGATAGAGGTCGCTCCGGCGCAGAATCTGCTCGAGCTCGGCGGGACTGATGGGGTCGCGCGGACGCAGGACCGAGGCGGGGTGAGCCAGCATGGGCGGCACCCTCCCATGGCTGCCGTTAAGGGTGCCTTAACGACGCTTCCGCTTGAGCAGGCACGTAAACCCGTGTTCGTTGTAGTCTCCGAGCCCGCGTGCCGAGGCATGTTTCGACAAGGGGAGAGGCGAATGCCGCGCAGCGCATTCTGGGCATTGCTGATCGCCGCCTCGATCGGTCTTGGTGCGTGCGGCGGCCCCCCGGTGCGCCCGGACCGTATGGCGCCGCCGCCGTCGGCCGAGACCCAATTCCCGGCGGACTCGCTTTGGCGGAACGCCGTCGCCCTCAGGGACGTCAGCGGCGGCGAGCCGGTGACGGAGGATTCCAACATCGGCGACGACCAGCTGCGGCAGTCCGTCCAGAGCGCCCTCCAGGAGTACGGTTTGCTCCAGAGCGACGAGCGGCAGGCCCGCTTCCGGCTCGACGTTCAGCTGGTGCACCTGAGCCATCCTGCAGCCGGGCTCGACCTCACGGTCAACTCGCAGGTGCGCTACACCGTCACGCGCAAGGACACCGGAGGAGTGCTCTTCAACGACCTGGTCAGGGCATCCTTCACCGCGACTATGGGCGAGGAGTTCATCGCGTTTCTGCGGTTGCGGCTCGCCAAGGAAGGCTCGGTCCGCGCGAACATCGCGGCGTTTCTCGAGCGGCTGAAGGCGATTCCGGTGACGGGCCCGCCGAAGCAGTCGGCCGAGCTGCCTCAGTAGAGGCACATGACGTTGAGGAGCGCTTGGCGCTTTTCCCGGGTGACCACCGCGAGCGCGCGCTCGATGGCGGCCGGAACCTCCTCCGGCCGGGTCACGCACTCGCCGTAGCCGCCGCTCGCCTCGACCAGCTTCTCGAAGGGCGGCGTCGGCGACAGGTCGGCGAGCAGCCGTCCGTCGTCCTCCGCGGCGACCCCATCCCGGTACATCGCGAGCGTCGCGCGGCGCACCGCGCCATAGAGCTGGTTGTTGAACACGACCGTGAGAATCGGCAGCCCGTGCTTGGCGGAGACCCAATGGCCGACAGTCGGGTTCGCGAAGACGTGGGCCCCGTCACCGAGCGTCGCCACGACGAGGCGGTCGGGCGCCGCGAGCTTTGCGCCGAGCGCCGCGCCGAAGCCCCAGCCGAGGCCGCCCGCGGGACTGAGGCCGAAATAGGTGCCCGGAAGGTCGCGGGGACAGAGTTCAGCCAACAGCGGATACTCGTTGACGACGATGGCCTCCTTCGGAAGCAAGTCACCGAGACACCGGCTCAGCCACTCCGGCCTGATTCCCCGTTCCTTGCTCGCGGCCGTGGCGACCGCCTGCCATTCCCGCCGGATCTGCGCCGCACGTGCCACGAGCCGCTTGCGCCGCTCGGCGATCCCGGGCTCGGCGGGCGTGGTGAGGCGGCCAAGCGCAGCTTCGAGCGCACGCAGAATCACCGTCGTGTCTCCGGCGATGGCGATGTCGCTGCGGTAGCTGCGCATGGGATAGCGCGCGAAGCTCGGGTCCACGCCGAGATGCGCGACCCGGCAATCCGCCGAGGGCGGCTGGTCGAGCTGATTGATCCACGGTACGTCGCAATCGACCACGAGGATAAGATCCGCGTCCTTTACCAGCGGCCCCGGCTTGAAGCCCTGGCACATCGGATGGCTCCAGGGGATGCAGACGTAGCGGTGGTTGTACGGGATCACCGGCAGCGCGAAATGCTCGGCGAGGTTCGAGAGCGCCGCGACCGCCTCGGGGGTGCGGCCGGAATTCGCCGCCACAATGACCGGGCGCTCGGCGGCCACGATCATTTGCGCCAGCGTCTCGACGGCGCGGGGATCCGGGTAGGGTGCGGCCGGCACGGCCCGCTGCACGAGCGGCGCGTTGCCGCGACGCACGGCACCGCCGATCACCTCGCGCGGCAGCATCAGGTAGGCCGGTCCGCGCGGCGAGGCCATCATGATCTCCATGGCGCGCGCCACCACGTCGGCCGCCTGCTCGGGCATGCGCATCTCGTAGTCCCACTTCACGATCTCGCGCACCAGGCCGGCCTGGTCGAACATCTCCTGCGCCCAGTGGATGTGCCGGCTGCGTCCGCCGTGCGCCTCGCCCTCCGTGATGGGCGTGCGCCCCGCCAGCAGCAGCATCGGTATCTGGTCGCGACTGGCGTTGATCAAAGTATTGAGGGTGTTGCCGGTGCCGACGGTGGTGTGGACCATCACGGCCTGCGGCCTGCCGGTCACCACATAGACGCCGTGCGCCATCGAGATCGCGGTGTTCTCGTGCGGGATCACCATCGGCGTGGGCACCGCGACGCCCTGCCGGCTCGAGCGCGCGAAAGCCTCGACGATGGGCGCGAAATCGGTGCCGGGATTGGCGAAGAAATAGTCGATGCCATGCGCCTTGAGTGCGCGCAGCAAGACCTCGGCGGCACTGGTCTCTTGCGGTGTGGGGCTCGTCGCTGGCGCGGTATTCATGGGAGGTGCGGCTCTTGCGGATGGGCGGGTGCTTCTCTCATGCCATGATTTCCCATTAGAGTGTTAGCGTGTTCTGGCGCGGGATTTTTCGCGCGAAATTGATCCCGGAGGCGGCGATGCGGATCCTGGTACTGGGCGCGGGTGCGATTGGCGGCTATTTCGGCGGTCGGCTCGCGGAGGCGGGCGTGGAGGTGACCTTCCTGGTGCGCCCCCAGCGCCAGCAGCGCCTCGCGGCGGAGGGCCTCGTGGTGATGAGCTCCTCAGGCGATATCCGCCGCAAGGTCGACACCGTGCTGGCGGGCGGAATCAAAAGCCCCTACGACGTCGTGCTGCTGACCTGCAAGGCGTATGACCTGCCATCGGCCCTCGATGCGATCGCGCCCGCCATGGGACCCAAGAGTGTGGTGGTTCCCATGCTGAATGGGCTCCTGCATCTGGAGACGCTGACCCAGCGCTTCGGACGCGAGCGCGTGATGGGTGGCGGTTGCTACATTGGGGCGATGCTGACGCCCGAGGGTCACGTGCAGCAGATGGGCGATCTCAGCGTCCTCACCTTCGGCGAGCTCGACGGCACGCGCTCGGCGCGCGCCCAGGCGATAGCAGCCGAGTTTCAGAAGGGCAAGTTCACTACGGTGCTCTCCGAGCGTATCGTCCCGGAGATGTGGGAGAAGTTCGTCATGCTGACGACGCTCGCTTCCATCACCACGCTCACCCACTCGAACCTGGGCCAGATCCTGGAGGCACCTGAGGGTGAGCGGACTATCCTTGCGCTTCTGGCGGAGTGCGAGGATGTCGCGAAGGCGAACGGCTATGCCGTGAGCCCCGAGGCGGCGGCGCGCACGCGCAGCATTCTGACGACCCGTGGCTCGCCCTTCACCGCGTCGACCCAGACCGACATGGACGCTGGCGGGCGGACCGAGGGCGACCACATCGTGGGTGACATGGTCCGCCGCGGTGAGGCCAAGGGCGTGGCGACGCCGCTGCTCAAGGTCGCGCTCTGTAATCTTCAGGTCTATGAGCTGAAGCGCGCGAAGCGCAAGTAGCCGGATCGTGCCGGGTCAGGCTGAGACGCGGCCGGCCGCGCGGATGCGCGGCGGGACCCAGCGCCAGAGCAGCAGCGTATAGAGCAGCACGCCGACGTAGCCAGCGGCGAACACCCAGAGGGGCAGCGGCCAATAGAGCACGCTGTTGATCCAGTTCGCGATCATCGGCGGCGGCTCGGCCGAGCCGGCGTCCGCTCGGAGCGCATTCTCCCAGATCGTGAAGAGGCACGCCTGCCCGAGCACGGCCTGGAGGGCGACCATCGCGAGGCTCAGCACATGGGCGAAGCGCCACCAGAATTCGCGCACGAACTCCCAGCTGAGCCATTTCCCGGCTGGGATCGCCACGAGGCCGAACACGTTGAAGACGACGATGGCAAAATGCGCGAACAGGATCAGTGTCGCGGCGATTTCGGGCGAGAGCGGCATGGGACAAGCTCCTCCGCGCGTGAGGCGCGATCAGACCAAGCCAAGGCCGACCAGCATCACCAAGATCGTGGCGAACATAAGGTAGAGGCAGAGGAGGGCGATGCTGCCCAGGCCGAGCGCACCTGACGCGCGCATGAGCCACGGTGCTGCACATCGTCCAAGCGCTTGCGAGATCGACCCGCGTCCGGGCTGGTTCAGCATCGGAGCCCCTCTCGACACCTCGACGTTCTGCCTTCTAGGCGCCCCTGCTGCGGCGGCATCCCCGTCGCCGGTCGCAGCAGTCCCAACTTGTCGCAGGCAAACTCCCGTGAGCCTATCGCTTTACACGGGGGCGAGCCGTAGTTGCTCACCCGAGGCGGACCAAACGAGGCCCACCGTACTGTCGGTGCCGGAGCCGGCACACGACTCCAGGACAGCCGGCAAGCGGAGGTGGGTGATGCGGGGGCGCAGACCTGGCAACCTGCCGGGCGGTCTCGACAACCCGTCTGCGACCGCACGCATTCCGATCAGTGCCTGCAGCTCGGTCAGAACGAGCCTATTGACCGGCAATTGTTCAAGGCCTATCCGCGGTGCGAGAAGGTGAAGCGCAAGCTCGACCGTGGCACGTGCATCGACGACGCCGGTGGCGTGACGAGCCAGTAGCATCTCTCTCTGACGGTGGCGCGCCGCCGGCTCCGAGACCACTGCGGGCCGGTGGTCGCTTTGCCCCATCCTTGGCGTCGTCTTGCGCGGTTTCGTCGATGGCTTGGAGGAGAATTTCGGCGCCTGGTTGAACGCGACCACGCGATCGCGGCCGTTAACCCTATTTGCGTCCGGCACTTAAGAAATAATGCACCAATTGAGACCAAGGTCGACGCATCCGCCCGTGTGCAGATCCGAGGCACAGCCTCGATCGCCGACAGGGCGGAGTGGTGGGGCGCGAGCGTCTGTCCCGCAGCCCAAGGGTGGTCTGGTGAGCGCTGTACTGGAGCGCGGAATGTTCATGGTCTCCGGCGGGACGACAATCCCGGTCGAGACCCGAGGCCCTGCAGTATTTCTGGACGAGCCGGCCGGCGACCTCGGCGTGCTCGACTCTCTCGCGCTCGGCCATCGCGCGATCATCGGCCGCGTGAGCGAGAAGCAGCTCGACCTCTGCCTCAGCGGAGAGAATTTCGATCCCAAGACGCTTGCTGCCATGATCGAGCGGCTGGAGCGCGGACCGCCGGGCCTGCCGGTGCGCATCCGGTGGTTCCTCGGCGGTTGGCTCATGGAGAATTTTCCGGATGCGTCTGCGGCCTCGACGAGGCTCCGGCAGATCGCCTCCGAGGCTCTCGCGGTGCCGGAGACGCGGCTCAGGCTCGCGGCTCTCGACCCGGCGACGCCCTGCCCGCGCACCGGCAGCCTCTACGAGCTTTGGCAGCGACACGGTGGACATCTCACGAGCGAGTTCATTGCGGATGCTGGAAAGGCCGGCGTTCTCGAGCGCATGTTCGCGTTGGAGCATGACGGGGCGAAGGGCTGGATCGTCCGTTTCATGGGACATGGCATCGGCATCTTCGCGGCTCAGCAAAGCGACGTGGTGGGCCAAACGCTTTCCAGGACCTCGGTCGATCACGACTACACGAGCTGGGTCGAAAGCCATCACGCCTCCGTGCTCGAGACCGGCGAGAGCCGGTACGACCACGTCGACGCCATCCTCGCGACCACGGCCAAGCGGCCGACCCGCGTGCGTTACCGCCGCCGCCTGCTGCCCTTCACCAGCCAGCGCGGAAAGCCGCTCGTCGTCGGCTATAGCGCGCTGACGGGCGATCTCGCATTGCCACTGTAGGACTGCGGGCCCGACCCGACCGGGCAATGCCGCCGAAGCTCCTCGCTGCGCAGATTTGACTCAAATCTCCGGTAAAAACCTGGGCGCGAGGCCGTCATTTTAGGCCCTGGTAAGAGTGCCGGGAGGAGAATGGCGGCATGGAACCCGCAGATGCCAATGCGGCCTATGCCGAAGGTTATGCCCACGGCAGCATCCTGAAGCTGGCCATGCGCCAGGGCGGTCAGATGTCCGAGCGTGTGCGCGCGATACACGCACGCTACCTCGCGCAGATCCAGGTGACCCAGCCCTCCGAGGCCGAGCGAGCCTATATCGGCGGATTCCGCGACGCGGTCTCGGACAATCTGCCGTGCCCGCCGCTCGATCTCTCCGAGGCGATGCCGCAGCGGCGCGTCGCCTGAACGGACGCTCCTGCGTCCCTGCCCAGTTTAAAATTGCATCGCCTGCCGGGCGCCGCTAAAGAGGCGGCATGGCAGCCATTCGCGTCGGCATCGGCGGGTGGGTTTTCCCGCCCTGGCGAGGTGTATTCTATCCGCCGGGCCTGGCGCAGTCGCGGGAGCTCGCTCATGCGAGCCGGCAAGTCACCTCGATCGAGATCAACGGCACCTTCTACGGCGCGCAGAAGCCCACGAGCTTCCGCAAATGGTATGCCGAGACGCCAGAGGATTTCGTCTTCTCGGTGAAGGGTCCGCGCTATGCGACGCACCGGCGCGAGCTCGGCGAGGCCGGGTCCTCGATCGAGCGTTTCTTCGCGAGCGGCGTGCTCGAGCTGCGGGAGAAGCTCGGCCCCATCCTCTGGCAGTTCCCGCCCACCACGAAGTTCGATGCCGCCAATTTCTCAGCCTTCCTCGCACTCCTGCCGGCGGAGCGGGACGACCGCGCCATCCGGCACGTCCTCGAGGTGCGGCACCCGAGCTTCGCCGCACCGGAGTTCATCGCACTGCTGCGCACGCGGAAGGTGGCTCTGGCCTTCGTCGACGACAAAAACCGGCCGGCGATCCAGGACGTCACCGCCGATTTCGTCTACGCGCGCTTGCGTCGCTCGCAGGAGAATGAGGCCACCGGCTATCCGCGGCCGGCGCTCGACGCGTGGGTGAAGCGGTTCCGGACCTATGCAGACGGCGGTGAGCCTGCCGATGCTGCGCGTTGCCATCCCGAGGGCGCGGCGGTTGCCAAATCGCGCGACTGCTTCGTCTATTTCATCAACGGCGCCAAGATCCGAGCGCCCGCCGCGGCGACCGCCTTCATCGAGCGCCTATCGCGCGCGAATTAGGGACCGTCCCGTCAACCCAGGTAATCGCAGCGGAAGCCGTCGCCCCAACGCTTGAGGTAGCCCACCGAGGGCGAGGGGAAATGCATGGTGCAGAAGAGCGTCTCGGTCTCGCAGTAGCGCTCGAGGAAGGCGCGCCGCGTGTCGATCGCGCGCTCCGCATCGGTGTCGGCGCGGGTGAACAGTTCGGGATGCCGCGCCTGCAAGGGCGAGTGGATGAGGTCGCCGGTGAAGACCGCGGCCTCGCCCTTGCGTCCGATGCCGACGGCGAAGTGATCTGGCGTATGCCCGGGCGTCGGCAGCAGCCGCACATGATCGTCGACCTCGTGGTCGCTGGTGACGAGCTTCGCCTTCTTCGCGTCGATGATCGGCAGCACGCTGTCCTCCATCGCGGCAATGGGTTTCTCGCGATGGACGCGGTCCCAGTACTCGTATTCCTTCTTCGAGAAGAGATAGCGCGCGTTCGGAAAGGTCGGGACCCACCGCCCGTTCTCAAGCCGCGTGTTCCAGCCGACGTGATCGCCGTGCAGGTGCGTGCACATGACGTAGTCGATGTCCTCGACACCGATGCCCGCCGCCGCGAGTGCGCTCATCCAGCTGGGATCGCTCTTGCGGTGCCAAGCGGGCCGGTGCGGGTGGTTCTTGTCATTGCCGATGCAGGCGTCCACCAGCACCGTGTGGTGCGGCGTGCGGACCACGTAGGACTGGAAGCAGAAGATGACGTGACCGGTCGCGGGATCGAGCGCCTTGGGCTCGAGCCACGACCGGTTCTGCTCCAGGAGTTCCGGTGTCAGGCTCGGCAGGAACTCGCGGATCGGCGTGAAGCCGTATTCCTGCTCGACGATCCGATGGATCGTCATGTCCTCGACGGCATATTTCGTGCGCATCCCCGGCTCCAGTTGCTGCGGTCCGCGATCATAGCCTGGATTTCCCGAGCGCGGCACTTGTCCCGGCGCGACCTTGCCCTATCCTGCCGCTTTCAGATGCGGGAGCCACATGTCATTCGACGATCTGCCGGTATTGCCGCCTCTGATCCATCCTGACGGCGCCCGCTATGCCGCGCGGATCATGGAGCTTGGGCGGCGGGCGCAGGCGGAGGCGCGGTGCGTCCTCGATCAGCCCTACGGGCCCGACTATTGGCAGAAGCTCGACGTCTATCTGCCGACCGAGACCCTGGGCGCGAGACTGCCGGTGCTCTGCTTTCTCCCGGGCGGAGCCTGGATCAACGGCTGCAAGGAATGGCTCGCATTCATGGCGCCGGCGCTCACCGCGTTGCCGGCGGTGTTCGTAGCGCTCTCCTACCGTCATGCGCCCGCGGCCAAGTTCCCCGCACAGCTCGACGACACCGTCGATGGCCTCGCCTGGGTCTACCGGAACATCGCGCGCTGGGGCGGCGATCCCCGGCGCATCTACCTCGGCGGCCACTCCGCGGGAGGACACTTGGCGGCGCTGGCAGCACTGCGGTGGGATGCGCTGGCGGCGCGTGATCTGCCGCCGGACATCGTCCGGGCCTGCCTGCCCATCAGCGCCCCCTATGACCTCGCGAGCGACGACCCCGTGCGCCGTCAGAAGGTCGCGGCATTCCTGGCGCGCCCGGAGGATGTGACCGCGGCGAGCCCGATCGCCCATGTGAGGGGCAACCGCACGCCTTTCATCGTCGCGTGTGGCACCGAGGATCTGCCCGAGCTGGTCCCGCAGGCGCGGAAGATGGTGGCGGCGCTGACACAGGCCGGCGGTCCGGCCGAGCTCGTCTTGCTCGAGGGATGCAACCACTTCCGCACCCACGAGGACAGCGGCGTAGCGCATAGTCCCTGGGTGCGCCGGGTGAGCGCGCTGTTGCGTGAGGCCTGATCAGGGGATCGCGGCCACGGCCGATATCTCGATCAGCAGCTCCGGCATCGCCAGCTTCGCGATCTCGACGATGGCGCTCGCGGGCCCGTTCGCCGGGAAGTACTGCATGCGGATGTCGGTGATGCGGTCGAGCACGCCCATATCCGTCACATATACGGTGATGCTGACGACGTCCTGCATGTCGGCGCCATGGGCGCGCAGGATGGTCCGAATGTTCTCGAGCACCTGCACGGTCTGAGCGCGAACGTCGCCCTTGCCGACGATGCGACCCTCGGGATCGAGCGCAACCTGTCCGGCAATAAAGAGCAGCGGCCCGGCGCTCACGCGCACACTGTTGGAGTAATAGCCGCGAATCGGCTTCGCGACGCCGGGTGGGTTCGACGCAATCTTTCGCGGCTCCGTCATGATGTCTCCTTGCGCACCCGCCGGTCCACGCCGTGGATATGGTCGAGCGCCCGGTCTATGGCATCGATGATGCCGAGATAGCCCGTGCATCGGCAGAGATTCCCGCCGAGCTCCGCGCGTATCCGGGTTCGATCGGCCCGTGGCAGCCGTTTGACGATGTCGTAGGCCGTCGCGAGCATGCCCGGCGTGCAGAACCCGCACTGGAGCGCGTGGCACTCCGTAAAGAAACGCCGGATCGCCGCCATGGTCGCGTCGTCGCCGTAGCCCTCGACGGTGCGGACGTCGCGCCTGTCGGCGCTCACCGCCAGCATCAGACAGGATCGCATGGGCCGGCCGTCGATCAGGACAGTGCAGGCGCCGCACACGCCATGCTCGCATCCGAGATGCGTGCCGGTGAGGCGCTGGTCCTCTCGGACGAAGTCCGCGAGCGAGGTGCGCGGCTCCACGTCGCCGGAAACCTCGGTCCCATTGAGTCTGAGCGAGATCCTCGTCATGCGGCGACGGCCTCCTGCGCGGCCCGTAATACGCTCGCGAGGTAGATGGACCGATCCTCCGGTGAGAGCGCCGCACGGACGCCGTGGTGTCCGAGATCGGCCTCCAGTGCGGTCTCGACAACCGCCCTTGCGTCGCGCGGCCACCCGCGCATCTCAGCGACGGCGCGCGCGGTCTCCGACAACAGGAGCGGCACTTGGCTGCGGCCAGCGAGCACGCCGCGCGCGCCCGCTCCGATACCGTCGATCACGATCACCGCCACGGACTCCGCGAAATCGCCGGGTTTCGCGCTGACCTTGTAGTGGCCCCAGCGGAGCGTGCTGCTGGCGCGCGGGATTCTGATCGCCTCGATCATCTCGTCGGGCTCGAGTGCCGTCGAGAGCACTCCCGTGACAAGCTCCGCTGCCTTGATGCGCCGCCGTCCGCGCGTACTCGCGATGTCAACCTCCGCGCCGAGCGCAATCATGACCGGCGGCCAGTCGGCGGCGGGATCGGCGTGGGCGAGGCTGCCGCCGATGGTGCCGCGGTTCCGGACCGCGCGATAAGCAATGCCGCGGGCGACATGCTGGAGCAGGCCGCGCGCGACGTCGGGCACGCAGCCGTCCTCGATATCCGCGTGACAGACGCCGGCGCCGACTAGTTGGACGCCGTCCGTCGTCTCGACGCGCTGCAGCTCGGCAAGCCGGCCGATATCGATGACGAGCTCCGGTGTGGCGAGCCGGAGGTTGAGCATTGGCCCGAGCGACTGGCCACCCGCGAGCAGCCGCGCCCGCCCGGCGTTCTCTGCGAGGAGACTCAGCGCCTCATCGAGCGAACTTGGCCGCGCGTAGGCAAAGCTGGCAGGCTTCATCGGCGGTCTCGCGCCTTGCGAATCGCCGCGAGCACGCGCCGCGGAGTCATTGGCGTCTCCAGGAGCTCGGCGCCGAGCGGGCGGAGCGCGTCGTTGACCGCGTTGGCGATCGCGGCGGGCGGCCCGATTGCGCCGGACTCGCCGACACCTTTCATGCCGAACTCGGAGAAGGGGGAGGGCGTCTCCATATGGAAGATGCGGACGTCGGGAACGGACGCGGCGCCGGGAACGTGATAGTCGGCGAGCGTTGCCGAGAGCGGCTGGCCGCGCTCGTTGTAGACGGACTCCTCGAGGAGCGCGTTTCCGATGCCGGCGGCGAGGCCGCCGATTACCTGGCCCTCGACCAGCAGCGGGTTCACCATCCGCCCGCAGTCCTCGACGATGACGTAGTCGAGAATCTCCACCGTCCCAGTCTCCGTGTCGACCGCAACCACCACGCCGTGGACCGAATAGGAGAAGACACCGCCGTCGACCGCCTTGTAGCCGGCGATCGCGGTCAAGCCCTGCGGGTCGACGTTCGGCGGCAGGTCCTCGGGGTGGTGGTACCAGGCCCGGCCGATCTCGGCGAAGGAAACGCTTCCCGTGGGACCGACGACGCGGCCGTCGCGCACTTCGACCTCTGACTCCTTAGCCTGCAGGAGGTGCGCACCGATGCGTGCGATCGGACCCTTCAGGAGCTTGCAGGCGGTGGCGACGGCGCCGCCGCCGGAGACGGTGCTTCGGGAGGTGTACGTACCCGTGCCGGTCGTTGAGATCGCGGTGTCGCCGTATCGGAGCGTCACCTTGGCGGGGTCGATGCCGAGGATCTCCGCCGCAATCTGCGCGAAGATGGTCTCGTGGCCCTGGCCGTGGGAATGCACGCCGACGTCGATCACGAGCTCGCCGTCGCCGGTAAGCCGTGCCGTTGCGGGCTCGAGGCCGGGCACCAGCTCGATGCCCCAGGCGGAATAGCCGAAGGGGCCGGTCCCGTAGGCGGTCTGCTCGTAAAAGGCCGCGAAGCCAAGACCGATGCGCCGGCCGTCGGGCTCGCCTTGCCGCTGCCGCACCCGTACGCTCTCCACGTCCAGCATCTTTGCGGCGCGACGCATGGCCTCGGGATAGTCTCCGCTGTCGAGCAGCTTCTTCGAGACCGTGCGATAGGGCATCTGCTCCGGACGCACGAGATTGCGCAGCCGCACCTCGTGAGGTTCGCAGCCGACCGCGAGCGCGAGCGCATCAATCAGGGTCTCGTGCGCGAAGCAGACGCCGGGCCGCGCCACGCCGCGGTAGGGCTGCACCGGCGGCTTGTTGCTGGCGACGGTCACGGCGCGCGCCCGTACCGCCTGCAGGTCGTAGGGGCCCTGCATGTTGCTGGGTGCAGTGCCCGCCTCGATCCCGGCGGGCCACGGCCATGGCGAGTAGGCGCCGGTATCGCACCAAGCCTCGCAGTCGATGCCGAGAAGCTTGCCCCGCGCATCCGCATAGCCGGTAATGCGATACCAGTGGTCGCGGCAATTGGCGTCGCAGACGAGGTGCTCGTAGCGATCCTGGATCCAGCGGACGGGACGCCCGAGCCGGAGTGCCGCCCAGGTCACCGCCACGGTCTCGCCGTCGAGGAAGGTCTTGAGGCCGAAGGCGCCACCGACATCGGGCGAGATCACCCGGAGCCTCCGCTGGCTGATGCCGAGGAAGCTCGACAGTCCGATCTGCACGGGAACGGGGATCTGGTGCGAGACGTAGACGACGACCTCGTTGGTGCGGCGATCGTGCGAGGCGAGGCACGCGCGCCCCTCGAGGGGCATCGGCGTCTGCCGGTTCATCCGGACCTCACGCGCGACGACATGCTTGGCGCCCTTGATTGCGGCCTCCATGTCGCCGACGTCGAACCGCGTCTCGCAGAAGACGTTGTCGGTCCATTCGTCGTGGACGCGCGGCGAGCCGGGCTCGACCGCGCGCTTCATGTCGACTACGGCGTCGAGCGGCTCGTAATCGACCTCGATCTCCCGCAGGAGGTCCTCCGCCGCCGCCGGCGTCTCCGCGATCGCCATCGCGACGGCCTCGCCGGCGTAGCGGACCTTGCCGGCCGCCAGCACCGGGAAGTCTGCACCCTTGAAGCCTGGGAAGTTCGGGCTGGAGCGGATCGGCTTCACGCCCTCGAGGTCGGCGGCAAAGAACACGCGTGCCTCGCGTCCGCGCGGCTTGCGCGTGGCCTTGATCCGCGCATGCGCGTGCGGGCTCCGCAGGAAGGCGGCGTGCAGCATGCCCGGCAGCGCGATGTCGGAGACGTACTGGGCGCGGCCGAGCAGGAAGCGTTCGTCCTCCTTGCGCAGCAATCGCTCCCCTACGCCGCCCTTGGCCATCGCGGATCGCTCGGATGGTTGTGCCGACCGTTCGCGTGAGGCTAGAAGGCTTCGCCGCGCGAGTCCATTTTCTTGGCGACGGGGTCACGCGTCGGGAAGAGCGGAGCGCCGCTACACGTATTTCTTGGGAGCGCGCCGAGGTTCAGAGGCCCAGGCCGCCGGTGAAGCGGCGCGGCGAGCATGATGCGATGTCCTCGCCGGGCTCGCGGCCGAGCACGCAATCCGCCACCAGGCGCGCCGAGATCGGGCCCAGCGTGTAGCCGGCACTGCCAGGAATCGCATAAAAGAGACCGGGCACCGCCGCGCTCGGGCCGAGCACGCCGCAGCCGTCGACGTCCGTGTTGAGCCCAGCCCAGGTTCGGATCACGCGGAGCGCGCCGATCCGCGGCACGATGTGCTGCGCCAGCGAGACGTTGCCGATAATGCTGGAGAGCTTGGTGCGGGGAACCTCACCCGGGTCGCGCCGTTCCGCGGGCCATCCGCCGCCGATAACCACCTGGCCGGCGCTCAGCTGCTTCAAGGTGATGCGCCGGTCGGCGTGCTGCACCAGATGGCCGATAAAGGGCGCCGTCGCCTCCGTGATGTTCATGTGCAGAGGCTCCGCTTGCGCGGGCAGGTCGACGCCGAGCTGCGCTGCGAGACGTCTACCGCCATAGCCCGCGGCGAGCACCACGCGGCCCGCCCGGATCTCGCCACGGGCGGTGCCCGCGCGGAACCCGGGTGCCGTCCGCTCGAGCCTGGTGACCGGCTCGCCGTCGACGAAGGTGACGCCGCTCCGCTTGGCCCAGCGGCGGATCGCAGTGTTGGCGAGCAGCGGATTGACCTTGCCCTCGTCGGCGCAGTACTCGGCGCCGACCACCGCCGGCCCGAGGTAGGGTGCCACGCGCTCAAGCTCTTTCCGCTCGAGGATCGAGACGTCGAGGCCAAGGGATTGCTCGCGGCGGCATTTCCCAATCAGGAGGTCCAGCTGCCGCTGGTCCTCCGCGATCATGAGGCCTCCGCCGATACGCAGTTCGCAGTCCTCGCCGAGCTGTTGCTGGAACGCTTTCCAGAACCCGACGGCCTTGCGATAGAGCGGCAGCGAGCGCTCGACGCCCGGCACGTATTGCGGGAAATCGCGCAGAAACAGGCTCTGCATCTGCACGTGGATGCTGCCGGCATTGGCGGTGCTGCCGCCGGCCCAGCCCGCGTCGATCACGGCGACATCGCGTCCTTCGGCGGCGAGAAATCCGGCGATGCAGCTGCCGACGATACCGCCGCCGATCACCAGCGTGCCGATCTCGGCGACGCTTGGATGCGACCCGCCGCTCATTTCCGCGATAACCGCGCAATGTCGGCGACCGGCAGCGGCTTGATCGGTGCGCGGGGCGCGAAGCGCATCGACTCATCCGGCTGGCGCCCAAGCCGTGCCGCCATGAGCCTCGACAGGAGCGGTCCGCAGTAACGCCCCTGGCAAGCGCCCATGCCGGCCCTGGTCGAGCGCTTGAGATCGCCGATCGAGGGAGAGCCCTCGTCGAGCGCGGCCTCGATCTGTCCCGCCGTGATCTCCTCGCAGCGGCAGATGACCGTGTCGGATGTGGCGAGCTCGAGGCCAAGGTGCGGGGCCGCGTAGAACCGCCAGAGCGCCGCCTGAAACCTCCGATGGCGCGCAAGCTCCCGCCGCGCCAGATCGCGCTCCGCCGCGAGGTCGCCCACGATGGCATGACCCAGCTCAGCCGCTGCCGCAAATCCCGCGAGTGTTCCCTGGGCGAGCGCCATGCGCGCGCCTCCGAGGCCCGTGCAGTCGCCGAGCGCGAACACGGTCGGGACCGTTGTCCTGCCGGTGCCGTCCGGTGCCAGCCGTGTGACCAGCTGATCGCGCGCGGCATCGTAGTCGTGCGCGCAGCCGAGCGCGCGCAGGATCTCGTTCGAGGGCTGGAAGCCGTAACCGAGGCAGACGGTGTCCACGGGGTAGGTCTGCGTGGATGAGATACGGGCCTCGAGCCGTCCGACGTGCGCGGTGAGGCCGCCCTCGGTCTGTTCCACGCGCACCACCGCGGAGCCGTAGATCACCGGTACGCCTGCGGTCTTGAGTCGTTGCCGGTATTGCAGACCTTCGCGCACCAGGCGGGGCGAGGCGCTCGCCATCGCCGCCAGCGCAAGCAGGGACGGGATCGCCGGCACCTCTGCCGCCTCGATCACCGCGGCGATCTCGGCGCCGCCGGCGGCAAGCTCCGCGGCCACTTGCAGGTTCAAAGGACCGTTGCCGGCGACCAGGATGCGGCGTCCCGCGAGGCGCCGGTAGGCGCGCCACAAGGTCTGCGCCGCGCCCGTGGTCATGACGCCCGGCAGGGTCCAGCCGGGAAACGGCACGCCCCGCTCGTAGGCGCCGGCGGCGACGATGAGACGCGCCGGCACGAAGGTGCGCACGGTACCCGCTTCGGTCGCAGCGAGGTTCGCAGGCAGGAAGGCGCCCCAGACGTCGACATCATTGCGGATCTCGACGTCAGCCTCGCGCGCCTGCGCGATCAGTCGCGCACCTTCCTCGTGCTGCGCGTCGGCTGGCGCCGCTCTCGCAGCGACCGCGATCTGCTTGAAGTACTGCCCGCCCGGGATCGGGCGCTCGTCCAGCACGACCACTTTGGCGCCCGCACGGCGTGCGGCGATGGCGGCGGAGAGACCGCCGGGACCTGCGCCGACCACGAGGATTTCCGGTGTCTCCTCGATGATCTCCTCCGCCGTCACGGGCGGCTCGCCACGCTCGCGCGCCGGGAGCTCGCGCGCGAAACTTTCTCGCCGCACGGTCATGGCGCGGTCGAGCTTTACCATGCAGGCGCGGCGGTTCGACACGCCGTCCACTTCGACCAGGCAGTCCTGGCAGACGCCCATGCCGCAGAAGATGCTGCGCTCCTCGCCGGTGCGGGTGGTGCGGAGGCCGCGGACGCCGGCAGCGATCAAGGCGGCCGCCAGACTCTCGCCGCGGCGGCCGACGATCCCGCGCCCCTCGAAGGTGAAGGAAACCGGCTCGCTCATGGAATGGAGGTGGCGTGCGGCACGGAGAGAAGAGGAAACACCGGAACTTCGGGCGAGGCTAGTCGATTGTCAGACAATTGCCATCGAGGGTGTCCAGGCCGAGCCTATACGCCGGCCCAGATCACCGACCCGGCGATCGGCGCGCGCGAGCCACTCTGTCGCGCAGCGCTTGCCATATTCTGCGCGATGCTCGGCACCGAGGCCCGCAATCTCGCGCTCACGCTCGGCGCACGGGGTGGCGTCTACACCGCCGGTGGCATCGTGCCGCGCCTGGGCTCGCGCTTCACTGAGAGCGCATTTCGAGAGCGGTTCGAGCGCATGGGCCGTTTCCACTCCTATCTGGCAGCGATCCCGACCTGGGTCGTGACCGCGGCGGCGCCGGCGTTTCTCGGCCTTGCCGAGCTGCTTGAAAGCAAGGAGTAGCCCGCCTACCTCGTCATTCTCGTCAGGCGCTGCGCTTGGGCCCGGTTCACGCCAAGACCGCACGACACTCGTGAGCGGTCAATTCCACAAACGTCGGTTTTGATGCGCGAGCGTGCGGGCGAAGCCCAATGCTCTCAAGTTCACCGAAGGCGAGGGAGGGTGACCGATAGGTCTGGCCGGATTCGCTTGTCTACTGCACCAGCGGCGTGGCGGTTCCGTCGAGCGCAAGCCCCGTGATCCGGGCGCGGCCGGCGAGGATTCGCAGGTATTGGCTCACCGCGCGCTGCCACGATCGGGCCATGAGGTGATGTGCGACCGCGGGTGCTGCCTTCTCGAATGGGAGCTGGGTGCCGCGCATCAGCCTGTCGAGCCGGAGCACGTGATATCCATAGCGGGTTGCGACCGGAACCGGGCAGATCTGGCCCTCCTCGAGCGCCAGGACGAATGTCTCGATCTCGGGCACGAGATCGCCACGGCTTTGCTGACCCAGGATCCCGCCCGAGGCGGCCGAGGGGCACGCCGAGCGCGCGCGTGCGAGTTCGGCAAAGCGCGCCGGGTTCTCCTGCAGCAGCGCGATCGTCTCGCTCGCCGCCTGCTTGGCCGCGCTCCGGGCGGGCTCGTCGTCTGGCGCAGCCGGGAACAGGATATGCGCGGCCTCGTAGACGTCGGGGGTGCTGAACGTCGCGGCATTCCGGGACCAGTAGCGCCGGCACGTATCCTCGTCGGGATCGGGTACGACGACCTCGCGCGCAAGCAGGGCCTGGATCGTCGCTTCCTCGGCACTCCCGTCGGCCGCGGGCGCGGCTGCGATGCCGAGCCGTTCCGCCTCGTCGAGGAGCAGCTGTCGCACGACCAGAGCGGTCGCCGCCTTTCTCCAGGCCTGCCCGCGGCTCGGCGCGGGGTGATACTGCATCTCGGCCGCAACCGCCGACGGCGCGATCTCGGTTTCGTTGACGCGGATCGTCTCCATCAGCGGCCCCTCGCCGCGTTGGCGCCGCCGCGACGCCGCACAACCTGATAGGGCCGCGCGATATAGCCGACTGGTGCCGACCAGATGTGCACCAGCCGCGAGAACGGGAACAACACGAAGATCGTCATGCCCAGAAGGATGTGGGCCTTGAAGATCGGATGGACGCCCGCGATCAAGTCGGCGGCGCCGCCGCGGAAGGTCGCGATGCGCTGGGCCCACTCGGCGAGCACCAGCATTTCCGAGCCGTCGAGATGCTGCGCCGACACGAAGATCGACGACAGGCCCAGGATCAGTTGCGCGTAGAGCAACAGCAGAATGGCGATATCCATGTAAGTGCTCGTGGTGCGGATACGTGGATCGACCAGCCGCCGGTAGACGAGCAGGGTCAGGCCGACGAAGCAGAGCACGCCGAACACGCCGCCCACGAGCATGGCCATGAGCTGCTTGGCCTCCACGCTGAGGCCCATGGCGGTGTAGACATCGTGCGGCGTCAGCAGCCCCACGAGGTGCCCGGCGAAGATCGCGAGTATCCCGATGTGGAAGCAATTGCTGCCGACGAACAGCAGCTTGCGGCGGAGCAGCTGGCTGGAGCCGGAGCGCCAGCTGTATTGCTCGCGATCGAAGCGAACGACGCTGCCAACCACGAAGATGCTGAGCGCGATGTACGGATAGAGACCGAAAAAGACTTGATTGAGATAGGCGCCCATCTCCGTCACCTCCCGCAGCCCGCTGCCGCTGAAGTCGCGTCCGGCGCACCCGCTGCCGTGAAGCGCACGGCCTCCTCTTCCCATTGCCGATCGAGCGCTTCGAGAGCATCCCCCTCGGGCGTAAGCATCGCCAGCGCCTCCTCGATCGCCGCGCGCTCGGCGGGCTTCGCGGCAAGGGCCTCGACCGCACTCATCACCGCGGCATAAGGGCTGCCGCGCTGCGTGAGCCTCTCCCGCAAAGCCGCCACGACATGGACCGCCTCCGCCAGAAGCGAGGCCGCCGCTTTTGCCGGGATCAGCGACAGGAACTCGAGAAACAGAGGCAGATAGTCGGGCAGCTCGGACGCCGCGATCTCGACCCCGTGCAGCCGGTAGATCTCGCGGAGCTGGACCATCGCCTGCCCGCGGTCGCGCGATTCGCCGTGCACGTGCTCGTAAAGATGCAGCGACAGCGAGCGATTGCGGTCGAAGAGCGTAACATAGCGCTCTTGGGCGTCCAGCGGAGGCAATGCCGCGAGCTCCGCGATGAACGCTGCGAGCGCTCGCCGATGCTGCGCCGGCAGCAGCGCTTCCCGATCGAGTACGACGCCAAAGGCGCCGGCATCCGCCAACAGGTCCGCCTCGGGATAGGACAGCAGCGCGGAGAGTACCTTGAAGGTCTTCATCACGAGACCTCCTCGCGCTTCTTGGCGCCATGCTGGTGCTTGTGCTTGCCGAATAGGTTCAGCTCGCTTGTGCCGTCCGAGCAGCCGTTGCCGAAGCTGAAGCCGCAGGATCCGCGCAGGTCGAAGGCGTTCTCGGCGTATTCGCGGTGAGTGGTCGGAATGACGAAACGGTCCTCGTAGTTGGCGATGGCGAGGATCTTGTACATGTCCTCGACCGCTGACTGGTCGAGCCCGACCTGTGCCAGGATCTCCGGCGCCTCCACGGCCTCGACGTGACGGGCTCGCATGAAGGCGCGCATCGCCAGCAATCTTTCGAGCGCGAGCCGCACCGGCCTCTCGTCGCCGGCGGTGAGCAGGTTCGCGAGGTACCGAAGGGGAATGCGGAGTTTCGAGACATCGGGGATGACGCCATTGGTGCCGAGCTCTCCGGACTGCGCCTTGGCCTGGATCGGCGACAGCGGCGGCACGTACCAGACCATCGGCAACGTCCGATATTCCGGATGCAGTGGGAAAGCGATCTTCCACTCGATCGCCATCTTGTAGACGGGCGAGCTGCGAGCCGCGGTCAGCCACGCCTCCGGCACGCCATCGGCCCGAGCCTGCGCGATCACCGTTGGGTCGCTCGGATCGAGGAAGATATCGAGCTGGGCCTGGTAGAGATCGGCGTCGCTGGCGACGCCCGCCGCCGCCTCGATGCGGTCGGCGTCGTAGAGCATCACGCCGAGGTAGCGGATGCGGCCGACGCAGGTCTCCGAGCAGACCGTGGGCTGACCCGCCTCGATGCGCGGGTAACAGAAGGTGCACTTCTCGGCCTTCCCGCTTTCCCAGTTGTAATAGATCTTCTTGTAGGGGCAGGCGCTGACGCACATGCGCCAGCCGCGGCACTTGTCCTGGTCGATGAGGACGATGCCGTCCTCCTCGCGCTTGTAGATCGAGCCCGAGGGACAGGCGGCGACGCAAGCGGGGTTGAGACAGTGCTCGCAGAGCCGCGGCAGGTACATCATGAAGGTATTTTCGAACTGGCCGTAGATCTCCTTCTCAACGGCCTCGAAATTCTGGTCGCGGCTGCGCTTGGCGAATTCGCCGCCTAGGATCTCCTCCCAGTTCGGGCCCCACTCGATCTTCTCCATGCGCTGCCCGGTGATGAGCGAGCGCGGCCGCGCGGTCGGCGCCGCCTTGCTGACCTCAGCGGTCTGGAGATGGCCGTAATCGAACGTGAAGGGCTCATAGTAGTCGTCGATCTCCGGAAGATCGGGGTTCATGAAGATCTTCGCGAGCACCCGGAACTTGCCGCCGAGCCGCGGCGTCAGCTTGCCGTTCGCCGCGCGCACCCAACCACCCTTCCACTTGCTCTGGTTCTCCCATTCCTTTGGATAGCCAATCCCCGGCTTGGTCTCGACGTTGTTGAACCAGGCATATTCGACACCGTCACGGCTCGTCCAGACGTTCTTGCAGGTGACCGAGCAGGTGTGACACCCGATGCACTTGTCGAGGTTCAGCACCATCGCGATCTGCGCGCGGATTTTCATGATGCATTCCTCCTCAGTCCGCGGCCTCGGGGCGCGCGTCGGGTGCGTCGAGCCAATCGACCTTTTCCATCTTGCGGACGATCACGAACTCGTCGCGATTGGCACCGACGGTGCCGTAGTAATTGAAGCCGTACGAAAGCTGTGCGTAGCCTCCGATCATATGCGTGGGCTTCGGGCAGACTCGGGTCACCGAATTGTGGATGCCCCCGCGCTTGCCGGTGATCTCGCTGCCCGGCACGTTCACGATCTTCTCCTGGGCGTGATACATCATGCACATGCCCGCGGGCACGCGCTGGCTCACAACCGCTCGTGCCGTCAATGCGCCGTTGGCGTTGAAGGCCTCGATCCAATCATTGTCCTCGATGCCCGCCGCCATGGCGTCGGTCTCGCTGATCCAGACGATCGGCCCGCCGCGCGAGAGCGTCAGCATGATGAGGTTGTCGGTGTAGGTGCTGTGGATGCCCCACTTCTGGTGCGGAGTGATGAAATTCAGCACGACGGACTTCCGGCCGTCCCCGAGCCGCCCGCGCATCGGCGCCACCGTCTTCGTGTCGATGGGCGGACGATAGACGCAGAGCGCTTCGCCGAAGGCGCGCATCCACTTGTGATCCTGGTAGAACTGCTGCCGGCCGGTCAGCGTGCGCCAGGGAATGAGCTCGTGCACATTCGTGTAGCCGGCGTTGTAGCTGACGTGCTCGCTCTCGAGTCCGCTCCAGGTCGGCGAAGAGATGATCTTGCGCGGCTGCGCCTGCAGGTCGCGGAAACGGATCTTGTCGTCCTCCCGCGCGCGGGCCAGGTGGGCGTGCTCCCGGCCGGTGATCTTGCCGAGTGCCTCCCAGGCCTTTACCGCGACCTCGCCGTTGGTCTCCGGCGCCAGGCTCAGGATCACCTCGGCGGCGTCGATGTCCGTTTCGATCCGGGCGCGGCCCTGGCCGGCGCCCGGCTCGGCGACCGTGCCATTGAGCCGCTTCAGGAACGCGACCTCGTGGTCGGTCTTCCAGCCGATGCCCTTGCCGCCGTTGCCGATGCTTTCCATCAGCGGGCCGAGCGAGGTGAACTTGGCGTAGGTTTCCGGATAATCGCGCTCGACGACGGTAACGGTCGGCATTGTCTTGCCGGGTACGGGCGGACACTCGCCGAGCCTCCAGTCGGCGACGTCGAGGGGCTGTGCCAGCTCCGCAGGCGTGTCATGAAGGATCGGCGTCAGCACGACGTCGCGCTCGCGTCCGAGGTGGCCACGCGCCACCTCGGAGAACTTGCGCGCGATGCCCTTGTAGATGTCCCAGTCCGTTCGCGACTCCCAGGCCGGGTCCACTGCTGCCGAGAGCGGATGAATGAACGGGTGCATGTCCGAGGTGTTGAGGTCGTGCTTCTCGTACCAGGTGGCGGTAGGCAGCACGATGTCGGAATAGACGCACGTCGTGGACATACGGAAGTCGAGCGTGACGAGCAGGTCGAGCTTGCCGGTCGGTGGCCGGTCGTGCCAGCGCACCTCCGCCGGCTTCGTGCCGCCCTCCTGGCCGAGGTCTCGGCCCAGCACGCCATGATCGGTGCCGAGCAGGTACTTGAGAAAGTACTCATGGCCCTTGCCGGAGGCGCCCAGCAGGTTCGAGCGCCAGACGAACAGGTTGCGCGGATGATTGGCTGGCGCGTCCGGATCCTCGGCCGCAAAGTGAAGCGCGCCGGATTTCAGGCTTTCGGCGACATAGGCCGGCACTTCCCGGCCGGCGGCGGCGGCAGCGGCAGCGACGCGCAACGGGTTCGTCCCGAGCTGAGGCGCGGAAGGAAGCCAGCCCATCCGCTCGGCCTTCACGTTGAAGTCGATCAGACTGGCCGGCAACTCCGAGGCGTCGGCAAGCGGGGAAAGGATCTCCTTTGGATCGAGTTTCTCGTAGCGCCACTGTGAGGTGTGCGCATAGAAGAACGAGGTCGAGTTCATTTGCCGAGGCGGCCGGTTCCAGTCGAGCGCGAAAGCGAGCGCTGTCCAGCCCGTCTGCGGACGCAACTTTTCCTGGCCCACGTAGTGGGACCAGCCGCCTCCGGACTGGCCGACGCAGCCGCAGAGCACCAGGAGATTGATGATCCCCCGGTAGATCATGTCCATGTGGTACCAGTGATTGAGACCCGCGCCCAGGATCACCATGGATTTGCCGTGTGTCTTGTGCGCGTTGTCGGCGAACTGGCGCGCCACCGTGATGATGTGCTCGCGCCTGACGCCGGTCACGGCCTCGGCCCAACCCGGCGTATAGGGCACGTCGTCGTCGTAGCTCTTCGCCACGTTGCCGCCGCCGAAACCGCGGTCGATGCCGTAATTGCCGGCCAGCAGATCGAAGACGGTGGCGACCAGGACCTCGCCCTGCTTGGTCATGACCTTGCGCGCGGGCAGGTTCCGCTCGAGGACATTCGCGTGACCGGTCGCGTGAAACGCGGGCGGGGCGGCACCACCGAAATAAGGAAAGGCGACCGGCACGACCGCATCGCGGCTCTCCGCCAGAGAGAGTGCGAGCGCCGCCTCGCTATCGGTGGCGGCCTCTCTTTCCTCGATGTTCCACTTGCCGCCCTCGCCCCAGCGGAATCCGATCGAGCCGTTCGGGACCACGAGCTCGCTGCCATCACGGCGGAAGCCCAGCGTCTTCCAGGCGGGATTGTTGGCTTGGCCAAGCTCCCCGTCGAGGTCCGATGCGCGGAGGAAGCGTCCGGGCATATAAGCCGCGCCGCGCTTCTCCAGCACGACCAGAAGCGGCAGATCGGTGAACCGCCGGCAATAATCCTCGAAGTAGTCGCTCTTCCCCGCGAGATGGAACTCCTTGAGGATGACGTGGCCCATCGCCATCGCGAGCGCCGCATCCGTACCCTGCTTTGGATGAAGCCAGAGGTCGGCGAATTTCGCGGCCTCGCTGTAGTCCGGGGTGATGACGACAGACTTGGCGCCCTTGTAGCGAACCTCCGTATAGAAGTGAGCATCGGGCGTCCGCGTCTGCGGCACGTTCGAGCCCCAGAGCAGCAGGAAGGTCGAGTTGTACCAGTCCGCGCTCTCGGGCACGTCGGTCTGCTCGCCCCAGGTCTGCGGGGAGGCCGGCGGCAGGTCGCAATACCAGTCGTAGAAGCTCATGCAGACGCCACCGATCAGCGACAGGTATCGGCTCCCGGCGGCGTAGGAGACCATGGACATCGCGGGGATGGGCGAGAAACCGATAATGCGATCGGGCCCATACTGCTTCGCGGTATAGACGTTCGCAGCCGCGATGATCTCCTCGACCTCGTCCCATGCTGCGCGGACGAAGCCGCCGAGCCCGCGGATGCGCTTATAGGAGTCGGCCTTGCTCGGATCTTCGACGATGGCAGCCCAGGCGTCGACCGGACCCTTCGTCTCGCGCTCGGCGCGCCAGAGCTCCAGCAGGCGGCGCCGGACCAGCGGGTACTTCACGCGGTTGGCGCTGTAGAGGTACCACGAATAGCTGGCGCCGCGGGCGCAGCCCCGAGGCTCGTGGTTCGGCAGATCGGGCCGCGTGCGCGGGTAGTCGGTCTGCTGCGTCTCCCAGGTGACGATGCCTCCCTTGACGTAGATTTTCCAGCTGCAGGAACCCGTGCAGTTCACGCCGTGGGTGGATCGCACGATTTTGTCGTGCTGCCAGCGCTGGCGGTAAGCCTCTTCCCAGCGGCGGTCCTCGTTGGTGACGATCCCGTGCTTGCCCGAGAAGGTCCCGACGTTCTTGCGGAAGAAGGCGAGCCGATCCAGGAAGTGACTCATGGCTGCGCTTCCCTTGTCAGCGCGTCACGGCGGTGGGGAGCGACGGCGATCTCGACGGTGCCGGAGACCGGCACCTCGGCTCGACGGCGGGCGTAGTACCACCACGTGATCGCAAGGCAGGTGACGTAGAACACCACGAAGCCGATCAGCGCCGCGGCGGGGCCGCCCGTGAGGGCGATCGAGCTTCCGAAGCTCTTCGGGATGAAGAACGCGCCGACGGCGGCCACCGCCGACGTGAATCCGAGCACGGCGGCGCCCTGCTTCGCCGCCTCGCGTTGCGTTGCGGCGACCGCATCGGCGCCTCGGCCTGAAGCCTCACGTTGCAGCAGGGTGCTGAATATCGCCGGCATCATCTGGAAGGTGGAGGCGTTCCCCACGCCGCTCGCGGCGAAGAGCAGCAGGAACATGCCGAGAAAGCCCCAGAAAGCGCCGGGTTGATCCTTGATGCCGAGGAAGAAGAGGACGCCGATCACCGCCGCGATCATGACCGCGAATACCCAAATCGTTACACGCGCGCCGCCCCAGCGATCGGACATCCATCCGGTGAGTGACCGGCTGGCGGCACCCACGAGCGGGCCGAGGAAGGCGAAAGCCACCGCGTCGACGCCGGGAAAGGTCAGTTTGGTCAGCAGCGGAAAACCCGCGGAATAGCCGATGAAGGAGCCGAAGGTCCCGGTGTAGAGCCAGCAGAGGATCCAGGTGTGCTTGCGCTGGAAGATCACGGCTTGGTCGGCGAAGGATGCCTTCGCCGAGGCGATGTCGTTCATCCCGAACCACGCTGCGATGGTCGCGGCCGCGATCAGGGGCACCCATATGAAACCGGCGTTCTGGAGCCAGATCTGCTTGGCCGCGCCGGCGGTGACAATCTGCGGCTCGCCCCCCAAGGCACCGAAGACACCAGCGGTTATGACAATCGGAACCAAAAATTGCACCACGGAGACGCCGAGGTTGCCGAGCCCGGCGTTGAGCGCGAGGGCTTGGCCCTTGCGCGCTCTCGGGAAGAAGAAGCTGATGTTTGCCATCGAGGAGGCGAAATTGCCGCCGCCCAACCCGCAGAGCAGGGCGAGGATCAGGAACACGTTGTAGGGTGTCGTCGGGTTCTGCACCGCGAGCCCGATGCCGATCGCCGGCACCAGCAGCGAGGCGGTGGAGAATGTCGTCCAGGTACGGCCGCCGAACACCGGCACTGTGAAGGCGTAGAAGGCCCGGAGCACCGCACCGGACAATCCCGGCAGCGCCGCCAGCCAGAAAAGCTCGTCCGGGCTGAACTTGAAGCCGATCGACGGCAGGTTCACCACCACCACGGACCACACCATCCAAACCGCGAAGGCGAGCAGCAGGGCAGGGATCGAGATCCAGAGGTTGCGGTTCGCGATGCGCCGGCCGGCCTTCGCCCAGAAGGCCTCGTTCTCGGGCTCCCACTCGGTGAGCACGGTACCGTGGCCCTGGAGCTCCGGCAGGAAGCGACGGTCGGAGACGGCGGTGCTGCGCTCCATCCGCAGGATCGCCGCGTGCATCCAGGCGAGATTGACCGAGACAATCAAGAACAGCAGCATGAAGCAGCTGGTCCAGAGACCGGTCAGATCGTTCATCAAGCCGAAGGCGATCGGCAGCACGAAGCCACCGAGGCCGCCGATCATGCCCACGACGCCGCCCACTGGCCCGACGTGATCGGGGTAGTAAATGGGAATATGGCGGTAGACGGCGGCCTTGCCGATCGCCATGAAGAAGCCGAGCACGAACGCGATCAGGGTGAAGGGCACGACGCTGAGGCCGAGGCTGAAGTGGAGATCGCCGCGTATCCCATGCACGACGTAATCGGTCGCGGGATAGGAGAGCAGGAAAGTGCAGATCACCGCGGCGCCGAAGGACCAGTACATGACGCGGCGTGCGCCGAGCTTGTCGGAGAGGATGCCGCCATAGACAAGAAACAGGCTGCCGGGGATCGAATAGGCCGCGCCCAGGATGCCCGCAGTCGCTACGTCGAGGTGATAGGCACCGATGTAGAATCTCGGCAACCAGAGCGCCAACGCGACGAAGCCGCCGAAGACGAAGAAATAATAGAGAGAAAAGCGCCAGACCCGGACGTCGGCGAGCGGCGCCAGCTGCGCCGCCAGTGATTGCTGCGTTGCCTCTCCTGCGCGCCGCGCGCGCAAGACGGGGTCGTCGTCCGTGGTGAACCAGAAGACGATCGCGGTGAGCAGGAGCGCGGCCGCCCACACGTCCGCCACCATGGTCCAGCCATAGGCGACCATCACCAGCGGAGCCAGCAGCTTTGTCACCGCCGCGCCGACATTGCCCATGCCGAAGATGCCGAGCGCCATGCCCTGGCGCTCCTTGGGGTACCACCGCGAGACATAGGCGATACCGACTGCGAACGAGCCGCCCGAGACACCCACAGCCAGTGCCCCGACCAACATCATCGGGTAGGTGGTGGCGTACGACAGGACGAAGGTCGCAACGGCACTCGCGGCCATCACGAGCGTGAAGACCACGCGTCCGCCATAGCGGTCAGTCCAGACCCCGAGGGCCAGGCGGATCAAGGATCCGCTGAGGATCGGCGTGCCGATCAGAAGGCCGAACTCGGTATCGTCCAGCCCCAGCTGCTGTTTGATGCCGATGCCGATGATGGAGAAGATCGACCAGACCGCGAAGCACACGGTGAACGCGAAAGTGCTGACGCCCAGGATCTGATGAGATTTCGGCTCTGCTGGGGATTGCATGCGCATTGCCCTTTGAGTGCGCGGCCAAGTCCGGCTTGGGTGCCCGTTTGCACGACCGAGCATGGGTACTTGCGCCGAGCACTCCCGTCTTTGATCTAGGTCAATGAACGACGTGATATTTATCACATAGATTGAACTCTCTTATGAGCAAGCTCGCGTGTTCCGTGGACGCGCTTTCGAGCGGACTGACCGTTCGGAGTCCGGCGCTGCAGCAATTGCCGCTCCTCAAGGGGCTGCCGGCCTCCGTGAAGAGCCATCTTCTGGGAAATGCCGTGCTCCACAGCGTGGCGGCGGGGACGGTCCTGTTTCAGCAGGGCGAAACGCCGAATTTCCAGCATGTCGTCGTGCTGGGCTCCGCTCAGCTCTTCGGCCGCTCGATTGGTGGACGCGAGGTGCTCATCGAGACCGTGAAGGCTCCGGAGCCGATCATTCCCGCGGCCGTCATGACGGGCCAGCCCTATCTCATGCAGGCTCGGGTCCCCGAGTACTCGAGCCTTCTGCTCATTCACTCGACCGCATTTCGAGCGGCCGTGGCCAGCAACGTGGTCCTGGCGCAACACGTAATCGGGAGCCTCGCCGGTCAGTTTCGCCGCATGGTGCGGCAGATCAAGAATCTCAAGCTGCGCTCCTCGATCGAGCGCGTAGGCTGTTACATCCTTGCGCTGTCCCGTCGGCAGGGCACGCCGGATCGTGCGGTTCTGCCCTACGAGAAAAGCCTTATCGCCTCCGAGCTCGGGATCACCCGAGAAAGCTTCTCGCGCGCGCTCGCCGCCCTGCAGGGGACCAGCATCGATGTCCGCGGCGACACCATCGTACTCCTCGACCTCGACCGGCTCGCAGAGGAGTGCAAGCCGGATCCACTGATCGACGGCGCGGAGTAAGACCGTGGACGACGTGACGATCGCACGGGCACTTCACGTCATCTCCGTCGTTCCGTGGATCGGCGGCGTCGCGGTGGTCGCGACCATCCTGCCCGAACCCGTTCCAGCGCCGGGTCGCCAACGTCGGTCAGTCAATCGGCTTTCCCGCTCTGCTTGCATTTCAATCAGGAATCCAATCGCCTGATCCTGGAATGGAGTAACCCGCCTTCGGGCTTAGTAGTGCTCCAGAGACTCTTCAAGACAGCAGCGCAGGCCCGTAAAACTACGTATAAGCCAATGCACTAGATGTTAATCCATGAGGCGACACCATCGTTGGGTCTGTTACGGATACCCGTCGAGACTGCGGCCAGGCTTTAATTCATGGGACTAACGAATTGTTGGTGTCCGACTTTGCGGTTTATCAAAAAGATACTGCATCAAAAGTGGCAGGGAACGGCGACGGTGGACGCCAGGATGCATTGCATTCTGGGCGAAGGGAGCGCGGCACCGCGATGACTGAACGGACGGCAGGGCCGCCCTGGGCCGGTGCGGCTACGCGCCAGAGAATGTCTTTATCGGGTCAGGCTCGCGGGCTCCGAACTGCGTGGTTTCTGGCGTGGACCGTGGTCATTGTCTGCGCGGCTATCTTGCTGTTCGGGTACGTCGCAGGCTACGAACGCCTTTATCAACCTTGGCCGAACGGTCCGAGCACCCATCCATTCACAGCGTCGGCACTGGCTCTGCTTGCCTTGGGGACGATTTTTAATCGGCCATTTCACAGGTCGTGGCTCTCGACTGCCGCCTTCGTTATTGCTCTCTCGATTGGACTCGTCCGGTTGGCGGACATCATCTGGGGTTGGCACATTCTAGACAATATCGCGCCATTTCCCGACGTGCTAGCCCGGCACAGCCTGAGTGGTTCGCCGATCACGCTGGGCTGGAATACCGCCCTGGCCATTGTGGCGGCTAGCTCCGCCGGGCTGTCGCAAATAATCGTGCGCCCGCTGCTCGCGCAATTCTTGGCTGCAGCCGCGCTTGCTCCCCCATTGGTATCCATCGTCGGTTATTCCTACGGTTTGCATGCCTTCTACGGCCAAATGTCGGTTTATTCCACGGTCATCCTGCTGGCCGCGTGCATCGCGATACTCTTGTCGAAGGCTCATCGATCCGTGGTCAGCATGGTTTTGAGCAACTATACCGCCGGGAGAATGGCGCGCCACTTGATCTTTGCCGTCTTAGCTATTCCGTTCGGCGGAGGCATGTTGGTGGCTCGCCTAAACGACTTGGACAACGATGCGCCTGTCGCCGTTTTGGTCGTGAGCGTTGCGCTGGGCAATGTCGCCGTGATGCTTCGGACCCTGATCGAAGTTGAAAAGCTTGATCGAACGCGGCGGCGGGTTGAACGCGCCACGGAATTCGAAGCCAGCCACGATCCGCTCACTACCCTCGTGAATCGAAGGTACTTTGCGTCCGTGGCAAAACACGCGGTCGCGCGGGCGAAGCGTTTCGGGTCAACGCTCAGTGTCGTTATGTTCGACATCGACCACTTCAAGAAAGTGAACGACAGTTTTGGCCATCAAATCGGTGACCACGTGTTGGCCTGCGTCGGTCACGTTTTTTCCCGGACACACCGCGAGGGAGATGTGATTGGTCGCTACGGCGGGGAGGAGTTTGTCGCGCTGCTTCCCGATACCAACTTGAGTGGCGCGTTTCAGTGGGCAGAAAAGCTGCGATCTGCCATTGGTTCGGAGATCATTCGCGATGCGGCAGGGAATGCCTTCTCGATAACCGTCTCGGCAGGCGTAGTTGAAAAAAGCGCGACCGAAGACTCATTTGAACAGGTAGTGAAGCGCGCCGATCACGCGATGTACGCTGCAAAATCAGCGGGGCGTAACTGCACGTGCGCCACACCCTTTGTGGAAACACCCACTAAAGCCACCCCCAATCCCGCACTCCAACTCTGACGAACAGGTCAGGCATAGGTCGGGCTTGGCGGAGAGCTCTTCGATGGCGGTCGTTTTGGCCGCCGTCTCACTAGCTCAGCGGAGTTTGAGGAGTCGCGAACTGTAAGGGTTTGGTGTGAGGGATCGGTCCAGTAGACACCCGATAACTAATTGTTTCCTTGTATATTCATGGCGTCCCCACGGGGATTCGAACCCCGGTTTGCGCCGTGAGAGGGCGCCGTCCTGGGCCTCTAGACGATGGGGACCCGGAGCGAGGGGCCTTATCTAGCGGCTCGGCCGACTGCGATCAAGGGCGGCCGCTCCCGTCTGCGGACCTAATCCCGGAAATTCACGAATTGCAGGGGCTGATCGAGCTTGAGGGCGCGGATCCCCGCGATCGCGGCCTGGAGGTCGTCGCGCTTCTTGCCGGAAACCCGGAGCTCGTCCCCCTGGATCGAGGCCTGGACCTTGAGCTTGCTATCCTTGATCGACTGCACGAGCTTCTTCGCCAGCTCGCGGTCGATGCCCTGACGGAGCTTCACACTCTGGCGGAGCGTGTTGCCGGCGGCTTTCTCCGGCTCGGCGAAATCCAGCACGCCCGCGTCGACCTTCCGCCGTGTCAGGTAGCCCTTGAGGAGTTCCTGCATCTGCTTGAGCTTGAGCGCGTCGTCGGCGACGACGGTCAGCACGCCCTCCTCGCGCTTGACGGAGGACTGGCTGCCCTTGAAGTCGAAGCGCGTGCTGATCTCGCGCATCACGCCCGCAAGCGCGTTGTCCACCTCCGCCATGTCGACGCGCGAGACGATGTCGAAGCTGGGCATGGTGGCTCCTCGGCTGGCCGGTCGCTCGCTCCGGTATAGCTCAGCCCTCGGCGTCGATCATCTGTTTGACGCGGAGCAGGCCCGCGACCGAGAGGAGCGGCAGTACCGCGGCCGCAAGGAAGCACGCACCGTAACCCCCGAGCAGCGGGATCGCCGCGGTGAAGGCCGCGGGCGCTGCGACATAAGCGACGAAGATCACCAGCATGGCGCCGGCCGTGACCTCGCTGACCTGGCCCTCGGGCGCCAGCCGCGCGATCTCCGCCAGGAACACGCCGTTCCAGCTGACGCCGAGGCAACCGATGAGCGTGCTGATTGCGAGCACGGCCGCCCACGGCAAGTCGAGGCCAAGGCTCGCCGCCGCGACCGAGGAGACGCAGGAGCCGAGCCCCAGCAGGATCAGCGCATGGGTCCCGGAGCCCAGCCGGTCCGCGAGAACACCCATGGCGACGCGCGCGACCATGCCAACCCCCTGCAGCACCGCGAAGGCCGTGCCGGCCGCGGCGAGGCTCAATCCGACGCCCGCGTTGAGAAAGGTCACGTAGAAGCTGAAGACGCAGCCCTGCACGCAGGCAAAGCTGAAGCCCGCGACCGAGAGCCAGAGCAGCGGGCGGCGATTCAGCAGCACGCGGGCGGGCAGGATGGCCGCGCGGATCGAGAAAAGCTCCGAGAGCAGGCTCGCAGCCGGCGGCCGGCGTTCCCGGTCGATCTCGGCTCGCCAGGGCTCGACCAGGAGCGCCGGCGCTGCCGAGACGATAGCGGTGGCGACGAGCGCCCAGTGCCAGCTCCAGATCGTGACGACCGCCGGGAGCAGGAGACTGGCGGCGGCGCTGCCGAGCGGCGCGCCCGCCTGCTTGATGGAGAATATGAGGCCACGCCGCGCACGCGGCGAATGACGCATCAGGATGTCGCTGCCGGCGGGCGGTGCCGGCCCATAGGCGAGGCCGATGAGGAGCGATGCCGCAAGCATCGCGGTCCAGGATCCGCTGAGCGCCACGAGGATGCCGGCGGCTCCCAGGACTGCGCCCGCCTGCAGCACGAATACGGCGCCCCAGCGCGGCAGAAGCACGTGACCGCTGATGAGGAACCAGAGCGTGCCGAGCGAGATCATCGAGGAGAGGTGTCCGACCTGCTCCGGCGGCACGCCGGCGGCATCCGTTAGCGTCGGCGCGATCACGGTCATCGTCTGGGCGAGGAACGAGCTCGCGACCTGCATCAGGAACGTGACGCCGAGCGCGCGGGCCCACATGGGCGCGCGGCTCATGGGCTGGGGTGGTTCATCGACGGGGTGCTTGCTCTTGGCGTCTCTGCGTCTTGGTGGTTCAAGGTTTACCGCCAGGGCGTCAAGAACGCCATGAACGACAGTCGGGGGGTGGCAGATGCGGAGATGGTGGATCGTGGCGGCGGGGCTCAACGGCCTTGCGGCGGTGGCGGCGGGCGCCAGCGTACAGCACCTCGGTACCGATGAGGCCGCGCGCGCCCTCGCCGAGACCGCGGTCCGCTACGGCTTGCCGCATGCCGCGGCTCTTCTGGCGCTGGGCGCGCTGCCGACACCCGGGCGGCGGCTCGCTCGCGGCCTCCTCGCCGCGGCGGGAGCCAGCCTGACGCTCGGCACGACGCTGTTCGCGGGCACGCTCTACGCGCTCGCCGCGGGCGCGCCGTCGGCGAGCGCGATGGTCGTGCCCGTGGGCGGCAGCCTGATGATCCTGGGCTGGGGCCTGCTGCTCGCCTATGGCGTGGCGCTGGGCCGCGACGCTGCTGCCTAGATTCAGCGCAGCTTCGCGGGAACGTCGATTCCGGTTTCGCGGTAGTATTTGAGCGCGCCGGGATGGAGTTTCGCTCCGACCACGCTCAACAGCTTTGGCGTCACCGCACGCCAGACCGGAGCGTTCTGCGACAACAGGGGAAGACTCGTCCAGAACGCCTTGGTGATGCGGTAGGCGTCGGCATTGCTGAGCCGCCGCGTCGTGTAGATCGCGGCAGGCAGCGCCACCGTCATCGTGTCCTCGTCGACGCCGGCATAGGTCCCCCTGGGGATCACGGTCGCGACCGTGGTGCCGTCGCTCGCGCGCTCCTGCTTCACCTGATCGGGCGTGAGCGAGAGCAGGCGGATCGTCGTCTTCTGAGCGAGATCCGCCAAGCTCGGGATCGGAAAGGGCCCGGAGGTCGCGAAGCCCGAGATCTGGTTGCCGGCGAGCGCGGCGTCGGCGGCGGTCGGGTCGATGTCGATCAGCTGTGCCCGATCCTCGAGCCCGAGCAGCTTCAGGACCGTTGCGGTCTGCCGCTCGCTGAAGCTGCCGCGCGTGCCGGGCGCGAAGGGGCGTCCAGAGAGATCGGCGAAGCTCTTGATGTCGGCGTCCTTACGGACTACCCAGTGCATGGTCTGGAATGGGATCGGAAACAGCGCGCGGACGTCGGCGTAGCGCGGATTCTTTCCGTAGGGCTTGTTGCCGCGGCGGGCATCGCTGATCACGTTCGGCGGCGCGGTGAAGAGGTGCGGCGCTGGCTCTTGCGCCGCGTCGATCACATTCTGCACCGAGCCCTGGCTCTCCTCGACGGAGATCGCAGGCGCGCCTGCACCCTGCTGTCTAAGCGCTGCCACCAGCTCGACCGCGAGCGCGTGATAGGGGCTGTCGGCCTTGCCTGCGCGCAACGCCAGCGGCGGATCGGTCACCGCAGCTGCCATCGCTGAAGCGGAGAATACGCCGAGCAGCAGCAGTACCGTGCCGAGGCGCCGAAGCGCGTTCAGTCTCATTGTTCTACTCGTCGCCGTCTCCGTGCCGGATTTTCGCCAATATTGCCGGGAGCCGCGCCGCCGCCGCAAGCATTACGATTGCGGCACGACGGGGGCGTGGCGCAAAAGCTGGCGGTTATGCCACACTCGCGCGATCTCATCTGCCGCGGGAACCCGGATGGCGACCATTCTGCTGACGCATTCCGCCTGCCTGGAGCACGATCCCGGAGACTTTCACCCGGAGTCCCCGGCCCGGTTGCGCGCCGTGCTGGCGGCGCTGGAGGCGCCTGAGTTCGGCGCGCTAGACAGGCGGGAGGCGCCCGCGGCCGATCTGGTGGACATCTCGCGCGTGCATCCCCGCGACTTCGTCGAAGCTATGCTGGCGACGGTGCCGGAGAGCGGTTACACCGGCGTCGACGCCGATACGATCCTCTCACCCGGCTCCGGCAAAGCGGCGCTCCGCGCGGCGGGAGCCGTCGTCGCCGCGGTAGACGCGGTGGTCGCGGGCGAGGCGAAGACTGCCTTCTGTGCGGTCCGTCCGCCGGGGCACCACGCCGAGCCCGACCGCGCCATGGGGTTCTGCCTCTTCAATAACGTGGCGATCGGCGCCGCGCGCGCCCGCGCCGTGCACCGCCTCGCCCGGGTCGCGGTGGTCGATTTCGACGTGCATCACGGCAACGGCACGCAGGCGAGCTTCGAGCGTGACGGCTCGCTCTTCTACGCGTCCACCCATCAGTCGCCGCTCTATCCCGGCACCGGCGCGCGGAGCGAGCGCGGAGTCGGCAACGTCGTCAACGTGCCGTTGCCGCCGATGGCGGGCTCGGCGGAGTTCCGCCGTGGGGTCGAGGCCTCGATCCTGCCGGCGCTCGACGCCTTCGCGCCGGAGCTGGTGCTGGTCTCCGCAGGCTTCGACGCCCACCGGCGCGACCCGCTGGCGCAACTGATGCTCGTCGAGGACGACTACACCTGGGTCACGGAGCGGCTTGTCGAATGCGCAGCCCGGCATGCCCAGGGCCGGCTGGTCTCCACGCTCGAGGGCGGCTACGACCTGATGGCGCTGGGAGCGAGCGCCGCCGCCCATGTGCGGGCGCTGATGACCGCCTGACCCGGCGCTTGCCGCAGGAAAGCCGGCCCCATAGAGTGGCCGCCGCAAACCCGGAGGGGTCTTGGCCGAATCACAAGTGCCGGCGGACATCGCCAAGCTGAGCTTCGAGGAAGCGCTGCAGGAGTTGGAGCAGATCGTGAAGCGCCTCGAGGGCGGCACGGGCAAGCTCGACGACGCGATCCAGTCCTACGAGCGCGGTTCGCTCCTGAAACGCCACTGCGAGGCGAAACTGCGGGAGGCGCAGGCACGCGTGGACAAGATCGTGGTGGCGCCGGACGGGTCGGCCAAGGCGGAGCCGATCACCCTTGACTGAACATCTCTGGCGGACCGGCGCCTCCTTCGCCGAGGCGCTCGCGGGCGCCGCCAAGCTCACGGACGCCGTGCTCGACCGGCTGATCCAGGTGCCCGAGGGCCTGGAGGCGCGAGTCTTCGAGGCCATGCGCTACTCGGCGCTGGGACCGGGAAAGCGGCTGCGGCCGTTCCTGGTGTTGGCGAGCTCGCGGCTCTTCGGGGTCTCGGAGCGCGGCGCGCTCCAAGTGGCGTCCGCGATCGAGCTCGTGCACTCCTATTCGCTGGTGCACGACGATCTGCCGGCCATGGACAACAGCGACCTCCGGCGCGGTCGGCCGACTTGCCACAAGGCCTTCGACGACGCGACGGCAGTGCTCGCAGGGGATGGCCTCCTGACGCTCGCCTTCGAGGTGCTGGCGCACTCGGACACCCACGGGGACAGCGCGGTGCGCTGCGAGCTCGTGAGCGCGCTGGCGCAAGCCGCCGGCGCGAGCGGCATGGTGGGCGGGCAGATGATCGACCTTATCGCCGAGAACCGCAGCCTCGACATCGGGGCGATCACGCGTCTGCAGCGCCTCAAGACTGGGGCGCTCATCGCCTTCGCCTGCGAGTCCGGCGCCATCCTGGCGAAGGCCTCGGCCGAGATGCGTTCCGCGCTCCGCGGCTATGCCCACGACCTCGGCCTCGCCTTCCAGATCGCCGACGATCTCCTGGACGTCGAGGGTAGCGCCGGCGAGACGGGTAAGCCCGTGGGCCAGGATATCGCGGCGGGCAAGGCCACCTTCGTCTCGATTCTGGGTGTCGAGCGGGCGCGCGACCAGGCCGAGCTCCTGGTTCGCCAGGCCGTGGCCCACCTTGATTTATTCGAGGAGAGAGCCGACCTTCTGCGCCAAGCCGCGCGGTTCGTCGTTGATCGTCGCACCTAGCCACGGAGTGGCCAGCGACACATCCTTGTCACCACCGTCGTGCGGCGGCCCTGGAATAAGAACAGAGGAGCCAACCGTTAGGCCATGATGATGAACCGCCGCACCGTACTCCGCGTCCTCTCGACGGCTGTCGCTCTTGGGATCGCGCCGATCTCGGCAGGGCGGGCCGCCGCGCCGGGAGTATCGCCCGTCGACATCATCAAGGGCTTCTACGACACCCTGCTCTCCGTGATGCAGCAGGCGAAGACCCTCGGACTCAAGGGCCGCTATGAGAAGCTCGATCCCGCGATCCACAAGGCCTTCAACCTGCCGCTGATGACGCGGCTCTCGGTCGGCCCGGATTGGCAAAAACTTAACGCCGACGAGCAGAAGAGCCTGATCGCGGCCTTCTCGGACTTGAGCATTTCGACCTACGCCGCGCGGTTCGACGGCTTCTCCGGCGAGCACTTCGAGGTGGACCCGAACCCCACACAGACCTCGGGGGGTGTGATTGTCGCCACCAAGCTCGTGCAGATCAGCGACGAGCCGGTGCAGCTCAACTACCTCATGCGCGACGGGGACAACGGCTGGCAAATCCTGGACGTTTTCCTCAAGGGCACGATCAGCGAGCTGGCCACGCGGCGCTCGGAATTCTCATCCGTGCTGCGGCGGGACGGTGCCCAGGCGCTGGTGCAGCTGATCGAGGCCCGCGCCGCCGATCTGAAGAAATCGGCCTGAGCGCTCCTGCCTCGCTCCAGGAGCGCGCTCGACTACGGCTTCTTGAGCGCGGGATCGTCGTAGAGCTCTTCGTCCTCCGGCGGTGCCGGCTCGCCGTGCCGGAGTTCGGACGCGCGATGCTGACGCCACAGGCTGCGCAGCTGCGCATAGAGGTCGATGGCGTTCTTCTGGATCTCGTCGAAGCTCTCGATGTTGCGCGAACGCTCGTCGATGCCCATCGCGACCCAACGGTACAGCCCGGAGCTGGTCGCGCCGTAATGAACGGTCAGGCCGTACCAGAAGGGATCGAGATAGGAGTCGACCGCGATGCCGATCGCATCGCGCGGGTTCGAGGGGCCGAGGATCGGCAGAACCAGATAAGGCCCGTCGGGCACGCCCCAGGAGTAGAGCGTCTGGCCGAAGTCGCCGGTCTGCTTCTCCATGCCGATCTGGCTCGCGCGATCCCACAACCCGCCGATGCCGAAAGTGGAGTTGAAGAGGAAGCGGCCCGCGGTGGTGTTGGCGCGGCTAAATTGGCCCTGGAGCGTATCGTTGATGAAGATGACGGGCTCGTTGAGATTATCCAGGAAGTTCCGCAAGCGGTTGCGGCCATACTCAGGCACGACCCAGCGATAGCCTTGCGCCGCCGGTTTGATCAAAATGCGGTCGAGGAAGAGGTTGAAGTCGAGAATCTTCCTGTTCATCGGCTCGAGCGGGTCGTTCGTCTTGTCGAACTCCGCACGGGCCACGGGGTCTGTGGGCGGGGTGGCGCAGGCGGACACCGCCAGAACCAGTCCGGCGAGCGCGCCCAGCCGGACCCACCGGAGCTTGCGAGACACGTTCTGCACCTCTTCGAACCGCTGGGCGTGTGCCCGTGCGCGCTCAATCCGAGAGCGCCGCATGGTTGACAATGCGGGAAGTGAATGCAACAGCATTTTCAAAGCTCAGGGCCCCCTCAAGATCGGCCCCGGGCGAGCCCGAAACCGCTGATAAATCATAGCATGTCACTAGAGGTATTAAAAATTCTTAGCACCCTCCTCGATGTCAGTTCTTTCATCGGGTGTGTCTATCTTGCAACAGCTGTCGTGGTCGTAGGCCGGTTTACGAGGCGGATTTCTGCGCGCGACGCGACCCGGCCGCCCGCCAGCGTCATGAAGCCGCTCTGCGGGCACGATCCTGGCCTACTCGAAAATCTCCTGTCGTTCGCGGACCAGGACTATCCGGAGTTCGAAATCATTTGCGGCGTGCAGAATTCGGAGGACTCGGCAATTCCCGTCGTCGAGCGGCTGAAGGGCGAGCGGCCGCGTGTGCCGATCGCTCTGGTGATCGATTCGGCACGCCGCGGCCGGAATCTCAAAGTGGCAAACCTGATGAACATGCTCCCCGCGGCGCGGCATGACAGGCTTGTCATGGTCGACAGCGACATGCGGGTGCCGCCGAGCTTCCTTGCGACCGTGACGGCGCCGCTTCAGGACCCGAGCGTCGGACTGGTGACCTCGCTCTACCGGGGCCGCGCGGCCGACCCCAGTCTCGCCTCGATGCTCGGCGCGCAGTACATCAATCACGTCTTCCTCCCGCAGGCCGTGCTGGGCGAGGTGCTGCGGCCGGGGCGGGGCTGCTTCGGCGCTAGCATCGGCATCACGCGCGAAACCCTGCAGGCCATCGGTGGCCTCGAGGCGGTCGCCGATGCGCTTGCCGACGACAATGCCCTGGGCTCCGCGGTACGCCGGATCGGTAAACGCATCGTCCTCTCCAACCTGATCATCGACGACTGGGTCAGCGAGCGCTCCGTCACGGACCTTTTCCGGCATGAGCTCCGCTGGGCACTCACGATTCGGGGCGTTGCGCCCTGGGGCTATCTGGGCTCGATGATCACCCACCCCCTGGCGATGGCGGTGCTTGCCGCTTGCCTTGACGGGTTCGGGACGGTCTCGCTGGGGGTGCTCGCCGTTGCATTGTTGGGGCGCTTTGCTATGGTGCGCGCCACTGATCGCGCGCTCGGCCTCGAGGCCAGTTCGCTCTGGCTCGTACCGTTGCGCGATCTCCTATCGTTCGGCGTGTTCCTGGCAAGCTACTTCACCCGAACGGTGGCTTGGCGCGATCGCAAGTTCCACGTCGACCGCCAAGGACAGCTCACGCTCCAAGGAGACAGCGCCGCATGATGAAGACCCTGTTCCTGCATCCGCCCTCTTTCGAGGGCTTCGATGGCGGAGCGGGCTCGCGCTATCAGGCGCGGCGCGAGATCCGCTCCTTCTGGTATCCGACTTGGCTCGCGCAGCCGGCGGCGTTGGTGCCGACCAGCAAGCTCATCGACGCGCCCGCAGCGGGCATTCCGCTCTCCGAAGTGCTGCCGCTCGCGCGCGACTACGACCTGGTGGTCATGCACACCTCGACGCCGTCGTTCTCGGCGGACGCCAAGATGGCGGCGGCGCTCAAGGACGTGAACCCCGCGCTCAAGGTGGGCTTCGTCGGCGCCAAGGTGGCGGTGCAGCCGGAGGAAAGCTTGCGCCAGGCGCCCGCCATCGACTTCGTCGCCCGCAACGAGTTCGATTTCACCGTGAAAGAGGTTGCCGAGGGTCGGCCGCTCGCGGATATCGACGGCGTGAGCTACCGGAACTCCGAAGGCGTGCTGGTGCACAATGCCGAGCGCGCCATCCTCGAGGACATGGACCGGCTTCCATTCGTGAGCGAGGTCTACAAGCGCGACCTCAAGGTCGAGGACTACTTCATCGGCTATCTCAAGCACCCGTATGTGTCGTTCTATACGGGGCGCGGCTGCAAGTCGCGCTGCACCTTCTGCCTTTGGCCGCAGACCGTGGGCGGCCACCGGTATCGCGTGCGCAGCGTCGGGCATGTCGTTGACGAGGTTCGCTACATCCTCGCGAATTTCCCTCAGGTGAAGGAGATCTTCTTCGACGACGATACCTTCACCGACGCGGGTCCGCGCGCCGAGGCGATTGCGCGCGAGCTGGGCAAGCTCGGCGTCACCTGGTCGTGCAATGCCAAGGCAAACGTGCCGCGCGAGACGCTCAAGGTGCTGCGCGACAACGGGCTCCGCCTGCTGCTGGTGGGCTACGAGACCGGCAATCAGCAGATCCTGCACAACATCAAGAAGGGCATGCGGGTCGACGTGGCACGGCGCTTCACGCGGGACTGCCATGAGCTCGGCATCACTATCCACGGCACCTTCATCCTGGGCCTGCCCGGCGAGACCAAGGAAACCATCGGGGAGACCATCAGGTTCGCGACCGAGATCAATCCGCACACGATCCAGGTCTCGCTGGCGGCGCCGTATCCCGGCACGTTCCTCTACAAGCAGGCCGTCGAGAACGGCTGGCTCGACGCCGATCATGCCGAGCTCGTCGATGAGCACGGCATCCAGATCGCGCCGCTGCACTATCCGCACCTCTCGCATCAAGAGATCTTCGACAGCGTCGAGACCTTCTACCGTCGCTTCTATTTCCGTGCCGGCAAGATCGCCTCGATCGTGGGCGAGATGGCGTTGAGCCCGGAGATGCTCGTGCGCCGCCTGCGCGAGGGCGTGGAGTTCTTCCGCTTTCTGCGCGAGCGCGCCACGGCGCATTGAGGGCAGGTAGGCGCGGCGGAGCCCTCCGGCGGGCGCAAGCTTCCGTCGCGAGATCGCGGTCATTGGCGTCCTGAATGATCCGCATCGGTCTCTTGCTGGGCCTGCTGGGCCTCGTCGCCGCGAGCGCACTGGTGATCTACCAGGGCGCGGAGCCTGTGATCGTCACCTTCGCGAGCGCGGGCTGGGGGCTCCTCTGGGTCGCGCTCTATCACGCGGTGCCCATGGTGGCAAACGCCCGAGCCTGGCAGGTGCTGCTGCCCGGCCGGGCACAGCCCTCCTTCGGCTTCTTCGTCTGGATGGTCTGGGTGCGCGAGGCCGTGAACTCGATGCTGCCGGTAGCGCGCATCGGTGGCGAGGTCGTGGGCGCTTGGCTGCTGACTACCCGCGGTGTCCGGCGGCGGCCGGCGGCGGCGACCCTGGTCGTAGACATGACGATGTCGCTGATCTCCCAACTCGCCTTCACCTTGATCGGCGTCGGCTTCCTGGTGACGCACGCGGGCGATCGGTCGCTTGCCTCCGGCATCGGTCTCGGGTTGCTGATCTCCGTACCGATCGTCGGGGCATTCGGGCTGGTCCAGCGGATCGGGATCTTCGGGTTCCTTGCTCGGATTTTTCGCTTGGCCTTTGGCGACCGGTTCGAGCGCATGGTGGGTGGCGCCAAGGCTCTGGACCGCGCGGTGCACGTGATCTACCGGCGGCCGAGCCGCACCCTCTCCTGCGGACTCTGGCAGCTCCTGGGCTGGCTCGTGAGCGCGGGGGAAACCTGGATCGCGCTGGCGGCACTCGGGCACCCGATCGGCGCCGGCGATGCCGTCATGGTGACGGCGCTGGTCGAGGCCGCGAGCTCTAGTGCTTTCCTGGTGCCCGGCGCTCTCGGCGTCCAGGAAGGCACCTTCCTAGTGCTGGGCCATGTCCTGGGCTTGCCGCCCCAGGTGGCGCTCGCGCTCGCGCTAGTGCGGCGGGCGCGGGATGTGCTGGTCTATGGTCCTGCGCTGGCGCTGTGGCAGCTCGGCGAGGGCCGCCGGCTGCTCACCCGCAAGACTGCCTGAGTTGCGTGGACCGATGACGCAAAACATATACGACAACGCCGAGTTCTTTGATCGCTACAGCCAGCTGCCGCGCTCGGTCGAGGGGCTCGCAGGCGCGCCCGAATGGCCGCGGCTGCGCGCCCTGCTGCCGGAGCTCCGCGGGCTCAGGGTGGTGGACCTCGGCTGCGGCTTCGGCTGGTTCTGCCGCTGGGCGCGCGGGCAGGGAGCCGCCTCGGTGCTCGGCATCGACGTCTCCGAGAAGATGCTCGCACGAGCGCGCGCAGAGACGACGGACGGCGCGATCGCTTATGTCCGGGCCGATCTTGAGCAGCTCGAGCTCGCGCCCGGCTCCTGCGACCTCGTCTGCAGCTCTCTCGCGCTGCACTACATCGAGCGCCTCAGCGTGCTCCTGGCTCAGGTGCATAGGGCGCTGGTACCCGGCGGCCGTCTCGTCGTCTCGGTCGAGCATCCCGTGTTCACTGCGCCGACCGAGCCCGGCTGGAGCCAAGGCGCCGGCGGTCGCAAGACCTGGGCGCTCGACGGATATCTGGAAGAGGGGCCGCGGTCCACCGACTGGCTCACGAAGGGCGTCATCAAGCAGCACCGCACGCTCGCGACCTACATCAATACGCTGATCGGGCTCGGTTTTGTCCTCGCGCACGTGGAGGAGTGGGGGCCGACGCCCGAGCAGATCGCGGCGCGACCCGAGTGGGCGGACGAGCGCCGGCGGCCGCCGTTCCTGCTGATCTCCGCGCACCGCTGAGGATCGGATCGTCAGGCACGGCGCTTCCGGTGCTTGCGTACCGGCCCCATCAGAGACGGCAGCACGAAGAAGGTGCAGATCAGCGTGTAGAATAGCGCGATCGTCAGCAGGATGCCCATCTGCGACGTGCCGCGGTGATTGGAAAGCGCGAGGCTTCCGAACGCGGTCGCAGTGGTGAGCGCGCTGAACAGCACTGCGCGCGCCGTGCCGGACTGCAGCGGATCAATGCGGCCGGCGCGCCAATTCATCACGAAGTAGATGTCGAAGGCCACGCCGACACCGAGCAGCAGCGGCAGCGCGATGATGTTCGCGAAATTGAGCGGCAGGTTCGCGAGCACGCTTGTGGCGACCGTGAGTAATCCGGCGAGCAGCAGCGGCGCCAGCACCAGCGCCACGTCCCGGATGCGCCGGAGGACGACGGCGAGCAGCAGGGCGATCGCGACCAGCGCGAATATGCCGGCGGTCCGGAAGGCACCCACGATGGTGGCTGCCGATTCCTGGATCGAGATGGGCACGCCCGTCGCCTCCGGAGCGACCGTCCGCACCTCGGCGACGAAGCGGCGCAGCACCTCGTTGTTGCTGGCGTCACCCTTCGGATAAGCCTCGATCCGCGCGAGACCATCCGGGGTCACCCAATCGCGGCGCAAGTCCGCGGGCAGCGAGCCCAAGCTCACCGGCTCGGCCGAGAGTGCCAGCCGCATGTCATCGAGGCGCGACGGAAGCCCGCTCACGAGGTTCTGCCGCAGCGTGGGGAGCGCGTCTGCTCCGCGGGCTACGGCCTTGTGCAGCACGCCCGAAAGCCGCTCGACGGAAGCTTGGCGGGACTGCTCGGCCGCGCGCGCGAGATCCTTGTCGGCGTGCTTCAAGGCCGAGAGCTCGGCCGCGGCATCGGGCGCTGGCATCACCGCGGTCGGTGACAAGGTCGGCCCCAGCAGCGCGGCGGCGTCGCTCAGGATCGCGAGCTTCTCCTCCTGGTCCTCCGGCACGAAGCTCAGCACGCTCACGGTGTGAGACACCGCCGGAAGCTTCTCCAGGCGGTCGGCCAGCGGCGCGATGTCCGCGGTGGTCGGCGCCAGCACGTCTATCGTGTTAGGCGTGGTGTCCGGATCCTTCATAAGGTCGAACAGGGTCGAGACGGATTCCGTGTTGGGGTCCTTGAGGTTGAGCGGGTTGAAGTCGAAGGTGAGACGCGGCACCAGCGCGAGGCAGCCGAGCGCCACCACCAGCGAGACCAGGCTGACAGCGCGGCGATGATCCATCAGGTATCGGTCGATAACGCGCAGCTTGTGAAAGCCGACCGCGCGCCGCTCGCCGCGCGGCCGGATCAGCACCAAGAGCGCCGGCAGCACGGTTAGGTTCAACAGCAGCGCAATCAGCATGCCGGCGCCAGAGATTAGCCCCAGGTCGGAGACACCGGTATAGGCTGTGGGCACGAAGGAGAGGAAGCCCACGGCGGTGGTCGCAGCCGCGACTGCCAGCGCGCCACCGATGCCGCGGGCGGTCCGCCGCAGCGCCTCGGCGAGATTGTCGACCTCGTAGCGCTCCGAGCGGTAGCGCACGCTGAACTGGATTGAGAAATCGACAGCAATACCGATGAACAGCACCGCGAAGGCGACCGAGATCAGGTTGAGCGAATGCACGGCGAAAGCGGCGAAACCCGCGGCGACCACCAGCCCCATGGCGAGCGTGATCAGGATCGGCACCACCAGCCGCACCGAGCGTAGCGCCAGGAACAGCCAAAGGCAGATCAGCGAGAAGGCAAGGGTGGTCGAGAGCGTGGCGCCCTGGGTCACGCTCCCGAACTCCTCGTCGGCGAGCGGCACCGAACCCGTGAGCCGCACGCGCACGCCGCGATCGGCTGTCAGACCGAGGTCGCGAGCGGCCTGGCGGATCGCATCGGTCGCCTGGGCGCCGGGCTCCAAGGCGGAGTAGTCGAGCACCGGCTGCGCCAGGATGAACTTGCGGAGCTCGCGTGTGGTCGGCTTGAGGCCGGTGAGGAGGGTTTCCCACGAGAGCGGGTGGTATTTGCCTTCGAGCGACGCCTCGACCGTGTCCGCGAACACCTGGAACGGACGATCGAGCTCGTCGCCCTTGGCTTCGCCGCGCTCGATGCCCTGTGCGGTCAGGTCGAGCGCGTCGAACAGGCCCCGGAGGCTCGGGTCCGCCGCCAGAGTGCCGATCAGCGGTTGCGCCTGCACCATCTGGTCGGCGAAGCCCTGAACCTCCGCTTTGGAGAGGAAAAGCATCCCATTGCGCCGGAAGAACTCGCTGTCGTCAGGCCGCTTCACGCTCTTGAACAGAGCCGTGTCGGGTCGGATCTTCTGCGCGAGGGACGCGGCGGCGTCCTCCGCCTGGTCGGGCGTTGCGCCGTCGATCACGATCACGATCAGGTTGTTGAACTGTGGGAATTCCTTGTCGTAGGCGACCTCGCGCTTGCGCCAGGGCAGATTGGGATCGAGCAGCTTGTCGACGTCGGTATCGAGGCTCAGATGCGTGCTCGCGTAATAGCCGCTCGCCGCCGTGAGCGCGACGCCCAACAGCGTCACCAGGCAGGCGAAGCGCCGCGACAGATCAACGAGCAGATGAATGAAATTGAGGATCAAGGGGGCCCGGCTTCTCTGGTCAGGTCTCGTGATATATGAGGAGGATCGTGCCCACCAGCACGAAGGCGATCGGCCATATCCAGCCGGCAATGCGGTTGCCGGGCGGATCAAGCCGAAGCTCGAGCCAGCGGGCCCAGCCTGCGGTCACGCCAAACACCGCGAGGGGCGTGTGCGTGACCTCGATCAGCAATTGATCCTTGATATTGGAAAGCGCGTGCTGATGGGTGAGCAGCAGCGCGCCCGCGAGCGCGCAGATCAGAGGAAATACCAGGGCTGCCCGCTGCGAGCGGATGCGGCCCGTGCGCACGCACCACTCGAAGATGCCGAAGCCCGCGATCAGCATGACGAAGACTCGATGCTGCGCCACCTCAGGATCGCGGAAGCTCGCGAAAAAGCCGATATCGCCGAGTGGCCAGACCTCGGGATCGCTGCGGAACAGCAGGAATACTGCAAGCCCAACGAACAGCAGTGGCCAATGCCGCGCCCAGGGCGCGAGGCCCGAGCGCTCGCCCAGCGCCAGCAAGCCGATCACCAGCACCGCGACGCCGGCCCAGTGATGGTTGTACTCGGACCAAGCGATGTCGGCGGGATCGCGCGGCGGCAGCACGCCGGAGCCGATGGCATAGGCGAGCGGCAGGGGCTGCTTGGTCTTGGCCGCCTCCTCGCGCGCGATCTCGATCTGATAGGTGGTGAGCTGTGTCCGGTCGGGGCTGCTGAGCCGCACGGGCCATTGCGGCACGAAGCGGTCGACGACCTCGGTGAAGGTCGCACGGTCCTGCGTCAGGTCGACGCCCGGCGGCTGCGACGTCAGCGAGGCCGCGGCGAAGAGCACCGTGAGGCCGATTCCGATCTCCACCTCGGCGAAGCGCTTAAGGCGGAGGATCGGGGTGCCGGGGTCGCGCCGCAGCCGCTCCACCACGAGAAAATTCATGCCCCCGAGGAAGACGAGGCCGCCCAGCAGCGCGACCTTCGTGATGACCATGACGCCGTAGGCCGTCCCGTAGAGCGCGTCGAGCGAGCCCACGTAGGCCACCGCCATGACGCCACCGCCCACCAGCAGCAGGGCGACCGCGCTCATCGCCATCAGGGAGAAGCGCCTGCCGATCCGCCGCCAGGCAATGCCACCTTGGCTGCCGAAGAGCGCGAGCAGGAAATAGGGAATACCGCCGATCCAGACCGCGGCACCCGCCATGTGCAGGATGTCCGCGATGGCGAGCGGCACGCGATCGTCGAGCCGCGCCATCGCGTGGCTGGTGGTCGCCTGTCCGAGCAGGATCAGCACCGCGAGCGCGCCCAGTCCGGATCGCGCGGAGGCGCCGAGCGGTGCGCGCGCGACCCACGCTGCGACCAGCCCTGCCGCCGCGAGCGTCAAGCCCGCCATCGAGAAGTCCGCGCCCAGGACCTCGCCAAGGCCGAGCTCGACGGTGCCCATCAGCACCGCGCATTGCACCGAGACGAAGGCAAGCTCCGAGATCGCGAAAGCAAGCGCGCTCCAGATCAGGAGCCGGCGCGCGTGACGCTCCAGCCGCGCGCTGGCGGGATCGATCTCCCGGAGGATGCCGGCCGTCAGCAGCAGAAAGGCGATCCCGCCCACGACGAAGGACTGCGTCACCAGGACGAAACCGCGGATGACGACGCTCAGGAATCCGAAAATGTCGATGAGCGTCGCCATTGCCGACGGCTCAGGGCGCGGTGACAGAGAAGGGGATGTCGCCGCGGGTGATGTGGCCGTCGAGCGCGAGGACCTGCCATCGGAGCCGGTAGTCGCCCGGCCCAAGGCTCGGGATATGCGCGGTGATCACGTCCGCGGGCGCGTTGGCGTCGAGCGCGACCGGCGTCTCCTTGCCGACGGGATCGAGCAGCGCCAAACGCGAGCGCTTGTGGTCGATGCGGCTGTTGAAGCGCAGGCGGACATCGAGCGCGCCCGCGTGCAGGGTCGCGCCGACCTCCGGGACGGCCTCGACGACGATTGCATGGGCGAGTGCCGGGGATGACGCGAGCACGACCCAAGCCAAGGCAGCCGAGGCCGCAATCCGACACGACGGAAAGGGATTCATCGGCGCCCTTTATTGTGAAGTGTTCGGTCCGACGCAAGGCCTAATCGCGGCGACCGGGCAGAGGTCACGAGACCGCGGGAGGCGGCGGATTGACGCAACCGCCGAAGGCATTATAGGGTCGCGGCCCCGGCTCCAGGGAGGGCCGTGCGCCGGTATGAGCTCCGCTCCCGCCGCCCGAGAGGCGAGACCGGGCCCGCTCCCCGCCGATCCCGTGATCGCGGTGCGCAGCCTCGCCAAATCCTACGGCAAGGAAGCGGGCGCGGTTCGCGCGCTCGACGCGATCGATTTCGACATCGGCGACGGCGAGTTCGTCGCGATCGTGGGGCCTTCAGGCTGCGGCAAGACAACGCTCCTCAAAATCCTCGCGGGACTGTTGCCCGCAAGCTCGGGCACGGCGCTGCTGCGGGGCACGCCGATCCTCGGGCCCCGCCGGGATATCGGCATGGTGTTCCAGGCGCCCGTCCTGTTTCCCTGGCGCACCGTGCTCGACAACGTACTCCTGCCCGCGGACGTGCAGCGCCTGGACCGCCAGCGCCTGCTGGCAGCGGCGCTCGATCTGCTGCAACTGGTCGGCCTCCGCGGCTTCGAGCGGCGCTATCCGTCCGAGCTCTCGGGCGGCATGCAGCAGCGGGTGGCCATCGTGCGCGCGCTCATTCATGATCCCGCGATGCTCCTGATGGACGAGCCCTTCGGGGCGCTCGACGCCATGACGCGCGAGCAGATGAACCTCGAGCTGCAGCGCATCTGGCTGGAGCGCCGCAAGACCGTCGTCTTCATCACTCATTCGATCCCCGAGGCGGTCTTCCTGGCGGACCGCGTCTTCGTGATGACGCCGCGGCCCGGCCGGGTCGCCGAGATCATCCCGATCGACATCGCGCGGCCGCGCTCGCTCGACGCCATGTCGACGCCGGCCTTCGGTGCTTATGCTCTCCGCGTCCGCCATCACTTCAACGCACTCGGGACGCTCGACGCATGAACACCGTTGGGAATGCCGGCCTGCGCGCGCTGCTGATGCTCGTGGTTCTGGGCATCTGGGAGCTCTGCGTCCGGGCGCTCGAGGTTCCAGTCTATATCCTGCCACCGCCCTCGGCGATCTTCCGGGCGCTCTACGTCGGTCTGAGCCGGCTCATCTACGTGCAGAATACCTGGGTCACCGTCGAGGAGACGCTGCTCGGCTTTGTCGCGGGTACGTCGCTGGCGTTCCTGTTGGGCACGGCGATCGCCCTTAGCCGGCGCTTCGAGTATTTCCTTTATCCCTACATCGTGATGTTCCAGGCGCTGCCCAAGGTGGCGCTGGCGCCGCTCATCATCGTATGGTTCGGGGTCGGCCTGCCGTCGAAGATCGTGAACGCCGCGTTGATCGCCTTTTTTCCGCTGATGGTGAACACGATCATGGGCCTGCGCTCCGCCGACGAGGACCGCGTCAGCCTGATGCGCTCGCTCGATGCCAGCGAGGCGCAGATCTTCTGGATGCTGCGCTTGCCGAGCGCGCTGCCCTTCATCATGGCGGGGCTCGAGGTCGCCATGATCTTCGCGCTCATCGGCGCCATCGTCGCGGAATTCGTGGGCGCGACCAGCGGCCTCGGCGTGCTGATCAACACGCTCAACTTCAGCGGCGACGTCGCCGGCATCTTCTCGATCCTGCTGATCCTGTCGGTTATCGGCTTGGTGCTCAATCAGGCGATTCTGGCGGTGCGCCGCCGCGTGCTGTTCTGGGACGTCTCGCAAAAGTCCGTGACGGAAGACACAAGAAAGGGAGGCTTGTGATGAGGAAGACGATCGGGCTCCTGGCGCTGACGCTCGCCGCGCTGGCGGCGCCCGCTGCGGCCGAGACCGTGGTGAAGGTCGGCTGGTGCGCGCGCACCGTGAGTTCCGCGGCGGCGCCCTTCGCCATCGCGACCAAGATGGGCTGGTTCAAGGATGCCGGGATCTCCGTGGAGCTGGTGCCGCTGCCGGGCTCGACCGATTGCGTGAAGCTGGTCGGCACGGGCGAACTCCCCTACTCGCTGCCGTCCGTCGAGCCGCTGGCCTCGCTTCGCCCTCAGGGCCTTAAGGCCAAGGTCTTCTACACGGCCTATCAGGGAAACATCTACGGACCCGCGGTGCCCGCGGACAGTCCGATCAAGACGCTGGCGGACCTCAAGGGCAAGAAGATCGGCGTCCAGGCGATGGCCTCGGCGGGCTATCCGGTGATGCGGGCGATCGCCGCGAGCGAAGGCATGGACCCCGACGCCGACATTACGATCGTGGTGGTGGGCGAGGGCGCGCAGGCGGCGGCGCTGGTGCGCTCGAAGCAGGTCGACGCCCTGAGCCTCTACGACGTGCAGTACGCCCTCATCGAGAATGCCGGCGTGCCGCTGCGCCGGCTCGAGGCGAAGCAGATCGACCGCTATCCCTCGAACGGCTTCGTGGCGCTCGACGAGACGCTCGCGAAAAACCGCGCGCAATCGGTCGCGCTGGCACAGGGCTATGCCAGGGGCACCATCTTCGCGATCGCCAATCCCGAGGCCGCCGTGCGCATACTCTGGGAGGTATTTCCCCTGACCAAGGCCACGGGGAAGGACGAGGCGACCGCGCTCAAGGACGACATGAAGGCGATCGAGGCGCGCATCGTGAACTGGAAGCTCGACAAGGCCGGCGTCACGCATTGGGGCGAGAATTCCACGGCGAACTACGACGCCTATCTCGACTTCCTGCTGAAGTGGCAGGTGATCAAGCAAAAACCCGACGTCGCCGACGTCGTCACCAACGACCTGCTCCCCGACATCGACAGGTTCGACCCGGACGCCGTGACGGCCGAGGCGAAGGCGTACAAGTTCTAGCGGCTTTCGCCGGCCTGGGCGACCGCCGGGCCGGGCGCAACGTCCGCAGCCCCGCGCCGCTCAGGCCGAGAACCAGGGCTCCAGCCCCGCGAGCTCCGGTGCGTCGATGCCTTCCTGGCCGCGCCGCCCCGGCGTTTCGCCCGCCACGCCCAGACGCTCGCCAAGCGCCCGATAGCTGCCGCGGCTGAACAGCAGCGGCTGGCCGTGCCGACGGGACTCCAGCCGCAGCACGCGGCCGACATAGATCACGTGGTCGCCGCCGTCGTGCCTGGCCTCGACCCGACAGTCGAGGCTCGCGAGCGAGCCCGGCAGGATCGGCGCGCCGGTCTCCCAGGTCTCGTGCGCGATGTCCCGCCATTTGTCCGGGCCGGTGGTGGCGAAGCGCGCGGCGAGCCCCTGCTGATCCTGCGCCAGGACGTTGACAGCGAAATGCCCCGCGGCGGCGAATCCGGTGCTGCTCGGCGAGCGCTTGTCGAGGCTCCAGAGCACAAGCGGCGGATCGAGCGAGACCGAGGCGAAGGAGTTGGCGGTGACGCCGTAGAGCGCGTCGTCCGTGCCGCGCGCAGTGATCACGGTGACGCCGGTCGCGAACCAGCCGACCGCATCGCGGAAATCGCGCGCGTCGAAAGCAGGATTCATGTTCTACCTCGGATGATGTCGGCGGGCGGTCAGTCCGCCGCTGCGAGCTTGGGACGGAAGGGCGGCGCGGCACCGCGGTTCTGACGTGCCTCGAGGTCGTCGAGGAGTCGCGAGATGCGGTCGATGTAGCTATCGCGGTCGTAGACCGAGAACAGAGTCGCGGCGAGGCGCACGGGGTCGCCGGAATAATACCGCTCGTAAAGCTGCTGCCGGCCGGCGAAGGTGGAGACCGCGGCGTCGAAGGCAAGGCGGAACAGCTTGATCCGGGTCCGCGAGTCGGAGTTCGCCGACTGAAAGTACTTCTCGACATCCTTCCAGACCGGGCTCGTGGTCTCCGCGTAGGAGGGCACCGCCACCAGTCCGCCGGCACCCAGCATCTGAATGATCTCGCACATGCGCACGAACATTTTCGGAAACATCATGCGCACTGTCCAGAGCGGCATCGAGGCCGGAGTCATGTAGCCGGCGGCGTTGGGCTTGGCGTCCGCCTCCGAAGCGCGCAGGCAGGCGCGCACGAACTCGGTGTACTGGATCATCTCGGCGAGCAGTCCCTGCACGTGCAGGTGCTGGTCGACGTTGGTGGAGCGCGCCAGTGCGAAGGCGAGCGCCATCATGAACTCCGCCTTGGCGAGGTTCTTGGTCGAGAACTGATGCATGATCTGCGGCATCGCGCCGGTGCGCACGTAGAGCGTGTTGCATATCTCGGGGTCGCGATGGATGAAGACGCGCTCCCACGGCACCAGCACGTTATCGAAGATCACCATGGCATCGGCCTCGTCGAGCCGGGCCGAAAGCGGATAATCCATGGGCGAGGCCGCGCCGGTCTCGGCGATCGAAGGCCGACAGATGAAGCGAAGCCCCGGCGTCGCCACTGGCACGCTAAATCCGAACGCGTAGGGCGCGGCCTCCGCCGTGCTCGGAATGTAGCTCGAGGGCATCACCATCAGGTCGTCGGAGAAGGCGCAGAGCGTCGAGACCATGCGTGCGCCGGCGATCACGATGCCCGCATCGGTCTCCTTGACGATCTTGGCGGCAAGATCTTTGTACTGCTGCTCGACCGGTTTCGAGCGGTCGACCTGCGGATTGATCAGCGTATGAGTGATCGCCTTGTCGCCCTCGCGGCAGTGCAGATAGTACCGCCAGATGTTCTCCGCGAAGCGCGGCTCCTTGAGGCCGAATTCCTGCTTGCCGCAGGCGAAGCCCGCGAGGTGGATGTTCATGAAGTCGGGGCTGCGGCCGAACATGCCGCAGGTCGCGTCCATCCAGATCTTGACCATCTCGCGGCGCCGCACGAGCTCGTCTATCGTTTTCGGCTGGATGAAGGAGAGACCAACGCGCTCGCCCGAGCTCGGCGACTTGTAGGTGAGCCGGTCCGTGAGCGCCGGCGCGTGCTGCATCTCATAGAGCTCGGCGAGGCTGTGCGCGGCGCCGGCGAAGCGCCGGTCCGCGGTCACGTCCGCGACGCGCTCGCCGTCGATCCAGATCTCGCGGCCGTCCCTGAGCGCATCGAGGAATTGTCCACCCGTGCGAATACCCATGCTTTTTCCTTCCGATCGGCCGTCGGTACCGTGGCTCCGGCTTCCGCCGGTATCCGCCAAATATTGACATAATGCGAGGCCGAACATGCGCTTTATGGTGATCTGAGCGGCTGTGCGTCGCGGTGGATCCATGCGCGAGCAACGTGAACCTTGGCTGAAGCTGCCGGAATCGAAACCGGGCGGCGACGAGACCCGTCCCGCCACCGACCCGCGGTTCCGCACCCATGTTGTGACGATGCGCCCCGTTCCGGCCGCACAGAGCGGCCCGGTGCTGCCGTTCCCCGGGGCCGGGAAGACCCAAGAAGCTCCGACTGCCGCGCGTCGCGAGCCCGAGCCAATGCTCCTGAGGCAAATCCTGCCAAGGCCGGTTCCGAGCGCTCCGCCGCGCGCCGCGGGGGGGCCGCGCGCCCCTGCCTCGGGGCCACTCGGCATCACTGACCTCCCGGTGGTCTCCTCGGCGGACTGGGTCGCCAAGGTCGGCGAGGCCGCCAAGATGGTCGATGTCGTCGCTGTGTTCTATTCGGCGGCGTGTCTCGGGTCCGAGGTGTTCGAGTTCGCATTCCACAACCTCGTCAACGAGGTGCTGCCGCAGATGGGACGGCCCTACACGCTCTACCGCTTCTCGCTGGATGCCGAGCCGGACTTCGTCGTCGAGATGGCGGAAAGCCTCGGCCTCATGGAGGGCAATGCGGTGACCGCCGGCGGCTTCGCCTGGAGCGGGCCCGGACGCCGGTTGATTCTCATCGGCGACCACGCGCTGGAGACCCGATCCGCCTTCCAACGCTTCCTGCGCCGGAGCACCTTGGCGCAGCGCGCCGACTTTCCCGCGGTCGGTGTTGGGGCACGCGCACGGAGTGGCACCGCGATCACGCAGGACGACCCGCTGCGGTTAGCGCAGCGCGCGGGCACGGGATTCCGGGTCGGACGCGTCTTCGTGGCCGTGGCGTGGTGCCTATTCGGCACGGCGGCGCTCGGGGCGGTGGTGATCGGCGTCGAGCCCAAATGGGCACGCTCGGTCCTCGGGCTCGTGCCGTCCGCCACGACCAATATCGCGCCGCCGCCGACGGCGCTGGGCGCGGACGCTCCGCAGCCGGCTGCGGCCGCCGACCTATCCGCGGGACAGGCCGCGCAGCCGGTCAAGCCCGCCGCGGTCGCGCATCCGCACGTACGCAAACGGCACCCGCAGAGCTCGTTCACCGTGAGCCCGACGTATTGGGGCCTGCCGGAAAACCGGCTGCACTGAGCCGCGGTCGACGGCGGGCGGCGCCGGCGCGCATAATGCCGGGGTCGAACCTGCCCCGGAGAGTCTTTCCGCATGTCCAATCGTCCCTCGCGCATCACTACGGACATTGATTTCGGCCGTGACGGCAAGCAGAACGGGTTTCTGCGGCTGCCGCACTCCGTACATCGCTCCGCCTACGGCTTCATCGCGATCCCGCTGGTCGCGATCCGGAGCGGGAAGGGCCCGCGCGTCCTGCTCACTGCCGGCAACCACGGCGACGAGTACGAGGGCCAGATCGTGCTGACGAAGCTCGCGCGATTGATCGAGCCGGACGCGGTGCGCGGGCAGATCGTGATCCTGCCGATGATGAACTTTCCGGCGGCGCAGGCGGGCATGCGGACCTCGCCGATCGACGACGGCAATCTGAACCGCACCTTCCCCGGCGACCCCGATGGCCGACCGACCGCGATGATCGCGCATTACGTCGAGAGCGTGCTCATGCCCATGGTCGATATCGTGATCGACCTCCATTCCGGCGGCAGCTCGCTCATCTATGTGCCCGGCACGCTGGCGCGGCTCTCGACGGACAGGACAGCGAGGGAGAGGACCGTCGAGCTGGTCCGGGCCTTCGGCGCGCCCAACAGCTATCTCATGGGCCCGGGTGCCGAGGATCGGAGCATTCTCGCGGCCGCCGAGCGCGCGGGCATCCAGGGCTTGAGCGCCGAGCTCGGCGGAGCCGGCATGGTTACGCGAGAGACGCTGGCGATCACCGAGCGCGGCGTCGTCAACGTGCTGCGTCACCTCGGCGTCCTCGAGGGCAAGACGGAGCCGCGCAACACCCGCATAATGCAGGTGATCCGCGCCTCGCATTACGTCTACAGCCCGGACGCCGGGCTGTTCGAGCCGCATGCGGAGCTCGGCGATCACGCCAAGCCCGGCCAGCTCGCGGGCATCGTGCATTTCCCCGACACGCCCTGGCGCGAGCCCGCGCCGGTGCACTTCGGCGGCGACGGCCTCGTGGTGTGCAAGCGCGTGCCCGCGCGCGTCGAGCGCGGCGATTGCGTCTATCACTTGGCGAGCGAGCTCGCGCTCTGACGGAGCGCCGGATCACACGAAGGCCGCCTCGAGGATGCGGCGGTAGTCCTCGGCGTCGGCGGGACGCGGATTGGTCTCGCTCAGATGCTCGCGCGAGGCTTCCTCCGCGAGCTCCGGGATCAGCGCCGCGTCGAGCCCGAGCTCGCTGAGCCGGGTCGGCAGGCCGATGCGCCGCGTCAGCCGCTCGATCCAATCGGCAAGATCATCGGATGGCGCGAGGCCGAGGGCGCTCTTGAGCCGCCGGATCTTTTCGGGCACCGCCGGCGCGTTGAAGCGTAGCACCGGCGGCAGCAGGATCGCGTTGAGCGTGCCGTGGTGATAGCCGAGCGGCTCCATCGGATGGCCGGCCGCGTGGACCGCGCCGAGGCCCTTCTGGAACGTGAGCCCGCCCTCGAGGGCGGCCATGAGCATCTGCCAGCGTGCCCCGCGGTCATCGCCGTACGCCACGGCACGCTCGATCCAGCGGCCTGCCCGCTCGACGCAATCGAGCGCGATCGCAGCGGCCGGCGGGTTCTCCCGGATCGAGAGAAAGGACTCGATGCCATGACTCAGCGCGTCCATGCCTGTGGCCGCGGTCATGCGGGGCGGCAGGGTCAGCGTGAGCTCGGGGTCGCAGATCGCGGTCCGCGGGATCAGCTTGAAGCTCACGCAGGCGATCTTGCGGCCGTTCTTCAGCGTGAGCGTCGCCGCGCGGCCGACTTCGGCGCCGGTGCCGGCGGTGGTGGGGATCGCCAGCACCGGCGCGATCTCGCCGATGCGCGTGGAGCCGCCACCCCGCACTTCGTAGTCCCCGAGCGATCCCTGATGCGTCGCCAGCAGTGCCACGGCCTTGCCGAGATCGATCGCGGAGCCTCCGCCGAGCGCCACCACGCCGTCGCAGCGGCGCGCTCGGTAAAGCGCAAGCGCCGCCTCCGCCGCGACCTCGGTCGGGTTGCCCGGCGTTTCACCAAAAATCGGCGGCTCTGCGTCGAGCAGGGTGAGCGTGTGATCCACCAGTCCGGCGGCTCGCACACCGGGGTCCGTCACCAGGAGCGGGCGCTTGACGCCGAGCAGTGCCAGCTCCTCCGACAATAATCGCAGCCCGCCGAAATCGAATTGAACGCGCGACAGATAGCTAATGAGGGGCATGGCGCTCAGTTGCCGGGAAGCACCCAGACCTCGGTTTTTGCCGGCAGCGCCGCGCGGGTCAGCAAGAGAGGCGCGGAATCGATGTCGTGGACCTCGTAGCGCTCGCTCACGCGCTTGACGAAACGGTCGAGCACGGCCTGGCCGAAGTAGTGCATGGGTATCACCAGGCGCGGGTGGATCGACTCGATCACCTCCATCATGTCGATCTGGCTCAGCGTGAAAGCGCCGTCGATCGGCGTCAGCAGCACGTCGATCCGGCCGAGTTCCGCCAGGTGCTCGGGCGTCAGCGTGTGATGGAGGTGCCCGAGATGGGCGATGCAGAGATCGCCGGTCGCGAAGATGAAAATCGAATTGCCGCCGTATTCTGTGCCGCCGTCGATGGCGCGGATGTTGGTGGGCACGTTCTTGATGCGCACGTCGCCGAACTTCACGTCGTAATGCGGCGGTCCCTCGCCGGTGTCCCAGCCGCGCAGCACCAGCTTGATGCCGGGATCGATGTCGTTGGTGTAGTGCATCATGTGGGCGTGGTTCATGGTAACCACGTCCGGCGGCCCCTTCGGGCGCATGAAGCCGTTGTAGTCCGTGACGATGGTGACGCCGCCGGGGCTGGTGATCAGGAAGCTCGAATGGCCGAGAAAGGCGAGCTCGACGATCGGCTCGGTCTCGGCGATGCCCATGCGGTAGCTCGCCAGCACGATCGGCGGGTGCCCCTGCGAGATCACCTCGGCGCATGCGCCCGCGCCCTCAGCCCGGGCCGCGCTCAGCATCGGCATGAGCGACAAAAGCGACAGGGCCGCCAGCCAAGCCGTCCGGACGATTACGGCACGGATCCGCATGCGAAGGTCTCCCGCCAGCCGCAAGCGAAATTATGCACCGTGGCGGATACGGCGCAACGCGCGCCGCGGTTCAGTCGCTGCCTGCGGCCGCCGCGAGCACGGGCTTTCGGCTCTGGCGCCGGACGGTCTCGCGATAGAGGATGTAGAGGCCGCTCGACGCCACGACGCAGGCACCGACGATCAGCAGGGGCGTCGGTAGGTCGCCCCAGATGAGGTAGCCGAAGGCGATCGACCAGATCATGCTGGTGTAGCTGAAGGGCGCCAGGATCGCCGCCGGCACCATCTTGAATGCCTGCGTCCAGAGGATCTGGCCGAAGCCCGAGACGAGCCCGATCGATCCGAGGCCGATCGCGCCCTGCCACGTCGGCGTGACCCAGCCGAACGGCAGGATCAGCAGGCTCAGGGCGGTCGCGACCAGCGCCTGGTAGGTCACCAGCGCGGCCGGGCGCTCGGTCAGGCTCATGCGCCGGAGCGCGATGGTGACGGAGGCGCCGAGCGCCGCATTGGCGAGCGCCAGCAGCGAGCCCACCGAGAAAGTACCGGGACCGGGCTGCACCATGATCATCACACCCACGAAACCCACGATCACGGCGGCCCAGCGGTGCCGCCCGACCCTCTCGCCCAGCAGCGGGATCGAGAGCAGGGTCAGGAACAGCGGAGAGGAAAAGGTGACGGCGACCGCGTCCGCGAGCGGCATCAGGTGATAGGCGACGAAGATGCAGATCATGGAGATGAATTGGAGGGTGCCGCGGCCGATGTGCTCGGCCATCCTGTTGGTGCGTAGGATCGAGAAGCCGCCGTCGCGATGAACCAGGGCGCAAGAGAACAGCAGCGCGAACACGCTTCGGAAGCACACCACCTGGGACACCGGATAGACCGCTTCCTCGAATTTCACGAGGGCGTTCACCACGGAGAACACGGCGACGGAGAGGACCATGTAAAAGATGCCGCGCCGCACCTCCTCCCGGGTGGGCACCGGCATGACGACCTTGTCCATGACCGCTCGTTGCAGCAGGGGTGCCGCCATCCTCCCACAACCCGGCCGCGTGCCCAACGCAAAGCCAGCATTGCTGGTCTGCAGCGGTTTCCCGCCGCAAGCTAATCTCATCTCAACGCGGCCACTCCACGGCCACAGTCTTGCCAGATTCGCGCGCGCAGTGTTTGCTCGCGACCAGCCGCTCCCGCATCACGAGGCATGCTCATGACCGCCCCCACGCTGAGACCCACGCTCGCCAAACTTGCGGCCGATCTCGCGGCTGGCCGCACCACGAGCCGAGCGCTGGTAGAGGCGGCGCTCGACCGCATCGCCGATCCCGCGGGCGAGGGGAAACGCGCCTTCGTCAAGGTCTATGAGCAAGGTGCCCGTGTGGCGGCCGAGGCGCAGGACAAGCTCCGCGCCGCAGGCTATGCCGTCTCGCCGCTTGCGGGCATTCCAGTCTCGATCAAGGACCTGTTCGACGTCGCGGGCGAGCGGACGCTCGCGGGCTCGCGTGCCCTCGACGATGCGCCGCCGGCAGAGCGCGACGCGCCCATCGTGGCGCGGCTCAAAGCGGCGGGCGCGGTGCTGATCGGCCGCACGAACATGACCGAGTTCGCCTTCTCCGGCGTCGGTATCAACCCGCATTACGGCACGCCCGGCAATCCCTGGGACCGCACGCGCATCCCCGGCGGCTCGTCCTCGGGCGCGCCGATCTCGGTCGCCGACGGCATGGCGGCGGTCGCGATCGGCACCGACACCGGCGGCTCCGTGCGGATTCCCGCTGCCTTCTGCGGCATGACCGGGCTCAAGCCGACGCAGTTCCGCGTGCCTCGGACGGGTGCCACGCCCCTCTCGACCACGCTCGATTCGATCGGGCCGATCGGCGTCAGCGTCGCCTGCTGCGCCTTGACGGACGCGGTGCTCGCGGGCGAGGTGCCGACGGTGCCCGGCGCGGCGCCGGTGGACGCGCTTCGGCTAGGCATTCCCCGGACACTCATGCTCGACGATCTTGAGCCTGCGGTCGCCGCAGCCTTTGAGCGCACGGTCTCGGCCCTGAGCCGCGCCGGCGCGCGGGTGGCGGAGCTCGCGCTCGCGCCGCTCGGCGAATACGCGGCGATCAACGCCAAGGGCGGCTTCTCGCCCTGCGAGGCCTATGCCTGGCACGAACCGCTGTTGAAGCGGCGGGGCCAAGACTACGACCCGCGCGTGCGCGTGCGCATCGAGCGCGGCCGCGAGATGACCGCGGTGGACTACGTCCGGCTCCTCGATCGGCGCGCGGACATGATCGCGCGCGTGGAGCGGGAGGCTGCGGAGGTGGATGCCCTGATCATGCCGACACTGCCGCTGGTGGCGCCGCCGATCGCCGCCTTCGCCAAGGACGAGGATTTCTGGCGGCTCAACGCGCGGATCCTGCGCAACACCGCGCCGATAAATTTCCTCGATCGCTGCGCCGTGACATTGCCGATATCGCGGCCAGGCGAGGCACCGGTCGGGCTCACCCTCTCGGGCCGGAACGGCGACGACCGGCGGCTGCTTGCCATGGCGCTCGGCGTCGAGGCGCTGGTCGCGCGGGAGCGCGGGCGCTAGCGGTAGCTCTCGCGCTCTACGGGCCTGACCGAAGGCAGGCGCTTCTTCAGACTCCGTAGCACCTCGGCGATGGTGGCGCCGCTCGCCACGCGCTGCGGCCCGCTCAGCACGGCGAAATCGCCATGGCGGCTGGTGCCCGGAGCGAACTTCACCACCGTGTAGAGCGGATGCTCCTGGCTGTGCCGGAACACGGAGAACAGCACCGCGCTCTCGCGCTGGTCGATCGCGTAGTCGCGCCATTCGCCACGCATGACCTGGCGGCTGTAGAGGGATAGAAGCTGGTTGAGCTCGGTGCGACTGAAGAAGACGGGCTTGGCTTTGCGCCGGAAATCGCTGAGGCGGTGGAGCGTCGCCATCTCCGGCCGCCCTTTACCGAATTGTCTCTTCGACGCTCATGGCGGCAAGTCTTCCCGATTTTCCGATGCTCGTCCAGTGCATTGCGCCGGCTTCCCGGCGGCGTCCCGCCGGTTTGCCTCACCGGGGGCGAGCCGCTATGTTAACGGCCCTTTTCGGCCGGGGTAGGGCGCGTGAGCGATATCTTTGAAGAAGTCGATGAAGACTTACGCCATGACAAATGGCTGAAGCTCTGGAAGCAGTATCAGAACTATGTCCTGGGCCTCGCGGCGCTGATCGTTCTCGCGACCGCGGGCGTCACCTATTGGCGCCATTACGACCAGCAGCAGCGCGAGGCGGAGGGCCTGCGCTACGCGTTGGCGCTCGACGACGCGCGTGCCGGCAAGTTTGCGGATGCCGCCGATGCCCTGAACTCGCTGGCGTCGGGCGCCCATGCCGGCCGCGCCTTGGTCGCGCGCTTCGAGGCGGCCGCGCTGCGGGCGCGCGCGGGCGACCAGGCGGCGGCGATTGCCGCCTATGACGCGCTCTCGAAGGACGGCTCGCTCGATCAGCTCTATCGCGACCTCGCGACGGTGCTCTGGGGCCTGCACGCACTCGACACTATTGACGCGCAGGTCATCATCCAGCGGCTCGCGCCCGTCACCAACCCGGACAATCCCTGGCACGCCTCCGCGCTCGAGGTGACGGCCGTGGTGCACCTGAAGGCCGGCGACCGCGCCGCAGCGCTTGCGGAGTATCAGAAGATTGCCGACGACTTGACGGCGCCGCGGGGCTTGCGCGCGCGGGCGGCGCAGATCGCGCAGGCGCTGCAGTCCTGAGTCCGGAGCGGGTCGAATGAGCAGGCTGTTTTTCTTCGCGACGATGATTCTGGCACTGGGGCTGGCGGGATGCGATTTCGCGGACGCCGTCGACTCCCTGTTGCCTACGGCTCCCAAGCCGCCGCTGCCGGGCAAGCGCATCTCGGTGCTGAACCTCGAGCAGCAGATCAAGCCCGATCCCTCCATGGAGGAGGTCGCCGTCCGCCTGCCGCAGCCGGTGGTCAACCGCGATTGGCCCGAGGCCGGCGGCTATCCGAGCCACGCGATGTACCATCTGGCGCTCGGCGACGGCGTGCGCCGGGCGTGGTCGCGCAGCTTCGGGGAAGGAAACTCCCGTTCCGGCCAGGTTCTTGCGGCACCGGTCATCGAGAATGGCCGCGTCTTCACGATGGACGCAGAGTCCGTGGTGACCGCCTTCGACGCCGGCAACGGCCAGCGGCTCTGGCGGTTCGACACGCAGCCGAAGAAGTCGAACACCACCGCCTTCGGTGGCGGCATCGCGGCGCTCGGCAATCGCGTCTATGTGACTACCGGCTACGCCGAGATCCTCGCCCTCGACGCCAAGACCGGAAAGCAGCTGTGGCGCCGCCCGGTGCCGAGTCCGCTGCACGCCGCGCCAACCGTCGCCGACGGGCGCGTCTTCGCCGTCACGGTGGACAACCAACTCCAGGTGCTCGCGGCGGACGACGGCCGCATCCTCTGGACCCACAACGGCCTGCCGGAGACTGCGGGCTTGCTCGGCGGCTCGAGCCCGGCGGTGGAGGGCGACATCGTGGTGGTCGCCTATTCCTCGGGCGAGATTTTCGCGCTCCGCGTCGAGAACGGGCGGCCGCTCTGGACCGACAACCTCGCGAGCGCGCACAGCCTCGATGCGCTGACGGCGCTGGCGGACATCCGTGGCCGGCCGGTGATCGACCACGGCATGGTGTTCGCGATCAGCCACAGCGGCCGCATGGTGGCGATCGATCTGCGCACCGGCGACCGCGTCTGGGAGCAGGACCTCGGCGGTTCCTATACGCCATGGGTGGCCGGCGACTACGTCTACGTGCTTACCAACGACGATGCGGTGGTGTGCCTCACGCGCCGCGAGGGCAAGATCAAGTGGGTGCTCGACCTGCCCCGGTACGACAACGAGGAGAAGAAGAAGGACCCGCTGGACTGGTCGGGACCGATCCTCGCGAGCGACCGACTCATCGTGCTGGCCTCGAGCGGGGACGCGGTGTCGATCTCGCCCTATACGGGCAAGCCGCTCGGCCGGATCGAGTTCTCCGACGGCAGTTACGTGGCGCCGGTGCTCGCAAACAAGACCCTCTACATCGTGACCCAAGGCGGCGACCTCATCGCCTACCGTTAGGCGCGGGCGCGAAGTCGTCCGAGGCTGCGCCATGACCGCCACCGTCGCCATCGTCGGCCGACCCAACGTCGGCAAATCGACCCTGTTCAATCGCCTGACCCAGCGGCGGCTCGCGCTGGTGGACGATACGCCCGGGGTCACCCGCGATTGGCGCGAGGGCGAGGCGCGTCTCGGTGATCTCGTGTTCCGCGTGCTCGACACCGCGGGGCTGGAGGAGGCCGGACGCGAGAGTCTGGCCGCGCGCATGACCGAGCAGACCGAGCGCACGATCGGCGATGCAGATGCGGTGCTGTTCCTGATCGACGCGCGCGCCGGTGTCACGCCGGTCGATCGGTTTTTCGCCGAGCGCCTGCGCAGGCGCGGCCGCCCGACGCTGCTGGTCGCCAACAAGACCGAGAGCCGCGCAGCGGAGGCGGGCATGCTCGAGGCCTATTCCCTCGGCCTTGGCGAGCCGATCGCGATCTCGGCGGAGCACGGTGAGGGGATGGCCGAACTCTACGAGGCGCTCAGGCCGATCATCGAGAGCTCGTCCGCTGCTGGCGCGACGTCTACCGAGCCCGCGGCGGCGGAGGCGCCGAAGCCGCTGCAGCTCGCCGTGGTGGGCCGGCCGAATGTCGGCAAGTCGACGCTAGTGAACCGGCTCCTGGGCGAGGAGCGGCTGCTGACCGGACCCGAGGCCGGCATCACCCGCGACGCGATCGCGATCGAGTGGCGCTGGCGCGGCCGGTCCGTGCGCCTCATCGACACCGCGGGGCTCCGCCGCAAGGCCAAGGTCGAGGCCAAGCTTGAGAAGCTCTCGGCCGCCGACACGCTGCGCGCGATCCGCTTCGCCGAGGTGGTGGTGCTGGTGATCGACGCCGAACAGATGCTGGAGCGGCAGGATCTCGCCATCGGCCGCCTCGTCGAGGAGGAGGGCCGCGCTCTCGTGCTCGCGGTCAACAAATGGGACCTGGTGACGGAGAAATCCCAGGCGCTTCGGCGGCTGCGGGATCGGCTCGAGGTATCGCTGCCGCAGCTCCAGGGCCTCGCGGCCGTGACCCTGTCGGCCCAGACTGGCCGCGGCCTCGAGAAGCTGATGCCGGCTGTGTTCGCGGCCTACGACGCCTGGAACCGCCGGATCGCGACGCCGGCGCTGAACCGCTGGCTCGCGGCGGCTCAGGCTCGGCACCCGCCGCCCCTGGTCTCGGGGCGGCGCCTCAAGCTTCGCTACATGACGCAGGCGAACGTCCGGCCGCCCACCTTTGCACTCTTCGCCTCGAAGCCCGGCGATCTCCCGGAGTCCTATCGCGGCTATCTCGTGAAGCTCCTGCGCGAGGATTTCGACCTGCCGGGCGTGCCCATCCGCATGATGCTGAGGAAGGGCAGGAACCCCTACGCCGGGAAGGACTGAACGTGGCTCAGCTCTTCCGGCGGTCCATGAAGACGAGCGCGGCGCCCGCGAGCACCGCGACGATTCCGGCGTAAGTCGGGATCGGATAGTTGGTCTCGGTGGTCTGGGTCGCCGTGACCGGGCCGATCTTGGCGACCTCCTCGGTGTGACGGATCGGGATCTCACGGACGACCAAGCCGGCAATTCCGAGCAGGATCAGCACTACGCCCAGGATCGATAGCACTCGCATCGCGCTCCTCCGGTTGGGTCAGGCAACGGCCGAGATGAGCTCGCCATTCCCGCGCGAGCCGGCCTCAGCGAGTGCCACGAAGCTCTCGGTCCGGCTCTCGGGGCTCGGCAGCATCGCGCGGTCCTCGCCGGGAAAGGCGCGGAGCCGGAGCGCTGTCGCCATCGCGCCGGGATCGACCAGGTTCGCGGTTGCCCTGCTGATACCGAGCTCGCGCGCGTAGATCCGAACCATGGCCTCGAGCGCCGCCTTGCTCGCGGCGTAGCCGCCCCAATAGGCCATGAGCTCGCGCGCGGCGGCGCAGGTGACGAAGATCGCGCGTCCGGCGTCCGAGAGCCGCAGCAAGGGGTCGAGCGCCCGGATCAGCCGCCAGTTTGCGGTGAGGTTCACCGTCATCATCTCGTCCCAGCTTCTGGGATCGAGATGGCCGAGCGGCGAGAGCCTGCCGAGCACGGCGGCATTGCCGACGAGCACGTCGAGCCGGCCGAAGCGCTCGTGGATCGCGGCGGCCATCTGGTCGATCTTGTCGAGCTCGCGCAGGTCGAGCGGCAGCAGCGTCGCTGGCGTGCCGTTGCTCCTGCGGATCTCGTCGTCGACCTCCTCGAGGCCGCCCTGGGTTCGCGCGGTCAGGATGACGTGCGCTCCCTCTGCGGCGAAGCGCCGGGCGATGGCCGCCCCGAGCCCGCGGGAGGCGCCGGTGACGAGCGCGAGGCGGCCCTGGAGCCGGCCGCCGCCCGACGTCATGCCGTCTCGGCGAGGAGCGACAGCTGGATCGAGACCTTGCCGGCCTCGTGGTCGGTGAGCGCGATCGGATAGTCGCCGGTGAAGCAGGCGTCGCAGAACTTGGGCGCGGCCACATCGCGGCGCGGCTCGCCCATGGCGCGGTAGAGCCCGTCGATCGAAATGAAGGCAAGGCTGTCGGCGCCGATGAAACGGCCCATCGCCCGCACGTCGTAGCGCGCGGCCAGGAGCTGCTCGCGCTCCGGCGTGGCGATTCCGTAGAAGCAGGAATGCGTGGTGGGCGGGCTCGAGATGCGCATGTGCACCTCGCGGGCGCCGGCGCTCCGCACCATGTCGACGATCTTGGTCGAGGTCGTGCCGCGCACGATCGAATCGTCGACCAGGATGACGCGCTTGCCCGCGAGGCTCGAGCCGTTCGCGTTGTGCTTGAGCTTCACCCCGAGGTGGCGGATCTGGTCGGTCGGCTCGATGAAGGTGCGGCCGACGTAGTGATTGCGGATGATGCCGAGCTCGAACGGAAGCCTCGATTCCTGCGCGTAGCCGATCGCCGCCGGCACGCCGGAATCCGGCACGGGCACCACGATGTCGGCATCGACGCCACTCTCGCGGGCGAGCTCGGCGCCGATGCGCTTCCGCGCCTCGTAGACGCTGGTGCCCTCGACCACGCTGTCGGGCCGCGCGAAGTAAATGTGCTCGAAGATGCAGAAGCGCTTGCGCATCTTCGGGAAGGGCCGCGAGCTCCGCACGCCCAGCGCGTCGATGGTCAAGAGCTCGCCGGGCTCGACGTCGCGCACGAACTCGGCACCGATGATGTCGAGCGCGCAGGTCTCCGACGAGATGATCCAGGCGTCGCCGAGCTGACCCAGCACGAGGGGCCTGACGCCCAGGGGGTCGCGCACGCCAAAGAGCCCGTCCTGCGAGAGCGCGCCCAGCGAGTAGGCGCCCTCGACCTGGCGCAAGGCCTCGACCATGCGGTCCTCGACGGTGTGTTTGAGGCTGGTGGCGATCAGGTGGACGATCACCTCGGTGTCGCTGGTCGACTGGAACAGGCTGCCGCGCCGCACCAGCTGCCGCCGCAGGTGGTAGGAATTGGTGAGGTTGCCGTTATGGCAGATCGCGAGCCCGCCGAACTCGAAATCGGCGAACAGCGGCTGCACGTTGCGCATGGCGACTTCGCCGGTGGTGGCGTAGCGGACGTGGCCTAGCGCAGAGTGGCCCGCGAGCCGCGCGATCACGTCCTTGGACGAGAAGATGTCGCCGACGTGGCCCATGTCGCGGTGCGCATGGAACTGCTCGCCGTCGAAGGCGACGATCCCCGCAGCTTCCTGGCCGCGGTGCTGGAGGGCGTGGAGCCCGAGCGCCACCAGTGCCGCCGCCTCGGGATGCCCGAACACCCCGAAGACGCCGCACTCCTCTCTCAGATGGTCGTCGTCATAAGGGTGCGTGGTCGGCATGTCCTGGATCCCTGGCGATCGGCGTAACGGAGGAGACGCCACGCGAGATAGATAGGCACGACTCCGAGGCTTTTTGAGGCCCCGGCGGGGAGGTTCTACACGCTATCCGTCGGCACTTCCAGCGGGCTCGGGCAACCCCTTGCGCAGTCAAGCCCATAGCGGCGCGAAGCTGGCAAAGGCACCGCCAGTACATTTCCGAGTCGCTGGCGGGACGGCGCGCTATTGCGAGTTCTGCTGGAAGAGCCGGTTCATGTCCCGCTGCTGGTCGGCAGTATAGCCCTTGCCGCCCTGCGGGTCCGGAGCCTTCGGCGCCGGGGTGGGCTGCTCGAGCGCGCGGATGGCGCCCGCGGCGTCACGGGCCTGGTCGATGCGCTGCTGCGCCTCGGCGGCGGTGGTCTCGGCGTGGTCGCGCAGGGAGCTCGGCACCAGCGCCTTGAGCTTGTCGGCGCCGATTTGCAGCAGGGAGCCCGTGCGTGCCTCCTTGATCCACACAGGGCGGTTCGCCTCTGGCAGCGCCCAGGTGACCCCGATGTAGACGAGGCAGGCGAGCACCACGCCGCGCAACAGTCCGAACAGCAGCCCGAGCGTCCGATCGAGGGCGGAGAGCGAGCTGTCCTTGACGCGCCGCGAGATCGCGGAGCTCGCGATCGAGAGCACGATCAGCACCACTACGAACACCGAGAGCGCCGCCGCGCCGTCGGCCATATAGCCCTTCTGCAGCCACCGCTCGGCGATCGGGCGCGCGTAGGGCAGCGAGTAGAGCGCGGCCAAGGCGGCGCCCACCCACGTCGCGACCGAGAGCGCCTCGCGCACGAAGCCGCGCGCGAACGCGAACAGCCCCGAGAGGACGACCAGCACGATGATGAAGATGTCAAACGGATTCATATACGCATTGTCTCACAGAGACCGCGGCCGAACCGAAGGAATTCCACAAATGCGCCGGAACAGGACGCGGTGCCCGATCGGCGTCACCGTGGTGCCGCGCGGCGCGGTGCCGCGCGCGCCGGCGTCACGTCGAACTGCGCGAGCAGGTCGCCGAGGTTCGCGATCTCGCGGATCTCGGCCGGCCCGCCCTCGGACGAGCGGCTCCGCGCCTGGCCCGAGCGGCGCGGCATCCAGGCGGCGGCGAATCCGAGCTTCCCCGCTTCCTTGAGGCGCGCCTCCGCCTGCGCCACCGGCCGCACCTCGCCCGATAATCCGATCTCGCCGAACACCACCGTGTCCGCCGGCACCGGCTGCTGCGTCGCGCCCGAGATCAAGGCGGCCGCCACGGCGAGGTCGGCGGCGGGCTCCGCCACGCGCAAGCCGCCGGCGACATTGAGATAGATGTCGTTGCCGCCGATCGAGAGGCCGCCGCGCGTGTCCAGCACCGCCAGCACCATCGCAAGCCGATTGCCGTCCCAGCCGATCACCGCGCGGCGCGGCGTGCCGAGCGGCGAGGGCGCCACCAGCGCCTGGATCTCCATCAGGACGGGCCGCGTCCCCTCCATGCCGGCGAACACCGCCGAGCCGCTCACCTCGCCGCGGCGCTCCGCCAGGAAGAGCGCGGAGGGGTTCGGGACCTCGGCAAGGCCGCGGTCGGTCATCTCGAAGACGCCGATCTCATCGGTCGGCCCGAACCGGTTCTTGACCGCGCGCAGGATGCGGAACTGGTGGCCGCGCTCGCCCTCGAAGTAGAGCACCGTGTCCACCATGTGCTCGAGCACCCGCGGTCCCGCGATGGTGCCCTCCTTGGTGACGTGGCCCACCAGCAGCAGCGTGAAGCCGCGCTCCTTGGCGAGGCGGATCAGTTCATGGGCGCAGGCGCGCACCTGGCTCACGGTGCCCGGCGCGCTGTCCAGGCTATCGAGGTAGAGGGTCTGGATGGAATCCACCACGACCATCTCGGGACCGCCACGGTGGTCGAGCGAGGCCGCGATGTCGCGCACGCTGGTGGCGGCGGCGAGCTGCACCGGCGTCTCGGAGACGCCGAGGCGGAGTGCCCGGAGCCGGATCTGATCGAGCGATTCCTCGCCGGAGATATAGAGGCACGTCGCCGGCCGGCTGGCGGCGCGCGGCTGCGCCAGCGCCGCCATGGCCTGGAGCAGCAGCGTCGACTTGCCGATGCCGGGGTCGCCGCCCACCAGCAGCGCCGAGCCCGGCACCAACCCGCCGCCGCAGACGCGATCGAGCTCGGCGATCCCGGTGATCCGCCGGGCGAGCGGCGCGCTCGTGCCCGCCAGCGCCACCACCTCGATCTTCCTGCCCTTGCCGCCGCCGAGGCCGCGCGGCGAAGGGGCGGGCGTCGCCTCCTCGACCAGGCTGTTCCAGCCGCCGCAGGATTCGCAACGCCCGGCCCATTTGGGATAGGCGGCGCCGCATTGCTGGCAGACGAAGCGCGTGTGCACTCGGGCCACGTGGAACTCCGGGGCGATCAGGTCGCCCGCACCTCCATCTGGATCGGCCCCTCGGCGCGGCCGTGGATGAACTGCTCGACGAAGGGATTGCCGGAGTGGTCGATCTCGGCGGTCGGGCCAGACCAGATGATCTTGCCCTTGTGGATCATCGCGATGCGGTCCGCGATCTTCCGCGCGCTCACCATGTCGTGGGTGATCGACATGGCGGTGGCGCCCAGCTGCCGCACGCACTTGATGATGAGGTCATTGATCACGTCCGCCATGATCGGGTCGAGGCCCGTGGTCGGCTCGTCGAAGATGATGATCTCGGGCTCGACGCAAATCGCCCGGGCGAGCGCCACGCGCTTCTGCATGCCGCCCGAGAGCTCCGAGGGCCGAAGCTCGCCGACCTCCGGCCCAAGCCCGACCTGGGCCAGGTTCTTGAGCGCAGCCTGCTTCGCCTCGTCGCGTGCCACGTTGCGGCCCTGGATCAGGCCGAAGGCAACGTTCTCCCAGACCGGCAGGGAGTCGAAGAGCGCCGCGCCCTGGAACAGCATGCCGAACTTGCGCATGACGCGCTCGCGCTCGCCGGTCGAGCGGCCGACCATCTCCTCACCATCGATCTTGATCGAGCCGGCGTCCGCCTGCATGAGGCCGATGATGCACTTGGCCAGCACCGACTTGCCGGTGCCGGAGCCGCCAATCACCACCACGCTCTCGCCCGCGCCGATCTCGAGGTCGAGTCCATCCAGCACGACCTTCCGGCCGAAGGATTTCTTCGCATCGCGCACGGCGATCTTCGGGGTGCCGACGGGCGGTTTCGGGCTCATCAGCGGCCCACGAACAGGATCGCGGTGAGGACGTAGTCGAGCAGCAGAATCAGGATCGACGCCGACACCACTGCATAGGTGGTCGCGGCACCCACGCCCTGCGCGCCGCCCTTGGAATTGTACCCGAAGTAGCAGCCCATGAGCGCCACCACGAAGCCGAAGACCCCGGCCTTGACCAGGCCCGCGGTTACGTCGTTGCTCTGCAGGTAGTCCGCGGTGCGCTGCAAGTAGGCGGCGGCATTGAAGCGGAGTTTGTAGGAGCCCACCAGGAAGCCGCCGAATACGCCGATGATGTCGGCGATGAATACCAGTATCGGCAGCGCGATGGTCCCGGCGAGCACGCGTGGCACCACCAGGTATTTGAACGGGTTGGTCGAGAGGGTTGTCAGCGCGTCGATCTGATCGGTGACGCGCATGGTGCCAAGCTCGGCGGCGATGGCGGCACCGATACGCCCTGCTACCATGAGGCCCGCGATCACTGGTCCGAGCTCGCGTGTCACCGAGAGCACAACCACCGTCGGCACAGCGCTCTCGGCGGCGAAGCTGCTGAAGCCGGTGTAGGTCTGGAGCGCCAGCACCATGCCCGTGAACAGCGCGGTCAATCCGACCACCGGCAGTGAGTAATAGCCGATGTCGATCATCTGCCGGCCGATCAGGCGCAGATAGATCGGCGGCCGAACGCAATGGCTGATGGCCGTGATCGTGAACATTGTCATCCGGCCGGAGGCCGCGAGGCCATTCAGGAAGACGGCACCGATCGAGGCGAGGAAGCCAAGGATCGGCATTCGCCTAGAGGCCGGTATAGATGCGGTGATAGCGCCGCCCGAGGGCGGTCAGCACCTCGTAGCCGATCGTGCCGGCACGCGCGCCCACGACGTCGACGGGGTTCTTGGCGTCGATCAGGTCCACGAAGGCGCCGACCTGCACAAGGCCGGGATCGAGGGTCGTGACGTCCACCGTCATCACGTCCATGGAGATGCGCCCGACGACGGGGACTTGCCGCCCCGCGATGCTGGCCATGGCGCGGTTCTTCGACGAGCGGAACCACCCGTCGGCGTAGCCCACCGCGACGGTTGCAATGCGGCCCCCCCGGTCCATGCGGTGCTCGGCACCATAGCCAACGGTCTCACCCCTGTCAACGTCGCGGACTTGAAGGATTTTTCCCTTTATATGAATGACTTGAGACATAGGGTTCAACTGATCTGTAAGCGGATTGATACCGTAGAGCGCGGCGCCGGCTCGAACCATGTCGAAGTGAAAGTCCGGCCCCAGGAAGATGCCGGAAGAGGCTGAAAGGCTTGCCGGTGCCGGGGGGAGCTTGCGCCGGGCTGCGAGGAAGAGTCGGCGCTGTTCCGCGTTCTTGCCGTGCTTCGGATCCTCGGCGATGACGAGGTGGCTGATGATCGCACGGAGCGCCACGCCCGCGAGCCGCTCGGGCTCTCCGATGAGCACCTGCGTCTCGGCGCGCGAGAGGCCGAGCCGCGATAGGCCGGTGTCGAGGTGGAGGATCGCATTGGGTCGCTGCTTCATCGGCAGAACCAGCTTTCGCCAGATGTCGAGCTGCCCGAGATCGTTCAGAACGGGAATGAGTCGCGCGCGCAGGACCTCCGACTCGGTGCGCGGCAGCAGACCATTGAGCACGGCGATCTCCGCGCTCTTGAGCGTCTCGCGAAGCGCCAGGCCCTCGTCCAGGGTGGCGACGAAGAAGGTCTTGCAGCCCGCGGCGGCAAGCGCCTTCGCGACTGGCGCTGCGCCGAGGCCGTACCCATCCGCCTTCACCACCGCCGCGCATTGCACGGCTTTTCCGACCTTTCCCTGCAGCATCCGCCAGTTCCGCTGGATCGCGCCGAGGTCGATTTCCAAAATGGCGCTAGCGCGATCGACGGCGGCATCGCTGGTCGCCGGGCGGCGACGGGGAGGGGCGAGGCGCTTGGTGGAGGACATGGCGGGAAGGTGCGGTGCGCGGGAGCTCTCGTGACACCGCAGTGTAATGCCTAAGGCCGGTCTCAGCGAGCCTGAGAGCCGCGTTTTTCCCGCGGCTCCGAGCGGAGCAGCCATGCTGCGGGGATTGACGGCCTTCATTATAAGCACTGGAGCCCGCCGCCGGCCTTGGGAGGGCGTAGAACGCCGCGCCCTGAGGCGTCGCCTAAAGTCGCTTTGCCATGTTGATGGAAGTCGGTCGGTCGAAGCCCGGATGCGTCTCGCGGCTCACCTCGTGAAAGCCGTGGGCGGCGAAGAAACGGAGATTGCCTGGGAGCGTGATCCGCACACCGAGCGCAAGCGCGGCCGCGCCGGTGGCGCGCGCGTGGCGCTCGGCCGCGGCGAGGAGCCTGCCCGCGACCCCGCGCCGGCGGAACTCCGGATGTACCGCGAAGCGGCCGAGGTAGAGGCTCTCGCCCTTGCCGGTCGCGAGCACGCAACCGACGAGCCGCCCGCCCGCGTCGGCCACGATGACAGCGTGGTCCGCGAAGGCCGCGGCGATCGTCTCCGCGGTCTCACGGAGTGCGCCAGATTCAGGCTCGAGCTTGCCGCGGTACTCCTCGAAGGCGGCTCGGATGATTGCAGCAACCTCGGAACTCTCCGCGAGTGTGGCGAAGCGGATCGCGATCTCGTCGGTCTTTGCGCTCAGATGCCGCCGGTCCGCTCGGGTAGGCGATCGTCGGCGATGTAATTACTGAACTTTGTTGTATCGCCGTCGAAGTGCAGCATCACGTTGTTGATGGGACCGTGGCGCTGCTTGGCCACGATGATCTCGGCCTTTCCGTAGGCCTTCTCGCAGTGCTCCTTCCAGCGGTCGTGGCGGTCGCCGAACTTCTCGAGACTCTCGTCGGGGCGCTGCACGGGCTCGGAGCGGTGCAGATAGTACTCCTCGCGGAAGATGAACATGACGACATCGGCGTCTTGCTCGATGGAGCCGGACTCTCGGAGGTCGCTGAGCAGCGGGCGCTTGTCCTCGCGCTGCTCGACCGCGCGCGAGAGCTGCGCCAATGCCAGCACCGGCACCTCGAGCTCCTTGGCGAGCGCCTTGAGCCCGCGGGTGATCTCGGAGATCTCCTGCACGCGGCTCTCGCCAGCGGTCCCCTCGCCGGAGCCGTGCAGCAACTGCAGGTAGTCGACGATCACGAGGTCGAGCCCTTTCTGGCGCTTCAGACGCCGCGCACGCGTGCGCACGGCCGCGATGCTGAGCGCCGGGGAGTCGTCGATGTAGAGCGGGAGGTTTGCGAGCACGTAGCTCGTTTGCACGAACTTCTCGAAGTCCTCGGCCTTGACCTCGCCGCGCCGGATCAGGTGCGACGGGACGCCCGATTCCTCGGAGAGGATGCGGGTCGCGAGCTGCTCGCTCGACATCTCCAGCGAGAAGAAGGCGACGACGGCGCCGTCCTCGGTCCTGGTCTTGCCCTCGGGAGTCTGCACGGTCCGATGGTGGCGTGCAGCATGGAAGGCGATGTTGGTCGCAAGCGCGGTCTTGCCCATGGAGGGGCGCGCCGCCAGCACGATCAGGTCCGACGCATGGAGCCCACCCAGCAGCCGGTCGAGGTCCGTGAAGCCCGTGGCAACGCCCACGATGCGCCCGTCGCGCTTGAAGGCGTCCGCCGCCTGGTCGATCGCGGTGAGGAGCGCCTGCTTGAACGGCTGGAAACCGCGCTCGGACTGGCCGGTGGTGGCGAGGTCGAAGAGACGCTTCTCCGCTGCCTCGATCTGGTTGACGGCGTCGCGCTCGAGATCATGGGCGAAGGCCTCGTTGACGATGTCCTCGCCGAGCGTGATCAGTTGGCGCCGCAAATGCAGGTCGTAGATGGTGCGGCCGTAATCCTCGGCGTTGATGATAGTGACCACCGAGCGCGCGAGCCGCGCGAGATATTCGCTGCCGCCGATCTCCTGCAGCGCACTGTCCTGGTCGAACAGGTTCTTGAGCGTCACGGGATTGGCGATCTGGCCGCGCTCCCTGAGCTTGCCGATCGCGGCGAAGATGCGGCCGTGCACGCCCTCGGCGAAATGCTCTGGCCGCAGGAACAGCGACACGCGGTCATAGGCCACATTGTTGACGAGGATCGCCGCCAGGAGCGCCTGCTCGGCCTCGGTGTTGTGCGGCGGCGTGCGGTAGGGCATGTCCGCGCTCTCGCGCAGCGGCGTCACGTTGCTGGGGCGGATGGGCTCGACCATGGGGACGGAGTCATATCACCGCTCCCCGAGTCGCCGCACCGACTATCTCTGTGGGACAAGAGGGGATAGCGGGGGTAACTCGGAAGCTGTTAGCCCACAGCCGTTGGCTGTCAGCTGTGGGCCGCTCAGCTCAGCATGCAGCTGATAGCTGCTCTTGAAAGGAAATCCCTCTCGGCGAAGGGTCGAGAGGGATTTCGCTCAGGCGAGTTTCCGGGCCGTCACCCTATCGTCGCCGGCTTCCGTGCCTCGATGATCGCGGAGGCAACGTAGTTCTCGACGCCGCGGCCAGGCGCCCAGGTCGCTATAAGATCCCGGCTCTCGGGCTTGACGGTCACGTGCACCCCGATGAAGCCGGCCTCTGCAAGCCAGGCCTCGATATGGCGCGCGGGAGCCGCGCCGGAGACGCAGCCGCAGATCAGCGTGGGATCGCCAGCGAGCTCGGGCGAGAGCGGCGCGGTGTTCACGACGTCGGAGATCGCCAGCCGACCGCCGGGCTTCAGCACCCGGAAGGCCTCGCGGAACACTTGTGCCTTGTCCGGCACGAGGTTGATCACGCAGTTCGAGAGGATCACGTCCGCGGTGTCGTCGGCGATCGGCAGATGCTCGATCTCGCCGAGGCGGAACTCGACGTTCTCGGCGCCGATCGCGGCAGCGTTCGCGCGCGCTTTCGCCAGCATCTCGTGCGTCATGTCGACGCCGATGACGCGGCCGCGCGGACCGACCCGCCGAGCGGCAAGGAAGCAATCGAAGCCGGCACCGCTGCCGAGGTCGACCACGACTTCGCCCGGCTTCATCGCCGCGATCGCCTGCGGATTGCCGCAGCCGAGCCCGAGATTGGCGCCGTCGGGGACCGCCGCGAGCTCCTCGGCGGAATACCCCATCTGCCGCGAGGCGCTCTCGGCGTCGGTTTCGGGCGCGGCGCAACAGGAAGACGCGCAGCAACTCGACGCCGACTCCTTTGCGATCTCGCCATAGCGGGCGCGGACCATTTCCTTGACTTCGGTGGTGTCCATAACGTGGCCTTTCGCTCAGTCAGAGGGGTGGGTGCGCGTGCCGGCGGAGCAGCGGCAGCGCAAGCAGCAAACCCGCGAGTTGCGCTAGGATGAAGCCCGGCGCGTCCGCGGGCCGGATGCCCGCGAAGGTATCCGTGAGGCTGCGCGCGATCGTCACCGCCGGATTTGCGAATGAAGTGGAGGCCGTGAACCAGTAGGCGCCGGTGATATAGGCCGCGACGGCAGAGGCGGTGACCCCCGCGGCGTGCGCTCGGCAGCCCCAGATGGTCGCCAGGAGACCGAACGTCGCGATCGCTTCCGCAACCCACTGGCCGAGACCCGTGCGCGCGTGCGTCGAGAGCTGCCACACCGGCAGGTCGAACATGACATGGGCGAGCCAGACGCCCGCGACGGCGCCCAGGATCTGCGCAGCAACGTAGCCGGGCACCGCCCGCCAGCGGAGGCCGCCCGTCAGCGCCGCGGCGATCGTCACCGCCGGGTTCATGTGCGCGCCCGAGCGTGGGCCGAAGGCGAGGATCAGTGCGAGGAGCGCGCCGCCAGTGGCGATCGCGTTGGCCAGCAAGGCGAGGCCGACGTTCCCGCCGCAGAGCCGCTCAGCCATGATCCCCGAGCCGACCACGGCGATCAGCAGGAAGGCCGTGGCGATGGCCTCGACGGCGACCGCCTCGGGGACGGAATGGACGAAGGCGCCGGATTGGCGTGCGGGGAGGCGACGCGCGGGCGCTTCCGCGGTCACGACGCCTGTCCCTCGACCGAGTCCGCACGCAGGCGGCCGATGGCCTCGACCTTGCTCCGGAGCGTCATGCGGTCGAGCTTGGCGATCGGCAGGCTCGTGAAGATCTTGATGCGCCGCTCGAGCGCGGCGAAGGCCTCGCGGAACGCCAGCATGCGCTCGGCCTCCGAGCCCTCGGCGGCGGCGGGATCGGGAACGCCCCAGTGCGCCGTCACCGGCTGGCCCGGCCAAATCGGGCAGATCTCGCCCGCGGCCTGGTCGCAGACGGTGAAGACGAAATCCATCACGGGCGCGCCGGGTGCCGCGAACTCGTTCCAGGATTTCGAGCGCAGGCCTTGCGTGCGCAAGCTCAGGTCGGTGAGCAGGCGCAGCGCCAGCGGATGGACGTGACCCTTCGGGAAGCTGCCGGCGCTGTAGCCCCTGAAATGGTCCTTTCCCCAATGATCGATGAGGACCTCGGCGAGGATGCTGCGCGCGGAATTGCCCGTGCAAAGGAACAGCACGTTGTAGATCTTCCGAGGCATCAGGCGCTCCGCTTGCGCGCGGGCGCCGCCGGTCTTGCCTGCGGACGGCAGGCAGGTGCGCAGACCGCGGCGCCCTGGCCGCAGCAGTTCTCGGTGAGAAAGCCCATCAGCCCGTTCATCGCATCGAAGTCTGCGGCGTAGATGAGCTGGCGGCCGAGGCGCCGCTGGCTGATCAGGCCGGCGCGATGCAGATGCTGCACGTGGAAGGTCAGCGACGACGGTGGAATCCCCAGCCGCTCGGCGATGATGCCCGCCGAGAGCCCTTCCGGCCCTCGCTCCACCAGCATTCTGAACAGCGCGAGGCGAGTGTCGTGCGCCAGCGCCGCGAGAGCCTCTACCGCTCGAGCGTTCTTCATCGTCCCGCTCCGATATTTCGAGTATCGTGAAAATATACGGGTGGGATAGGTTCTGTCAACGACTTTGCTGGAAAGATCGAAGCAATAGTCGTCAGCTCGCGGCCATCAGTCCCAGCTCCCGTGCCCGCGATGGCGAAGAGGGATTCCGATCGGAGTGCCGACAGCCAATCCCTAACTGATCGCCGGGCTCTTGCTGGCCGCCGTGTTGCGCGTGAGCCGCTCCTGCACCGCCTTTACCTCCTGGCGGGCGATCGACCGGAGGTGAACTTCGTCCGGGCCGTCGGCGAACTGCAGGATGCGGCCCTGGGTCCAGATGTCCGCGAGCGGCGTGTCCTGGGTCAGGCCCTTGGCTCCGAAAGTCTGCATGGCGCGGTTGGCGATGGTAACGAGCATGCGCGGCACGGCCACCTTGATGAGCGCCACCTCCTTGCGCGCCGCCTTGTTGCCAGCCTTGTCCATGAGCCAGGCGGCCTTCAACACCAGGAGCCGCGCCTGCTCGATCTCGATGCGCGAGAGCGCGATCCAGTCCTGCACCGCGCCGTGCTCGTGCAGCAGCCGACCGAAGGTCTTTCGCTGCAGCGAGCGTTGCACCATCAACTCCAGCGAGACTTCGGCGGCGCCGATCGAGCGCATGCAGTGATGGATGCGCCCGGGTCCGAGCCGCGCCTGGGCGAGAGCGAAACCCCCGCCCTCCTCGCCCAGCAGGTTGTCCACGGGGACGCGGGCGTTCTCGAACAGGATCTCGCAGTGTCCCTCGGGCGCCTGGTGGTGCATCACGGGGGGATTGCGCACGACGGTGACGCCCGGCGTGTCCTTGGGCACCAGCACCATGCTCTGCCGGCGATGCGGTTCCGCGCGCTCGGGGCTCGTCTGGCCCATCACGATCAAGATCCGGCAGCGGGGATCGCCGGCGTTCGTGATGAACCACTTGCGGCCGTTGATCACCCACTCGTTGCCTTCGCGCTTGATCGAGGTGCGGATGTTCGTGGCATCGGATGACGCGACGTCCGGCTCCGTCATCGCGAAGGACGAGCGGATCTTGCCGTCGAGCAGGGGCTTGAGCCATCGCTCCTTCTGTGCGGGCGTCGCCGCCAGGTGCAGCAGCTCCATGTTGCCGGTGTCGGGCGCGCTGCAATTGAAGACTTCGGAGGACCAGTGGATACGTCCCATGATCTCGGCGCAGGGCGCGTAGTCGAGGTTCGACAGCCGCGTGCCGGGCTCGTCGGGCTTCAAGCCCGGCAGGAACAAGTTCCAGAGCCCCTTGGCGCGCGCCTTGGCCTTCAGGTCCTCCATGAAGGGCGGCGGGAAGACGTGGTCGTGCTCGACGATGCGCGTGTAGTCGGCGTCGCGCGGCGCCACGTGCTCCGCGATGAATGCCTTGATCTCCGCCTGAATGCGCTGCGATTTCTCGGAGTATTCGAAGTCCATGGGCACGGGTCCCCGTAGGAGCGCTGGGCGCTCACCATGCGACAGGAGCCGTGCCCCTGTCTACGACGCCGGCCCCAGCAGCTGCCGCACCTCGCCCATGCCGATCATGTCGCACATCCAGGCGAAGGAGCCGTGCTCCTTCGTGGCGCGGCTCGCCTTCACGAAGCCCGCCATCGCGTGGCGCGCCAGCGCGCCGCCGACGCTGATCCGCTTGGCGCCGGCTTCGGAGCGCTGCGCCAGCGTGATGTCGGCATCGAGCCAGCCCGTCACCACGTTGAGCGGCCGCTTCACCGCGCGCACGACCTCGCGCACCTCCGGAATGGCGCGCAGGCCCGGCGCGTAGACCAAGTCGGCGCCGGCGGCCTCGTAGGCCCGGAGGCGGCGGATCGTGTCGGCCATGTCCATGCGCCCGCGGATCAGGTTCTTCGCCCCTGCACCGGCTACCTCGGGCGGGCCCGCGAAGGCGCGGCTGGCGCTACTCACGGGTGACAGGGGAGCAAGCCCTCGTCGGTCCTAGGGTTATTCGCGCGGAAAATCAGGGCGCTGCGGCAAAAATGTGCTGGTCAGGGCTTGATTGGGCGGGTAGGGTCACGACGTATTACGTACCGGATTAGTCCGAATTGACCATATCGCGCCTGAGATCATGATCATCCTGAGCAAGCTCGCGGATTACGGTGTCATCGTCGCCTCCGAGCTTGCGGCCGAGCCTGAGCGGCAGGTGACGGCGGGGCAGCTCGCGGCCTCGACGCGGCTCCCGCAGGCGACGGTCGCCAAGGTCCTGAAGGCGCTCGCCCACGCTGGCATCGTTGCGGGCGCGCGCGGTGCCGCCGGCGGCTATCGGCTCGCCAAGGGCGCCGAGGCGATCTCGGTCGCGGACGTGGTCGCCGCCATCGACGGCGCGATCGGCATCACCCAGTGCACCTCCCACTTCGGGACGGCGAAGACCTCCACCTGCGAGCGCACGCATTTCTGTCCGACCCGGCCGCATTGGCAACGCATCAACCTCGCGGTCGGCACGGCGCTCTCCGCGGTGACGCTCGCCGACATGGTGGCGGACCGCGCACGCTTCATGCCGCGGCGCGTGCTTCCCTCGGGAGATCCAGCCACGCCATGAGCTCCAGCCTCGATAGCCTCGATCCCGTCCGCGCGGTCACCGGCGAGGGCTACAAATACGGCTTTGTGACCGATATCGAGGCGGAGCAGGCGCCGCCCGGTCTCAACGAAGAGACGGTGGCGTTCATTTCCGCCAAGAAGGGCGAGCCCAAGTGGCTGCTCGACTGGCGGCTCGCCGCGTTCCGCCACTGGCAAGGCATGGCGCAGCCGGAGTGGGCGAAGCTCCGGATCGCGCCGATCGACTACCAGGGCGCGACCTATTACTCCGCGCCCAAGCAGAAGGCGGGACCGAAGTCGCTCGAGGAGGTCGATCCCGAGCTCCTCAAGACCTACGCCAAGCTCGGCATTCCCCTCCACGAACGCGCGGCGCTCGCAGGCGTTGCGGTCGATGCGGTTTTCGACAGCGTCTCGGTCGCCACCACCTTCAAGGAGACGCTCGCGGAGCTCGGCATCATCTTCTGCTCTTTCGGCGAGGCTGTCCGCGAGCATCCCGACCTCGTGCGCAAGTACCTGGGCACCGTGGTGCCGCAGGGCGACAATTTCTTCGCTGCGCTCAACTCGGCCGTCTTCAGCGACGGCTCCTTCGCCTACATACCCCCCGGCGTGCGCTGCCCGATGGAGCTCTCGACATATTTCCGCATCAACGCCGCCAAGAGCGGGCAGTTCGAGCGCACGCTCATCATCGCGGACAAGGGCGCCTATGTGAGCTACCTCGAGGGCTGCACGGCGCCGCAGCGCGACGAGAACCAGCTCCATGCCGCGGTGGTGGAGCTGATCGCGCTCGAGCACGCGGAGATCAAATACTCGACGGTGCAGAACTGGTACCCCGGCGATGCCGAGGGCCGCGGTGGCATCTACAATTTCGTCACCAAGCGCGGCCATTGCCGCGGCGCCAACTCGAAGATCTCCTGGACGCAGGTGGAGACGGGTTCGGCCATCACCTGGAAATATCCGAGCTGCATCCTCGAGGGCGACAATTCCGTGGGCGAGTTCTACTCGGTCGCCATCACCAACAATCTGCAGCAGGCCGATACGGGCACCAAGATGATCCACCTCGGGCGCAACACCCGCTCGACCATCATCTCCAAGGGCATCTCGGCGGGCCGCGGCCAGAACACCTATCGCGGCCTCGTGCGCGTGCAGCCCAAGGCGCAGAACGCCCGCAACTACACGCAATGCGACAGCCTGCTGATCGGGAAGAAATGCGGTGCACACACGGTGCCTTATATCGAGGTGCGCAATCCCACCGCGCGCGTCGAGCACGAGGCAACGACATCGAAAATCTCCGACGATCAGCTCTTCTATTGCCAGCAGCGCGGGCTCTCGGCGGAGGATGCGCTGTCGCTGATCGTCAACGGCTTCTGCAAGGCCGTGCTCAAGGAGCTGCCTATGGAGTTCGCCGTCGAGGCGCAGAAGCTCCTGGCGGTGAGCCTCGAGGGCAGCGTCGGTTAAGTCAAATCGGATTCATCGGGCAATGACGGCGATGTTGGACATCAAGAACCTGCACGCGAGCGTCGGCGAGGGCGCCGACGCCAAGGAAATCCTGCGCGGGATCGACCTCTCGGTGGGGGCCGGCGAGGTGCACGCGATCATGGGGCCGAACGGCTCCGGCAAGAGCACGCTGGCAGGCGTGCTCGCGGGCCGGCCCGGCTACACCGTGACCTCCGGCGAGGTGCTCTATGACGGTCGCGATCTCCTGAGGCTCGCGGCAGATGAGCGCGCGCGGCAGGGCATTTTCCTGGCCTTTCAGTACCCGGTCGAGATCCCCGGCGTGAACAACATGTACTTCCTGCGCGCGGCGCTCAATGCGGTACGGAAGTCGCGCGGCGAGAACGAGCTCGATGCGGGTCAGTTCCTGAAGGCCGTGCGCGAAAAGCTCAAGCTCCTCGACATCGGCGAGGACCTGCTGCAGCGCGCGGTCAACGTCGGCTTCTCCGGCGGCGAGAAGAAGCGCAACGAGATATTTCAGATGGCGATGCTCGAGCCGAAGCTCGCGATCCTCGACGAGACCGACAGCGGGCTCGACATCGACGCGCTCCGCGTGGTCGCGACCGGCGTCAATCGCCTGCGCGATCCCAAGCGCTCGATCGTGCTGATCACCCACTACCAGCGGCTCCTCGAATACATCGAGCCCGACCGCGTCCACGTGCTGGGCGGCGGCAAGATCCTGCAGTCCGGCGACAAGATGCTGGCGCTCGAGCTCGAGAAGCGCGGCTACGCGCATCTCGGCAGCGCGGCCTGAGCCTGAGATGACCGTCGCCGCCGTCCAGCCGGAAGCCGTGCCCTACCTCGAGGCCTTTCGCACTCGGGAGGCGGATGCGACCGAGCCCGACTGGCTGCACGACCGTCGCGGGGCCGCGCTGAAGCGGTTCGCGGCACTGGGCTTCCCGACGCGCCGCGACGAGCCGTGGCGGTTCACCAATCTGACGTCGCTCGCGCGCGCGGTGTTTCCGCCGGCGCCACGGCCGGCGCCGGCGGACTATCCCCTGCAGCTCGAGCCTTACCTCATGGGAGGCGCCGCGCACCGGATCGTGCTGCTCGACGGCTTTGTCGTAGCGGAGCTCTCCGCCCTGGGCCGATTGCCGGAGGGCGTTTGGCTCGGCTCGACGGCGCGTGCGCTCGCCGAGCGGAAGGACCTCGCCGAGGCCGGATTTGACGAGCGCGACGCGACCTCGGCTCAGCCCTTCGCTGCTCTCAACGCTGCGCTCTTCGGCGACGGCTTCGTCCTGGCGCTTGCACCGGGCGCGGTGCTGGATGCACCCGTCGAGATCATTTATGTCGGCCGCCCCGGGGCGCATTCGATGCATCCCCGCAGCGCGGTGATCGCTGGTGCCGGCAGCAAGGCCACCGTGGTCGAGACGTTCTGCGGAGCCGGCGGCGCCTGGACCAACTCGGTGCTCCGGATCGAGCTCGGCGAGAACGCCTCCCTGGACCATGCGCGAATCCAAGACCAGGTTACCGACTCCGTCCATCTGGGCCTGACGCGCGCCAAGCTGTCGCGTGGTGCGCGATATGACGGCTTCACTCTCACCACGGGCGCTCGGCTTTCGCGCCAGGACGTACAGGTGGCGATCGAGGGTGAGGGCGCCTCCTGCGGCGTCAGTGGCGCCTATCTGTTGCGCGGCGAGCAGGAGGCGACCACCGCCACCGTCATCGACCATGCGGCGCCCGGCGGGAGGACGCGCGAGATCTTCAAGGGCGTGCTGGACGATCGCGCGCATGGCGTCTTCCTGGGCCGGATCGGCGTGCGGCCGGGCGCCGACAAGACCGACGCGCACCAGCTCAACCGCAACCTGCTGCTGAGCCCGCGCGCGGCCGTCGACACCAAGCCCGAGCTCGAGATCCTCGCCGACGACGTCAAATGCAGTCACGGCGCGACCGTCGGCGATCTGGACGAGGCGTCCCTCTTCTACCTGCGCTCGCGCGGTATCGACGAGGCCGCGGCGCGCCGGATGCTGATCGAGGCCTTCGCCACGGATGCCGTCGAGACCGCGATGCCGGCCGGCGAACTGCGCATGCATCTCCGCCGGCGCTTGGGCGCCTGGCTGGAACCAACTGGGAGTTCGTAAGATGTCGGCCGTGTCACCGCTTCGTTCGGTCGCGAGCGCGAGCTTCGATGTCCGGCGCGTGCGCCGCGACTTCCCGATCTTCGAGCGCAATCCGGGCCTCGTCTTCCTGGACACGGCCGCGAGCGCGCAGAAGCCGAAGGCGGTGATCGACGGCGTCGCGGAGTACTACCGGACCGACTATGCGAACGTGCATCGCGGCGTCTATCGCCTGAGCTCGGCCTCAACCGATCGATTTGAGAAGGCGCGCGAGAGCGCGCGGCGGTTCATCAACGCGGCGCACGCCGACGAGATCGTGTTCGTTCGAGGCACGACCGAGGCCATCAACCTGGTCGCGTACAGCTGGGGTGGAAAATTCCTCGGTCCGGACGACGAGGTGATCCTGAGCGAGCTGGAGCATCACTCCAACATCGTGCCGTGGCAGCTGCTGCGCGACCGGATCGGCTTCAAGATCCTGGCGGTGCCGATCGATGCGACGGGCGGCCTCGATCTCGCGGCCTTCGAGCGTCTGCTCTCGCCGCGGACGAAAATGGCGGCGCTCACCCACATCAGCAACGTCAACGGTCACATCGTGCCCGTGGAGACGATCATCCGGCTTGCCCATGCGCGCGGCGCCAAGGTGCTGCTCGACGGCGCACAGGCGGCGCCGCGGCTGCCGGTGGACGTGCAGGCGCTCGATGTGGATTTCTACGCGTTCTCCGGCCACAAGGCCTATGGGCCCTCCGGCATCGGCGTGCTCTACGGCAAGAAGGATCTGCTCGCGGAGATGCCGCCCTGGCAGGGCGGCGGCAGCATGATCAGCACCGTGAGCTTCGAGCGCACGACCTATCTCGAGCCGCCGCACCGGTTCGAGGCCGGCACGCCCGATATATCGGGCGCCATCGGGCTCGGCTATGCGCTCGACTACATCGACGGGCTCGGGCGCGAGACGATCCGCGAGCACGAGGATGCGCTCACCGGTTACGCGCTCCGTCGGCTCTCGGCCCTGCCGGGCGTACGTGTCGTTGGGGGCGGCCAACGGCAGCTTGGGGTGGTCTCCTTCACCCTCGAGGGCATTCACCCGCACGACGTGGGCCAGATACTCGACCAGAACAACGTTGCGGTGCGCGCGGGCCATCACTGCGCGCAGCCGCTGATGGACCGGCTCCGCGTCGCCGGCACGACGCGCGCCTCCTTTGGCGTCTACAACGACGAGACCGATGTCGACGCGCTGGTGCGTGCCATCAAGGCCGCGCAGGAGATGTTCGGCGCATGAGCATGGATCTGCGCGAGCTCTACCAGGACATCATCCTGGATCACGGCCGCCATCCCCGGAATTTCCACGCCCTGCCGGAGGCGACCAACTTCGCCCACGGCCACAATCCGCTCTGCGGCGACAAGGTGACGGTCTATCTCAAGCTCGAGGGCGACCGCATCGCGGACGTGAGCTTCGAGGGTCGCGGCTGCGCGATCTCGACGGCCTCGGCCTCGCTGATGACCGAGGTGCTCAAGGGCAAGACGCTGGCGGAGGCGGAGGCGCTCTTCAAGAGCTTCCACGCGAAGGTCACCGGCGGCGAGCCGCCGCCGCCGCCGCCGGAGCTTGCGGACGATGCCGAGCGGCTGGAGCCGCTCACGGGGGTCAAGACATATCCTGCGCGCGTCAAATGCGCGACGCTTGCCTGGCACGCCTTCGAGGCGGCGGTGAAGAGCGGCGCGCTCGGCGCCAGCGTGAAGACGGAGTAGCAGATGATCGACGACGGCAAGGACGTCTTCGATTTCGAGCGGCGCGATCAACCGGGCTCCGCCGCCGGCGACGACGTCGAGCGGCCGGAGCCCGACGAGGGCGATCCCGAGCTGCAGGAGCGCGTGCTCGATGCGCTCAAGACCGTGCGGGATCCCGAAATCCCCGTGAACCTCGTCGACCTCGGCCTGATCTACGAGCTGATCGTGCGCAAGGACGGCACGGTCTATGTCGAGATGACGCTGACCACGCCGGCCTGCCCCGTGGCGGGCGCGCTGCCGGGCCAAGTGCAACAGGCGGTCGCCGGCGTCTCCGGCGTCAACGACGTCCGAGTGAAGCTGGTCTGGACGCCACCCTGGAGCCAGGACCGGATGTCGGAGGAGGCGAAGCTGGAGCTGGGGCTGGTGTAGTTGGGGCGCCGACGCCGTCGGCTCTTGCCAAATCCGGCCCAAACCCCTATCTAGGCGCCCCTAAACCTCACGCGGGGATGCGGTGCCCGGCTTCGTCCATGGGGACGGGGACAGGCGCACGCTCCGGTGCCGGCCCGACGGGCCGGCCAACCCCCGCGGCGGACTAACCGGAAAAGGACTTGATCCCATGGCTATGCCGACCTTCACCATGCGCCAGCTCCTGGAAGCCGGCGTGCACTTCGGTCATCACACCCGGCGCTGGAACCCGAAGATGTCGAGCTACATCTTCGGCGCCCGCAACGGCATCCATATCATCGATCTCGAGCAGACCGTGCCGAACCTGCACCGCGCGCTCCAGGCGGTGCGCGACGTCGCCGCCAGCGGCGGGCGGGTGCTCTTCGTGGGCACCAAGCGTCAGGCCCAGGAGCCGATCGCCGAGGCCGCCAAGCGCTGCGGCCAATACTACGTGAACCACCGCTGGCTCGGCGGGATGCTCACCAATTTCAAGACCATCTCGCAATCGATCAAGCGCCTCAAAGAGCTCGACGAGCAGATTGCGAACCCCGCCTCGGGCCTCACCAAGCGCGAGCTGCTGGAGCTCACGCGCGACCGCGACAAGCTGGAGCGCGCGCTGGGCGGCATCAAGGAGATGGGCGGACTGCCGGACATCCTGTTCGTCATCGATACCAACAAGGAGGCGATCGCGGTCAAGGAAGCCAACACCTTGAAGCTTCCCGTGGTGGCGATCCTCGACAGCAATTCCGCGCCCGATGGCATCGCCTATCCCGTACCCGGCAACGACGACGCCATGCGCGCGATCAATCTCTACTGCGATCTGATGGCGCAGGCGGTGCTCGATGGTCTCCAAGCGGAGCTCGCGAGCTCGGGCGCGGATGTCGGCGCACAGGAGGCTCCTCCGGTCGAGAGCCTGCCGGAGGAATCGCCGCCTGCGGCGGAAGCCGCGCCTGAGGCGCGCCCGGAGGCCTGAGGGGATCATTCCCCGCGCGCATCGGGTGGTCGGGCCGACCCTCGACGCGCGCAAGGTCTGGGGTCACGAGCCGGCGCGCGAACCTTTCGCGACCCCGATTGTCTTCCAGGGGTTGCGCGCCGCGCCGCCGCCAACCCCGGTGAATCGCGTATAACCAACTCGAGGGCATCTGCGCCCTTCGTTCTGATCGGAGATAGCGTGTCATGGCCGAGATCACTGCTGCGCTCGTGAAGGAACTGCGCGAAAAGACCGGCGCGGGCATGATGGACTGCAAGCGGGCCCTCGCGGAGGTCGCGGGCGACCTGGAGCAGGCCGTGGATTGGCTGCGCAAGAAAGGCCTCTCCGCGGCCGCGAAGAAAGCGGGGCGCGTCGCCGCGGAAGGTCTGGTGGGCGCTGCGGCAGAGGGCCGCGCTGGCGCCATCGTCGAAGTGAACTGCGAGACGGATTTTGTCGCGCGCAACGAGGCCTTCCAGGGCTTCGTCAAGACGGTGACCGCCCTGGCGCTCGCCAAGGGCGACGATCTCGAGGCTTTGAAGGCGGCGCCCTATCCCGGCGCCGGCCGGACCGTCGCCGAGGAGCTCACGCACCTGATCGCGACGATCGGCGAGAACATGGCGCTCCGCCGCGCGAAGCGGATCACCGTCGCCGCCGGCATGGTGGTGCCCTACGTGCACAGCGCACTCGCGCCCGGGATCGGCAAGATCGGCGCCCTGGTGGCGCTGGAATCGGGCGCCAGCGCCGACGCGCTCACGGCGGTCGGACGGCAGCTTGCCATGCATGTGGCCGCAGCCAATCCGACCTATCTCGACACCGCGTCGGTCGATCGGACGACGCTCGATCGCGAGCGCGAAATTCTGCGCGACCGCGCACGCCAGTCCGGCAAGCCCGACGCGATCATCGACAAGATCGTCGAGGGACAGCTGCGCAAGTTCTACGAGGAGACCGTCCTGCTCGAGCAGGTGTACGTGATCGACGGCGAGAGCCGAGTCGGCAAGGTCGTGGAGGCCGCGGCGAAATCGGCGGGCTCGCCGATGCGCCTTGCGGGCTACGCCCGCTTCAAGGTCGGCGAGGGCATCGAGAAGGCCTCCGAGCCGTAATCGACTCGGTCGCGCCTCAAGACGGGCGCCGGCGGTTTGTGTATGATTGTGGCGGTCGGCCGCGCAAGGCCGGCGGGGACGTGACGACAGCACCATGCCAGCGGATCTCAAATACCGTCGCGTGCTCCTGAAGATCTCCGGCGAGGCCCTGATGGGCGAGCGGGAGTACGGCCAGGATCCGGCGGTGGTGAGCCGCATCGCCGCCGAGGTGAAACAGGTCCACGCGCTCGGCGCCGAGGTCTGCATGGTGATCGGCGGCGGCAACATCTTCCGCGGCCTCGCCGGTGCCGCCACCGGGATCGAGCGCGCGACCGCCGACTACATGGGCATGCTGGCGACGGTGATCAACTCGCTCGCCATGCAGAGCGCGCTGGAGCGGCTCGGCGTGACCACGCGGGTGCTCTCGGCGATCAGCATGCAGGCGGTCTGCGAGCCCTATATCCGCCGCCGGGCCATTCGCCACATGGAAAAGGGACGCACGGTCATCTTCGCCGCGGGCACCGGCAATCCGTTCTTCACCACGGATACCGCGGCGGCGCTCCGGGCATCGGAGATGGGTTGCGACGCTCTCCTCAAGGGCACCAAGGTCGACGGCGTCTATTCCGCCGATCCCAAAAAGGTGCGCCACGCGGAGCGCTACGATCGGCTGACCTATCTGGAGGTGCTGTCGCGCGACTTGCAGGTCATGGACGCGGCGGCGATCTCGCTGGCGCGCGAGAACCGCATTCCTATCTTGGTGTTCTCGATCCAGGAAAGCGGCGGGTTTGCCGACGTAGTGACGGGACACGGCCGCTTCACCATCATTACGGAGGGAGGCCAGACGTCGTGAGCGAGGACAAGCTGATTACTGATCTCCGGCGCCGTATGGACGGCGCCATCGACGCGCTCAAGAAGGAGCTGGGCGGTCTGCGGACCGGGCGCGCCTCGCCGAGCCTGCTGGAGACCGTGAGCGTCGACGCCTATGGAACCACCATGCCGCTCAACCAGCTGAGCACGGTGAGCGCGCCCGAGCCGCGCCTCCTCGTGGTGCAGGTCTGGGACCGCGCTATGGCGAAGGCCGTCGATGCGGCGATCCGCGAGGCCGGGCTCGGGCTCAACCCCCAGAGCGAGGGCCAGGTGATCCGGGTCCCGATCCCGCCCCTGAGCGAGGAGCGCCGCAAGGAGCTTACCAAGGTCGCGCACAAGTACGCGGAGCAGGCGAAGGTCTCCGTGCGCAACGTGCGCCGGGACGGGCTCGAGGCGCTGAAGAAGCGCGAGAAGGATCGCGAGATCACGCAGGACCAGCATCGCAAGCTCGACAAGGACGTGCAGACCCTGACCGACGACACGATCAAGAAGATCGACGAAACGCTCGCGAGCAAGGAAAAAGAAATCCTGCACGTCTAGGCGATCATGGACTCCGGCAGTCGACTTCCTCCGCCCGAGCACGTTGCGATCATCATGGACGGCAACGGGCGCTGGGCAAAAGCCCGCGGCCTGCCGCGGGTCGCCGGTCATCGGCGCGGAGGCGAGGCCGTGCGCCGCACGGTGACAGCGGCGGGCGAGCTCGGCATTCCCTATTTGACGCTCTTCGGCTTCTCTTCCGAGAATTGGAAGCGGCCGGCGGACGAGGTCGACGATCTCATGGGGCTGCTCCGGCACTACCTGCGCGGCGAAGTGGCCGAGCTGCATCGGAACAACGTCCGCGTCCGCGTGATCGGCGAGCGCGAGCGGCTGGCGCCCGACATCGTCAATCTGATCGACAACACGGAGGCGCTGACCGCGGGGAACACAGGACTCCGCCTGTCGGTGGCGCTCTCCTATGGAGGACGGGCGGAGATTGCCGGCGCGGCGCGCCGGATCGCCGAAGCCGCGATCGCCGGCCGGCTCGCTCCTGCGGAGATCGACGAGGCGGTGTTCGCGCGCTATCTGCTCACCGCGGATATGCCGGATCCCGACTTGGTGATACGTACCAGCGGCGAGCAGCGGCTCAGCAATTTCCTGCTCTGGCAGACGGCGTATTCCGAATTTGTGTTCATCGACACGCTCTGGCCGGATTTCACCAAGGCGGATCTCGAGCGCGCCCTCAGCGAGTTCCACGGCCGCGAGCGGCGCTATGGCGCTACCGCCGGGCGACGCTAGAGCATTTTCCGCCGAACTGGACACCGGTTCGGCGCAGAAAATGCGACAAAACCAAAGCAGCTAGAACATGTCCCGATTCCACTTGTTCGGGACATACTCTCGCGCCGACACCTTCGTTCCGCGCATGGTCTCGGCGGCGGTTCTCGCCCCGCTCGCCGTGCTCGCGGCTTGGCGGGGCGGGCCCGTACTGGCGGGACTGGCGGCCGTCGCCTCCGTCCTCATGGGCTGGGAATGGGGTCGCCTGACCGAGGGTCGCTTCGGTCGGGGAGCTTGGCTCGTCGTGGCGGTCGAGCTCGCGGGCGTCGGGCTGGCGGCTTTCGGCCGGCTCGAGGTTGGTCTCGGCATTCTGACGCTGGGCGCCGTCGCCCGTCTCGCCTGGCCGCCCGGCGCGATTGGCGCCAACCTCTGGGCGGGGGCGGGGACGCTCTGGATCGGTGCGGGTTGCGTCTCTCTCCTGTGGCTTGCCAGCGACCCCACATCGGGGAGGGCAACCGTGCTCTGGCTCTTCGCGCTGGTATGGGTGACGGACAGCGCGGCCTATCTGGTCGGTCGGTCGGTCGGGGGCCCGCGCCTCGCTCCGCGCTGGAGTCCCCGAAAGACGTGGTCGGGCGCCGTGGGCGGCATCGCCGCGGCGGGTATCGTCGGGGCGATCTCGGCGAAAACGCTGGGCATTTCCATGCTTTCGCCGTTATCTTGGGTCAGTATGGGGTTATCGGTCGCGGCGCAATTTGGCGATCTCCTGGAGTCCGCGGCCAAGCGTCGCTTCGGCGCCAAAGATACCAGCGGACTCATTCCCGGCCACGGTGGCCTGCTCGACCGCCTCGACGGCATGCTGGCGGCCTTGGTGGCCACTGCGCTGCTGGCCTTGATCACCGGCGCAAGCCCCATTGTGTGGAGTTAGGTGGACCAGCCCTATGAAAGTGTTCATAATTTTGACAAAGACCCGACTGAGTTTGCTGATAATGTCTCGTCCGGCGCCGCGGACCGGCAGGGAGATCTAGATCCATGGCCTGGCTCATCGACAGCCTCAGCTTCATCGAAGGCAAGGTCCTTCCGTTCCTGATCGTCCTCACGGTCCTGGTGTTCGTGCACGAGCTCGGCCACTACTTTTCGGCCCGGCGGAACGGCGTCAAGGTCCAGATCTTCTCGATCGGTTTCGGCCCGGAGCTCTTCGGTTGGACCGGCCGCGCGGGCACGCGCTGGAAGCTCAGCCTGATTCCGATCGGCGGCTACGTGAAGATGTTCGGCGACGCGGACGCCGCTTCCATGCCGAGCGAGACGGTTGACGAAATGACGGAGGAGGAGAAGTCGGTCTCCTTCTTCCACAAACGCCTGCTTCAGCGCACGGAGATCGTGGCGGCCGGTCCAGCCGCGAACTTCCTGTTCGCGATCGTGGTGCTGGCAGGCTTCTTCATGACCGTGGGCCAGCCCTTCACGCCCGCCGACATCGGCGAAGTGGTTGCCGGCAGCGCCGCGGAGCACGCCGGCCTTCAGCCGAAGGACCGGATTGTCGCCATCGACGGCAAGGCGATCGAGCGCTTCGAGGACATCCAGCAGATCGTCGGGCTGAACGACGGTCAGCCCATGCGGATTACGATCGAGCGCGACGGCAAGGAGCTGGCGGTTTCGGCGACGCCCTCGATCGTCGAGGAGAAGGACGTCTTCGGAAACGTGCACCGGATCGGCCGGCTCGGCATCACGCGCAAGGGGACTGAGTTCGTGCGGCGCGATCCCGTGAGCGCTATTTGGCGCGCGACCGACGAGACCTGGAACATGGCGGCGGGAACATTGACCGCCGTCGGCCAGATGGTGATGGGCACGCGCACGACGGACGAACTCGGCGGACCCATCCGCATAGCGCAGATGTCCGGCGTGGTGGCCCAGGGCGGGCCGAGCAACCTGATCTGGTTCATGGCGGTGCTCTCGGTGAACCTGGGGCTCATCAATCTTTTCCCGATCCCGATCTTGGACGGCGGCCACTTGCTGTTCTATGCCGCGGAAGCGATCCGCGGCCGGCCGCTGGGCCAGCGTGCCCAGGAATACGGCTTCCGCCTCGGGCTGGCGCTGGTGCTGACGTTGATGGTGTTCGCCACGTGGAACGATCTCGTCCACACGGGGGTGATACCGTTCTTGAAGAGCCTGCTGACCTAAAGCCGGCCGGAATCAGTCGGGGGAGTGGGGGAGGCGTTGCGGCAGTTGGTAGGTTCTATGGGCCGCGCGGCTGTGGCGGCAGCCGTCGTCGTTCTCGTCAGCATCGGGGCTTTGACGCCGGCATCCGGCCAGACGACTCCGCCGGCGAGCCCGCGCGCACAGCCGGCGCCCCCCGGCCCGGGCCCTAACGCCGCGCCCGCCGCGACACCCAGTCCCGCGCCGGCGGCAGTGACGCCGGGCGGCACGATCCGCGAGATCCGCATCGAGGGGATCGAGCGTGTCGAGCCGGAGACCGTTCGCTCTTACCTGGTGATCCAGCCGGGCGATCCCTTCGACAGCGAGCGCATCGACCGCTCGCTCAAGGCGTTGTTTGCGACGGGCCTTTTCGCGGACGTGTCGATCCGGCGCGAGGGCGACGGGCTCGTGGTGAAGGTGCTGGAGAATCCCATCATCAACCGCATCGCCTTCGAGGGGAACCGCAAGCTCTCGGATACGCAGCTGACCTCCGAGGTGCAGCTGAAGCCTCGGGTGGTCTTCACGCGGACCAAGGTGCAGGCGGACGTCAAGCGCATCCTGGACCTCTACCGCCGCAACGGTCGGTTCGCGGCGACCGTGGACGCGAAACTGATCAAGCTTCCGCAAAACCGGGTCGATCTGGTCTTCGAGATCAACGAGGGCGCCTCGACCGGAATCAAGAGCATCAACTTCATCGGTGCGCGTCGATTCTCGGTCAGCCGGCTCAAAGAGGTGATCAGCACGCGAGAGTCGCGTTGGTACCGCTTTTTCAGCAGTGACGACATTTATGATCCCGACCGCCTGACTTACGACAGAGAGCTGCTGCGCAAGTTCTATCTTTCGGAGGGCTATGCGGACTTCCGCGTGGTTTCCGCGGTCGCCGAGCTCTCGCCTGCGCGCGACGGGTTCTATATCACCTTCACCATCGAGGAGGGCGCACGCTACAAGTTCGGCAAGGTCGACTTGGTCAATCAGCTGAAGGACGTGCAGCCTCAAACATTGAAGTCATTGCTCACGACCAAGACCGGCGCCCGGTACGACGCCGACGAGGTCGAGAACAGCATCAACAAGCTGACCGATGCGCTGGGCGAGCGCGGCTTCGCTTTCGTCGACATTCAGCCGAAGGTGACCCGGCACGCGGACACGCGGACGATCGACCTCGTGTACGAGGTCAAAGAGGGGCCGCGCGTCTACGTCGAGCGCATCAACATAACCGGCAATATTCGAACGCTCGACAAGGTGATCCGGCGCGAGTTCCGACTGGTGGAAGGCGACGCCTTCAATTCCGCGAAGATGCGACGCTCGCAGCAGCGCATTCGCAACCTCGGATTCTTCAAGAAGGTCGACGTGACCAACGACCCCGGCAGCGCCCCGGACAAGACGGTGATCAACGTCGCCGTCGAGGAGCAATCGACCGGCGAGTTCTCGGTCGGTGTCGGCTTCTCCACCACCGACGGCCCGCTCGCGGACATCTCGATCCGCGAGCGCAACCTGCTCGGCCGCGGCCAGGATCTGCGCCTCGGGACGACCATAGCCCTGCGTGTCCGACAGCTCGACTTCAGCTTTACCGAACCGTACTTCCTCGATCGCAACATGGCCGCGGGCGTCGATTTGTTCGCGCTCACCCGCAACCAGCAGAGCGAATCGCAATTCGACCAGGACTCGATCGGCGGCGATCTTCGCGTCGGCTACCAGATAACCGAGGCCCTGCGACAGACAGTCAAGTACACGCTCCGCCAGGACCGGATCTTCAATGTAGCCTCCACCGCCTCGCTCTTCATCAAGGGCGAGCAGGGCACGCGACTCACCTCGTCGCTGGGGCAGGTGCTGCTCTATGACAAGCGCGACAACCCGAAAGATCCGACCGAGGGCTACTACGTGCAGCTGGCGACCGACGCGGCAGGCATAGGCGGCGACGTACGGTACCTGCGCAACATCGTGACCGGCGGGTATTTCTATCCCTTCGCGCCGCAATGGGTGTTGAGCGTCCTGGGAGAGGCAGGAGACATCTTCGGCATCAACGACACGGTCCGCATCGAGGATCGCTTCTTCGTCGGCGGCGATAATCTGCGCGGTTTTGCCACCGCCGGCATCGGGCCGCGCGACCAGAAGTCCGGAGACGCTCTGGGCGGCAGGGCCTATTATACTGGGACGGTACAGCTGGGATTCCCGCTGGGATTGCCGCAGGAGCTCGGCATTACGGGTCGCGTGTTTACCGATTTCGGAAGTTTGTTTGCGGGCATCGAGACGGGGGCGGGCGTGGAGAGTTCGGCATCGATGCGCGTCTCGGCAGGCGCGGGCGTGTCGTGGGCTTCGCCGCTTGGACCGATCCGGCTCGATTTGGGTCTACCAGTGAAGCGGGAGAAGTTCGATAAGAAGGAGCTTTTCCGGATCAGCTTCGGAACGAGGTTCTAGATGTCGCAGTTTGGTTTCGCCGGCCGTTTTGCTTTGGCGGCAATGCTCGTGGTCCTTGGGCTCGCGAAGGCGTCCGCGCAGGTCACTGCGGCCCCTCCGCCGGCACCCGTCGTCGTGTTGGTGGACATGCAGCAGCTCGTCTACAACTCGAAGGCCGGCAAGGGCATTCAGGGTCAGATGGAGAAGCAGCGCCAGGCCTTCTCGAAGGAAGTGGCACAGCAGGAGGATGAGCTGCAAAAGGCGCGCACCGAGCTCGAGCGTCAGCGCTCCACATTGCCACCCGACCAGTTCGAGGCCAAGGGCCGCCAATTCCAGCAACGCCTGCAGGAGCTCGACCGGAGTGTGCAGGCGAAGCAGAAAGCCTGGCAGGCGGTCTACAGCGAGGCCATGAGCAAAGTCGAAGAGAGCGCCCTTCAGGTAGTGGCGGAGATCGCCGCGGAGCACCAGGCCAACCTGGTGATGCAGAAGGCGGCGGTGATCTTCAGCAAGGATGGCTTCGATATCACTGCCGACGCGATGCAGCGCCTCGATCAGCGACTTCCCGCCGTGACGGTCAATCAGCCAAAGCCCGTCGAGGTTGCGAAGCCGGCCACCGACGCGCCGAAGTCGAAAGCGGCCGGCCAAGCACAGACGCAAAGCCAGCCGGCCGCCAGCGCGGCGCCGGTTCCCGCCGCACCGCTCAATCTCCAGCTACAGCCGGCCCCTCTGCAGCTGCAGCAGAAACCCTGATGCGATGGCCGACCCCCGCTTCTTCAGGTTGGGCGGGCCGCTAAGCCTCAAGGCAATTGCGGAGCGGACCGGCGCCGAGCTGGGTCCGAACGCGGATCCGGAGCGGATCATCCGGGATGTCGCCTCGCTCGACGGCGCGGGTGAGAACGACGTTACCTTCCTCGACAATCTTAAATACCTGCCAGCCTTCGGAGCGACTCGGGCGGGTGCCGCCTTTGTACAGCCTGCCTACGCCGAGCGCGCTCCCAAGGGCCTTGCGCTGCTGCTGACCCCGGCTCCCTACAAGGCCTTCGCCCTCACGGCGCAAGCCTTTTATCCCGAGCCCGAGCCGGAGCCGGGCATACACCCGAGCGCGATCATCGATCCATCGGCAAGGGTCGGCGAGGACGCGGTCGTGGGTCCCTACGCGGTCGTCGAGGCGCGCGCCAAGATCGGACGGCGCTGCCGGATCGGCGCTGGCAGCGTGATCGGCGCGGCTTGCGTCCTCGGCGATGACGCCCGAATCGGTGCCCACGTGACCGTAAGCCACGCCATCATCGGCTCGCGGGTGACGCTCTATCCGGGAGTCAGGATCGGGCAGGATGGGTTCGGCTTCGCGCCGGATTCCAAAGGGGTCGTCAAAGTTCCGCAACTGGGCAGGGTTATCATCGAGGACGACGTGGAAATCGGCGCCAATACCACGATCGATCGCGGCGCCGGTCCGGATACCATCATCGGTGCCGGCACAATGATTGATAATCTGGTCCAAATCGGGCACAACGTGCAGATCGGGCGCGGTTGTGTGCTCGTATCCCAGGTCGGCATTTCCGGCAGTACCAAACTCGGCGACGGTGTCATGATTGGCGGTCAGGGCGGCCTCACTGGGCACCTGGTCATCGGGAGCGGTGCACGCATCGGCGCCCAAGCGGGTATCATGAAGGACGTGCCGGCGGGAGCGACGGTGGTGGGCAGCCCTGCCGTGCCCGTACACGAGTTCTTTCGGCAAGTCGCGACTCTGCAGCGGCTGTCGAGACGCAAAGGCCAGTGATCATGGAAGCGAGCGAGCGGACCGCGAGCGCGGATGTAGCGGAGATCGATACGCTCCGGATCATGGAGCTGATTCCGCACCGGCCGCCGTTCTTGATGATCGACAAGGTGGTGGACGTCGTGGCCGGCGAGCGCGCCATCGGGGTCAAGAACGTCACAATCAACGAGGGGTTCTTCCAGGGCCATTTCCCGGCGCGGCCGGTGATGCCGGGCGTGCTGATCATCGAGGCGATGGCGCAGACGGCCGCCGTGTTGGTGGTGCATACGCTCGGGCCGATGGCGCAGGGCAAGCTAGTCTATTTCATGAGCGTCGATAACGCGCGTTTCCGCAGGCCGGTGGTGCCCGGCGACACCTTGAACGTCCACGTGAACTCGCTCCGGCACCGGGGCAACGTGTGGAAGTTCGAGGCCCAGGCGAAGGTGGACGGCAAGCTCTGCGCGGAGGCGACTTACGCCGCCATGATCATGGGCGACTGAGGTCGTCCGTATGGGGGCCATTCATCCGACGGCGGTGGTTGAGCCGGGAGCAAGGCTCGCGGAGACCGCGCGCATCGGTCCATATTGTGTGGTCGGATCCGAAGTGGAGCTGCAGGACGCCGTCGAGCTGGTCTCGCACGTGGTGGTGGCCGGCTGCACCGTGGTCGGTGCCGAGACGCGTATCTTTCCCTTCGCCTCAATCGGCCATCAGCCGCAGGACCTTAAGTTCCGCGGCGAGAAATCCCGCCTCGAGATCGGCCGGCGCAACATCGTGCGCGAGCACGTCACCATGAATCCCGGGACCACCGGCGGCGGCTTGGTGACGCGCATCGGAGACGGTTGCCTGTTCATGGTCGGCGCGCACGTCGCACACGACTGCCAGCTCGGCGACAACGTCATCATGGCCAACAACGCGACGCTCGCAGGCCACGTGACGATCGGCGATTTTGCCATCCTCGGCGGCTTGTCGGCGGTGCACCAGTTCGTCCGCATCGGCAAGCACGCGATGATCGGCGGCGTCACCGGCGTCGAGCGCGACGTGATTCCCTATGGCCAGGTGGTCGGCGACCGCGCGAGGCTGGTCGGCCTTAACATCGTGGGCTTGCAGCGGCGCGGCTTCTCGCGTGAGCAGGTGCAGGCGCTCCGGACCGCCTACCAGATGCTGTTCGGCGAGAGCGGCACGCTGGCGGAGCGCGTCGACGAGGTCGCCCGGCAATTCGCCGAGGTCGAGCCCGTGTGCGACATCGTGAAGTTCGTCCGCGCAGAATCCCAGCGCGGGCTCTGCCGACCGCAAGGCATCAATGGCGGCTAAGCTCGGCATACTCGCCGGCTCCGGCGAGTTGCCGCTGCGCCTGATCGACGCCTGCCGCACCGCGGGTCGGCCGGTCTTCGTGCTGGCGCTTGAGGGAGCCGCCGATCCCCGGGATTTCGCAGACGTCCCGCACGCGACGGTGCGCCTCGGCGCCGGCGCCGAGGGTCTGCGCCTTCTGCGCGAGAACGGCATCGAGGAGCTCGTCATGGCAGGTCCGGTGCGCCGGCCGACCCTCGCGGCGCTTCGGCCCGACTGGCGCGCGGCGAAGATGTTTGCCCGCATCGGGCTGCGGGCGCTTGGAGACGACGGGCTTTTGAGATCGATCATCAAGGAATTCGAGATCGAGGGCTTCCGGGTCGTGGGAGTACACGACATCCTCGAGAGCCTGCTGGCGCCCGAGGGCGCGCTCGGCGCGGTCGAGCCCGACGATCAGGCACGCGCGGACATCGAGCGGGGCCTCGCGGTCGCACGCGCGCTCGGCGCGGTGGATGTCGGCCAGGCTGTGGTGGTGCAGCAGGGCATCGTGCTCGGTCTCGAGGCCGCGGAAGGCACGGACGCTCTCATCGAGCGGGCGGGGAGGCTCCAGGGCGAGGGGCCTGCCGGCGTGCTGGTCAAGGCTGCGAAGCCCGGCCAGGAGCGGCGCGCGGACCTACCAGCGATCGGTGTGGGCACCGTGGAGGCCTGTGCCCGCGCGGGCCTCCGCGGGATCGCGGTCGAGGCTGGCATGGCGCTGGTGATCGATCGGGCGGCGGTGTCGGCGGCCGCCGATGCGGCCCGATTGTTCGTGGTGGGCGTCAAGGTCCAATGAGCGAGGCGGCCGAGGCCGCAGGTCCGCTGATCTTTCTGATCGCCGGCGAGCCCTCCGGCGACGCGCTGGGCGCTCGCCTCATGGCGGCGCTCCGCGAGCGCACCGGGGGCGCGGTGCGCTTTGCGGGTGTGGGCGGCGAGGCGATGGAGGCCGCCGGGCTTCACAGCCTGGTACCGATCCGGGATCTGGCCGTGATGGGCGTCCTGGAGGTCCTCCCGAGGGTGCGCCGGATCTTTCGCCGGGTCGACGAGACCGTGTCGGCGGTCCGGGCGGCGCAACCGGACGCGGTCGTCACCATCGACAGTTCCGGATTCACCTGGCGCGTGGCACAGCGACTGCGTCGGCACGGTGAGCGCGTCCTGCTCATCCACTACGTGGCGCCGATGGTCTGGGCCTGGCGGGGTGGCCGCGCGCGGCGCATGGCGCGCTGGTACGATCACTTGATGGCGTTGCTCCCCTTCGAGCCACCCTATTTCCAGGCGGTCGGGCTCGGGTGCACCTATGTGGGTCATCCCGTCGTCGAGAGCGGCGCCGACCGCGGCGACGGTCCCGCGTTCCGCCGGCGCCACGGCATCGATCCCCATGCGACGCTGATCGCGGTGCTCCCCGGGAGCCGGCCGGGCGAGGTACGCCGCCTGCTTCCCGTGTTCCGCGCGGCGACCGAGCGGCTGCGCTCCCGATACCCGCACATGCACGTGGTGATGCCGACGGTGAGCACGGTTCACGACGAGGTGGCCGCCGCGGCCAAGAACTGGGTCGTACCCGCGATCGCGGTGCGCGGAACGCAGCCGAAATACGATGCCTTCGCCGCCTGCAACGTGGCGCTCGCTGCATCGGGCACCGTCACCCTCGAAATCGCGCTTGCGGATCTGCCGATGGTCGTGGCCTATCGCGTGAACGCGCTCACCCACGCGATCGTGCGTCGCCTAGTGAAGGTCCGCTTCGCCAATCTCCTGAACATCGTGCTCGATCGCGCGGCGATTCCGGAGCTCTTGCAGAACGACTGCAACCCCGAACGCCTTGCACGCGAGCTCACGCGCCTGCTCGACGATCGCTTGGCGCGTGAGCGCGAAATCGAAGCCTACCGGGAGGGGCTGCAGCGGCTGGGGCGCGGCGAGGTCTCGCCGGGTATGCGGGCCGCCGATTGCGTGCTCTCGCTCATCGCGGAGCGCCGGAAATGACCAAGATCCGTCTCGATATCGAAAACCGTGCCGACGGGGCGCGCGTAGCGACGGTCACCGTTGATCGTCCCGCTAAGCTCAACATCCTGGATCCCGCGGCAATCGCCGCGCTCGAGCGAGCGGTTGCCGGCCTTGCGTCGGACGATGCGCTGCGCGTGGCCGTCCTGCGCGGCGCGGGCGGCCGCGCATTCATCGGCGGCGCCGATATCGAGGCCATGTCGACGCTTCGGCCAGCGAGCGCGCGAGGCTTCATCACGCAGTTGCATCGTGCCTGCGAGGCGATCCGGCGGCTGCCGGTGCCGGTCATCGCGCGCATCGAGGGATTTGCCCTGGGTGCCGGGCTCGAGATCGCGGCCTCCTGCGATCTCCGCATCGCCGCCGACAGCGCGAAGTTCGGCATGCCCGAGGTGAAGGTCGGCATTCCCTCCGTAATCGAGGCCGCGTTGCTGCCGCGGCTTATCGGCTGGGGCCGCGCGCGATGGCTCCTGTACACAGGCGAGATCATCGGCGCGGAGGTGGCCGAGAGCTGGGGCTTGGTGGAGCGCGTCGTTGCGCCCGCCGATCTCGATGCCGCCGTGGAGGCCTGCGTTGCGGCAATCCTGGCTGCAGGACCCCGAGCGATCCGGCTACAGAAGTCCCTCGTCGGCCAGTGGGAAGAGCGGGGCCTCGACGCCGCGATCGAGCGCGGCATCGGTGCCTTTGCCGAGGCGTATGCGACCGCCGAGCCGGCGGAGCGCATGGCGGCATTCTTGCGTGCGCGTGCGGCTCGCCGGCCGCGCTAGCGGCGAGACCGTCCTCCTTTATTGCGCGACTCTTCCACCCGCATTGGAATTGGTGTTGGAGCCGCCGCGGCCGACGACCTAGCCCGCGATTTTCCAAGCGAGCAGCGCGGCGAGGCCGATCAAAAACGCCAGCGCCGCGATGCGCTCTATCCAGCCCTTGAGACCGAAACGGTTGTCATTGGCGGGCTTGCGGTAGGCGAGCGCGCCGCGGCTCGCGACAGGCCGCCTCCCGCTGCGCTCGCTGTCCCTGTTGCCGCGCGGTCTCCGATGCGCGTTATCCACGCTGCTCCACCGGGACGTAGGCGCGCCGCGTGTGGCCAGTGTAGAGCTGGCGCGGGCGGCCGATCTTCTGGCTGGGATCCTCGATCATCTCGTTCCACTGCGCGACCCAGCCGACCGTGCGGGCGATCGCGAAGAGCGCGGTGAACATCGCGGTCGGGAAGCCGATCGCGCGCAGAATGATGCCGGAATAGAAGTCCACGTTCGGATAGAGCTTTCGCTGTACGAAATAGTCGTCCTCGAGCGCGATCCGCTCGAGCTCCATCGCGAGATCGAGCATTGGCTCGCTGCGGATGCCGAGCTCGTCCAGCACCTCGTGGCAGGCGCGCTGCAGCACCTTGGCGCGCGGATCGTAGTTCTTGTAAACGCGGTGGCCGAAGCCCATGAGCCGGAAAGAATCGTTCGGGTCCTTCGCGCGCTTGATGAACTCGGGGATCCGTTTGCGGTCGCCGATCTCGTTCAGCATCTTCAGCACCGCCTCGTTGGCCCCGCCGTGCGCCGGTCCCCAGAGCGAGGCGATGCCCGCGGCGATGCAGGCGAAGGGATTGGCGCCCGAGGAGCCGGCGAGCCGCACCGTCGAGGTCGAAGCGTTCTGCTCGTGGTCGGCGTGCAGCAGGAAGATCTTGTCGAGCGCCTTCGCCACCACCGGATTGACCTTGTAGGGCTCGCAGGGCACCGCGAAGGTCATGTGCAGGAAGTTGGCGGCGTATTTGAGATCGTTGCGCGGATACATGAAGGGCTGGCCGACCGAGTATTTGTAGGCCATGGCGGCGATCGTCGGCATCTTCGCGATCAAGCGATAGGAGGCGACCAAGCGCTGGCGCGGGTCCGAGATATCCGTGGAATCGTGATAGAAGGCCGAGAGCGCGCCCACCACCCCGCACAGCACCGCCATCGGATGCGCGTCGCGCCGGAACCCCCGGAAGAACGCGTTGATCTGCTCATGCACCATGGTGTGGATGGTGATGTCGCGCTCGAACTGCGCCTTCTCGGCGGCGTTTGGGAGCTCGCCCTTGGTCAGGAGGTAGGCGACCTCCATGAAGTCGCTGTGCTCCGCGAGTTCCTCGATGGGATAGCCGCGATAGAGCAGCTCGCCGATGTCGCCGTCGATGTAGGTGATCTTGGACTCGCAGGAGCCGGTCGCCATGTATCCGGGGTCGTAGGTGAAATGCCCGGTCTCGGTGTAGAGGTGTCGGATGTCGATGACCTTGGGCCCGACAGTACCGGACAGCAGCGGCAGCACGACCTGCTTGCCGTTGCTGTTGTCGATCAGCGTGACGTTCTCGTTGGTCTTGGCCGAGGGCTTGGCGGCCGCGCTCTGAGCGTTCATCGGGGGTATCCTTGAATCAGCCGTTTGTGCGCTGCAATAAAGTTGAGCATAGGGCGGGGTCGCCCGATTATCAAATGGCCGAGATTAATTAAGTCTCGATGACGTCTCTGAGCCGTCCCAGGGTCTCGTCTCGACCCAACACGGCCATGACCTCGAAAATGGGCGGGGAAGTGGTCCTGCCGGCGAGCGCCGCTCGCAACGGCTGCGCAAGCGCGCCCAGCTTGAGGCCCACAGCCTCGGCTTGATGTCGCACCGCGTCCTCGAGCGCGCCCGGCTCCCATCTGGAGGCGGCGAGCTTGGGCGTGAGGTCGGCGAGCAGCTTGCGAGCCTCGGCAGTCAGCAGCGCGCCCGCCTTGGCATCTCTCGGGATCGGTCGACGCTCGACGTAAAAGCGCGTGTTGTCCGCGAGCTCGACCAAGGTCTTTGCTCGCATCTTCAAGCCCGGCATGGCTGCCTCGAGGCGAGCGCGATCGCCGGCATCGAGAACGCGTCCGAGCGCCGTCTCCAGACGCGGAGCTACCAGCTCCACGAGCCGGGCGTCGGCGGTCTCGCGGATGTAGTGCCCGTTCAGGTTTGCGAGCTTGACGAAATCGAAGCGGGCGGGCGCGCGGCCCACGGCATCGATGTCGAACCACTCTATCGCCTGCTCGGTGGAGATGATCTCGGCGTCGCCGTGGCCCCAGCCGAGCCGCAGCAGGTAGTTCCGCAACGCTTCCGGCAGATAGCCCATGTCGCGATAGGCCTCGACGCCGAGCGCGCCGTGGCGCTTGGAGAGCTTGGCGCCATCGGGCCCGTGGATCAGCGGCACATGCGCGAAGACCGGCTCCGTCCAGCCGAGCGCGCGATAGATCTGCGTCTGGCGGAATGCGTTGGTGAGGTGATCGTCGCCTCGGATCACATGGGTGATCCCCATGTCGTGGTCGTCCACTACGACCGAGAAGTTGTAGGTCGGCGTGCCGTCGCTCCGGAGGATGATGAGGTCATCGAGCTGCTGGTTGGAGACCACGACGCGGCCCTGCACCCGGTCCTCGATCACGGTCTCGCCGTCCTGCTCCGCCTTGAGACGGATCACCGGTGGGACGTTCGGTACGGGTCCATCGGGCACCCGGTCGCGCCATGTGCCGTCGTAGCGGACCGGCCGACCCTCCTTGCGCGCGCGCTCGCGCATCGCCTCGAGCTCCTCGGGCGTGCAGTAGCAGTAGTAGGCGCGCCCTTGCGCCAGGAGCTCGCGCGCGACCCCGGCATGGCGCGCCATTCGCTGGGATTGCATGACGACCTCGCCGTCCCAGTCGAGGCCCAGCCACCTGAGGCCGTCGATGATTGCGTCGACTGCTGCCTGCGTCGACCGAGCGCGGTCAGTGTCCTCGATCCGCAGAAGGAACGTGCCCTTGTGGTGCTTGGCGTAGAGCCAGTTGAAGAGCGCCGTCCGAGCGCCTCCGATATGGAGGAACCCGGTGGGCGACGGGGCGAAGCGGACGACGACGCTCATGCTATCTGACTGTGCCGTGGCGGTCGGGGAAAGCGGAAAAGGCGAGTGCTCTTTAGCATGTCTCCCGCGGACCGTCATCGATGGCGCACGCGTGGCTTTGAGCGCCCTGTTGGGCATCGGCATCGGACGCGGCTCCTCGGCCATCTGGCGCCATTGACCCTCTCAACCGACGCTGTCAGTCTCCGAGCACCTCAGCATCAAATCTTGCCGCTCGCGCTATTCCAAAACCGACCCACGATCGAGGTTATCGCCCATGCGCCGCACGCTCGTCGCTCTTTGCGGAACCCTCGCTGCGCTGCTGCCGGCTCTGCCGGGGCACGCGGAGTCAACGCTGCAGACTGTGCTGAAACGCGGCCAGCTGATTGCGGGAATCACGGCGGATTCTCCGCCGAGCGGCTACGTCGACGCGGAAGGCCACATCATGGGCTATTGCTCCGACGTCGCGCGCTATCTGTCGCGCCGGCTCGGCGTCACGCTGCAGTTCGTGCAGGTGACGGCGTCCTCCCGCGTGCCACTCTTGCAAACCGGACGCATCGACGCGGAGATCGCGGTCACGACGCCCAACAAGGTGCGAAACGAGGTGGTCGACTTCACGCTCACCTACATCATGGATAACGGCGTGCTGGTGGTCCGCCAGGGCGACAGCACGGATCTCAAGAACTATACCAACGCCGACAAAGTGATCGGCGCGACCCAGGGCAACGGCTTCGTCGATCGCTGGAAGCTGCTGTCGCCGCAGGCGAAGTTCAAGCTGTTCCAGGACGAAGGCGACGTGGTCGTGGCGCTGAAGAACAAGGAAGTCGATGCCTACATCACCGGCAGCTTCCTGGCGGCGCGCTTCGCGAAATCCGGTGGCATCGAGGTCAGCAAGACGCCCTGGGCGAGCTCGCCCGATGCGATCATGGTGCGTGAGGACGATTCCAAATGGCGCAAGTGGCTCGACTGGGGGCTGGAGCGCATGTGGGTCGAGGGCACTCTGCAAAAGCTGTATCTGAAGTGGTACGGCATCGAGCCGGACTTCCCGTTCGGCGATGCCGGGGTGATCCAGCCGCGCGTAGCGGAGATCGGCAAGACCGACGATCCCTGGCATGATCTGCCCGCGGGATTCATGGACAAGCTGCTCGGCGCGAAATCCTACGAACTCGACCAGTGAGTACATGACGACCAGCGCGCGATGAGAGCGCTCGACTGGTCGATCCTTTGGCAGTATCGCGACGCACTGCTCTCCGGCCTGCTGACTACTCTTTGGGTCTCCGCCGTGGGCGTCGTCACCAGCACGGCGGCAGGCGTGCTGGTCGGGTGCCTCGGTGCGTTGCCGCTGCGGCTGGCACGGCGGTTCGCCGGCACCTACACCGGCTTTCTGCGCAACCTGCCGATGATCGTGAAGCTCTTCTTCCTGTATTTCGTCCTCGGCCTGCCGGCCTTTCCCGCCGCGCTGCTGGCGCTGATGCTGCACCAGAGCGCCTACATCGCCGACGTCGTGAGCGCGGGCATCCGCTCGGTCTCCCGGGGTCAGATCGACGCGGCGCTGTCGCTCGGACTCAAGTGGCAGCAGGTGTTCCGCCTCATCCTGCTGCCCCAGGTCCTGCGCATCGTGATGCCGCCGCTCACGACCCAGTACGTGGCGGTCGTGAAGAACTCCTCGGTCGCTTCCCTGATCGCCATTCCCGATCTCACCTACGAGACGCAGGGCATCAACGTCGAGACATTCCGCGGGTTCGAGGCGGCGACGGCGGCGACGGCGCTCTACGTCGTGATTGCTCTCGCGGTGATCGGCGGCATGTCCGCGCTGGCGTCGCGGCTCGGCACCAGATGATCCCGGCGCTCCGCAGCGACCGCGCACAGGATGCGCTGTGGTACGTCGTAGTCGCTGCTGCGGTGGTGCTCGGAGCCTATTGGGTCCCGCGGCTCGAGTGGACCGCGGTGGCGCCGTCCTGGTTCTTCCTGCTGACCGCACTCGGCCGCTCCTGGTTTCTCGCGGTGATATCGATCGCTTTCGGCGCGTTGGCGGCGGCTCCCTTGGCCCTGCTGCGGGTCTACGGTCCGCCGGGCCTGCGCCACGCCACCATCGCCCTGATCGAGGCGGTGCGGGCGACGCCGGAGCTGATGCTGATCTTCTGGGTCTATTTCACCATGCCGCTGATCTCCGGAAGCCAGGTGACCGCGTGGAACGCCGCCCTTGGCGCCCTCTCGATCATCGCGGCGGCCTATCTCGCGGAGGTGGTGCGCGCCGGGCTCAACTCGGTTCCGCCGGGCCAGCTCGAGGCGGCGCGGGCGCTCGGTCTCTCGAGCACACAGGCCTTCGGCCTCGTGGTGCTGCCGCAGGCGCTGCGTAACATGCTGCCGGCGCTGGTCGCGCAATTCGTGGCGTTGTTCAAGACCACGTCGCTCGTCTCGGCGATCGGTGTGATGGATTTCTTCCGGGCGGTCAGCGTGACCAAGAATGCGGTGTTTGCGCCCTATGCGCTCTACCTGATCCTCGCGGCCGGATACTTCGTGAGCTGCGCCGTCATCAGCCGCGTCGTGCGCTGGCTCGATCCGCGCTACCAGCTCCTGGAATAGCCGTCGCCCATCAAGAGAGGGGACGCGATGGAAAAGACCGTGAATGTCTCGAGCGCATCGACGGACTGGCGGGGAGTGGCGCTCTCGAACTTCGGCCTGTCGCCGTTCGTGCTCGATGGTGCGCTCTTCGCGTCGGTCGAAGGCTTCATCCAAGGCATCAAATTCCCCGAGGGCGATCCGAGGCGCGAGGCAGCCTTCCAATCCAGTGGTTGGCCGGCGAAGCACCTGGGAGACACGGCGGACCGCAAAGGCGTCTACTGGGCCGGCGCGACCTTGCCCTATGGCTCGCCGGAGCATCGCGGCTTGATCGAGCGCGCGATCCGGGCCCGGATCGCGCAATCCAAAGGCCTGCAGGAAGCGCTGAAATCGACCGCGGGCGCCACGCTCGTCCACGACACCGGCGGCGGTCGGGAGGCACCGACGACGTCGCTGCCGGCCGCGGTGTTCTGTCGGATACTGACGGAGATCCGGGCGGAGTTGCTCGCGGCAGACCGCGGCGGCTGACCTGGCGTCACCCGGGATCCGGGCGGCGCCCGCGGTGTCCTCAACCCGAAGGTTGGGTCCGGCGAACTTCCCCGCTACAGTCCGAGGCATGTCGGAGGCAGCGGAGGATATCGGGCACGCGGACCCGGAGCCGTCGCCGGGCGCGCTCGCGTCATCGGTCCGCGGGCTCGCCCAAGGCCTCCACAGCTCGCTCCTGGCCGAGCAAGACCGCTGGTTCCTGTGGCTGCCACTGTTCGTCGGTGCCGGTATCGGCATCTACTTCGCGCTCACGGTCGAGCCGCCGGTGTGGCTCGGCATTGCGCTGGCCGCGCTCTCGATCGCAGGCGTTGCGGTCGCGCGTTGGCGCGAGCATGGGCTGGCGCCAGCGCTCGCGGTAGCGGCCGTTGCCGTCGGTTTTGCCGCCGCGGAGGTCGAGACCTGGGCCGTGGCGGCTCCCGTGCTCGAGCACCAGACTGGGCGCGTCAACGTCCAGGGCCGCGTCGTCGATGTCGAGCCGCTGCCGACTGGGCGCAGGATCACGCTCGAGCCGAGCCGGGTCGGCAACCTGCCGCCGGCGTTCTTGCCGGCGCGGATCAGGATCACGCTTCGCGGCGGCGAGGGCGTGGCGATCCCGGGCGAGGGTGTTTCGATGCTGGCACAGCTCTATCCGCCCTCCGGCCCCGCGATGCCCGGCGCCTACGATTTCCAGCGCCGCGCGTATTTCGAGCGCCTGGGCGCGGTGGGCTACGCGCAAGGACCGCTGCGTCCGCTCGCCGACGAGCCGCCCGCGGCCTGGCGGCTCTTGGTCGCGCGGCTCCGCGCCGCCATGAGCGAGCGCATCATGGCGGCGCTGCCCGGAACCACCGGCGGCATTGCGGCGGCCATCATCACCGGCGAGACCCACGCGATCCCCGAGGCGGACGCGCAGGCCTTCCGTGACGCCGGCCTCGCCCACATCCTCGTCATCGCCGGGTTGCACATGGGCCTGGTCGCGGGCATCGCGTTCTTCGCGGTTCGCGCGGGCCTTGCGCTCGTGCCGTGGGTGGCGCTCCGGTTCAACACCAAGAAGGGCGCAGCGCTCGCCGCGCTTCTGGTCACCTTCGGCTACATGCTGCTTTCAGGCGCGACCGTATCATCGCGCCGCTCGTTCTTCATGACCACGCTGGTCCTGCTGGCGATTCTGGCGGACCGGCTCAGCCTCTCGGCCCGGGCGCTCGCCTGGGCCGCCCTCGCCATCATGCTGGCGAATCCCTATGCTGCGACCACGGCCGGCTTCCAGATGTCCTTCGCGGCGGTCGCCGGCCTTGTCGCCTTTTACGAGACGTTCCGCGAGCGCATCGGCAGCTGGTACAGCGACGCCGGCGTCGCGCGGCGCTGGGGTCTGCACCTCCTCGCGATCGTCTTCACGACGGTGGTGAGCACCGTCGCGACGACGCCCTTCACCGTTTTCCATTTCAACCGCTACGCGGTCTATTCGGTCGCCGCGAACATCGTGGCGGTGCCGATCACAGGGTTCTGGGTCCTGCCGTGGGCGATGCTGAGCTGCGCGCTGATGCCGTTCGGCCTCGAGCGCGCGGCGCTGGCGCCCATGGGCTGGGGCATCGACGTGATCGCGGAGGTCGCGCGGATCGTCACCTCATGGCCGGGTGCGGCGCAGCTGGTGCCCTCCATGCCAGTCTGGGGGCTGATGCTCTTGGGCTTTGGCGGTTTCTGGCTCTGCGCTTGGCGACGGCGCTGGCGACTCATCGGGCTCGCGCCGATCGCGGCGGGCTACCTGACGCTGCTGCTGCCGCAGCCGCCGGACGTCCTGATCGACGGCGAGTCCCATCTGATGGCCGTCCGCGCAGCCGACGGATCCTATCTCGTCTCGAACGGGGAGCGGTCGCGGTTCGCGGAGGATACCTGGGCTCGCCGCGGCGCCGTGGGACGAGGTGCCTCCTGGCCGCAGACCGGCACGAGCGCCGACGGAACGCTCTCTTGCGATCGCGAGGGCTGTCTCTACCGCGCCAGCGGCCGAGTAGTGGCGCTCGAGCTGAGCCCGGCCGCCCTCGGCGAGGACTGCGCGCGCGCCGATCTCTTGGTGACGCCAGTGCTGGCGCGCGGCGAATGCCCGGGCAAACCCGCGATCGACCGCTTCGACACCTGGCGGAACGGCAGCTATGCGATCTGGCTCGGTGCCGACGACATGACGACCGAGAGCGTGCGCGATTGGCGGGGCGAGCGCCCCTGGGTTCCGCCGCGCGGCCCGGACCGGCGGGCGCTCAGTACCGCCGCAGCAGGCCGACCAGCCGGCCCTGCACCTTGACGCGGTCGGGGCCGAAGATCCGGGTCTCGTAGGCCTTGTTGGCGGGCTCGAGCGCGATCGAGGCACCGCGCCGGCGCAGCCGCTTCAAAGTGACCTCCTCGTCGTCGATGAGCGCCACCACGATGCTGCCGTTTTCGGCGGTGTCGCAGCGCTGCACGACGATGGTATCGCCGTCGAAGATCCCGGCGTCGATCATGCTGTCGCCAGCGATCTCCAGAGCGTAGTGCTCGCCGTTGCCGAGCAGGCTTGCGGGAATCCCGACAGTGGTCGACTGGTCCCGCAGCGCCTCGATGGGCGTGCCGGCGGCGATCCGGCCGTAGAGTGGCAGCTGCACCGCCTCGCCGGTTGCCGCGGTAGGTGCGCCGGAGAAAGCCGATTTGAAATCGCCACGGATCACCGTCGGCGAGAAGCGGCCGCGCTCGGTGCGCGGCGCCGCGACCGCGGTCTCCTCCGGCAGCTTCACGACCTCGAGGGCGCGCGCCCGATGGGCGAGGCGCTTGATGAAGCCGCGCTCCTGGAGCCCGCTAATCAGGCGATGGATGCCCGACTTCGACTTGAGCTTCAGCGCCTCCTTCATCTCCTCGAAAGATGGCGACACGCCGCTCTCGGAGAGGCGCCGGTTGATGAAGAGCAGGAGTTCGTGCTGTTTCTTGGTGAGCATGAAGCGTGGTCTCCGCGGTCGAGTCGTCGATGCCAGATCGGGGAACAAAACAACAACCGGGGCGGTGTTCTAGTTTAGTTCTCTCGGAACGTCAAGCGCTAACCGCAGGAAATCCGCGCCGATTCGGGCAGGGTCGCTGCTCTCACGGCGTCTCAGGGCCGCCGCAGGGTGCGACGGGCGGCGAGCAGGGAGACCGTCTGCACCGCGAGCGCTGCAGCGAGGGCCGCGGCAAATCCTGCGGCGATGCCGAACCGCCCGATGGTGAGGCCGAGCGCCACGAAGAAGGCGGCGAACGAGAATAGTCCCAACAGGAGTCCGCGTAGCACGTTGACGGCAGCGCCCTTGCCGAGGGAGTGATGTCCGAAGACCGTCAACACGCCCGCCAGCAGCGGGAACGTGGAGATGAGCCCGCTGAGCTGCGGACCGAGCCAGGCGGCGGCGGAGGTGAGTGCCAGCACCAGCAGCGTCGCCGCCGCCATGCGCGCCGGCAGATCCCACGCCCGCGGGCGCACGGCCGAGGCGATCCCCGTGAAACGCGGCAGCAGCCGCAAGGCGAGGGCGAGCGCACCGACTACGATCGCCACCAGCAGCACCGGGGCGGGCGCCAGCCATTGCATGGCGAAGCCAGTCGCGGCGAAGCCGAGAGAGCCCGCGAGAAAGGCCAGGGGCCACGCGCAGTCTTGCGCGGCCCAGGCGTAGCAGACGGCGAACATGGTCTCCGCAACGAGGCCGCGGAGCGCGCCTTGCGCGGCGTCGGCGGCGAAGGCCGTGCCCTGCTCGAGCGCAAGGAACAGCACCACGGGGCCGGAGGTAAACGGCAGTCCCACGAGCCAGCCGCCCACTGCCTGGCCCCAGCGTCGTCCGACCATCGTGCTGATGCCGATCAGCGCCGGCGTCAGCACGAGCTTGAGCGCGAGCGTCTCCACGAGATCTCCGGATCCCCCTGTGCGCGCGGATATTGTCTGGCCGCAGGCATGTGGACCAGCAAATTCAACCTCGCCGCAGTGGCGGTGAGGCAATGAGAGAAAAGATTGGAACCGCCAAGACGCAGAGGCGAGGCACGCGGGAATGGCCGCTGCGCGCGGCGCGAAGCCTTATGTGGAGTCTGGGCTACATATCCCGGTGGTGATTTCTCGAATGCGGCATCGCCGCGAACCGAAAACTCACACCCTCATCGTCTCTGTGGCGAAATGTTGTCTCGGTCAGAGCGCAAGCAATCCTCCACCGAGCGGAATGATGGTGACCCGCTCGCCCGCTGCGGCGGCGGGCGCGTGTGGTGGCCGCACGACCAGGCAATCCGAGCGCGCCAGCAGCGAGATCATCGAGCTGTCCTGCTTCTCGAAGGGCTTCGCCTCGAGTTCGCCGTCGGCCGCCCGCGTGAGTGTGGCGCGAAGGTAATCCTGCCGGCGGTCGTTCGCCGGAAGCGGCACCGCAAGCCGCGCCGTCACCGGCGGATCCGCCACGGGATCGAGCCCGGCCAGGCGCTCAAGCGCGGGCTTGAGGAAGATGAGCGCGCAGACCAGCGTCGAGACGGGGTTACCGGGCAGCCCGACCATCACGGCATCACGAAAGCGGCCGACCATGAGAGGCTTTCCCGGCCGCATGGCGATCTGCCAGAAGTCGAGCTCGAGACCGGAGACGCTGAGCGCATCCTTGACGAGATCGTGCTCGCCCACGGAGGCGCCGCCCGTGGTAATCAGGAGGTCGGCGCCGCGCGCGCCCTCGGCCAGGCGCCGGACGGAGTCCGGCGTGTCGGCGGCAATGCCCAACTGCAGAGGTACCGCCCCGCAGGCGCTGACGAAAGCGCCGAGCGCGAGGCTGTTCGAGCTCACGATCTGGTTCGGGCCGACGGGGTCACCGGGCATGACGATCTCGTCACCGGTCGAGAGGATCGCGACCCGCGGCTGCCGGTGCACCATGAGCCAGGGCCGGTCCATGGCGGCGGCGAGCCCGATGTCGCGGGCGGTGAGGCGGCGCTGCGCGGGAATTCCCGGCGCGCCGGCGACGAAGTCAAGACCGGCCGGCCGCACGTAGCGTCCGCTCGGCGCGCCCTCGCGCACGATCACGATGTCGCCGTCCCGGTCGGCGTCCTCCTGGATCACGATGGCGTCGGCGCCCGCGGGTAGCGGAGCGCCCGTGAAGATGCGGACGGCCTCGCCGCGCTCGATGGCGCGGTCGAAGGACTGGCCGGCGGGCACGGCACCGACCACGCGAAGCCGCGCGGGCACCCGCGCGACATCGACGGCCCGCACGGCGTAGCCGTCCATGGCGGAGAGCGCAGCCGGGGGCTGCGTTCGGCGAGCAATCACGGGCTCGGCAAGCACGCGCCCGAACGCGTCGGCGAGCGCAACCTGCTCGGTGGAGACCGGCTTCAGCGGCTCCAGCAGGCGCATCAGGGCTTCTTCGACCGAAATCATGGTTTCGCTTCGTAAGTACCTGATTTACCGCCAGACTTATAAATCAACCTCAAGTCGGTTATGAGCATGGCGCGATCGACCGATTTAAGCATGTCATACACGGTGAGGGCCGCCACGGAAGCCGCTGTCAACGCTTCCATTTCGACGCCCGTGCGTCCCGTGACCTTGCACGTGGCCGCGATATTGACGGCATTCCGCGCGGGATCCGGCGTCAACTCCACCGAGACCGACGACAGGGCCACCGGATGACAGAGCGGGATCAGATCCGGTGTGCGCTTCGCCCCCATGATGCCCGCAAGCCGCGCGACCGAGAGCACATCGCCCTTCTTCGCGCCGCCCTTCATCACGAGGTCCAGGGTCTCCTTCGCCATGACGACGGTGGCGCTCGCGGTCGCAACGCGCTCGGTCTCCGGCTTCTCGGAGACGTCGACCATGCGCGCAGCGCCATTGGTGTCGAAATGGCTAAGGGTCGACACTGCTTAGGCCGGGGCTGACGCTGGAGCTGGCGCGAGCAGGGCCCGAGTCGCGGCCTCCACATCGCTCTGGCGCATCAGCGACTCGCCCACGAGGAAGCACCGAATTCCCGCGGAGGCCATTCTCGCGAGGTCTCTGGGGCCGTGAAGGCCGCTTTCGCTCACCACGAGCCGCTCCGCCGGCACGTTGTGCGCGAGTTGCTCGCTGGTGGCGAGATTGACAGTCAAGCTCTTGAGATCGCGATTGTTGATACCGATTAGAGGCGTCTTCAACCGCAGTGCGCGCTCGAGCTCGGCCCGATTGTGCACCTCCGCGAGCACGTCCATCCCCAGCGAGACCGCAGTCGCCTCGAGCTCGGCGGCCTCTGCGTCCTCGAGCGCCGCCAAAATGAGCAGCACGCAGTCGGCGCCGATCGCCCGGCTCTCGGCGATCTGGTAGGGATCGAGCATGAAATCCTTCCGCAGCACCGGCAACCCAACGGCGGCGCGGGCAGCGGCGAGGTATTCGGCCTTGCCCTGGAAATAGGGCGCGTCGGTGAGTACGGAAAGACAGTTCGCTCCGCCGCGCGCATAGGCTCGGGCGAGCGCCGCGGGATCGAAATCCGCGCGGATGAGCCCGGCGCTCGGACTGGCGCGTTTGATCTCCGCGATGAGGCCGTAGCCCGCCGCCGAGGCGCGCCGGAGCGCACGGACGAAACCGCGGGGCGGCGCGGCGGCGTGGGCAGCGCGCTCGACCTCGGACAGAGGGCGTGCCGCCTTGGCGCGCTCGACCTCCTCCCGCTTGGTGGCGCAGATCCGCCGCAGTACGTCGCTCATGGAGGCGGGAGCGGCGGCGGCTCGTTGGTGATGGCGACCATCTTCGCGAGCGCTGCTGCGGCCTTGCCGCCGTCGATCGACTGCGCGGCGAGGTCTAGGCCCTCGCGGTGGGTGCGGGCGCGACCCGCCACCACCAGCGCAGCTCCTGCATTCAGCAGGACGATGTCGCGGATCGGTCCCGGCTCGCCGTGGAGCACGGCCCGCATCCGCGCGGCGTTTTCCGCGGGATCGCCGCCTGCGATCGCCGCGCGCGTCGCGCGCGGCAGGCCCAGGTCCTCGGGCTTCACCTCGAAGCTCGTGACCTTGCCGTTCCTCAGCTCGGCGACCACGCTGGTGCCGGTCGTGGTGAGCTCGTCCATGCCCTCGCCGTGCACCACCCAGGCGCGTTCGCTGCCGAGCTTGCCCAGCACCTCCGCGAGCGGCCGCACCCATTCCTGCGCGAAGACACCGAGCAACTGGCGTTTCGCGCCCGCGGGGTTCGAGAGCGGCCCTAGCAGATTGAAGATGGTGCGGGTGCCGAGCTCGACCCGGGTCGGCATGACGTGGCGGAAGGCGCCGTGGTAACGCGGCGCCATCAGGAAACCGATCCGGGCCTCCTCGATCGCGCGCTGCACGACGGCCGGATCGGCGTCGATGTTGACGCCGAGCGCCGCCAGCACATCGGCGGAACCGCATTTGGAAGAGAGGTTGCGGTTGCCATGCTTCGCCACGGGCACGCCGGCGCCCGCCACCACCAATGCCGTCGCGGTGGAGATGTTGAAGCTGCCGGAGGCGTCGCCGCCGGTGCCGCAGGTGTCGATGGCGTCGGATGGCGCCTGAACCATGAGCGCCTTCGCGCGCATGGCGCGAGCGGCGCCGGTGATCTCCTCGACGCTCTCGCCGCGCACCCGGAGCGCCATCAGAAAGCCACCCATCTGCGAGGGCGTGGCATTGCCCGACAGCATCGCGTCGAAGGCGTCGGCGGCCTCGGCCTCGCTGAGGCGCTGGCCTTGCGCTGTCTTGGCGATCAGCGTCTTGAAGCCGGTGGTGTCCATGGGCGTTAGCGCCGCGGGCTCATGCCGCCACGGAGGCGCGCTCGGCGAGCTTGAGGAAATTCGAGAGCAGCGCGTGGCCGCTCTCGGACGCGATACTCTCCGGATGGAACTGCACGCCGTGGATCGGCCGCTCACGATGCATCACGCCCATGATGATGCCGTCCTCGGTTTCGGCGTTGATGCGCAGGCACGCCGGCAGGTTCTGGCGCTCGATCACCAGCGAGTGATAGCGCGTCGCCAGGAACGGGCCGCGGTTGAAGCCCTGGAACACACCCGTACCGTCGTGGCTGACCCGGCTCAGCTTCCCGTGCATCGGCACGGGTGCCCGCACCACCTTGCCGCCGAAGGCTTGGCCGATCGCTTGGTGGCCGAGACAGACGCCAAGCAACGGAATGTTTCCGGCGCGGCTCACGAGCTCGAGGCAGATGCCCGCATGGTCGGGATCGCTCGGTCCCGGCGAGATCACGATGCCCTGTGGCCGCATCGCCAGCGCGTCATCGACGCTCAGTGCATCGTTGCGCTGCACCGTCACCTCGGCCCCCAGCTCGCCCAGGTAATGCCAGAGGTTGTAGGTGAAGCTGTCGTAGTTATCGATGAGCAGGAACATGGCCGTAATCCGCGGGAGAAGCGGGGTTATATCAGGTCGGGTGCGACCCGGCAAAAACGCCCGGGGCGCTCGGCAAATCCGTGCCTTGGCCAACCTGCCAGTTCGCTGTAAGGTTGCGGGATGGACGCTCATGAACGAAAGCCGCTCACAATCGGCGTGGTCGCGGAGGAGACGGGCCTCCCGGCCAAGACCATCCGCTATTACGAGAGTATCGGCCTGGTGGGCCCGGCCGAGCGAACCGGAGGCAACTATCGCGTTTACGGCGAGCGCGACGTGACCACGCTGCGCTTCATCGAGCGCGCGCGCCGGCTCGGCTTCAGCCTCAAGGAGGTGGCGGAGCTGCTGACGCTTTGGCGCGATCGCGGACGGGCCAGCGCCGACGTCCGCCGGCTCGCGGAGGCCCAGATCCGGCGCGTCGACGCGCGCCTTTCGGAGCTGCAGGACATGCGCAAGAGCCTGCAGCACCTGATGGACCGCTGCCACGGCGACGAGCGTCCGGATTGCCCTATACTGGAGGAACTCGCGGGGCAGGGCTGACATGGCTGCGAGGCCAGTCGACAGGAGATTGAGAGAGTTTGTTGCGCTGCTGCACCGGCGAAAGCCGCCGCGGCGCCGAGCGCGCATCCGCTGGCGCGCGCTCGCCATGCCGGTCGCGGTCGTGCTGGTGCTGAGCGGCTTAGGCGCGCTGCTGTGGTTCCCCTGGCCGGGGCTCGGCAGCTACTTCACTTCCTCGGGTCTCGCGGCCATGGCCTCGGTGTCGCCAGTGCCGGCGTCCACCGCTTGGGTGGCGCCCGTGCCGCGCCCCGCACCAGCCGCTGGTGCTTCCCTCGAGCCGCCGCGCGCCGTGCTGGCCGTTCCGCCGGCGCCCGACCTGACCGCGGAATTCTCAGTCTTGCCGCCGCAGGAGGCATCACGGCCGCTCTCGTCCGAACCGCCGTTGCCGCCGGTGCCGTCGCTACCGCCGCCGGTGCCATCGCTGCCTCCGCCGGCGCAGCCGGTCGCGATGCTCATGCCATCGGTGCCCGCGGCCGATCCGCCGCAGCTCGAGGTCTTCGTGCCCGCCTGGATCAGGAACGCCGTGCCCGCGCCCGCCCAGGACACGCGGCCCCGGATCGCGGTGGTGATCGACGACGTCGGTCTCGACCGCGCGCGGAGTGCGCGCGCCATCGCCCTGCCGGGCCCGCTCACACTCTCGTTCCTGCCCTATGCCACGGACCTCGCGCGCCAGACCGAGGCCGCGCGGAAGGCGGGCCACGAGCTCCTGGTGCACGTGCCGATGGAGCCGATCGACAAGAGCAACAATGCCGGGCCGGGCCCGCTCGACGTCAGCCTCACCAGCGCGCAGATCCTCGAGCGGCTGCGCTGGGACCTCGGGCGCTTCGACGGCTATGTCGGCATCAACAACCACATGGGGAGCCGCTTCACCAGCGATGCCGACGCGCTCGAGCCCGTGATGCAGGAGCTCCGCGCCCGCGGTCTCTTGTTCATCGACAGCCGCACGGTCGCGCACAGCGCCGGCTTCGAGGTCGCGAGCAAGTACGGAGTGCCGCACGCGGGCCGCGACGTCTTCCTGGACGACGACATCTCCGCGCCCGCGATCGGCGCGCGGCTCGCCGAACTCGAGCGCGTCGCCCGCCGAGCCGGCAGCGCCATCGCCATCGGCCATCCCCACGATGCGACGCTGGATGCGCTCAAGACTTGGCTCCGCGACGCGCCCGCGAAGGGCTTCGCGCTGGTTCCGGTGAGCGCGATCGTGAAGGAGCGGCAGAGCGAGGGGTGAGGCGGCAAGGGCCGGCGTCATGGTACTGTCGTCGCACATCATAGAATAAGGGAGGCGCCGGCGACGCTGGCGGATCAAGCGCAGAACCTGGGCTAAGTCCTACCAGCAACGAACTCTCGGGAGGCGAACCATGGCCAAATTCATGATTCAGGCTTCGTACACGGCAGAGGGGCTCAAGGGCCTGCAGAAGGACAAGGCCTCGGGCCGGCGCGCTGCGATCGCGAGCGCCACCGAGGCGATGGGCGGCAAGCTCGATGCGATCTACTACGCGCTCGGCGATTATGACGTGATCGTGATCGTCGACCTTCCGAACATCCAGGCAGCAACGGCGATCTCGGTCAGCGTTTCGGCGTCGGGGCTGGTGCATACCAAGACGACGCCGCTCCTCACGGTCGAGGAGACCGACCAAGCGCTTGCAAAGAGCGTCAGCTATAGGCCGCCGGGACGATAGCGGAACGAGCGCTCCCCGGCGTAGTTCGCGCGGAGAGGGCGATCAGCTCCGCCCGAATTTCACCGCCTCCTCGGCGGCGCGAATGAGGGCGCGGCTCTTGTCGAGGATCTCCTGGTATTCGGTGGCGGGGTCGCTGTCGGCGACTACGCCGACGCCCGCCTGCACGATCATCTTGCCGTCCTTGACGATCGCCGTGCGCAGCACAATGCAGGTGTCCATGCTGCCGTCGCCCGCGAAATAGCCGGCGGCGCCGCCGTAGAGGTTGCGCCGCTCGGTCTCGAGCTCGTCGATGATCTCCATGGCGCGCACCTTGGGAGCGCCCGAGAGCGTGCCGGCGGGAAAGCCAGCGATCAGCGCGTCGAGCGCGCTGTAGCGCGGGTCTATCTTGCCCTCGACATGGCTGCAGATGTGCATGACGTGGCTATAGCGCTCGATCATGAACTGCTCGGTGACCTTGACAGTGCCGATCCTGGTAACGCGGCCTACGTCGTTCCGCGCGAGGTCGAGCAGCATCAGGTGCTCCGCGCGCTCCTTGGGATCGGCGAGCAGCTCCTCGGCGAGCCGCTTGTCCTCCTCGGCATCCGCGCCGCGCCGGCGCGTGCCCGCGAGCGGCCGGATGGTGACAGTACCGTCGCGCACGCGCACCAGTATCTCCGGGCTCGAGCCCACCACCGAGAACGATCCGTAATCCAGGAAGAAAAGGAACGGCGACGGATTGAGACGCCGGAGCGCGCGGTAGAGAGCGAAGGGCGGCAGCCGGAACGGCACCTCGAAGCGCATTGAGGGCACGACCTGGAAGATCTCGCCCGCGCGGATGTATTCCTTCGCGGTCTCGACCATGCGCATGGCCTCGTCGCGCGTCATGTTGCCCTTGGGCACCGGCAGCTCCGCGACGGCGTCCTGTGCCTCACGGCGGTATGGCAGGCTACGCTCGAAATCCGTCATCGCCTCTGCGAGCCGCTCGCGCGCTAGGTCATAGGCGGCGCGCGCGGTGATGTCGGCGTTCGGCCAGACCGGCGTCACCAGGGTCACGCGGTCCTGCAAGTTGTCGAAGATGCAGACGATGGTGGGCCGGAGGAACATGCCGTCGGGAATGCCGAGCCGGTCGGGGTTCTTGTCAGGCAGGCGCTCCATCAGCCCGACCATGTTGTAGCCCATGTAGCCGAAGAGGCCGCTCGCCATCGGCGGCAGGGGCGCCGGCGTATCGACGCGGCACTCCGCGATCAGGTCCTTGAGCGAGGCGAGGGCGGGCTTCTCCTCGCGCGCGAAGGCGTCGGAGTCAGAGCGGGCGCGGCGATTGAGCTCGGCGACGTTGCCGCGGCAGCGCCAGATCAAGTCGGGCTTGAGCCCGATGATCGAGTAGCGCCCGCGCACCGAGCCGCCCTCGACGGACTCCAGCAGGAAACTCATGGGCCGGCCATCCGCGAGCTTCAGCATCACCGAGACCGGCGTCTCAAGGTCCGCCACCAGAGTGGTCCACACCAGCACTGGCTGGCGGGCGCCGTAGGCGCGGGCGAAGTCGTCGAAGACGGGCGAGGCTTGCATCGGAAAGATAGGCTATAGCGCGCCGGCGCGGGCGTCCTGCCTCAGAACAGCTTGTCGATCCGGGCGCGGTCGATATCGACGGGGAAGATGTGGTGGAGGGCGCCGGCGTATTCCGACAGGAGGTCCGCCTGGATCTGCTGGCGGATCTGGCCCGCGATCGCGTCGACCTTGGGCTTGTCGGCGGCTGGGTCGGCAGCGATCACCTCCGTGAGCTCGGCCACCGTAATGCCGCCGTCCGTCGCACCCTGCACCGCCTGATGCGGCTTGGCAGTGAAGATGGCCGTCACCACGGGAAGCGTGAGACCGGCGGGCGCGACGCCGCGATCGAGTTGCGGCGTGGTAGTGACCGTGAGTTTGTGCTCGGCGGCGACGTCCTTGAGTGGCTTGCCCGCGTTGACGGCATCGACGATGTCCTTCGCCAGCTTGGTCGCGCGCTCGATGCGCTGCTGCTGCCGCCAGGCCGTTACCGCCTGGTCGTGCACCTCCGCGAGCGGGCGCACGACCGAGGGGGTCACCTTGTCGACGCGCACGACGAAGAAGCCGCCATCCTGCGTCTCCGTGACGTTGCTCACCTGGCCTGCTTCGGTATTGAAGGCGGCGCGCAGAATCTCCGCGGCCGGCTGAGGCACCGCGGCCTCGGCGCCGCCGGCGGCACGACCGGCCTGGTCGACGTCCGTGAGCTTCGCCACCTTGAGCTGCAGGTCCGAGGCGACCTTGTCGAGGTCGTCCCCGCGGGCGAGCCCATCGTCGACCTTGTTCATGAGCTTGCCCATGTCGGAGTCTGCGGCGTCGCGAGCGAGCTCCAACCGGAGCTTCGCCTTCGCTTCCTCGAAGGTCTCGGTCTTCGCGGGCTGGACCTCCGTGACGTGCAGAACGTGCCAGCCGAAATCGGTCTTGACCGGCGCGCTGACGCCGTCCTTGTCGAGTTTGAAGGCGGCGTCCGCGAGCGCGGGCTCGCCGAGTTCCTCCGCGGAGACGAGGCCGAGGTCGACCGGCCCCGAGGTCATCTTCGCCACGTCCTTTGCGACGGCCGCGAAGGCCTGGCCGCTCTTGAGCGCGGCCTCGACCTGGTCGGCGATCGCCTGGTCCTGCACCAGGATCTGCTCGACGTGCCGGCGCTCCGGCGTCTTGAACTCGTCGGCGCGGCGCTGGTACTCGTCCTTGAGCTCGTCCTCGGCGATCGTGATGGTGTTGGCGAGATCGTCAAGCGTGAGGTAGGCGACCTCGAAGCTCCGGAGCTCGGGCGACCGGAATCCCTCGGCATGCTGCTCGTGGAAATCCGTGAGGTCCTTCTCGCTGGGCTCAGGGATGTCGGTGATGGAGGCGAAGGGGATCGTCACGGTATCCGCGACGCGCTTCTCCGCGAGCATGCGGTAGAATCGATCGACGAGCGGCCGCGGCGCGGCGACGCCGGCGGCGACGGCGTCCGAGACCGCGCCGCGCATGAGCTGGTTGCGCAGGCTCGCCTCGTATTGCGCATCGGTCATGCGGTTGTTGGCGAGGAGCTGCTGGTAGCGCGCGCGGTCGAATTGGCCGGCAGCGTCACGAAAGACCGGATCGGAGAGGATCATCGTGCGTACCGCGTCGTCGCTGACCGCCAGCTTGAGCCGCGCCACTTCCTGGTTAACGAGGCTGTCGTCGATCAGCTGATCGAGCTGATCGTCGATCACGCCGAGCTGCTTCGCCTGCTCCATGTCGATATTGCCGCCGTATCTCTGCCGCATGGCCTCGACCTGGGTGCGCACGGCGGCGGAGAGCTGCTCCGCGCGGATCTTGTCGCTGCCGACGGTCGCGACCGCAGTGTCGCCACCGCCGCCGGTGAGCCAGCTGCTGACGCCCCAGAAGCCGAAGGCGACGATCAGGATGGCGAACAGGATCTTGACGACGAGGGAGCCGGCTTTGGAGCGGATGGCTTGCAGCATGATGCGGGGACTTTCGTAGGCGCGGCGGATGATAGTGAGCGACGCCCCACAATAGCAACCTAAGAAAAATCAAGGGAATCCAGGCACTCTCGCAGGTTCCACGAAGCGGGGCGCGCCCGCCGCAGGAGTACTGGCGGCGGGCCCGCGCGCCGTGGTAGAGCGGGCGCCGCCTAGAGCCTGATCCGCTCGCATCGAAGCAGATGCGAGCGGTGACTCAGGCTCTAAGATTTTGAATTGGGGCAGGATTCACGGATCACGCGGCTTGAGCGTGATCCGATCTTGCTCTGGGGAGGTCGAAGGTGCGCAAGCTGATCGCCGGAAACTGGAAGATGAACGGGCTCAAGGCGGACGGCCTCGCGCTTGCGCGCGCTCTGGTCGCGCGGGCCGCGGCGGGCGACCCGCCGGACTGCGCGCTTGCGGTATGCCCGCCGGCGACGCTGCTGGTGCCGATCGCCGACACGCTCCGAGGGAGTGGCATCGCGCTGGGCGCCCAGGATTGTCACGCGGAGGCGAAAGGCGCCCACACCGGCGACATCAGCGCGCCGATGCTGAAGGACGCCGGATGCAGCTACGTGATCGTCGGCCACTCCGAGCGGCGCACCGATCACGGCGAAAGCGACGCGATCGTCCAGGCGAAGGCGCGGGCGGCGCACGGGGCGGGACTGGTGCCGATCCTCTGCCTGGGGGAGACGCTCGCCGAGCGCGATGCAGGCGAGACGCTTGCAGTGGTCGAGCGCCAGATCGGGGGATCGCTGCCGGAGGGGCTCAGGGCCGCGCAGATCATCATCGCCTACGAGCCGGTCTGGGCAATCGGCACCGGCCGCACACCCACTGCCCAGGAGGTGGCAGACGTTCATGCGCGCCTCCGCGCTGTCCTCGAGGAGCGGGTCAAGGACGGTGCTGACGTGCCCATCCTCTATGGCGGATCGGTCAAGCCCGCGAATGCTTTGGAGCTGCTCTCGATCGCAAATGTCGACGGCGCGCTCGTCGGCGGCGCCAGCCTCAATGCCGCCGATTTCTGGGCGATCGCGCAGGCGTGCCCTTAACCAGACGTCGGAAATCAGACCCCAGAAGCCAGATGACAACCGCGATCAGACCGACTAAACCTGCCGCCGGCCGCCTGCCTTCTGTCTCTTTTGGCTTCTGAAATGCAAACCGTCATCCTCGTCGTCCATTTGATGCTCGCCGTGGCGCTCATCGGCGCCGTGCTCTTGCAGAAGAGCGAGGGCGGGGCGCTCGGCATCGGCGGCGGGGGCGGCATGTCCGGCTTCATGACGGGACGCTCCACAGCGAACCTCCTGACGCGCACCACCGCGATCCTCGCGGGTGCCTTCTTCGCCACCAGCATCCTGCTGGTGATCTTGGCGGCGCACCGGAACGATACGCGCTCCGTGCTGGAGCAGATGCCCGCGAATGCCCCGCCCGCTAGTAGCGCGCCCGCTCCGGCGCCGAGTGCTCCCGGCGCGCCACAACCGCCGGCCTCGGCGCCTGGCGCGCCGCAGCCGCCGGCCCAGCAGTAGGATTCTCACGGCCGCTCGCGACTCCGCGGGTTCCCGCGGCGAAATCGCGTCGAACACGTCTTCCGCGCGCACGCGGCGGGTGCCGAGGTTGTCGGCTGCCGCGCGCCAACACCTCGGATTCCCGCGCTTGCCGCAATGCGAGAGTCTGACGAGAGCGCCGCTGTTGTGTCGGGACCCCGGTCTGCCTTAAACTGGAGTTCCATGACGCGGTACATCTTCATTACCGGCGGCGTGGTCTCCTCACTCGGCAAGGGTCTCTCGGCAGCGTCGCTCGGCGCTCTCCTGCAGGCCCGCGGTTTCCGCGTCCGCCTCAGGAAATTCGACCCCTACCTCAACGTCGATCCCGGGACCATGAGTCCCTATCAGCACGGCGAGGTTTACGTCACCGACGACGGCGCCGAGACCGATCTCGATCTCGGCCACTACGAGCGCTACACGGGTGTGGCCACGCGCCGGAGCGACAGCGTGACCACCGGCCGCATCTATTCGACGGTGATCGCGCGCGAGCGCAAGGGCGAGTACCTCGGCGCCACCGTGCAGGTGATCCCGCACGTCACCGACGCGATCAAGGAATTCATCCAGGCCGATCTCGGTGACGAGGATTTCGTGCTCTGCGAAGTCGGCGGCACCGTCGGCGATATCGAGAGCCTGCCGTTCCTCGAGGCGATCCGCCAGATGGGGAACGAACTCGGCCGCGAGCGTGTCATGTACGTGCATCTGACGCTGGTGCCGTGGATCCCCTCGGCGGGCGAGCTCAAGACCAAGCCGACCCAGCACTCGGTCAAGGAGCTGCTGGGGCTCGGCATCCAGCCGGACATCCTGCTCTGCCGCTGTGACCGGCCGATCCCCGAGGGTGCGCGCAAGAAGATCGCGCTGTTCTGTAATCTTCGGGAATCCCGAGTGATCCCCGCGCTCGACGTCGACACCATCTATGACGTACCGAACGCCTATCATGCCGAGGGCTTCGACCGCGAGGTCTGCGCCCACTTCGGCATCGATGCGCCGGAGCCGAAGCTCGGTCACTGGAAGACCATCGTCTCGCGCATCCGCAAGCCCGAGGGCGAGGTCAACATCGCGATCGTCGGCAAGTACACGCACCTCAAGGACAGCTACAAGTCGCTGGCCGAGGCGCTCTCCCACGGCGGCATCGCCAACAACATGCGGGTCAACCTCAACTGGATCGATTCCGAGGTGTTCGAGCGCGAGGACACGGTGCAGCACCTCGAGGGCGTGCACGGCATCCTCGTACCCGGCGGCTTCGGCGAGCGGGGCTCGGAGGGCAAGATCCAGGCGGCGCGCTTCGCGCGCGAGCGCCAGGTGCCGTACTTCGGCATCTGCTTCGGCATGCAGATGGCGGTGATCGAGGCGGCACGGAATTTGGCCGATCTTCCGGGCGCGAGCTCCACGGAGTTCGGGCCCTGCCAGGACCCGGTGGTCGGGCTGATGACCGAATGGATGCGCGGCAACGTGCTGGAAAAGCGGAAGGCCAACGGCGACATGGGCGGCACCATGCGTCTCGGCGCCTATGAGGCGATCCTCGACGACGGGAGCCGGATCTCCGAGATCTACGGCGGCGCCACGCGGATCAGCGAGCGTCACCGCCACCGCTACGAGGTCAACGTCAATTACAAGGAGCGCCTGGAGGCGGTCGGCCTGCGCTTTGCCGGGATGTCGCCCGACGGCGAGCTGCCGGAGACCGTGGAGATTCCCGAGCATCCCTGGTTCGTCGGCGTGCAGTACCACCCCGAGCTCAAGTCGAAGCCGTTCGAGCCGCACCCGCTCTTCGCGCATTTCATCCGCGCCGCCCTCGACCAAAGCCGGCTGGTCTAGGGGCTATCCCGAGCTTGGCCGTGGCGGCGCCTGCGTCACCGCCCATGGGGCGCCGCGCGAGCGTGACGCTGGCGCTTGCCGTGGTGTTTCTCTCCTTCACGCCGATCCTGTTCCGCTGGTCGGAGCTCGGGCCGACCGCCAGCGCGTTCTACCGCGCGTTCCTGACCATTCCGGTCTTCTGGGTCTGGGCCGCGATCGAGGGCCGGCGGCAGGCGCGCTCCAATCTTGCGCGCACGCGGTTCCGCGGGTCGGACCTGTGGCTGACGATCTTCGCGGGCGCTGTGTTCGCGACGAACATCTCGGCCTATGCCTGGTCCGTGCACCTGACCTCGGTAGCCAATGCGAGCCTGCTCAGCAATCTCGCGCCGATCTTCGTCGCGCTCGCGAGCTTCCTCCTGTTCGGCGAACGGGTCAGCCGCGGCTTCATCGCCGCCATGACCGCCGCGGTCGTCGGTGTCGCGATCCTGGTCGGCGACAAGATCGGCCTCGACCGCGCCGAGCTCCTGGGAGACGGGCTCGGCGTGTTCTCGTCGGTCGCGTTCGCCGGCTACCTGATGGCGGTGGGCCGGCTTCGCCTCCGCCAGCCATCCTCGATAGTGATGGCCGCGAGCGTCGTCGTGACCGCACTCGCGCTGCTGGCCCTCGCGCTTGCCACCGGCGAGAGCCTGTGGCCTAGGACGATCTACGGGTGGGCCGACCTGCTTGCTCTCGCGCTCGTCTCGCACGCGCTCGGCCAAGGGCTTCTTGCCGTCGCGCTCGCGCATGTCAGCGCCACATTCTCGGCGGTGGCCTTGTTGACGCTGCCGGTGACGGCCGCTCTCTACGGGTGGCTGTTCTTCGGCGAGCCTTTGACGCTGAACCAGGCGCTCGGTGCGCCGATCGTGCTCGCAAGCATTCTGGCCGCGCGGCTCGCCATGATCCCCAGAGCAAGACCGGATGCGGGTGGATCAGGCTCTACGCGTCGATGACGACATCCCGAGCGCTCAGGCGCCGGCCGAGCGCCCGGCCGCGTTCATGCAGCGAGGTTATCCACTCGTGAGCGGCGGCGGCTTTCACCTCGCCGGGTGGCCGCGGCTGCCTGGCGTGGGCTCGCTGCCGGACGCGCTCGAGCAGCGCGCGGAGAGCCTCGGCGTCGACCCGGTCGCACGCCATGAGGGCATGAACCACCGGATCCGAGAGCACGTCATCCAACGTGGGCTCGCGCTCGACATCGATCATGGAGGCCTCCTTCAATGCGGCTGCTCGACCTCATTTAGGCACTCGAACAGGGATAGGCGTGTGATCGGCTTCACACCCCCGCCGGATTTGTTCATCCGGCGGGCGCGGTGACCCACGTCACAAGGGCGCAAAAGATCGGAGAACAGCGATGCCCCAATTGCACTGAAAACGGTGATGCCGAGGTGACGCCCGCGCTAGGGATGCCTGCCCCAGAGGCGTTTCCGAATGCGGGAGAGCCCGCGATCCCGTCACCGATGCCGCGCATCTCCGGTCGGCGGTCCGAGATCGGGCAGCCCCGGAAGGGCGGCTGCGCTGCGCGCCCCGCTGAGCTCGCGCAATAGCGCGCGCAGGCGGTCGGGATCCACGCGGTCGCGCCGCATCACCAATTGCACCACGGGATCCTGCAGGATATCGCTCAAGCTGGGCTCGCCTCTCAACCAACGGCGCACGACCGCCTCCTACCACACGACAATATGACTACGCCCCAATGGTAGGCAGCGATCCGTGGCCGATGTGTGACGCGAGGCACCTTTTGCGACGGAGTCCTCCTTTTTGACATGGCACCATACGGCGCTGGCGATTGAGCGGTCTTCCCTGTAAGGAGGGGCGATGGCCTCTGTGCGCACCGTCCACGTCGGCAACCTCTCGATCGCCAACGACAAGCCGCTGGCGCTGATCGCGGGTCCCTGCGCGCTCGAGAGCCGCGCGCACGCGCTGGAGATGAGCCACGCGCTCGTCGAGTTGACGGGCAGGCTCGGCATCGGCCTCATCTACAAGACCTCCTTCGACAAGGCGAACCGCACCTCGCTCGAGGGCGCGCGCGGCCTCGGCCTCGAGGCGAGCCTGCCGATCCTTGCGGAGATCCGCGAGACTCGGGGCTGCCCGGTGCTGACGGACGTGCACGAGCCCGGCCAGTGCGCGGTGGTCGCCGAGGCGGTCGATGTCCTGCAGATCCCGGCCTTCCTCTGCCGGCAGACCGACCTGCTGGTCGCCGCGGCCAAGACGGGCCGCGCCATCAACATCAAGAAGGGCCAGTTCCTGGCGCCCTGGGACATGACCAATGTGGCGCGCAAGGTGGCCGATGCCGGGAACGCCAACATCCTGCTGTGCGAGCGCGGCGTCAGTTTCGGTTACAACACGCTCATCAACGACATGCGCGCGCTGCCGATCCTGGCGGAGACCGGCTACCCCGTGGTGTTCGACGCGACGCATTCCGTTCAGCAGCCTGGTGGCAAGGGCACCTCGACCGGTGGCCAGCGCGAGTTCGTGCCAGTGCTGGCGCGCGCCGCCGTTTCCGTTGGAGTTGCCGCCGTCTTCATGGAGACGCACCAAGACCCCGACAAGGCGCCGTCGGACGGTCCCAACATGGTCAAGCTCAAGGAGCTGCCCGCGCTCCTCGGGACGCTGATGGAATTCGACCGGCTGGCCAAGGCTCGGCCGGTATCAATTTCTTAGTTAGTCCAGCACCGAGGCACGGAGGACGCGGAGAGGAGTTCTCTTTTTCATCGTCATGGCCGGGCTGGTCCCGGGCATCCACGTTTTCGTGCGAGCGACGAAGAGAACACGTGGATGCCCGGGACAAGCCCGGCCATGCCGGGAACAGGGAGCATTCTCCGGGCACTTTGAGCGGTTGGACCCGCACTACGGAGGAGGGCAACGCAATGACCGCCATCACGGACATCATCGGCCGCGAGATTCTCGACAGCCGCGGCAATCCGACCGTGGAAGTGGACGTGGTGCTGGAGACCGGCACGGTGGGCCGCGCGGCGGTGCCGTCGGGTGCCTCCACGGGCGTGCACGAGGCGGTGGAGCTGCGCGACGGCGATGCGAAGCGCTTCGGCGGCAAGGGCGTCAGGCGCGCAGTCGACGCGGTCAACGGCGAGATCTTCGACGCGCTCTCGGGCTTCGATGCGGAGGATCAGCTCGGCATCGACCGAACGCTGATCGCGCTCGACGGCACGCCCAACAAGAGCCGGCTCGGCGCCAACGCGATCCTCGGCGTGTCGCTGGCGGCGGCGAGGGCGGCGGCGAGCGAAGCGGCCGAGCCGCTCTATCGCCACATCGGCGGCGTCTTCGCGCGCACGCTGCCGGTGCCCATGATGAACATCGTCAATGGCGGCGCGCACGCCGACAATCCCATCGACTTCCAGGAGTTCATGATCCTGCCGGTGTCGGCACCCACGATGGCGGACGCCGTGCGCATGGGGTCCGAGGTGTTCCACGCGCTCCGCAAGCAGCTCAAGGACGCCGGCCACAACACCAACGTGGGCGACGAGGGTGGCTTCGCGCCCAATCTCGCCTCGGCGGACGCGGCGCTGGGTTTCGTCGCGAAAGCGATCGAGGCCGCCGGCTACAAGCCCGGCGAGGACGTCGCGCTCGGCCTCGACATCGCCGCAAGCGAGCTTTTCGAGAAAGGCAAGTACGTGCTGGAAGGCGAGGGCAAGACCCTCGACGCCGCGGGCCTCACCAAGATCTACGAGGACCTCGTCCGCCGCTATCCCATCGTTTCGATCGAGGACGGCATGGCCGAGGACGACGTCGAGGGCTGGGTGCACTTGACGCGCAGTCTCGGCGGCAAGGTTCAGCTTGTGGGCGACGACAACTTCGTCACCAATCCGAAGCGGCTCGCGGACGGCATCGCCAAGGGTGTGGCCAACGCGATTCTGGTGAAGCTCAACCAGATCGGAACGCTCTCGGAGACGCTGGAGACCGTGGAGATGGCGCAGCGCGCGAGCTACGGCGTGGTAATCTCGCACCGCTCCGGCGAGACCGAGGATTCCACGATCGCCGACGTCGCCGTCGCCACAAACTGCGGGCAGATCAAGACCGGCTCGCTCGCCCGCTCCGACCGTACTGCAAAATACAACCAGCTCATCCGCATCGAGGAACAGCTCGGCGCCGCCGCGCGCTATGCGGGGCGGGCGGTGCTGACGCGGCTCTGAGACTGCGCCCGATCCACCACTCCCTTGAGCCACGACGACATCCTTCCTGCCGCGTTCCGACCGGCCGATCAGTCCGCGCCCTCCGGGCGGAATCTGCGGGGTGCAGTGCTGGTCATCAGCGCGGCCCTCCTGTGGAGTACGGGCGGCCTGATCGTGCGCTCCCTGCACGCCGTCGACACCTGGACGACGGTGTTCTGGCGGGGCATCGCGGCCGGCGCCTTCCTGCTCGCCTTCGTCGCAGTCCGGGAGCGGCGGAACACGGTGAGGGCGTTCCTGCGGATCGGCTGGCCCGGCGTGATCGTGGCGCTCTGCTACGCCTGCGCTTCCACGTCGCTGGTGATCGCGTTCCGGCTCACGTCCATCGCGGACACCCTCGTCATCATGAGCAGCGCGCCGCTGCTGGCGGCGGTCCTCGCCTGGGCGGTGCTGGGCGAGCGTGTCGGGATCGCGAGCTGGCTCGCGATGCTCGCCTGCGTCTTCGGCATCGGCCTCATGGTCTCCGACTCCTATGCATCCGGCTCGATCCTGGGCGACCTGTTCGCGGGCGTTATCGCGCTGGGTCAGGCGATCGCCGGCGTGACGCTCCGGCGTCACCGCACCGTGCAGATGGCGCCCGCCATGTGCGGGGCGACGCTGCTGACGTCCCTGAGCGCGGCTCCGCTGGCGGTGCCGCTCAGCGTCACCGCGGGCGAAATGACGCTCCTGGCGTTCTTCGGCGCGGGTCAGCTCGGGCTCGGCTTCGCGCTGTTCTCGTTCGGCGCGCCGCTGATTCCAGTGGCGGAGGCGGCGCTGCTCGGCGTGCTCGAGCCGATCTTCGGACCTTTCTGGGTGTGGCTTGTGCTGGGTGAGGCGCCGAGCCGTGGCGCCGTCATCGGCGGCGTCATCGTCCTCTCGGCGCTGGCGGTGCATATCCGGGCGGCGGCCCGCAAAGGCTCCTGAGCGAATTTCCGAGGAGCGATTTGACAGGCGTTCCGAGCCGCTGTTAGCGTCACCGCATGATCTCGATCTCGTCCGCGTCCCGCAGGCAAAGCCAAGAGCGCGCTCTCGGCGGCGGCCTTGCGTGCGCGGAAGAGGTCGGTGCGTCGGCGGTCGGATCTTCCTTCCGCTAGCAACCGAGCACCCGAACAGCAAGGCCCCGCCGATGGCACGTCGGCGGGGCCCTTTCGTTTGCCGGCGTGTAGGATGATCCAACTCGAGAGGTACTGCCGTGATCGATCTCAGCCTCTATCTCGCCTTCGTGCTGGCAACCAGCATCCTTATCCTGATCCCCGGTCCCAACGTGTCGCTCATCGTGGCGAACAGCGTCGCCTACGGGACGCGCTACGGCCTCCTGACCGTGGCCGGCACGAGCTCGGCGGTACTGGTGCAGGTGGTCATCACCGCGCTTGGGATGACGGCGGTGCTGGGCACGCTCGCTTACTGGTTCGAGTGGGTGCGCTGGATCGGGGTCGCCTATCTCGTCTACATCGGCGTCAAGCAGTGGCTGGCGGACCCGGTCGACCTCACGCACACCAAGCCGCAGCCGAAATCCACCCGCGTGATCTATTTGCGCGGCCTGCTCGTGTCGCTCTCCAATCCCAAGACGCTGCTGTTCTTCGGCGCGTTCTTTCCGCAGTTCATCACCATGGATCGCGATCCGCAGGCGCAGGTCGTGCTCCTATGCGCGACCTTCCTGGTGATCGGCACGCTGCTCGACGGTGCCTGGGCGGTGCTGGCGGGACGCGTGCGCTGGTTCCTCGGCAGCCGGGGACGGCTCCGGAACCGGCTCTCCGGCGGATTGCTGATCGGGGCGGGCGTCGGCCTGGCATTGGCGCGGCGGAGCTGACGCCGAGCTTGTTCTTGTTGCACTGCGAGTCGCGGGGATTGACGCAGGGACTCCCACGTGATTCCCTGCGCGTCCATGCGAGTCGTGCATGAGCTGCGCCGGCGCGGACGCGCGATCGCCGGGCCGGTGCTGGGCATCAGCCTGGTCTGCTATTTCGCCTACCACATCTTCGTGGGCGGCCGCGGGCTGCTCGCCTGGATTGAGCTCACCCAGGAGCTGCGGGATGCTAAGGCGACCCTGGCGGCGCTCGAGATCGAGAAGGATACGCTCGCGCGCCGGGTCGGCCTGTTGCAACCCGACCACCTCGATCCCGACATGCTCGATGAGCGTGCGCGCGACACGCTCAACCTCGCCGCGCCCAACGAGGTGGTGATTCCCATGACCACGGGGCCCGCCAACTAGGTCCGCCCGCTGCTCGCGGCGCCGGTCGAGCGCCACAGGACGTCCGTATCCCAGGGATCGAAGAGAACCAGCCGTTGCTCGTTCGGGTGCGGGCGCACGAGGGAACGTGCGCGTTCGTTGAGCATCGCCGCCATCACCGAGAAGCTGCTGTTCGAGATCGCCAGTAGATCCGCCTGCGTCAGGATATGGAAATCGGGATACATTTCGGCGCCCGGGATGACCTCGCCGATGTCGGCGGCGCTCACGGGCGAGAACTCCGAAAACTCCCGGTGGATTTGCGGGTCGTCGCTCGCGACGTAGAGAACGGGAGCCTTGAGCGTCGGCCAGATGAGCCTGAGCCAGTCGAGATACCAGGCCGCAGGCGCCGACCAGAAGAACTCGCCGCCGGCATAGTCGCCGCGGCGCAGATGGAGCGCCACGAGCGTGCTGCCGCGCTCGCGCAACCGGTCAAGCGCACGCTCGACACTCGGCCTGAGCCGGACGCCGGGCTGGAAGAGCGCGCGCAGCAGCGCCTGGTGCGGGCGGAAATGACGGGTGTGGCACTGGCAATAACCCATGAGATCGCGGTCCGCGAGAATCGGCTTGGAGCCATCTTGCAAGAGCTCGCCCATCACCTCCGGGTTCTCCTCGAGAAGGATCAGCGGGCCGCCGGGATAGGGATCGTCGAGGTCATGCAGCCAGCGTCCGATCCAATCGGGCACCTCTACGCGCAACCCATGAACTTGTCCGTAGATCCGAAGGTATCCGTACTGAAAAAGCTGGTTTCCGAAGCGGCCGCGCAATCCGAGTGAATTCATCGCCAGGCGCCCACGCGTGCGCTGCGGTTGCTGCTTCTGCGCGGGCGCCGGAAGCGGGCTCCCCCAAGCCCGCCGAAACAGGAGGTTCGCTCGAAACGTGTGCGGCGCCGCGTTGGCCGGAACGAGTGCGATCGCGCGCTCGTAGGCGGAGATCGCATCGTCGACCCTCTCGATCGCGTCGCTCGCAAACCCCAGGGCAAAGACGTCGTTGAAATTCTTCGGATCTTTGCCGGAGCGCTCGGCCAGTACTCCCACGACCTGCCGCAAGGCGGGCCAATCCCCGGCTTGAGACATGAAACGGATCAGCCGCAAAAGCGAATCGAGATCCGGAAACCGCAATCGGGCGGCGCGCCGCAGGCGGCTGCGCGCCGCGGCGAGATTTCCGCGCGCGATCGCCGCCTCGGCCCAGATCAAGAAGGGGAAGATATCGGCGGGATTCTCGGAAATCAGCCTCTCGCAAATGCTTTCCACGGCGGCCCAGGCGCCCGTGTAATAAACGTGCCTGAGCTCTGGCATCATCGAGCCGCTCGAATGGCGTATCTCGTCCGCCTTGCCGCCCATCGCACCCCTTCCGCGGCGGTATCTAACATTAAGGCGCTCAAAGGTCCCGCCCGCGAATCGCCGGGGGCATCGGTTTTGTTCGGCCTCGCGCGATCTTGATTCGCGGGCGGGACGCGCCCCCGTTAAGCCGGTGGACCGACCGGCGCAAGACCTCGGGGCGTGCCGATTCAGGTCAATTAACCTGAATCGAGTTAATTGTCATTTTGCTTTGCAAAACAAGAATTTGCTCGTGGTCGCGGGGGTTGCAATTGCGGATGCGGCGAGCCATGTTAGCCGCGAGCGTCGCCGGCGGGGCGGCGGCAGGTCCGGGAGGGTTTCGATGGCAGTAGCAAAGCGCAAGCTCCGACCGCTGAAGCCCGAGGAGCCCGCGGTCGAGCCCGAGCGCCTGCTCAAGTTCTACCGGGACATGCTGCTGATCCGGCGCTTCGAGGAGAAGGCCGGCCAGATGTACGGCATGGGCCTGATCGGCGGATTCTGCCATCTCTACATTGGGCAGGAAGCGGTCGTCGTGGGCGTCCAGGCCGCGGTTCAGCCGGGCGACACCATCATCACCTCCTATCGGGATCACGGGCACATGCTGGCGACGGGCATGGACCCCAAGGGCGTGATGGCCGAGCTCACCGGGCGGCGCGGCGGCTATTCCAAGGGCAAGGGCGGCTCGATGCACATGTTCAGCCGCGAGCAGAATTTCTTCGGCGGCCACGGCATCGTCGGCGCGCAGGTGCCGATTGGCGTCGGCCTGGGGTTCGCGCATCACTATCGTGGGAATGACCTGGTCTCAGTCACCTACCTCGGCGATGGCGCAGTCAACCAGGGCCAGGTCTACGAGAGCTTCAACATGGCGGCGCTTTGGAAACTGCCGGTGGTGTTCGTGATCGAGAACAACCGGTACGGCATGGGCACCTCCGTGACGCGGAGCTCGGCCTCGCACGATCTCTACAGCCGCGGCGCGCCCTTCGGCATCCCCGGCCATCAGGTCGACGGCATGAACGTGCTGGCCGTGCATCAGGCGGCGGAGGAGGCGCTCGATCACGCGCGCTCGGGCAAGGGTCCCTACATCCTGGAGATGCAGACTTACCGATACCGCGGCCACTCCATGTCCGATCCCGCGAAGTACCGGAGCCGCGACGAGGTCCAGCGCATGCGCTCGGAGCACGATCCCATCGACCAGGTCCGCAAGCGCATTCTCGATGGCAACATCGCCGACGAGAACAAGCTCAAGGAGATCGACAAGGAGGTCAAAGACCTCGTGACCGCCGCCGCGGATTTCGCGCAGGAGAGCCCGGAGCCCGATCCGTCGGAACTCTGGACCGATGTGCTGGCGGACGCCTGATTAATCGATCCCAGAGTCGCGCCGAGGCAGGCGCCGGGACGTTTCCTGAGGAAGATCCATGGCCATCAATGTATTGATGCCCGCGCTCTCGCCCACCATGACCGAGGGTAAGATCGCGAAATGGCACAAGCAGGTCGGAGATGCCGTGAAGCCCGGCGACGTGCTCGCGGAGATCGAGACCGATAAGGCGACCATGGAGGTCGAGGCGGTCGATGAGGGCGTGCTCGCGAAGATCGTGGTGCCCGAGGGCACCGAGCATGTCGCGGTGAATTCTCCGATCGCGGTGCTTGCTGCCGAGGGGGAGAAGGTTGACGCCGCCGCGAATGGCGCGGGAACCCCTGCCACACAGCCTCGGCCGGCTGCTGCACCGCCTGCGGCGGCGAAGCCTGCGCCCGCCGTGAGATCCGCGCCGGTGCCGGCCGCACCCGCGGCTCCGGCCAAGGCGCCGGAGGCGGAGCCGGAGTGGACCGGCCAGACCGTCACGCTCACCGTGCGCGAGGCGCTCCGCGACGCCATGGCCGAGGAGATGCGCCGCGACGACACCGTGTTCCTCATGGGCGAGGAGGTGGCGGAGTACCAGGGCGCCTACAAGGTGAGCCAGGGGCTGCTAGAGGAGTTCGGACCGAAGCGCGTCATCGACACTCCGATCTCCGAGCACGGCTTCGCGGGGCTCGGGGTCGGCGCGGCATTTGCGGGCCTGCGGCCCATCGTCGAGTTCATGACCTGGAACTTCGCCATGCAGGCGATGGACCAGATCATCAACTCCGCCAGCAAGACGCGCTACATGTCGGGCGGGCAGATGGGCTGCCCGATCGTGTTCCGCGGCCCCAACGGCGCGGCCTCGCGGGTCGCGGCCCAGCACTCGCAGGATTACGCCAGCTGGTACGCGCACGTCCCGAGCCTCAAGGTGGTCTCGCCCTACAGCGCCGCCGATCACAAGGGCCTGCTCAAATCGGCGATCCGCGATCCCAACCCCGTGATCATCCTCGAGAACGAGCTGCTCTACGGCCACAGCTCGCCGGTGCCGGTGCATGACGACTGGATCGTGCCGATCGGCAAGGCGCGGGTGCTGCGCGCGGGCGAGGGCGTCACCATCGTGGCGCATTCGCGCATGGTTGAGATCGCTCTTGGCGCTGCCGAGGCGTTGGCGGGTGAAGGGATCTCGGCGGAGGTGATAGACCTCCGCACCATCCGCCCGCTCGACATTGAGACGATCGTCGCCTCAGTCAAGAAGACCAACCGTATCGTCTCGGTAGAGGAGGGCTGGCCTTTCGCGGGTATCGGCTCGGAGATCGCCGCGCAGATGATGGAGCACGCCTTCGACTGGCTCGATGCGCCGGTGGCGCGGGTTTGCGGCAAGGACGTGCCGCTGCCTTACGCCGCCAATCTCGAGCGCATGGCGCTGCCGCAGATCGCCGACGTCGTCGAAGCGGCGAAAGCCGTGACCTACCGCTGAGCCCTGCCGGACCCGCCGAAGAAGAAGGGGAAGACCGATGCCCATCGAGGTCCTGATGCCCGCGCTCTCGCCGACCATGACCGAGGGCAATCTCGCGAAGTGGCACAAGAAGGTCGGCGATACCGTCAAGGCCGGCGACATCATCGCGGAGATCGAGACCGACAAAGCCACCATGGAAGTGGAGGCGGTGGACGAGGGGGTGGTCGGCGAGCTGGTAGTGCCCGAGGGCGCGCAGGGCGTGAAGGTGAACGCCGTCATCGCGCGGTTGCTGGGCGAGGGAGAGGACAAGGCGGCGCTCAAGAGCGCGTCGAGCGCCGCGCCGAAGGCAGTGTCTCCGGCGCCAGCCGCGTCAACCCGGCAATCCGCCGCTCCCGCGTCGCCGCCGTCAGCAGCCGAGAAACCTGCGGCTCAGACCGCGCCCCCCGCGCCTGCCGGCAATGGCGCCGATCGCGTCTTCGCAAGCCCGCTCGCCCGGCGCATGGCGGCGCAAGCCGGCGTCGATATCGCGCGGCTCAAAGGGACCGGCCCGCACGGACGGATCGTGAAGGCGGACATCGATGCCGCTCTCAAGGGCGGGGCGCCGATGCGCGCCCCAGCCCCGGCGGCCTCCTCGCCGAAGGCGCCGCCGATGCCGGCAACGCCGAGCATGGCGCAGGTGGCCGCGCTCGCGGGCAATGCACCCTATACGCCGATCCCGCACACCAACATGCGCCGCACCATCGCGCGCCGGCTCACGGAGGTGCAGCAGAGCGTTCCGGTGTTCTATCTTACTGTCGATTGCGAGCTCGACGCGCTCCTGGAGGCGCGCGCGAACGTCAACGCGCAGATCGAGTCCAAGATCTCAGTCAACGACTTCGTCATAAAGGCGGCGGCGCTGGCGCTCAGGAAGGTGCCGGCGGTGAACGCGTCCTGGAGCGAGGACGCGGTGCTGCGCTGGGACAACGTCGACATCTCGGTCGCCGTGGCGCTCGAAGACGGCCTCATCACGCCGATCATCCGCAATGCCGACCAGAAGGGCTTGGCGCAGATCTCGGCGGAGATGAAGGACCTGGCCGCTCGCGCCAAGGCCAACAAGCTCAAGCTCGAGGAGTTCCAGGGCGGCACCTTCTCGATCTCTAACCTCGGCATGTTCGGCGTGAGCGAATTCACTGCCGTGATTAACCCGCCACAATCCTGCATCCTTGCCGTCGCCGCGGGCGTGCAGCAGCCGGTGGCGCGCGACGGCGCGGTCAAAGTCGCCACAATCATGCGTTGCACGATCTCCTGCGACCACCGAGTGGTCGATGGCGCGACCGCCGCGAAGTTCATGAACGCATTCAGAAAGTACGTCCAAGCGCCGGTGACGATGCTGCTGTAGATGCCGCGCGCGCTGCCCCGCGCGGCTCCACCTCACCTAACCTAACCTCTCCGCCCCAGGGGGCGGGGACGGGATTGAAAGAGCGAGATCGAGGAGAGCGGAGTGGCCGAACACTCATTTGATATCGTTATCGTCGGCGGCGGGCCCGGCGGGTATGTGGCGGCCATCCGCGCGGCGCAGCTCGGCATGAAGACGGCGGTGGTGGAGCGCGAGCACCTGGGTGGCATCTGCCTCAACTGGGGCTGCATTCCCACCAAGGCACTGCTGCGCACGTCCGAGATCAATCACCTCCTGCAGCATCTCGGCGATTACGGATTCTCGGCGAAGGACATCAGCTTCGACGTGAAGAAGATCGTCGAGCGCTCGCGCAAGGTCGCGAAGCAGCTATCGAGCGGCGTCGGCTTCCTCATGAAGAAGAACAAGATCACGGTGTTCGACGGGCACGCTACGCTCAAGGGCGGCGGCAAGCTCGTCGTCGCCAAGGATGGGAAGCCCGTCGCCGATCTCGCGGCGAAGCACATCGTGCTCGCGACCGGAGCGCGGGCGCGGTCGCTCCCGGGCCTCGAGCCCGACGGCAAGCTCGTCTGGACCTACAAGGAGGCGATGGTGCCTGACCGGCTGCCGAGATCGCTTCTGGTGGTGGGATCGGGCGCGATCGGCATCGAGTTCGCGAGCTTCTACCGCGACCTCGGCGCCGAGGTGACGGTGGTGGAGGTGCTGCCGCGCGTGCTGCCGGTCGAGGACGAGGAGATCTCCACCTTCGCCCAGAAGGCGTTCACCAAGCAAGGCATGAAGATCCACGTCGGCACCACCGTGAAGGCGCTCAAGAAAGGCGCCGACAGCGTAAGCGCGACGCTCCAGACCGGCGACAAGACGGCGGAGGTAACGGCGGAGCGGGTGATCCTCGCGGTGGGGATCGTCGGCAATGTCGAGAACATCGGTCTCGATAAGACCAAGGCGAAGGTCGAGAAGACCCACGTGGTCGTGAACCAGTGGTGCGAGACCGGCGAGCCCGGCCTCTATGCCATCGGCGATCTCGTGGGTCCGCCGTGGCTCGCGCACAAGGCGAGCCACGAAGGCGTGCTGTGCGTCGAGCACATCGCGGGCCTCAACAACGTGCAGCCGCTCAATGTCCGGAACATTCCCGGTTGCACTTACTGCCGGCCCCAGGTGGCGAGCGTCGGCTTGACCGAGGCGGCGGCGAAGGCCGCGGGCTATAAGGTCCGCGTCGGCAAATTCCCCTATATCGGCAACGGCAAGGCGATCGCGCTCGGCGAACCCGAGGGTCTCGTCAAGACCGTGTTCGACGCCAAGACCGGCGAGCTCCTGGGCGCGCATATGGTGGGCGCCGAGGTGACCGAGCTCATCCAGGGCTACACCATCGCCAAGACCCTCGAGAGCACGGAGCACGAGCTCATCGAGACGATCTTCCCCCACCCGACGCTGTCGGAGACGATGCATGAGGCCGTGCTTGACGCCTACGGGCGGGTTCTCCACATCTAGAGAGGCTCGTGGAGCATTGCCGTTATGAGCGTGATGATGACAGAGAAGAAGGATTGGCGCGCCAACGGCGTGACGGTCGTGCGCGGTCGCTCGCTGGACGTCGCCATGCGCGGGCCGGCTGGGAGTGGACGCGGAACTGCATTCAATTTCGCCGGAGCCGGCGGACGCGAAACTTGGATTGGCGCAGTGACTCTGCCGCCGAACGCGAACACCGGGCCGCATCACCACGGCCGTCACGAGGTCGCCATCTACGTCGTCAGGGGTCGAAGCCAGATACGATGGGGAGACCGGCTCGAATTTGCGGCAGAGATCGGCCCGGGCGATTTCGTCTACTTCGCTCCATACGTGCCGCATCAAGAGCTAAATCTCGATGCCAGCGAGACACTTGATCTGGTGGTCGTTCGCAGCGACGACGAGAAAATAGCGGTTGGCCTCGATCTTGTTCCTGAGAGGCAGCCCGAAACTGTATTTTGAGCGGGCGCCTTAGGCGTCAGACCTTAACGAGTACTGATCAATCAATGTCCGAGCCCCGGCTCCGCCACCCCGAGAAGGCGCACAAGCCCGACAATCCCATCGCGCGCAAGCCCGACTGGATCCGCGTCAAGGCGCCGGTCTCGAGGGAGTACCACGAGACGCGGAAGCTCATGCGTGAGCTCAGCCTCAACACCGTCTGCGAGGAGGCGGCCTGCCCCAACATCGGCGAATGCTGGAAGGAGAAGCACGCGACGGTGATGATCCTCGGCAGCGTTTGCACGCGCGCCTGCGCTTTCTGCAATGTCGCGACGGGCAGGCCCGATCAGCTCGATCCGCACGAGCCCGAGCACGTCGCGGAGGCGACGGCGGCGCTCGGCCTCGCGCACATCGTGGTGACCTCGGTCGACCGCGACGATCTCGAGGACGGCGGCGCCGGGCACTTCGTGCGCACCATCGAGGCGATCCGTCGCCGAGCGCCCGCCACGACCATCGAGGTGCTGACGCCCGACTTCCTGCACAAGCCCGGTGCGATCGAGAAGGTGGTTGCGGCGAAACCCGATGTTTTCAATCACAATCTCGAGACGGTGCCGCGCCTCTACCCGGAGGTCCGGCCGGGCGCGCGGTATTTCCAATCGCTGCGGCTCCTCGATACCGTGAAGCGGCTTGATCCCGCGATGTTCACGAAGTCGGGCCTCATGGTGGGCCTTGGCGAGGAGCGCGGCGAGGTGCTGCAGGTAATGGACGACCTGCGCTCGGCGGATGTCGATTTCCTCACCATCGGCCAATACCTGCAGCCGACGCCGAAGCATCACGCCGTCGAGCGATTTGTGCCGCCAGACGAGTTCGAGGGCCTGAGGCGCATGGCCTTTGGCAAGGGTTTCCTGATGGTGTCGGCCTCGCCGCTCACGCGCTCCTCCTACTTTGCCGGCGACGACTTCGAGAGGCTGCGCGCCGCGCGGGCGGCGAAACTCGCGGCCGGCTAACCTGATGGCGACACACGCCGAGCGCCGGCGGCTTCCTTACACGGCGGAGCAGCTCTTCGACCTCGTCGCCGACGTCGAGCGCTATCCCGAGTTCCTGCCGTGGTGCGTGGGTGCCCGCATCCGCGAGCGCAAGCCGAACGAGATCGTCGCCGACCTCATCATCGGCTATCGCATGATTCGCGAGCGTTTCACCTCTCGGGTGGTGCTCGACCCGCCCAGGGGCATCGATGTCGCCTATAGCGAGGGCCCGTTCCGCTACCTCAACAACCACTGGAAGTTCGAGCCGCAGTCCGATGGCAGCTGCGTCATCGACTTCTTCGTTGATTTCGAGTTCCGCTCGCGCATGCTGCAGAAGATCATCGAGATGCTCTTCAACGAGGCCGTCCGGCGCATGGTCTCGGCCTTCGAGGCCCGCGCGCGGAAGCTCTACGGATCTCCGACGGCGCCGGAAGCCGCGAAGCCGGCGTAGTCAAGTGCGGGCCAGCACCCAGCCCGTATCGACGACCGTCGCATACTCGCCGTTCATATTCGCAAGGGACAGCGCGTGCACGTCCTTGGCGGGAAATACGCGGCCGTCGAGCGTCTTCTTGTCGATGGCGAAGCAGCCGTCGCTCACCAAATAGATCTCGAACCCGAGGTTTCCGCCCATGCGCACCGTTGCCTCGACGGAATTGTGCGTGAGCACGCCGGTGACGACGAGCGGCACATGGCCTGCAACTTTCAGGAGAGTGCCGAGCCCGGTGCCGATGAAGGCGCTGTTGACGCGTTTGGTGATCACCGCCTCGCCCACCTGCGGCTTCACCTCGTCCTTGAAGTCGTTGCCGGGCTGGCCCGGCCGGTAGGCGGATTGCGGCTCGGTGGAATTGTGCTTGATGTGGTAGATCGGTCGCCGCGTGGCGCGCCAGCGCGCGAGAAGCGCCGCCACGTTCCGCTCGCAGTCGGGATTGTTGCGTGGTCCCCAATAGGGCGCGTCGATCGCCTTCTGCAGGTCGATGATCAGCAACGCTGCGGCCGCAGGAAGCGAGTCAGGTGCGGACATCGACCTGTTCCGAGGCGGTGCGCGAGCGGTCGAGATAGTGCCGAGGCGTGGCGCCGAGCGTGCGCCGAAACATGGCGGTGAAGGCGCTGGCGCTGCTGTAGCCAAGGTTGTCCGCGATGCGTGCGACCGGGTCGCCCTTCGCGAGCCGGCCGACCGCCTCGGCGAGACGGACCTGCTGGCGCCACTGGGTGAATCCCATGCCGGTCTCACGCTGGAAGAGCCGCGCGAGCGTGCGCGCGCTGGCGCCGACGCGGTCCGCCCAGTCGTCGAGGGTGAGCCCGGCGGCGGGGTCGTCGAGGAGCGCCCGGCAGAGCGCCGCGAGCCGAGCATCCGCCGGCAGCGGAATCCGCAGCGGCACGGTGACCGCTCGCGCGAGCTCGTCGAGGATCAGCGACATCACCAATCCGGCGGCGCCGCTCTCATCGTATTCGATCGGCTCCTGAACGGCGCGCAGGATGAGCGCGCGCAGCAGCGGCGTCACCTCGATGACTGCGCAGGCCTCGAGCGCTGCGGGCGCCGCCTTCGGCTCAATGTAGAGCGTGCGCATCGCGACCGGGCCGCTCATCCGCACCTCGTGCTCCACGTTCGCGGGGATCCAGGCGGCGCGCATCGGCGGCACCACCCAGGCGCCCAGCGGCGAGATCACTCGCATCACGCCGTCGGCGGCATAGATGAGCTGGGCCCGCGGATGGCTGTGGGGCGCGATCACGAAGCCGGCGGGAAAATCCTTCGCCATGGCGGCGACGGGTCTGGGAACGCTCTGGTAATCCTCGCGATTGGTACTGCGGGCGGGCATGGCCGAATCTCGACAGAATCTGACAGGACAGTGTGGCTCCGCCAAACTATCCTGTCCAGCATGGCAACTTCTCCGGCGGAGAACCCGATGTCGGCCTCGGCGCGGATCGTGCGCTTCATCAACATCGCGCACGCCCTCGACCACCTGATGGTGCTGATCTTCCCCACTGCGGTGCTCGGCATGGGTCGGAGCTTCGGCGATTCCTATGGCGGCCTGCTGGCGCTCTCCGTGGGCGGCGCGATCGCTTTCGGTGCGGGATCGCTGCCCGCGGGCTGGCTCGGTGACCGCTGGAGCCAGCGCAACATGATGACCGTGTTCTTCGTGGGCGTCGGCGCAGCGGCTCTGCTCATTGCCGCAAGCACCTCGCCCCAGATGCTGGCGGCCAGCATCACGCTGCTTGGCTGCTTCGCCGCCATCTATCACCCCGTGGGCACGGCGATGCTGGTGGCGAATGCCGGGAAGCTCGGCCGCACCATTGGTGTCAACGGCGTCTGGGGCAACATGGGCGTCGCCGCCGCCGCGATCACCGCGGGGACGCTGACGCAATATCTGGGCTGGCGCTGGGCCTTCGTGGTGCCGGGCCTTGCCGCGATCGGGCTCGGTATCCTCTTCCATGTGATGGTGCCGGACCAGGCCGTGCAGAAGAAGGCCGCGTCGAGCGCGAGCGTGGCCCTGCCGCGGAGCGTGGTGGTGCATGCCTTCTCGGTGCTTGTGCTCGTGGCGGCCTCGGGTAGCGTCGTCTTCCAAGCGGTGACGAACTCGATGCCGAAAGTCTTCGACGAGCGCATGTCGCTCCTCGCGGGCTCGCCGTTCTGGATCGGCGTCATCGTCGCCGCGGTCTACGTGATCGGCGCCATGGCGCAACTCATCGTGGGTCACTTCGTCGATCGTCACCCGCTGCGCACGGTGTTCCTGCCGCTCTCGCTGATCCAGGGCCCGTGTCTGCTGCTCGCGGCTTGGGCGCAGGATTGGGCGATGCTCGCGCTCGCGGTCGCGGTCACCTTCGGCATCTTCGGCCAGGTCACCATCAATGATGCCATGGTCGCGCGCTACACCGACCACGCCTGGCGGGCGCGGGCCTACGCCTTCCGCTACGTGGTCTCCTTCAGTGCCGGCGCCTGCGCCATTCCGCTGGTCGCCCTCTTGCACGACCGCACGGGAGGCTTCACCGTGACTTTCCTGGTGCTGGCGGGTTTCGGGTCGCTGGTCTTCGCGGGCGCGCTGCTGTTCCCGCACCGGCCGGAAGAATTGGAGACGCTGCCGGCTCGCGCCCAGCCGGCGGAATGACGGAACGGAGGACTATCCGATGAGCGCGGCGATTTCCGAGCGCGCGCAGGCCGTTCATGGGCGGAGCCTCGTGTGGGACGCGCACGCCTGCCTGCCGCTGCTGCCGGGCCAGAGCATGGTGGCGCTCGAGCGCCACCGGGCGGCCGGAGCGAGCTATGTCTCCGTCAACGTTGGCATGGATTTCAATCCCATCCCCACGATCATGCGGGTGATCGCGGCATTCCGGGCGTGGATCGCCGAGCACTCGGATCGCTATTTGCTGCCCGAGACCGTCGACGACGTCCGCCGCGCCAAGCGCGAGGGCAAGCTCGCGGTGGCGTTCGATCTCGAGGGCTCGGTGATGCTCGACGACGACCTCTCGATGCTGCGGCTCTACCGAGACCTCGGCGTGCGCCAGATCCATCTCGCCTACAACCGCGACAACTCCGTCGGCGGCGGCTGTCACGGTGCCGACGTGCCGCTGACGCCCTTCGGCCGCCAGGTGGTGGACGAGATCAATCGCGTCGGCCTGATCATGGATTGCTCGCATTCCGGCTATCGCACCAGCATGGAGGTGATGGAGCGATCGAAGCGGCCGGTAGTGTTCTCGCACTCCAATCCGAAGGCGCTCAAGAACCACGGGCGCAACGTGACCGACGACCAGATCGACGCCTGCGCTCGCACGGGCGGCGTCGTCTGCGTGAGCGGCATCGGCATCTTCCTCGGCGCGAACGACATCAGCACGGAGGCGCTGGTCCGCCACGTCGACTATATCGTCGACCGCGTCGGGATCGATCACGTCGGCCTCGGCCTCGACTACGTGTTCGACCGCGAAGCCGACGATCTGCCGCCGGGTCTCGATCGCGAGGACTGGTGGCCGCCCGGGAACGAGTATGGGAAATCCATCTTCGCGGAGCTGAAGATCGTGCCGCCGGAGCGCCTGCCGGAGATCACGGAGGCGCTGCTCGCGCGTCAGTATCGCGAGGCCGATGTCGCCAAGATCATGGGTGGCAACATGGTGCGGGTTGCCGAGCAGACTTGGCGGCCGCCGGAAATCTGAACATGCCGCGCTCGCGTTCGGGCGTGGGGGCGCTTTGACTGGACGAGCGATCCGGCTACGATCGATCGAACGCAACGTGAACACTCGCATGGTTCGCCGCTCTACGTCCGAGAGGGTGCTGGCGGAGCGCCAGTTTCCGGTCCGGGTTCGTGTCGCCGTTCCGCCTGGAGGATTCGGGCGCCAGCTCGACGAGATGCACGGCTGGCTCAATCTCCACGCGGGCCGCGGCCGCTTCAGCATCCAGGGCGCGCCGAACGACCTCGGCGTGGACGCTGCCTATTTCTATTTCACAGACACCGCGGCCGCCCACGCATTCGTCCAGAGATTCACCTGCGGGCTCGCCGTCGTTGATCGGCTGCCACCGAACGCCGGTCGCGAATAGTGCCACACGTCGGCCGGCGCGCCGTCCGTGCAAAAAAATTCGGCAAGACCTGTCTTGGCCTTGCCGATTGTCTTGATCTCGGTTGTCTATTTATCAGACTCGAGCTGTCTCCCTCCAACCACCGCGTTGCGGCACGCCCTCCCCAAACTTGGGCCTGGCGCAATTTTATTGCTCTGCGCCTTGATGGGTTGGAAGTCTACGCAAGAATCCCGCTGCCGTCACGCAGTTTTTTGCCCATCTGGTTCATCCTTTTGCAGAAATCCCATTACTGAGGCAGCAGCCCGAACCGCACGACGAAGAGCAGCGCCAGCACGACGATCGCGGGGCGAGCCTCCGCGAAGCGTCCGGCGAGCAGCTTCACAGCGGCATAGGCGATGAAGCCCAGCGCGATGCCGTTGGCGATCGAGAAAGTGAAGGGCATGGCAAGCGCGGTCACCACGGCGGGCGCGTATTCCGTCACGTCGTTCCAGTCGACCTCCGAGAGCCCGCGCGCCATGAGACAACCCACGAACAGCAGGGCAGGTGCCGTCGCATAGGCCGGCACGGTCTGCGCGAGAGGCGACAGCAAGAGGCTGAGGAGGAACAGGATCGCAACCACCACGCCGACGAGGCCAGTACGCCCGCCCGCACGCACGCCCGCGGCGCTTTCGATGTAGCTGGTGACCGTAGAGGTGCCGAGCAGCGAGCCGACGATGGTGGCTGTCGAATCCGCCATGAAGACCTTGCCGAGGCGCGGGATCTTGCCATCCTTGTCGATGAGCCCCGCGCGATGCGCGACACCCACCAGCGTCCCCGTGTTGTCGAAGAGATCGACGAAGAAGAACACGAAGATGATGGTGAGCGCCCCGGTACTGAGCGCGCCCCTGAGGTCGAGGGCGAGGAAGGTGGGCGCCAGGCTCGGCGGCGCCGACACGAGGCCCACGAAGCTCGAGGCGCCGAGCGCGATCCCCACCGCCGTCGTGCCGAGAATCGCGATGATGATCGCGCCGGGCACGCCGAGCCGGTCGAGCGCCACCATCACCACGAAGCCGCAAAGTGCCAGCAGCGTCGTCTTCGTGCCGAGTGCGCCCAGTGTCACCATGGTCTCGGGAGAGCCCACCACCACGCCGGCTTCGTGGAGCGCGATTAGCGCCAGGAAAAAGCCGATCCCCGCGGAGATCGCGAGCTTCTGGGAGCGGGGAATCGCATCCACCACCCATTCGCGCACCTTGGTGACGCTGAGGATCAGGAACAGCACGCCTGAGATGAAGACCGCGCCTAGGCCGATCTGCCACGTGTAGCCCATGCCCTTCACCACGCCGAAGGTGAAGAAGGCGTTGAGGCCCATGCCGGGTGCGAGCGCCAGCGGATAATTGGCATAGAGGCCCATGATGCCGGTGGCGAGCGCGGAGGCGATGCAGGTCGCGACGAACACGGCGCCCTTGTCCATCCCGGTCGCGCTCAGGATCGCGGGATTGACGAAGATTATGTAGGCCATGGTGAGGAAGGTCGTGAACCCCGCGAGGATCTCCGTCCGCACGGTGGTGCCCCGCTCGCTCAGGCCGAAATACTTGTCGAGCATTCTCGGTCCCCCTGCTTGTCCCTCTGCGCCAAGTGTGCCGCCCGCGCCCGAGTCGGACCAAGAGCCGTGTTATGCTGGCGAGATGATCAGATTTCCGGCTCTCTGTGGTGCGGCGCTGCTGTGGGGCACGGCCGCGCTCGCGGCATCGCCTCCGGCGCCGCCGCCCGGCGGCGTCAGCGTTTCCGCCGACGGCCAGGTCGTCGTCTCGTCGAAGGCTTGCGCGGAGGTGGTGGCTCACGTGCCCGACGCGGGTGTCGCCTACACACCGGGCGTCGACGTCAATGGCAATCCGGTTGCGCCCGCGGATTTGCCGGACAGCGCCTCGCCGATCGCGGCGGACAATTTTCCGATCTTCCTGACGCTCGAGCTCCGGAGGAAGTTCCGCGTTCCCGACCGCGCCAGGCTCTTCAAGCTCGAGGCGGTCGTCGGGCTGATTGCGGTACAGGGCAATCAGGTCTTCTTCAACGGCCAGCCGATAGCGCCGGGCGAGGCAGATCTGCTCGCCGCGGCCTGTCGCGCCCACGGCTTCTAGTCAGAAGCGGGAGTGCACGGACGCGTCCAAGGTCGCGGTGTTCAGTCCGCCGCTGTGGCTCCGGCCTCCATGCGCGTGAGGATGTCCGCCGACATCCAGAGTTCCGCCCTGTCAGGAGGCGACGTCGACGATCTCTGCGCCGCTGTGGTCGAAGCCCCGGTTGGAGCGCAGGAGCTGCCGGGTGTAGGGGTGCGTCACTTTACCAGAGGCGAGCGCGTCCGCGGTGGTGATCTCGATCACCGCGCCATGGCTCATCACGGCGATGCGCTCGCAGAGATGGGCGATCACCGCGAGGTCGTGGCTCACCATGAGGGCCGTCAACCCGTGATCCCTGCGGAGCCGCGCCAGCAAGTTGAGAATTTCCGCCTGCACGGAGACGTCGAGCGCCGAGGTGGGCTCGTCCAGCAGCAGGATGCGCGGCTCGAGGATAAGGGCGCGCGCGATCGCGACGCGCTGGCGCTGCCCGCCCGAGAGCTGATGCGGATAGCGGTAGCGGTGCTCTGGCCCGAGGCCGACCTCCCGGAGCGCCGAGGCGACGCGCCGGTCAGCGTCGCCGAGGGCGTGGATCGCCACGGGCATGCTCAGCGTCTGATCCACCGTCTGGTTCGGGTGCAGCGAGCCGTAGGGGTCCTGGAACACCATCTGCACCATCTTGCGCTCCGCCTTGGTGCGCCGGCCGCGCATCTCCTGGCGGTTCAAAGCGACCCGGCCCTCAGCGTGCGGGATCAGGCCTGCGATCGCGCGCAGGACCGTCGACTTCCCGGAGCCGGATTCGCCCACGAGGCCGAAGGTCTCGCCCTCCGCGACATCGAACGAGACGTCGCTTGCCGCCTTGATCCGGTGGGCCCCGCTGCCGTAGGTGACGGAGACGTGCTCGAGCGAGATCACGTGGCTTCCAAGGCCCATGCGGGATCGCGCTGCAGCTGCGGCAGCTCGGTCCGCCGTCGGCCGAGTTCCGGCAGGGAGGCGAGCAGGCCGCGGGTGTAGGGATGCCGCGCCGTCGCCAGCTGCGAGGCGACGCAGGTCTCCACCACCCGGCCCGCGTACATCACCAGCACGCGGTCGCAGAACGCCGACACTAGGTGCAGGTTGTGGCTGATCAGGATGAGGCCCATGCCGCGCCGGCGTACCAGGTCGTCCATGATCGCGAGCACTTGGTGCTGCACGGTCACGTCGAGCGCCGAGGTGGGCTCGTCCGCGATCAGGAGGTCGGGGTTCGCGATCAGCATCATCGCGATCATCACCCGCTGGCCCATGCCTCCGGAGACCTGATGCGGAAAGAGTGCGTAGACGCGTTCGGGATCGCGGATGTGCACGGCCGCGAGCATCTCCAGCGCCGCCGCCTTCGCGACCTTGGCACTGCTGCCGAAATGGCAGCGATGGGTCTCGGCGATCTGATGGCCGACGCTCATGACGGGATCGAGCGAGTACTTCGGGTCCTGCAGGATCATCGCCACGCGCTTGCCGCGGAGCCGGCGGAAGCCGTTCTCGTCGAGCTTCAGGAGGTCGGTCTCGCCGAGCCTGAGCTCGTCGGCCTCGACGCGGCCGGGATGGGCGACCAGCCCCATGATCGCGCGACCCGTCGTGGATTTCCCCGATCCGGACTCGCCGACTATGCCGAGCCGCTCGCGCCCGAGCGCGAAGGAAATGTTCCGGACGGCCACGAAATCGCCTTCGTCCCCGGGATAGGTCACCCGCAGGTTCTTGACCGAGAGGAGCGGGGCTTCGCTCATGCGGACCGGGAATCCGCCACGTCGCGCAGGCCGTCGCCCAGGAGATTGAACCCGAGGCTGGTCACGAAAATCGCGATGCCCGGGATGGTCGCGACCCACCATTGGTCGAGCAGCACCTGCCGGCCCGAGGACACCATGGCGCCCCATTCCGCCGCGGGCGGCTGCGCGCCCAGACCCAGAAACCCGAGCCCGGCCGCGGTCAGAATGATGCCGGCCATGTCGAGGGTGAGCCGGATGATCACCGAGGGGAGGCAGAGCGGCATGATCTGGGTCAGAAGGATACGCAGGTGCGAGGCGCCCTGGAGCTCCGCGGCCTCGATGAATTCCGCGCGGCGCCGGGTCAGCGTCTCCGCTCGCGCGAGCCGCGCATAGGGCGGCCAGGTCGTGAGCGATATCGCGATGACCGCGTTCTCGATGCCCGGCCCCAAGGCTGCCGCGAAGGCGAGCGCCAGCACGAGACGCGGGAAAGATAGGAAGATGTCGGTGATCCGCATCAGCACAGCGTCGATCCAGCCGCCGAAGTAGCCAGCGGGGAGCCCGATCGCGAGCCCGATCGGCACCACGATCAGCGAGACCAGAGCCACGATGGTGAGCGTAATGCGGGCGCCGAACAGGATGCGGACGAGGATGTCGCGGCCGAGCTCGTCGGTGCCCAACCAGTGCTGGGCCGACCACGGCTGCAGCCGGTCCTCGAGCACTTGGAGATTGGCCGTGGCGGGATCCGAGACCAGCGGCGCGATCAGAGCCATCAGCACGAGCGCCAGGACCACGCCGAGGCCGGTCATGGCGAGGCCGTTGCGCCGAAACGCCATCCAGGCACGGTACCAGCGCCCGAGGCGCGCCTGGCGCCGGCTCGCTGGCGCGGAATCGAGGAGCCAGCTGCGCCAGCCGACGAGGGTGGTGTCGCTCATCGCCCCTCTCGCGCGCGAGGGTCGACGAGTGGGTAAATCACGTCGGACAGCATGTTGAGACCGATATAGCTGACGCCCACCACCATGGTGCCGCCCAGCACGGCGTTGAGGTCGGCATTGAACAGCGAATTCTTCAGGTAGAGTCCGAGGCCGGGCCAGGCAAACACCGTCTCGGTGAGTACGGCGCCCTCGAGCAGACTGCCGAAGGTAAGCGCGATCACCGTCACCAGCGGGACCCAGACGTTGCCGAGCGCGTGTACCCAGACCACGCGGAACGGCGACAATCCCTTGGCGAGGGTCGCGAGGATGTACTCCTGCTTGAGCTGCCCCAGCATGAAGCTTCGCGTCATTCGCGCCACGTAGGCGAGCGACAGGTATCCCAGAATGGACGACGGCAGAATCAGGTGACTGACGGCGTTCCAGAATACGTCGTAGTCGCCGGAGATCAGGCTGTCGATAGTGATGAGCCCGGTAACGGTCGGTACGATGTCGTCGAACGCCACATCGAGCCGGCCCGGCCCTTCGACCCAGCCGAGCTTGGCGTAGAACAAGAGCAGGCCCACCAGGCCCAGCCAGAACACCGGCATCGAGTATCCCAGCAGAGAGACGAAGCGGATCACCTGATCCTGCCAGCGCCCGCGATGCGTAGCCGCGACGACGCCCAAGGGGATGCCGAGGATCACGCCGATGATGAGCGAATAGATGCTGAGCTCGATTGTGGCGGGAAACACCCGCAGCAGGTCCTGCAGCACGGGGTGCGCGGTGATGACGGAGATGCCGAAATCACCATGCAAGGTTTTGACCAGATAGCGCCAGTACTGCACCGGTATCGGCTGATCGAGACCGATCTCGATGCGCACGCGGTTGTAGGTCTCGATCGACGCCTTGTCGCCGACGATGGCGAGCACGGGGTCGATCGGGATCACGCGGCCGATGAAGAAGGTGACGCAGGTCAGGCCCAGGAAGGTGAGCCCGATCGACAGCAGGACCTTTGCGGCATGGCGAATGGGCCCGGCGAACCGCCGAGCCCATCCGTCACTCGTATGTGCCGCCTCAGCGGCGGCGGCCACGGTAGATAACCGTCACTTCGAAACCGTGCGGTAGTAGTTGAAGTCCGCGAAGATACCGAGCTTGAAGCCCTTCACGTTCGACCGCATGGCGACCGGGTACTTGTCCTGGAACATGAGGATGAAGGGCCCGTCGTCGGTCACCTTCTTCTGTAGGTCTTCGTACATTTGCTCGCGCTTCTTGGTGTCGGGCTCCCTGGAGGCCGCCATCGTCTCCTTGGAGATCTCCGGAATGAACCAATGGGTACGCCAAGCCAGCGGCTTGGTCGGCGCGTTGTCGGCATCGTTCTCGTTATGCGCGAAGGTATCCGCATTGCTGTGCGGATCCTTGTAGTCGGGCGCCCAGCTGTTGAGCACGAGCTGGGTCTTGCGGGCACGGAACGCCTGCAGCATCTGCTTCTGCTCGACCTGCACGAGCTTCAGCTTGATGCCGCCCTGGCCCATGGTCTGCTGCACCGACTGCGCGATGTCCGTCCACGGCGACGCATTGGGCGTGGTGAACTCGAGTTCGAAGCCGTTGGGATAGCCCGCCTCGGCCAGCAACGACTTCGCCTTCGCGACATCGAGGTGCCACGGATTGTACGGGATGGCGCCGAGGAAGCCGAGCGGCAGGAAAGTCTCCTGCACGAAGAAGCTTCCCTTCAGGAACGTCTTCACCATGCCGTCGTAGTCCACCAGCATCTTCATGGCCTGGCGGACCTTCGGGTTCTTCATGTGTTCCTCGGATGTATTCATGCCGAGGTAGTAGTTGTCGCCGCCCGGGAAGGACTCGATGTGAATGTCCTTGTTCTCCGAAAGGGCGTTGAGCTGGTCCCGCAACAGGTTGCGAGCGATGTCGACGTCGCCTTTCTCCAGCAGGAGACGCTGGGTCGCGGGCTCTGGCACGTGCCGGATCACCACTCGCTTGATGTGCTGGGAGGCAATGTGATAGGTCGGATTGGCCTCGAGCGTGACTGATTCATCGGCCTTCCACGCAACGAGGTTGAACGCACCAGAACCGGCCGAGTTCGTCTTGAGCCACGCGTTGCCCATATCGCCATTCTGCTCATGCGACATCGCCACCTTCTTGTCGACCGCTGAAGCCGCGAGCGTGCTCATCAGGTTCAGCACGAGGGACGGCGCGTAGTCCTCGGTGATCTTGAAGGTGAGCGTGTGGGGGTCGGTCGCCTGGATGAGCGTCTTGACATTGTCCTTGTTCCAGCCGAGCTGGGTGAAGAGGAATGCCGGCGTCTTGTCCAGCAGCACGACGCGCTGCATCGACCACGCCATGTCGTCCGCCGTGACGGGATCACCGTTGGCGAATTTCAGGTTCGGGCGCAGTTTGAAGGTGAATGTCTTGGAATCGGGCGACACCGTCCAGCTCTCGGCGACGCCGCCGACCAGCTTGTTCAGATCCTCGGCTTCGTAGCGCAAGAGCCGGTCATAGATGTTGGTGCCGATCTCTTGCCCGGTGATCTCGTAGGATTCGCCGGGATCCATGGTGATGACGTCGCCGGTGTCCATCGCTATGACCAGCGTCTGGGTCGGCGTTGCCGCTTGTGCCGCCGGCATCGCGAGGGCGAGCGGCGCCACCGCCGCCATCAGTGCGTAGCGAAATCGATTCAACATTGTCGGGCTCCCCTGTTCTGGAGGGCCGATATTGGCCCATTATCTCGCCAACGCGCAATACATCCGCGCACCCGGACCGGGCCCCAGGGCGGGCCGATAGACAGTCCGCTCGTGCCTGCCTAAAGTCCGCGCAAGATTTTGTGATTTTGGACAAAACCACGCCAGAAGGGACCGGCGCATGCGTCTTTCGGCCTATTTCCTGCCGCTGATCCGGGAGAACCCCGCGCATGCGGAGATCGTGTCGCATCGGCTCATGCTCCGGGCGGGCATGATCCGGCAGTCGAGCGCCGGAATTTATTCCTGGCTGCCTTTGGGCTTCCGCGTTCTCAAGAAGGTCGAGCAGATCGTGCGCGAGGAGCAGGATCGGGCGGGCGCCCAGGAAGTGCTGATGCCCACCATCCAGCCGGCGGAGTTGTGGAAGGAGAGCGGCCGCTACGACGACTACGGCAAGGAGATGCTCCGGATCCGGGACCGGCACGAGCGCGAGATGCTCTACGGCCCGACCAACGAGGAGCAGATCACCGAGATCTTCCGCGGCTCGGCCAGGAGCTACCGGGACGTTCCAAAAATCCTCTACCACATCCAATGGAAGTTTCGGGACGAGGTGCGGCCGCGCTTCGGCGTGATGCGCGGTCGCGAGTTCCTGATGAAGGACGCCTATTCATTCGACCTCGACTTCGCCGGTGCCAAGCGCGCCTACAACAAGATGTTCGTGGCCTATCTCCGGACCTTCGCGCGCATGGGGCTCAAGGCCATTCCGATGCGCGCCGAGAGCGGCCCGATCGGCGGCGACATGAGCCACGAGTTCATCATCCTCGCGGATACCGGCGAGAGCGCGGTCTATTGCGACAAGCGCTGGCTCGAAACCGACATTCTCGCCGCAACCGTCGACTACGAGAGCGACCTCGAACCGTTCTTCCAGGAGTGGACCCGGCTCTACGCGGCCACAGACGACAAGCACGATCCCAAGACCTGCCCGATCCCCAGGAACCAGTTGGTCGAGGCTCGCGGCATCGAGGTCGGCCACATATTCTATTTCGGCAGCAAATACTCGAAACCGCTGAATGCCACCGTGACGGGTCCGAACGGCGAGACGGTCGCCGTGGAGATGGGTTCCTACGGCATTGGCGTTTCGCGTCTCGTCGGCGCCATCATCGAGGCGAGCCACGACGAGGCCGGCATCATCTGGCCGGAGGGCGTGGCGCCATTCAAGGTGGCGCTGATCAATCTGCGTGCCGCTGACGAGAAGTGCCGCGCCGCCGCCGACGATCTCTATCGCAAGCTCGGCGCCGGCGGCACGGACGTGCTTTATGATGACCGTGACGAATCGCCGGGTGCGAAGTTCGCGACCATGGATCTGATCGGCCTGCCCTGGCAGCTCACGGTGGGTCCCCGCGGTCTCGCCCAGGGTGTGGTCGAACTCAAGGACCGCAAGACCGGCAAGCGCGAGGAGCTTTCTCCCGAGGCGGCGTTCAACAAGCTCTCGGCTCGCTGATGGCGTTCGGCGCCTTTGAGCGCATGGTGGCATTCCGCTATTTGCGGGCGCGCCGCCAGGAGGGTTTCGTCTCGGTGATCGCCATCTTCTCGCTGCTGGGGATCGCGCTCGGCGTGGCGACGCTGATCGTCGTGATGTCCGTGATGAACGGGTTCCGTGCGGAGTTCATCTCGAACATAATCGGCATCAACGGCTATCTCCGCGTCTACGGTGCGGGCGAGGCGCTGACCGGGTTCGACGATCTTGTCGCCAGGATTCGACAGGTGCCGGGCATCACGGCGGTGCGGCCGCTGATCGAGGGGCAGGCGCTGGCATCGACGCCGAGGACGTCGACCGGCGTGCTGGTGCGCGGCCTTCGTGCCACCGACATCGCGAGCCAGCCCCTGCTCGCCAAGGGCATCGCCAAGGAAGCGCTGGACCAGTTCGCCGGCGACAGCGCCCTCGTGGGCTGGCGCCTGCTCGACAAGCTCGGCGTGCACGTCGGCGACAGCGTCACGCTGCTGGTGCCCGAGCGCGACCCCGCCGCACCCAATGCGGTACCGCGCGTCAAGGCCTTGCACATCGTCGGCACTTTCAACGTCGGCATGTCTCAATACGACGGCAACTTCATCCTGATGCCGCTCGACGCTGCGCAGGCGTTCTTCCGCACGGGCGATGGCGTGTCGGCGCTGGAGATTTTCGCGGACGATCCCGACCGCCTGGACGCGCAGCGGCAGGCGATCGCGGCGGTCATGGGACCGGGCACCCGCGTCCTCGACTGGCGGCAGAACTTTGCCGGGTACCTCGACATCGTCGCGATCCAGCGCAACGTCATGTTCCTGATCCTGACTTTGATCATCCTGGTCGCAGCCTTCAACATCATCTCCGGCATGATCATGATGGTGAAGAGCAAGGGACGCGACATCGCGATCCTGCGTACGATGGGCGCGACCCGTGCCATGGTGCTCCGTATCTTCATGCTTTCGGGCGCCAGCATCGGTGTCGCCGGCACCGCCGCCGGTTTCGTCATCGGCGTCGAATTCGCCCGCAACATCGAGGCGATCCGCCGCGTGCTGCAGGGCATCTTCCACGTCGACCTCTTCAACCCCGAGCAGTATTTCCTCTCGGAGATCCCAGCCCGGATCTACGCGGCCGACGTCGCCTCGGTCGTGGCGGTGGCAATTGCGCTTTCGCTGCTGGCCACGATCTATCCGGCATGGCGCGCCTCGCGCCTCGATCCCGTGGAGGCGCTCCGGTATGCGTGAGATCGCGTGCGCGTGATCTTCGGCAGCTTCGAGCGCATGGTGGCATTCCGCTACCTGCGCGCGCGCCGCCAGGAGGGTTTCGTCTCGGTGATCGCCATCTTCTCGCTGCTGGGGATCGGGCTTGGCGTCGCTACGCTGATCGTGGTGATGTCGGTGATGAACGGGTTCCGCCAGGAGTTCGTCTCGAACATCATCGGCGTCGATGGGCACCTGACGGTGCGCGCGGCAGCCGGCGCGGTTCTCACCGGTTTCGACGAGCTCGACACGAAGATCCGCCAGGTTTCTGGCGTGGTCGGCGTGCGGCCGTTGGTGGAAGGGCAGGTGTTTGCCCAGACGCCACGGGGCTCGACGGGCGTCTCGGTGCGGGGTCTGCGCATCGAGGATATCGCGAGCCAGGCGCTGCTCGCCAAGGGCATCGCCACGCAAACGCTCGATCAGTTCTCCGACGACAACGTCATTCTGGGCTGGCGCCTGCTGCAGAGCCTCGGCTTGCGGATCGGAGACGACGTGACGCTGATCTCACCCAAAGGCACCCCGACCGCCTTCGGCAACGTGCCGCGCATCAAGAGCTATCGCGTCGTCGGCGCGTTCAACGTCGGCATGGCGCAATATGACGGCAATCTCGTGCTGATGCCCCTCGGCGCCGCGCAGCTCTTCTTCCGCGCGGGCCAGGGCGTGTCGGCGCTCGAGGTCTTTTCGAGCGATCCGGATCACCTCGAGGCGCAGCGCCGGGCGATCTCGGCGATCGTGGGCCCGGGCGCGCGGATCGAGGACTGGCGGCAGAGCAACGCGACCTTCATCAACGCGATCACCATCGAGCGCAACGTCATGTTCCTGATCCTGACGTTGATCATCCTGGTGGCGGCCTTCAACATCGTCTCCGGCATGGTCATGTTCGTGCAGGACAAGGGCGGCGACATTGCGATCCTGCGCACCATGGGGGCGACCCGCGCCATGGTGATGCGCATCTTCATGCTCTCCGGCGCCAGCATCGGATTCGTCGGCACGATCTTCGGGTTCATCGTCGGCGTGGAGTTCGCGACCCACATCCGTGCGATCCGCGACTTCCTCGAGAGCGACTTGGGCCTCGATATCTTCACCTCGGAACTCGATTTCTTCACGCGCATCCCCGCCCAGGTCTATGTCTCCGATGTCGTGAGCGTGGTCGCCATGGCCTTCGGCCTCTCGTTTCTCGCGACACTCTATCCGTCCTGGCGTGCCGCCCGCCTCGATCCGGTGGAGGCACTCCGCTATGAGTGAGCCGGCACTCGCGCTCGAGGGCGTGGTCCGCACCTTCACCCAGGCGGGCAAGCGCCTGGAGGTGCTGCGTGGCCTCTCTCTCCGCCTCGCGAAAGGCGAGTGCGTGGCCCTGGTCGGACCGTCGGGCGCGGGCAAATCGACCTTGCTCCACGTGGCCGGCCTGCTCGAGCGGCCGGACGGGGGCACTGTGCGCATCGAGGGTCGCGACTGCGGTAGCATGTCCGACGTAGAGCGGACCGAGGTGCGGCGAGCGAAGCTCGGCTTCGTCTACCAGTTCCACCACCTGCTGCCGGAGTTCTCTGCGCTCGAGAACGTGATGGTGCCGCAGATGATCGCCGGCGTCGGGCGGGCCGCCGCGAAAGCGCGGGCAGGCGAGCTCCTGGGGCTGGTCGGCCTGGTTCCACGCGCGAGCCATCGGCCCGCACGGCTCTCCGGCGGTGAGCAGCAGCGGGTCGCGATCGTGCGCGCGCTCGCGAACGGCCCAAGCGTCCTCCTGGGCGACGAGCCCACCGGCAATCTTGACCACCACACGGCGGAGGAGGTGATGGGCGTGCTTATCGGCCTGGTGCGTAAGACCGGGCTTGCGGCACTCATCGCCACGCACAATTTGGAGCTGGCCCGCCGCCTCGACCGCGTGCTCGTGCTCGAGGACGGTGTCGTGGTGGACCGGAAGGTTTAGGCGCCATGCGGAAGACCCGGTTCGCTGCCGCCGGCGTTATCTGCACCGCCATGGTGGCAAGCGGGGTCGCGCGGACCTCCGCGCCGCCCGAGCCGGCTTTCGTGGAGAGCTTCGCTTACGATCCCGCCAATCCTGCGGAAATCGAGGGGAAGTGGCGGATCTCCAGCCAGCTCGCGCCGGAGCTGCGTGCGGTGCGCGTGGGTATCGCGGCCGACCCCATAGGCCACACCGTGGGCCGCATCACCGTGCAGGAAGGCGATGCGCTCGACGGCGCGGCCGAGGCGATGAAGACGGCGAAGCGCTATGTCTGTGACGCCGAGGGCTCGCGTGCGGGCCAGATGGAGGCCGAGCCTGGCGGCGTGGCACCCAGCGAGCGCGTGGAGATCCAGATCAGATCCGACCGCAAGTCCGGCATCGGCGAGGTCGTCAAGTTTGGCGAGACCGTGTGGTACCGATTCGCCTTCAAGGTCTCGAATGACTGGCCGCGGGACATCCCGGTCGAGGGGCGCACGCCCTGCCGCACGGTGATCCACCAGATCAAACAGGACGCCTTCATGAACGGGGACTCCTGCGGCGCGAGCCCGTTCTTCAAGGTGGAGGCCCGGCCGCTCGGCGACCGCGTGCGCTTCTTCGCCCAGATCGCGTGGGGCGACGCTTGCGCCTCGCCGCCGCAGGTCCATCGCAAGCAAATCTGCGTCACCGACGACGTTCCCCGCGAGACCTGGACCACGGTTAACGTGCGGCTCTTGCCCGCGCATGACGCGAGCGGGCGCGTCGACATCTGGCTCGATGGTCGCGCCTGCGGCTCCTACAGCGGTCCCATGGGCGATCCGGAGCACGGCGCGCGGCGGAACGGCGTCCCCTTCATCAACGCCCAGCCCCGCTTCGGCATCTATCGCGATTGGCGCTCGGAAACCCAGACCATCTACTTCGACAGGATCATGTTCTGGAACCGAGACCCAACCGGCCACCCGGGTTGGGGGGTGGGGACGGGCAGCAGGTGATCCCGGCCCCTACCACACTCCCGTGTTTTTCATCGAGGCCCAGGGCTCGGCGATGGGCTTGGCTTGGCCCTTCTGCAGGAGCTCGATCGAGATGTTGTCGGGCGTGCGGATGAAGGCCATGCGGCCGTCGCGCGGCGGGCGGTTGATGGTGATGCCGGCCTTCATAAGCTTGTCGCAGGTGGCGTAGATGTCGTCGACCTCGTAGGCGAGGTGGCCGAAATTGCGGCCGCCGGTGTAGTCCTCCTTGTCCCAGTTGTAGGTGAGCTCGACCATGGGGGCCTTCTCGCTCTTGGCCCGCTCGACGTCATCGGTGGCGGCGAGGAATACCAGGGTGTAGCGGCCCTTCTCGTTGTCGCTCCGGCCCACCTGGACCATGCCCAGCTTGTTGCAGAAGAAGTCGAGCGACTGCTCCAGATCGGTCACCCGGACCATCGTATGGAGGTAATGCATGCCCATGGCTCGGCTCCTTTGCGAGTAGGTGAATGGGGCGACTCGGAAGACTATGCCACAAGACCGGTCGCACTTTGAACGCAAGTGCAGAGTGGCGTCGCGCGGGCGAGATACAAGCGCTAGGATGTCTGATCCATGCCCCACGCTGATTTCATTCACCTCCGCGTCCATTCCGCCTATTCGCTCTCGACGGGCGCGATCAAGATCAAGGAGCTGGTGAAGCTCTGTCAGCGCCACCGCATGCCGGCGGTCGCCGTGACGGACACCGGTAATCTCTTCGGCGCGCTGGAATTCGCGACCGCTGCGGCGGAGGCGGGGATTCAGCCGATTATCGGCTGCGAGCTGCCGGTCCGGCGCCCGGGCGCGGAGGACGCCGCCGTCCGTCTCGGCCGGATCGGACCCGCAGCGACGCCGGACACGCTTGTGGTGCTGGTGCAAGACCGGGTCGGCTACGCCAACCTCTCGAAGCTCGTGAGCAACGTCTTCCTCGAGAGCGACGCCGGCGAGGTGCCGCAGATTGATCTCGCGGCGCTCGAGGGCATGAGCGGCGGCCTGATCGCCCTTACTGGCGGTCCATCGGGCGCGGTGGGGCGGCTTCTGTCGGAGGGGCAAGGCGAGGCTGCCGAGGCGATGCTGCTGCGCCTCAAGGCGCTCTTCCCGGGCCGGCTCTACGTCGAGCTGATGCGCCACGGCCTTCCCGCCGAGGACCGCATCGAGACGTCGCTAGTCGACCTCGCCTACGAGCATCACCTGCCGCTGGTCGCGACCAACGACGCTCATTTCGCCGACGCCGATTTCTATGCCGCCCACGACGTGCTGCTCGCGATCGCCCAAGGCACCGTCATGAGCGACCCCAATCGCCGGCGTCTCACGCCCGAGCATCATTTCAAGTCAGCGGCGGAGATGCGCATCCTCTTCGCGGATCTGCCGGAGGCGTGCGACAACACGCTGGTGATCGCGCGGCGCTGCGCCTTCATGCCGGAGGCGCAGAAGCCGATCCTGCCGGCCTTTCCAACCCAGAGCGGACGCAGCGAGGCCGAAGAGCTCCGCGCGATGGCGGAGGAAGGTCTGGTGCAGCGCCTCGACGCGACGGTGCTCAAGCCCGAGATGAGCGAGGCGGAGCGGGATGCCGCCGCGAAGCCCTACCGCGACCGGCTCGCCTATGAGCTCGACGTGATCGTCAAGATGGGCTTTGCAGGCTACTTCCTGATCGTCGCCGACTTCATCCAATGGGCGAAGCGCCACGGCATCCCCGTGGGGCCGGGCCGCGGCTCCGGCGCGGGCTCGGTGGTCGCCTGGTCGCTCACCATCACCGATCTCGATCCTCTCCGGTTCGGCCTGCTGTTCGAGCGCTTCCTCAATCCCGAACGCATCTCGATGCCGGACTTCGACATCGACTTTTGCCAGGACAGGCGCGACGAGGTGATCCGCTACGTCCAGGGGAAATACGGGCGTGACCGGGTGGCGCAGATCATCACCTTCGGCAAGCTGCAGGCGCGCGCGGCACTCCGCGACGTCGGCCGCGTGCTGGAGATGCCTTACGGCCAGGTCGACCGCATCTGCAAGCTGGTGCCGAACAATCCCGCCAACCCCATTCCGCTGGGCAAGGCGATCGAGGGCGAGCCGCAACTGCAGGCGATGCGCGACAGCGACGAGTCCGTGAAGCGGCTGATGGAGATCGCGCTCAAGCTCGAGGGCCTCTACCGCAACGCCTCCACCCACGCGGCCGGCGTGGTGATTGGCGACCGGCCGCTTGACGAGCTGGTGCCGCTCTACCGAGATCCCCGCTCCGAGATGCCGGCGACGCAGTTCAACCTGAAATACGTCGAGCTGGCTGGTCTGGTGAAGTTCGACTTCCTCGGCCTCAAGACGCTCACCGTCTTGCAGCTCGCCGTGAAACTGTTGAAGGCGCGCGGTGTCGAGCTCGATCTTGCGCATCTGCCGCTGGACGACGCCAAGACCTACGAGATGCTGGGTCACGGCGACACGGTCGGCGTGTTCCAGCTGGAAGGCCAAGGCATGCGGGACATGCTGCGGAAGCTCCGCGCGGATCGCTTCGAGGACATCATCGCCGTGGTGGCGCTCTATCGCCCCGGCCCGATGGAGAACATTCCCCGCTACATCTCCGTCAAGCACGGCGAGGAAGCGGCGGACTACCTTCATCCCACGCTGGAGCCGATCCTGCGCGAGACGCACGGCATCATGATCTATCAGGAGCAGGTGCTGCAGATCGCGCAGCAGCTCTCGGGCTACTCGCTGGGAAGCGCCGATCTCCTGCGCCGTGCCATGGGCAAGAAGATCCAATCGGAAATGGACGCCCAGCGCGAGACGTTCATCAACGGAGCCGTCGAGCGCGGCGTGGCGCGCGGCACCGCCGAGCACATTTTCGACCAGGTGCAGAAGTTCGCCGGCTACGGCTTCAACAAGTCGCATGCCGCTGCCTATGCGCTGGTCGCCTACCAGACCGCCTATCTCAAAGCCAACCATCCCGTCGAGTTCCTGGCGGCGCTGATGACGCTCGACCTCGGGAACACCGACAAGCTGAACACCTTCCGTCAGGAGTGCGAGCGGGTCGGCATCAAGCTATTGCCGCCCGACATCAACCGTTCCGATGCCGAGTTCGCGGTCGAGGACACGGCGGAAGGACCCGCGATCCGCTATGCCCTCGCGGCGATCAAGGGCGTGGGCGCGCAGGCGATGCACGCCGTCGTGGACGAGCGCAAAGCGAACGGCCCCTACAAGGACCTGTTCGATTTCGCGCGCCGGCTCGATCTCAAGAGCTTCAACAAGCGGCAGTTCGAGAGTCTCGCAAAGGCTGGGGCCTTCGACCGGCTCAACAGCAATCGCGCGCAGACGTTCGCCGCCGCCGAGCTGCTGCTGCGCCACGCCGGCTCGGTCGCCGCGGACCGCGAGAGCCGGCAGGTGAGCCTGTTCGGCGACATTCCCGAGACGGCATCGCGGGTGGCGCTGCCACAGCAGGCGGACTGGCTGCCGATGGAGCGGCTCCAGCAGGAATTCGAGGCGATCGGCTTCTATCTCTCGAGCCATCCGCTTGACGCCTACGGCAAGAGCCTCGAGCGCGTCGGCGTCGTGCGTTCGGCGGAGCTGCCGGCACGCTTGGCACTCGGCGGCGCGTCCCGCTTCAAGCTCGCGGGCATCGTGGTCGGCAAGAAGGAGCGCACCTCCGCGCGTGGAAACCGGTTCGCCTTCCTGCAGATGTCCGACGCCAGCGGCTTTTTCGAAGTGACGGTGTTTTCCGAGGTGCTGGCGCAATCACGGACCCTCCTGGAGGCGGGCCAGCCGCTCCTGGTCACCGCCGATGCCCGCGCCGAAGAGGAGAGCGTGCGCCTTACTGCGCAGAAGATCGAGCCGCTCGACGGCGTGGTGGCACAGGCGGCAGCAGGCCTCAAGGTGTTCGTGAACGAGCGCGATGCGCTGTCGCCGCTCAAGGGACTCATCTCGCGGGAATCCGGCGGGAAGGGGCGGGTCACGGTGGTGGTGCCGCTGGCACCCGCCCGCGAGGTCGAGATCACCCTGCCGGGCGGCTTTCGCATCAGCCCGCGCGTGCGCGCCGCGGTCAAGTCGCTGCCGGGCATCCTGGAAGTGATGGACATCTAGGTCGATGATGCCACGGAGGTTGCGGGGTCACCGCGCCGGCGGCTAGCATCGGCCACCGCGCCGAAACTCGGCGAACAGGAGGCACGCCATGCTCAAGATCTGGGGCCGGACCACGTCCTCGAACGTCCAGAAGGTGCTGTGGGCGTGCGCGGAGATGAACATTCCCTACGAGCGGATCGATGCGGGCCTGCAGTTCGGGCGCAACAAGGATCCGGACTACCTTGCCTTGAACCCCAACGGGCTCGTGCCGACAATCGAGGACGGCAAGGTCGTAATCTGGGAATCCAACACGATCCTGCGCTACCTCGCGGCGACCCGTGGATTCGAAAAGCTGCATCCGAAGGACCCGGCGGAGCGCAGCCATGTCGAGCGCTGGATGGATTGGCAGCTCTCGGTATTGGGGCCACCCATGGCAATCCTGCTCATGGGCTATTACCGGACCCCACCGGAGCGACGCGACGCGGCCGCGCTCGAGGCCGCGCACACCCGCGCGGTGGCGGCTTGGAAAATCCTCGAGGATCAGCTGAAGGACGGGAAGCCTTACGTCGCCGGCAGGGATCTCACGCTCGCCGACATAAGCCTCGGCATGTTTGTGCACCGCTGGTACAGCTATCCCGTCGAGCGCCCGTCGATGCCGCATCTCAAGGGCTGGTACGACCGCTTGGCGACGCGGCCGCCCTACAAGACCCACATCATGATCCCCGTGAGCTAGCACCCTGTTGTCCGCGCGCGACCAGCCGACATGCCAACTCCGGTCGCGCGCGCAAGCGGCACGGAAAATCAGGGGCCGGTGATCCAGGCCTTGTAGTCGTCGGCGGAGACGCTCGGCAGCTTCTTGACGAACGCTGCGACCTGCCAAAGCTTCTGATCGTCGTTTCCGGTCGCCCCGAAGCTCGGCATGCCCGTCATGTTGATGCCGTTCTTGATCACCCAGAAGAGCTCGGCGGGGTTGAGATCCTTGGACACTTCCGTGAGATCGGGCGGGCCGGGTTCGATGCCTTCAGAGAACTTGGCCCATTTGACGCCGGGTGCGCCGTGGCAGTTGACGCAGCCGAGCTCGGCATACGCGCGCGCTCCGGCCTTCACCACCTCGGGGTCTCCCAGCTGGAGGCTCGGCCGGTCGGTCGCATGGTGCTCGATCGAGGCGGTGCGCACGCGCACGAGCGCCCATTTCACGGGCGCGGGATCCGGCTGGGTCGCGGCGACGCTGTAATATCCGCCGAAGAAGAAGATCGCGGCGCCGATTGCGCCGAGGATCGCAAGCACGCCGATAAAGGCAAAGAATCTCATGGGTGCGTCCTCCTGAGCCAGATCGTACCGATCGGACGCCGCGTGGCAAGCCGGCACGGTGCGGTGCTCTCGGACGTCCGGCGGGAATAAGCGCGGCGATCCCTGAGTCCAATGGTGTCACGCGAGGCCACCGGCCCGCGACCATAAAGTTTTCGTGATCCACCGCCTCGAAATCACACCGGTATCATCGCGCCCTCTCGCTCACGAACTCGACAAGGAGAAACCAAGATGAGCCGTTTACGCTGGAGCGCGGCGGGCGTCGCTCTCGTAACCATGATGAGCATCGGCGCCGCTGTCGGCTGGGCACAAGACAAGGAAGCCGTCGTCAAGGAGCGGCAGGCCACCATGAAAACGGAGGGGCCGATGCTGCGGACGATCTCCGACTACGCGAGCGACAAGGGCACGGACCAGGCAACCGCGATCGCCAGGACCCGGGAGCTGCTCGCCGCCAGCGACAAGCTCATGGGCCTCTTCCCCGAGGGCACCAGCTCCAAGGACATGCCCGGCAAGAGCAACGCCAAGCCGGAGATCTGGCAGCAGATGGACAAGTTCAAGGCGCTCTACATGGGCCAGAAGGAGGCAGAGCAGAAACTGCTGGAGGCCGTCCAGAAGGGCGACAAACCCGCGGTGCAGGCGGCGATCGCCAACATCGGCAAGAACAGCTGCAGCACCTGCCACGGCACCTACCGCGAGAAAGTGGGTTGAGGCCATGAGGGCGGCGGGCGCACGAGCTTCGGGTCTGCTTGCCGCCCTCATATTCGCGGCAGTCGCGCTGGCCGCTCCAGCGGCGCGGGCGGCTGACGACGAGGCGGTGAAGCGCGGCGCCTATCTCTTCGCAGCCGCGGACTGCGCGGGCTGCCACACCGACGTCCGGAACAATGGAAAGCCGCTCGCGGGCGGCCGGGCGCTCACGACGCCATTCGGGACCTTCTACGGCCCCAACATCACGCCGGACGCGAAAACCGGGATCGGCGACTGGACGGAGGCGCAGTTTCGCCGCGCGCTGCGCGAGGGCATCAACAACCACGGTAGCTACATGTTCCCGGTGTTTCCCTTCGCGTCCTTCACGGGACTCACTGATGCCGACATCTCGGACCTCTGGGCCTTCCTTCGCGCCCAAACCCCCGTGCAGCAGAGGAACAAGCCGCACGAGATCACGCCACCGTTCGGGTTCCGCTTCGGGCTGCTGTTCTGGCGCGCGCTGTTCTTCCGCGAAGGGCCGTGGCAGCCCGATCCGGCCCGTGAAGACGCATGGAACCGCGGCAGCTATCTCGCCAACGCGGTCGCCCATTGCGGCGAATGCCACACGCCCCGGAACTTCCTGGGCGCGATGAAGATGAGCCTGGCTTACTCCGGAAATCCGCAAGGTCCGGACAACCAGCGCGCCCCTAACATAACGCCGGACCCGGAGAAGGGCATCGGCAAGTGGAGCCTCGAGGACATCGAGACCGTGCTCAAGACCGGGCAGTTGCCGTATTTCGACACCGTGGGCTCCGGCATGGCGGAGGTGGTCAAGGGCACGAGCCAGCTCACCGACGAGGATCGACATGCGATCGCGGTCTATCTCAAATCGCTGAAGCCGGTGCCGGGGTCGTAGCGGCTGTACCTCGAGCATTCCTGCACTATGATGTCGCGCTGATTGTGTGGGGGGGTGCGCCATGGATTTCGGCATCAAGGGCAAGACGGCCTTGGTTTGCGCGGCGAGCAAGGGGCTTGGCAAGGGCTGTGCCATGGCGCTCGCGGCGGAGGGGGCCAATCTCGTGATCCTTGCCCGCGGCAAGCCCGCCCTCGAGGCGACCGCCGAGGAAATCCGGCGCAAGACCGGCGTCAAGGTGACCGCGCTCGCGGCCGACATCACCACCGAGGAGGGCAAGCGGCTCGCGCTCGAGGCCTGTCCCAATCCCGACATCCTCGTCAACAATGCCGGCGGCCCGCCGCCCGGCGATTTCCGCGAGTGGGACCGCGACATCTGGATCAAGGCGCTCGACGCCAACATGCTGACGCCCATCGAGCTCATCCGGCGGACCGTAGATGGCATGATCCAGCGCCGTTTCGGCCGCGTCGTGAACATCACCTCGAGCGCGGTGAAGGCGCCGCTCGACATCCTCGGCCTCTCCAATGGAGCGCGCTCGGGTCTCACCGGCTTCATCGCGGGGCTTTCCCGCAAGACCGTGAAGTTCAACGTGACCATCAACAATCTGCTGCCGGGGGCGATCGACACCGATCGTCTCGCCGCGAATTTCGAGGCGACCGCCCGCAGCCGCAACATCTCGGTGGAGCAGGCGAAGGCCGAGCGGATCGCCAGCATTCCTGCGGGTCGCTTCGGCACCATCGACGATTTCGGCGCCATGTGCGCGTTTCTCTGCAGTCAGCAGGCGAGCTACATCACTGGCCAGAACTGGCTTTGCGACGGGGGGCTCTATCCCGGCACCTACTGAGCGGCACGGCTGCGGACTTCTGGCGAGGGGGCGGCGCAATGACTGGCCACGATAGCACGGCGGCCGACGGCTTCAGCGGCCAGGCCGCGCGCAAGGCGCTGCTGGGCAGCTTCTTTGGAACTGCGCTCGAGACCTACGACTTCATCCTGTTCGGCACCACCGCGAGCCTGGTCTTCAGCAAGCTGTTCTTCCCGAGCAGCGATCCCCTGAACGGCACGCTGCTCGCATTCGGCGCCTTCGCGGTCGGCTTCGTCGCGCGTCCGATCGGCGGGATCGTGATCGGCAATTACGGCGACCGACTGGGCCGCAAGCCGATGCTGCTCCTGACCCTCGGCGTGATGGGCTTCGCCACCGCCCTGATCGGCTTGCTGCCGACCTATGCGCAGATCGGCATCTGGGCGCCGATCCTGCTGACGGTGATCCGTTTCGTCCAGGGCATCGCCTACGGCGGCGAGTGGGGCGGAGCCATCCTCGTCGTCGTCGAGCACGCGCCGCAGGACCAGCGAGGGTTCTTCGGCGGCTTCGCCAACGGCGGCACGCCGCTCGGCGCGGCCCTGTCGGCGGGCGTGGTGAGCCTCACGATCTACGCCACGGGTGACCAGTTCCTGGTCTGGGGCTGGCGCATCCCCTTCCTGCTCAGCATCGCCATGATCGGCGTCGGCCTTTATGTCCGCACGCGGATCCTGGAGACGCCGGAGTTCCTGGCGCTTCAGCGCGAGGGGCGGCGGCGCAAGCTGCCGGTGGTGGATGCCGTGCGCCGCTATTACCGGGAGATCCTGCTGACCACGGGTGTGGTGATCATGAGCACCGGCACCTACTTTATGACGGCGATCTTCATGCTCTCCTACGGCGTCGCCACTCTTCACATGAGCATCCACACCATGCTGCTGGCGACCATCGCGCAGAACCTAGCGGCGATCGCCACGTCGATCCTGTGCGGTGCGCTTTCCGATCGGGTCGGTCGTGTTCCGATGGTGCTTTCGGGAGCGGCGATCATGGCGCTCTACGTTTTCCCGTTCTTCTGGCTGGTGCAGACCAGGGACCCCGCCTGGCTGACCCTTGGCCTGACTCTGTCAGGGCTCGGGATCGGCTTCATCCATGGACCCGTCGCGGCGTTCTACACCGAGATGTACGATGCGAGCGTCCGCTATTCCGGCGCGACTCTCGGCCAGCAGGTGGGCATTCTGTTCGGCGGCGGGCTCTCGCCCCTGATTGCCACGGCGCTCTTGAAGCAGTTCGGCGGCGCGACCTGGCCGATCTGCCTCTACGTCATCGCCCTCGTGCTGATCGCCTTTGTCTGCGTGCCGCTCCTGGGCGAGCGGCGCAAGAACCCCGGCTACGCCGCGGCCGACTGATCCGCGATGACCGCGGACTACGTCGCATTCCACGCAGCCGAGCGTCCGGACGCGACGGCCTTCGTCGACCACGGGCGCGTCATCGCATTCTCGCAATTCGCCCGCGATATCCGCCGATGCATGCAGGCCGTCAGCGACCTCGGTGCGCGCCGCGGGAACTGGGTCGGGGTCGGATGCGCCGACATCTACCTTCACTGGATCCTGTTGTTGGCGCTGCAGCGGCTGGGGATCGCCAGCACATCGCTGCAGCGAGACGAGCCGTCGGGTGCCGCGCGGCTCTTCCAGCGGTTGGATCTAGTCATCTCGGGCTGGGATTTCCCGCAGTTCCCGATAAAGCGGCGACACGCCATCACGCCGCAGTGGGTTGCGGCCGTCCGCGAAGGCGCTGAGATCGACGAGCGCGCTCTTCCGCCGAAGTCCAGGGACGACGCGGTGCGCGTCGGGCATACCGCCGGAACCACCGGCTCGCCCAAGATGATGCCGTCGGAGCGCTGGAACGAGGATGGCCGAGCCGACAGTTTCATTTGGAGCTTCGAGATCACGAACCGCGCGCGTTTCCTGATCACCACGCCGTTCAATGTGGGGTCGATCTTCCCGCTGACGAGCGCCGTCGTTCGGGCCGGTGGGACCCTGGTGCTGGAGACCCGCATGCCGATCGCGCAGGCGCTTTCGGCGCACGGGATCACGCATCTCGCGGCCTTCCCCGCGCACCTGAAGTTCATCCTGGACAGTCTGCCCGCCGACTTCGCGAAACCGGCGGAGCTGTCGATCTTCGCGTTCGGCGCCACGCTCTCCGAGACGCTGCGCGAGCGGACCATGACGAGGCTCGCAACCCGCCTCTCCGACTGCTATGGGTCCCGGGAGGCCGGCTTCGTCTCTCGCATCATGTCGAGCGGCAGCGGCGGCATTGGCACGATCTGGCCAGATGTCGAGGTCGAGGCCGTGGACGAGGCCGGCGCGCCGGTGCCGATGGGGCAGCTTGGCCGGCTCAAGATGAGGGCCCCATTCATGCACTCGGAATATCTCGACGACCCGGAAGCGACCCGCCGCTTCTTCAGGGACGGCTGGCTGTTGTCAGGCGACATCGGCGTTCTTCATGGGCCGCGCCGGTTGCAAGTCGTGGGGCGGTACGACGAGATCATGAATGTCGGCGGCAACAAATTGCCGCCGGGAAACATCGAGGACATGGTCCTGCGCACAGTCAACGCTCGCGATGCAGGCGTCGTCGCCATGCCCGGTCGAGACGGCATCGAGGAGATCTGGATCGCCGTTGCGGACGCGCAGGGCGACGACCGGACGCTTTGGGCCCGCATCGGGGCGGCGCTCCGGACGCTTCAGTTCACGACCTTCCATCTTGTGCGGCTACCCGAGATCCCGCGCAATGCCGGCGGCAAGATTCTGCGCGAGCAATTGAAGCGCGCGATAGCCGAGGCGCGCGAGGTGTCGCGCGGATGAGAGCGAGCCGGTTCCTGGCGATTCCGGCGGCGCGCTTCAGGCTTGTCCGGGACTCTTGGCGAACCGCTTTCTCAGCTCGGTCTTCAGGACCTTGCCGTAGTTGTTTTTCGGCAAAGCTTCGAGGAACACGTAGGCGCGCGGGCGCTTGAACCGCGCGATGGCCTCGAGGCAGAGCCGGTCGAGCTCCGCCTCGGCGACCGCCGCGCCGGGCTCGGTCACCACGAAGGCCACGACTTCCTCGCCCCAGTCGCGATGAGGACGGCCGACCACCGACACCTCCCGCACGGCCGGGTGCCTCAGCAGCACCTCCTCGATCTCGCGCGGATAGATGTTGCTTCCGCCGGAGATGATCAAATCCTTGGAACGATCCTTCAGCGTCAGGAATCCGTCCGCGTCGAAGCTCCCGACGTCGCCTGTGTGCAGCCAGCCGCCGCGCAAAGTCTCGCGGCTCGCGGCCTCGTCGCGCCAATAACCGGCCATCACGACGTCCCCGCGGCAGACGATCTCTCCACTCTCGCCGACCGGGAGATCCCGATCCTCGGCATCGACCACGCGCACCTCCACGTCCGTGCGGGCGAGGCCCGCGGAGCCCAGGCGCTCGAGCCACCGCGGGTGCGATCGCTCCGCATGCATCTCCTTGGAGAGCGCCGTGATGGTCATGGGAGCCTCGCCTTGGCCATAGATCTGCGCGAGGCGGGGCCCCAGGACGTCGAGCGCCTTCAGGAGATCGGCGACATACATGGGGCCACCACCATAAATGATGGTCTTGAGGTTCCGGTGCTCCGCGTCGGCGAAGTCCGGGTTCGCGATCAAGCGCGTCACCATGGTAGGGGCGGCAAAGAAGCTCACGCCCTCCCAGTGCCGGAGAAGCTCGGCGATCTCCGCGGGGTCGAAGTGTCCGCTCTCGGGAATAACGTTGTTGGCGCCCTTGGCGATGTGCGGCAGCGCATAGAGGCCGGAGCCGTGGCTGAGCGGCGCCGCGTGCAGCTTCGCGTCGCGCGGCGAAACCCGGTCCACGTCCGCAAAGTAGCTGAGGCTCGCCATCAGAAGATTGCGATGCGTGAGGACGGCGCCCTTGGGCCGGCCCGTGGTTCCGCTGGTGTAGAAGAGCCAGGCCGGATCGGACGGCGCGCGCGGGACGAGATCGATGCCGTCGTGCTGCAGCATGTGCCGCCATTGCGGGCTGCCTGTCACGACCACACTCGCGAGCCCGGGCAGATCGGCCTGGAGGGGCGCAATCGTTTCCGCGAGGTCCGGGCTCACGAAAGCGAGGCGTGCGCCGGAATGGCCGAGGATGTAGCGGAACTCCTCGCGGTGCAGCTTTGCGTTGATGGGCACCGCGAAGAGCCCGGCGTGCCACACGGCAAACAGCGCCTCGAGGTATTCCGCGCGGTTGGTCATGGCGAGCGCAACCCGCTCGCCCGGTGCCATTGCGGGCAGGGCCGCCAGCGCGCCCGCAATCGACCGGGCTCGAGCGGCCCAAGCCCGATACGTCGCATGCACCCCTGCGCCTACGGAGATTCCAGGCCGATCGGCGAAGGCGCGACCGTTGCGCTCCAGCCAGGCCGCGATGTTCATGGCGAAGGCCTCCCTCCCGGGAGTGTGGCGCGTCCGCGCGCGACTGTCATCGGTGTCACAGAAGCCGCGCTGACCTTGGAATAGATTTTTGCTTTAGAGTGGAGCGGAAGCCTCGGAGGCGGACACATGAGTTTCGACAGTCTGGAGCCGCAGACGCCCATGCGGATGCCGGCCGCGAACGCCTACGCGGCCGCGGCACTGGCGCGCTCGCGCGCGGCGGCGGCGGCGTCCCGGGTTCTGCTCGATGTCCCGTACGGCCCCGATCCCAAGCATCGGCTCGACGCCTATCTGCCACCGACGCACGTCGCGAGCGCGCCGGTGCTGATCTTCCTCCATGGCGGCAGCTGGACCCACGGCTACAAGGAGTGGATGGGCTTCATGGCCCCGGCGCTGGTGGAGCTGCCCGCGGTGTTCATCGCCGCGAACTATCGGCTGGCGCCGCGACATCGCTTCCCCGCTCAGCTGGAGGACACGTTGGCAATACTGGCATGGGCTGCGGCCGAGATCGCACGTCATGGCGGTGACCGCAGCCGCATCTTCATCGGCGGCCACTCCGCGGGTGGCCATCTTGCGGCGCTTGCGACGCTGCGCCGAGAGCTGTGGCCACGCCATGGCCTCGTCGAAGGCGCCGTGCGTGGCTGCTTCCCGGTCAGCACCACCTTCGATTACCGGGGTGCTCCCGAGGACGCCGGGAGCTTTCTCGCCAAGGCCGAGGACGCCGCTGCCGCGAGCCCGCTCGCCTACGTCGAGGGCAGTCGGGTGCCGTTCCTGATCGCCTATGGTAGTGCCGATTTCGAGCAGGCGAAGCGGACGAGCCGCGCCATGGTCGCGGCGCTTGCCAAGGCGGGAGCGGCCGCAAGGGAGATGGAGATCCCGGGCGCCGACCATTTCGAGATGAGCCTGGGTCTGGGTGATGCGGCGCACCCTTGGACGCGCGAGGTGCGTGCTTGGCTCGCAGAGGGCAAGCCGGCATGATGGGGCACCGCCCATGATCGACCGGAAGCACTGCGAGGACCTCGACCGCCGCGATCCGCTGGCGCGGTTTCGCGAGCGCTTCACCCTGCCGGAAGGCGTGATCTACCTCGACGGCAACTCGCTGGGGCCGTTGCTCAAGTCGGTGCCCGAGCGGATACGCCAAGTGGTCGACCGCGAATGGGGCCAGGGGCTGATCCGCAGCTGGAACGCCGCACGCTGGATCGATCTGCCTCAGCGCGTCGGCGACAAGATCGCGCCCTTGATCGGGGCGGAGCCAGGCGAAGTCGTGGCCGCCGACAGCACCTCGGTCAATCTCTTCAAGCTGCTCTCGGCGGCGCTCGCGCTGCAGCGCGGACGCAGCGTGATCCTGTCGGAACGGGACAATTTCCCGACTGATCTCTATGTGGCGCAAGGCGTGCGCGACCAGCTCGGCGGCCGGCATGAGATCAAGCCCGTTTCTGCGAACGAGCTGCGTGACGCCATCGACGAGCGAGTCGCGGTGGTGATGTTGACCCACGTGAATTTCCGCACGGGTGCGCGGCACGACATGGCCGCGATTACCGCGGCAGCCCATGCCAAGGGGGCGCTCACGCTCTGGGACCTCTCGCACTCCGTCGGTGCGATGCCCTTGGGGCTCGGCGCAGTGCGGGCCGATCTCGCGATCGGCTGCGGCTACAAATATTTGAACGGCGGACCCGGCGCGCCCGCCTTCCTCTATGTGCGCCGCGATCTCCAAGGCCGCATCCGCCCGCCGCTCGCAGGATGGATGGGGCATCGGGAGCCCTTCGCCTTCGTGACAGACTACGTGCCCGCGGAAGGCATCCTGCGCAATCTCTGCGGCACGCCGCCCGTATTGGCCATGGCCGCGCTCGACGCGGCGCTCGATCTCTGGGCGGAGGTCGATCTCGCGGAGCTGCGCGCGAAGAGCGTGGCGCTCGCCGATCTGCTGATCGGGCTCGTGGAGGAGCAGGGGGCGGATCTCGAGCTCACCCTCGCGACGACGCGGGACGCCGAGCGGCGCGGAAGCCAGGTGTCGTTCGCACATCCCGAGGGATATGCGGTGATGCAGGCGCTGATCGCGAGGGGCGTCATCGGGGACTACCGCGCTCCAAATCTGGTGCGCTTCGGTCTGACGCCTCTCTATCTGCGCTATGTGGACGTGTTCGACGCAGTCGCCATTCTGGCGGATATTCTGCGGCATCGGCGCTGGGATCGCGCGGAATTCAAGAAAAGGGCAATGGTGACGTGAGTGGACTGAATCTTGACACTCGTGCGGGCGCGGGAGCGCGCACGACTCTGGTTCGTGCGGGGAGATGGCAGGGTCTGGGCTGCCGGTGGGCGGAGGGTTGCTCGCGATGAGTTGGCTTGGTCGGCCGGACGTGAATGGCATCGAGGTGGGACAGCGCTTCATCTCCACCGAGCGCCGCAAGATCGTGTGGGAAGTGGTGGACGTCTCCCATTTCGGCGACGAGCCGATCCCGCACGTCCGCCTGGCGCGGGTCGGCGCGCCGCAGGACACGAAGACCGTCTCCGCAGCGGTCCTCACGGACCGGCGATATTTCAAATACGTGTCGCCGGAATAATTCGGCCACTCGTCGGGAGGTTCGCCGTAGTCGGGACATTAGGTCAGCGTGCTTGACGCGCCTGCGGGAGGGCACTACATCGGGAGGGTGATTCCGGCCGGCGATTCGAACCTTTCAGCCGCATTCCTCCCGCGCCCGCATCAGGCGGGCGCTTTCCGCCTCTAGCTTTCCATGCTCTACGCCGCCTATCAGGCTCATGCCGACGCGCTTGCACCGGTGCGGCTCATGGCCGAGGCAGCGCGCGGGTGGTTCGCGCACCCTTGGCCCGTCGTGGGCGGGCATCCGGTGGTACGCTCGCTTGCGGCGGCCTGCGAGCTGCTGTCGCGCGCGGGCATGTCGCATCATCCGCCCGCGTTCGGCTTGCGCGAGACGATGGTCGGCGGCCGCACCGTCGCCATTCACGAAGAGGCGGTGCACCGGCACCCGTTCTGCACGCTGCTGCACTTCCGCAAGGATATCCAGATCGAGCAGCCGCGCGTGCTCGTGGTGGCGCCGCTCTCGGGGCATTTCCCGACGTTGCTGCGCGGTACGGTCGAGGCCCTGTTGCCGGATCACGACGTCTACATCACCGACTGGATCAACGCGCGGAACGTACCCCTGCTTCATGGGCGGTTCGATCTCGACGATTACATCGATCTCGTCATCGACGACCTCCACGTCGTCGGCGCCGGTGCGCATGTCATCGCGGTCTGCCAGCCTTCGGTCCCGGTCCTGGCGGCGGTCTCGATCATGGCGGCGGCGGGCAACCCCGCCGCGCCCGCAAGCATGGTGCTGATGGGCGGGCCGATCGATACGCGGGCCAATCCGACGGCGGTGAGCCGGTTCGGCGAGAGCCATTCGCTCGACTGGTTCGAGCGGCACGTTATCTCACCGGTTCCGGCGCGCTATCCCGGCGCCTTCCGGAGGGTCTATCCCGGCTTCCTGCAGCTCATCGGCTTCGTCAGCATGAACCTCGACCGGCATGTCTCCGCGCACACGGAACTCTTTCGGAACCTGGTGCGCGGCGACGGCGAGAGCGCACGGGCAACCAAGGCGTTCTACGACGAGTACTTGAGCGTGATGGATCTGCCGGCCGACTTCTACCTCCAGACGATGGCGTGCGTGTTCCACGACCATGCGCTCGCCGCCGGCCGTTTCGTCTCGCGGGGACGCCAGGTCGAGCCGGCCGCGATCGCCAAGACCGCGCTCCTCTGCGTCGAGGGTGAGAACGACGACATCTGTGCTCCCGGCCAGACCAAGGCCGCGCTCGAGCTCTGCTCGGGCATTCCGGGCAGCCGCAAGGCCCACCATCTGCAGCCGCGGGTCGGGCACTACGGCGTGTTCAACGGCAGGCGCTGGCGTGAGGAGATATTCCCGAAGGTGCGTGACTTCATCCGCGCGAACGGGTGAAATAAACGCTGTCGCGAGGCGCACGCGCGCCTTGCTGAGCGAACTTCGGAGGAACGCGCCATGGCAGCCGTGGCCAAGAAAGTCATCATCACCTGCGCGGTCACGGGGTCGATTCACACCCCGACGATGAGTCCCCACCTGCCGTTGACGCCGGACGAGGTCGCCACCCAGGCGATCGAGGCGGCGGAGGCCGGCGCCGCGATCCTGCACCTGCATGCGCGGGACCCGAAGGATGGCCGGCCCACGCCGGACCCCGCGGTGTTCATGCAGTTCCTGCCGCGGATCAAGCAGTCGACTGCGGCGGTGGTGAACATCACCACGGGCGGCGGCCACGGCATGACCCTGGAGGAGCGGCTGGCGGCGCCGCTGAAGGCCTCGCCCGAGATGACGTCGCTCAACATGGGCTCGATGAACTTCGGCCTCTTCCCGATGCTGGCGCGTTACAAGGAGTGGAAGTACGAGTGGGAGACCAAGCATCTCGAGGGTTCTCGAGATTTCATTTTTAGAAACACATTCAAGGATATAGAGAGGATACTTAAAGAGTTAGGAGAGGGGCACGGCACGCGCTTCGAGTTCGAATGTTATGACGTCGGCCATCTCTATACTCTGGCTCACTTCTTGGAGCGCAAGCTGGTCAAACCGCCGCTGTTCGTCCAGACGATCTTCGGCATCCTCGGCGGCATCGGCGCTCATCCCGAGAACCTCATGCACATGAAGAGCATCGCCGACAAACTCTTTGGCACGGATTACTACTGGTCGATCCTCGCAGCCGGGCGGCACCAGCTTCCCTTCGTCACCATGGGTGCGATCATGGGCGGCAACGTACGGGTCGGGCTCGAGGATTCGCTCTACGTGGGCAAGGGTCAGCTCGCGAAGTCGAACGCCGATCAAGTGCGCCGCATCCGCTCCATCCTCGAGAATCTGTCACTGGAGATCGCAACCCCGCAGGATGCCCGCGAGATGCTGCACCTCAAGGGTGGCGACCGCGTTACCTTCTGACGCTCGATGATCGACAAACGCGTCGCCAGCATCGCCCAAGCCGTTGCCGACGTGAAGGATGGCGCGACCATTCTGTGCGCGGGCTTCGGCGCCGTCGGGATGGCGGACGAGCTCCTGGAGGCGCTGCTGGAGCAGGGCGCGAAGGACCTGGTGGCCGTCGCCAACAATGCCGGCAGCGGCGATCGTGGACTGGCGGCGCTGATCGCCAACGGCCGCGTCCGCAAGGTCATTTGTTCCTATCCGAGGACGGACAAGCCGCACGCCTTTGAGGCCGCGTACAAGGCCGGGAAGCTCGAGCTCGAGCTGGTGCCGCAGGGCACGCTCAGCGAGCGCATGCGGTGCGCCGCGGCCGGGTTGGGCGGCTTCTACTCGCCCGTGGGCGTGGGCACCCGGCTCGCCGAGGGCAAGGAAGTGCGCGAGATCGACGGCCGGACCTATGTCCTCGAGAAGCCCCTGAAAGGCGATATCGCCTTCTGTAAAGCCCTCAAGGCCGATCGCTGGGGCAACCTGGTCTATCGGAAGGCCGCGCGCAACTTCAATCCGACCATGGCGATGGCAGCGGACCTCACGGTGGTACAGGTGAAGGAGTTCGTAGAGCTGGGCGCGCTCGATCCCGAAATGATCGTGACGCCCGGAATCTTCGTCGATCGCGTGGTCCAGGTGGCGAGCGCCAAATGAGCCAACCTCCGACTTCGCTGAGCCGACGGCAGATCGCGTGGCGCGCCGCCCAGGACATCGCCGACGGGTCCTATGTGAACCTCGGCATTGGGCTCCCCACCCTGGTCGCCGACTTCATCCCGTCGGATCGCGAAATCGTCTTCCACAGCGAGAACGGCATCCTGGGCCTCGGCAAGGCGCCGGCTCCCGGTGAGGCCGATCCGGATCTCATCAACGCGGGCAAGGGGGCCGCCAGCCTGCTGCCCGGCGGTTCGTTCTTCCATCACACCGACGCCTTCCTGATGATCCGCGGCGGCCATGTCGATCTGTCGCTCATGGGCGCGTTCGAGGTGTCCGTCGATGGCGACCTCGCGAACTGGACCACGAACGACCCGCATTTCGCCCCCGGCGTCGGCGGCGCCATGGACCTTGCCGCGGGCGCGCGCGAGGTGCGCGTCCTGCTGGAGCACACCACCAAGGAGGGTGAGCCCCGGCTGCGCCACCGCTGTACCTATCCCCTGACCGCCCCCCGTTGCGTCAAGCGCATCTACACGAACCTTGCGGTCATCGACGTGACGCGGCGGGGCTTGTCGGTCGTCGAGATGATCGAGGGGATGACGATCGGCGACCTTCAGGCGCTCACCGAGCCGGAGCTCGAGCTGGCCGATGAATGCCGCCCAATGCGGGTGCCGGCGCTCTAGATCTCCGGCTTCGACCTGTCATCCAGCTGTCACGCAGTCCCGGTATCAGCGCGGGGGCCTGCAAGCCAAACGGGGGAGATCATGAGAAATTGGGTACGCGCCTTGCCGATGTTCGCAAGCGCCTTGGCGCTCGCCGCTGCGCCTGCCGCCGCGCAGAGCGCCGTGCCGGCGCCCAAGGGCATCGAGAAGATCGAGCACATCGTGGTGATCTATCTCGAGAATCACAGCTTTGACAATCTGTTCGGCAAGTTTCCGGGCGCCAACGGTCTTTCTCGTGCGGGAAAGGTGTCGACAACCCAGGTGGGCCTCGACGGCAAGCCCTACAAGGTCCTGCCGCCCGTGATCGACGCCGGACAAAAACCTCCAGCGCCCGATACGCGCTTCCCCTCCAATCTCCCGAACAAGCCGTTCTTCATCGATCAGTACGTGCCGCTCGACCAGAAATATCCGAGCGCGATCCACGCCTACCTGCACGAGATCGCTCAGATCAACGGCGGCAAGATGAACAAGTTCGTGTCGGAGGGCAATTCCGGCGGGCTCGTGATGGGCTACAGCGATGGCAGCAAGCTCAAGCTCTGGAAGTATGCGCGGGACTATGTTCTCGCGGACAATTTCTTCCACGCGGCGTTCGGTGGCTCGTTTCTGAATCACTTCTGGCTGGTCTGCGCCTGTACGCCCGTTTATGCGGATGCGCCGCAGTCCATGCGCTCGACCTTCGACGTCAGCGGCCACTTTATCAAGGATGGCGAGGTTCTACCGGATGGCTCCGTGGTCAACACCAGCTTCACGGTGTTCACGCCGCACCCCGCCAACAACACCGACAAGAGCCTGCTGATTCCGCCGCAGACCATGAAGACGATCGGCGACGCGCTCTCGGCGAAGAATATTACTTGGGCCTGGTACTCCGGTGGCTGGAACGCCGCGCTCGCAGGCAAAGCCCCGCCGGACTTCCAGTACCACCATCAGGTCTTCGCCTACTTCGCGAACTATGCCGACGGCACCGAGGCGAAAAAGCAGCACCTGAAGGACGAGACGGATCTGCTCGCCGACCTGGATAAGGGTGCGCTTCCGGCCGTTGTGTTCTGGAAGCCCGTCGGCGAGGAGAACGAGCATCCGGGCTATGCCAACACGAGCTCGGGCGACGAGCACATGGCGGAGATGATCGAGAAGATCCGTGCGAATCCCGTCTGGAAGAGCACCGTGATCATCGTGACGTACGACGAGAACGGCGGCATGTGGGATCACGTGGCGCCGCCCAAGGTCGACAAATGGGGGCCTGGCTCGCGCGTGCCGACCGTGATCATCTCGCCGCTGGCACGGAAGCACTATGTCGACCACACCTTCTACGACACGACTTCGATCCTGAAGCTGATCGAGAGCCGCTATGGGTTGGCGCCGCTGACCACGCGAGATGCCAAGGCCAACAACCTCGCTCATGCGCTGAACCTATCGCCCAGGTAGCTGCCTTCGGGGCGCGCCCGTTGGCGCGCTCCGCAACACGGGAACGTGACGGCGCCGCACTGGCGTGTCGGGCCGATCTGCCGCAATGTGGAAGCTGCATTGCAGCTCCGGGACAAAGGGCAGGCTCACCCGTGTCGGGGTATGTCCGAGGCACGCTTTTCAGGGTGATCGCGCTGGCGGCGGTAACGCTCTTGCCGGCGTGCGCGGGAGGCGGGCAACCGGCGGGCCCCACTTTCGCGGAGGTCGCGGCCCAGGTGTCGCCGCTTCCGTCCGATCGAGCACGGCTCTTCTTCTATCGCGACTACGAGCCCTATGAGAGCATGGGCCGCCCCTATGTCACGCTGAACGGCGAGGTGGCCGGCATCTCAGAGCCGGGAGGCGTGTTCTACCGCGACGTCGCTCCGGGCCGCTATCTCGTCGCCGTGCGCAGCAATACGTTCTATCCGGGTCAGGACAAGATCCTCGATCTCGCTGCGGGGCAGGTTGCCTACGTCAAGGTCGGATCGATCCGGAGCTACAACAGCGGCGACAATTTCTATGACCCAGACACCTTTGCGGTCGTCGTCATCGATCCGGCAGATGGTCAGCGCGACATTGCGTCGAAGCGTTACTTCCCCAATGGCTCCTAGAGCCCCGGTTGCGCCGCCGGGCTCATGCGCCTATCTTTCCTCGCATCGACCCAACTCGGTGGTGCCTCATGTGGATCGGAAAGCTCACGCTGGCTGCACTCGCGGTTTTCGGTCTCTCCGCTTGTGAAGGCCATGTGAGCGCGCCCGGCATCGGGTCCGCGAGCGTCGCGCCCGTCGGGTCGGGCCTCGCGCGCATCTATTTCTACCGGGACTGGGAGCCTTACGAGAGCTTGGCGCGGCCGCTGATCTATCTGAACGACCAGCCGGCGGACGTCTCGGAACCGGGCGGCATCTCCTTTCGCGACCTGCCGCCCGGCGAGTACCACATCAGCGTCGACACCCAAGGCATCTATCCGCATCAGTTCAAGGAACTCGCCGTGCGCGCGGGCGACGTTCGCTACGTCAAGATCGAGTCTCTGGCGAGCTGGTACAACAGCGTCGGACACGCTCACTTCGGCAGCCGCGACACCTTCGTCGTGGAGCTCATTCCCGAGCGGCAGGCGCAGGGCGAGATCGCCGACAAGCGCTATACGCCAAGAGGATCCTGAGACGTTCTCTCAGGCCGTGACTTTGACGCCCGTCGCGGCGAGCTTGGCGAGCGCTTGAGGCGTGTCGATGTCGGTGAGGACGCCGTCGCCGGCCATTTCAACCTCCGCGACCATCTCCGGATAGGCGCCGATCAGGTGCCGGGCGCCGACGTCGCCCGCGACCTGGGTCATCTCGGAGAAGAAGCGTTTGGACCACAGGACGGGATTGCCGCGCTTGCCGTTGAGTGTCGGCACGATGATCCCGCGTCCCTCCACGGGATTGAACGCGCCGATCAGGCGGTCGACCTCGGCGGCGCTCACGCGGGGCATGTCGCCGAGGCAAACCAGGACGCCGTCGACGTCGTCGCCGAGCGCACCGATTCCGGCCTTGAGGGAGGTCGACAGACCCTGCGCGAAATCGGGGTTGTGCGTGATCGTCACCGGCAGGTCCTTCAGCGCGTCGGCGACCCTCTCGCGCTGGTGGCCGGTCACCACCACGATGGGATCGGCCCGCGACTGGCGCAGCATCTCGACGACGCGGCGCACCATGGGAACGCCGTCGATCTCGATGAGCAGCTTGTTGAGCGTGCCCATGCGCCGCGACTGGCCGGCGGCGAGCACGAGCGCGGCGATACGCGGCGCCCTCGGCGCAGCGGATGGTGCGACTGCCTCCGGCGTCGCGAGCGCGCGCGGAAGCGGGCGGCTCGGAATATCCGCCAGCAATCCGCCGACACCCATGCCCATGATCTCGCGGGGGCCCGCCGGCAGGTCGGCCAGCAGGCGCTGCAAGATCCAGTCGAAGCCGTTCACCTTGGGTGAGCGGGCGCACCCCGGCAGACCCAGAACGGGCGTGGCGCCGACCCGCCCCATCAGCATGAGGTTGCCGGGATCGACCGGCATGCCGAAGTGCTCGATCTCGCCGCCGGCGGCGACGATCGCGGCGGGAATCACGTCGCGCCTGTCGACAATGGCGGACGCGCCGGCGATCAGCACGATATCGGCGCCGAGCTTTAGCGCTCCGGCAATCTCCGGCGTCAGGTTTTCCGGTGCGTGATCGCAGCGGCGCTCGTGGATCAGGCTGCTCCCGAGCGCGGTTAGGCGCTCCCGGGTCGTCGCGACGGTCTTGTCGAGAATGCTTTCCTTGAGGCCGGGCAGGCGGGTCTGGATGAGCGCCGCGCGCTTTGCCCGAAGGGGCGCGATCCGCAGCAGGGCGCCCCTCTCCTTGATGACAGCGAGACACTTGTCGACTGCGGCTCGAGGGGTAGCGAACGGAATGACCTTGAGGGTGGCGACCATCTGATCGCGTGCGACCAGCGCGTAGGGCTCGGTGGTCGCCAAGGTGAGCGTGTCGTCGACCCGATTGAAGCGGTCGATCGCCGCGCGGTCGATCACCACCAGGCCAGCCATCGTCGCAAACAGGTTGGTGCGGCCGGTGAAGGCGCCGGCAACCCGAACGCCCTCGCCGGCGGCGGCCCTGGCGAGCTCGGCCGCTGCTTCGTTCTCGCCGACGTCTCCGGGCTCCAGCGTCGCCGCCACGACCGTGCCGAAGCCGGCGGCCGCGAGGGCATCGGCATCGGCGGGCGAGAGCACCCGGCCCTTCTTGAAGACGCCTTTCGGCGTCTTGAGGCTGTGCGCGAGGATCGACCCGGCGCAGTTCTTGACCGGAACCGGGCCGAACCTCATGCGGCGGCGCGCTCCTTGAGCCGGTCCGCGCGCAGCACCTGAGTGATCTCCGCCAGGATCGAGATGGCGATCTCCGGAGGCGTCAGCGCCCCGATCGCGAGTCCGACCGGGCCATGAATGCGCGCGACATCGGTCTCCGCGAAACCCGCGTCCTTGAGGCGCTGACAGCGGCCGGCGTGAGTGCGCCGGGAGCCGAGGGCGCCGATGTAGAACGCGTCGGATTTCAGTGCGGCCTTCAGGGCGGGGTCGTCGATCTTGGGATCGTGGGTGAGCGTGACGATGGCCGTGCGCCGGTCGGGCTTGAGGCGCGGCATCGCTTCGTCGGGCCAGTCCGTGGAAATGGCGACGCCGGGAAAGCGCTCCTCGGTCGCAAAGGCGCTCCGGGGATCGACGATGGTGACCGCATAGCCAGCGATCGCAGCCATGCGCGCGAGCGCCTGCGCCGCATGCACGGCTCCCACCACAATGAGGCGCAGCGGCGGATTGAATACCTCGACAAAGAGCCGCCCGTCCGCGGCATCGACCGTGGTGCTGCGGTCGTCGCGGATCGCGGCGCGGACAGCGGCGAGCGCAGCCGGGTCGAGTTGCAGCTCGCCCTCGACGCTCTCTCCCTCGATGAGCGCGTGCTGGCCGGATTTGAGGTGCGTGACCAGCGCCGCCGGCCGCCCGTCGCGACTTACGGCGAGGGCGCGGTCGAGAAGGGCGCGCTTCATTCCACGCGCTCCACGAACACCTGGATCTTGCCGCCGCAGGCGAGGCCGACCTCCCAGGCCTGCTCGTTGGTGACGCCGAAATCGAGCAGCCTCGGCTTGCCGTCCTTGATCGCTTCCAGCGCCTCGCCGATCACAGCGCCCTCGACGCAGCCACCGGAGACCGAGCCCACGAACTTGCCGTCCTGGTCGACCGCCAGCTTGGCGCCCACGGGCCGGGGCGAGGAGCCCCAGGTGGTCACCACGGTGGCGACCGCCACGCCTTTGCCCTGGTCCTTCCAGTTGGCGGCTTGCTGCAGGATCTCGTCGTTGTCGTTCATGCTGCTTCTCCTCGCTCGCGCCAGGCGGCGGCTGCGTCGAGCCGGCGCGGTGCCGGCCGGCTGAGCGCGCTGACCAGCTCGCCCAAGCTCTCGAGATTATGGACCGGACGGAACTCGTCGACATAGGGCAGGATCGCCCGCATCCCCAGGGATTTAGGTGCGAACCCTTCGTAGCGCAACAGGGGGTTCAGCCAGATCAAGCGCCGGCAGGATTTGTGCAGCCGGTCCATCTCCTGTCCGAGCCCCACGCCCGCGTCACGGTCGAGCCCGTCCGTGATGAGCAGCACCACGGCTCCCTGAGCCAGGACGCGGCGCGACCAGCGGCGATTGAACTCGCCCAGGCATTGGCCGATGCGCGTTCCACCCGACCAGTCCTCCACCGCGCCTGCAACCTTGTCGAGCGCCACGTCGATGTCGCGGTAGCGCAGGAACCGCGTAACGTTCGTGAGGCGTGTGCCAAAGAGGAAAGTGTAGACGCGATCGCGATCGTTGGTGACGGCATGCATGAAATGCAGAAACAGCCGGCTGTACCGGCTCATCGAGCCCGAGATGTCGCACAGGATGACCAGCGGGGGCGGGCGCGTGCGCCGGCTCTTGCGCTTGAGCGCGATGAGGCCGCCCGAGCGCAGCGCCGCGCGGAGCGTGGCCCGCATATCCGCCCGTGCGCCTCGAGGATCGGGCCGGAAGCGGCGCGTCGGCACGTCCATCAGCGGCATGGTCATGCGCCGGATCAGCTGTTTCGCGCGCGCAATCTCCTCGGCCGACATCTGCTCGAAATCCATCTTCTGGAGGACCTCCCGGTCGGAGAAGGTCATGGCGGCGTCGATCTCGACTTCCTTCTCCTGTCCGCGATCGTCGGGAGAGTCGCCCTGGCCGGGATGCAGCGCCTCCGCGAGACGCCGGCTCATCTCCTCGCCCGCGGGCGCATCCGGCGAGCGCATCTCCGGCAGCAGCAGCCCCATCATCTTCTCGAGGAGCTGGGGATTGCGCCAGAAGATATGGAACGCCTGATCGAAGAGATCGCGCTGGTCGCGCCGGTTCACAAAGACCGCATGGAGCGCCCAGTAAAAGTCGCTGCGGTTCGCCACACCCACGGCCCGCACCGCCTCGGTCGCCGCGAGCACCTTCCCGGGACCCACGGGCAAGCCCGCGGCGCGGAGCGCACGGCCGAAATGCATGAGATTCTCCAGCAGTCGGCCGTCGCCGGGCTTGCTCGGAGGGGCAGAGGCCGGATCCATGGCGGCGGCGGCTCAGCTCGCCGCGGCTAGCTCGGCGCGCACCTGCTCAAGGATCCGGGTGGCCTCGCTGCCCTGCACCTTGGCGATGTCGTCCTGGTACTTGAGCAGAACGCCGAGCGTGTTGTTGATCGCCTCCGGCGTGAGCGCCAGGACGTCGAGCTGCGTGAGCGCGTGCGCCCAATCGATGGACTCGGCGATGCCCGGCAGCTTGAAGAGATCCGCCGTGCGGAGCTTCTGCACGAAGGCGACCACCTCGCGCGAGAGCGCCTCGGCCGCCTCCGGCGCCTTGATGCGCAGGATCTCGAGCTCGCGAGTCGCGTCGGGATAGTCGACCCAGTAATAGAAGCAGCGCCGCTTCAGCGCGTCATGGATCTCCCGGGTGCGGTTCGAGGTGATCACCACGATCGGCGGCTCCTTGGCCTTGATGGTCCCAAGTTCCGGGATGGTGATCTGGAAATCCGACAGTACCTCGAGCAGGTAGGCCTCGAAGGGCTCGTCGGTGCGGTCGAGCTCGTCGATAAGCAGGACCGGGGCGCCCGCGAGATCGGGCTCGAGCGCCTGCAGTAGCGGCCGCTTGATCAAGAACCGGTCCGAGAAGATCTCCTCCTCGACCGTGTCCTTGCTCTCGGCGCCGCCCTCGGCGAGCCGGATTTCGATCATCTGCCGCGGATAGTTCCACTCGTAGACGGCGGAGGCGACGTCGAGCCCCTCGTAGCACTGCAGCCGGATCAGTCGGCGGCGGAGGGTCTCCGCCAGGACCTTCGCGATCTCGGTCTTGCCGACGCCCGCCTCGCCCTCGAGGAACAAGGGCCGATGCAGCGACAGCGAAAGATAGACGGCGGTGGCGAGGCTGCGGTCGGCCACGTAGCGGCCACGGCCGAGCATGGCCAGGGTCTCATCAACCGATCGGGGGGCGGCGGGCGTCGTCATGACTTCTCGAATAGATGATCGTTCTCACGGCAAAATAAAACCCCTCACCCCGCAGAGCGGAGCGAGGGGCAAGCAAGACGGTCTCAGGTCACTTCGCCGCCGCGACCGCGCGCTTGGCCATGACGGTGACGAGATGGGCACGGTATTCAGGGCTCGCATGGATATCGCCATTGAGCCCGGAAGCGGACACCTTGATGTTGGCGACCGCCTCGGGCGTGAAGGACTTCGCGAGCGCCGCTTCCATGTCCTTCTGGCGGAAGACACCGGGACCCGCGCCCGTCACCCCGACCCGTACCCCCGACCCGGTCTTCGCCACGAAGACGCCGACGATGGCGTAGCGCGAGGCCGGATTCGGGAACTTCATATAGGCGGCCTTCTCGGGGATCGGGAATTGCACCGCGGTGACGATCTCGCCGGGCTGCAGCGCCGTCTCGAACATCCCCTTGAAGAAATCGTCGGCCGCGATCTTGCGCTTGTTTGTGACGACGGTGGCGTTGAGCGCCACCACGGCCGAGGGATAGTCCGCGGCGGGATCGTTGTTGGCGATCGAGCCGCCGATGGTGCCGCGGTTGCGTACGGCGGGGTCGCCGATGTGCGAGGCGAGCTCGGCAAGCGCGGGAATGGCGGACTTGACCACATCGGAACTCGCGACCTCCGCATGCTTGGTCATCGCGCCGATCACCACGGTGTTGCCGTCCTTCTTGATCCCCTTGAGGTCGGGGATCTTCGCGAGATCGATGAGATCGGACGGCTTGGCGAGGCGCTGCTTCAGCGTCGGGATCAGCGTCATGCCGCCGGCGATGAGCTTACCTTCGGACGCGCCTTGCAGCATCTTGGCGGCGTCCGCGAGGGTCGAGGGGCGGTGATAGTTGAAGTTGTACATGGCTGTTGCCTCTCTTATTCGGTCGTTGCGGCGGCCGTTATTCGGCGGCCTGCCGTTGAGTGTGGCTCTGGATCGCGCGCCAGACGCGTTCGGCGGTCGCAGGCATGGCTAGGTCCCTGATGCCGAGCGGGCTCAGTGCGTTCACCACCGCATTCATGATCGCTGCGGGCGCGCCGATGGCGCCGGCTTCGCCGCAGCCTTTGACGCCGAGCGGGTTGTGCGTGCAGAGCGTGGTGTTCGTGGCGACCGAGAAGGACGGCAGATTGTCCGCCCGCGGCATGCAGTAATCCATATAGGATCCCGTCAGCAACTGGCCGTCGGGATCATAGACCGTGTTCTCGCAAAGCGCCTGGCCGATGCCCTGCGCCAAGCCGCCGTGCACCTGGCCCTCGACAATGAGCGGATTGATGATCCGCCCGAAATCGTCGGCCGCCGTGAAGTTAACGACCCGCACCGCGCCGGTGTCGCGGTCGATCTCCACCTCCGCGACATGCGTTCCCGAAGGGAAGGTGAAGTTCTTGGGGTCGTAGAACGCGGTCTCGTCGAGGCCGGGCTCGACCGTGTCGATCGGGTAGTTGTGCGGCACGTACGCCGCGAAAGCCACCTCGCCGAAGGCCTTCGACCGGTCGGTGCCGGCCACCGTGAACTTGCCGTCCTTGAACTCGATGTCGGCCTCGGCCGCCTCGAGGAGATGCGCCGCGATCTTCTTTCCCTTGTTGACGATCTTGTCCATCGCTTTCACCAGCGCGGAGCCGCCGACCGCAAGCGAGCGCGAGCCGTAGGTGCCCATGCCGAAGGGGATCTTGCTGGTGTCGCCGTGCGAGATCTCGATCTGGTCGATGGGGACGCCGAGCCGGTCGGAGATCAGCTGGGCGAATGTCGTCTCGTGACCTTGGCCGTGGCTGTGCGTCCCCGTGTACATCGTGATCGAGCCGGTTGGATGGACGCGCACCTCCGCGCATTCGTAGAGGCCGGCGCGCGCGCCGAGCGCGCCCGCTACTGCCGAGGGCGCGATGCCGCATGCCTCGATGTAGGAGGCGAGCCCGATGCCGCGGAGCTTGCCCTGTTTGGCGGCTTCCTGCCGGCGCTTTTCGAAGCCGGCGTAGTCGGCGGCCTTGAGCGCCATCTCCAGCGTCGTGAAGTAGTCGCCGCTGTCATACTGGAGCGCAACCGGCGTCTGGTAGGGGTAGGCGTTCTTCGGCACGTAGTTGCGCCGCCGCAGCTCGGCCGGATCCATCTTCAGTTCGTGCGCGGCCGTCTCAACGATGCGCTCGACCACATAGGTCGCCTCCGGCCGGCCGGCACCGCGGTAGGCATCCACCGGTACGGTGTTCGTGAAAACCGCCTTCACCTCGCAATATATCGCCGGCGTCGTGTAGGTGCCCGCGAGCAGCGTCGCATAGAGATAGGTCGGGATCGCCGGCGCGAAGGTCGAGAGATAGCCACCCATGTTGGCGACAGTCGAAACCTTGAGCGCGAGAAACTTGCCGTCCTTGTCGAGTGCAAGCTCGGCATGGGTGACGTGGTCGCGGCCTTGCGCGTCGGAGATGAAGCTCTCCGAGCGCTCCGCGGTCCACTTCACGGGCTTGCCCACCTTGGCCGAGGCCCAGGTGACCAGCGCTTCCTCGGCATAGTGATAGATCTTGGAGCCGAAGCCGCCGCCCACATCCGGGGCCACGACCTTGAGCTTGTGCTCGGGCAGATGCAGCACGAAGGCGCCCATCAGGAGCCGGATCACGTGCGGGTTCTGGCTCGTGGTGTAGAGCGTGTACTCGCCCGTGCCGCGGTCGTACTCGCCGATCGCGGCGCGCGGCTCAATGGCGTTCGGCACCAGCCGGTTGTTGACGATGTCGAGGCGCGTGACGTGCGCCGCCTTCTTGAAGGCGGCGTCGACCGCGTCCTTCTCGCCAATGTGCCAGTCGTAGCAGACGTTGTTCTTGGCGGCCTCGAAGAGCTGGGGCTTGCCGGGCTTGGTCGCCTCCGCGGCGTCGGTCACCGCAGGGAGCTCCTTGTAGGAGACCGAGATCTGCTCGGCGGCGTCCTTCGCCTGGTTGCGGCTCTCGGCAATGACGATGGCGACGGGATCGCCGACGTGACGCACGCGGCCCTGCGCCAGCACTGGGTGCGGCGGCTCGACCATCGGCGAGCCGTCCTTGCTTTTCACTAGCCAGCCGCAGGGCAGGGTGCCCACGTTGTCCGCGGCCAGGTCGGCGCCGGTGAACACGGCAACCACCCCCGGCGCGCGTTTCGCCTTCGCGGTGTCGATCGCGCCGAGCTCCGCGTGGGCGTGCGGGCTGCGCAGGATGTACGCGTAGAGCTGGCCCGGTCGGTTGATGTCGTCGGTATAGTTGCCGCGTCCCGTGAGGAACCGCGCGTCCTCCTTGCGCCGCACGGCGGCGCCGATGCCGTCGGCGCTCATGGCTTGCCTCCCTGCATGGCAGTGGCGCCCGCTTTGATCGCCTTGACGATGTTGTGGTAGCCGGTGCAGCGGCAGATGTTGCCCTCGAGCCATTGGCGGATCTGCTGCTCGCTGGGATTCTTGACCTTGTTCGCGAGATCCACCGCGCTCATCACCATGCCCGGCGTGCAGAAGCCGCACTGGAGGCCGTGATGCTCGCGGAAGGCCGCCTGCATCGGATGCAGCTCGTTGCCGTTGGCGAGACCCTCGATGGTCGTGACGTTGGCGCCTTCGGCCTGCACCGCCAACAGGGTACAGCTCTTGATCGACGCGCCGTCCACGTGGACGACGCAGGCGCCGCACTGGCTGGTGTCGCAGCCGACATGGGTTCCGGTCAGCCCGAGGTGCTCGCGCAGAAACTGCACGAGCAATGTCCGCGGCTCGACCTCGCCCTTAACCGCCTTGCCGTTCACCGTCATGCTTACGGTGGTCGCCATCGTTTTTGCTCCCTCAGGTTTAATCGGCGCCCAGATTGAATGCGTCCTCCGCGATCCGCGCCCGAGCGTGGGCGGGCGGGCCGGAGGCAAATGGCAGTTTCTTGCGCCACGGGCGGCGGGTCAAGCTTGCTCGGCTGTTCCAAGCATTGTGACGAGAAATTGCGTTACAATCTTAAGCGAGCCGATGGCGGAGACCCTGACCCGTGCGTGCATTCCCCAACATTGCGATTGCAGGTGCTCTCCTATTCTTGCTGACGGCCAGGCCGGCTCTGGCCGAGTGCCGGCGGCACGGCGACCAACGCGTGGAGGCCAGCGGCGCGGTCGACGATGCCTGGGTCGATCGCGCGGGCCGCGCGATGTATCTGCTCGACAGCGGCGATCCCGCCTGCGCGACCGAAGGGTTCGAGACCTATGTTCGGGATCCCGCCGGCAAGCTCAGCTGTCAGCCGGGACGGCACATGACCGTCGCGGGACGCTTCGAGCCGGTCTGGTTCGACTTCACGGGCTCCGGCTACTTCATCAGCGCGGACAGCGTCACCTGCTCGTGATCGATCAGCCGCGGGCGTAGAAGTAGAGCAGGACCGCCACGAGACCGGTCAGGATGGCCGCCCAGACGAAGGGCGGCACGCGCCTGCTTTCGGGCGGCGCCGGTCGATCGGACGGCGGCGCGACCATGGGCGCCCGAGCTTGCGGCGCGGAGACGCCGGCAGGTGCTGCCGCCGGGACGGCTACCGCGGAACTCACAGCCGTCGCGAACCGCGTGAAGAACTCGTCGGCCATCTTGCGGGCGGTGGCGTCGATCAGCCGCGACCCGATCTGCGCGAGTTTGCCGCCGACCTGCGCGTGGACCTTGTAAGAGAGCATCGTGCCGCCGGCGTCGTCCTTGAGGCTGACTTGCGCGCCCCCCTTGGCAAAGCCGGCGACGCCACCCTGGCCCTCGCCGCTGATGGTGTAGCCGTTCGGCGGGTCGAGATCCGAGAGCGTGACCTTGCCGGAAAACTTCGCGCTCACGGGCCCGACCTTGGCGGAGACGCGCGCGGTCATCTCGGTGTCGGAGAGCTTCTGGATCTCCTCGCAGCCGGGAATCGATTGCTTCAGCACCTCGGGATCGTTCAGCGCCTGCCACACGGTCTCTCGCGGCGCGGGCAGGCGGACCTCTCCGGTCATGTCCATCGGGAGCGTTCCTCGGGTTCGGGCGGGACGGCGCGCGGGAGGCTATCGCGGGCGCGCACCAAGAACAAGGCACCGTGCTCAGTTCCCGAGCGCCTGATCGAGATCGTCGATCAGGTCCTGCGCGTCCTCGATGCCGGCGGAGAGGCGTAGCAGATCGGGCGGCGCGGGCGAGCCCGCGCCCTCGATGGACGCGCGATGCTCGATCAGGCTCTCGACGCCGCCCAGCGAGGTCGCGCGCTTCCAGAGCTTGGTACGCGCCGCCGTCGAGGTCGCGGCTTCCTCGCCGCGCGCGACCCCGATGCTGAGCATGCCGCCGAAGCCGCCCTTCATCTGTTTCGCCGCGATCGCATGGCCGGGGTGCGCGGCAAGGCCGGGGTAGAGCACGCGGGAGACGCGCGGATCCCCGGCAAAACGCTCGGCGACGGCTTGGGCGTTCCGGCAGGCGCGCTCGACGCGTAGCGGCAAGGTCCGCATGCCGCGCAGGAGGAGCCACGCCTCGACCGGACCCAGGATCGCGCCGTTCGAGGTGCGGAGCGCCACGAGGCGCGTCCAGAACTCGTCGGATGCCGCGGTCACCAGCGCACCCGCGACCACGTCGGTGTGGCCGTTCAGGTACTTCGTCGCGGAATGCATGACGAGGTCGCAGCCGAGCTTGATCGGGTTGGTCAGCACGGCCGCGGCCACGGTGCTGTCGATCGCGACACGGGCGCCGGCCTGGTGGCCGAGCTCCGCCGCCGCGGCGATGTCGGTCACTACCCAGGTCGGATTGGCGGGGCTTTCGAGCCACAGCAGCTTCGTCTTGCCGGGCCGGAGCGCGGCCTTGATGGCGCCGAGGTCGCCGGCATCGACCAGCTCCACCCGCAATCCCCACTCCGTGGCGAAACCCGAGAGCCAGTGCCGCAAGCCCCAGTACATGACCTTCGGTGCCACCACGTGGTCGCCGGGCTTGAGCGCGAGGAACACGGCGGTCGCCGCGGCCATTCCCGAGGAGAACAGCATGGCGGCCGCACCGCCCTCGAGCCTGCTCAGCAGACGCTCGGGCGCCTCGACGGTCGGGTTGTGCGGCCGGCCGTAGCTTCGTCCCGTCCGATACTGGTTGTCTGGATCGCGCAGGTAGGTGCTGGTGAGATGGATTGGCGGGATCAGCGACTTCGTGACCTCGTCCTCCCAGCCTGCGGCATGGGCCGCCACCGTTGCGGGATGCGAGCGCTTGTCCATCTCGGTCATGAGAACCCCACCACCAAGCCGCGGGTTGCGACCGGCACTTAAGCAGAGCAGGTCGATCCAGGGAACCTCGAACGCAGGATTGACCGTCCGGCGTGCACTGGGCAGCGTGTCATCCATGCCCGGCAAGCCGCGTCTCATCGGCAGCGAGATCTATCGCCGCTCCAGCTTTGGCGGCCGGCACCCCCTTGCGATTCCCCGCGTGTCCCTCATGCTCGACCTCGTGCGCGAGCTCGGCTGGATATCGGACGGCGCCTACATCGAGGCGACGCCGGCGAGCGTCGCCGATCTCGCGCGCTTCCATGATCCCGCGTACATCGCCGCGGTCGAGCGCGCTCAAGCGGAGAGGCGCGTCGATCCCGAAGTGAGCGAGCGCTACCACATCGGGCGCAATGGCAATCCCATCTATCCCGAGGTTTTCTCGCGGCCGGCGACGGCGTGTGGCGCGACGCTGGCCGCGGTGGACCTGCTGCTGAGCGGATCCGACGCGCCCGCGGCCGTCCACAGCCCGGCCGGCGGAACGCACCACGGCCGCCGCGATCGGGCCTCCGGGTTCTGCTATTTCAACGACCCCGTGCTCGGCATCTTGCGCCTCCTCGATCGCGGCCTCGCGCGGGTGCTTTACGTCGATCTGGATGCGCACCACGGAGACGGCGTCGAGGACGCCTTCCGAGACGAGCCGCGCGTGCTCACGGTCTCCATACACGAGCGCGGCCGCTGGCCCTACACCGGAACCGCCGAGGACCAGGGACCGGGCTGGCGCAATCTCCCGGTTCCCGCGGGCTTCAACGATACCGAGCTCGCCTTCCTGCTCGACGCGGCGGTGCTGCCGTTGGCCGAGGCCTTCTCGCCTGAGGTCGTGATGATCCAATGCGGCACCGACGGCCTGGCGGACGATCCCATGAGCGGCCTCGCGCTCTCGAACCGCGCGCTCTGGCGGGCCGTCGAGCAGCTGCGGGCGGCCGCGCCGCGTGTGCTCGTGCTCGGTGGCGGCGGCTACAATCCCTGGGCAGTCGCACGCTGCTGGGCGGGCGTCTGGGCGGCGTTGAGCAGCGCGCAGGTTCCCGATCGGCTGCCCGCACGGGCGGAGCAGCTCCTGCGCTCGGTCGAATGGCGGCACAGCCTCGCGCGCAGAGTGCCGGAACGGTGGTTCACGACGCTGGCGGATCCGCCGAACGAGGGTCCGGTCCGGCCAGAGCTGCATGCGGTTGCAGCGGCCGCGCTCGGCACGGTAAAAGCGGCGGTGTTAGATCCGACACGGGAGCCGAGGCGCGCATGAAGATTGCGTCCGCAAGTCGTTCGCTGTCTCGCCGCGCGGTGCTCGCGGGCGCCGGGCTTGTCACGCTCTCCGGCCGCGCTCGCGCGCAGCTTGCCACCTTTTCGAAGTCGAAGCTGGTGATCGAGACCGCGAAAGGGAAGTTTTCGTTCGACGTCGAGCTCGCTCTCACGCCGCCGCAGATGATGCAGGGGCTGATGTATCGCCGTGAGCTCGCGGCGGATGCCGGCATGCTGTTCGACTACGTCAACCCTCAGACCATCTCGATGTGGATGAAGAATACGCTGATCCCGTTGGACATGGTCTTCATCGCCGCGGACGGCAAGGTCGTCGACTTCCGCGAGCGCGCGGTGCCGATGTCGCTCGACACCATCGAATCGAAGGTGCCGGCGCGGGCGGTGCTGGAGGTGAACGCCGGCACCGTCGCGCGGCTCGGCATCAAGGTCGGCGACGTCGTTCACCACGCCTTCTTCGGCAATGCCTTAACCTGACGGGTGAGACCGCGGGAGCGCGGGGTTGCGCCGCTCCTCGAGGCCCGATACAACCCTGCCTCGATCGCAGCGACGGGGCGTAGCTCAGCCTGGTAGAGCGCCAGCTTTGGGAGCTGGATGCCGCTGGTTCGAATCCAGTCGCCCCGACCAGCCGTGACGAGGGAAGACCCTGAGGAGTCCTGATGGCGCGCGTTCGCATCTATCGGCCGGCCAAGACCGCGATGCAGTCGGGAACCGCGAAGACGCGGCGCTGGGTGCTCGAGTACGAGCCCGCAAGTCCGCGCGAGCCCGATCCTCTCATGGGCTGGGCGAGCGCCGCCGACACGCTCAACGAGGTTAGGCTCAAGTTCGAGACCCTCGAGGCGGCGGTGGCCTTCGCGAAGAAGCATGGCCTCGAGTACACGGTGATCGCGCCCAAGGATCGCACGATCCAGCCCAAGAGCTACGCCGACAACTTCAGATACGACCGCCCGGCCTGACGGTGGCCCGTGCCGGCGAGGGCAGGGCTTGGTAGACTAGGTTCGAGGCACCGGAGCGCCCTTAGCTCAGTTGGATAGAGCAGCCGCCTTCTAAGCGGCAGGTCGTGGGTTCGAATCCCGCAGGGCGCGCCATCGGTCAAGAAACCCTTCTTAACTTTGATAGCCCGGTCCAAAATGCCCGCATCGCCGAAGCTCTGCGTCCGCGCGTTCTCCGTTTCGATCGACGGCTACGGCGCCGGCCCGGGCCAGGATCGCGACAACCCGATGGGGATCGGGGGCATGGCGCTTCACGAATGGGTCCTCGCGACGCGCACGTTTCGGCAAATGTTCGGGCAGGAGGGCGGCTCGACGGGCGTCGATGACTCGTTTGCCGCGCGCGGATTTCACAACATCGGTGCCTGGATCATCGGCCGGAACATGTTCGGGCCGGTCCGCGGTGCCTGGGCCGACGAGGATTGGAAGGGTTGGTGGGGCGACAATCCCCCATTCCACGTGCCCGTCTTCGTCCTGACGCACCACCGCCGAAAGTCGCTCGTGATGGAGGGCGATACCGTCTTTCACTTCGTCACCGACGGCATCGAGGCTGCGCTGGAGCAAGCGCGGCAGGCTGCGGGCGGCAAGGACATCCGCCTGGGCGGCGGTACCGCGACGATCAAGCAATATCTCCGCGCGGGCCTCGTCGATGAGATGCACCTCGCAATCGCGCCGGTAATCATGGGCTCCGGCGAGCACCTGTTCGCCGACCTGGACTTGAGGAAACTCGGCTTTCGCTGCCGTCAGCACGCCGCGACCGAGCACGCCACCCACGTCGTTCTTGCCAGGAGCGAATAGAGGCCGACTTGTCTATGGTCCGCGCAACACCGGCTGGGGTGACCTGAGCGGAATCGCCGGTGGGGTCGCAGTTGGAGTTGTGGCCGACGCGACCTCGGAAATCGCCGAGACAGTGCCGAGTGCGGCAGAGCGCTGTGGCGAGTTCGTGCCATCGATCAGCGGCTGGATCTCCGGTGCGAGGCTCTTGAGGAGCTGAGCCGCGAGCGCGCTGGTGAAGCGGTAGTTGGCGGCGTCGGCGCCGGGCACGTAGGCCGTGATGGTGCCGAAGAACCTGTCGCCCACGAAGAACACGAAGGTCGCGGTGCGGTCGACCACCTTGGAGTCGATGAGCTTGCCGGCCGCGGCGAAGGTCTCGAACCGGTTGTCGCCGGTGCCGGTCTTGCCGCCGATCGGAAGCGGCGCGCCAGCGGCATCGTGGAAGGCGCCCTTGGCGCGCCCGCCCGTGCCCTCGCGCACCACGCCCAGGAGCGCGCGCCGGAGCGTGGCAGCGACCTCGGGTGCCAGCACGCGCTTCGGCGCCGAGGGCGCGAGTGTCATGTTCGTTTCGAACGGGGTATCCGACGCGAAATGCAGGCGCTCGATGTCCGCCGTCGGGAGTTCGACACCGTCGTTCAGAATGATTCCCATGAGATGGGCGAGAGCGTCGGGCCGGTCGCCGGAGCTGCCGATGGCGCTCGCATAGGAGGGGACCAAGTGACCGAATGGATAACCCTGCCGGCGCCAGTCTCCGAGGATGCCGTTGAAGGCATCCTCCTCCTGCAAGACACGGATGCGAATGTCCTGGGCATGCTCGTTATGGGTCTTGAATAGCCAAGTATAGACCTCCTGACGCTCCGCCGTGCTGGCGTTCACGACGTCGGCGCGCGAGGCATGGGGATGCGTCTGGAGATACGAGACGAGCCAGAGCTCGAGCGGATGCACGCCCGCAAGGAAGCCCCGGTCGGTGAGCGAGTAGCGGTCGACCGCGGCGCCCGCATAAAGGTTCTCGGCCCCGGCGGTGTCGAGCGCGAGCTTCGGCAGATGCCGCACCAGAAACTCTTGCAGATCCGACACCGGCGCCTCGGGCCGCGCGGACCGGAAGACGATCGCGAGCTTGCGCGGCGCGGGGCTCGCGCGGCCTGCCAGCATCGACAGCGCCTCCTCGGGGCTGCGGCCCTGGTAATCGTCGTAGAACCGGTTGAGGTAGACGCGGCCCTCCTGATCGGCAAACCGCCTCAGATAGGATTCCCGGAGCGCGTCCTGGCCCTCACCCCATTGCGGCTCGGCAGACCCGCCGCCATGGACCGCCGTGTAATAGTGCACGACGTCCCGCATGATCCGCACGAAGGCGAGGTTGACCGAGTGCTCGAAGGCCTCGAACACCGTCGGCACCTGGTGGTCCTCGGATTTCTCGAAGTTGTGGAAGACCTGCTGCCCGCCGCCCGTGAAGAACACCTCGCCGGGATCGCCGGAGTACCGGCGCTGCATGGCGGCATCGAGCAGCGCCTGCAGGCTCCGGTCGGAGCTGCCGGCCATGAAGCCGATGGCCCAGCGCGAGAGCGGGTCCTGCGCCTTCGAGTAGGCGGCGGACAGCTCCGAGGCCGAGGCATGCCCGAAACGTTCATGGAGCTCGGCCATGATGTCGAGATAAGTCGTGAGCGTGCGCAGCTTCGCCGTCGATCCCAGGATCAGCTTCGCGCCGGAGTTGATGTCGAAGGGCTGGTCGAGGCTGTCGGCGTGGACCCTAAGATAGTTGCGATCGCTGCCGCGCTCGTAGAGCACCACGCTGTAGGTGACCTTCCCGGCGTCGTCGGTGCCGCTCAGCAGCTTGTCCCCGACGAGGCCCAGCGCCTTGGCGCGGCCGATGTCGCCGATGTCCGTCAGAACGTCTGTCACATGCTCCTGCGTCGGCGTGTCGAAGGTCGTCTCGGCGGTCAAGTCCAGACGGTCGAGACTGTAAAGGCTCGGCACGCCCAACGCGGAGAGCAAGCGCGCGCGGATGGCGCCCGTGGCTTTCCGTCCAACAAACGACAGCGACGGAGCCGTTGGAGGCTCGGCGCTGAAGCGGAGCTGCGTCTCCATGGCGGCGTCGCGCAGCCCGGCATCGATCACGCCTGCTTGGGCCAACAGCGGCAGATAGCGGTTCGCGAGCTGGTCGAGCGCGTGGCGATCGGTCGCCAGATAGTAGGAGGGCCGGCGCTCCGCCAGCAGGAGGCTCAAGACCTGCTTGTAGATCTCGGCCTTGCGCGCGAGCTCGACCGGGCTGCCCGCAGGGGACGCGAGCACGTGATTGGCATCGCCGAAATCGGTTCCGTACCATGCCTTGAGGCCTTCGCCGATGCCGATCACCTCCCCGAATCCGGCCCGCGAGCTCAAGGGTGTCGCATCGAGGTAGGTCGTAAGAATCCGGCGCCGGTTTTCCAGCGTGTCCGGCCCGTTCGCGTAGGCGCGCGCGCTCGCGGTCAGCATCTGCCGGAGCTTCTCGCCCATGCGATCCGTGCGGCCGCCCGGCGAGTGGCGGAATTTCTCGATCTGGGTCGCGAGCGTGCTGGCGCCACCTTGCTTGAGGCGGGGGTCGATGAAACCGGCTGCCTGGCCGAGGATCGCAAGACCGAAGCGCTCCCAGTCTATGGCGGGATTGTGCTGGAGCTGATCGGCGTCGAGGAGGTGACGGTCCTCGATGAACAGCAGCGTGTTTGCGACGATCGGCGGCACCGCCGAGAACTCCCGGTAAGCGCGCTCGGGATAGTCGGTTGCGTAGATCGTCGCGCCGCCGCGGTCGAGCAATCGCAAGCCCGCGTGGCCTTTCTCTCGGTAGAGCGCATAGCCGCCGAGGTCGATGAACTCGCGCAGAAGCGGCGACGGCACGGCCTGGCTCTCGACCACGAAATCCCGGTCTCGGAGGGCTGCGATCGCGGACGGCAGCCGCACGTAGCCAAGGCGCTCGTCATAGGGTCCGCCTTTGGGAAAGCGGATCTCGCTGCTGGCGCCCGCCGCCAGGGTGAAGGACATGCCCGCGGTCGCGCGAGAGAACAGTATCGATTGCACGAAGGATGTGCGCGCCTCGAGCATGACGCCCCAGGCGAGCAGCGCGAGGCAAATCAGACGCAGCGACCAGAGAGCCAGGCGCTCGCTCCAGATGGCGAGGCGCGTGCGCCCGCTGCGCCCTTCGCGCGCGGCATCGTCGACCCGATAGGTGAGCTCCAGGAGCTGGTCGGACATTGGTCGGCCCGCGCGCCCGCTCAACGTCCAGACGACAGGAAAGGCGGCGCCCCGAGCGCGCGCGCCCGGGCGTACCTGGCCGACGTAGTCGGCGCTGAAATGTTCGTACTGGACAAGGTTCTCTCGACTCGATTCGAGTAATGACTCTACCGGGGGCGGCTTCGAGTCGTGAAGCACCATAAGATAAAATTCCCGGCAAAGTCTCTACTTGGGGGCGAGCGGCGGAATACAGTGAAGACTTCCTCGCTTGCTCGGGAGCGCCCAGCTTCATGGGACGATGTCGCCCGATCTCACATTCTTTGGCGCCTCGAATTTGGCTTGGCCGGCTCGGCCGAGCTTGAGCTAACCTGCCACGGGGAGACATCGGTGCAGAACATGGCGACGGCCGGACTCGATCTGAAGCGCAGCCTGCTGCAGGGGCACTTCCTGTTCCGCGAGTTCAGCCCGGCGGAACTCGACGAGCTTCTGGCCTACGCCCGCATCGAACGCTTCCCTGCGCACGCGACGGTCTTGCTCAAGGGGTCGCCGGGGACCGGCATGATGGCCGTCATCAAGGGGGAGATCCGCATTTCCGGTCCCGGCGCGGACGGGCGCGAGGTGATCTTCAACACGCTCGGGCCGGGCGACATCTTCGGCGAGGTGGCGCTGCTCGACGGCGGCGAGCGGTCGGCGGACGCGACCGCCGTGACGGAGAGCGAGGTGCTGGTGATCGAGCGGCGCAATTTCCTGCCGTTCCTGGAGCGGCATCCGCCGGTTGCGACGAAACTGCTGATCGCCCTCTGCGCCAAGCTTCGGCGTACCACCGAGCAGGTCGAGGATCTTGCCCTGCTCGACCTGCCTGCGCGGCTCGCCAAGAAGTTGCTAGCGCTCGCCCGCACCCACGGCCGGGAGACGAAGCAGGGATTGTTGATCGAGACGACGCTCAGCCAGGGCGACCTTGCAAAGTCGCTCGCGACATCGCGAGAGAGCGTCAACAAGCAGCTGGCGCGCTGGCAGCGGGAGGGCATCCTGCGCGTCTCCGACGGAGCCATCTCGCTGCTCGATCGAGACGCGTTGCGGGAAATCCTCGAGCAGGATTAAGGCGGATCTCGGGGCAGAAATTTGCCGCGCATTCGCGAAACCTTGTCGCAATAGTTAACGCGGCCTTAGCGGCTCGGGCGTAGAAACTTGCGCTCTCCTCCCGAGGAGGCACGTTCATGCGCCTGCTCCACCGTCGACTGATCTCCCTGGATACGGGTTCCCATGCGCTCGAATGTGGCTTGATTGTTGCACTTGCCGCCGTCGCATTGGTCATGGCCGTCGCAAGATTCGACCCCATGCGCCCGATCGACCCTGTGCATCTACCGAAACTGCACGGCGCGGCCGAAAGTGTCTCCTGATTGAGATCCAGGCGGTGCTTTCCCTCCGCCGGGGTGGGCTTTGAGCGCTGCACCTCGAACTCACGATCGAGGTCAAAAGCCCACGATCGAGTCCAAGATTTGGACTCCGCACGGGGCACCACCGCGCTATATGCGTCTCCAAGCCGTCAGGAGCATGGAGATGCTTGATTGCTTGACATTTTTGGCTCCGCGCAGGACCCTAGACCGCCGAGTCGGTGCGACGAGAGGGGACGTCCCATGACGCGAGCCAGGGCGGTAGGCGGCGCGATGGCCTTTGGTCTCTTGGCAAGTGCATCGCCCGCGCTATCGGCGGAGCAGATCTACACCTATTCGGTCGTGCATCCGATCTACGGCGAGATCGGCACGTTCACGGACGCAGTCGACCGCAGTCCCGAAGGCTTGCGCATCGACGCGCATTTGCGCGTGGCAGTGAAGCTACTTGGAGTGGTGGCCTACCGCGAGGAAGCCGATACGACGGAAGTCTTGCGCGGTGGCCGGCTGGTCTCACTGGAGAGCGTTACCAACAAGGACGGGCGTCATCTCGAGGTCCACGGCGCGGCGCACGGCGATCAATTCATGGTCAACGCAACGAGCGGGTCCTATGCCGCTCCGGCCAAGATCGTGCCGTCCGATCCCTGGGTCCTCAAGCGTACTGGCGACGAGCTGGTGGTCTCGACCAGCTCCGGAAAGATGGTCAGCGTCCAGATCACGGGCGGCGACTACGAAACGGTCTCCATGAACGGCACGGTGGTGTCCGCTCGGCACTATGTGGTGAACGGCGACAAGCGGCAGGAAGTATGGTTGGACAATCACCAGGTGCCGATCATGTTCAGGAGCATGGAGGATGGCACGGCCATCGACTTCGTGCTGCAGAACACCAGCGCCGCGGGCGACACCACGACGGTTGCCGCGCTGAGGCACTCGGCAGGCGCGCGGTCAGAGAACGACGACAAATAACCGGCGCCCGCGCCGGTCCTTCGATTCGCCTACAGGATGGCGCGCGCGACCTCGTCGTGAGGACGGGGATCGACGAGATGGCGATTGCGAGCGGCGTTGCCGAGATAGGCGAAGACTTGTGCCGCGAGCACCATGGTCACCCGCTCACCGTCGGCGGATAGGGGCAGCATAAGCCGCTTGGTATTGCGCTCCGCGGTGTCGCGCTTGAGCGACAGAAAGACATTCTCGGTGTAGACCGCGCGCCGTTCCCGCACCACGGTATCGTAGAGGCCCAGCACATAGGCGCAATACTGCTCTTCGCGCAGCATCTCGTGAACAAGCCGTCCAGTGGCATTGACGCCCATTGCGGTCGCGACCTCAGTACCCACCAGCCGATAGCGGTAACGGCCGTTCCCCAATACGTCCACCAGCATGAGGTGGGGAAGCAAATGCGGGATCTCGGTGGGGTCGATGTCGCGCCGGCTCGGCAAGCCGCGTGCACCCGTCTTGCCTCGCCAATAGTCGTAGACCTGCTGTAGACGGTCGTCGCGGATTGCGGGACTCATGCCCCATTCACTACCCTCGGAAAGGTTGATTTTCCCTTAGCCGCAGCCCTTTAATCGGGTGCCGACGATCCCGCGGCCAGACTGCTTCAGGCCGCGCGCCCGATCATGGCGAGGATGCGCGAGCGGAGGTAATCGGGGTCGTATCCAGCGGATTCACAGGCGGCCCGGAAATCCTGGCCATTCCGCAGGAACCAATCGCGGGCCTCCTGCCGGAGCTTCTGGCGCTCGTGCGGGCCCGAGACGGTCGCGATCCGATCCATGGCGTCTTGCATCGCTCGGTCCAGGACCGCGCACCAAAGCTGGCGCTCCGCCGAGTGGCGCTGCTCGCCGAAAATCTCCCGATCTGCTGTGAATTGCACGACGTCCTCTACAAAACTGGATACTCACGCCCCGGCCGAGAACCGCCGAAAGGGCGAAGCGCCGCCCGTCAGCGCCGCGTGCCGGGCCCGCGCCGCGGCGGTGCTGCAACTGGGCGCCGCTCGTCCTTGTGGCGGAAGCTCAGTCGCCCCTTCGTCAGGTCGTAGGGCGTCATTTCTACGGTTACACGGTCGCCGGCCAATACCCGTATGCGGTTCTTCTTCATTTTGCCGGACGTGTAGGCCAGCGTTTCATGGCCGTTATCGAGCCGAACCCGAAACCGAGAGTCCGGCAGCATCTCCAGTACAGTGCCCTCAAACTCGATCAAATCTTCCTTCGTCAATCGCCTCTCCCTGGATCTCGGTGCCGATTCGTCCCGCATCCCCTTTGCGGATCGCTCAGCCGGCGGCTCGCTTGCCGTGGCCCCGGGCTCCTGGAGGGTCGGAAACTGGACCTGGGCGGGCTCCGAGCAGAACCCGGGCCAAGCCCCGGAAATCGACGACAATAAGATGGTCGCCCGGCTTCACATTAGCAAGGAATTCGTGGTGAGGCGGACGCGAACCGACCGGCCTCGATCCCGCCATCGAGCAACCCTTGCGGGAGTGCACTAATATGCCGCCGAGGGGCACTCATGCGCTTGACGCTCATCAATCACGCGTGCTGCAAGGTCGAGACGGATGGCCTCGGTCTGTTGTTCGATCCCTGGACGGAGGGACCGGCATTCAATGGTGGCTGGGATCTCCTGATACCGACGCCTCTCGGGTTCGACGAGATCATGGCGGGCGTATCCTTCATCTGGATCTCCCATGAGCATCCCGACCATTTCTCGCCGGCGTTTCTATCGCGTGTTGCCAAGACCCATGGGAGCCGCGTCCGGATCCTCTATCAGCGGACGCGCGACCGGCGCGTAGTCGATTTCTGCAGATCGCTTGGGCTCGGCGTGCAAGAGCTCGAGGACGGTATGCCCACGCCGCTCAGCCCCACGGTCACCGCAACCTGCGGAGCCTACTACTTCTATGATTCCTGGCTCTATCTGCGCGACAGCCGGCATTCGCTGCTGAATCTCAATGACTGCCCGGCGCGCTCGCCTCGAGACATCCACAAGATCGGCCGCCTCGCGCCTCACCCGACCTTGTTGCTCTCGCAATTCAGTTACGCCGCATGGAAGGGAGGACGCGACAACCGGGCGTTCCGGGCAGCGGCGGCAGCTCAGAAGCTGGACACGCTCGCCAATCAGATCCGCGTGCTGCGGCCGCGCTTCACGCTGCCTTTCGCAAGCCTGATCTATTTCTCGAACGAGGAAAACAGCTACCTCAACGATGCCGTGAATACGCCCGGCAAAGCCGCTGCGGCAATCGCCGCCGCAGGCTCGACACCAGTGGTGCTCTACCCCGGCGACGTTTGGCAGGTTGGCGAGGCCGCGACCGGGACCTCGGAGGCGATTGCCCGCTACGACCGTTGCTATCGCGACCTGTCGAGGCTGCCGCTGCGCCCGCCCGGCGCCTCGGTCGCCATCGACGACCTGCGGTCGGCTTTCGAGGCCTATCGAGACAGGGTCTTCGCGCGGAACTCCAGGATGCTGATCACGCTCGTGAGCAGGCTGCCGGTACTGGGGGCGTTTCAGCCGGTGGTCGTGCGACTGCGCGACCTCGATCGAACCGTGGCGGTCTCGGTGGTGTCGGGCTTCACGGAAGTCTCGGCATCCAGCCGGGAGGCCGATGTTGTCCTGCACTCCTCGTCGCTGCTCTTCCTGCTGAAGAACGAGTACGGCTTCGACACCCTGACGGTGAATGGCCGCTTCGAAGCGAGCGCCGACGGCTTTTCCAGAATGATGCGATCCTTCGCCGTGGGCTCGCTCAATGCGTTGGGCCTTTCGGTCTCCTGGCGCCTCTTGTTTAGCTTGAGGCTGGTTCTGATCCTGGTGCGGCACCTCGTCGGCGTGTTGGATCGGTTGAGGCGGCCCGAGAAGGACGAGCCGGCACAAGCCGGCGCGGCTTCAGACTGAGGCGAAGCGGCGGCGCGCTCCGGCGATAGCGTCCTGGATCCGGTAATAGGTCAAGAGCGAGTTCACAAGAGGCCGCCCCACGCGGGTCACCCATCGCGGCCGCAGCGGCACCAGCGGCACCGCCAGATCCTGCTCGGCGACGCCAGCGACGCGCCCCGCGATTTCCCGCCCCATCACGGTCGCAAGGCCGATGCCGCGTCCGCTGTAGCCGAGGCCAGCCCACAGGCCGGGGGCAAGCGCGTGCAGGTGGGGATAGCGATCGAGCGTCATAGCGATCCAACCGGTCCAGCGGTACTCCCATTCGAGGCCGTCGATCTGCGGGAAGATCGCGGCCAGGCGACGATTGAGCTTGGGTACGAAGGCTGCACCGCTGCCATGGAAGGCCGGTCCGTCCGCGCTCGCCTGCAAGCGTCCTTCCGGGTGCAGCCGGAGACCCGAGAACAGCAGTCTTGTATCCGTCAGGGGCTGATAACGCGGCAATATGCTGCGCCGGACGTTCTCGCCGAGCGGCCGGCTCACCAGCTGGTAGGAGCGCATGGGAATGATGCTCTGCCGCAGACCCGGCCAAAGCCGGGATTCCGTATAAGCGTTGGTGGCGAGAACCACGGTGTCGGCGAGTACCTCGCCTTGGGGCGTCGCGAGGCGCCACTGATTTCCCGCGCGAGCGAGTGCCGTCACGGGCGTGCGCGTCAAGATCGAGGCACCGGCCTTGATCGCCGCCGCTGCGAGCCCGCGCACGTAAGCCAAGGGATTGATGGTGCCCCCGCGCCGATCGATGGAGCAGGAGGCGTAGAAATCGCTGCCGATGAAGTCCGCGGCGTCCTTGCCGTCGTGCATCTCCACCGGCGCGCCCCGGCGCTGCCAGAACTCCGTGCGCCGGGCGAGGCCCTCACGCGCTGCTGCAGAGTGAGCGGCAAAGATCAATCCGTTCCGTACGGGCCGGCACGCGATGCCATGGCGCTCGATCAATCCGAATACGACGTCCGGTGCTTTCCCCGCGGTGTCGATGAGCCGCTCGCCGGCTTCAGGTCCGAAGTGGTTGAGCACGTGGTCCTGGTCGTGCTTGAAGTAGGGCACGACTTGACCGAAGTTTCGGCTCGAGGCTCCCCAGCCGATCTCCTTCGCTTCCAGGACGAGCGCCGCGATGCCTCGGTCCGCCAGATGGAGCGCCGTCGAAAGGCCCGTGAAGCCCGCGCCCACGATGGCAACGGAGGCCCGGCGTGTGCCGTCGAGCGCATCGGTCGTGGGCGCCGGAGGCGCAAACGATCCGTAAAACTCGGGAATGGGGCAGGGATCTTCGCTCGGCGAATAATCCATCCTGGTGCGTCCCCCTCGTAGGCCGTCAGCCATCATGGGGCGGAGCCCGGCGGATGGGAAGCGTACCTGTCGGGCGATGCTATCTTCGCCAATCCAGATGGGATCGACCTCTCGCGTCGATCAACCCGAGCGGGGGCCCCAATGAGGGGGACGAGGCAGGACATGGCCAAGGTGCAGTGGCGAGCATCAGCGCCATATTTGAGGCAGCCTGCGCGCGCCTGCGTCGCGCTGAGGCGGAGTTCAACGGAGCTTAGAAGACTGAAAGCGCGGCGCTGCCCGCAGGCAGCGCTGGGATCGTTCAGGCGGCTGGGAGAGCTCGTCCCATGCTCCGCACGAGGCGCAAGATCTGCCGCTGCAGCTCGTCGTTCGGCAACGCGCGGAATGCGCGGAGCAGCTCGAGCTCTGCACGGACGAAATCGCCCTTGTCGCCGTCGCTGGAGGAGGGGGAGTCCAGGCCCTCGAAGAAGAACTCGAGCGGCTGGCCGAGGAGGCGCGAGGCCTGCAACAGGCGGCTCGCGCTGACGCGGATCTCGCCGCGCTCGTATTTCTGCACGGCCTGGAAGGACACGCCCAACGCCTGCGCCACTTGAACCTGGCTCAAGCCAAGGAGGCCGCGAGCCAGTCTGAGGCGAGAGCCGACGTGAACATCCGCGGGATCGGGCCCGTGCTCCTTGACGGTACGCCGACGGCGTCCCGGGCGAGCCCGTTCTTGCGGTGTGGTTCGTGCTTGCATGTACGATCTCCTGGTCGCGACAAAAGAAAGAGCAGGTGGATTTGTCTAGTTTTGCCCGAATATAGTGCGCACGGAGCGGTTGAGAAAGCGAATTTCACGATCATGCATGGTTAAGGCGCTGATTTGCCGCGGTGTTCTTGATCGGGCGATAACTAAATCTGACGCGGGTGTTAATGTCTGGACTTGGTGGATCCGGAAATCACGTGGTGACCCCATGAGGCTCGCCGACATGCCCGAAGCCGTCATCGAGTGGTCTCGGGTGGCGGCTGAGCGAATTCCGGGGGCTCAAGGCGTGGCCGAGGTTCGGGTGCGGCAGGTCGGCCAGGTGCGGGTGAGGCTGGTTGATTACGGCCCTGGCTATCTGGCCGACCATTGGTGCTCCAAGGGTCACGTCATCCATTTGATTGCCGGCACCCTGGAAATCGAGCACGAGGACGGTACGCCCGCAGTTCGCCTCGCATCGGGCATGAGCTGGTACGTCGCGGACGGCGAAGGCTCCGCTCATCGCGTCCGGTCGCAAATGGGCGCGCGGGTTTTTATCGTCGACTGAGCCTAGTAGAGGCCGGGGATGAGCCGCGAGGTGCGCGCCCGGTAGGCTTCGTAGTCGGCGCCGAACTCGGAGAGCAGCAGCGCCTCTTCCGAGCGGATGCGGGCAAGGATCACCGGCAGAATCAGCAGCGTCACGAGCACGCCGACACCCGAGCGAAAAGCGAGGCTCCAGCCCAGCGAGTTCGTGAGCAGGCCGAGGTAGCTGGGATGTCGGATCGCCGAGTAGATGCCGGTGGTGAGCAGCTCGTGTCCGGGCTGTATCGCGACCAGACCGCTGAAGCGATGCCCGAGCACAAAGACCGGCCATAATCTGAGCGCTCCGCCCGCGGTGAACAGCAGGACACCGAGCCAGCGGACGGCGTCCCCATCGATGACCCAGACCTCGATCCGGTCGGTAAATGCCGGCAGATAGCCGTTGATCAGGCCGAGCACCGAAAGGGCCGGTATGACCCAACGGTTGCCCCGGTCCTCGCGAATACCGGCACTGAGGCTTCCGCCCGCGAACACGGACACCGCGGTCATTGCGCCCAGCGCAACGACCAGGGCAATCAGCGCCCTATGGGAGAAGAAGGGCGTGAAGCCGCCCCAACCCCAGATGGCCAGCGCGAGATACCCGGCGGATCCGGCAGAGATGAGAACCGCCCTCGCAGTCATTTTCATGGCGCGTCATTCCTCGACGCTTGTGCGCGGCGCATAGGGGCTGAAGCTGTGGCGGTCGAGAGCGACCGACTTGACGAGCGCATAAACGGGTTTGCCGATCTCGAGCCGGAGCTCATGGGTGGAGCGGCGAGTGACGCGTGCCCAGAGCGCCACGGGCCGGTCGGGCTTGCCGATGTCGAGCCGCACATCGACCATCGGGCCCTGGTCGGCCGCGATTTCGACGACGCGCGCCGCGAATATGTTCAAGATCGAAAGCCCATGGGGCCGCTCCAGAGCCAGCGCCACGTCCCGAGCGCGGATGCGTGCCCTTACGGGCGTGCCGAGCGACAGGCCGAGATGGGGCACGCGCAGTCGCCCGCCAGGAAAGGATAGCTCGGTCAGTCCAAAGACCAGGTCGTTGCCGGCGACGCTGGTGCGGATCACCGCGCCCGCGTCGAACCGTCCGGTGAGCGGCCGCAGGTCGAGCCGGCTGGTCAGGTCCTCGACGGTCCCCACCGCGGCGACCTTTCCCTCGGAGAGTAGGACCAGCGTATCGGCGAGGCGCGCGACCTCCTCCATGGCGTGGCTCACATACACGATGGGGATGTGCAGTCGGTCGCGGAGCTGCTCGATGAACGGCAGGATCTCCGCCCGATGCGACAAGTCGAGCGAAGCCAAGGGCTCGTCCATCAGGAGAAGACGCGGATCTGCGAGCAGAGCGCGGCCGATCGCGACCCGCTGCCGCTCGCCGCCGGAGAGATCCCGCGGACTTCGGCGCAGCAAGGCCTCGAGGCGCAGCAGCTCGACGACGGCGTCGAAGGACAGCGCGGGGTCTCGTGGCTCGCCACCGCGGCGCATCCCGTAACGGAGATTGCCGCGGACGGAGTAGTGCGGGAACAGCCGGCTCTCCTGGAACACATAGCCGAGCCGGCGCCGCTCGGGGCGGCGGTTGATGCCCTCAGCGGCGGAGAAGAGGACCGCGCCATCTACGGCGATCCGGCCGCTATCGGGGTGCACCAGGCCCGCGAGCGCGTTGACCAGCGTCGTCTTGCCGGCCCCCGAGCGACCGAAAAGCGCTGTGATGCCCGCCGAAGGTGCGTTGAATTGCACGGAGAGCTCGAAGGCTCCGCGCCGCATCTGGACATCGACCTCGATCATCCGATACTGCCCATGCGCGCGGTCAGACGGCGCGCCAGCACCTCCGACGTGAATAGCGCTACGAGGGAAAGCGCGACAGAGATGACGGTAATGCGAGCAGCCGCGGCTTCGCCACCGGGCTGCTGGATCAGGCTGAAGAACGCGAGCGGGAGCGTCTGCGTAAGGCCCGGCAGATTGGAGACGAAACTGATGGTCGCGCCGAATTCGCCGATACTGCGGGCAAAAGCGAGAATGGCTCCGGCAAGCACCCCTGGCATGATCAGCGGCAAGGTGACCGTGAGAAAGACGCGCGCCCGGCTTGCGCCGAGCGTCAGGGCGGCGGCCTCGAGACGCTGATCGACCGCTTCCAGCGAGAGCCGCATGGCCCGCACCATCAGAGGGAAGGCCATCACGGCGGAAGCAAGCGCGGCACCCTTCCAGTTGAAGGCGAGGCTGATGCCGAACGTATCGAAGAGCCACGCACCCACGGCGGCGCGCTTGCCGAATACCGCCAGCAGAGCGTACCCGACGACAACCGGCGGCAGCACCAGCGGAAGATGGACGATCGCGTCCACGAGCGTCTTGCCGGGAAACCGGCAACGCGCCAGCAGCCAGGCGGTGCCCAGTCCGACAGGCAAGCTGCAGAGCGTGCTGGCGATGCCGACGCGCAGGCTGAGCTCGAGAGCGGCGAGCTCGAAGGGCGTGAGCGACATCGAGCCCGCGAGTCAGCGGGTGGCGTTCAGCCGCGCGAAGCCACGCTCGAGATCGCCGATGAGGTCGCCGAGGTCCTCGAGACCCGCATGGAGGCGAAGCGTCGGCCCGCTGCTCCATTTGGTGGCAGTGCGTATGCGTTCGGGATGCGTCGGCAGGATCAGGCTCTCGTAGCCGCCCCAGCTCGCGCCCATGCCGAACAGCTCCATGCCGTCGAGCATGGCGGTAACCGCAGCCTTCGTGATGTCCTTGCGCAGTACGACGCCGAACAGGCCCGATGAGCCCGTGAAGTCGCGGCGCCAGAACTCATGGCCGGGATGGCCGGGCAGCGCTGGGTGCAGCACCCGGTCGACCTCTGGCCGCTTCTCGAGCCAACGCGCGAGCGCGAGTGCCTGCTGCTCCTGATGGCGCATCCGCACACCCGCAGTGCGCATGCCGCGGAGCGCCAGATAAACGTCGTCCGGTGCCGCGTGATAGCCAAGCTCGGCTGCGGACTGCCGGACCTTCGGGAAGCTCGCCTCCGTGCAGACGGTGAAGCCCATCATCACGTCGGAGTGTCCGACGATGTACTTCGTGCCCGCGATGATGGAGACGTCGACGCCGAACTTGAGCGGTTGATAGAAGAGCGGCGAGGCCCAGGTGTTGTCTAGCATGGTGGCAATGCCCCGCGCCTTCGCCACCGCGACGATCGCAGGCACGTCCTGCACCTCGAAGGTGATGGAACCTGGGCTCTCGAGATAGATCACTTTGGTGTTGTCGCGGATGAGCGACGCGATCCCGGATCCGATCATCGGATCGTAGAAAGTCGTCTCGACGCCGAACCGCTTGAGGAAGCCGGCACAGAAGGCGCGCACCGGTCCGTAGACCGTGTCGACCATCAGCACATGGTCGCCGGTCTGCACGAAGCCGAGCAGCGCCGCATAGCACGCCGCAGCGCCCGAGCAATAGGCGATGGCGCGCTCGCCACCCTCGAGCGCCGCCACGGAATCCTCGAGCGCGAAAGTCGTGGGCGTGCCGTAGCGGCCGTAGCTGACGACCCCTTTCTGGAAACGGCGTTGCTGGCTTTCCTCGAGATGCGCCACCGTCGGATGCAGGATGGTCGAGGCGTGATAGACGGGCGGGTTCACGACCCCGAAATTCGCGTGCGGATTGGTCCCCGCATGGGTAAGCAGCGTGTCCGGTTTTTTGGAATTGGTGGCCATGATGTTCCGTCGGTGGGCAGAAGCTGGGAGCCGCATCTTGCCGCGCGCGCGCACGCCCGCAAAGCCTGTTGTGAAGTGGATCACAGGTGCGACCGGCATCGGATGTCAGATGCTCGCCAGCCCTGCTCGGCGTTGCGGCTCTCTCCGACGGCATGTTAGCGTCCCGGAAAATTCAGGTCGGGGCTGCAGGGGAAGGCGCACCTACACTGAGAGATGAGGGAACTGCTCAATCTAACGGAGGTCTTTGGTATGAGATCGATCAATCTGCTGGGCGTAACGCTAGCCATCGCGCTCGGCGCGACGCCGGTGCTGGCCGGACCGACGCTCGACAAGGTCAAGGCTGCGGGCGTCATCACCTGCGGGGTCTCGACGGGGCTCGCGGGCTTCTCGATGGCGGATCAACAGGGCAACTACACCGGTCTCGACGTCGATACCTGCCGCGCGATCGCGGCGGCCGTGCTGGGCGACGCCAAGAAGGCGAAGTTCGTGCCGACCTCGGCGCAGCAGCGCTTCACCGCACTGCAATCGGGCGAGATCGACATCCTCACCCGCAACACCACCGAGACCCTCGCCCGCGAGGCCGACCTCGGCTTCAACTTCGCGCCGGTCACCTACTATGACGGCCAGGGCTTCATGGTGGCGAAGAAGCTCGGCGTGAAGAGCGCCAAGGAACTCGGCGGTGCCACCGTCTGCGTGCAACCCGGCACCACCACCGAGCTCAATCTCGCGGACTACTTCCGGACTAACAAGATGGAGTTCAAGCCGCTGGTCATCGAGAAGCTCGACGAGGTCGAGAATGCGTTCTTCTCGGGCCGCTGCGACGCCTATACGACCGACCGCTCGGGCCTCGCTGCGACCCGCGTCTCGAAGGCGCCCAATCCCGACGACTACGTCATCCTGCCGGAGGTGATCTCGAAGGAGCCGCTCGCGCCTGTGGTGCGCACCGGCGACGACGAATGGCTGCACATCGCGAAATGGGTTGTCTACGCCCTCATCGACGCCGAGGAGAAGGGTGTCACCTCCAAGAACGTCGACCAGATGCTGACCAGCGACGATCCCGAGGTAAAGCGCATGCTGGGCGCCACGCCCGGCATGGGCAAGTCGCTGCACCTCGACGAGAAGTGGGCCTACAACGCGATCAAGCAGGTCGGCAACTACGGCGAGATCTTCGACCGAAACGTCGGCAAGGGCTCGCCGCTGAAGCTCGACCGCGGCATCAACGCCCTATGGTCGAACGAGGGCCTGATGTACGCAATGCCGATCCGCTGACGAGAGAGGGCCGCCCCGGCAAGATCTGCCGGGGCGGCCTCGCTCTCGGGTGCGTCGCTCCATGACCGGTGACACCAGACGCTCGATCCACGCCGCGGCTATTCAGCCGAGCTGGTGGCGCGAGGAGCGTTTCCGCTCTTGGGCGTTTCAAGTAGGCGCGATCGCTGCAACCGCGATCGTCATCGGATCCTTCTGGCACAACGCACTCGTCAACATGGAGCGGCAGGGCATCGCGACTGGCTTCGGGTTCCTGAGCCGCGAGGCCGGGTTCGAGATCAGCCTGGCCTTGATCCCTTATTCGCCCGCGGACACCTACGGCCGCGCTCTGCTGATCGGTTTGCTGAACACGCTGCTGGTGTCGGCGATCGGCTGCGTGCTGACCACGATCTTCGGTGTGTTGCTCGGTATCGCGCGGCTCTCCAGCAACTGGCTGCTGCGGAAGGTTACGCTCTGGTATGTCGAGATCTTCCGTAACACGCCGCTGCTCCTGCAATTGGTAGTTTGGTGGGATCTGCTGCGCTATGGCGCGCCGGGGCCCCGGCAGGCGTTGCAGGTGCTGCCCAACGTCTTCGCCTCCAATCGTGGGGTCACATTCCCCGTTCCGAACTGGCACGAAGCCGATCTCTGGGTGGCGTCCGCGCTCATTGTTGGCATTCTCGCGACGATCTGGGCCGCGCGATGGGCGAAGCACCGTCAGGAGCGCACCGGGCGGCAGTTTCACACCATTTGGGTCGGCCTCGGTCTGATTTTTCTGCTGCCGCTCGTGGTGTTTCTCGCGACGGGCGCGTCTCTCGACCTGGACAAGCCGGCACTTGCCGGATTCAATTTCAAGGGTGGCGCCACCATCTCGCCGGAATTCGCCGCCCTGCTCTTCGGCCTGGTCGCCAACACCTCGGCTTTCGTCGCGGAGATCGTGCGGAGCGGCATCCAGGCGGTGAGCTGGGGTCAGACCGAGGCCGCGAGCGCGCTCGGCCTCCGGCGCGGACAGACATTGCGCTTGGTGGTGCTTCCCCAGGCGATCCGCGTGATCATTCCGCCCATGACCAGCGAGTATCTGAGCCTCACCAAGAACAGCTCGCTCGCAGTCGGCATCGGCTTCGCGGATTTCGTCTCGGTGGCCAACACCGAGATGAACCAGACCGGACAAGCAATCGAGGTGATCGCGATCCTGATGGCGGTCTACCTCACCATCAGCCTCCTCATCTCAGCGGCGATGAACGTCTACAACCGCTACATGGCATTGGTGGAGCGCTGAGCCATGACGGACATCACGCACGGCGGTCCCGCTGGATTACTCGGGGCGCGGCGCGGCATCCTCGAGAAGACCCGGGAGTGGGCGCGGACCAACCTCTTCAACAGCATCTTCAACAGCCTCCTCACTCTGGCGATCGCCTACGCGCTGGTTCGCTTGGCGATCCCGCTGTTCGATTGGGCGATCCTCGACGCGACCTTCTCGGCGCCGAACGATAGCGCCTGCAAAGCAAGGGGCGGGGCCTGCTGGGCGTTCATCGCGGATTGGGGGAAGTTCCTCTTGTTCGGGCGTTTCCCGGAGTACGCGCGCTGGCGGGCAGCGCTGGTGATCGCGATTTTCGTCGCGCTGATGCTGGCGAGCTCGCGGGCAAGGCTCAGCGGCAAGGCGCTCATGGGGATGTGGGCGGCCGGCGTAGCGGCGTCGGTCGCGCTGATGTACGGCGGCTTCCTGGGCATGGAGTACGTCGAGACAGAGCTGTGGAACGGCGTGCCGCTCAATCTTCTGCTAACGGTCGGCGGATGCGGTCTCGCATTTCCGGTCGCGATCTTCGCGGCGCTGGGTCGCCGGTCGCGCTTGCCGGCAATCCGCTGGCTCTCTATCGCCTATATCGAGCTGATCCGTGGCGTTCCGCTGATCACGGTGCTGTTCATGGCGACCGTAATGGTGCCGCTCTTCCTGCCGACAGGCATGACGATCGCGAAACTCTGGCGCGCCGAGGTGGCGTTCACGCTGTTCTTCGGGGCCTATCTTGCCGAGGCGATCCGCGGCGGTCTCCAAGTCATCCCGCGCGGCCAATACGAGGCCGCGGACGCGCTGGGCCTTGGCTATTGGCGCAAGACCTGGCTAGTGATCCTGCCGCAGGCGCTCACGATCTCGATCCCGTCGCTGGTCAACACCAGCATCAGCGCCCTGAAGGATACCGTGCTGATCACCATCGTCGGTATCTTTGACGTCCTCGGAGACATCAATAACGCCATGAACGCGCCCGAATGGCGCAGCGCCTATTGGGAAGGCTACAGTTTCGTGGCCGTGATATTTTTCGCGATCTGCTTCTACATGTCGCGCTACAGTCAGCGCCTGGAGCGCAGTCTGAGCCGCGCGCTGCCGGGTCCAAGGAGATAAGCGATGGCAATGCAGGAAACCACCAAATCACAAGCCGCCGCCGATCGGCCGATGATCGAGCTGCGCAACGTCAACAAGTGGTACGGCGACTTCCACGTCCTCAAGAACATCAACATCGAGGTGCGGAAGGGCGAGCGCGTGGTGGTATGCGGACCGTCGGGCTCCGGCAAGTCCACCATGATCCGCTGCATCAACCGCCTCGAGGAGCACCAGAAGGGCCAGATCTTCGTCGACGGCATCGAGCTCACCGGAGACGTCAAGCACGTCGAGGCGATCCGCCGCGAGGTCGGCATGGTGTTCCAGCAGTTCAATCTGTTCCCACACCTGACGGTGCTGCAGAACCTGACGCTGGCGCCGATCTGGGTGCGCAAGATGCCGAAGAAGGAGGCAGAGGACCTCGCCATGCAGCTGCTCGCGCGGGTCAAGATTCCCGAGCAGGCCAACAAATATCCGGGCCAGCTCTCCGGCGGTCAGCAGCAGCGCGTGGCGATCGCCCGATCGCTCTGCATGAAACCCGAGGTGATGCTGTTCGACGAGCCGACCTCGGCGCTCGATCCCGAGATGATCAAGGAAGTGCTCGATGTCATGATCAGCCTTGCGCAGGAAGGCATGACGATGATCTGCGTCACGCACGAGATGGGCTTCGCGCGGACCGTCGCGGACTCCATGATCTTCATGGACCAAGGCCAGGTGGTCGAGGTGGCGCCGCCGAAGGAGTTCTTCGCGAACCCCAAGAGCGACCGCACCAAGCTCTTCCTGAGCCAGATCCTCTCGCACTGAAAGATCAGTCGAGCGGCTTCAGCAGCGGGTGCTTCAGGTCGCGCGGCAGCACGCCGCTGACGCGCGGGTCGTCGAAGGTGACGGGGCGACGCTCGTACACCTTGAAGCCGCAGCGCTGATAGAGACCGAGCGCGCGCGGGTGGTCATAGGTGCAGGTGTGCACCCAGATCCGATGGGTCGAGCCGAGCCAAGCGGTATCGACCGCCGAGTTCAGGAACCAGCCGCCGAACCCGCGGCCGATGAAATCGGGGAGCAGGCCGAAATAGGCGAGCTCGGTATCGCCGCTTGCCGCGCGCACGAGCTCGAAGTATCCGGCCGGCACGCCCCAGGCGTAGAGCACGTAGATCTCGACGTCGCGCCGGGCCAGCAGCTCGGCGAGCCGGGCGTCGGTCCAGAGGCGGCGCTCGTACCAGAGCCACGGCTCGCCTACGACGTTGTAAAGGTAGCGGTAGAACGAGACGGTGCAGCGCTCCGCGCGCATGAGCGCGAGCTTCGCCGCCGGCACGGGCATGGGTGGCCGCGTGGGCTTCGCCGTCATCTCGAGGTAGGTGACGGTGTCCGAGAGCTTCCCCAGCTCCGCGCTCCTCACGACGCCGGTCCCGTCTCCACCGGCGTGTCCCCCGGCGCGCCCCACTCGGTCCAGGAGCCGTCGTAGACCGCGGCCTCGGGCCAGCCGATGAGGTGCAATCCGAATGCAAGCGCGCAGGCGCTGACGCCGGAGCCGCAGCTCGCGATGATCGGCCGGTCCGGGCTCAGGCCCGCCGCGCGAAAACGTTGCTCGAGCGCGTCCGCAGGCAGGGGGAACTTGGTCGCGGGATCCGCCAGCTGATCGTAGGGGAGGCTGCGGCTGCCGGGAATGTGGCCGCTGCGCAAGCCCGGGCGCAGCTCCGGCATGGTGCCCTCGAAACGGCCCTGTGCGCGAGCATCGACGATCTGCTCTCGGTCGGTGCCGATCGTGCGGCGCACCGCCGCCATGTCGCGCACCAGCTCGGGACGAAAGCGCGGCGTGAACCTGGCGGGCGTGGGCCGGGGCATCTCGCCGGTGACCGGCCGCCGCTCGGCCATCCATCTGGCAAGGCCACCGGCCAGCACCGCCACGTCGTCGTGCCCGAAGACGCGCAGCATCCACCAGACGCGGCAGGCGGCCATGCTCCAGCCGGTCGCGTCATAGGCCACGACCCGGTGACCATCGCCGATCCCGAGCCGGCTCATGTGCGCTGCGAACTCCTCGGGCTTGGGCAGCATGTGCGGCAGCGAGCTTTTCCGGTCCGCGATCTCGTCGATGTCGAAGAAGGGCGCACCGGGAATGTGACGCTGGTCGTAGTCCTCGCGCGCGGTCGGCGTGACACCCGGCATCGTGAAGGAGCCGTCTACGACGCGGATCCCGGGATCGCTGAGATGCGCGGCAAGCCATTCGGTGGAGACCAGTGAATCCGGATTGGCGTAGGCCATGGGTCTGCTCGCTCAGCTCGCGAAAGCGAGATTGATGCGCCGGTTCTGCCGGCCCTTGTTCTCGATCTTGGTCACCTCGACGCGGCCGATCTCGCCGGTATGGCGGATGTGCGTGCCGCCGCAGGGCTGCAGATCGACACCGGCGATGTCGAGAAGCCGCACCTTGCCGAAGCCCGTCGGCGGCTTCACCGACATGGTGCGGACCAGATCCGGCTTCGCCGCCAGCTCCTCGTCGCTGATCCAGCGGGGCGTCACGGCGTGATCGGCCATGATGAGCGCATTGAGCTTCTCGGTGATCGCGGCCTTGTCCAAATTCTCGCCGGGCACGTCGAAATCGAGCCGTCCTTTGCCGTCGGATATCTGCCCGCCCGTGACCGCGCCCGGAACCACCGCACAGAGGAGATGCAGACAGGTGTGCATGCGCATCAGCCGATAGCGGCGGTCCCAATCAATCTCGGCGGCTACCTTCTCTCCGACCACGGGCGTGGAGCTGCCCGGTACGGGGATGTGGAGCACGTCGTCGAGACCGTCACCCTTGCGCGTATCGGCGATGGCGACGGTGCTGCCGTCGGCGCGCATGAGGCGGCCGGTATCTCCGGGCTGGCCGCCGCCCGTGGGATAGAACACCGTGCGATCGAGGCGGATGCCGCGCTCGTCCACCGCGATCACGGTCGCCTCGCACTGCCTCAGGTAGGCGTCGTCGCGGAACAGCAGCTCGGCCATCAGTGTCTCTCCTTGGAGCCCGGTTTGTCGAGCCAGGACGGTACCGGCAGGTTCTTCGAGCGCAGGAATTCCGGATTGAACACCTTGGACTGATAGCGTGTACCGTAGTCGGCGAGGACGGTCACGATGGTGTGGCCGGGCCCCAGCTCCTTGGCGGCCTTGATCGCGCCGAGGATGTTGATGCCGGTCGATCCCCCGAGGATCAGGCCCTCCTCGGTGACCAGCCGGAACAGCACCGGCAGCATCTCCTCGTCGGTGACCTGGAACCAGCCGTCGACCGGTGCGCCCTCGAGGTTCTTCGTGATGCGACCCTGGCCGATCCCCTCGGTGATCGAGCTCCCCTCGGACTTGAGCTCTCCGCGGGCGTAGTGCCCGTAGATCGCGGAGCCCATGGGGTCCGCGAGATAGATGCGGACCTTCGGGCTGCGGCTCTTGAGCGCCATGGCGGTGCCCGCGAGAGTCCCGCCGGTACCGACGGAGGATACGAACGCGTCCACCTTGCCGTCGGTCTGCATCCAGATCTCCGGGCCCGTGGTCTCGATATGGGCGCGGCGGTTGGCGAGGTTGTCGAACTGATTAGCCCAGATTGCGCCGTTGGGCTCGCTCGCCGCGATCTCCTGGGCGAGCCGCTCCGAGTAGCGGACGTAGTTGCCGGGGTTCGAGTAGGGTACGGCCGGCACCAGGCGCAGATCGGCCCCGCAGAGCCGCAGCAGGTCCTTCTTCTCCTGGCTCTGGGTCTCCGGCATGACGATGACGCTGCGATAGCCACGGGCGTTCGCGACCAGCGCGAGGCCGATGCCGGTATTCCCCGCGGTGCCCTCGACGATGACGCCGCCCGGCCGGAGCGTGCCGCGCTCCTCGGCATCGCGCACGATGAAGAGCGCCGCGCGGTCTTTCACCGAGCCGCCGGGATTGAGGAATTCGGCCTTGCCGAGGATGGTGCAGCCGGTCTCTTCCGAGGCCCGGCGCAGCTTTATGAGCGGCGTATTGCCGATGGTGCCGAGGAAACCGTCTCGTACCTGCATGGCGATCTCTGCGGAGTTAGAGCTGAGGCTCTGAAGAGCGGAGACTAGCGAGCAGGTGGACTTGCATCAAGCCATGCGCCGACGCGTGGCAGGCGCCGAGCGCGTGATCGAAGGAGCGGTGCTCCAGCGCAAGCACCACCACGTGCTTGATCGGATCTTCGGCCACGGTCTCTCTGCGAATCAGCGATTTTCAGGCCGATGACTGTCGGTCGATCGCAAGATTAGGCTTGCACGCTCAACACATGAGTGCAACAGCGGCCGGCGGAGCAACTGGCCACGCAGAGTGTGGCGGGGGCATCGGTGCGCAGACGGGCTCAGCGTGGTAGAACGGCTGCTGTGGTCATGGGGTCTCTGTCGGGGAGAGGGCACCATGAATATCCGTGGCAGCATGCGAAGAGCGCCGGCCTGGGTCTGCCTCGCAGTCCCGTCGATAGCGCTTGTTTTGCTGCCGGCCGTCGGGCGGGCGGCTGGGCCAGTGGCCCTGGTGGAGAGCGTCACCGGCACTCCCACGGGCATCGACCTGATGGACTATTTATCCGCTGGCCAGGTTATCGCGCTGCGTGCCAAGGAAGGGTTGGTGATCGACTACCTTCGATCTTGCCTGCGCGAGGTCATCGTCGGCGGCACGGTCCAGGTCGGGTCCGAGCAGAGCGCCGTCAAGGGAGGCAGCGTTGAGCGAGAACGGACGCGGTGCGACGGTGGCCGCCTCAACCTCACACCTGAGCAGAGCGCCGCGAGCGCGGGAACGGTCTTTCGTGTGCCGCCCAAGTCGCATTCGCTCCCGCCCGGCACCGTGATCGAGCGTCGGCTCTACGGCGCTAGTCCGATTGTCGACCTGAATGGCGCCAACCAGCTGACAGTCCGGCGTTTGGACCGCGACGAGGAGCCCTTGGTGATCGCCATTGCGCCGAACCAGCTCGCGAGAGGCCGTTTCTATGACTTCGCTGTCAACGGCAAGTCCCTATCGCCAGGGGGCGTGTACAGTGCCACAACCGGCGATCGATCGACCGTGTTTCAAATTGACCGGACTGCGAAGCCGGGAAACGCGCCGGTGGTAAGCCGCTTGCTGCGCTTGTAAGAGTGCTGCCCCGGTGCTCGGGTGGTGGACGAACGGGCAGCCTCGGTGCGCACTTCATTGTTTGGTGATGCCGCCAGGTACGGTGATCTTCACCGCCTCGTAGTCTCCGGGAACCAGACTGCCTGTGCCGGCGAAGCCGTCTCTCCAATTCCTGCTGCCGAGCTGCGTGAAAGTCGATTTCACGATGATGCCGAGATCGGGGGCGAACCAGAATAGCCGCTTGCCATTGTCTCTTGGCGAGTTCTCCTCCTGCTCCACGACGAAGGTGTCAAACGTCCCGGCGGGCACCTTCACGGACTCGCGCCGGAGCACGGCAAACCGCTCGACCGCAGAGTTGCCGCCGCCGATATTTACGCTGAACTTCTGCTCGGCCCCCACCTTCAGCGGCCACAATCGGTCCAATCCCGCGCTCAGGAACGTCGAATCCTCGGCGAAACCCGCGATTTTCTCGCCGCGCGCGCCGGATCTGTCAGTGTAAGCGCAGCGCAGACCGTTCTCGCCGGCAAACGTGAAACCGGAACTGTTATCGTATTGGACCGTGGTTCCCGATCGTGGACAACGGAATGCGAGTTCGGCATGCGGACCGTTTGGGATCGGCGCTGCGGGCGGCGCCAGGAACGCGCTCTCGCCGTGGCTCCGAGCCCGATCGGGGGTAGGTGGGTTGGATTGCGCCGAAATGGGATCTGGAGCTCCGGCTGTCGTTGGAGCAAGCGCAACGATCGGGGGCGGAGCCGAAGGAGTGGTCGCGGGAGCAGCGGGAGTGGGTGCTGGCTGCACTGGCTGCACCGAAATGATCGGGGGCGGCGCCGGCGTTGGCGGCGGTGGCTTCGAGAACTCGGCGATCTTCACCCTCGCAAGACCGGCAAATCGGCCGCTCGGGAATGCCCGCAGATATTCTTGATAGGGCGCGGCAAATTTCTCGTCCTTGACGGAGTTCCAGAACGCGATGTCCGCTTCCTCAGGGTCGACGGCCTCCGGCGGCGGCGATGCCGCCGGTGGGGGCGGAGGTGGGAGCGCTGCCATGACCGGTGCGGGCGGCTTGAAATAGAAATCGCCGGTGAGCGAGGAAGACTCCCAGGGCGTCTGGCTGTCGTTCGAGGCCTTGCTTACCGCGATGCGAACGATTTTGAACACCTCCTCCACCTTGAGGCCGGGTTGCCGGATCGCCCGCAGCAGCTCCGTCGTATAGAGGCCGTTAGCGCCGTCGCCGTCCGAGGCCACTTTGCCGGGAGCGGTGGAATATGCGACGAGCGTGCCGCGCGGCGCCTGCTCGACCGCGGCCAGACCGCGACCGAGAGCGCGGAAACGCCGTTCAAAGGGGTTGCTGCGGCAAGCGTCGAGTATGACGACGTTCACCCGCGTCTTCGCCATGTCCATGAGTTCGAGCACGAGATCGACGTCGGTCGTCTCGATCCGCATCGCAGCCTCGGACGCGAGCTCGGCATCGACCGGGATCAGGTAGTTGTGGCCGTTCGCCTGGATACCGTGGCCCGAGTAAAAGAACAGGCCGACGCTGCCCTCGGCGAGTTTCGCGCTGAATTGGCCGATGGCGTGCTCCAATTGCTGCTTGGTCGCGTTCTCGATCCGGATCACGTCGAAACCGACTTCCTGCAGCGCCTTCGCCATGTCGCGCGCATCGTTCACGGGGTTCTTCAATGGAGGAGCGTTCTTGTACGCGGCGTTGCCAACCACCAATGCGATGCGGTGCTCCGGCACGGCTGCACAAGCATCGAGCGCGCCAGCGCCGATCATGGCGCACGCAACTAGTGCCATAAGATGCAGGCGATTCATGCCCTTGGCCCGACCCTGTGCAACAATTCAACCACAGATAATGGGGTCTCGCCAATCGTCCGGTAGTGACTACGGACACAGCCACGTGGACCGCGGCGGGCTCGGTGATCCGGCCAGGGAGGTCGTGGTTCTAGTTCTGGACCGCTCACGCGCAACGGAGAGGGCAGCGGTTCTATGGGGTAGTTCCGCCGGCAAGCGCGGCGGTGATGCGTGACCACGCTGCGTCGCGCGCCCGCGCGAAATTCGAGGCGCCCGTCACGTACGGTCGAAAAAAGAATGCGGCCGGTCGGGACGGCCGCAGTCAAGGGAGGATTGTTCACGACGCCGGGCAAGAGCGCCGCGAGCACAGGGTTTTTTTGCGTCTCGCAGCCGCGGATGCCGCGAGCGCGATTGAGAAGCTAGCTTAGCCCATCGCCTCTAGCGCGAGGCAAAGATGTGTCATTCGCCCGGCGGTCGGGTCGCGCGCAGCAGCGGCAATTCGATGCGCATGAGCAGTCCATGCGGCGAACGGTTCTCTGCGCGAAGCGTGCCGCCGAGCGCCTCGACATTGCGCCGCGCGATCCAGAGGCCGATGCCGAAATGCGAGGCCTGTCCCTCCATGCCCGGGCGGCGCGAGAAATACCGGTCGAAAATGCGCGCGAGATTCTCCGGCGCAACGCCGGGGCCCGTATCGGCGATGGTGACCTCGGCCATGCGGTCGCCGCGGCGGTCAAGGCGGACCTCGATGCTGCCGCCTCTCGGCGAGAACGAGAGCGCGTTGTCGACAATGTTCTCCAGCACCGTCTCGATCATCTCCTCGTTGGCGTAGATGATCACGCCCGAGGGAATGTGGCCGTCGAGCGCGAGCTGCCGCTCGGCAATCGCGTCGGCATGCGCATGCAGCAGCCGGTGCAAGAGCATCGACAGGTTGACCGCGGTACGCGGCGTGTTGATGAGGTCGGCAGCGGCCTCGTCGAGCCGCCGGGCCGAGGCTACCAGCCCGTCGAGCCGGTCGAGCGAGTTCTCGATCAGTCCGAGCGCGCGCTGGCCGCGGGGATTGTCGTGTGGAATGGCCCGGCTCAGGGGCTCCAGCGACTGACGGATCACCGCGATCGGCGTCTTGAAGGCATGCGCGTTGTCCTCCGCCGTCCGCCGGATCTCACGCGCGGAGGCATCGAGTGCCGACACCATCCGGTCGAACTCGGTGGCGACGTCCGCGAGCTCCGGCACCTCGTTCTCGCCGGCGAAGGAGACGCCGGGGCGGCGCTCTCGGATTGCGCGCGCGCGCTCGGCGAAGCGGTTGAGGCCGCGGCGCACGCCCCAGAAGGTGCTGAGCGTCACCACCGCCATCACGAGATAGATGATCGCGGCGATGCGCACCTCGGGCGCCATCCAGTAGGGCCTGCCGAGATGCGAGCCGAGATAGCTGCCGGCGGCGAAGGAGGTGACCACGGCCCAGCATCCGGAAGGCACCTTGATCGGCGTCACCGACGTCACGACCTCGTCCTCCGCGCCCGGCGTGCTGTAGCGGAAGGCGAAGGGCAGCTCGCCCTCGCAGGTCTGGGAGAGCTTGTCGAGCACGCCCTGTTGCGCCAGCTCCGCGCGCTCGTTGTCGAGCTGCGCGGTCGAGACCGTGGGCCAGGACGCGACGTAATAGAACGCGCTCTGATCGGACGGCCGATAGATCACCTTGACGCGCGTGATGTCGCCCGCGAAGCGCTGCAGTTGGGCGCCGAGGTCGGGGATCGACGGCTTATCCGTGGCGCCGAGGAGCGGCAGCAGCGCCTGCGCCATCACGCGGCCTTCCTCCCGCACCTCCTGCAGCAGGAGCGCCGCGTCCGCCTTGTCGGCGGCGCGGAACTGATCGTAGATAATGAGCGGCACCGCCAGGAAGATGACGACCAGCAGCGCCGCCTTCGCCGACAGCGAGCGGTGAAATCGCCAGCGCCGGCGTCCGCGCGCCGCCGGACGTTGGACCGCCGTCGGCGCAGCCGCCCTAGGCGACGACCCAGCGGTATCCGAATCCGGCGTAATTGTGGATTTCGTCAAAACCGGGGTCGACATCCCTGAACTTCTTGCGGATACGTTTGATGAAGGTGCGGACGTTGGCGCGATAGCCGTCGGCACCGCTGCCCGCCAGGAAATCCTTGCCGTGCACGAGGTCGTAGAGCTCGCGGTAGGAGGCGTCCTCGCCGGGCTTGAGCGCCAGCTGGGAGACCATGCGGAACTCGGTCAGTGTCAGGTCCACCGCGCTGCCCTTCCAGAAGGCGCGGTTGATGTCGAAGCGCAGCTCCAGGTGGCCGAGCCGCAATTGCGTCTGCTGCTGCTGCGACGCGCTCGGCAGGGGACGCTGCCCCTCCGCGATGAGCTCGATGCGGCGGACCAGGATCGAGAGCCGGCGGGACTTGTCGATGAAATCGACGGCGCCGCCCGCGAGCGCCGCTTCCTCGTAGATATCGTCGCTGAGCACGGTCAGGAAGATCACGGGCGCGGTGACGCCGCGCTGGCGCAGCTCGCGCAGCACCTCGAGGCCGTTCATGCCGGGCATGCGCCAGTCCAGCAGGATCACGTCCGCCGTCTCGCCCGATCCCAGATGCTCCAACGCCAGCGGCCCGCTGGCGAAGGTCGTCACCGCGAAGCCCTCGTCCATCAGGTTCAGGCTCAGCGACTCCCGAAACTCGTCGTCGTCGTCAATTAGAAGGACTCGGACCCGCGCCGGGATCTGCTTGGTGCTCGGCGAGGATGTCGGCGAAGCATCGGCTTCTGGCGGGCTCGGCGGCCTCATGGGTCTTCACCTCATAATGCAGCGCGCGCATGACCTTACTTTTGAGGTCGAGGTAAAAGTATATCTCAAGCTGGCAGCTCCGGCTCGTATAGCGCCAAATCGTTGCCGGCGCCGCCTCGGAGCGCTCCTTGGGCTCGCCGAGCAACCGCTGGGTCGCGGGCTGGTCAAGCCCGATCAGGCTCTCGGGCTGGGGCGAGGATTTCTCTCCGGATTCGAGCTTCGCCGTCTCGGTCGGCGGCACGCTCGCGGCGGCGCTCGGCGCGATCTCAGCGGGCGCCGGGGCGTCCGCCGCCGGGGGTACCGGCGGCTTGCGCGGTGGCTTGGGCGGCTGCGGCGCCGCCACGTCCGCTTCCGGCGGCGGCGCCCCCTGAGCGTCGGCTGCGGGCGCGGGTGGCGGGCGATTGCACGCCGCCAGCGCAAGACAGAGAACGCTCATCCCGATGATCGCGCGGCTCCTCATGCCGGCTGGCTCTCCCTCGATGGCTCCGGGCTCGGCCCGGTTTCATCCGGACGCGCGCGACGGATGTAACCCGACTAGCTAAGGCAACCCGAAAAATCTCGATTGCACAACACTGCAAATGTTTGGGAAGGCGGAGGCCAATCCCGACGTTCCGTCGTCGCGCATTCTATGCCATGGTCCGCGCGGCAGAGCAAAGAGGGGATGTCAGTGATCGATTCCGAGGCCGCGCCAGGCGGCAACCTGCGGTACCTGGATCTGCCGGCACTCGCGCGAGCGACGCGGGTGGATGAGCCTTTCCCGTACGTCATCGTGCCCGGCTTTCTCCGGCCCGACGCACGCACCGAGCTCGCTGAGGCGTTTCCCGAGATCCGCGAGGCCGGCAGCTTCCCCGTCGGCGACCTCGAGCTCGGCCCGCGCTTCCGGGAGTTCCTGGGCGAGCTCGAAGGATCCGGCTTTCGGGCGGCGATCGAGCGGGCATTCGACATCGACCTGACGGGCCGTCCGACCATGGTGACGGTGCGCGGGCATGCGCGGGCGCGGGACGGCCGCATCCACAACGACAGCCGCAGCAAGCTCATCACGGTTCTCATCTACATGAACGAGGCCTGGGAGGCCGAGGGCGGCCGACTGCGCCTGCTGCGGTCGCCCGACAACCTCGACGACGTCGTCGCGGAAGTACCGCCTCAGGCCGGCACGCTCCTTGCGTTCCGCGTCACCGAGAATTCATGGCACGGCCACCTGCCGGTGGAGGGACCGCGCCGAGTGGTGCAGCTCAACTGGGTCGAGAGCGCCGCGGTGGTCCGACGCGAGCGCGCCCGACACGGGCTGTCGGCGCGAGTGAAGCGACTGGCGTCGATGCTGCGCTGAGGATCCGCGGGCTTGCCTTGTTTCCCGCCTTGGTAGCGGGCTATCGTGCGCGCTGAAGCCGTCGGGGACTGCCGTGAAGCACGCCTGGTTGTTGCTCGCATCGGTGCTGGCAATCGGGAATGCCTGGGCGGAAGGCAACGTGCCGGCTCCAATCTCCAGCGCGGAACGCGTCTACGAAGCGGCGAAACCACGGCTGCTGCAGATCCGCACGCTCGTCGCCGCGGCCGACCGGCAATCCTCCAACGGCTCCGGCTTCCTGGTCAGCGCCGACGGCCTCGCGATCACGAACTATCACGTGGTCTCGCAATATGCGCTCGGGCCCGCGACATATCGGCTGGAATACACCGCGGCGGACAAGAGCCGCGGCGAGGTGACGCTGGTGGCTATCGACGTCGCCAACGACCTTGCGCTCGTGCGCATCGATCGCGGCGGCGAGCCGTTTTTCCGGTTCGACGGGCAGGCACTGCGGGACGAGCCGCCGAAGGGCGAGCGGCTCTACTCCATGGGCAATCCGCTGGACCTGGGATTCACCATCGTGGAGGGCACCTACAACGGGCTCGTCGAGCGCAGCTACAACGAGCGCATCCATTTCTCGGGCGCGATCAATCCCGGCATGAGCGGAGGCCCGACGGTCACTGCGGCCGGCGACGTCGTCGGCATCAACGTGTCGAAGCAGCTCGGTGGCGAGCTCGTGAGCTTCCTGGTGCCGGTGCGGTTCGCGGCCAAGCTGCTTGCGAGCGCCGGGCAGGATCGCATGCCCACTGGCGACGAGCTGCATGCGGAGATCGGACGCCAGCTCACGGTGTGGCAGCAGAGGCTTTACAAGTCGCTGGCGGATTCCGCGTTCCGTAGCGCCGGCTTCGGCCCCTACAAGGCGCCGGAAAGCACGGCGCCCTGGTTCACCTGCTGGGCGCAGACCAACGCCGGCCAGGTGCCGAAGCCGCGGGCCACGAACGACACGACGACCTGCAGCAGCGACACGCAGGTCTTCGTGGCGACGGATCTCACCATCGGCGGCATCCGGCTCAGCCACTCCTATCTCAGCAGCGTCGATCTCAACCAGTTCCAGTTCGCTGCCTTCGTCTCCGAGCAGAATCAGCTGCCCTTGCTCACGGGGCTCGCCTGGAACCGGAAGTGGCACACGCAGCAGCGCTGTCATGAGGATTTCCTGGCACCGTCGGAAGGGCGCCCGTCGCTGCGCGCCCTCTGGTGCGCACGCGCCTACCGGGAGTTCGAGGGGCTCTACGACGTCTGGATCACGACCGTCACGCAAGACCGCCGCACCGAGGCACTGGTCTCGCGGCTTTCGCTCCAGGGCGTGACCTATCCGAACGCCATCGCGCTCGGCAAACGTTTCATCGAAGCCGTGCAATGGAAGGATTGATCTGGGTCGAGGTGCTCTCGCGCTCGCGGGAGGTGATCGCCCGATATCGCTGCGCCGGACCGGAGATCCGCATCGGCCGGAGCTACGACAACGACGTGGTGCTCGACGATCCCCACGTGGCGCCGCGGCACCTGCGCATCCGCCGGGGTGAGACGGGCCGATGGATCGCCGAGGATCTCGGCAGCGTCAACGGCCTCTACCTCGATCACGGCAGCGACAGGTTCGGCTGGCTCGAGATCGACGGCGACCGGCCGATTAGGATCGGCAATTCCTATCTTCGCGTGCGCGACTGGGACTACGGCGTGGCGCCGGAGCGGCCCTATCAGCCGCGGTCGCGCCGCTGGCCGACGCTCGCCGGCCTCGGCGCGCTGTTGGCGGCCGTCGACCTCGGAACGAGCTGGCTCGGCGAGACCACTGAGCCGAGGGTCTCGCGCTATCTGGTGTCGGTCCTCACGGTGGCCGTTCTGCTAGCGGCCTGGACCGCGGTCTGGTCCGTGCTGTCGCGCATCTTCTCGGGGCAGGCGCGCTTCGAGCGCAACCTGCTGATCGCTCTCGTGGGCACGCTCGCCTATTCGCTCTATCGCGAATTCGCGGACTTCGCCACCTTCGCCTTCTCCTGGCGCGTGCTCGCCGCCTATCAATTCGTGGGAGTGTGGTCGCTGTTGGCGGCCGTCTGCTTCCTGCATCTGCGAGAGGTCTCGTCGGCGCGGCTCGGGCTGAAAGCCTGCCTGGTCCTCGCACTGCTGACGATCGGGATCGGCGTACAGGTCCTGAATCAATCGGACCTGCTCGCCGGGATCGACCGCCAAGCCTATGCCGCGCGTCTGCTGCCGCCGGAGTTCCGCCTGGGACCGCTGCAGAGCGAGGACAGTTTCTTCGCCGATATCGAGGCGCTCAAAAGCAAGCTCGACCAGGACCGAGCCGAGCCGCCGTCCGCCGGCGGATTGGAGAGATCCCTGGTCATCAAGCGGTCCGACTGAGCCGGAAGGACCGGACAGGATCCGCCGCATCGTCGAGCGGCTCTTTGATCCAGGTCAACGACGCCCGGCGCCGGTTCCCCCTGAATTGATCGCACGATCAACTACGGCCAAGTCGGCCGGTTCGGGGGAAAGTCAGCAACCATGCAGCATGACAGCGGGATCGCGAGCCGAAGCTTTCACGGAGCGAGCGGCGGCGCAGAGCACTACATCACCATCGAGTCGCCGGAAGACCTGGGATTTGCCGAGCAGCTTCGCCTGATCGAAGAGCGCTACGCCGCCGCGCGGGAAGCGCTCGACGTCGCGCCGGAGACCGCGATCTTCCGCCGCATCTTCGTCAGCGACGTCCTGAACCAGGCCGCGCCGGTGCGCGCAAGCAGCCTGTTCCGCGCCGAGGCGGAGGGGCCGGTCGCGGTCTCGATCGTGCAGCAGGCGCCGCTGCCCGGCGCCAAGCTCGCGCTCCTCGCCTACCATGTCGAGGATCCCGACGGCGTGGCGAAACGCCGCATCTCGCCCCACCACGTCGTCGTCGAGAAGCAAGGGCACCGTCACCTCTGGAGCACGCGGCTCTGCGCCGGAACGGACACAGGACCGGCCTCCGCAGCCGCGCAGACGCGCGACATATTCGACGAGCTCACGGGCGTGATCGAGGCCGAGGGCGGCACGCTGCGCGATCACTGCGTGCGCACCTGGGTCTATCTCAAGGACGTCGACGTCTTCTACCAGGACATGGTCAAGAGCCGCCGCGAGCTGTTCGAGCGGCAGGGCCTGACCGCAGACACCCACTACATCGCCAGCACGGGCATCGAGGGTGCCTGCGCACACCGCTACGACCTGGTGGCGCTCGATGCCTACTCCGTGCTCGATCTGACGCCCGCACAGATGTCCTACCTGAACGACTTCGACCGGCTGTGCCCGACCCGCAACTACGGCGTCACCTTCGAGCGCGGCACGCGGATCGCCTACGCGGACCGCGCCCATCACTTTATCTCGGGGACCGCGAGCATCGACAGCAGCGGCGCCGTGGTCCATCGCGGCGACGTGCTCCGGCAGCTCGAGCGCGCGCTCGGCAACGTGGACGCGCTGCTGCGCTCGGGCGGCGCGAGCTTGGCGGACATGATGCACCTCATCGTCTATGTCCGCGATCCCACGGATTTCCCCGGCGTCGACGCGTTTCTCGCAGAGCGCCTCGGCGACGTGCCGCGGCTGATCGTCCATGGCGCGGTCTGCCGGCCCGAGTGGCTGATCGAAGTCGAAGGCATCGCCGCGGCCGAGATCCACGCGCCGAGCCTGCCGGGCTTTTGACCAACCTACCACGAGGGGAGATAGAGAAATGTCGGATACCAGCGCGCCATTCGCGATGCTCGACGAGGCGGAGATCGCCGTCGCCACGCTGAGGCACGATCCCTACGACTTCGCCTTCGTCGAGCACGCGATCGACCCGCGGCACAAGGACGAGGTGCTGGCCGACGCGCCGCCGATCCCCGATCGCGGCAGCTACGGGCTGCCGGATCTCCGGTACGGCCCGAAATTCGGCGCGGTGGTGCAAGATCTGCTGAGCCCACGCTTCCGGCGCCTGGTCGAGCAGAAATTCGACATGGACCTTAGTCCGTACCCGCCCTGCATCGTGATGATGGGAAACACCACCGGGCACTACAACGAGGGCTACGCGCACCCGGACTCCCCGCACAAGATTGTGACGGTGCTGGTGGGCTTCAGCCGAGAGTGGCCCTATGAGCGCGGGCGGCTGCGCGTGCTCCGCAGCAGCGACCGGAACGACTACGCCTTCGAGTTCGCGCCGGAATTCGGGCGCATGCTGATGTTCCGCGTCTGCGACCATTCCTATCACGGCTTCCTGCCTCAGAAGGGCCAGCGCATGAGCCTGCAGCTCTGCTACGTCGACAGCGAGTGGTACGTGCGGCGCGAATACTGGCGGCACAGCATCAGCGCCTACGCGAAGTCGGTGCCGATGCTGCGCAAGGCACTCGACTGGGCCCCGCGCCGCCTGCCGGGAGCATGAGGGGAGGAGCGAGCATGACCTATCCGGCGATTCCCGATGCTGCCGAGGTGGCGCGCCATTTCTGCCGCTCGGTAAAGCGCGCCCGGCGCGACGACCGGCCCTATCGACACTGGAAGCTGACGGACGTGCTGCCGGAGGCGCTCTGCACGGGCATCCTCACGCTGCCGATCGCGCCACCCCAGCTCGGCCGGACCGACGGTACGCGCAATACCTATAACAAGCAGCGGAGTTTCATCACGCCACAGCTGCGGCAGAAGTTTCCGACCTGCGAGGTGCTATCGGAGGCGCTGCAGCGGCCGGAGGTCGCGCGGCTGATGGCAGAGACCTGCGATATCCCGGTCGACGGCAGCTATCTTCGGATGGAGTACATCCAGGACACCGACGGCGCGTGGCTCGAGCCGCACCGGGACATCCCGGAAAAGCTGTTCTCGATGGTGATCTATCTATTCACCGGGCCGGACGCGACGGAGTGGGGTACCGACATCTACGACGCCGAGCGCCGCTGGGTCGGCCGCTCCTCCGGCGAGTTCAATTCGGGCGTGATCTTCGTGCCAGGTCCGGCCACTTGGCACGGCTTCGATCCGCGCCCGATCGTCGGCGTGCGCCGGCTCATGGAGATCAACTACGCACGCTCCGACTGGCGCGATAAGGAACAGCTGGCGTTCCCAGACCGCCCCATCTCGCTCCACTGAGGCGGAGAATCAGGACGTCGCCCGAGCGCGCTGGCGCCGACGCTTGGCCTTGCGCTTCGCCTTGCGGCGGGCGGAGCGGAGCTGCAGGCTGGACTTGGCGGTACGTTTCATCGTCGGCTCCTCGTTCTCAGGCACACGGCGTGGGTCCGCGCCGCGCTTGCAAGCGAAAGGGGCTAGGCCTGGTCGGCCTAACCCCTTCCTCGATTGGCTCCCCGGGCCGGATTCGAACCAGCGACCCAGCGGTTAACAGCCGCTTGCTCTACCACTGAGCTACCGGGGATCAGTCCCCGTCTCCTACTGGAGGGGGCGGGCCTTATAACAGAGCCGGTCCGCGGGCGCCACTGCCGGGCAGAGGCGCAGGCTATCACAGGTTTGGCCGGCCTTCAGCCACGAGTGCCCGCTCGGATCTCAGCGAGCAGCGCGCTTTCGGACGGCAGCCACCAGATGTCGCCGTTGCGCGGCGCGTCGACAGGACTCAGCGAGCCTGCGGCAGTGCGCACGGTCGGCCGGTAGCCGAGCGCTTCGATCGCCTGGAATGCGCTTGCGAGATCGTCGCCCGCGCGCGCCAGGGCCTGTGCGTTGAGCTCCAGGAGCATCACCGGCCGGAAGCGGCCGATCGCGCGCGCGCCGCCGCGGATGAGCTGCAGCTCCCAGCCCTCGATGTCCGCCTTGATGAAATCGAGGCGGGGGAGATCCAGGAGCTCGACCGCGCGGTCGAGGGTGGTGATCGGCACCACCTCGCGCTCGACTTGCGCCCAGCGCGTCTCCGGCCCGAGATGCGCCAGGCCGAAGCCGTAGCTCCCCGGACGCTTCACCGGCAGGCTCAAGACCTCGCTGCCCTCACGCGCGCCCAATCCCATCGGCAGCACCGCGACGTTGCGGCAGCGGTTGAGCGCGAGGGCGACGCGCAGGATCGAGCGCGCGTAGGACGAGGGCTCGAAGGCGTAGACGGCGCCGCGCGGCGCCAGGCGCGAGAACAGCTTGGCGTATTGCCCGGCATGGGCGCCCGCGTCGAACACGATCCCGTCCTCGGGAATCATGCGCCGGAGCATCGGCAGGATCTGGCGGTGGTGCTGCTTGCAGACCGCCTTGAAGAGGTGCGCGACGTAGGTGGGGCTGAGCCGCAAGCGGAGATAAGGTGCGGTCATGCCGCGCTTCCTCGAGCGTCCGAATCGGGACCGCGACGCCGCAGAACCGCCGTGCGGGATTTGCAGTCTAGTGAGCGAACAGCGAGCTCGAGCGCTTACGGCCTGCGCGATATGTGCAGCCTAGCAGGCTGCCCCTGAGCTCCGCCATCGGCTTCTGATCCCCGGCGGCAACTTGGCGCAGGCGGCCGCCGCGCCCTCAGTCGATGCTGCCGAGCGCCGGCGCGCCCTTGGGAAGCGCGCGGGTCACGCCGACGCGGGTGTACACGATCGACGCGAAGAGCAGCATCCCGATCAGCGAGAGGATGGCGCCGAGGCCGGCGATCGGCCCGAAGGACTCCTCGTGTCCCGCCATGATGCCCCCTACGCTGACAACCAGCACCAGCGCTCCCACGTTGGCGATCCAGAAGTGCCATGCCGCGAGCGGCGAGCGCGCGGCCTCGGGCCAGAGCCGATAGACCGCGGCATAGAGCGCCATCGATGCCCAGCCCAGGAGGTTTATGTGCGCGTGGGTCGGCATCTGCGAGTGATCGTTGGAGAGCGCCATGAAAATGCCGAGCGACATGCCTGCAAGCGCATAGACCACTGCGGTCCGCAGGAACAGTCCGTCGATTCCCCTCATGATGGGTACCTTTGGGCAGAGTGATTGAGGCGATCCCAGATCCGGCCGAGCGTCAGGCTCGCGACCTCGTAGATCATCGCGAACGGGGTGAGGACGTCGTCGAGCGCCGTCATGGCCGCACCAGCTCGGCCACGTGCGCCGGCGCCCGCGACCCCCCGATGGCCCCCGCGTTGGCGGCGAGCCTCGCCTCCCAGCTCCTGGGATTGGCGAAAGCGAGGTATTCGGCCTGCATTTCGGGCGTCAGCGCCTCGATGAGGATGCGGTTCTCGACCCAGACCTCGACTACGCGGAAGACGCCGCCGCGGGTGCAGGTGCGGCAGAGCCACCATTCGCGCTCGCAGATCCGCTTGAGCTCCGCCTCGGAGACGGGTACGCCGAGCGCCAGATGCGTGTCGCTGGGGCGGTCGGCGTCAGCTAGCGTCGTGCTCTCGGCCTGGGTCTCGCCGGGCACCAGGGCCATCCCCGCGGGATAGACCTCGATGCCGGTGCCGTACCGGTCGCCGGCCATGGCGATGTGGGAACCCGGCACCGGCGGAAACGGAAAAGCCTCGCCCCGCATCATCTCCGCGAGAACCGCGGCGACCAAAGCGGGGTCATCGGCGCTGATCGATGCATGAAACAACATGATGGTCCGCTCCCAACATCAAGACGGCGTCCGTGCCATTGCCGTTGGCCGACGCTTGCGGCCGCTTATCTAGGCGCAGCGCGCGGCCGGTTCTTCACCCGGTGGGACCATTGCAAAATTGTTCTGGATGGCCCGAACGGGCCACGAGCGCGGGCCGCAAGGATCAGGCGAGGCCGTGGCGGACGGCGAGGGCGGTGGCGGCGGCGCGGGTCGGCAGGTCGAGCTTGGTGAGGATATTGGCAACGTGCCGCTTCACGGTGTGCTCGCTGAGTGCGAGCCGGTCGGCGATGCCGGCGTTGCTGAGCCCCTGCGCCACCAGGCGTACCACCTCGCGCTCTCTCTCCGTGAGCGTATCGAGCGAGCCCGGCAGGTCGAGCTTCTCCGCGGCGGGGTAGGGCGGCACTCTCGGGGCGCCGGCCGCGGCGGGCGCTGCCGGCTCGGGCTCGCCGGCCGCCAGGCGGAGGGCGCGCAGATAGCGCTCGGCGAGCTCCGGCACCGCGAAATAGGTGGCTCCGCTCAGCCGGCTCTCGATCAGCCCAGGCGCCAGCTCGCGGATGGTGTCGATGACCGACCGGGCCTCGGCGAGTTCACCCATCTCCGCGAGGCACGCCGCCAGCACGATGTGATGACCCGCGAACGGCCGGTTGAGTGCGACCGCGCGCCGAACATAGTCGAGACAGTCAGCGTGCTCGCGCGCCACGAAGGCCGCGAGCGCCGCGGCCCAGTAGCTCACGTCGAGAGAGCGGTCGCGCGGGCTCAGGGCGATCGCCGACTCGGCGTGGCGCCGCGCGTCCTCCGCAAGGCCGAAATTCGATTCCTCCCAGGAGAGCCACCGGAGCGTGGTGACGTCGCTCGGGTTGAGCCGGTGCGCCTCGCGCAGGTCTGCGAGCGCCTCGTCGTGCCGCAGGCGCCGCATGGCGACGTGTCCCAAAATCGCATAGGCGGCATGGTTCTGGCTGTCGAGCTCGCGCAGGCGCTGCGCTGCGGCGTCCGCCTCGGCGAAATCGTCGCGCGCGCCCGGGCTGAAGAACCCCATCGCGCCCCGGCGGCAATGACCCCAGGCGATGGCGTAATGCGCCCGCAGGCAGAGCGGATCGAGCGCGACGGCCTTGCGCGCGAGCGCGATGCCCTCGGAGATCGGCGCCGCCTGGCTGCCGGTGATGCCCTGCTGGATCAGCGCCGCCGCGTGGAGCGCAAGATCGTAGGCCCGCACGTCGCCGTCCGGCATGCGCTCCGCGCGGCGCTGCTCCGCGAAATGCAGCTCGGGCGCGATGCTGCCGACGATGCGCCGGGCAACCTGCTCCTGCAGCGTCAACACATCGTCGAGAGTGCCGTCGAACCTGTCGGCCCAGATCTGCTCGCCGCTGATGCCGTCCAGCAGCCGGACCGTGAGGCGGAGCCGGTTCTCGGCGCGCCGGACTCCGCCCATCAGCACGTAGCGGACGCCGAGCTCGCGCGCGACGCGCTTCACGTCGCCCGAGAAATCCTCGCAGGAGAAGCTGGAGCCGCGGGACGTGACCGAGATCTCCCGGAAGCGGGAGAGCTCGGTGATGATGTCCTCGGTAATTCCGTCACTGAGATAGCGCTGCGCGGGATCGTCGCCGAGATTGCTGAAGGGGAGCACCGCGATCGAGGGCCCGAGCTGCGGCGGCGCGGCCGCGGCCTCTGCCGCCGGAACGCCGATCGCCACCACCTTGCCCTTGCGCTGCTCCATCGTCGGCTGCCCCGGGAGATACTCGGCTTCATCTCAGCGCACGCTTGCATCTCGCCCGCGCGCATGGAGGCCGGAAGCGGAATCGAACCGCTGTACGGGGATTTGCAGTCCCCTGCATAGCCACTCTGCCATCCGGCCGCTGGTGAAGGGCGGTCCTATATGCCGACCCCGGTCGGTCGGGTCAAGAAAGGAGCCAATTCCAACTTGCCGTTGCCCGCCATTGAGTTGGCGCTGCCCGGGCGATATAAACGGCGGACGCTCCCACTCAGCTGAAATATCGAGGCGCATGATCGATTACGCGGCGGCGCGACTCAACATGGTGGACGGCCAGCTCCGCACCAACGGGATCGTGGATCCCGTGCAGGTGAGCGCCTTCATGGCCGTGCCGCGCGAGCTGTTCGTGCCGGAATCCCTCAGAGGCACTGCCTATGTGGACGATGATCTGCCGCTCGGCAACGGCCGCTACCTCATGGAGCCGCTGGTGCTCGCGCGGCTCATCCAGCTCGCGCACCTCGGCGAGGGCTCCCGTGTGCTCAATATAGGAGCTGGTCCGGGCTACGACGCGGCCGTGATCGCGCAGCAGTCCGCTGCCGTGGTGGCGCTCGAATCCGATCCCGGTCTCGCCGCAACGGCGCACCGCCTGCTTCGCGAGCTCGGCTGTGGCAATGCGAGCGTGGTCGAGGGGCCGCTTGAGGCCGGGCATGCGGCGGGCGCTCCCTATGACGCGATCGTGTTCGGCGGGGCGATTGAGGAGGTGCCGGACGCGATCGTTCGTCAGCTCGCGGGGACCGGCTACATCGCCGCGGTGGTGAGCGAGCCCGAGCGCGTGCCGCAAGCGACGGTCATGACCCGCGCGGGCAAGGTGCTGTCGCGCCGCCCCGTGTTCGATGCCGGGACTCACCCACTGCCGGGGTTCGCCCGGCAGCCGGCGTTCGTGTTCTGAAACGGCGAGGCGCATGCGCATGCGAGGGATAAGCCGCGGACTCCGGGCCTCTTGCGCGATCGCGGCGCTGCTCGCGGCGACGATGCTCGCGTGGCCGGCGCTGGCGGAGACGCTCACCGACGCGCTGTCTCAGGCCTATCAGTACAATCCTCAGCTGCTCGCCCAGCGGGCGCAGCTGCGGGCGACGGACGAAGGCGTGCCGCAGGCGCTTGCAGGCTGGCGGCCCACCGTGCAGTTCACGGGCGCCGCCGGCAAGGAAGTCACCGCGACGACCCAGAGCGTGAACGGTTCCGGCCCGACGGTCACGCAATACCTGACGCCGCGGTCGCTCGACCTCAACATCACGGAGCCCGTATGGACGAGCGGCCGCACGCCAGCATTGGTCAGGCAGGCCGAGCACACGGTGCTCTCGCAGCGTGCGCAGACCGTCGCAACCGAGGAGCAGGTGCTGTTCAGCGTGGCGCAGGCCTACCTGGACGTAGTGCGCGACCAGGCGACGGTCGATCTCAACGTCAACAACGAGCAGGTGCTGCGGCGCCAGCTCGAAGCGACGAACGACCAGTTCCGCGTCGGCGAAGTGACCCGGACCGACGTGGCGCAGGCGGAATCGCGCTTGGCGCTGGCGGTTGCGACCCGGGTCCAGGCCGAAGGCAATCTGCAGGTGAGCCGCTCGAACTATCAGCGCGCGGTGGGCCACCTGCCGGATAAGCTCGCGCAGCCGACTGAGAAGGTGAACCTGCCGGCGACCCGCGACGAGGCGCTGGCGCTCGCCCGCGCCCAGAACCCGAACGTGGTGATTGCGGACTACAGCGCCAAGGCCGCAGAGGACTCCGTGGTCGCGACGCGCGCGCAGCTGCTGCCGCAGGTGTCCGTGGTGGGCGATCTCAACAAATCGGACGAGACCCTCCAGGAGGGCCGCAACGTCAACTCCGCCTCGATCATTGCGCGCATGACCGTACCGCTCTACGAGGCCGGCAACATCTACGCGCAGACGCGCGCGGCGAAGCAGACCGTGAGCCAGCGGCGCAGCCTCTTGGACGACGCGCGGCGCGCGGCGATCCAGGCCGCGACCAAGGATTGGGAGACCATCCAGTCCGGGCGCGCCCAGGTGCAATCGCTGATGTCCACCATCCGCGCGGCCGAAATCGCCCTCGAGGGCGTGCGCCAGGAGGCGCAGGTGGGCTCGCGCACCGTGCTCGACGTCCTCAACGCCGAGCAGGAGCTCTTCACCGACCGCGTCAACCTCGTCCAGGCCCAGCACGACTTGGCGGTTGCCGAGTTCGACCTTGCGCAGCAGATCGGACGGCTTACGGCGGCGGAGCTGAAGCTCCCGGTCCAGCTCTACGACCCAAAGAAGCATTACGACGAGGTGCGCAACAAGTGGATCGGATTCGGCTCCAGCGGCCAGTAATTCTCGACGACTCGGGGTGGCTCCCCTGGTTTTTTCCCAGCGCTTCGCCTAGTGTATCGGGAGCCGAGCGCCACAACCGGTCGATATGTCGGAGAGCAAGGGCCAGCACGAGCCGTCGATGGAGGAGATACTTGCCTCCATTCGGCGCATTATCGCCGAGGACGGGGACCAGCCGGCCACGGCTGCGGCCCCTGCTACTGCCGACGCAGAGGCGGCACCCGCAGCCGCCAAGAGCGACGAGATCCTGGAGTTGACCGAAGTGGTGGAAGAGGAAGATCCCGTGCCCGAGCCGTCGCCGCCGCCGGCCAAGGATGAGCCGCCGGTTGCGTCTGTTGCGGACCCGAACCGCCTGGTGTCCGATGCCGCGGCGGCGGCATCGATCGCCGCGCTTGCGCAAATCCATCAGCTGGCGCCACAGAACGAGAAACGCATGAGCGACATTCCCCTGGGCGAAGGACAGCGGACCATCGAGGACATGGTGCGCGAGATGCTGCGGCCGCTGTTGAAGGAATGGCTCGACTCGAACCTGCCGCACTTGGTAGAGCGCGTAGTCCAGGAAGAGGTAGCGCGGCTCGTCCGCGACGTGCAGAAGCGCTGACCGCGCCTTCCGCACCCCGGCGATCCCGAAGCCGCGCCCTCCGGGCGCGTTGCGCGCCGGCCGTTCTCAATCCATAACAGCCGCTCGAGCCCGCACGTCGCGGGCCTGCCGCAGCGACCGAGACCGATCCATCATGCTCGACAAGACCTACGATCCCGCCGAGGTGCAGGCGAAATTCTATCCCGCTTGGGAAGCCTCGGGCGCCTTCGCCTGTAACCCCGCCTCCGCCGCCAAGCCCTATACGATCATGATGCCGCCGCCCAACGTCACGGGCAGCCTGCACATGGGGCATGCCTTTACCTTCACGCTCCAGGACATTCTGATCCGCTATCACCGGATGCGCGGCCGCGACGCGCTCTGGCAGCCTGGTACGGACCATGCGGGGATCGCGACCCAGATGGTGGTGGAGCGCCAGCTCGCTCTCGAGCAATCGAGCCGGCAGAAGCTCGGCCGCGAGAAGTTCATCGAGCGGGTGTGGAAATGGAAGGAGGAGTCGGGCGGCACAATCATGCGCCAGCTTCGTGCGCTCGGCGCGTCCGCCGACTGGCGGCGCGAGCGCTTCACGATGGACGAGGGGCTATCACTCGCGGTCCGCAAGGTGTTCGTGGCGCTCTACAAGGCGGGGCTGATTTATCGTGACAAGCGGCTGGTCAACTGGGACCCCGGCCTGCACACCGCGATTTCCGACCTCGAGGTGGAGAACCATGAGATCAAGGGTCACCTCTGGCATTTCAAGTATCCGATCGAGGGCAGGGCGGGGGAGTTCATCGTGGTCGCGACCACGCGGCCCGAGACGATGCTGGGCGACACCGGTGTCGCCGTGCATCCCGAGGACGGGCGCTACCGCCATCTCGTCGGCAAGCATGTGATCCTGCCGCTGGTGGGACGCCGCATCCCGATCGTCGCCGACGAGTACGCCGATCCCAAGACCGGGAGCGGCGCGGTCAAGATCACGCCGGCGCACGACTTCAACGATTTCCAGGTCGGGCGCCGGCACAAGCTCGAGCTCATCAACGTGCTCGACGCCGACGCGCGCCTCAACGACGCGGCGCCCGCGGCCTATCGCGGGCTCGACCGCTTCGATGCGCGGAAGCGCGTGGTCGCCGACATGGAAGCCCTCGGCCTCGTGGAGAAGATCGAGGACCACGTCCACACGGTGCCGCACGGCGACCGCTCGGGCGCGGTGATCGAGCCCTGGCTCTCCGACCAGTGGTACTGCGATGCCAAGACGCTGGCGCGGGAACCGATCAAGGCCGTGGAGAGCGGCCGCACGGTGTTCGTGCCCAAGAGCTGGGAGAACACCTTCTTCGAGTGGATGCGCAACATCCAGCCCTGGAACATCTCGCGTCAGCTCTGGTGGGGCCACCAGATCCCCGCGTGGTACGGGCCCGACGGCACCATATTCGTCGAGGAGACCGAAGCCGAGGCGCATGCGGCGGCGGCCAGGCATTACGGCAAGCCCGCGGAGCTCCGGCGCGATCCGGACGTGCTCGACACCTGGTTCTCCTCGGCGCTGTTTCCGTTCTCGACGCTCGGCTGGCCCGAGGCGACCCCCGAGCTCAAGCGCTACTATCCCGGCGACGTGCTGGTGACGGGCTTCGACATCATCTTTTTCTGGGTCGCGCGGATGATGATGATGGGCCACCACTTCATGAAGGAAGTGCCGTTCCGCACCGTCTACATCCATGCCCTCGTGCGCGACGAGCGCGGCCAGAAGATGTCGAAGTCCAAGGGCAACATCATCGATCCCCTGGATCTGATCGAGCGCTACGGCTGCGATGCGCTGCGCTTCACGCTGACGGCGCTCGCGGCCCAGGGACGCGACATCAAGCTCTCGGCCTCGCGCGTCGAGGGCTATCGCAACTTCGCCACCAAGCTCTGGAACGCCGCGCGGTTCGGCGAGATCAACGAGTGCCGGCTCGCGCGGGACTTCGATCCCAACCGTTGCCGTCTCACCCTCAATCGCTGGATCGTGGGTGCGCTCGCCGAGACCGGAGCCCGCGCCGGCGCCGCGCTCGACGAGTACAAATTCAACGAGGCTGCGGGCGCGCTCTACGAGTTCACCTGGGGCACTTATTGCGACTGGTATGTGGAACTTTCCAAGCCGATCCTGAGCGGTGCCGACGCGGCGGCCAAGGCCGAGACGCGTGCGACCGCGGCCTGGGTGCTCGCGCAGGTCGCGCATCTCCTGCATCCCATCATGCCGTTCATCACCGAGGCGGTCTGGGAGCATCTCTCGGAAGGCGCCGGCGGATTGCTGATCTCCGCGAAATGGCCGGACTATTCTGGGCTCTCGCGCGACGCCGCGGGGATCGACGAGATGGAGTGGGTGGTGGCATTGATCGCGGCCATCCGGACCGCCCGGTCGGAGGTGAATGTGCCGGCGGCGCTGGAGATCGACGCCTATGTACGAGCCGAGAGCTCCGACGTGCCCTACCGGATCGAGACCCATCTCGATGCCATCAAGCGCCTGGCGCGCCTCAAGAGCGTCGAGAAGGCGGAAGGTGCCCGCTGGGAGACGATGGCTCGGCAGGCCGTGCAGGTGACGGTGGAGAGCGCCACGATCTTCCTCGACCTCGCGAGCGCGGTCGACCTTGGCAAGGAGCGCCAGCGGCTCGAGAAGGAGGCCAAGGTGATCTCTGGCGAGCTGGACAAGATCGGCCGCAAGCTGGGCAACGAGCAGTTCCTCGCGAAGGCCAAGCCGGAAGTCATCGAGGAGCAGCGCGAGCGACAAGCCGAGCACGAGGCATCGCTCGCGCGCGTGCGCGCCGCGATCGACCGACTCGGTCGCGGATAGCGCTCGCCATGGCCGCTGCCCCGCCATTGCGCTAAGCTGGCGGTCGCTGGCAGGGGGCCGGCTCAGTCGATCCGAGGCAGGAGGGGGCCATGGATCTCGTCGCACGCGCCAAAAGCATCCTCACCACGCCCAAGACCGAGTGGCCGGTGATCGCCGGCGAGAGCACCGGTACGGCGGAGCTCTATAGCGGCTACGTCGTGCCGCTGGCTGCGATCGCCCCGGTTGCGGCGGTCGTCGGTAACCTGCTCTTCTCGGGTTACTTGAGCTTCGGCGCGAGCGTGGTGATCGCGATCGTTTCCTTGGTACTGGCTCTGGTCAGCGTCTATGTGCTGGCCCTGATCGCGAGCAAGATCGCGCCCGCCTTCGGCGGCAAGGATGATTTCGGGCAAAGTCTGAAGCTGGTGGCTTACGCCTATACGGCCGCGTGGGTCACCGGCGTGATCGCCCTGATACCCGCGCTCGCCTGGCTTAGGAGCGTCGGCGGCATTTACAGCCTTTACCTGTTCTATGTGGGTGCCCCGGTCACGATGGAGGTGCCGGTGCAGCGCTCCGTCGGTTATACCGCCGTGGTGATCCTGGTCGCCATCGGCGTCTACATCGTGATCGGGATCCTCATCGGCGTCATCATCGGCATCGGCTCCATCGCGCGATAGGCTCGGCTCTAAAGACCGGGTGCCACGAAGTCGGGCCAGATGTCGCATTCGGCGGCGAGCGCCAGCGTGTCCCGGCCGCGGCAGAAGCCGTCCTCGACCAGCATGGCAAGGCAACCGGCGGCGCGCGCACCCAGAATATCGGTGTGCAGCGTGTCGCCGACGCAGAGCACGCGCCCCGGCTCGATGCCGCCCAAGCGCTCCAGCGCCTTGCGATAGATGGCGCCGTCAGGCTTGCCGCAGAGGATCGGCGGATCGCCGGTCTCGTCGGCGATCCGGTGTGCGTAATAGCCGGGCTCGGCATTGAGCATGTGTGTCTCGGGCGAGGCGATGTCGGGGTTGCAGACGATGATGGGCCGAGGCCGGTGGATCAGGCTGTCGCGGAGCAAGCGCTGCCGCGGTTCCGTCCAATGGTCGGCAGAAAGAAACGCGACCGCGGGAACCTGCGCGTAGGTCTCGGGCTCGTCTTCGAGGGCAGGCATGGCGCCCGTCAGCGTCTGCATCGGCGCCGGCGGGTCGGCGATCAGCCCGGGCGGCGCCTCGAGCGCGAGCCGCGCCAAGGTCTCGGGCAGGAGGTCGAGGCCCGCTATGATCTCCTCGGCGCGGAAATCGTAGCCGCGGCCGCGGTGTTTCGCCACGGCGGCAGCCTTGTCGGCAGCGGCATCGTTGCTGAGCACCAGAAGCGGCACGCCCGCGTTCCGCAGCTCTTTCACAGCAGCGAGCGCGCGCGCGATCGGCTGGTTTCCGAGATTGAGCACGCCCCAGGCGTCGAGCACCACGGCGTCGAAACGGTCGCGGACCGCTGCGACGCCGGCGACGCATTCGGGCCGGACCTGCGGCGGCTTCGCAGGGAGCCGATGCTCCGCGCGGCGATACTCGCGCCAGGCATGCTCGAACGTGATGAAGGGCAATCGGCATTCTCCGGAGGCTCGTGAGGTTCGCCTTGTAGCGGCACCGCGCGCGAACGCCAAGAAGCCTCCTATAAGCCCCGGATGGGCTAGCAACCGGCCGACCGCCTTTGTATGGTGCGAGCCCTCACGGGGAGATCCGCCATGCCCGACGACGTCAAGAAACCCGCGATCGACAAGAGCCGGCTGCCCAGCCGGCACGTCACCGAAGGCCCGGAACGCGCGCCGCACCGGTCCTTCCTCTATGCGATGGGGCTGACCGACGAGCAGATCCATCAGCCTCTGATCGGTGTCGCCACCAGCTGGAACGAGGCCGCGCCCTGCAACATCTCGCTCGGGCGCCAGGCGCAATCCGTCAAGAAAGGCGTCGCCGCCGCCGGTGGCACGCCACGGGAGTTCACGACCATCACGGTGACCGACGGCATCGCCATGGGCCACGCGGGCATGAAGGCTTCGCTGGTCTCGCGAGAGGTGATCGCGGATTCCGTCGAGCTCACCATGCGCGGCCATTGCTACGACGCGCTGGTGGCGCTCGCCGGCTGCGACAAGTCGCTGCCGGGCATGATGATGGTGATGCTGCGCCTCAACGTGCCGGCGGTCTTCATGTACGGCGGCTCGATCCTGCCCGGGCGGTTCCAAGGCCGGGACGTGACCGTGCAGGACATCTTCGAGGCCGTCGGTGCGCACAGCGCGGGCAAGATGAGCACCGAGGATCTGCACGAGCTCGAGTGCGTCGCCTGTCCCTCCGCAGGCTCGTGCGGCGGGCAGTTCACCGCCAACACCATGGCCTGCGTCTCCGAGGCGATCGGCCTTGCCCTGCCGGGCTCCGCGGGCGCGCCGGCGCCCTATGATTCCCGCGACGCCTACGCGGAGGCCTCGGGCGAGGCCGTAATGAACCTGCTACGCCGGCGCATCCGCCCCCGCGACATCGCGACCCGCAAGGCCTTCGAGAACGCCGCCATGGTTGTCGCGGCCTCCGGCGGCTCGACCAACGCCGGGCTGCATCTGCCAGCGATGGCGAGCGAGGCCGGCATCGATTTCGATCTCCATGCGGTCGCCGAGATCTTCAAGCGCACACCCTACATTGCCGACCTCAAGCCCGGTGGCCGCTACGTCGCCAAGGACCTCTACGAGATCGGCGGCGTGCCGGTGCTGATGAAGGCGCTGCTGGACGGCGGCTATCTGCATGGCGACTGCCTGACGGTCACCGGCAAGACCGTCGCCGAAAACCTCCGCGACGTCGTTGTGCCCAAGCACCAGGACGTGGTGCGGCCGACCTCGGCGCCGATCACGCCGACCGGCGGCGTGGTCGGGCTCCGCGGCAACCTCGCGCCGCAGGGCGCCATCGTGAAAGTCGCGGGCATGAAGAACTTGAAGTTCCGCGGGCCCGCCAGGGTGTTCGAGCGGGAGGAGGAATGCTTCGCGGCGGTCGAACGGCGCGACTACAAGGCGGGCGAGATCCTGGTGATCCGGAACGAAGGCCCGCGCGGCGGACCCGGCATGCGCGAGATGCTGGCGACCACTGCAGCGATCTACGGGCAGGGCATGGGCGACAAGGTCGCACTCATCACCGACGGAAGGTTTTCCGGCGCGACGCGCGGCTTCTGCATCGGGCACATCGGTCCCGAGGCGGCGGTGGGTGGACCCATTGGGCTCCTGCGCGACGGCGATATCATCGCGATCGACGCAGAGCAGGGCACCATCTCCGTCGAGCTCTCGGACGCCGAGCTCGCGGAGCGCAAGAAGCACTGGAAGCCGCGCCGCCACGAGTTCCAGTCGGGGGCGCTCTGGCGCTACGCGCAGACGGTGGGCGACGCCGAAAAAGGCGCGGTAACCCACCCGGGTGCGCGTGCCGAGACGCATGTCTACGCGGACACCTGATGGCAGATCGGTCGCTGCGGAGAGTGTCGGAGCTGGCGGCACGCGGTCTGGTGCCGGAGGCGAGCGTTGCCGCGCTCGAACGCGTCGCGGAGCGTTACGCGGTGTCGATCACGCCGGCGATGGCCGAGCTGATCGATCCCGCGAAGCCTGACGACCCGATCGCGCGCCAGTTCGTGCCCGATCTCCGGGAGCTCGCGGTCGCGCCCGACGATCGCGCCGATCCCATCGGTGACGAGCGGTTCTCGCCGGTCAAGGGCATCGTGCACCGATATCCCGACCGGGTGCTGTTGAAGCCGCTCCACGCCTGTCCGGTCTACTGCCGGTTCTGCTTTCGGCGCGAGCAGGTGGGGCCGCATGGCGAGGCGCTGAGTCCGGCCGAGCTGCGGGCCGCGCTCGATTACATCCGCGCGCGCCCGGAGATCTGGGAGGTGATCGTCACCGGCGGCGACCCGTTCCTGCTGTCGCCGCGACGGCTCTCGCTCGTCGTGAACGCGCTCGAGGCGATCGAGCATGTCCAGGTCATCCGCTTCCACACGCGCGTTCCCGTCGTCGACCCCGAGCGAGTGAGCGGCCGGCTGGTGGCGGCCCTCGAGGGCGCCAAGGCGACTTATGTCGCGATCCACGCCAATCATCCGCGCGAGCTCACACCGGCGTTCCGCGCGGCGTGCGCCCGGATCTCGAAGGCCGGCATTTCCCTGCTCGGTCAGACGGTGCTGCTCAAGGGTGTGAACGACGACGCGGCGGTGCTCGAGAGCCTGTTCCGCGGCCTGGTGGCGGCTCGGGTCAAGCCCTACTACCTGCACCATCCCGATCTGGCGCTGGGCACCGGACATTTCCGACTGGATCTGCGGCAGGGACAGGCGCTGATGCGCGCGTTGCGCGGTCGCGTCTCCGGTCTCTGTCAGCCGAGCTACGTACTCGACCTCCCCGGCGGGGATGGCAAGGTTCCCGTGGGTCCGAGCTACGCCCTGCCCGCCAGAACCGGCGAGGGCTGGGTGGTCGAGGATTTTCGAGGCGGACGGCACACCTATCCGCCCGCGAGCAGGGGAGAGTGAATGGCACGGATCGGTATCGGCGGGCTGCATCACGAGACGAACACCTTCGCGCCGCTCAAGGCCACCTACGATGAGTTCCTGCAAGGCGGGGGCTGGCCGGGCATCCAACGGGGGCAGTCCTTCTTCAAGACGTTTCCGGGCATGAACCTGCCGATCACCGGCGGCATCGAGGTTCTCTCGGGACACGGCCATGAGCTGGTCCCGCTGGTCTGGGCGGCGGCGACCCCCTCGGCCCATGTGACCGAGGATGCCTACGAGCGGATCGTCGGCGCGATGCTTGACGATCTGCGGGCGGCGGGGCCGCTCGACGGCATCTTCCTCGATCTCCACGGCGCTATGGTGACCGAGCACCTCGACGACGGCGAAGGCGAGCTGCTCCGTCGCATGCGCGCAATCGTGGGTACCGAGATTCCATTGGTTACCAGTCTCGACCTACATGCCAACGTCACCCGCCAGATGATTGATCTTGCTGATGTCATGCTGGCATATCGGACATATCCCCACATCGATATGGCGGAGACCGGCAGACGCGCCGCCGAGATCCTCCACGGCTTACTTTCGGAGCGAACAAAGCCAAGTAAGACTCTGGAAACGCTTCAATTTTTGATTCCGTTGCCGTGGCAGTGCACGATGACCGAGCCGGGCGGGGCGGTCTACCGCGACCTCGAGCGGCTCGAGGGGGAAACAGGCGTGGCGCTCTCGTTCACGCCGGGCTTTCCGGCGGCGGATTTCCAGGACTGCGGCGGCGCTATCTTCGGCTATGGCGATGACCCCGGCCGTACCCGCGCGGCCGTGCATGCTCTCACCGAGGCGATCTCCAGCCGCGAGCCGGAGTTCGCGGGCACCATTTATGAGGCCGATGCGGGTGTTGCCGAGGCGCTGAGGCGTCCCGCCGGGAAGCCCGTCGTGCTCGCGGACACCCAGGATAATCCGGGTGCCGGCGGATCCTCCGACACGGTGGGGCTACTCGAGGCCCTCGTGCGCGCGGGGGCGCCGGACGCGGCCTTGGCGGTGATGTGGGACCCCACCTCGGCAGCGGCGGCTCACGCCGCCGGCCAAGGAGCGACGATCACCCTCGACCTCGGCGGCAAATCGGGCGCGCCCGGCCAGCGTCCATTCCATGGCCGCTTTGTCGTGGAATCCCTTGGCGACGGTGAATTTATGGGCACCGGACCCATGTATGGCGGAGCCCAAATGAAGCTCGGCCCCATGGCACTGCTGCGGATCGGCGGGGTTCGCGTGGTGACCGCCACCCGCAAGGTGCAGGCGGCCGATCAGGCGATCTTCCGCCATCTCGGCGTCGAGCCCACGCGGACGCGGCTCCTGGCGCTCAAGAGCTCTGTCCATTTCCGCGCGGATTTTGCACCGATCGCCCAGGACATCCTGGTGGTCAAGGCGCCCGGCGCCATGCTGGCGGATCCTGTCGATTTCCCGTTCAAGCGCCTGAGACCGGGTCTCCGGCTTCGGCCGCTGGGCCCCGTATTCGCGGCCTGAACGGGCTGCTGGAACGGTTCGTTAACGATACGGGGTCAGCATCCGCCGGGGAAGCTATTGGTATGGCGTTCAAGAATTCCCATATCAGCATCGGCAGGGTAGAATTCCGCCGAGACAGGCGCTATCCCGTGCCGCCGTTGGTGGTACGTATCGCTGAGCGCGATTATCGCGCCTTGAACTGGTCCCTCGGTGGATTCCAGATCGAGGCGAGCGATTTGGCACTGGCGATCGGCGATGGGGTGGAGGGGACACTCCACATGACGGAGATGAGCAGGAGCTGCAGCTTCGTGGGCGAGGTCATCTGGACGAGAAGCGGCCAGGGCACCGTCGGCGCCAAGTTCACGGCGCTCGCGCCCAATGCTGTCGACCTGCTCGACGGGTACATGGCCTATTGGCTGAAGCGGAGCCGCCGCTGATGCGGATACGCTTGAAGATGGGCGGCTTGGCCGCGCTGGTGCTGCTCCTGGTTGCAGGGGCGGCCGGTGCGCGCGCCGACGGCGCTTCGCCGAACACCTATGTCGGCGGCCTCAAGCTGGTCTGGGGCTCCGTTCCGCTGCCGGATTTCCGCACGGGATTCCAGGACCCTTCGGCGACGGGGGCCGCGCTGTCGGTGGATGAGCCCGGCTACGCGCTCATGCTGAGCTTCTCCGACAAGCCGGCCCAGCAGTTCAGCTTCACGCCGAGAACGCCGCAATTGAGCCCGCTCGGCTTTTCGAGCGGCCTCACCCAGCGCAGCTACCTCGGCGTCAGCGTGGACATCGGCGAGCCCACGGGCTTCTACGGGTCACTGGGAGTCGGCGGGTCCGTTCTGGCACGGCGCACGCCCGCTTTCGATGACGTCGGGCCGCGACCGCTTGACGCGCCGCTCATGCTGCACGGCGGGTTCGAGCTCGGCTATCGCCTCAACAACCAGAGCAGCTTCGCGCTCAGCGTGGAGGAATCCCACGCCACCGACGGCAGCGAGCGCGGCGGCCCGATCGGCAGCTATCGGCTGCGCTACGGCCTGAAGTTCTAAGCTCCCGCCTCCGCAAGCGTGCACCAGACCGGCGTGTGATCGGAGGCCTTGTCGCGTCCGCGCGGGGCCTTGTCGATATCCGCCGCGATCAAGCGGTCGGCCGCCTGAGGCGAGAGCAGCAGGTGGTCGATGCGCAGGCCCTCGTCACGGCCCCAGCGCCCGGCCTGGTAGTCCCAGAAGGTGTAGCGGTGGGGCTCCGCGTGGAAGGTACGGAAGGCGTCGGTGAAGCCGGCGTTGAGAAGCGCGCGGAAGGCGCGGCGGGATTCCGGCCGGCAGAGGGCGTCTCCGCGCCACGCCACGGGGTCGTAGACGTCCGCGTCCTGGGGCGCCACGTTGTAGTCGCCGGCGAGGACCGCCGGCACCTCCCCTGCCAGCAGCTCGCGTGCCCGCGCCATCAGGCGCTCCATCCAGGCGAGCTTGTACGTGAACTTGTCGGTCTCGACGGGATTTCCGTTCGGCAGATAGATCGAGGCGATCCGCACGCCGCGCACCGTGGCCTCTATATAACGCGACTGCGTATCGCTGGGATCCCCGCTGAGCCCGACCCGCACGTCCTGCGGCGGATCCTTGGTGAGCAGCGCCACGCCGTTATAGCTCTTCTGCCCCGAGACCGTCGCGTGGTACCCGAGCCCCTTGAGCTCGAGCGTGGGGAATTCCTCGGTCGCGCACTTGATCTCCTGGAGACAAAGCGCGTCGGGCCGGGCACTTTCGAGCCAAGCCAGTACATGCGGGAGGCGCACCTTGATCGAGTTGACGTTCCAGGTGGCGATCTTCACGGCGAGGCCGGCTCCAGTACGGGCTGCGGCGCATCGTCGAAGCCGAGGCGCCGGCGGATGCTCGCCATGCCCTGCAACGCCGCGGGCTCGCTCGCATCGCGGCTCAGCACGCTCAGATAGAGTTGCTCGGCATCGAACAGCCGCCCGAGGGCCAGATAGGCTGCGGCCCGCGCGAGCGTTTCGGCGCGGCCGAGACCGCTCCGCCGGGCGGATCCGATCCATCGTCGCGTCTCCCGCATGTCCAGGTAGATCTCGCAGCTCGCGCAGGGGATATCGTCGCGGGCCGGCACCTTACCCGTCAGCATCGCACGCGCATAACGCAGCGGCTCGCTGTTGACGGCCTCGAACAAGCCCAGCTGGAACGCATTCACGGGGTAGTCCCGCCAGAAATTCCGGCCGCAGCCGAGGAGCTTGCCATCCCAATTGACCTGTGGACTGGCCCAAAGCTGGTGACAGAGACCGTGGGCATAGTCCTCACCGATCTCTCGCCGATGATCCTCGCGGCTCGCGGCGGCAAGGCCGGTTTCGCGGCGCACGAGCTCATGGTCGCGGATGGGCGAGAAGCCGGCGTCCCAATTGAGCTTCGGTGAGAAATCCATCTTGAGCTCCCCGGCGAGCCGGCGTGCCGCGGGGATTTCGTGCTCGTTGTGGCCGAACACGACGAACTGCCAGCGCAGGATCGGGTAGGGCGAGCCATGGCGCCGCTTGAGCGCATTCAGGGTGCGGATGTTGCCCAGCACCGCCGCGAGGCTGCCGCGCACGCGATAGCGCTCGTAGGTCTCCTGGGTCACGCCGTCGATCGAGCAGGTCAGGACATGCAGGCGGTAGCGCACGAGATCCTCGAGCACGCTCTCGCGGACCGTGTTGAGGTTCACGCCGTTCCACGCCGCCAGCCTGACCCCGCGCTCGTGGCCGAGGCGCAGGATCTCGGATAGCTCGGGATTGAGGAATATCTCTCCGTAGTTGGAGAGCTCGATCTCGCGCACCTCGGGGTTTCGTTCCAGAAACTTCTCGAAGTCCGCGGCACGCAGGAAGCCGCTGCCGATCGCCGGATGGATCGCGCCGGCGGTCGTGGGACAGCTCGGGCACCTCAGCTGACAGTGCGACGACGCTTCCAGGCGGATGACCGTTGGCCGCACGGGGTCGTCGATCATGGCGCTCCGACCGAGTAATTTCGGCGGAATGCTCGCATGGCGGCGGTGGGAAAGTCGAGGTGCGGCGTTCAGCCGATCGAGAAGGACTTCCCGCAGCCGCAGGACGAGCTGGCGTTGGGGTTCCGCACCTGGAAGGAAGCCCCCATGAGATCCTCGACGAAGTCGATCTCGGCGCCGCTCACTAGCTCGAGCGAGGTCGTGTCGATCACCAGCCCGACGCCCGACCGCTCGAAGAGCGCGTCGTCCTCGTGGCGCTGGTCGTCGAAGCTGAAACCGTACTGGAAGCCCGAGCAGCCGCCGCCGGAGACCGCGAGGCGCAGGAACGCCCTGGGCACGTTCTCCTGCACTTTGAGCTCCGCGATGCGCTTGGCGGCGCTCTCGGTCAAGGTAACCTGCGGTGTGATGGTGCCGCCTTCGGCCATGGCGCGGTCATGCTGGCTGGTTGCGTGAACAGCCTCAATGTAGGTGCTGCCCGCCCGATGTCAAACCGTCGGATTCCGTCGGGCAGCGTTGCCAGGTCATGGTGCCGCGAGTAGCTTGCCGGCCCATGAGCACCGGCGGGCTCGCCCCCTATGCCGCCCATCCCGACCAGAGCCGCGGCCGTCTCCGCAAGGAGACGGAGAGTCCTACGCGCTCGCCGTTCCAGCGCGACCGCGACCGCATCATCCATTCGACGGCGTTCCGGCGGCTCGAATACAAGACGCAGGTGTTCGTCAATCACGAGGGCGACCATTACCGCACGCGTCTCACCCACAGCCTCGAGGTCGCGCAGATCGCGCGCAGCGTCAGCCGCGCGCTCGCGCTCAACGAGGACCTGGCGGAGGCCGTGGCATTGGCGCACGACCTCGGGCACACGCCCTTCGGCCATGCCGGCGAGGAGGCGCTCGACGCGGCCATGCGGCCCTTCGGCGGGTTCGAGCACAACGACCAGACGCTGCGGATCCTGACCCGCCTCGAACGTCGCTATGCGGATTTCGACGGACTCAATCTCACCTGGGAGGCGCTCGAGGGTACGGTCAAGCACAACGGGCCGCTGCTGGGCGCCGCCGCGTCGCGACCGGTGCCGCCGAGCATCGCGGCCTATGTCCGCGAGCACGACCTCGAGCTTGCGACGTGGCCTAGCGCCGAGGCGCAGGTGGCGGCGCTTGCCGACGACATCGCCTATAACAACCACGACATCGACGACGGGCTCCGCGCCGAGCTCTTCACCGTCGCCGACCTCGACGAGGTGCCGCTGGTGGGGCCGGTGTTCCGGGAGGTGCGCCAGAGATACCCGGGCCTTGACGCCGCGCGTCTGGTGCACGAGTCGATACGCCGGCTGATCGACCGCATGGTGAACGATCTGCTGACCGAGACGCGGCGGCGGATCGCCGAGGGCCGCGTGCAAAGCGCCGACGACGTCCGGCGGCTCGGCTCAGCGAGCGTGGCGTTCTCCGGGACCATGCGCGCCAACGACAAGGCGCTGAAGGCCTTCCTGTTCGAGCGCATGTACCGGCATTACCGCGTCAACCGCATGTCTTCCAAGGCGCGGCGCATCGTGCAGGAGCTGTTCCAGCTGCTGCACCAGGAGCCGCAATGCCTGCCGACGGAGTGGCGCCAGCTGGCGGATGGACCGGCAACTCCGCTGACCGCGCGGGTGGTCGCGGACTATATCGCTGGCATGACCGATCGCTTTGCCCTTGACGAGCACGCCCGGCTGTTCGATCGCTACGCCAAGCCATGATGAACCTGTTCGCACATTTCCATGACGTGGTGGCGGCGGAGGTGCGCGCGCTCGCCGCTGCGGGCGCGCTGCCGGAGGGCCTCGACTTCTCGCGCATCGCCGTCGAGCCGCCGCGCGATCCGAGCCACGGCGATCTCTCGACCAACGCTGCCATGGTGCTGGCGAAGCCCGCCGGTATGAAGCCGCGCGAGCTCGCGGAGCGCTTGGCCGAACGGCTGCGTGGCCATCCCGAGGTAACCTCCGTCGAGGTCGCGGGACCCGGCTTCCTCAATCTCAGATTGGCGGACGCGTTCTGGCACGGCAGGCTTGCGGAGATCCTGCGCGCCGGCACCGCCTACGGCGATTCCGCCATGGGCCAGGGGCGGCGGGTCAACGTCGAGTACGTCTCGACGAATCCCACCGGGCCGCTCCACGTCGGGCATGGGCGCGGCGCCGTGGTCGGCGACGCACTCGCCTCGCTTCTGGAGAAGGCCGGCTTCAGCGTCTGCCGCGAGTACTACATCAACGATGCCGGCGCGCAGGTCGATGCGCTGGCGCGCTCAACCCACCTACGCTACCGCGAGGCGCACGGCGAGGCGATCGGCCCGATCCCCGAGGGTTATTATCCCGGCGAGTACCTGATCGAGACCGGGCGGCGTCTCGCGGCGCGCGACGGCAAGAAATGGCTCGACCGGCCCGAGGCGGAGTGGCTCGCTCCCGTCCGCGAGTTCGCCGTTGCCGACATGATGCGGCAGATCCACGAGGATCTCGCGGCACTCGGCGTCCATCAGGAAGTGTTCTCCTCCGAGCGCGCGTTGGTGGCGGCGGGCGCCATCGAGAAGGCGCTCTCGACGCTCGAGGCGGATGGGCTCATCTACATCGGAACCCCCGACCCGCCGAAGGGCATGCTGCCCGAAGACTGGGAGCCGCGGCCGCAGACGCTGTTCCGCTCGACTCAGTTCGGCGACGACGTCGACCGTCCGCTCAAGAAGTCCGACGGATCCTGGACCTACTTCGCCGCCGACATCGCCTACCACCTCGACAAGTTCCACCGCGGCTTTCCCGAGATGATCGACGTCTGGGGCGCGGACCACGGCGGCTACGTGAAGCGCATGCAGGCGGCGGTGAAGGCGCTGACGCACGGCAAGGGCGCGCTCGACGTCAAGCTCTGCCAGCTCGTCAACCTGCTCGACCAGGGCCAGCCGATCCGGATGTCGAAGCGGGCCGGCAAGTTCATCACGCTGCGCGACGTGGTCGACGACGTCGGCAAGAACGTGTTCCGCTTCATCATGCTGACGCGGCGAAACGACCAGCCGCTCGATTTCGACTTCGCGAAGGTGATGGAGCAGTCGAAGGACAACCCGGTCTTCTACGTGCAGTACGCCCACGCGCGCGCGGCCTCGGTCCTGCGGCTGGCGGCGGAGCAGTTTTCCGCGGCGGAGCTCGCCTCCGAGTCGCTCGCGGACTCGGGGCTCGCGAGGCTGGTCGCGCCGGAGGAGCTGGGCCTCGTCAAGCGCCTCGCGAGCTGGCCGCGACTCGTTGAAAGCGCGGCCGAGACTCACGAGCCGCACCGCATCGCCTTCTACCTGCAGGACCTTGCTGCCGAGTTCCATATGCTATGGAACAAGGGGAAAGAGGAGCCCGGGCTGCGGTTTTTGATCGCGGAGGAGCCGGAGCTCACGAAGGCGCGGCTCGCGCTGGTGCAGGGGATCAAGCATGTGATCGCCTCCGGGCTCAGGGTGTTCGGCGTCGAGCCGGTCGAGGAGATGCGCTGATGGCGTATTTCGAGCCGATGGATCCGGCACAGCACGGCGCAGTGCCCTATCGCCGCATCAAGCGCCGCTCGCATCGGGGACTGGCGGTGGCGCTCGCGCTCGGCGTGATGGCGGTAAGCGCCGGCGCGCTCTGGGTGGGCTACCGGCTCAGCGTGGGACGCTCGCCCTCCGGCGATATTCCGCTCATTCGCGCGGAGACCGACCCGGTCAAGGTCAAGCCCGACGATCCCGGCGGGATGGAGATTCCGAACCGAGACCGCCTCGTGTTCAATCCCACGGGAAACATGCCCGTCGAGCGGCTGCTGCCGCCGCCGGAAACGCCGTTGCCGCGCCCGGCGACCACGAGCACGCCGCCGCAGCAGACGCCGGCGCCCGCACCCGCGGCGAACGCGCCGGCGGCGCCTCCGCCCGCTGCCGTCGCTCCCGCGCCGCCGCCCGCAACACCCGCGCCGGCAGCTCAGGCGCCTGCGCCGCCGCAGACCGCGGCTGTGTCCACGACACCGCCGGCTCCCGGTGCCGTCGCCAAGGGCTTTCGCCTGCAGCTCGGCGCCGAGAGGACGCCGGAGATCGCCAAGCAGGAGTGGGACCGCATCAAGCGCCAACACAGCGATCTCCTGGGTGCACTCGCCGTTTCGGTCGACCGCGCGGACCTGGGCGCACGCGGCGTCTTTTATCGCATTCACGTGGGGCCGATCGCCGATCAAGCTCAGGCCGAGCGCCTCTGCGCGCAGCTTCGCCAGCGCGGGGTAGGGTGCCTCATTGCCAAGCCCTGATCCCAAGGCCGTCGTCTTCGGCTGCGCGGGACCGTCGCTGAGTGCCAAAGAACGGTCCTTCTTCCGAGACGCAGATCCAGCGGGCTTCATCCTGTTCAAGCGGAATTGCCAAAGCCCCGACCAGGTGCGCGCGCTGGTCGGCGAGCTGCGCGCGAGCGTCGGCCGCGCCGACGCGCCCGTGCTGATCGACCAGGAGGGCGGACGGGTCGCGCGGCTACAGCCGCCGCATTGGCGGAAATATCCGGCGCCGGCCACGCTGGGCGCTCTCGGCGGCGAGCGGGCGCGCGAGGCGGTGCGGCTCTCCGCCCGCCTGATCGCCGACGATCTCGCGGCGCTCGGCATCACGGTCGATTGCCTGCCCGTGCTCGACCTGCCGCAGCCCGGCGCCGATCCCGTGATCGGCGATCGCGCCTACGCCGGCGATCCCGCGGTGGTGGCGCGGCTCGGCAAAGCCGCGTGCGCCGGTCTGCTCGAGGGCGGTGTGCTACCGGTCATCAAGCACATTCCCGGCCACGGACGGGCGCAGGTCGACAGCCACTTCTCGTTGCCGCGGGTGACAGCGTCCCGCGCCGAGCTCGATGCCACGGATTTCATGCCGTTCCGTGCGCTCGCGGACATGCCCTGGGCGATGACGGCACACATCGTCTATGCCGCGATCGATCCCGAGACGGCCGCGACCCTGTCTCCGATCGTGATTCGCGAGGTCATTCGCGGTAGCATGGGCTTCGATGGCGTGCTGGTGTCCGACGATCTCTCCATGAAAGCGCTGGGTGGCCCGATCGGCGCACGCGCGGGGCGTGCGCTCGCCGCGGGCTGTGACCTCGCGCTCCACTGCAACGGCGATCCCGTGGAGATGGCGGAGATCGCGGCGGCGGTTGCGCCGCTCACGTCCGCCGCGCGCCGCCGCCTCGACCGCGCCGAGGCCCGCCGGCATGCGCCCGAGCCCTTCGACCGCCGCGCCACGGAGGCCCGGCTCGATGCGCTGCTCGCGGGAGCGGCGGCGTGAACGGCGACTCCATCCTCAACGCCATCTCCATCTGGACGATCCCCGTGATCCTCGCGATCACGTTTCACGAGGCGGCGCACGGCTTCGTGGCCTACCGGCTGGGAGATGACACCGCTCTGCGGTCGGGGCGCGTCAGCGCCAATCCGCTCCGGCATATCGATCCCGTCGGGACCGTCATCCTGCCGGCCCTGCTGCTGCTCATGCGGGCGCCTTTCTTGTTCGGCTATGCGAAGCCGGTTCCCGTGAATTTCGGCCGGCTGCACAACCCGAAGCGCGACATGGTCTGGGTCGCCGCTGCCGGACCTATCACCAATGTGGCGCTGGCGCTGATCTCCGGGTGGCTCATACACGCGGCGCCCTACTTGCCGGCCACGGCGGCCGTATGGGTTGCGAAGAACCTCGTGAATTCTATCCAAATCAACGTTGCCTTGGCGGTCTTCAACATGATCCCGCTACCGCCACTCGATGGCGGCCGCGTTGCCGTCGGGCTGCTGCCGACGCCGATGGCCATTCCGCTCGCTCGCACCGAGCGGTACGGTATGCTCATTCTAATGATCCTGATTTTCGTGCTGCCCTATATTGGTGAGCAGCTTCACCGCGATCTCGATGTGATCGGCTTTCTGCTTGAATGGCCGTACTCGCTTCTGATCGGGATGATCGCGACACTCACGGGATTGGGTCATTGATCCCCAGGGATGAACCCTTCGAGCAGCCGGTCGAGCGCTTGCACGCGCCCGGTGAGGAGTTGGTCGTTGACCTCGACGGCTACGAGGGTCCGATCGACCTTCTGCTCAATCTCGCGCGCGAGCAGAAGGTCGATCTGACGCGCATCTCGATGCTGCAACTGGCCGACCAGTATCTCGCCTTCATCGCCGCGGCGCGCCAGCTCAAGCTCGAGATCGCCGCCGACTACCTGGTGATGGCGGCGTGGCTCGCCTATCTGAAGTCGCGCCTCCTCCTGCCGGAGCCGCAGCCGGACGACGAGCCCAGCGGCGAGCAGCTGGCGGCGGCGCTCGCCTACCAGCTGCAGCGGCTCGAGGCGATGCAGCAGGCGGGCGCGCGCCTGATGGCTCGGCCTCAGCTCGGTCGCGACGTGTTCCGGCGCGGCGACCCCGAGGGTATCCCGGTGGTGCGCCACAAGGTCTACGACGTCACGCTGTTCGAACTGCTGAAGGCGTACGGCGAAGGGCGGGCGCGGGCGGAGACCTCGGTCCTCCACATCGAGCCCGCCGAGCTCTATTCCATGGACGATGCCCTGCATCGCCTGCAGTCCTATCTCGGGCGGATGCCGGAGTGGCGAACGCTCGCGAGCTTCCTGCCGCCCAATCTGCGCCTCGGACTCGTCGGGCGCTCCGCCATCGCCGCCACCTTCGCGGCGAGCCTCGAATTGGTGCGCGACGGCCGGCTGCAGCTCCGGCAAGACAGCATGTTCGGCCCGATCTATCTGCGCAGCCCGCCGCTCACATCCGCGACATGAGCCCATGACAGAGCACGACAGAACCGAATCCCTGCGTCTCATCGAGGCGCTGCTCTTTGCCTCCGCCGCACCGGTCACCGAGGCCGAGATCGCCGACCGGCTGCCGGCGGGCAGCGACGTGGCCGGCCTCGTCACCGAGCTCGAGGCGCACTACCGGGATCGCGGCGTGACGCTCGCCAAGATCGCGGGCGGCTGGACGTTCCGCACCGCCTCCGATCTCGCGTCCCGGCTCAAGCTCGAGACCACGGTGCAGCGCCGCCTCTCGCGCGCCGCGGTGGAGACGCTGGCGATCATCGCCTACCACCAGCCGGTGACCCGGGCGGAGATCGAGGAGATCCGGGGCGTGCAGATCTCGAAGGGCACCATCGACACGCTGATGGAGGCGGGCTGGATCGTGCCCAAGGGCCGTCGCGAGACCGTGGGCCGCCCGGTCACCTGGGGTACCAGCGAGGCCTTCCTGCATCACTTCAGTCTCGCTGACATCACGGACTTGCCGGGGATGGAGGAGCTGAAGGCCGCAGGCCTGATCGGCGGGCGCGCGCCGATCTCGCTGCGCGAGAGCGCGCTGCCGCGGGAGGTGCCGGCTGCCGAGGAGGCCGAGGCGGAGGAGCTGCCGCCGGAGCTCGAGGCGCTGGTCGACGAGGAGGAGCTCGAGGGCCGGGGCGGCGAGTAGCGGTCAGACCCTAGGGTTCAACTCGCACGCGGAAGCCGCACGCAAAAGCGCGCGCCGCCGCCCGGCCGATCCTCCACTGCGATAGAGCCGCCGTAGCTCTCGACCACCTGGCGGGCGATCGCAAGGCCGAGCCCGGCGCCGCCGTGCTCGCGGTTGCGCGAGGGCTCGAGACGGCGGAACGGATCGAAGATGCTCTCGCGATCTGCTACGGGAATGCCGGGCCCGCGATCCTCCACCAGGATCTGCCCTTCCTTGGCCTCCGACAGCAGCGTGACTTCAGCCTCGTGCCCGTATTTGACGGCGTTGTCGACAAGGTTCCCGATCATTCGGGCGAGCGCGGTGCCGCTGCCGGAGACTATCACCGGTGCCGAGGGAAGCGTCATCGTCACGGGCGCGCCGGCGGCGGCGCGCTCCTCGCATTCATGAGCGACCACCTTGGTGAGGTCGATGGGCTCGGTCTCGCCGCCCGCAAAAGTCGTGCGCGCGAAGCTGAGCGCATCCTCGAGCAGCGCCTTCATGTCCTCGATGTCGCGGGCCGCGCGATCCCTGGTTTCGCCATCCGGCAGGCCGTCGATGCGCAGCGCAAAGCGCGTGAGGTAGGTCCTGAGATCGTGCGCGATCGCGCCGATGATGAAGCTGCGGCTCTTGATCAGCGTGGAGATGCGCGACTGCATCTGGTTGATGGCGCGGGTAAGGGCACGCACCTCGCGCGAGCCGCGCTCGCGTAGCGGCGCCGGCTCGAGGTCGGTGCCGAAGCGCGCGACCGATCCCGCGAGCAGTGACAAGGGCCGGGTCTCGCGGATCACCGCGATGATGGCGATCGCCGCGACCAGGAACCCGATGATCCCCGCCCAGAATCCCATGGGCAGACCCATGAGCCGCGAGACCAGCTGGTCCGCGCTCTCGACCACGAGATAGTCCCCGGATTTGAGGGCGACCACGATCTGCGCGCGGCGATCGAGCGCCTGGCGCACGCGCAAGAACCAGCCCTGCGTCGGCCGGGGCCCGTCGAGAAGGCGGGCCGACACCAGCCGGTCCGCCGGTGCGTCGAGATAGGTCCTGAGCGCGCTCTCGACTAGCTCGAGCCGCCGTCCGGCATCGATGCCGTCGGGCCGGTTGTGCTGCACGACCGCGGAGAGGCCGAGGCCGTTCACCGCACGCAGCAGCAGGGTTTGCTCCTCGGGAGACGCGCCGTCGAGCAGCGTCGCGAGCGCCGCGACCTGGTCGGGCAGCGGCAGCCGGGCGCCCGTCTGTGTCGCGCGGCTGCGCGCCTCGTAGAAGACCGTAGCCACCACGATCTGCAGGGCGATCAGCGCGGCCACCACGACCAGGGCCACGCGCCAGACAAGACCGAGGCTGCGCACGGGGACCTCAGGCCTCACGCACGTCGGCCGCGAACAGGTAGCCGCCGTTCCGCACTGTGGTCACGAGCGCGCCGCCGGAGGAATCCGCGCTGGCGAGCTTGCGGCGGAGCCGGCTCACGGTGACGTCGATGGTCCGGTCCCAGGGCTCGGCCGAGCGTCCACGGGTCCAGTCGATGAGTTGGTCGCGCGACAGTACGCGCTGCGGCCGCTCCACAAAGCAGACGAGCAGGTCGAACTCGGCGGAGGTGAGGGGAACCCGGGTGCCGGCCGTGGTTTCGAGGTAGCGGGCATCGAGGTCCGCAAGGAAGCTCGCGAAGACAAACCGCCGCCTCGGTTGACCGTCCGCGGGGAGGCGCCCGGCCCGGCGCAGCACCGCGCGCATGCGCGCCAGCAGCTCGCGCGGGTTGAAGGGCTTGGTGATGTAGTCGTCGGCGCCGAGCTCGAGGCCGACAATGCGGTCGGTGTCGTCACCCTTGGCGGTCAGGAACAGGATGGGCAGGCTGCTGCGGCTGCGCAGGCGCCGGCAGATCGAGAGCCCGTCCTCGCCGGGCAGCATCAAATCGAGAATGACCAGATCGGGCGTACGCTGTCGCAGCACGCGGTCCATGGCTGTGCCATCCGCCGCAAGCTCGACCTCGAACCCTTCCCGGGTCAAGAACGCGCCGAGCAGCGCGCGAATTTCGGGGTCGTCCTCCACGACCATGACCATTTTGCGCGGGATTTCGGACATTACGATCCAGCGTACTCGGCGTCGTCGGGTCCGCAATCCTCAACCGAGGGCGGTAACAAAACGTTACAAATCTGTGTTTGGTTGAAAAATCCCAGCAAACTGGCCGGGCAATCCTTGCGGCGTCCCACCCCCAAGGAGACTCGCATGCGCACACTCGTCATCACCGCCGCGGCCGTCGGCATCGCCCTCGCCGGCATGACCGCCGATGCCTCCGCCTGGACACGCAAGGGCACGATCACCACCGCCCGCGGCACCTATACGACCCAGGGCTCCGGCAGCTGCGCCGGTCATTCCTGCTCTCGCTCCGGTTCGATCACGGGTCCGGGTGGCAAGACCGTCACCAGCCAGAGCTCCGGCAGTTGTGCGGGCGGAACGTGCTCCCGCTCCGGTACGATCACCGGTCCGAACGGCAAGACCGTCGACACCTCAGGCAGCATCACCAAGACGGCGCCGGGCCAGTACACGTACAACCGCAGCGCGACGGGCCCCAACGGCGGCACCATCAGCGACAGCGGAACCATCACCGTCACCCGGCCCGGCAACTGAGCCTGGCGGCGGGAGACCGGCGACGGGCAATCGCCGGCCTCCCGCAGGGCGAGCGCCACGGAGGCGCGTGAACGCGGAACCCGAGCGTCGTAATTATGCTGCCGACCCCCGCAATGTCCTCGGGCCGATGGATCGCGCTTCTGGCGGTCGCGGGCCTGATCGGGCTGGAGACCTTGGCAAGCTGGCTCGGGAAACGCGGCGACTATGACCGGCGGGAGACAATCGACACCCTGGTGGTGGCGATCGGTGGGCGGCTGATCGCCACGGCCACGGCTGGCCTTGCCGCCCTGCCCCTGGTCTGGGTCTATCGACATCGGCTGCTCGACTTTCCGGTCGCGTCGCTCCGCTCGCTCGCCGCGCTCTTCCTGGGCGTCGAGCTCTGCTATTACTGGCACCACCGCGCGATGCATCGCGTCAACTGCCTCTGGGCGACGCATGTGGTGCATCATTCCTCCACCAGACTCAATTTGAGCGCGGCTCTTCGGCTGGGCTGGGGCGGCGCCCTCGCCGGCGGTTCCCTGTTCTATTTGCCGCTGGCATGGCTCGGCTTCCATCCGCTCGCGATCCTCGCAACGCTCGGCGCGGGCCTCGCCTACCAGTTCTTTCTCCATGTCGCTCGGCCGCCGCGCCTTGGCCCGCTGGAATGGCTCCTCAACTCGCCGATCCACCATCACGTGCACCACGCGGCGAACGATGCCTGCCTCGACAAGAATTTCGGCGGCGTGCTGCTGGTGTTCGACCGGGCGTTCGGCACCTTCGCCGAGCCACCGGACCGAGAGGACTTGCGCTTCGGGGTGAAAGAGATGAACGGGCTCGCGGGCCATCCGATCGACATCGCGCTGATGGGCTGGCGTGGGCTCATCCGGTCCCTCCGCGCGGCGCCGACGTGGCACGACCGCTGGAGGGTCTGCTTCGGCCGCCCGGCCTGACGGCGGCCGATCGCCGTACCGGTCTCGGGCCCGGCGGCGCATTCCTCGCAAGATTGCCGCAGAGACCCGATTTCTGCCATTATCCCGCGCCTTCGTGACGGCCGCGGCCGAGCGGCATTTCGCGCGAGAGAAGCGGGAGCGAGCGGGTCTCAATTATGTTCGACTTCTCCTGGTCCGAGCTGCTGGTGATCGCCCTCGTGGCGCTCGTGGTGATCGGGCCCAAGGATCTGCCGAAGGTGCTGCGCACGGTCGGAAGGTGGGCCGGAAAGGCGCGCGCCGTCGCCCGCGAGTTCCAGAGCAGCATCGACCAGATGATCCGCGAGAGCGAGCTCGAGGAGGTGCGCAAGGAGGTGGAGAAGGTCGCCACCACCGATATAGGTCACGAGATCCAGCGGAGCGTCGACCCCAAGGGCGAGTTGGAGGCGTCTCTGCAGCCGCCCGCGCTCGAGGAAACCGTGGCCAAGCCCGAGGGCGCCGAGACCTCCGGTCCGAGCGCCGGCGGGGCCGTGACGACGCCGTCGCTGCCGGAGGCGGGCGCGCCCGCCACGGAGCCGGCCGCGCCGGTGCCCGAAGCGAAGACCGAGAAGACCCAGACGGCCGCCTAGGCAGGCACCAGAGACCATCCGATGTCCGCGGAAGAGGACGAACTCGAGGAAGGCAAGATGCCGCTGCTCGATCACCTGATCGAGCTGCGCCAGCGCATCTTCTATTCCATCGTCGCGCTGCTGGTGATGTTCGTTCCCTGCTACTACTTCAGCCAGGACATCTACGCGTTCCTGACACGGCCGCTGGCGCAGGTGGCGCATCTCAAGGGCGACCAGCTGCAGCTGATCTACACCGATCTCACCGAGGCCTTCTGGACCAATCTGCGGATCGCGTTCTGGGGCGCGTTCTGCCTCGCCTTTCCGGTGATTGCGAGTCAGCTCTGGCTGTTCGTGGCGCCCGGTCTTTACAAGAACGAGCGGCGCGCCTTCCTGCCGTATCTCGTGGCGGCGCCGGTGCTGTTCATCATCGGCGGCGCCGTCGTCTATTTCTTCATCTTTCCGGTCGCCTGGCGCTTCTTCCTGAGCTTCGAGACGCCGGGCGGGCCGGAGACTCTTCCGGTGCAGGCGATGCCGAAGGTGAGCGAGTATTTGACGCTGGTGATGCGCCTGATGCTGGCGTTCGGCGTCGCCTTCCAGCTGCCGGTCCTGCTGACGCTGCTGGCGCGCGTCGGCCTGATCACGGCGCAGCAGCTCAAAGACAAGCGCCGCTACGCGATCGTCGGCGTGTTCGTCGCCGCTGCGATCCTGACGCCGCCCGACGTGTTCAGCCAGATCTCGCTGGCGTTGCCGCTGATCGCGCTCTACGAGATCTCGATCGTGTCCTGCGGCTTCGTCGAGAAGCAGCGTGCGGCGCGCGAGGCGGCGGAGGCGGCGGCCGAGGCGAAGACCTCGACCTGACCGCGAGATAGACGGCGCGAGGCCCAGCCTCTATAACCGGCCGCGCCCGAACTCGAGCCGAGCCATGTTCGATCTCAAATGGATTCGCGACAATCCCGCGGCCTTCGACAAGGGCCTGGCGCGGCGCGGTCTGGCTGCGCAGTCGCCGGAGATCCTCGCCCTCGATAAAGCCTGGCGAGAAACGCAGACCGAGGCCGAGCGGATCCAGGCCGAGCGCAACCGGCTCTCGAAGGAGATCGGCAGCGCCAAAGCCAAGGGCCAGGACGCCGGCGCGATCCTGAGGGAGGTCGCCGCCAGCAAGGACCGTCAGTCCGTGCTGGAGTCCGAGGCCGCGACGCGCTATCGCGCGGTCGAGGCGGCGCTCGCAGGCATTCCCAATATCCCAGCCGACGACGTGCCAGACGGGTCCGATGCGGCGGCGAACCGCGAAGTGCGCCGGCACGGCGCGCCCGCAAACTTCGCCTTCAAGCCGAAAGATCACGCTGAGATCGGCGAGCGGATCGGCCTCATGGACTTCGCCCGCGCGAGCAAGATCTCGGGCGCGCGCTTCGTGGTGCTGCGCGGGCAGCTCGCGCGGCTCGAGCGCGCGCTTGCGCAGTTCATGATCGACACTCACACGCGCGAGTTCGGCTACACCGAGGTCTCGCCGCCGATACTGGTCCGCGACGAGGCCGTCTACGGCACGGGCAGCCTGCCCAAGTTCGCCGAGGACCTGTTCCGCACTACGACCGGCCTCTGGCTCATTCCGACGGCGGAGGTGTCGCTCACCAATCTGGTGGCCGACGAGATCCTCGAGGAGAAGCAGCTGCCGCTGCGCTTCACCGCGTGGACGCCGTGCTTTCGCTCCGAGGCGGGCGCCGCCGGCAAGGACACTCGCGGCATGATCCGGCAGCACCAGTTCTACAAGGTCGAGCTGGTCTCGATCGCACATCCCGACCGCTCCGCCGAGGAGCACGAGCGGATGACGAACTGCGCCGAGGAGATCCTGAAGCGCCTCGGGCTCGCCTACCGCGTGATGCTGCTGTGCACGGGCGACATGGGCTTCGCCTCGCGTAAGACCTATGACATCGAGGTTTGGCTGCCCGGTCAGAGCGCCTATCGCGAGATCTCCAGCTGCTCCAACTGCGGCGACTTCCAGGCGCGCCGCATGAAGGCGAGGTTCCGGCCCGCGGAAGGGAAGGGGACGCGGTTCGTGCACACGCTCAACGGCTCCGGGCTCGCGGTCGGGCGCACGCTGATTGCGGTACTCGAGAACTATCAGCAGAGTGACGGCGCGGTTGCGGTGCCCGACGCGCTCAAGCCGTACATGGGCGGGCTCGAGGTGATCGGCGGCGATGTTTGACCGACCGATCGACCTCGGCCAGGCGCGGATCCTTCTCACCAACGACGACGGCATCGAGGCGCGGGGCCTCAAGATCCTGCACAAGCTCGTGCGCCAGCTCTGCCGCGACGTCTGGACCGTGGCGCCCGAGCTCGAGCAGAGCGGCGCCAGCCATTCGCTCACGCTGCACCGGCCGCTGCGCGTACGCAAGCTCGGGCCGCGCCGATTCGCCGTCGACGGCACGCCGACGGACTGCGTGCTGCTCGCGGTGAAGCGCCTCCTGCGGGGTCGGCGGCCGACGCTGGTCATCTCGGGCATCAATGGTGGCGCCAATCTCGGCGACGACGTGACCTATTCCGGCACGGTCGCCGCGGCGATGGAGGCGACGCTGCTGGGTTTGCCCGCGATCGCGCTCAGCATGACCTTTCGCGACCGTCGCAGGATCCAGTGGGCGACGGCGGAGCACCATGCGCCCGAGGTGATCCGCCGACTGGTGGCGCAACCCTGGCCCAAGAATACGCTGATCAACGTGAATTTCCCGGATCTGCCGCCGGCAGACGTGAAAGGCATCGTCGTTGCGCGTCAGGGCCGGCACAAGATCGGCGACCAGCTCATGGAGCGCACGGATCCGCGGGGGCGGCCCTACTACTGGATCGGTCCGCTGCGTGAGACAGGCGATGGCGTGGCCGGCACCGACATCACCGAGATCACGCGAGGTCGCATCACGCTGACGCCGATCCTGCTCGACCTCACCAGCGCGCCCGCGGTCAAGGCTCTGCGCAAGGTGTTTCCGTGAACTCGGTGCTCGCGACCAAGAAGGTGCGCCTCATCATGGAGCTGCGCGCGCTCGGGATCACCGACGCCCGCGTGCTCGGCGCCATCGAGCGAGTGCCGCGCGAGGCCTTTCTCCCGGACACTTTCCGCGACCGCGCCTACGAGAACGTGGCGCTGCCTGTCGGCCACGGCCAGACCATCAGCCAGCCGCTCGTGGTCGCGCATATGACAGAGGCGCTCGAGGTGGGCCCGCGTCACAAGGTGCTGGAGATCGGCACCGGCTCGGGCTACCAGGCGGCGGTGCTGGCGAAGCTCTGCCGGCGCGTCTTCACCATCGAACGCTACCGCGATCTGCTCAAGCAGGCCGAGGAGCGCTTCGCAGCGCTCCGCATCCACAACATCACCACGCGGCACGGCGACGGCTACAAGGGCTGGCCGGAGCAGTCGCCCTTCGACCGTATCATCGTCACCGCAGCGGCGGCGGAGGTGCCGCCGCTGCTCAAGCAGAGTCTGGTCGACGGCGGCATCATGGTGATTCCCGTCGGCGAGGAGCGGCGCGATCAGCAGTTGCTCCGCATCCGCCGCAAGGGCGACGAGTTCATCACCGAGGATCTCGGTGCGGTGCGCTTCGTGCCACTGGTCGTTGGCCTGCCGCGCGAGATGACGGACAAGGACTGACTCGCGCGCCGCGCGATTGTCGACAACGGGCTTCGTGACATACACTCCGCCGCCATGACGGTCGGGTCGAACGGCTGGCGTCGCACTTTGCTGATGAGTCTAGTCGCGTTGGCGCTCTCGGCCTGCGACAGCATCGAAAGCATGTGGAACTCGCCCGAGCCCGCTCCTCGCCACACCGCGCTCGCGCCGCTGCCGCCGCCGGGCTCGCTGGGCCGTCCGCACCCCGACAGCATCGTCGTCAAGCCCGGGCAGACGCTGTTCGATGTGGCGCGACTCTACGACATCCCGACGCGGGCGGTGATCGACGCCAATCACCTGGAGCCTCCGTACCGCTTGATCGCCGGACGCACGCTGGTGCTGCCGCAGATTCGCACGCACCTCGTGCGCGCGGGGGACACGATCTACAGCGTTTCGCGCACCTACGGCGTCGAGGCTTCGACGCTGGTCGCCACCAACCATCTGCAGCCGCCTTACACGATCTTCTCCGGGACGGTGCTGGTGCTGCCGCCGCAAGCCGCCTCCTCCGGCGGATACTCCGCGAGCATCGTGGCAACGCCGCTCCCGCCGATACAGACCGGGACCCAGCCGCTGCCGCAGGGCGGCGCTCAGCCCCTGCCGCCGCCACAGCAGGCGCGGCCGCCTTTCGCGCCGCCGGTATCGTCCCCGACGCCTGCTGCCACGTCGGCCGCCGTCCCGCCACCGCCGTCGAGCCCCGGCGGAGGCATCACGGCGATGCCACTCGCGCCGCCGCCTCCCGCCGCGCCCGCGGCCTCCCAAGCACCGCCCGCTGTCGCGGCGGCCCAGCCGCCCGTCGCGCCCACGCCAGCTGCTCCGGCGCCTCCCGCCGCCCCGGTGCCGTCGCCGCCATCGGCGGCACCCACCCCGACGCAGGACCAGACCGCCTCGCTCTCGCTCCCCGCGCCTCCGCCGCGCTCAGGGCGGAGCTTCCTGTGGCCGGTTCATGGCGACGTGATCGGGCGGTTTGGTCCGACTTCTGGCGGCACGCAGAACGACGGCATCAACATCAAGGCGGCCGAGGGTACGCCCGTGCTCGCGGCCGATGCCGGCACGGTCGCCTATGCCGGCAACGAGCTCCGCGGATACGGCAACCTGATTTTGATCAAGCATGCCGATGGCTGGATGACCGCCTATGCCCACAACTCCAAGCTCCTGGTGGCGCGCGGGCAGAAAGTGCAGCGCGGCCAAGTCATTGCGCGCGTGGGGGCAACCGGAGCCGTGAGCGAGCCCCAGCTCCATTTCGAGGTGCGGCGCGGCAGCCGCGCCCTCGATCCCATGGACTATCTGGGACCCACAGCCGTTAGCGGATAAGGCGCGCGCCCGCGCACGTAATCAGCGGTTGCGAGAATCGCCACATAACTGCACACCGCCATCACACGGGCAGATCCCTGTCGCCGGCACCACGTAGAGCCGGTCTCGCCCTTCATTCGCAGGAGCAGGGATAACCAGGAGACCAGCCATGCGGCCCACTCTCGTTCGAGCCATCGCCGCCGCGGCGCTGACATTGACGGCGCCGGTGGCGCTTCACGCGCAATATGCGCCGCCGCCGGCAGGCGCCTCCCAATACCCGGCGCCGGACCAGCCGCCGCCTCCGCCGCAGCAGGCCGCTCCCGTCTACGGCGCGGCGCAGCTCGACCAGTTGCTGGCGCCGATTGCGCTCTATCCAGATTCGCTGCTGGGGCAGATCCTCATGGCCTCAACCTATCCGCTCGAGGTGGTGGAAGCTGCGCGCTGGGCGCAGGATCCGAACAACGCCGCCCTCAGAGGCGATGCGCTCGCGGCCGCCCTGGATCAGATGGATTGGGACCCCAGCGTGAAATCCCTGGTGCCGTTCCCAAGCGTCCTCCAGATGATGAATGCTCAGCTCCAGTGGATGCAGCAGCTCGGCGACGCCTTCCTCGCGCAGCAAGCGGACGTGATGCAATCGGTGCAGCGTCTGCGTCAGGAAGCCGTGAACAACGGCAGCCTGCAATCGACGTCGCAGCAGGTGGTGAGCACGGACGGCCCGGACATCCTGATCGAGCCGGCGAACCCGGATGTCGTCTATGTGCCTTACTACGACCCGAGCATGGTGTACGGCGCCTGGGCCTATCCGGCGTATCCGCCGTATTACTTTGCGCCGCCGCCCGGTTACCTCTATGGGCCGGTGGTCGCCGGCATCGGCTTCGGCGTGGGATACGCCGTCTTCGGGCCTTTCTGGGGCTGGGACGATTTCGATTGGCGCCGCCATCGCGTGCACATCGATCGCGACCGCTTCGCCGAGATGGACCGCTTCTACCACGCCGCCGCGGTCGGCGACACGTGGCAGCACGATCCCGCGCACCGGCGCGGCGTCGCCTACCGCGATCCCGTGAGCCAGCAGCGGTTCACGCGCGCCAATCTCGGTCCGCAGGATCTGAATCGCACGGCACCGGGCACGACCAACCGCAGCACCTCCGTGCCGGGCCAGCCCGGGACGGGCCAGCAGGGTAAGGCGATCCAGCGCTTCGAGGGCATGCCTCAGACGAATGTCGCTCCCGGCGAGCAAGGACCGACCGTCCTGCGCGGCGGCAATGGCGCGCAGACGCCGCAGCCGTGGCGTCCGCAAGGCCAGGTGGTCGATCCCCGCGTCCAGGGCCGGGTCGGCAGCCAGACAGCGGTGCCAGAGGGTCATACGGTTACGCCGCAATACCAGCGGGTGCCGCCGCACGTGGTGACGCCGCCCCCGCCGCAGAACCGGGGCATCGAGCAGGACCGCCGCGGACAGGGTGGCAGCAGCAATTAGCTGATCTGCTTGCCCAGGCGGCCGGCGAGATCCTGTATGTACTGCCAGGCGACGCGGCCGGATCGCGCGCCGCGCGTGATCGACCACTCGCTCGCCTCGGCCTTGAGCTGCTCGGCGGGGATGGCGAGGCCGTACCTTTCGGCGTAGCCGCGGACCATCGCGTGGTAAGTCTCGTTGTCGCAGGCGTGGAAGCCAAGCCAGAGGCCGAACCGGTCGGAGAGCGAGACCTTCTCCTCGACCGCCTCGCCGGGGTTGATCGCGGTCGAGCGCTCGTTCTCGATCATGTCGCGCGACAGCAGGTGACGGCGGTTCGAGGTCGCATAGAGCACGACGTTCGCCGGCCGTCCCTCGATGCCGCCCTCGAGTACGGCCTTCAGCGACTTGTAGCTGGTGTCCTGCTGATCGAAGGACAGATCGTCGCAGAACAGGATGCAGCGCCGCTTCGTGCGCCGGAGCAGCGCCAAGAGGTTCGGCAAGCTCGGGATGTCCTCGCGGTGGATCTCGACCAGGACCAGCGAGCGCGGTCGCCCCGCGTTGATCGCGGCGTGCACGGCCTTCACCAGGGAGCTCTTCCCCATGCCGCGCGCACCCCAGAGCAGGACGTTGTTGGCGGGGAGGCCGCCGGCGAAGCGCTCGGTGTTGTCCATGAGGATGTCGCGGACCCGATCGATCCCCTTGAGGAGCGAGATCTCGACGCGGTTCACCGTGGGGACGGGCTCGAGCCACTGGCGCTCCGCGTGCCAGACGAAGGCGTCGGCCTTCTCGAGATCGTGCTTGGGTGCGGGAAGCGGCGCCAGGCGGTCGAGGGCGTCGGCGATGCGCTGCAGGATAGGTTCGAGGTTCTTTTTGTCGGTCATAGCGGAACGAGCTTGCGGGAGGTCCTTGAGTGCCCGCGAAGGGCGGCGGGAAACGCATAATCTTCTTGCAGTTACTAGCACATAGCGATCGCCTCGCAAACCGATCCGAGGTGTCTTTCGGGCGCTCCCGGCCATTGCTCTTTGCGGTCAAACCGCGTAGGAATGGCCGCGCCTGGGCGCCGGGCTTCGGCGCCGCTTCCTTTTCTGGCGCTCTTCGGAGGATGGATGTTCATTTCGCCGGCCTTTGCGCAGACGGCAACCGACAGCACGGGCGGCACGATGGGCATGATCCTGCCTCTGCTGCTCATGTTGCCCGTGTTCTACTTCTTCCTGATCCGGCCGCAGCAGCAGCGCGCGAAGCAGCAGAAGCAGATGCTGGAAGCCTTGCGCCGCGGCGACCGCGTCGTTACCAACGGCGGCATCATCGGCACTATCGCCAAGGTGATCAGCGACACCGAGGTCGCTATCGACATCGCAGACAACGTGCGCGTCCGGGTCGTGCGCAGCATGATCTCGCAGGTGCTGGCGAAGCCGGAACCCGCGTCCGGCAAGAGCAAGGACTCCGATAAGAGCGACAAGAGCAAGGACAAAGAAGCGGATCGCGCCACCTCGCAAGAAAAGGAAGAGTCCGAGGCGGTCAAGACGAGCTGAGCGGGAGAGGAGACGAGGCCTAGTCGATGCTGTACTTCCAGCCCTGGAAGGTTCTGTCGATCCTGATCATCTGTGCGCTCGGCGTGATCCTCTCGGTGCCGAACCTGTTCAGCTCAGGGGCGCTCGAGGGCCTGCCGAGCTGGCTGCCGCACAAGCAAATCAGCCTCGGGCTGGACCTGCGCGGGGGCTCGCACCTGCTGCTCGAGGTCGACATGGAGCAGGTCCTGCGCGAGCGGCTCAACAACGTGGTCGACGGCGCGCGCACTGAGCTGCGCAACGCGCGCATCGGCTACACGGGGCTCGCGGTGCAGGGCAGTCAGGTCGTTCTCACCGTGCGGGACCTCGACCGTCTCGACGACGTTCGCGGCCTCATCAAGAAGATCGATCCGGAGCTGGACGCTTCCGTCGGCGCGGACGGCAAAGTCACGGTCGCCTTCAACGAGAGCGCGCTCCTGGCCCGCAAGCGAACCATTCTGGAGCAGTCGATCGAGATCGTCCGCCGACGCATCGACGAGACCGGCACCAAGGAGCCCACCATCCAGCGCGAGGGCGAGGATCGAATCCTCGTGCAGCTCCCGGGCATCGACAATCCGGAGCACGTCAAGCAGATCCTCGGCAAGACCGCGAAGATGACGTTCCAGCTCGTGGACACCAATACATCCGTCGAGGAAGCCAAGCGCGTGCTGCCGCCCGGCGACGAGATCCTGCCGTCAGCCGAAGACTCGCGGCGTCCGGGCGCCACCGGCCCCTCTTATGTGGTGCAGAAGCGCATCATGGTGAGCGGCGATCAACTGACCGATGCGCAGGCGACGTTCCAGGACGGCCAGCCCGTGGTGAGCTTCAAGTTCGACGCGAACGGCGGTCGCCGCTTCGGCGACGTCACCAAGGCGAACGTGGGCAAGCCTTTCGCGATCGTACTGGACGGCAAGGTGATCTCCGCGCCGGTGATCCGCGAGGCCATCACGGGCGGCGCGGGCATCATCTCCGGCAGCTTCACCGTACAGACCGCGAACGACCTGGCGCTGCTGCTGCGCGCAGGTGCGCTGCCGGCGCCGCTCACCATTCTCGAGGAACGCACGGTCGGTCCCGACCTCGGGGCGGATTCGATTCGGGCCGGTACGACCGCAAGCTTCGTGGGCGTCGGACTGGTCGTGGTGTTCATGCTGGTGTTTTACGGCCTCTTCGGCCTGTTCGCGAACGTCGCGCTGTTCTTCAATCTTTGTCTGCTGCTGGCGAGCCTGTCCCTGCTCGGCGCGACCTTGACCCTGCCGGGCATCGCGGGGATCGCGCTCACCTTGGGCATGGCGGTCGATGCCAACGTGCTGATCTACGAGCGCATCCGTGAGGAGCTGCGGAGCGGCCGCACGATGCTTTCGGCGCTCGAAGCGGGCTTCAGCCGCGCCTTCGGTACCATCCTCGACAGCCACGTCACGACCTTCGTCGCGGGGGTGCTGATGTTTGCGTTGGGCTCGGGTCCGGTCAAAGGCTTCGCGGTGACGCTCTGCATCGGCGTCGCCTGGTCGCTGTTCTCGGCAGTCCTGGTGACCCGGCTCCAGATCGTGACCTGGATTCGCCGCTGGCGGCCCAAGGCCATTCCGATCTAGGGAAGTATCATGGTTTTCCGGCCGCTCATCGTCATCAAACGGATCCCCAATATCGACTTCATGGCGCTCCACAAGCTCGGCTTCGCGCTGTCGGCGCTGCTGACCGTGGCCTCGGTGGTGCTTTTTCTCACGGTGGGGCTCAACTACGGCATCGACTTCGCGGGCGGCGTGCTGGTGGAGGCGAAAACGCAGGGGCCGGCCGACCTTGCGGCCATGCGCGGGAAGCTCGACGGCCTCGGCCTGGGCCAGGTGTCGCTGCAGGGCTTCGGCAGCCCCGACGACGTGCTGATCCGGCTCCCGCGCCAACCCGGCGACGACAAGGCGCAGATGAGGGGTGTTGACGCCGTTCGCCAGGCGCTCGGTGCAACCGTCGAGTTCCGCCGGGTCGAGGTGGTGGGACCGAAAGTCGGCAGCGAGCTCATCGCGGCGGGCGTCAAGGCGACCGTGCTGGCGCTGCTGGCGATCGCCGCCTACGTCTGGTTCCGCTTCGAGTGGCCGTTCGGTGTCGGCGCGATGCTGTCGACGATCCACGACTCCGTGACCACCGTCGGGCTCTTCGCGCTGCTGCAGCTCGAGTTCAACCTGACGACGCTGGCGGCGATCCTCACCATCGCCGGCTATTCGATCAACGACACCGTGGTGATCTACGACCGCGTGCGCGAGACGATGCGCAAGCACAAGACCATGGATTTCAGCGCGCTCATCAACAAGAGCCTCAACGAGACGCTGTCGCGGACCATCCTGACGGTCAGCACCACCGCACTCGCGGTATTGGCCTTGCTGCTGTTCGGCGGCGAGGTGCTGCATGGCTTCAGCATCGCGATGCTCTGGGGCATCCTGATCGGCACCTATTCCTCGCTCTTCATCGCGGCGCCGCTGCTCTACTACATCCGTCCAGGTCGCGCGACCGGCGAGGGCAAGAGCGAAGACCGGGCCGAGCAGGGTCCGAACAAGGCTCCGGCTCCGAAGACCCCGGCCGTCGCGGCGCGCTAGCGCGGCCCGCCGATGGAGCTGACGCAGGTCATATCGACGGGGCGGCAGGTCATCGAGGGCTATGGTGCGAGCGGGTTTCGGGTGACCGGCATCGTCTACGCCCGCTCGATCCTGGTGTTTCCCGATGCGACGCTCGACTGGCCGGTCGCAGCTCTGGCCGACGTCACGCTCGAGGTGCTGCAGCCGGTTCTCAGGCGCGGCGGCATCGAAATCCTGCTGCTGGGCTGTGGCGCGCGGATGGCTCCGGTGCCGCCGGCACTGCGCCAGGCGCTCAGATCCGCCGGCATCGGCATCGAATCCATGGATACCGGTGCCGCCTGCCGGACCTACAACCTGCTGATGGCCGAGAACCGACGGGTCGCCGCGGCGCTGCTGAGGCCGGGCTGAGCAAGAAAAAAGGCGGGCCGAGGCCCGCCTTTTCGAAAGTCCCGAGATCTCGTCTCAGCCGGTGATCGCGAAGTAGTGCGAGGCCGACGCCATGCAGTAGAGCATGGGGACCGAGAGCATCGTGTTGACGCGCGACGTAAGGCCCGCGGCGCGGGCGGCCTTCTTCTTCTCGTCGGGCGTCGCGTTGACGATGCCCAATACCTTCTTCTGGTTCGGCCAGATGATGAACCAGACGTTGAACCACATGATCGTGCCGAGCCACATGCCGAGCCCGATCGCGCTGTTCTTGCCGGCATGATCGCCGATGCCGAGCTTGATCGCGCTTAGCAGATAGCCGCTCATCGCCGCCAGGATCAGGCCGGTGACGATGGTCGACATGGCGCCCCAGCGGAACCAGAACAGCGCCGCGGGTGCGATGACTTTGCCGATCGCGGGCTTCTGCTCGTCGGGAATCTTCGGCATGGAGGGCGTCTGCACGAAGTTGAAATACCAGAGCAGGCCGATCCACATGACGCCGCTCATGATGTGGAGCCAGCGGAACGCGAACTCCCACCATACGTGTGTTACGAACATTTGTGTTTCCCCCTCTCGCTTCAGGCGGCAAAGGCGCTGATGAGGAGATGGGCGACAACCGCCAGAATGAATCCGATCAAGACGGTCTGCCCCAGCGAGTCCAACGGGTTCTTCATCCCAACCTCTTTCTGTAATTTGCGCTGTGAAGCGCTCACATCATAGTGATAGGCCAAGGCCTCGGCAATCGCCGAGACCCGTCCCGAGTCGCGCAATATTGCATGGCACTTCCGGCTTCACTTGCGGATCTGCTGCGCCGCCACGACCGCGATAGGTACCTCTTGGGCCTGTTCGCGCCGTCGGATCGGCGCGTAGCCGTAATGGCGCTCTACGCCTTCAACTACGAGATCGCCAAGACGCGCGAGGTCGTGAGCGAGGCGCTCCTGGGCCGAATCCGCCTGCAGTGGTGGCGCGAGGCGCTCGACGAGGCGTATGGCCACGGGGCCGTTCGTGCGCATGAGGTTATGACGCCGCTTGCCGAGGCGATCCGGAAATATCGGCTCGGCCGGGCGCATTTCGACGCGATGATCGCGGCGCGCGAGCGGGAGCTCGAGGACGAGCCGCTGCCGACCCTCGCTGCGCTCGAGGAGTACTGCGCAGCGACGGCCGGTCGACTGCAGCAGCTAGTGCTCGAGGCGCTCGACGTCAGGGATCCCGCGGCCGCCGAGGTCGCTCGCGAGGTCGGCATCGCCTATGCGCTCGCAGGATTGATCCGAGCCATTCCATTCCACGCGCGGAGGCGGCGGCTCTTCATCCCCGCGGACATCGCGGCGGAAGCGAAGCTCGATCGAGCTGCGGTTTTCGAGCTTGCCGCGTCGCCTGCTCTCGCAGCGGCCGTGCAGCGCCTCGCGCTGGCGGGGCGCGAGCATCTCGCGAGCGCTCGATCCCGTCGTGAGGCTCTGCCCGGTGCGGCGCTTCCGGCGCTCCTGCCGGCTCGCATCGCGGCGGGGTACCTCAGGGATATCGAGGCCGTGCGTGGAAACGTCTTCGATCCCCGCCTTGCCGCACGCGCAAGCCGTAGCGTACTGCGCCTGGCATGGGCCGCTGCCACGCGGCGGTACTAGAGGATTATTCCCTCATTCCCGGTCTTGTTTTTGGCCATGCGGCTGCTAGATCGCTCTCAGCCACACCACGGGCGCAGCTTCCCCCAAACCGTCGGAGTATCCCGGCCATGCGGCAGAAGGTCCAGCTGCTTTCCGCAACGCTCGCGTTTCTCGCCGTCACCTCGGCCACCGCAAAGTCCGTCGACGACATCAAGCCGCCGACCGGATATCGCAGCTGGTTTCACGTCAACACGATGATCGTCGATAAAGGGAGCCCGCTGTTCGACGCGCTTGGCGGAATGCACAACGTCCACGTCAATTCGGTTGGAGAGGCCGCGCTCAGGAAGGGCCGCCGCCCTTATCCGGACCGAAGCGAGTTCGTGACCGACTTGCACGAGTTCACGGTCGCCGACGGCTCCTATGTGATGGGCAACCGCAAGGGTCTGGCGGTGATGGTGAAGGACGCGAAGAAATACGTCGCGACCGGCGGCTGGGGATTCCAGTTCTTCGCCGGAGGAGATCCCAAGAAACCCATCGTCACCGACGCCGCCAAGCAGTGCTTCGGGTGTCACATGCCCAAGAAAGATCAGGACTACGTGTTTTCCACCTATATCCCGTAGGCGCACTCCTGCGTGGTCAATTCCCGCCGAGCACCGCGTTCTCGAAGAAGCCTGACCAGGCGAACCAAAAGGCGAGGTGGCCCGGCAGGCGCGGAAGCGTCTTGCCGTCGGAATGGACGAGCGCGTCTTCCGTGACCCGCCAATAGCCGTCGGAGGCGCGTAGCAGGTCGGGCGCGGAGAGCGTGAACTTGTGGCCCCTCGACTCGTAGGCGCGGACCGTCCGCTGCTCCGCGTTGCCGACCAGTACGACGTCGACCTGGCCGACGCGGTCGTGGACCAGCTTGCCGTTGCCGAAGGCGGAGAGCGGCCAGGCCTTGGTGCCGCCGGCCGCACGCACGCCGAAGACGATGTCCTTCGGCTGAAGGTGGCGGTCCTTCAGCGCCGTGGGAAACAGCAGGTCCGTGCTGTCGAAGTAGTCGCGCAGGGCGGCGTTGGCGTCGCTGCCGTAGTCGCGGCTGAAGCCCGTCTCGAGCGACAGCACCTTGGTCGTGGGATGCTTGGCGCGCCAGAGGTGCCAGGGTGTCGTCACCAGCGGCAGCACCTTGAGCGAGATGTCGGAGCCCACGAGCGCCCCCACCACCGGCTGCCCGGTGAACTGATCCCAGAGCGAGTCCGTACCGCGGTCGTACATCAGCTTGTTCGAATGGTAGAGCAGGCCGGAGGTGCCGAAGGTGAAGGGCTGGTCGCGTCCCGAGACCTGCGTCGCATACAGGATTCCGGCATTGCAGAGCGGGCAGTAGGCAAGGGTCACGGGCATCCCGCCGACCACATCGTTCACCATCTCATGCCAGTTCACGATGCGCAGCGGATAGGCCCTGGCGTCGCCGCCGATCTCGACGCCGAACACGAGATCGTTGGGATTGAGATACTCGGCGTCGACGGCTGCGATCATTTTGGGGTTGTCGAGGGCGGGCGTCGCGTCGACGCGCACGCCGCCCCAGACGATCTCCTCCAAACGAATGTCGCTCGCGACGCCCTCGTGGATGAAACGCAGGAACTGTGGATCGACGGCGGCGAGGGTAAGGCTGAGGAAATTGCCGAAGCCCTCGTAGGGCGTGTAATCCGGGTGGTCTTGCAGCCAGACCATCCAGTCGAACCACCTGTCGCCCACATCGTCGCCGGTGATCTTCTGCAGAATCCTTCTCAGCGCCGGAGCGTCGTCGGGATCCCAACGGATCAGATGGACCAGCGCCGCGACCGCTCGCTTGTCGGCGTGATCGGCGAGCCAAGCGAGCGTCTTCTCGCGCTGCCCCTGGACCGCGGGGAGCGCGTGAATGGCGTGGTAGGCCGTCTCCTGATCCGACGGGAGGGACGCATCCTGCGCCGCTACGGCAGGGACGATGCGGAGTGCGGTGACCATCGCGAGCGCGGTCAGCACAGCGCGCCGGCACCAAAGAGGCGTCCGCCCGCGGCCCCGACGCCCGGCCCGGCTTATGTGCCGACCTATCCTCACGCGCGCTTCAGCTTCTTCTGGCCAGTGCGGCTCAAATAGCTGCGCAGGTATTGGCCGGTGTAGCTCGCGGAGATCTCGGCGATCTGCTCGGGCGTACCCTGGGCGACGATCCGGCCGCCGCCGTCGCCGCCCTCTGGACCCAGGTCGATGATCCAGTCGGCGGTCTTGATGACCTCGAGATTGTGCTCGATCACCACGATGGTGTTGCCCTGGTCGACCAGCGCCTGCAGGACGTCGAGGAGCTTGCGCACGTCCTCGAAGTGCAGGCCCGTGGTGGGCTCGTCGAGGATGTAGAGCGTGCGGCCGGTGGCTCGGCGCGAGAGCTCCTTGGCAAGTTTCACCCGCTGCGCCTCGCCGCCCGAGAGGGTGGTGGCGGGCTGGCCGATGTGGATGTAGTCGAGGCCGACCCGTTGCAAGGTCACGAGCTTCTCGCGGATCGCCGGCACGGCGCGAAAGAACTCGGCACCTTCCTCAACCGTCATGTCGAGCACGTCGGCGATGCTCTTCTCCTTGAACAGCACCTCGAGCGTCTCGCGATTGTAGCGCTTGCCTTTGCAGACGTCGCACTGGACGTAGACGTCCGGCAGGAAGTGCATCTCGATCTTGAGCACGCCGTCGCCCTGGCAGGCCTCGCAGCGGCCGCCCTTCACGTTGAACGAGAACCGTCCGGGCGCGTAGCCGCGCGCTTTCGCCTCCGGCAATCCCGCGAACCAGTCGCGGATCGGCGTGAAGGCGCCGGTGTAGGTCGCAGGGTTCGAGCGCGGCGTGCGGCCGATCGGCGACTGGTCGATATCGACGATCTTGTCGAGATGCTCGGCACCCTCTATCGCATCGTGCTCGCCAGGATGCTCACGCGCGCCCATGAGGCGGCGTGCCAGCGCCTTGTAGAGCGTCTCGATCACGAGTGTCGACTTGCCGCCACCGGAAACGCCGGTGACGCAGGTGAACGTGCCGAGGGGAATGTCGACGCTGATGTTCCGCAGGTTGTTGGCGCGCGCGCCGATCAGCCGGAGCTTCTGGCTGAGGCGCCCGGGCCGGCGCTGCAGTGGCACCTCGATGCGCCGGCGCCCCGTCAGGTACTGGCCGGTGATGCTGTCGGCGTTCGCCATCACCTCCGGCGGCTTGCCGGCGGCAACGACGTGGCCACCGTGGACGCCGGCGCCTGGGCCCATGTCGATGAGGTAGTCGGCGCTGCGGATCGCCTCCTCGTCGTGCTCGACCACGATCACCGTGTTGCCGAGATCGCGGAGCCGCTTCAAGGTCGCGAGAAGCCGGTCGTTGTCGCGCTGATGGAGGCCGATCGAGGGCTCGTCCAGCACATAGAGCACGCCGGTGAGGCCGGAGCCGATCTGCGAGGCGAGCCGGATGCGCTGGCTCTCGCCGCCGGAGAGCGTGCCCGAGGTGCGGGACAGGGTTAGATATTCGAGCCCGACGTTCTTAAGGAAGCCAAGCCGCTCGTTGATTTCCTTGAGGATGCGCGCGGCGATCTCGCGGTGCTTGGCCGAGAGATGCTCGTCGAGCGTGCCGAACCAGTCCGCCGCCTGCAGGATCGAGAAGTCGGCGACCTCGCTGATGCTCAGCTTGCGGATCTTGACCGCGAGCGCCTCGGGTTTGAGGCGCTTGCCGCGGCAGACCTCGCACTCCGTCGTGTTCTGGAACCGGCCGAGCTCCTCCTTGAGCCAGGCGCTATCGGTCTCCTTCCAGCGCCGCTCCATGTTGGGAATGACGCCCTCGAAGGGCCGCTTGGTCGTATAGGCCCGGAGACCGTCGTCGTAGCGCATCGCGATCTCCTCGCCGTCGGAGCCGTTGAGGATCGCGTTCCGGACCTTCTCCGGCAGGTCCCTCCAGGGCTCGTTGGTGCTGACCTTGTAGTGCCGTGCCAGGCTGTCGAGGGTCTGCGTGTAGTACTGCGAGCTTGAGTTTGCCCAGGGCGCGATGGCGCCCTCCTTGAGGCTCAAGCTTTCGTCCGGCACAACCAATTCCGGATCGAAGAACAGCTTGGTGCCGAGCCCGTCGCAGGCAGGGCAGGCGCCGAACGGGTTGTTGAAGGAGAAGAGGCGCGGTTCGATTTCGGGAATGGTGAAGCCGGAGACCGGGCAGGCGAATTTCGCCGAGAAGATCGTGCGCTCGCCGGTATCGGCATTCTCCGCAATCGCGAGGCCGTCGGCGAGGTTCAGAGCGGTCTCGAGCGAGTCCGCGAGGCGGTTGCCGAGGCCCTCGCGCACCACCAGGCGATCCACCACGACCTCGATGTCGTGCTTGAGCTTCTTGTTGAGCGCCGGCACGTCGTCGATCTCCAGCATCTTGCCGTCGACCTTGACGCGCTGGAAGCCGCGCTTCTGGAAATCCGCGAGCTCCTTGCGGTACTCGCCCTTGCGGCCGCGCACCACCGGCGCGAGCAGGTAGAGCCGCGTGCCATCCTTCATCGCGAGGAGGCGGTCCACCATCTGGGAGACGGTCTGGCTCTCGATGGGGAGGCCGGTCGCGGGCGAGTAGGGGATGCCGATCCGCGCGAACAGCAGGCGCATGTAATCGTAGATCTCGGTCACCGTGCCCACGGTCGATCGCGGATTGCGCGAGGTCGTCTTCTGCTCGATCGAGATCGCCGGCGACAGGCCCTCGATCGAGTCCACGTCGGGCTTCTGCATGAGCTCGAGGAATTGACGCGCGTAGGCCGAGAGGCTCTCGACGTAGCGTCGCTGGCCCTCGGCATAGATCGTGTCGAAGGCGAGGGAGGACTTGCCCGAGCCCGAAAGCCCCGTCAGCACCACGAGGCTGTCGCGGGGCATGTCGACGTCGATATTCTTGAGATTGTGCTCGCGCGCGCCGCGAACCCGGATGAGCTGCATGGACCGATCGGACCGGAGATGTGAGACCCGAGTATACCGGCCTCGGTATGGGGAAAGCGACTCCGGGAAATATCCACAGCGCCCAAGCGCTTATTCAAGCGGCAGATGTGTGACTGCGCCGTGACTCCGGCCGCGGTGTTCGTGCTATGGTCTCATGGTCGGGCAATCGGTCCGAACACCATGGCATGAGAGGCGAGGGACGCGATGGCGGGCAGCGTGAACAAGGTGATTCTCGTGGGCAATGTCGGGCGCGACCCCGAGATCCGCAGCACCCAGGATGGGACGCGCGTCGCGAACCTGTCGCTCGCGACCTCTGAGACGTGGCGCGACAAGAACAGCGGCGAGCGCAAGGAGCGGACCGAGTGGCATCGGATCGTGATCTTCAACGAGCGGCTGGTCGACGTTGTTGAGAAATATGTGAAGAAGGGTGCGAAGCTCTACATCGAGGGCGCGCTCCAGACCCGCAAGTGGACAGATAACACCGGTGCCGAGAAATATACGACCGAGGTCGTGCTCCAGCGCTTCCGGGGCGAACTCACCATGCTCGACAGTCGCGGCGGCGGCGGCATGGGTGGCAGCGCCGGCGACGACATGGGCTCGAGCGGCTCGGGCTCCGGCGGCATGGGCGGCGCCCGCGGCGGCGGCAGCTCCCAAGACCTCGACGACGAGATCCCCTTCTAGGCGGTCGGGCCGGTCGGCGGTCGCGCCCGTTAGACGGCGCGCGTCGCCGCGTGCAAGCCGGCCTTGCGGCCGAACACGGCGCCGCGGAGCACCGAAGTGGCGCCGGTATAGGTACCGTAATAGAGCCCCATCACCTCGCCGGCGGCATAGAGCCCCTCGATGGGCACACCATCGAGGTCGAGCACGCGGGCGTCCGTGTCCACCTTGACGCCGCCGAAGGTGAAGCAGTTCGCGCAGGTGACGGGGTAGGCGAGGAAGGGCGGCCGGACGAGGGGCCGTGCCCAATTCGATTTGCGGGGCTCGAGACCCCGCGTGGCGAGACCGTCGAGCGCCAGCGGCTTGAACGCGGCGCCGTCAGGGCACGCGCGGTTGTAGCCCTGGACGGTCGCCTCGAGAGCGCCGGGGTCGAGCCCGAGCCGCTCAGCCAGGGTAGCGATGCTCGGCGCCTCCACGGGCGGCTGGTCCGAGCGCACGGACTTCCGCCAGTTCGGGACATCGGCAATGCCGGCATCGAGGACAACATAGGCGATGCCGCCGGGCTGCTCCCAGATCTCGCGGGTGATCGCCTCGTAGGTAGCGTCGACGGTCTTGGGCGCCTCATCGGTGAAGCGGCGCGCTAGCCGGTTCACGAGGATCCCATAGTTGAAGACCAGCACCACGGGTTCGGTCGCGCCGGAGCGGGGATCGATCGGCTCGGCGTGGAAGGCGCCGTAATCGCCCGCGGGCGCCGCGCCCGCGGCGAGCGCCATCTGGATGCCTTCGCCCTTGTTGTAGTAGCCGCCCCGCGCAACCGGCCGCAGGTAGCGCGCTGGCGGTCCGAGATAGCGGGTCAACAGCTCCGGATTACCCTCGAACCCGCCGCTCGCGAGGATCACGCTGCGCCCATGGAGCGCATGCGAGCGTCCGGCGCGATCGACGGTCCTGACGCCGAGGATGCGCCCCGCGGAATCCCGAAGGAGCTGCCGTGCGGCGGTCTCGTAGAGGATGCGCCCGCCGTGCCGCTCGGCCGCCTCCGCGAGCGCCTCGACCAGGGCGAGGCCGCCGCCCACCGGCGCCATGCGGGGCGAGCTGCTGGTGATGAAATAGGTCGGCAGGAAGTCGAAGCGGATGCCGAAGGTCTTGAGCCACGCCAGCGTCGGCCCGGCGCTTGCGGCGAAGCTTGCGATCAGCTCGGGATCGGTGAAGCCCAGGGTCCGCACGATCGGCGGCCAGTCCCGGTAGTCGCGGGCCGCCTCGCGGACGAGCGAGGGGTCGAGGTGGTGGCCGGCGTTCGCAATGAAGTGCGCCTCGAAGTCGTCGGAGACCTCTGTCTCGCTCTTCATTCGCAGCAGGGACTCGGTCCAGCGGGTGTTGCCGCCGCGCTCCTCCTTGGGCGCCCGCTCGAGGACGATCACCTGGACGCCCGCCTGGAGCGCCGAGACCGCGGCCGAAAGCCCGGCTATCCCGCAACCGACCACGATCACGTCGGTGCTCCCCGGTCCCGTCATTGCCATGCAATTCCCGCCCCGATGCGTTCCCGTCGCGGTCCAGAATAGCGTGGGGCGGGGGCGGAATCCGAACTCGGAAATGCGACCGGCTGGAGTCGTCACGGCCGCTCACGGCATTCCGACCGACCGGCTGAGTTAAAGTGCCATGTGAGTCGTGAAACACTTCCAGATTACATATCAGGACATTTTCATAAGTTCTTGTATTTGCGAAATATTATTCGGATCCGTGAAAGATAATTCAGGCCCGTTTGAAGCGTTCATTCTAGGCTCCCTCGGCGTTGTTCGCAGGAGCAAAAATCGGTAGTCTCAAGGCGGCGGAGCGACGGCTCTTGGGCTCATTGCACCGCATTTTCGCCAGGTCTTCCCGGAACCATTTTGGCCGAGCCACCCGCACCCGCGCCCCTCGACATCACCCCGGTGATGATCGAGGAGGAGATGAAGCGCTCCTACCTCGATTACGCCATGAGCGTGATCGTGGCGCGCGCGCTTCCGGACGTGCGCGATGGCTTGAAGCCGGTGCACCGCCGGATCCTCCACTCCATGAAGGAGAACGGGTTCGACTGGAATCGGGGCTTCCGCAAATCGGCCCGCGTGGTCGGCGACGTCATCGGCAAATACCACCCGCACGGCGATGCCGCGGTCTACGAGGCCATGGTGCGGATGGCGCAGGACTTCTCCATGCGCGTGCCGCTGATCGACGGCCAGGGCAATTTCGGCTCCATGGACGGCGATCCGCCGGCGGCGATGCGCTACACCGAATCCCGACTGTCGCGGGCGGCGGATTCGCTGCTCGACGATCTCGACAAGGACACGGTCGATTTTCAGCCGAACTACGACGGCGAGAACATGGAGCCGACGGTGCTGCCCGCGCGGTTCCCGAACCTGCTGGTGAACGGGGCGAGCGGCATCGCGGTCGGCATGGCCACGAACATCCCGACCCACAATCTCGGCGAGGTGATCGACGCCTGCTGCGCCTATGTGGGCAATCCCGACGTCACCATCGACGAGCTCATGGAGATCGTGCCCGGGCCGGATTTCCCGACCGGCGGGATCATCCTCGGCAAGACCGGGATCCGCGCCGCCTATCACACCGGGCGCGGCTCGATCGTCATGCGCGGCCGCACCCATATCGAGGAAAGCCGGCGCGAGAGGGAGTCCATCGTCATCACGGAGATCCCCTACCAGGTGAACAAGGCGCGCCTGGTCGAGCGCATCGCCGAAGTCGTGAACGACAAGCTCATCGACGGCATCTCGGACCTCCGCGACGAGTCCGACCGCGAGGGCGTACGCGTGGTGATCGAGCTCAAGCGCGACGCCATGTCCGAGATCGTGCTGAACCAGCTCTATCGCTACACCGCGCTGCAGACCAGCTTCGGCGTCAACATGCTGGCCCTCAACGGCGGCCGGCCCGAGATGCTGAACCTCAAGCAGGTGATCGCGGCCTTCGTCGAGTTCCGCGAGCAGGTGATCACCCGGCGCACCACCTTCCTGCTCGGCAAGGCGCGCGAGCGCGCACATGTGCTGCTGGGCCTCGCCGTCGCGGTCGCCAATATCGACGCCATCATCGAGGTGATCCGCAAGGCGAAGGATCCCAATGCGGCACGCGAAGGCCTGCGCGGCCGCGCCTGGCCCATGGGCGTGGTGAAGCCGCTGATCGAGCAGGTGGAGGAGAAGGGCCGCGGCGGCATTCAGGCGGACGGCAACACCTATCGGCTCTCCGACGAGCAGGCGAAGGCGATCCTGGAGCTCCGCTTGCAGCGCCTGACCGGGCTCGAGCGCGACAAGATCGCGGAGGAGATCGAGGGCCTGATCAAGGAGATCGGCGGCTATCTCGAGATCCTGGGCTCGCGGAAACGCCTGCTGGAGGTGCTGAACCAGGAGCTCCTCGCCATGAAGGAGCAGTTCGCCACCCCCCGCAAGACCGCGATCGAGGAGATGGAGGTCGAGACCGACATCGAGGACCTGATCCAGCCGGAGGAGATGGTGGTGACCGTCAGCCACGGCGGGTACATCAAGCGGGTGCCGCTCTCGACCTACCGGGCGCAGCGCCGCGGCGGCCGCGGCCGGGCGGGCATGTCGATCCGCGAGGAGGATTTCGTCAGTGAGGTCTTCGTCGCCTCGACCCACGCCTCGGTGCTGTTCTTCACGGCCTCGGGCCGCGTCTACAAGCTCAAGGTCTACCGGCTGCCCGAGGGCACGCCCCAGGCGCGCGGCAAGGCCATGATCAACCTGCTGCCGAACCTGGCGCCCGGCGAGAGCATCTCGGCGGTGCTGCCGCTGCCGGAGGACGAGGCGAGCTGGAGCCAATACAGCGTGATGTTCGCCACATCCAAGGGGAACGTGCGCCGGAACGCGCTCTCCGACTTCGGCAACGTGATGGCGAACGGTAAGATGGCGATGAAGTTCGAAGGCGAGGACGCCGACGACCGCCTGATCGGCGTCGCCACCTGCACTGCCAATGACGACGTGCTGCTGGCGAGCCGGCTCGGCAAGGCGATCCGCTTCCCGGTCGAGGACGTTCGGCTGTTCTCGGGCCGCGCGTCCGTGGGCGTGCGCGGCATCAAGCTCGCCGAGAGCGACAGTGTCATCTCCATGACCATCCTCCGGCACGAGGAGGTGACCTCGGAGATGCGCGACGCCTATCTGCGGCTCGCCGGCAAGCGGCGGCGGCAGATGGGCGCCGAGAGCGACGTGGCGGCCGCCGCCACGATGGCGGAGCCCGACGCCGAGGGCGAGGTCGCCGGCGCCATCAGCGAGGAGGACTTCGAGGCGCTTGCCAAGCGCGAGGAATTCCTGCTCTCGATCACCGAGAAGGGGTTCGGCGTCCGCACCTCGGCCTACGACTACCGGATCACCGGCCGCGGCGGGCAGGGCATCGAGAATATGGACTTGGCCCGGCGCGGCGACACGATCGTGGCGGTCTTCCCGGTGCACCACCGCGACCAGATCATGCTGGTGAGCAACGCCGGCACCGTGATACGCCTGCCGGTCAACGACATCCGGATCGCACGCCGGCGCACCCAGGGCGTCGTAGTGTTCAAGCCGGGCGAGGGAGAGCGCGTGGTTTCGGCCGCGCGGCTCGGCGAGGCCGCCGACGAGGGCGGCAACGGGGACGCCAGAACGCCCGACACCGGATCGGGCGAGGGCGGCGCGGAGAGCGGGGGACCTCAATGAGCAAGGAGCGCGTCGGGCTCTATCCCGGCACATTCGATCCCATCACCAACGGCCACGCCGACGTCATTCTGCGCGCGACCAAGCTCGTCGACCGCCTGGTGATCGGCGTTGCCCGCAACATCGGCAAGGGTCCGCTCTTCACCTCCGAGGAGCGCGTGCAGATCGTGCGCGACGAGATCGATCACCTCGCGGACGCCTCGACGCGCCGGCGCGTGGAGGTTCGCGCCTTCGACAATCTGCTCATGCATTTCGCCGTCGATATCGGCGCGTCCGTCATTCTGCGCGGCCTGAGGGCGGTCTCCGATTTCGAATACGAGTTCCAGATGGCGGGGATGAACAACCGGCTTAATTCGAACATCGAGACGGTCTTCCTGATGGCGAGCGACCGCTACCAGTTCATCTCCTCGCGCTTCGTGAAGGAGATCGGCCACCTCGGCGGCGACGTGACGCCCTTCGTGAGTTCCCGGGTTGCCGCGCGGCTTGCCGAGCGCTTCGGCCGCGAGACCGGCGTCAAGGGGAAGGCAGCAAAGGGCTGAGCCGGCTGCGAGAGATCACTTTCCGCATCGCTTGAACCGGGGTGAGGGCAGGCCGTTGCCGGTGATCACGCCGTCGGTCACGAGCATCCGGCCGTCCGGCGTGTGCGACGACCAGACCTGGACGGTGTCGCCGATCTTCGACAGGACGAGATCGACATATATCTTTTCGGGCAGCCGCATCACCTGCAGGGCGAGCTGTCCCTGCGCCTCGGGCGCAGCGGATTGGATCTCGTAGACGATGTCGCGATAGGGAGCGCCGCTCGAGAAGGCGAGCCTCGCCTTGCCCGAGGGCGGCACCGAATAGGTCGAGTATTCGTTCTCGGGGCCCGGCGGCTTCGCACAGTCGACGGCCCAGGTCCCGAGCAGCCCGAAATGCTCGAGCGTGCTCGGGACCGTGGTGTCGTCCGCCAGGCATGGTGCTGCCGCCAGCAGCAGGGCGGCGATGAGCGTCCGCCCGGCCATGAGCCGGCGTCAGCGCGCCGCGACGATGCCGATCTCGACCAGGAGGTTCGAGCGCGCGAGCTTCGCCTCGACGCAGGCCCGCGCCGGCGTGTTGCCGGGCGACACCCAGGCGTCCCAGATCTTGTTCATCTCGTCGAAGCCGCGGATATCCGAGAGCCACACCGTCGCCGAGAGCAGCTTGGATTTGTCGCTGCCGGCCTCGGCCAGGAGACCGTCGATCTTGGCCAGGATTTGCTTCGTCTGGCCGGCCACGTCGGCGGAGGGGTCGTCCGCCACCTGGCCCGCGAGGTAGACGGTGTCTCCATGCACCACGCACTGGCTCATGCGCGCGCCGACTTTCGAACGCTTGATGGTCATCGCTCTCTAGCTCCCGTTTGTGTTGGACCCGCCGGAGCCTAGCAACCCCATGCGGCTTCTGTCGATGCCGGCCGATGAATTTGCCAGGCCATCGGGCATGCTGGCATGCTCGCCGAGGCCAGGGAGCAAGTCGGATGCCGGGAACGCAGGAGCTCAAGGGACGCGTGGCGCTGGTGACGGGCGCGTCGCGCAACATCGGCCGGGCGATTGCGCTCGAGCTCGCGTCCGCCGGCGCCGCGGTCGTCGTCAACACGCGGGCCTCGCGCGACGCGGCGGCGGCCGTGGTCCGCGAGATCGAAGGGCAGGGCGGCCAGGGGCTGCTGGCGATGGCCGACGTGACGAACGAGGCGCAGGTCAAAGGCATGATCGAGGCGGCGGTGGCCCGCTTCGGCCGTCTCGACATCGTGGTCAACAATGCGGCAATCCGGCCGGAGCGTCCGTTCGGCGAGATGGCGCTCGCCGAGTTCCGATCGGTCCTCGGCATCATCCTCGACGGCGCATTCCTGTGCGCGCGAGCCGCGCTGCCGCACCTCAAGAGCAGCAACGCCGCCGCCATCGTCAACATCGGCGGGATGACCGGGCACACCGGCGCCGCGGGCCGGGCGCATGTGGTCGCAGGCAAGGCCGGTCTCGTCGGGCTCACAAAGGCGCTGGCACACGAGCTGTCGCCCGACGGCATCACCGTGAACTGCGTGGTGCCCGGTTTGATTGCCACCGCGGCACGCACCGGATCGGTCCCCGGCGTGCACCTCCGCAACCCGCCGCTGGTGGGTCGCCGGGGCGCGCCCGAGGACGTTGCTGCGATGGTGCGGCACCTCGTGGGACCGGCCGGTCGCTTCATCACGGGACAGAGCATCCACGTCAACGGCGGTGCCTTCCTGGCGTGATCAGGGCCATGGTGATCGCGCGATAAACCGCGTGCCGCGCTTCGACGCTTGTCAGGCGTCGGGCGACTATAAGACACTCGCGCGAGAGAGCCGGGGAGGAGCGTCCGCCATGGCAGCCGTCGAGCTCCGTGGATTGACCAAGCGCTACGGTGCACTGGCGGTGGTGGACGGCGTGGACCTCGCCGTCGAGCACGGCACCCTGGTCTGTCTGCTTGGTCCCTCCGGTTGCGGCAAGACCACGACGCTCCGCCTGATCGCCGGGTTCCTCGAGCCCGACGGGGGCGAGATCCGTGTCGGCGGCGAGCGGCTGTCGGCGCCCGGCGCGGTGGTGCCGCCGGAGCGGCGCAACATGTCCATGATCTTCCAGAGCTACGCGCTCTGGCCGCACATGACCATCGCCGAGAACGTCGGCTACGGGCTGGCGGTGCGGAAGCTCGGCCGGGACGAGATCGCCAAGCGCGTGACCGAGATCCTGACGGTCACCCAGATGGCCCGCTACGCCGATCGCTATCCCGCCGAGCTCTCGGGCGGGCAGCAGCAGCGCGTGGCCCTCGCGCGCGCCCTGGTGGTGAAGCCGGAGACGCTGCTGCTGGACGAGCCGCTCTCGAACCTCGATGCCAACCTGCGCGAGGAGATGCGCTTCGAGCTGCGCCGTCTCCACGACGAGTACCGCTACACCACCGTCTACGTGACCCACGACCAGCAGGAGGCCATGACGGCGGCGGACCGCATCGTGGTGATGCGCGAAGGGCGTATCGAGCAGCAAGGGACGCCCGCCGAGATCTACGAGCGGCCCGCGACCGAGTTCGTGGCACGCTTCATCGGCGGCACCAACATCCTCCGCGGCGCCCATCTCGGCGGCAACCGCGTGCGCTGCGCCGGCATCGCACTCCAGTGCGGCCAGGGCGAGGTCGCGGCCAAGGGGGAGACCGCGGTGTCCATTCGCCCGCACGAGATCCGACTCAGCGAGAGCGCGGACGGGCCGGGCGGCAACCGCGTGCGCGGCCGGATCGAGCGGCAGGTCTACCTCGGACCGACGCGCGACTACCTCGTCCGCTTGCCCGAGGACGCGGCGGTGCGTGTCATCGCCGACCGGGAGATCGACATCCCCGAGGGACGCGAGGTGACCGTGGAGCTACCGGCGGAATTCTGCCGCGCGCTGCCGACGTGATCAGGGAGGATCGAATGAAGACGCGCATGGCATGGGTTGGTGTTCTCGCGGGTGCGATAGTCGTGGCTTCCGCGACGAGCGTACAGGCCGGACTCCCCGCGCCGACGCCGGTCACCGACGAGCTCGTGAAGGCCGCGACCGCCGAGGGCAAGGTGGTGTTCTACACCTCGGTCGAGCTGGTGCTCGCCGAGAACCTCTCCAAGATGTTCCAGGACAAATATCCCGGCATCTCCGTCCAGGTGGAGCGGACTGGATCGGAGCGGGTGTTCCAGCGCATCGGCCAGGAATACGCGGCCAACATACACAGCGTCGACGTGGTGAACAGCTCGGACGCCTCGCATTTCATCTACTGGAAGCGCAACGGCATGTTGCAGCCCTTCCTCTCGCCGGAGATGGCCGAGGATTACCCGGCAAGCTCGCTTGACCCCGACGGCGCCTACGCGCCCTGGCGGCTCAACATCAGCGCCTTCGCGTACAACACGACGCTGGTGAAGGAGGCGGACGCGCCGAAGAGCTTCAAGGATCTGCTCGACCCCAAATGGAAGGGCAATCTGGTGAAGGCGAGTCCGAGCTACAGCGGCACCATCATGACCGCGACCTACGAGACGCTGACGGCGCTCGGCTGGGAATACTTCGAGGCGCTCGCCAAGCAGGACGTTATGCAGACGCAATCCGCCCTTGAGCCGCCGCGCAAGGTCGCGAGCGGCGAGCGCGAGGTGATGGTGGACGGCTCCGAGTATTTCGTCTACGCGCTCATCGACCAGGGCAACCCGCTCAAGGTCGTCTATCCCGCCGAGGGCGTGCCGGCGATCACCTCTCCGGCCGCGATGCTGAAGGACGCGCCGCACCCGAACGCCGCGAAGCTGTTCTACGCGTTCCTGTTCTCGCAGCCCGTGCAGCAAGTGATGGTGGACAAGGGCGGCACGCGCTCCTTCCACAAGCTCGTGAAGGATCGGCCGGATCACGTGCCGCTGGCCCAGCTCAAGCTCTGGCCCGAGGACGCGAACGCGGTCGAGGCGCGCGCCGAGGAGATCAAGTCGCGCTATCGCCAGCTGTTCGGCGGCTGAGCGCCGGCCGGCGGCATGGCCTCGAGTGGAGCACGGCGGCTCGAGCTTGCCGTCCCCGTTCTGGCCCTCGGCGCGGTGCTGCTCGCCGCCCTGATTCTGATCCCGATGGGTTGGCTCGGCTATGTCAGCCTGGGTGGACTGCAAGGCGGCCTCACGTTCGGCAATTTCGCCGCGCTGGTGCGAAACCCGGACATGCTGTGGCCGCTGCTGCTGAGCCTGGGCGTCGCGTTCGCGGTCGCCGTGGTCTGCGCCCTGGTCGCATCGCCCCTGGCCTGGCTGGTCGCGCGTACGGACCTGCCGTGGAAGCGGGCGTTCCGCCTGCTGGTCATGGCGTCCTTCGTGACGCCGCCGTTCCTGGGCGCCGTCGCCTGGGAGATTTTGGCGGCGCGCAACAGCGGCCTGCTGAACGAGGCCTATCGGCTGGTACTCGGCCTGCCGCGTAGCGACTTCCTGTTCAACGTCTACACGGTGACGGGCCTGGTTTTCGTGCTGGCGACCTATACCTTTCCGTACGTGTTCATCCTGGCGGCGAACGGTCTCGAGCGCATTCCCGCCGAGCTCGAGGAGGCCTCGTCCATCCTGGGGGCGCCGCGGTGGCGCACGGCGGCAAGGGTGACGCTGCCGCTCGCTCTGCCGGCGCTGCTCGCGGGCACGTTGGTCGCTTTCCTGCAGGCCATGAACAATTTCGGCGCGCCGGCGATCCTGGCTTTGCCCGCGGGCCTGCAGACGATCACCACCAAGATCTGGACCTTGTTCCAGTTTCCGCCGCAGCCCGGGCTTGCCGCGGCAGCCGCCGTGCCGTTGCTCGCGGTCACTGTCCTGCTGCTGCAGGCGCAGCGCCGGCTGCTCGGGCGGCGCGGCTATGCCGTGATCGGCGGGAAAGGGGCGCGTCTCGACGTCGTGCGGCTCGGGCGCTGGAAGGTGCCGGCCTTCGCCTTCGCCTCGCTCGTCGTCACCGTCGCCGTGATCATGCCCTACGCCGCGCTGATCCTGAGCGCTTTCTCGCGCCGCCTGACGATCACGCTCGAGCCCGCGAACTTCACGCTGCGAAATCTCCTCTTCGTGTTCACGGAGCTGTCGGGCACCGGCTCCGCGCTCAGGAATACGCTAATGCTGGGAGTCACCACCGCGACCGCCGGCACGCTGCTGACGCTGGTGATCGCCTATATCGCGGCGCGGGGCGCGCTGCCGCTGGCGCGTTGGCTCGGCTTCCTCGCGACGGCGCCGCTGGCGATCCCCAGCATCGTGCTCGGCGTCGGCTTGTTTTTCGCCTACACGCATCCGCCCTTCGTGCTCTACGGGACGCTGGGCATCCTGTTCGTGGCGTTCCTGACCATCGAGCTGCCGATCGGCTATCAGCAGTTCCAGGCGGCGTTCCGGGGCCTCCACGCCGAGCTCGAGGAAGCCGGCCGCATCCTCGGCGCGGGCCGGCTGCGCACGCTCCGGGACATCGTGGCGCCGTTGCTCTGGAGCGCGGTGATATCGACCTGGTGCCTGGTCTTCGTAGCGGCGATCCGAGAGCTCTCGGCGGCGATCCTGCTGTTCACCGCGGATACCAAGGTGCTCTCGGTGCTGATCTATGACCTCAACGAGACCGGCGAGCCCGGCGCGATCGCTGTGGTCGGATTGACCATGCTCCTGATAACCTTCGCGGTGATCGGCGTGGCCTATGCCCTGCCGCGCTCGTGGTTGCCCTTGCAGACCAACACCGGTTGAGGAGAGAAGATGCCTTTCAAGCCCGCCTCCGACGCGTTGAAGCACTTGACGGTCATCGACCTCACGCGCGTGCGCGCCGGCCCCACCTGCGTGCGCCAGCTTGCGGATTGGGGCGCCAACGTGATCAAGGTCGAGATGCCCGAGACCGCGGGCGAAAGCATGGGCGGTGCGCGCGACGGCTCGGATTTCCTGAACCTGCACCGGAACAAGCGCAGCATCACCCTGGACCTCAAGAAACCCGAGGGCGTCGAGATCCTGAAGCAGCTGGTCCGGCGCGCCGACGTGCTCGTCGAGAACTATCGTCCCGACGTGAAATTCCGCCTCGGCATCGATTACGAGACGCTCAAGAAGATCAATCCGCGCCTGGTCTACGGCTCGATCTCCGGCTTCGGGCAGGACGGGCCCTATCGCGACCGCCCCGGCTTCGACCAGGTGGCGCAGGGCATGGGCGGCCTGATGTCGATCACGGGGAAGCCGGGCGAGGGGCCGATGCGCGTCGGCATTCCCGTTGCCGACCTTACCAGCGGTCTCTTCTGCGCCCTGGGCATCTTCGTGGCGCTCCTGGAGCGCGAGGTGTCCGGCGAAGGGCAGTGGGTGCAGAGCTCGCTCCTCCAGGCGCAGATCTTCATGCTGGATTTCCAGGCGGCGCGCTGGCTCGTCGACCACGAAGTGCCGCCCCAGGCCGGCAACAACCATCCCACCAGCATTCCCACCGGCGTGTTCCCGACCAGCGACGGCCACATCAACATCGCGGCCGCCGGCGGCCACATATGGGTGCGCTTCTGCGAGGCTTTGGAGGCGCCGCAGCTTCTGAAGAACCCCGCCTACGCCACGGCGGAGAGCCGCTCCAAGAACCGCGACGCGCTCAACAGTGAGATCGCGGAGGTGACGCGCACCCGCTCGAGCGCGGACTGGGTCGCGCGCTTCAACAAGGTCGGCGTGCCCGCAGGTCCAATCTACGCGATCAACGAGGTGTTCGAGGACCCGCAGGTGAAGCACCTCCAGATGGTCGAGCGGCTGGACACGCATCTCCGCGGTCCGATCCATCTCGCGGGCCAGCCGGTGAAGCTGAGCCGGACGCCGAGCCACCTTGTGGTCGAGCCGCCGGCCGCGGGCCAGCACACCGACGAGATCCTGCGCGAGCTCGGCTACGACGCGGCCGACATCAAGGGTCTCAGGGAGCGCGGCGCGCTCTGACGCGGTCCCGCAGAAACGCAAACATGGAGCTTCGGATGATCACCGACAAGATGCTGATGACCAAGGATGGCGCCATCGGGCGCATGGTGTTCAACAATCCCGTGCGCCACAACGCGGTCTCGTTGGAGATGTGGGAGGGCGCGGCCGACATCATCGACGACTTTGCGGGCGACCCCGCGATCCGCGTGATCGTGATCACCGGCGCCGGTGGCAAGGCTTTCGTCTCGGGCGCCGACATCTCCAAGTTCGAGAGCGAGCGCGCGAGCGAGGAGGCGGTGAAGCGCTACAACGACACCACCGACCGCTTCCATACCAAGCTCTCCGCCTTGACGAAACCCAGCATTGCCATGATCCGCGGCTACTGCATCGGCGGCGGCGTCAGCCTCGCCGTCGGCTGCGATCTCCGCATCTGCTCCGACAACTCGCGCTTCGGCATTCCCGCGGCGCGGCTCGGGCTCGGTTATGGCCACAAGGGCATCCGCAAGCTCATGGACCTCGTAGGCCCCGCGAGCGCGAAGGAACTGTTCTTCACCGCGAAGCAATTCACGGCACAGCAGGCGCTGGTTATGGGCCTGGTCAACCAGGTCGTGCCCGACGGCGAGCTCGAAGCCTTCGTCGATGACTATGCCAGGGCGATCGCCGAGAATGCGCCCCTTACGGTGACCCAGGTCAAGCGGACCGTCGGCGAGCTCGTCAAGGACGAGGGCGAGCGCGATATCGCGCTCACCGAGCGCCTCGTCGCGGAGTGCTTCGCCAGCGAGGACTACATCGAGGGCCGCCGCGCCTTCATGGAGAAGCGCAAGGCGCAGTTCAGGGGGCGTTGACCTCGATCTCGTCGTAGCCCCTGAGGCGATAGATCGCGAGCGACCCGAGCCAGCTCGCCACGAACACGCCGATGATGGCGTAGCCGAGCGTGCCCCAGTGCTCGTTGAGACCGCCGATCAGGTCCCAGAACGAGCCTTGCAGCTCGAGCTGCTCGGCGATCAATCCAAGGGTCTCGAGGCCGCCGATGACGACTGCGACCGCGGCGGAGACCAGCGTGATCGTCATGTTGTAGAAGAGTTTCCGGATCGGCTTGGTGAAGGCCCAGCCGTAGGCGCCCACCATCAGCACGCTGTCCGTAGTGTCCACCAGCGCCATGGCCGCCGCGAACAGCACCGGGAAGACCAGGACGACCGAGAGCGCCTTGCCGTCCGCCGCCTGGGTCGCCGAGATGCCGAACAGGCCGACCTCGGTCACGGTATCGAAGCCGAGGCCGAACAGCAGGCCCATGGGAAGCAGGTGCCAGCTCCGGCCGACCATCCGGAACAGCGGACGGAAGAGGCGGGCCAGCAGGCCGCGGCCGTTCAAGAGGACGTTCATGTCCTCCTCGACGAAGGGCTGCCCGGCCCGCACCGACCGGAAGGTCCGGTAGACCGATACGAAGATCGCGGCGTTGACGACGGCGATCGCGAACAGGAAGAACGCGGAGATCGTGGTGCCGAGCACCCCGCCGATGGCCTTATAGGCGGCGAAATGCGTCTCCACAGCCTTCGCCGCCACCGCGATGGCGACCGTCATCGCGAAGACACCGGCGGAGTGTCCGAGCGAGAAGAAGAAGCCGGCGGCGATCGGGCGCTTGCCCGACTGCATCAGTGCCCGCGTGGTGTTGTCGATCGCCGCGATGTGATCCGCATCGACCGCGTGGCGAAGGCCGAAGGTGTAGGCGAGCACGGCGGTGCCCAGCAGGACCGGATAGTCATGGAGAGCCCAGAACGCCCAGGCCCAGGCCGCCAAATTCAAGGCGATCAGCAAGACGTAGAGCCCAACGATCCGGCTCCGCAGATCGCCGGCGTGGTCGCTCAGGACAGAAGCCAGGAAACTCTGCATGCTCGATGCCCCTCGCACCTTCGTTGACGCGAAGCGGGCAGCATGCGATCGGCGGAGCCGGGGCGACTGATCATCGGCCGACCCCGCCCGACGCACGCGAAACCCGCTTGCGATGGCAGGTCTCCTGGCTCGCGGGTCGCCGCCGGTCGCCGACCTTCCCGGTTTCCCAGTGGTGTCGCTGGCAACGGGCTCGCCGCTTACAGTTGCGGGGGCAGCCACGGCATTGCGTCCTCTCGGGCGCGCACCGTGTTCCCTTTTGATCCCCTGGGATCTCTCCCTCGGGGAACCATCGCGACAGCGACCATAGGCGGACGGCGGAAAGCGTGTCAACGTAGAGGAAGGCGGCCGACGCCGGCCGGGTCGGGCGTCGCCTGCGGAACCGCAGCGGAGGCTCTCGATGCGGAACTTGCTGGTTTGTGGCCTGGTTCTCGCCGCCGCGCTCGCGAGCGGCGCTCGCGCGGAGACCGTTGACCTGCAGCTGATCCTCGCGGCCGACGCCTCGATCAGCGTCGACAACGAGGAGTTCGAGCTCCAGCGCGAGGGCTACGCCGCCGCGATCACCAGCGTGCCGGTGCTGAATGCCATCCGCTCCGGCCCGCATCGCGCGATCGCCGTCTGCTTCATCGAGTGGTCAGGGCCCACCAAACAGCGGGTCGTGGTGGATTGGACGGTGATCCGCGACGGCGAGATGGCGACGGTCTTCGCCAACGCCTTGCGCACCGCGCCCCGATCCTTCGCGGACGCCACGGCGATCGGCTCCGCAATCGATTTCGCGATGCGGCAATTCGATCGCAGCGGCGTCGAGAGCGATCGCCGGATCATTGACATCTCCGGCGACGGCGACAGCAACAGCGGACGTCCAGTCGAGTATGCCCGCGACGACGCCGTCAAGGTCAAGGTCACCATCAACGGCCTTGCGATCGTGAACGAGCACCCCGCGCCCGGTTTCATCGGGCACGTGCAGCCCGTCGGCGGCATCGGCAACTACTATCGAACACGGGTGACGGGCGGCCCGGGGTCTTTCGTCTATCAGATCGACGGCTTCAACGACTTTGCCGAGGCGATCGAGCGCAAGCTCGTCGCTGAGATGGCGTCACTGCAGGGAGAAAATCCGGCGGGCGCCGTTAACCAGGCGCCGAATTGATTTGTGCCGGGAATTTTGCCTATTTTGGCTCGAAAGGCCGGCACGTCGCGTGATCGGCGTGGCGATAAGTGATACGCTCGGCGCGTAACAGGGTAGGCGCTTTGGAGGGGGCTAGATGTCTCTCGATCAGACGGAGAAAGTCCAGAAGCTCGACGCTGCGGGCATCGAGAGCGACATTCTCGATATCATCGCCAAGCAGGCCAAGGTCGAGCGGGCAGGCCTGACGCGCAAGACATCGCTCGCGGAGCTCAACATACAGTCGCTGGACCTGGTCGAGATCATCTTCGCGATCGAGGACAAGTTCGACCTCGAGGTTCCCTATAACGCCAACGATCCCCGCTCCGCCGGCGTGTCGTTCGAGAACGTAGGCGACGTGATCGACGGGGTCGCAAGGCTGATCGCCGAGCGCGATGCGCGCAAGCCCGCCTGACCGGTCGCGTCGCGGCAGTTTACCGCATCCGAGTCCACAGAGATTGATACCATGACCCGGGTCGTGATCACCGGGCTCGGTGCCGTGTCCGCGCTGGGCCTCGACGTACGCGCGCATTCCGAGGCGCTGAAGCAGGGGCGCTGCGCAATCGGGCCGCTTGCGAACATCGTGACCGAGGGACTTGTCACCAAGATCGGCGCGGAGGTGCGCGGCTTCGACGGCGCCAGTCATTTCGAGGCGGGCAAGCTTGCGCTGCTCGACCGTTGCGCGCAGTTTGCCCTGGTGGCGGCACGCGAGGCCGTCGCCGGAAGCGGGCTCGGCTTCCGCGACGGGCTGGGTGCCAGGACCGCGGTCGTGATCGGCGCCGGCGTCGGCGGGCAGCTCACGCTCGACGAGAACTACTACCGGGTCTATGGGCAGGGCGCCAAGCGGCTGCACCCCTTCACGATCCCGAAGCTGATGATCTCCGCGGCGGCGAGCCACATCACGATGGAGCATGGCATCACCGGCCCGTCCTTCACCGTCGCGAGCGCATGCGCCTCCGCGAATCACGCAATCGGCATCGCCTTTCACATGGTGCGCTCGGGCTCGGTCGACGTCGCTATCACCGGCGGGACGGAAGCCGCCATCACGTTCGGCACCATGAGGGGCTGGGACGCGCTCCGCGTGATGGCGCCCGACACCTGCCGGCCGTTCTCCCACGACCGCAAAGGCATGGTGTTGGGGGAAGGCTCCGCGATGGTGGTGATCGAGAGCCTGGAACGCGCGCAGGCGCGCGGCGCCAGCATTCTCGGGGAGATCGTGGGTTTCGGCATGAGCTCCGACGCCGGCGACATCGTGTTGCCGTCGGCGGACGGCGCGGCCGCCGCGATGCGGGCGGCGCTCGCCGACGCCAAGCTGGCGCCGGAGGACGTCGGCTACATCAACGCGCACGGCACCGGAACGGCGGCGAACGACATCACGGAGACCAAGGCCATCCATATGGTCATGGGCGACCACGCGAAGCGGCTAGCGGTCTCCTCGACGAAGTCGATGCACGCCCATGCGCTCGGCGCCGCCGGCGCGTTGGAGCTCGCGGCCACCGTGATCGCATTGCGCGAGGGATTCATCCCGCCGACCGTGAACTTCACTGCGCCCGACCCGCAATGCGACCTCGACTACGTGCCCAATCAGGCGCGCGCCCAGCAGGTCGAGGTCGCGATGTCGAATTCCTTCGCCTTCGGCGGCCAGAACGCCGTGCTCGTGCTGCGGCGCTGAGCCTCAGGTGAGGACTCGGAACCGCGCGTCACCGTCCCGCTCGACCTGGCGCACCAGGTCGACTTCCCAGCTCAGATACTCTTTCATCGCGGCCTCGCGATCCTGGGCGCGGTCATAAGGCCGGTACCATACGTCTTCGAGCGGACATAGCATGTGCTCGGTGCCCGACGCCGTCGGATAACCCGCCGCGCGCCAGGCCGCCGTGCCGCCATCGAGCACCCGTACGGGTATCTCGATGAGCTCCGCGAGATCGCCGGCGCCGAGCTCCGCGACGCGGCCGTCGCCCGACGTCACGACGACCTCGCGGGCCACGGGCAGGGACGAAAGAATAGCGGCAAGGCGCGAGCGAATGGCCCAGCGGGCGCCGGGGATATGCCCGTCGCGGAACTGCAGGCTGGTGCCGAGGTCGAGCACCAGCACACCGCCGGAATCGATCGATCGCCGCAGATCCTCCGCCGAGACCAGGTCGGGACGACGATCCCGCACTGACAGGATGGGTCGGAGCTCGGCGCCGGCCTCGAGCTTTGAATCCCACAACGCGTTGGGCATCGCGTAGACCTCGTTCCAGCCGAGCTGCAAGAGCCACGATGCCGTCATCAGCGAGCGGATGCCGTCGTCGTCGACCAGGACGAGGCGCGCATTGAGCGTACCGACATAGGCGTCGGTCGCCTGCACGAGCTGGCCGCCCGGCGCCGATCGCGAGCCTGGGAGGTGGCCCGCGGCGTATTCCTCGGGGCTGCGCACGTCGAGCAGATAGAGGCTGCGGCTTTCCGCCTCGGCCCTGAGCTTATCGAGCATGCCGCGATCGACGATGCGAACGCCCGCGCGAGCCGCGAGCCGCTTCGCGGCGCTGCGGGCCTTGGCCAGACCTTCAGGCGTGGGCGGAGAGGGCCGCCGCGTGGCGCCATGGTCGAGCTCGAAGCCGGCCAGGTGCCAGCCCATGGTGCCGTTGCGCAGCGCCATCACCTTGTTCGGGACACCCACATTGATCAGCGACTGTGCGCCGATGATGCTGCGGGTGCGGCCGGCGCAATTGACGACAACGAGCGTGTCGGGCGAGGGCGCGACGTCGTGCACGAAGCGCACGAGCTCGGCGCCCGGGCAATCGATGCCCCCGGGGATACTCATCACGCGGTACTCGTCCATCGGCCGGCTATCGAGGATCACCAGCTTCTCGCCAGCGTCGAGCTTCGCCTTCAGCTCGGAGGCGGAGAGGTTGGGCGTGCCGGCCTCGTGCTCGACCACCTCGCCGAAGGCCTTGCTGGGCACGTGCACGCCGGAGAACAGCTCGTAGCCCGCGTCCCGCCACGCGGCGACGCCACCGGCGAGCACGGCGAGATCCCGATAGCCGAACCGCGTCATCAGCGCTGCGGCCCGATCCGCGAGCCCGTCGGCATCGTCGAGGAGCACGATGCGGGTAGAGCGACGCGGCACCAGCGCGGCGAGATCGAGCTCGAGCCGGCTCAGGGGCAGCGGGGTCGCGAAGAGCAGGTGGCTGCGGGCGAACACACCTTCCTCCCGCACGTCGAGTAGCGCGAGCTCGCCGCCATCTCGAAGCATCGCTTTGACCTGCCGTGGCTCCACTCTCGCCACGTGCGCGCGCGCCGCCGATGCCGTCATGAGGACTCTCCCGTCGACTTTTCGGACGCACTATAACGGCCTGCGAAAATCATGCAAAAATCCCCTTATCACAATGAGTTGCGGGCTTTACGGATTACAATCATTTAATTTGTATCGCGATGTGGGATGCGCGCTAATGCGTCCAGGCGGCTCTGCCGCCCCGTCCGCTGAACCCCCTTGGCGGACGGAGACCTCCTGGGTCTTCCCCCCGCCTGCGTGTCTTCCCTCCAAAGCCGCAGGCGGGGTCCCAGCCTCCCCATTGTGATCATTGCAGTCGGTGCATGGCACGCGTCGCTCGGCGCAATTGCGTGATGGCGGGTGGCCGCCTATAGACTGGCGCTCCCGAGAACCTCCCTAGCCAGCAAGCGAGCGCGAATGTCGAGCCAGCTCTTTACGCCAATCACCATGCGCGGCCTCACGCTGCCGAACCGCGTCGTGGTGGCACCCATGTGCCAGTACAGCGCGGACGATGGCAGTGCGACCGATTGGCACATGATGCATCTCGGCAGCCTTGCAATTTCCGGCGCCGGCCTGCTGATGATCGAGGCGACGGCGGTCGAGCGGCCGGGCCGGATCACGCATGGATGTCTCGGGCTCTACTCCGACAGCAACGAGCTCGCCCTCGCGCACGTACTCGCGGCGTGCCGGCGCCTCGGCAACACGCCGATCGGCATCCAGCTCGGACACGCGGGCCGCAAGGCATCGGCGCAGCGGCCCTGGGAGGGCGGCGGCTCGCTGAAGCCGGAGCAGGATCGCTGGGCGACGCTGGCACCCTCGGCCATTCCGCTCGACGACAGTTGGCAGACGCCGCAGGAGGCGACCGGCGCCGATCTCGCGCGCGTGAAGAGCGCCTTCGTCGAGGCGACACGCCGCGCCGAGCGATTGGGCCTCGATCTCGTCGAGGCGCACTGCGCGCACGGCTATCTCCTGCACGAGTTCCTGTCGCCACTCTCGAACCGGCGCACGGACCGCTACGGCGGCAGCGCGGAAAACCGCATGCGCTTTCCGCTCGAGGTGATCGAGGCGATGCGCGGGGCGTGGCCCGCGGACAAGCCTCTCGGCGTGCGCGTCTCCGCCACGGACTGGCTCGACGATGGCTTCAAGATCGAGGACGCCGTGGTGTTTGCACGCGAGGCCAAGGCGCGTGGCGTCGATTACATCTGCGCCTCGAGCGGCGGCATCTCGCTCAAAGCCAAGGTTCCCGTCGGTCCCGGCTATCAGGTGCCGCTGGCACGGCGCATCCGCCATGAGGCCGGCATCGCGACGCGCGCCGTGGGCCTCATCGTCGATCCGCATGCAGCGGAGCGCATCGTGAGCTCCGGCGAGGCCGACATGGTCGCGATGGCGCGCGCCTTCCTGGACAACCCCCGGTGGGTCTGGCACGCCGCGGAGGCGCTGGGCGCCACGGCCTCCTATCCCGTGCAATACGCGCGCGTGCGCGCCGATGCCTGGCCGGGCGCCAAGATGGCGCGGCCGCGCCCAGCGGCGCCGAGCGTGGCCGCTCAGTAATCGCGGAGATCAGTCGGGCGCGCCGGAGGCGCTCGCGCGCGAGTTCAGGCACTCGTCGACGGCGCGCTCGAGCTCGGGTCCCGCGACGGCGCCGAACGCCGCGCCGGCAACGCCGCCGGCCAGGGCGCCCGTCCAGATCGCCGGATTGGGGTTGGCGAACGCCAGCGCGCCGATGATGGCGCCGATGCCGGCGCCCACGGGTGCACCGATCAGCGCGCCGCGCGCCGCCTGGTCGGCGCGCTGATTCCGGTCTGCCTGCTCGCGGCACTCCAGGACGTCCTGGTCTCGCGTCGTCCCCTCGGTCACCGAATTGCGCACGGGTGGCGCGCGCTCGGCGCATGCCGTGACGCACAGTGCGAGCACGACCGAAAGAAGGATGCGCATGTCAGTCACCGCTCAGCGTGGCCGATCACCGGCGAGGGTAACGCGGTGCATGATGCGGCGATAGCCGTGATAATCGTTGATGGGATTGTGTTGCGCCGCCCGGTTGTCCCAGAAGGCGAGCGAACCCGGCTCCCACCTGAAACGGCAGGTGAACTCGGGCCTGGTCAAGTGACGGAACAGGTGATTGAGCAGCGGCGCGCTCTCGGCCTCGGTCATGCCGCCGAAGCGAACGGTGTGCGCCACGTTCACGTAGAGCGCTTGGCGGCCCGTTTCCGGGTGGGTGCGCAGCACGGGGTGCTCGGCCTCGAGCACGCGATCGCCGTCACTCTTCGGAGCCGATCTGATCCGATCTTCCCGGGTGCGCGACGCATCGGCCTTGGCCGAGCTGTTGATGGCGGTCAAGCGACCGAGCATCTCGCGCATCCCTTCGGAGAGCGCTTCGCAGGCGAGATACATGTTGGCGAACATCGTGTCGCCGCCAGCCGGCGGCACCTCCCGGGCGAGCAGGAGGGTGCCCATGGGTGGCGCCTCGAGATAGGTCGTGTCGGAGTGCCAGATGCCGCCGAAGTTCACGCGCTCGTGCTCGAGCTTTGCGACCTCGATCACCTCGGGGTAGCCGTCGATGCCCTTGACGAAGGGATATTCGATGGGCTCGCCGAATTGCCGAGAGGCTGCGATGAGCTGCTTGGGCGACAAGGCCTGGTCACGGAAAAACAGCACGAGATGGTCGAGCAGCGCACGCCGCAGCTCCGAGACCGCGTCGGGTGTGAGCGGCCGCGCGAGATCGATGCCCTCGACCTCGGCGCCGAGGGCGCCAGAAACCGGAACGACGCGGATTGAGCCGAGACGGGTCAGCGCGGACCGGTCCTACCAGCCCTGCGAAGGCACCGTGCGCGAGGCCGGGCTCTGCAGGAACTTATCCTGGAGTGCGGGCGAGGGGCCGTAGTTGCTGTTGCTGCCTCCGGACATGCCGAACTGCAGCGTGCTGTTGCCGAACTTGAGCGTGCTCGTGGTCGTGTTGCCGCCGCTGTCGTTGAGGCGGAAGCGGTTATTCACCGTGGGCGGCTGAGTCTGGTCGAGATCGGTGGTGAACCGGTTCGAAGATCCGTCCGGGTTGGTGTCGGGGTTCACGAACTGAAAGGCGAAGGCGCTCGGACCACTTATCAGCGTCACGGCCACCGCAATCACACCGAAAAACCTGACCTTCATGACGACCACCCTAGTTCAACAAAAGCCACCATACCCCCGGAGCGGAAGTTTGCCAATCCTATCCGTGGATTGCGGCGATTTATCCCGCTTGGGCGACGAGCTCGGAAGCCTGGGCGAGGGATCTCGAAGGCGGGAAGGTGACGGTCACGGTGGTGCCGCGGCCCGGCACGCTCGCGATGTCGAGCCGGCCGCCATGCATCTCGACCAAGGTCTTGGTGAGCGGCAGCCCCAGACCCGTGCCTTCGTTGGTCCGCGAGAGCGAGGATGTCACCTGCTGAAACGGCTCGAGCGCGATCGAGATCTCCTCGGCGGTCATACCGATTCCGGTGTCGCTCACCGCGAGCGTGATGCCGTTCTCAGGGTTGACCCCCGTCGAGACCGTCACGCGCCCGCCTGGCTTGGTGAATTTGACCGCGTTGGACAGCAGGTTGAGACCGATCTGGCGGAGCCGCGCCTCGTCCGCCAGCAGCACCGGGAGATTTGGGTCGAAAGCCGTGTAGAGCCGGACATTCTGCTTGGCGGCACGCGGCTTGATGAGGCGCACGCATCCCTGCATGACCAGCGCGGGATCGAGCCTCGCCTCGTGCAGCCGCATCTGTCCTGCCTCGACCTTTGCGAGGTCCAGGATGTCGTTGATCACCTGGAGGAGGTGCTGCCCGCTGCCGTGGATGTCGCTCGCGTATTCGCGATAGCGTGGCGCCGCGGGTCCGAAGGTTTCGCGCTCGATCACCTCGGCGAAGCCGATGATGGCGTTCAAGGGCGTGCGCAGCTCGTGGCTCATGTTCGCCAGGAACTCCGACTTGGCCCGGCTGGCGGCCGCGGCATCAGCGTTGGCGCGGAGTAGCTCGCCGCTGGCGGCCTCGATGCGCTGAGCCGCGGCCGCGAGTTCTGCCTGCAATGCGCCGATGCGGTCTCTGTTCGCCAAAAGCTCGTCCGAAAGCCGATCCTGCTCGCGCCGCGCAAACCATGCCCGCTCGCTCGACTGACGAAGGCCACTGGCAAATCTGCGCGCGCCCGTTGCAAGCAGCAGCAGCAGCGCGCCGATCGCCAAATGTGGCGTGTCACCAAGCCACAAAGATGCCAGCGCCACCGGCACCGAGATGGGCCAGACCGTGGCGTCGACCGCCGGCGCATGAGCGGAGGTCGCGACTGCGGCGCCCGCGACGAGCATCGCGGCCAGGACGAAAATGTAGCCCTGTGCGCCACCGTCGATGTCGGCGGCAATTCCGGTCGCCAGCGTGCCCCACACGAGTCCGACGGCGAGCGCGCACACAGTCAAGAGGCGAAACCGGTCCTCGGGCGCAGGCGGATTTGGCGCACGCCGGTAGGTGTGCCACAGCGCAATGCGCGCGCCGTGGGACATCACGCTCAGCGACACCCAGATCGAGACCAGCCAAGCCGGAAGCTCTGGCCAGATGACCGCGGCGGTGATCGGCACGCAGGCGGCACTGATCGCGGTCGGCAGAAGAGAGTTCACCAGGTTGTCCGCGAGTGCGGTACGAGCCTCGGGCTTATCGGCGGAACGTTGAGCGAAAATAACCATCGGTGCTGTCCTGAAGGCGGTTACCGCGACTCTCCCTCGCTGGGGGTAGCCGTATCCTTCGATGGTTAAGGTAACCAAATCCTTAACGCCCCAAGGCGCTGGAAAGGCTTCACGTAACCGATTGTGCTTACACGGTTTTACGCCCGTCGCCCCGATAAATGAAGCCGTTGGCTGGTTCGGCAGCCGCCCTTCCGCTTAACAGACTCGACACGCGTGGTCAGAAATGATGCGAGCCCGGACCGCGGATGACGGTGACGCCTGATGGCGTCTTCTCGACCGTCGGCCGTTCGTACCGGCTGCGCCAGCGCGCTCTGAGCCAGTCGAGTTCATCTGCCTCGTCGTCCGCCGCCATATCGGGCTGCGCGGTCGGCCACCCCGGCCATCCACCGCCGGCGAAGAAGCCGAACGGGAAGAATCCGCCGTGATGGTGATGATGATGGTGGTGAAACCGACCGAAATCCCCGAGGCGGTCGAAGCTCAGCCGATTGCCGTCATTGCCGGCGAAACGATCGCTGTGAAATCCGAGCCGAATACTCGGGGCGTTGCGCAGACGGACGACGGAGGACATTTGCGCGGTCGTCCCCATCCCGGCTCCGGTGCCAGGCATTCCGGAGCCGCTCATCGTTCCGCCGCTCACGCCGTGCGCCTCCGCTGAAGCCAAAGCGCCGACGGCCAGCGCCGAGCTAATCGTCATCAGTACGAGGATTCGACGCCGGGCGGACCAGTGAGGCTGCGCGGGCCTAGTACCCGCCGCCCCCTCCAGCATCGCGCTCGGCGCGAGGTTGAGAGCTGTCATGGGGTGCTCCACCAAAGTCCTGCCGTGGGGCGCTGGGCGCACATGCGGCAATCGCAAGCAGTCCCGCTGCCAGCATCCATACACGGCACCAAACCAGTTTAAGCATACCGCGCTCCCGAAGGGTCGTCTTGCCTCTTGGTGGCAATGGTCAGCTCGAAGGCCGGCCGCAACAAGTGACGTTTGCGTCAGACCCGTCACGAGCGAGTGAGCGTGTCGTGAGCGCGGCGATGCTCTGGATTTGACCTAGCCCCAGGAGGCCGGGGGCTCACGCCGGCCGGCCGGGGGCACGGAACCGCCAAGCCCCCGTCCTCGCGCGCGCGGTAGCGCGACGGTGAAAGGCGCTGTCCGCCGCTGTTGCATCACGGGAACGCCCGAAGGCCGCAGCACGAGCACAAGCACCATGCCGGCGAGAAAGCCACCGACGTGGGCCCAGAATGCGACCCCGGGCTCGCCGGGATCCATCGACAGCGCGCTGATCAGCTGAAGGGCGAACCAGATCCCGAGCAGGATCACCGCCGGGAGCGTGATCAGACGGGCGAAGATGACGATCCAGAGCAGGACCACCACGTTTCCGCGCGGGTGTAACAAGAGATAGGCGCCGAGAGTCCCGGCGATAGCGCCGCTGGCGCCGATCATCGGTACGTCCGCCATGGGGGCGGTGATAGCCTGGGTGAGCGCAGCCGCCGCGCCACAGAGAAGGTAGAACAGCAAAAACCGAACCGGTCCGAGCGCGCTCTCCACGCCTTTCCCGAAAATCCAGAGATAGAGCATGTTCCCCACTAGGTGCAGCACTCCGCCATGCAGGAACATGCTGGTGATCAGTGTTGCGCCCGGCGGAACGACCTGCAGGTCCGCAGGCAATCTGGCGTATCCGAACAACACCGCCGGCACCATGCCGAAACTGAGGCTCGCGTCGTCCGAAGCGGCGTCGTCGAGCCCCAGCTGCCAGAGGAAGACGAGGGAACACGCGGCGATCAACCCTCCGGTGACCGCCGGCAGGCGGGTTTTCGGGCTATCGTCGTAGAGCGGTAGCGCCAGCATTCGCCATTATCTCAGAGGCTTCGGAGGGATCGGCTCGAGCAGCTGTGAATTTGTCCGATATACGCACTGACTTCATCAGGAATGCTGAGGATCGTCGATCAATTGCGCGAAGTCGCCGATTCACGAGATGGAAATGAACTCTATGTCATAGGTAGGGCAAATCGCGAATGGGCATCGCGGCGCCTCGGGCTCGCGGGCTGCTCGCCGACTGGCAAACCTCGTCACCGCGGTGCTGAACATGCTGCGCCCTCAAAGAAAATCAGAATCGGTGTCCGACGTCGGGATCCGCAAGGCCGACGTGCTGGCCGAGCGCCTCGGCCGGGACTCGGCGCCACGTGCGGTGCAGAATCCCGAGGTCGCAGACCAGGAGCGATTGGCCGCGAAGCAGGCGCTCGCCGCAGATCTCGAGGGCATGATCGAGGGCATGCTGCGCTCGACCCGGTTTGCTACGGTGGCGCCGGACAGGACTTCCGGGTGGACGCGGCAGATCGGAGAACTCGCCGCGCTCGATGCATCCACCGACGCCAGCGCCTTCACGGCAAGCTCGCTGGTGGCCGACCTCGCGCAGACGAAGCCGGCACAGGCGCCTCGCGCGCGCGCCTCCGCGCCACGCCGGTGGTGGGTAGACGCAGTCCTGATTCTCGCCTGCCTGCTCAGCGTCGCCTCGGCGGGATATTTCACCTTCGCGCCCTGAGCCCGTCGCGCAGCACGCGATTGATCTGCGTCTATTCCTGGATTTCCAGGACACCCACGCGAACCTGACCGATAGCGCCTAGGATTCCATCGGCTTACTCACCCCGGCGGTGCCGGACAGAACGCCGGCGTTTACGGTCGATTAGCGATTTTTAGCGAACATTCGAGTTGTCCGGCGGCCTTCGGGAGCTCTCATGTTCAACCATCTCGGGTGGCGCGCGTTCCTCGCATCGAGGGCCGGAGCGAACTTCTGGCGATTGCTGTGCTTTTCCGTGCTGCTCGCAGCCGGCGTGAGCTATGGCGTCTATCAGTTCAGCGTAAGCGCGTTCACCACCAGCAAGGGCGACGAGAAGATCACTGCACTCCAGCTGATCGACGCCTTCGTCACCACCTACTCGAGCGAGCGAGCCAAGTTCAACGCGGCGGACGCGCCCGTGCCGGCGACCTTCCGTGCGCATTCGATCGAGCTCTTCAACAAGGTGCGACAGGGCGACGACGTGCTGCGCCTAGTCTGGGTCGGCCGCCCCGGTCGGGAGATCAGGACAGCGCCGAGCGATGCGGAACTTGCTCAAACGATCGAGGCTTTCGCAAGGGACCCCGGCCTCAAGCCGCAGTCCAGCTTCCTGCAGGTCGACCGGCAGCTCGTGTTTCGGACTGTCTATCCGTCGGTGGCGAGCCAGCAGAGCTGTGTCGACTGCCACAATACGCAGCTGCGCGCAGGCCAGCCCCCCTGGAAGCTCAACGACGTCATGGGCGCGTTCTCGATCGACGTGCCAGCCGCCGCGTTTCTCCGGCAGTCGCTGCTCTGGTCGATCGGCCTCGGGCTGGTGGTTTTCCTCGCGGTTTCCGGCGTCGGGCTGCTGATTTCCGTCCTGCACTTTCAGCAGATCGCCGAGCGTGAGGCCTCGCAGGCGCGCCTGAAGGAAAGCGAGAAGCGCTTCCGCGACTTCGCGGAGACGGCCTCCGACTGGTTCTGGGAGCAGGACGAGAACCTGCGGTTCGCCTATCTCTCGGACCCCGTGACGAAATCGGGGCTGACGCCGGCTAGCCACATCGGAAGGACGCGTCGCGAGGTGGTGTTCCACGGCGTGACCGAGGAGCAGTGGCGCGCGCACGACGAGGACCTTGCCGCGCGCCGTCCGTTCCAGAATTTCCGCTTCCAGCGCCAGGCCGCCAACGGCGAGTTCCGGCACATTAGCGTGAGCGGCACACCTTACTTTGACGGGACCGGAAAATTCCGCGGCTATCGCGGCACCGCGCGCGACGTCACCGCGGAGGTGATGACGGAGCTGGAGCTCGCGCGACGGGTCGAGGAGCGCACGGCGGAGCTGAAGCGTACTCAGGAGGAGCTGTTGCGCAGCGAGCGCCTCTCGGTGCTTGGCCAGCTTACCGCCACCGTGGCGCACGAGCTTCGCAATCCCCTGAGTGCGATCCGAAACTCCGTGTACGCGCTCCACGAGCTGATCTCGAGCAAGGGCATCGCGCTCGACCGGCCGCTCACGCGTATCGAGCGCAGCATCGGGCGCTGTGACCGCATCGTGACCGACCTCCTGGATTTCGCGCGCAGCCGCCAGCTGCGATGCGTGCCGCAGGTGCTCGACGAGTGGCTGGCGGAGGTCCTGGACGAGCAGAAGCTGCCCGACCGCGTAGCGCTCAAGCGCGAGCTCTCGGCGCCAGGCGTTGTCGTCGAGTTCGATCCCGATCGCCTTCGCCGCGTCATCGTCAACCTCGTCGACAACGCGGCACAGTCCATGCCGGAGAGCGAACGCGAACGCCTGTCCCTCGAGATCACCGTCGGCACCTGCGCGATGGCGGGTGGCATCGAGATCACCGTGAGCGACACCGGGCCCGGGATCGCACCCGACGTCCTGCCCCGGATCTTCGAGCCGCTCTTCAGCACCAAGAGCTTCGGCACCGGGCTCGGCCTGCCCACGGTCAAGCAGATCGTCGAGCAGCACGGCGGCGAGATCGAGCTCACCAGCGCACTCGGCGTCGGGACCCGCGCCATCGTCCGGCTGCCGCTGCCGCAGAGCCAGGAGATCGCTGCGTGAACCTCAGGGTGCTTATCGTCGACGACGACAGCGACCACGCGGAGAGCGTCGCCGACATCCTGGACATGCGCGGCTATTCGGTTCAGCTCGCGGGCAGCGGAGAGGAAGGGGTCGCCCTGTTCCGCGCGAGCGACTTCCACATCGTGCTGATGGACGTGAAGCTGCCGGGCATGAACGGCGTCGAGACCTTTGCCGAGTTCAGGCGCATTCGGCCTGGCGCCCGCGTCCTGATGATGACAGGCTACAGCGTCGAGGAGCTGGTCGCGGAGGCGGTTGGAAACGGGGCGCTCGGCGTCCTGCGCAAGCCCTTCGCGATCTCCGAGCTGCTCGAGACGCTCGAGCGCGTGAAACCGCGAGGCATGGTGCTGGTCGCGGACGACGATCCCGATTTCGCGAGTTCGATCGAGCCGGTGCTGCGACAGAGCGGCTATGTGGTGGAGATTGCCCGCAACGGCGAGGAGGCGTTGAAGAAGGCGGCCGACCCCGGCATCACCTGCCTGGTGCTGGATCTGCGCATGACCTTGCTGAGCGGCCTCGAGGTCTATCTCAAGCTCAGGGAAGGCGGACCTCCGGCGCCCACCATCTTCGTGACAGGCTGCCCCGAGGACCACGCCGACGCCCTGCGGCAGCTCAACGGTTTCGGTCAGGGGATCCTGGTCAAGCCTTTCGATCCCGCTCACCTGCTGCGGGCAGTGGAGGAGGTGGCGCCGGCGCGGCGGGCGGGACACGCCCATGCCCGATGACCTGATCCTGGGCAATGCCCCCGGTATACTGATCGTCGACGACGATCAGGACTTCGCGGAGTCGCTGCTGGATCTCCTGGTGGCGCAGGGATACGAGGCCCGCATTGCCGGCCGGCCGGAAGCGGCGATCGAGGCGGTCGCATCCTCGGACATAGCGGTCGTCATGCTGGATATCCGCCTCGGCGTCACCTCCGGCGTCGACCTGATGTCGCGACTCAAGGCCGAGCGGCCGGACCTCATCTGTGTGCTCATGACCGCGCACATCGATACGCAAACGGCGATCAAGGCGCTGCGGCAAGGCGCTTACGACTATTGCGACAAATCCTGCGAGCCCAGCGAGATCTATGCGGTGCTCGAGCGCTGTTTCGAGCGGCGACAGCTGCAGGAGGAGCGCCGCGCCGCCCACCTGGCGCTCCGGCGGGCGAAGGAGGAAGCCGAGGCGGCGCGCAACCTCGCGGAGGCCGCGAGCCAGGCCAAGTCGGAGTTCCTGGCGACCATGAGTCACGAGCTTCGCACGCCGCTCAACGCGGTGATCGGCTTCTCCCAGATCATGATGGCCGAGACGCTGGGGCCGATCGGTAGCCCGCAATACCGGGACTACGCCAAGGACATCCACGACAGCGGCGTTCATCTGCTGGAGATCATCAACGACATCCTCGACCTCTCGAAGGCCGAGGCGGGCAAGCTCGACCTCGACGAGGATTGGGTCGACACCCGGGATGCCGTGGCGGCGGCATGCCGGCTCATCGCCCCGCGGGCGGATCGCGCACAGGTGAGCGTGGTGCAGCGCGTTCCGCCGGATCTGCCGCTGCTCTGGGCAGACGAGCGGAAGCTCAAGCAGATCCTGATCAACCTGGTGTCGAACTCCGTCAAGTTCACGCCCGCGGGCGGGCGGGTCGAGGTCTCCGCCATGATCGAGCCGGCGCACGGCCTCTCGATCCTCGTTCAGGACACCGGGATCGGCATACCCGCGGCCGACCTGAAGCGGGTGCTGGAGCCTTTCGTCCAGGTCGAGAACAGCCTGACGCGCAGCTATCAGGGCAGCGGCCTCGGATTGCCGCTCGCCGCCAAGATGACCGAGCTTCACGGCGGCAGGCTCTCGATCGCAAGTCAACTCGGCCGCGGCACTTCGGTTCGTCTGGCGTTTCCCGCCGAGCGCCTCGCAATGAAGACGGCTGCCGCCTCTTGAGCCGGAGGGGCTGAGCCCCGCCGTGCTTTCTGCTAACCTTCCGGCCTATGCAGCGACAGGAAGGACACGCCATGAACCGCTTGGACGGCAAGATCGCTTTCATCTCGGGCGGCGCGCGCGGCATCGGCGCGGAGACCGCTCGACTGATGGTGCAAGCCGGCGCCAAGGTGGTGATCGGCGACGTAAACGACGAGCGCGGCCGAGAGACCGCGCGCAACATCGCCGGAACCGGCGGCGAGGCGCAGTACCTCCACCTCGACGTGACGAGCGAAGAAGACTGGGCGCGCGGGATCGGCGCCACGGTCGACCGGTTCGGCGGCCTCGACATCCTCGTGAACAATGCCGCCATCCTCCTGGGGAAGGGCATCGAGGAGGTCACGCTCGACGAGTGGCACCGGCTTTGCGGCATCAACCTTACCGGGGTGTTTCTCGGCACCAAGACCGCCTTGCCGGCGCTCCGTACCAGAGGCGAGAAGAGCGTCCACGGCAGCGCCATCATCAACCTGTCGTCGATCGCGGGCCTGGTCGGCTCACAGGCGGATCCGCTCTATTCAATGACCAAGGGCGGGGTGGTGCTGTTCACCAAGTCGACCGCGCTGGAGTGCAGCCGCAAGGGCTACCGGATCCGCGTCAACGCGGTGCATCCCGGGCTGATCGAGACGGACATGGGCATGCAAAGCATGGCCGCGCGCGCCCGCAATCTCGGCACGAACGATCTCGAGGCGACGCGCAAGCGGTTTCTCGACAGCCATCCGATCGGGCGGCTCGGCGTCGCCGGCGACATCGCGAAGGGGGTGCTGTTCCTGGCCTCCGACGACAGCGGCTTCATGACGGGATCGAGCCTGGTGATCGACGGAGGCTACACCGCGCAGTGAGGCGGGCGCAGCGCGAGCGCGGACGGCCTGTTCGATGAGCTTTGCCAGAGGTGCTGCCGTCGCGCTGGCGATCGCGCTCACGGCGCTCTGCCCGGGGGCCAGGGCAGCGGAGCCCCTGGCACTCGAGGCGAAGATTCCGCTCGGGCAAATCTCCGGCCGGATCGACCGGCTGGTCTACGAGAGCAAGCGCGGGCGGCTGATCGCGGCCGAGCTCGGCAACAACAGCGTCGCGATCATCGATCTCGATCAGGGCACGCTCGTGCACCGGATCGCCGGGCTCAACACGCCGCAGGGCGTGGCCTATCTCGCCGCCACCGACGTCATCTATGTCGCCAGCGCAGGCGACGGCACCGTGCGCCGGTTCAAGGCTGGAGACTTTACCGAGGCCGCCCGCACGAACCTGGGCGACGACGCCGACCGCATCCGCGTCGATCCCGCCACGAGCGAGGTCGTGGTGGGCTACGGCGCGGGCGGTCTGGCCGTGCTCAACGAGGTCGCGGCACAGAGAGGCGGCGCCGCCGGCCAATCGCAGAGCAGGACGGGCGGCGGGTTCCCGAGCCGCAGCAAGCCCGGCACGACGGCGCAGGCAAAGCGGGAACGCTCGATGCCCGGGATTGGCTTGCCGGTCCATCCCGAGGGATTTCAGCTGGACACCAAGAGGCGGCGAATATTCGTGAACCTGCCGGACCTCGACGAGGTCGGAGTGATCGACCGGGCAAGCGGCAAGATCGCTGCGTCCTGGCGGGCGCCTGGGCTGAGTGCAAATTTCCCGATGGCGTTCGATGAGGCGGGGAACCGGGTTCTCGTCGTCTACCGCCGTCCGCCGTGGCTGGTCGTCTTCGATGCGGACGGCGGGTCGATCGTCGGCGCCGCCGACGTGTGCCGGGATCCCGACGACGTCTTCGTCGACGCCAAGCGCCGCCGGATCTACGTGACCTGCGGCGAGGGCGTCGTCGACGTGCTCCAGCAGGATGGATCGGATTATCGCCTGATCGGCCGGATCGCGAGCGCGCCCGGCGCCAGGACCGGTCTCTACGTTGCCGAGCGCGACCGCCTCTATGCGGCGGCGCCCGCAACGGAGACCGCGGCCGCCGCCATTTTGGTATTCAAGCCGGTGCCCTGAGCCCGCGCTGCCCGGCTTCGGGCGCCCAGGCGCGCAGCACGCGCTCCGTCGCCGCGTCCATCGGGAAGAAGCTTTCGACGCGCAGCTCCTGCAAGGTGATGTCCCGCGGCGTCCCCAGCGTCGCGATGGTGGTGAAGAGCCGCAGCGAGACGTCGCCCTTCCGGAAGTGCATGGGAAGCACCGGACCTCCCGAGGGGTCGCCGGAGGCAGGCTCCCGCAACGCCGAGCGCACGCCGTCGTAGCCCATCAGCCGGTCGAGCAGGGCGGCGGTCGCGGCGGTCCCGTCCGCCGCCGCGTCCGCCTCGACGCTCCGAATGAAGTAGCGCACGACCTCGGACCAGTTGGCGAGATAGGGCCGCAGCACGTCGGGCGCCACCAGGGCATCGGCGAGATTGACGGCGGCGCCCGGCGCCACGGGGCCGACCAGGAATTCCACCAGGCGGCTGGCGCCCGCGTTGCCGCGCAGCAGCGTCCAGCGGCGATCGACGGCGACCGCCGGAAACGGCTCCTGCTGCGCCAGCATGAAATCGAGGGCGCTGCTGATCTGCGAGAGCTCCGGCGCGCCGAGCTCGGTCTCGCGCCACACGGGCGCAAAGCCCGCGCCGACCAGCAGCGCGTTCTGCTCCCGGAACGGCAGGTCGAGCGCCGCCGCCAGGCGGAGCACCATCTCGCGGCTCGGCGACGCGCGGCCGAGCTCGAGGAAGCTCAGGTGCCGCTGCGAGATCTCCGCGCGGCCGGCGAGGTCGAGCTGCGAGCATCCGCGGTGTTGTCGCCACCACCGAAGCTTCGATGCGAAGGCAAGCTCGGCGCTCATGGCTTATTACCTCGGAGGTAGTTGCTCGTATGTCGCCGGGCGGCAGCATGGCACAGTCCGACCGGGCGAAACAGGAGGCGGCATGAGCGAGGCCTGGGGCGTGCTGCTGGCGATCGCGTCGAGCGCGCTGGGCGGCACGGCGGCGGCGGTGACGCGCTACCTGGTCGGGAACGCCGACCCGATCACGCTGGCGACGCTGCGCTGGGGCTTCGGCGTCGCGGTCGTCTTGCCGGCGGCGCTGCTGCTCCGCGCGAAGTGGCCGCGGCGCGGGGATTGGCTCGGCGTCGCGGGCCTGGGGTCCTGCTTCTTCGGCCTGTTCTTCGTGCTCTACAATCTCGCGGTCTCCTATACGACCGCGGCGCGCGCGAGCCTCGCGCTCTCGACGCTGCCGCTCCAGACCATGGTGGTGGCGGCGCTGCTCGGCATCGAGAGATTGACGCTGCGCAAGGCGGCCGGCGTCTCGATCGCGGTGCTGGGCGTGCTGGCCGCGCTCGCATCGGGCCTCTCGGCGGCGCCCGCCGGGGCTTGGCGCGGCGAGGCCATCATGATCGGCGCCGTGCTCTGCATGGCCTTCTACAACGTCTGGTCGCGGCCGTTCATGCAGCGGTCGAGCGCGCTGGGCTTCCTCGCCGTCGGCATGGGCGCGGGCGCCGCCGCCCTGGCCGCTACGGGCGCGGTGACGGGCCGGCTCCAGACGCTCTCGAGCTTCGGCGCGCCGCAATGGATCGCCGGACTTTATCTCGGCGTCGGCGGCGGTGCGCTCGCCTTCATTCTATGGGTGCTGGCGCTCCAACGCGCGACGCCGACCCGGGTCGCCAACACCATGACGGTCAATCCCATCGCCGCGGCACTGCTGGCGCGGCAGCTCGTCGCGGAGCCGATCACGCTGAACCTCGTCATGGGCCTGGTCGCGGTGTTCGCGGGCATCTGGATCGCCACCACGGACGGGAAGCCGCCCGCCGCCCCGCTGCGCTCGTAAGCCCGCGGCCTACAGGGCAGGGGACCGGGAGGCGCGAAGGTCTCTTTATGCCGCGCTCTCCTCGATGGTACGGTGGAGGCGGGAATTCACGGCAGGCGGCACAACCGATCACATGCCGATCAGGCAGGGTCTGCGTCTGGCTGAGCAAGACCGTGCCGCAGGCCGTTTGGACGTGGCTCGGCGCCTCTGCGAGCAGGTCCTGCATGCCCAATCGCGACGTGCGAACGCGCTGCACCTGCGGGGCGTTGTCCTCAAACCGAGGCGCCATGCAACAGCCTGACGACGACTTGTCCATCATTGTGCGGAATTTCGAGAGGGTGCACGGCCGGCCTCCCGATCTCGAGAACCCGCTCACGTTCAACGAGAAGGTCATCTACAAGATGGTCCATGACCGGCGACCGGTCCTGACGCGGCTCACCGACAAGCTGCGGGCGCGCGACTACGTCGCCGAGCGGGTCGGTTCCGACTATTTGCCGGCCGTCTATCAGATCTGCCGATCGCCCGGCGAGATCGCCTGGGAGGCGCTGCCCCGGCGCTTCGTCATCAAGGCGAATCACGGGTGCGGAATGAACGTTGCCGTGCTCGACAAAGCGGTCGTCAATGCCGACGCGGTCGTGCCGCGCTTCGAGAGGTGGCTCCGCATGAGCTACTACGACATCCTCCGCGAGTGGGCCTATCGCGATATCGAGCCCGCGATCTTCAGCGAGGAGCTGTTGACCGACGGCACCGGGCGCATGGCAACGGACTGGAAATTCTTTACGTTCGACGGGCGCGTCGAGTTCTTGGAGGTGACCATCGACAAGTTCGGCCGAGGCGCCAGAAACAACTACGACCGGAACCTCAATCTCATCCCGTTCAGGACGCGGCGGTTCCCCAACTCGCCGACGCCTCCGAGGTTCCCGCCCAATCTCGACACGATGTTCTCGCTGGCGGAGAAGCTGGGCGAGGGCTTGGATTTTCTCCGGGTCGACATGTACAACCTCGACGGCCGGATCGTTTTCGGCGAATTCACCAACTATCACGGCGCGGGTCTTGTTCCCTTCCTTCCGGAGAGCTTCGATTTTCTCTACGGCCGCAAATGGCGCATCCCGCCGAGCTACGATTGAGCAAGGCGACAGTCGAGAGGCGACCGGCGCGGGGTGAGCGGGTTGACCAGGACGTGGACCCATTAGCGCGCAGCGATCGGCGCAAGGTGGGCGAGACGATCGAGAGCTTGATGCCGTCGAGGTAGAGGTAGGGATGCGCGCCTGCGATCGGCCGGTTCCGCCACGCCTCGATTTGCTGGTAAATCTTCTGGTTCAGGTTGGAGACCGTCCCAGGGCTCACCCGCGTGTCCCACAGCGCCTCCGTGATGTTCTCTACCCGCCGCACCGATACCCCCGCCTGATGCGCGAGATAAGACGCCGAACCCGCGTGGTGGGAGCCTTCCCCGATGGGCAATCCGCCCTCAACCTGGCCGCGGCCAGGTTGAGGCACATCGCCGGCACCCGCTGGTCAGCCAAGCGCTACCTGAACATGAAGCTGCTCGCGCAGCACACGCTCACCGCAGAGATCGCTTAACCGGATCGGCCACCGACCCAAAGTGCGAAAGATTCTGGACACTACCGATCGGCTGGGCGAAGACCTCGGCACCATCGAGCGCGATCTGGCCCGCCACTCCTGCGGGCCGGGCAAATTAACGGAGCCCGGCCCGGGTTATCAAACGCGTTACTGCGCCGCATCAATCTTATAGAAGCGTTGCGGCGGCGGCGATCGTTTAAAGTATTTCTGGTAGATTTTCTCGTACTCAAAGTAGTTTGACCCCGTCGTCAGCTCAGTGACGAAGCCGTCGAGAAACTGCTTCCACGTAAGCTCGCCGAGCTTATACGCAATCGCGTAGTTCTGATAGCCGTTGAACAGCTCCGGGAGGAGATACATATCGGGATCTTGCGCCGCATACCACATGCCGAGTGGAAGATCGACCTCCATTCCTTGAGCCCGCTTTGACTTGAGAGCGAGGAACTGCTGATCAACGGCTTCAAAGCTAACGATCTTCGCCTTCGACACGTATTGCTTTGCTAGGTCGATCTGCTCAGGAACCGTGAGGGTCGCGATTGTTACCGACTCGTTATTGAAATCAGCCAAATGCTTGATATTGGTGTCCTTGCGCACGAGGACTGCCATGCCGGAGTCAACATAGGGCGGGGTGAAGGCGACGCGCTTTAGCCGGTTTGGCAGGATGGTCGTGATCATAACAATCGCGTCGACTTTGTCGGTCTGCAGGGAAGACCAGCGTGCCTCGAGGCTGATCAGCTCAAACTTGACCTTGTTGGGATCGTCGAACAACGCCTCCGCCATCAATCTGCTGACGTCGATGTCGAAGCCACGTAGCTCGCCTTTTTCGTCCTTATAACCAAAGGGTGGATTCGTGCTCGAGGTGCCAATGATGAGATAACCGCGGTTCAGAATGTCCTGAAGCTTGTCCGCCTTTGCGGGGGCCAACGCCGTCGCGATGAGGATCAACGCTCCAGCAACGCTCCAGGTTAGCTTTCGGATTGCTTTTGGGTATCGCATTGAGCCCTCCCCTCTATCGCTATTCATGAATAGCCGATCGACAGTTCTCCGAGCACCTTTGGTCACGGAGTACGTTCCTCGACGAATTAATATCTCAATAGGATCACTGAGAGATGTCAATGGGTCTAGGGACCCGCCTCTACCGCGAGGCGGCCGGCTCGTGACGCGGCCTATGTCCCCGATGCGCGGCGAAGCGCGCGAGAAACCGCTGCAGCTGCTCTGACCGCGGATTGTCGAGCACCTCCGCTGGCGGCCCCGATTCGAGCACGCGGCCCTCATCGAGGAAAAAGACGCGGTCGGCAACGTCGTGCGCGAACTGGATCTCGTGTGTCACGAATACCATCGTGAGCCCGCGCTCCTTGAGGTCGGCAACGACATCGAGCACCTCGCCGACAAGCTCTGGGTCGAGGGCAGAGGTGATCTCGTCGAGGAGCAGGATGGTAGGCTCCATCGCCAAGGCGCGGGCTATCGCAATTCGTTGCTGCTGCCCTCCGGATAGGTGCGCGGGATACTGGTCCGACTTTTCGAGGAGGCCGACCTGCGTCAGGAGGCGCGTTGCGATTACCCGGGACTCCGCCTCGCTTAGATACCTGATCTGGCGCGGGCCAACCATGACGTTCTCGATCGCCGTCATGTGCGGAAAGAGATTGAATTGCTGAAACACCATACCGATTCTGGTACGCAACTCCGCCTGCTGGCGCGCGCTCCAGCGCGCGAGTTGGCCGTCCTTACCGCGATGAAAGCCGAGTGGGCGCCCGTCGAGCAGGATTTCCCCCTGCTCCCAGTCCTCAAGGAGGTTGAGGCACCGCAGGAGTGTGCTCTTTCCCGATCCGCTACGGCCGAGCAGCGCTGCGGTCTCGCCGCGGCGGATTTCAAGTGAAAGATCCTTTAGGACGGTCGTATCCGCATACGACTTGCGGAGGCCGCGCACAGAAATGATTGGATCCTGCTCCATCAGGCACTCCGGTCAGCGATGCGCGAGCGCCATCTTGCGTTCGAGCATCTTGCTCGCCCGCACTATCGTGTAGCACACGACAAAGTAGATGATCATCGCAAAGATAAAGAACTCGAAGGGTAGTACGGTGCGCATCACAATCTCGCGCGTGGCGTAGGTAAGCTCCCACACGCCGATTATTGAAACAAGCGACGTCGACTTCACCACGATCGAGCACAAGTTGAGAAGCGCGGGCACTGCGATGCGCAGAGCTTGCGGCAACACTACGATGCGCTCGACCTTAAGACGGCGCATGCCGAGCGCGAGCCCGCTGTTGATTTGGTTCTGAGGGATCGATTGCACAGCGCCACGCACGATTTCCGCTACGAAGGCAGAAAAGTAAAGGACGAGTGACATGACCGCCGTCGAGAAGGGTTCGGTCTGCACGCCGACCGCCGGGAGGAGATAATAGGAGAGGAAGATAAAGACGAGGAGAGGAATGCCGCGCACGAGCTCGATGTAACGTCGGACGAACCACCCTGCGACCGGCCCGGCGAGCGTCGACACCTCGCCGATCGCGAAACCAAGCAGGGCGGAGAAGACGACGGCCAACCCCGAGAGGACGAGCGTCTGCTGCAGCGCTTCCAGCAAGACGGGAAGGGAACGAATGATCTGGTCCATCGACGGCGACCGCTAACGCGCAATCTTGTAGCGCGCCTCAACCATCCGTCCCGCCTGGCTGATCAGCCACGCTAGCGCGAAATAGAGGGCGGCGATCGCGATGAAGGGCTCGAAGCTGGTTGCCGTCCGCTGCGAGATCACTTTGGCAGCCATAGTGAGGTCAACCTCGGCGATCGCGGCGCCGAGCGAGGTGTCCTGAAGTAGGATGACGATCGCGCCGACAAGCGACGGAAGCGCGGCGGAGAATGCTTGGGGAAGAATGACGATGCCGAATGTCTTGAGCGGAGTCATCCCCATCGCTCGTCCTGCCTCAACTTGGGCGCGTGGCACCGAGAGTATGCCGCCGCGGATGATCTCCGAGATGAAGGCGGTGTGCTGCATAACGAGGGCGAGCACCGCGCTCGTGAACGGCGGAATGGCGATGCCGACCAAGGGTAGGCCAAAATATATAAGGTAGAGGGTGATGAGGAGAGGCGTATTCCGCAGCAGCTCGACATAGGCCGATATCGCCGCCTCAACAAAGGTCACATTCGACAGCCGCACGAGGGCGAGGAGTGTTCCGAAGATGATGCTGAGCACAATCGAGATCGAAGAAAGCGCCAACGTCGTCAGCAGGCCCTGGACCAGCGTATCGACGTTGTTGGTGACCGCTGACCAGTCCATCCTCATGTAGGTAACCTCACAAACGCAATCCGAAGCTGGCGCCTAAAGGTGCGCCAGCTATATTGATATCTCAGCAACCCATGATTAACATTTTAAAAAGGGTAGTGGGAGGCTGAAAAGGAAACTATGTCGACAAACAGGCGTCCGGTCTGGCTTGAGATCGAGCTGGAAGCGGTCGAGCGCAACATCGTTGAGATCAAACGAAGAGCGGGACCGGACCGGCATCTGATCGCCTCGGTCAAGGGCAACGCTTATGGCTTCGGCGTTGTTGAGATTTCGCGCGCCGTCCTGCGCCGGGGCGCCTACGCACTCTGGACTGGCAACATCGACGAGGCCTTGCGTCTGCGCTCCGCCGGCATAGACGAAAAGATCATTATGTTCGGCGGCTATCTGCCGGAGCATATCGCGGAGCTGGTGGTGCACGATCTCATTCCCACCGTCTACGATGAACGCGGTCTCGATGCCGTCTCGGGAGCCGGCGCCGCCCGCGGGAGGCCGGTCGGAGTCTTTTTCAAGGTCGATGCCGGGCTCGGCCGGCTTGGGGTGCCGGTCGCCGACGCCCTTGAATTCATCGCGGCGGCCTCTCACCGGCCCCACCTGGTGATCGAGGGCGTTTACACACACCTACCTTTCAGCAGCACCGCCGAGCGCGACTGGGCCCTTGCGCGCTACGCAGATTTCGAAAGGCTCATTACGGGCCTCCGTCAGGTCGGGATTACGCCGCCGATCACGCAGGCCTGGGGCTCTTCTGGCGTTCTCGCCGGGTTACCAGATTGCTGTAATGCTGTTTGTGTCGGGCATCTTCTATACGGACTGAATCCGCTGAAGCCTGAGGTAGCGGGGTCCGACGGGCTTCAGCCGGCGCTCAAGGGGTTAAAAGCGTCGCTCATCCATGTCGGTCAACATGTCGGTGGCAGCGATCTTGCGATTAGCGGCGCGTACAAAATACGGAATGCGCGGAGTACCGGCGTCATCGCCTTCGGCATCGGCGACGGCATGAGGCGCGTCTTGCCGGGCCGCGAAATGGAAGCCCTGGTGCGCGGCAAGCGCGTCCCGGTCATCGGTACATCGCTTGAGCACACAGTGCTCGGGCTCGACGCCGTGGACCTGCCACAGGTCGGCGAGGAGGCCGTGCTGGTCGGATCGCAAGGGAACGAAGAGATCTGCCTCGACGACTTCGCGGAGGCGATTGGCTGCAGCCCGCTCGAGGCAATAATGTCGATTTCTGGTCGCGTCGAGGCTCGGTACGTCAACTCGGCTGATTCAATTTGGGGGTCGTTCCGCTCCTGAAGCGGAGAAGGAGGGAAAGATGGAACTCACCAAGGCGCAGATCGAGGAGTACGGAAGGAACGGCTTTCTATTTTTTCCAGGTCTGCTAAGTGCTGTTGAAATGAGCGTGCTGTCGCGCGCGGTCGAGGAGATTGCGAAAGTCGATCGGCGCGAACTCGTTCGCGAGAAGGACGGCGCGACGCCTCGCTCAATTTTCAACATGCATGCCTACAACGAGGCCTTCTCACGCCTCGTGCGGCACCCCGACATTGTGCCGCCGGTGACACAACTGCTCGGCGGGCCGTGCTACGTCTTCCAGCTCGTCCTCAATTTTAAGCGCGCCTTCACGGGCGATGCTTGGCCGTGGCATCAGGATTATCCCACCTATCATTTCGACGACGGCATGCCAAAGCCCCGGCTCGTCAACGTGCTCATCTTCATGGACGAGGTTAACGAGTTCAACGGACCTCTGATGCTTGTGCCGAGCTCGCACCTCGAGGACTATCCCCTCCCGAACATTGACACGACAAAAACGAGCTATCCCGCCCGCTGGCTACCGGAGAAGCATTTTGCACAGCTCGCGCGCGAGCGCGGTCTTGTTGCTCCTAAAGGGCCACCGGGCTCGGTCATCTTCGCCCACACTAACATCGTGCATGGGTCGGGCGCCAACATATCGCCCTACAACCGATCGATGATGTCGCTCACCATTAACGCGCTGGACAACGTGCCGACGAAGCCGTCTCGGCGACCTGATTTCATCGTGCCGTCCGACCGTACACCGCTCAAAGCGACGACCGCTGACTGCCTGACTTCGCTTGCCCAGTGATGCCGATCGTCACAGCGCCGCGCCGGCCAATGCGTGCGGATTCCCAGGGCGAGGCCACGTTCGGCCGCGCTTACTGTCGCGCTACGGGTCTGATACTCTAACGCTTGAACGACCGTTCCCAATCTTCAGCCGGCTGGCCCGAGCAATGATAGAAAGAAAGACGCACGAGGCTCTTGTAGGCGATCAATTCGGAGCTGGCGCGACGGCATATCTCGGAAGCGCCGTGCATTCTCAGGGCGCCGATCTACTCGCGTTCGCAGGTCTCGTACGGGGCTACTTGGACGCCCGCGTGCTCGATCTGGGCTGCGGAGCAGGCCATGTTGCCTTCAATGTGGCGCCGCACGCGGCGGAAGTCGTGGCCTACGACCTCTCAGCAGAGATGCTTGAGGTGGTAAAAACATCCGCTATCGAGCGGGGCCTCGGCAACATCGTTCCCAGGCAAGGGACAGCGGAGAGCTTGCCGTTTGAAGATGGCAGCTTCGACTTCGTGGTCAGCCGCTATAGCGCTCACCACTGGAGCGATTTCGATGCTGGCCTGCGTGAGGCCGCTCGCGTGCTCAAGCCGGGCGGGACTACAGCGTTCGTCGACGCCATCTCCCCAGGCCTGCCGCTCCTCGACACCTTTATACAGTCGCTCGAGGTGCTGCGCGACCCGTCGCACGTCCGTAACTACTCCAGGTCCGAATGGGAAGCGGCGCTCGTGCGCGCTGGCCTCGTTCCAGGCGCCGTGGCTGCTTATCGGATCCGGCTGGAATTTACTTCATGGGTAGAGCGCATGCGCTCGCCGCCCGTCATGATCGCTGCAATTCGCGCGCTTCAGGACACCATTTCAGCGTCAGTTCGGCATCATTTCCAAATTGGATCGGACGGAAGCTTTGACCTCGATGTCGCGTTTTTCCAAGCGAGCAAGCCGTCGCAAAGCTAGACGCCGAGGCTGGCGCGACGGCGAGTGGACAACCTGCGACCGGACATCAAGGGGCTTGTAATCAGAGGCAAATGGAAACCGCTAAAGCGCTGCCCTCCGACGGCAGATGTCGCACGGTCGAATCGTGTCGGGTCCGCCGATTAATTCAGATAGTTAGGCAACGCCTCACACGGACATGATAGTTTCTTAGGTTCCCGGTCAAGGGTGAAGAGCGCGATTAGGCGAACTGCTCGACGTTGGCGAGCAGTTTCTTGAACTGGCGGAGGCTGCACAGGACCGGAGGCGGAGCTGAGACGACGGTTGATCAGGCTCTTATCCGCGGGCATGAACCGGTGGCGAATTGTGCCCGATACGACAGCCTGCGGAGGACGACCTGTGGAACGCCATGAGATTCTCGAGCTGATGAGCAAGCTGAAGCTCGCCGGCGTGCGCACGGCCTTCGACGAGCTGATCGCGGACGGCTTGAAGCGCCAGCACCCAGTGCAGCGGTGTGATTCGGCGTGCAATGTTGACCCCCTGTGAGGGGTGATCGGCGTGCAAAATTGACCCCCTGAAGTGCGTGTGGTTGAGGCTGCCCGCTTCAGTTTTGGCACGGGTGGTCGGGGGATGTTGGTTGTTGGACGTTGCGCATGGCGTGGTACCTGCGCTCACGGTAGGCAGCATCGCTTGGGAAGCGGCCCCAGTAGCTCAAGAGTGGCTTCGCACAAAGGCCGAGGAGGCCGAAGGCGCAGGCGACCTCCTACTGATGGCGCTCTACGTGATCCTCGCTGGCGCAATCATCGGCTTCTTCGCTGGCTACGCGTCGCACCTGTTCCTGGACATGAACAGCAAGAGTGGGCTGCCGCTCATCGCCCGAGGTTGTTAGAGCACAGCACGCGGTCTCGCATATACCGTCGCCGATCTCCCCGTGACCGCGCTCTGCCGGATCGCCTGCACGCGCTGTGGACGCGTCGGAGCTTACCGCCGCGAAACGCTGGCGGCGCTCTTCGGCGACATGGCGCTGCCGGACGTGCTGATCGCGCTAGCGGTATGCGAGCACGAGGGCAATTACATCGCGCCTTGTGGCGTGGGCTATGTCGAGCCGTTGGGCGCTATGGCGCTGCGGTCACGACGGGATCAGCGCACGAGCAGCGCTTAGACACCCGATGGCGAAGGCGACAGCGCCATAGATCGCAAGGAGAACGCCCACAGTGATCCCGATCCAGTGGCGCTCATGAAACGGGACCCTGAGTGTCTCGCTCTTTCTTCGGCAAAGAGTCTCAGCTGAGTGAGATAGGCGGCAAGGAAAGCCAGGACGGATGCGATGACGCCGCTGCAATACCAGAGCAGCGCCGACGTGATCACTGGTGGGTGCGCACTTGGAGTTCGCGAGATCAGAGCCCCCACGTATGTCAGCAACGCAATCGCCGCACCACCATTGATGAGGCCCACCATCTTGAGAGCCTCGATGCACAGTGTGATGAGACCCTTGTAGGTTTCTTGGAGATGCCATCCCCACGGCGAGCCCGGAGGGGGCGCACTCGGCGGAAGGTTCGTCATCGCGATCTTTTTGTCCGGTGTGAGCCTACCGCTTCTTCGGCTTCGGCGGCCTCGGCGGTTGTCCGCCGATCACGAAGCTGGGTCCGCCCTCGACCACCTCGCAGTTCGGGTCGGCTCTCAGCCGCTTGAACAGCGTGTCCATCCGCTTGCGCGCGGCCTCGGCGCTCGTTGGCGACGGCTGATCGCGCTTCGGCGCGCTGCTCGGCGCGGGTGGGGTCGGTTTCTTCGGGTGCGGCATGGTGTCGTCCTAGATGCTCAAGATGTCCGTCGAGAGCGCTTGCTTACACGCTGCTTACATAATAGTCGGGCCGTTGAAGCGTATTTCTGATCCTGCCGGTAACTGTCTAGTTTTGCTTCTAAATTTGGTGAGCCCGCGGGGACTCGAACCCCGGACCTACTGATTAAAAGTCGCTGTTGGGCGATTTAGATGAATTACGCTCAGCGTCGCTCGGTTTCGACTTAGGCCCGTGGCTCGTGCATTTCCGCACTATTGCAAATGACATCGCTCGCACCCAATTAAGATCACGGTTGCTTCCGGCTGCTTACGGAATGCTTACGACTGAAGTGGCTCCCAAATGACCGAACCTCGCAAGGCGCTTACTCGGACCATCGTTGAAAAGACGGCAGCCAACCCAGAGCGCGACACGTTCTTGTGGGATGCGCGCTTGCCGGGCTTTGGGCTTCGCATCTACCCGAGCGGGGCGCGGCAGTACATCTTTCAGTACCGAACGAGAGACAGGCGCGAGCGCCGCGTCACCATTGGGAAGCACGGGCCGTTGAACCCGGAGCGGGCGCGGGAGATTGCCACGGACTTGTACGAGGTGGTGCGCCGCGGTGGTGACCCGGCCACCGATTGGCAGAAGGCGCGCAGCGCCCCAACGATTGCCGAGCTATGCGCCCGATACCTTGCAGAGCACGCCAAGCCGCGCAAGAAGACCAAGAGCGCGGACCATGACGCCGCAATGATCGAGCAGCACATCATTCCGGCGCTTGGCGCGAAGAAAGTGCACGCGGTCTCGCGCGCCGATGTGTCGAAGGTACACTACGCACTCCGCCGCACACCGTATCAAGCAAATCGGGTCCTGGCTCTGCTGTCCAAGATGATGAACCTTGCTGAGCAATGGGGGTTACGGCCAGACGGGACCAATCCTTGCCGGCACGTGGAACGCTTTCCAGAGAAGAAGCGGCGGCGGTTCCTGTCAGATCGCGAGTTGTGCGCTCTATCCGAAACGCTTGCCGAAGCCGAGCGGGCGCAGACCGCGGGCGCTAGCGCGATTGCGGCCGTGCGGCTCCTGCTGTTCACGGGCGCCAGAATGTCGGAAATTCTCACCCTGCGATGGGAGCACGTGGATTGGGAGCAGCACTGTCTGCGACTGCCCGACAGCAAGACCGGCGCAAAAGTAATCCACCTGAACGCCCCCGCGCGCGAAGTCCTGTCCGGGCTGGGAGCGCGGCGGACTGGCTGGGTTATCCAGGGCCGACAGCCCGATGCCCATTTGACCGATTTGGAAAAGCCTTGGCGCAAGTTCCGTTGCGAAGCTAGCGTGCGCCTATGGCTGCGGGATGAAGCGCAAGAGGTTTCGGGCTTAGTAACGCGCCTCACTGCCGAGAAACAGCGTCCACCTACCCCGGCTGAGTGCTTCGCCGCGGCAAGGGCGGCCCACATCGAGTTGCCGCCAGCGTTGCTGGACGTGCGCCTGCATGACCTGCGGCACTCGTTCGCGAGCGTCGCTGTCGCTGGCGGGCTGAGCCTGCCGCTGATCGGGGCGTTGCTCGGACACACACAACCGCAGACCACGGCCCGTTACGCGCATCTCGCGGACGACCCGTTGCGCCGGGCGGCCGATTTAGTAGGGCAGCGCATTTTGGCTGCGATAAAGGGCGGGGCAGAGCAGTCGCGCGCCGATAGCCAGGACGCGGCGCCGGACGGTCCGACGGTGGTACCCTTCCATACTGTTAGCTGACGCGCAGTATTGCGCCCGAGTGCGCTCGGGAGCGATAGCGCCTGCCGGGCCTTGAAAACAGCGCAGTTCGTTCCTACGTAAGCAGCCTTACGCGAGCAGGCCGGCGTTACACCCTGCACCCCAATCCCAGAACCGATCCAGAGCGAAGCCGCGCGCTTTCGCTGCTGGAAGATTGCATGGAGCCGGATCGCTATGCCTATTGAGACCATTCCATCGGGGGGTAAACCACCAAGCCACGTCGTCGCGGTGGCGTTTGGACCCACAGCCGAAGAACACCTGCGCCGCGGCGAGCGGGAGGCGCTGGACCGCCTCCTGCATGAAAGCGAAGTGGCGGAGCTACTCAGTGTAAAGGTCACCACCTTGAGGCGTTGGAGATGGGCGCGCAAAGGCCCCGCCTGGATCAAGGTTGGTGGCTGCGTGCGCTATCGTCGCCGCGACGTGGACGCCTTCATTGAGGCAAACCGGCAAGGTCCATACGAGACCTTGCCCCAGTTGGCGTAGTGCCGATGCGGCGCCGCACGCCAAGCACCTGCGCAAATGGTCAAATCCGCGCAGGTTCGAGCGTTCGTAAGTGCCCAGAAAGCCGAGAAGGTGGAAAACCGCCGTACAATGTAGTGTATGGGGGTTCCCCACCTGCCTCGGCTTCTCCACCCATCCCGCTCATTATTGGCTTCGATAGCGAGTGGGCACCGACTGCCGACCCAACGGTAAACCGGCTACTCTCCTACCAGTACGCCGCCCGATACGAGGGCAAGGCGTGGACGGGCATTGTCTACCCCGATGCCGATCCGCGCGCCGAGGATAAGGGCAGGGGACCTCGCTTGAGGTTCGCCGACCTGCTCGCCACGGCGATTTCGGAGGGCATCAAGCGGGGCTTTCTACGCGTTTGGCCGAAGCACCTGATTGCCGCCGCGCACTGGACCCGTGCGGACTTGGCGCACATGGCGGACTTCGCGGAGATCAAGCACGAGTTCAAGGGCGTTAAGAAAACTTATACCTCTCTGGGCCGGACGTATAAGGCACGGGCGCTCGTCGGAAAGCACATGCGCAAGTTTGCCGTCACGCTGGTCGACACTCAGCTACTCGTGCCGGGGGCGGTCAAAAAGCTCGAGAAGCTGGGCGAGCTGTACAAGTTCGCGAAGTTCGATCCTGGGACCGTGGAGGACGAGACCGGCGCCACTGTAGACGCGATAGGCCGCATGGACTTACTGCTCGCCGCTAATCGCGACTTATACGAGCGTTATGCGATCCGCGACGCCGAGATTTGCGCAGTTCATGTTGAGGCAATGATCCGGTTCGTGCGCGATGAAATGCGGTTGGGTGAAGATGTGCCAGTCACTCTCGGGGCTCTCACGGTGCAGTACGTACTGAACCTATGGAAACTGCACGGGGTTGACGTTGGCGCGGTGAACGGATTTGAGGTGATCGAAACGACCAGGTTTAATCCTAAAACGGGGAAATTTCTCACGAAGAAGGAGCGGATCCCCAAGCACCGCTATCTGGTTCATGAGCGGCTCGTGAAGTTCTGTTTCCTCGGCGGCCGAAACGAATGCTTCTGGTACGGCCCAACATCTGACATGGACCCGACGCGCTGGCCCGAGGAACTTGAACGTTACGATCTCGAGAGCCGGCGGGCGGTCATGGTGCCGATGGCCTACCGCGAATACGATCTGCAGTCCGCCTATGCGACCGCGCTGGCGTCACTCGGCATCCCCGATTACGAGCGCGCAAGGCGGACCAACGACCCTCGAGATTTTCGTGTCGATCAGCTTGGATTTGCGCGGATCAGGTTTGCTTTCCCGACGAGCACTCGGTTTCCCTGCATCGCGGTGAAGGACACTGACGGGCACGGGCTCATCTTTCCGCTGAACGGCGAGGCCTACGCGACGGCGCCCGAGATCGTCACCGCTCTCAGGCTGGGGGCGCAGATCGAAGTGATCGACGGAGTGATCGTCCCTTGGGTCGAGAATGGTGTGAAACCATTCGAGCTGGCGGTACGAGAACTATCAACACGTCGTGCTCGACACCCTCGCGGGTCGCTCCTGAACGAGATGTTTAAGCAGCTCGGCAACAGCATCTACGGCAAACTCGGTCAGGGCATTAACCCAAAGTCCTACTTCGATACAGAGCACGATACTCACGAAGAGGGCGGCCCGTGCGCGATAACGAACCCGTACCTCGCAGCTCACGTGACCGGGTTAATCCGCGCGCTGGTCAGTGAGTTAATCGCTGGCGTTCATCCGCGCTACACCGTGGTGAGCGTGACCACTGACGCGTTCATCACGAACGCACCGCTCAGCGGGTTGGACTTCTCGGGGCCGGTAGCTCGATACATGAGCATGGTCCGAGCGCGGCTCATCACCGAGCCTGAAAGTGTGGGTGCACGTATCGGGGCTGATTTGCTGGAGCAGAAATACGTGGCGCGGCAATTGCTGCCTTGGCGCAACAAGGGCGTGGCGACAATCAAACCTGCCGTGGGGGTGGATGGCGAGGAACTGAAACCCAAGCTGGCGCAGGGAGGGATGAGAGCCGCCGAAGATGCGCCCGATCAGAACGCGTGGTTCTGTCGAACGATGCTCGACCGCCGTTATGAGACCACGTGGGAAAGCCGCGAGCCTCTACCGTTCCCCCTCGCGCACCAATATGACGCAGATCACTTCTTTCGGCGGCGACTAAGCCGCGTGAATTTTGAGTTCGACCTTAAACGGCGGCTCGTTGATCCGTCGCCGTCTTTCGTCTGTGCTCCGGGAGACCCCGACCGCATCGTACAACAGGTTTCGTGCAATACGGTGCCTTGGGAAACCATCGAGGAGTTCCAGCGCGCACGCAAACTGTCCGACCAATGGCACCACAAGCAAAAACGGCAGATGCGAACTGTCGCCGATTATGAGGATTGGCAAGAGTATCTCGCGGGCGACAGCGCGGCCAACGCCGGAGTAAATCGGCGCGGAGGCATCGTCCGCCAGGCGCACCGCATGTTCCTGCGAGCATACGTGATGCAGGAATGGGGCTTGCCGGGCAGGGACTATGAGGGGGCCGCCAACGCGCTCACCGCGCTTGGGTACCCCACAAGTGTGCAGCAATTGAAAGACGCGAAGCGTTCCAAAAGAAAGTTGGCAGAGCGCGCCATACCGGCCGCCGCTCCAGGCGTCCGGGACTTTGTGCGGGCCATTTTGACGGTCTGGCCGGAGTTTCAATGGTGGCGGCTACTGTGCTCGGCGATAGGTACCGAAGAACGCGACAATCTTAGCTTTGCTCTAGGTAATGAGGCTGGGCAGGGGCTCGACCGTGATCATCAAGTCGAGCGTCTTCACCGTGAAGACTCGGCCGTCTGTGTCTCGGACAACGGGACCCAGCGCGTCAGCCGTTCGGCGCCAACCTAGCCCAGCAAGGACAGCAAACACCGGAATGCCACCGAGGCGAACACCCTCCGTCCTGAGGGCAGCAAATCGCGCCGCCTTGTCTCGCGCGGTCCCACCATCATTCGCTTGCTTGCATTCGAGGATGGCTCTAAGTGACCCGTCCTTATCTTGAATTACAAAATCAGGAGCGGGCTTCACTGTAAGTCCGAATTGCCGTGAGATCTTCGATTGTGTGCTCGGTCCCGTCCTCATGAACGGAATGTGCTTCGCGGTGAATAGGGCCTCTACGGCGTTCTCGAGGATGTTTCCCCGAGCGCCTGACGTGGCGTCCAATAACTGGCGGAAAGCGCCTCCGTAATGGCGCTGGTGGAGGAACACTGGGAGCGGCACATTCTCCACGGCGTATTTGCGGACCGTATCCCAACCCGCCGCGGTGTCCGGCTTCGTGATCTTGCTCCGAACGTCCCCAAACCGCTTCGCGAAAAGGACGCCTCGCATAGCTTGGTCGATTACGGACGCGGCAACCATCGGAGCCGAGCTCGCGGCTGCCTTGCCGCTCTCAATAGATTTCACCGACCCGTTTGACAGCGGCCGCTCATTCAATTGCGTCGCGGCGATCACGCTTGAGGCAGCAAACTCCTGTGTTGTGAAGCCCAGCAGAAGGCGGAAAATCCGCAACGTCTCGGGCGCCGCGGCAATCGTTCTCGCCAAGTCGGCCGCCGTCACATTGAGAAAGCCCTCGGTCAAGCTATGCGCCGCTTTATAAGCGTGCTCTATCGCCGAAAGTTCGTACTCGTCGCGCCAGTGGATGTAGGCGAAATCGGGTTCTAGGTCGCGCACGTACGCACTGTCTGCAATCTGCGCATAGACGCGTTGATGACGGGCTTTACCGAACCGTTCGGGCACGGTACGCACGAGCGCAACCCGCCGGTTCCAATTCTTCTCGGTAGAAATTGAGTCGACTAAGGCGACGATTTCTTCGTCGTCGGCCACCTCAGCGCCCTGTTTGGAAACGCGACGGCACGGCGGCCGCGTATTTTGGGTCTATTTCGATTGCCAACCAGCGGCGGCCAAGCTGTTCCGCCGCGAGCGCGCTGGTACCAGTCCCCGCAAAAGGATCAACGACCATCTGGCCGCGGGTGGTCAACAGTTTGATAAAGAAGCGCGGGAGTTCCAGCGGGAAGCGGGCGGGGTGCTTCACTGGATTAGGACTAAACTCGGGCTCGAGGTGCAAGAGCGTCGAGGGGCGCACCATATCCGGCCCGGCCTGCACACGCTTTCGCCCTTGCCCTGATGGCGCGTTCACTCTGACGTAGTTGTGCGCCAACTTCTTCCGCCGCTCGCGATCTTTGGCATCCCATCTTGCCGGCGAGAGACATTGTTCTGGGAAGAACTGCCAGTTAGGTCCTTTAGAAAATTGGAAACAATACTCGACGGCGTCCTTTAGGAAGCGGTTGAACCGACCCGGTGGTGGTGATGGCTTGCCCCAAATGAAATCCTCGCAAAACAGAAATCCCTGATCACGGAGCCAGAAAACCAACTCGTATTGTAGCGTTCCGCGCTCGTCGCCGTGGCGCTTCGACCGGTAGTTCAGCACAAAGCTACCGGTCGGCTTCAACACTCGAAGAACCTCGGCGCTCACCGCCAAGAAGGTCTGCGCGTACCAGTCGCGCTGATACTTCTCTCCGTTACCGTACTTTGATTGACCGTCGTAAGGCGGGGACGTGATTACAAGGTCAACGCTCTCGTCCGGCACGCCCCGTAAGGCGGCGAGGCAGTTGTCGACGACAAGTTCACCTAGGGCCGTCGAAAACACGGCTTTGGCCGAGCGAGGCAGGTCGAATACGTCTCGGCGCACTCGTCCAGTTCCGGGACGGGTGCGCTCGGTGCTCGTTCCGCTGCTACTGTCTGTCGCCCGATCAGTCACAAGCTGATGCCAACACGCGACTCGGGACCGGGTCAATGGGCGACGGCATTCTATCCACAGACTTCGGCTTCCGAGAACGCCCAGCAAGCGGTGTGACTTAGGCTCGTCGGCCGCGCGCTCTGCGCTGATGCTCCTTGCGCCGGAGAGTAAGTAAGCATTCCAGTTGGCAGACGGCCAACTCAAGATCGGCCATGCTCAGGTTACTTACGACCGCGCCGATCTTCCCAATCGAGCGCCCGCGTTGTGACTGCACTGGCGACCTACCGTCCGACAGGAGCACGTCGTTTGGCGTGACCGCCAGCACTTCGCATATCCGCACCAGCGTCGCAAGGTTCGGCTCTCGCTCTCCCGTCACATAGTAACCGTATCGGCGCTCACTGAGGCCGGCACGGCGCGCCACCTCAGCGTCCGTGAGATCAAGTTCTCGCGCTCGGTCTCGTATCCGCTTTGCAAATAGCTGCATCGGAACAATCTGTTCATCAGCAGCGACGTAAGGTCTAGGAAGGTTGTGGTCGGCATAATCAGACTGTAATGTTCCTGAACTTGTGGTGAGGCGCATCATGTCAGGCGAGTTTGCAAACCTCATACTGTTCGGGATTGGGCTAGGGCTGGGATTTCTCTCGAACACTCGATTGTGGGCGCCCCTCATCTACGGCTTTCCCAGATCACTCTACTGGGCCTTGCGTGGCTGGGCTCGGTGGCGCGGCGCCCTTCGTTATCTGCTGACGTGTGCGGCGTGGTTCATCCTGCTGTCAGCCGGGTTTACTGCTCTGGCACTTAAATGGCCCGCCACCTATCAGCTCGTGGATGGCAGTAGAGGATTCGCATTAGGCGCGCTCTGTGCAACTGGCGTCGGCCTGTTCAGTGCATTATCGGCTCGTGGTCGATCAAGCCTCGGGGCCGACTTTAATCAGTTTATGCGGCCGTATCTGACTGGGCTGGGAAAAGCACGACTGCTGACTGTTGGCGAGGTTGAAAAATCAGCAGGTATCGATGGCGGAACTCATTTGCGCGGCCTTATACCGACGCCAGAAGAAGCCCGTGCCATGCTGAGCGTGACCAAAGACACGTGGGACGTTATCGCCGGCTACGGGAATTTCATGGAGCAGCTTGAGAAGGAGAAAACTGAGGGTCGGCCACGCTTTCCCTACCCTGTCTCGCGGCTCCCGTTCTCAAAGGAGCGCATCAAGCGTGCTCTGCACGAGCTACTGGGCAAAACGACAGACAAGGAGTTCGTGAAATCATTGGAGACGGGGCTCATGTACCTGAACTTCGCGATGGACGATGCGGAGTACGATGACTACCAGCACCGTCGCGGCGCGTTCGCGCCGAATTCTGCTCCTAGCCCGGCTCCTAGCCCAGAGCATCAGTCAGGGTGAGACGCGCGGTTTTGGCGTCCGGGTATTTCCGGGTCCTCATTCGCGGTGGGTCCCATCCGCTCGAAGGGGAAAGCCCCCGTGGTTGCGCGCCGGGACCTACCACGTGCGCTCTAAGCGTCGTCGGGCCGGTTGGGGGGACCCTCCGGTGTACCCGGCGAGCGCCATAGGACGGCCGCGCAGCGTAACAGCGGCGCGAGCCAAACGAGAATTAGGTTCGGGAGGGTGCGAAAGCCTGCCCGCTACGCGCGCCCGGTGGTGCTCCGATTTGCGCTTTCCGCATTCAGTCTCGCGCCCATATCGGCCGCCGCGCTCGCCGGAAGCGCAAACGTGTAAGGCACACCCTGCGGCGTAACGAGCCGCAGCAAAACTCGATCTGCCCACGGATCGCGCTGCACCAGATACTGCGCCACGTCTTCCGCTGCTGTGGTCTGCGCATTTGCCTCGCCCTTTTCGAGGCGCGCTTCCCGTATCCCGTGGACCATGCGCCCGAGCCCGGCGATGATCTGCTCCGCGACACCAATCTTTGCGACGAAGCTGAACGCCTTTCGCTCGGCTGTTGCGAGCGCGAAGGACACTTCCTGCCGCTCCGGGTCCACCGCGCCGTTGGGTATTCCCACGACGCGCATCGCTTTCGGCATGTTTCGCCCTCTATGTCTTTGGCACGACAAACGACGAGATCGCCGGGTGCGGCTCTCCGAACTCGAACGTGACCCAGTGGTCGTCGTCCTCGGTACCCGGCTCGACTGCGATGCTCTGGATCATGCGCCCCTGTAACAGGAAGCGCGCGAAAGGGCTCAAGTTCCGTGGTCCTCCCGCTGCGCTCTGGTCCCACCCGTGCAACTCATTGAACCGTTCAGGTGTGAGTTCTCCCGCGAGCAATTCCGCCAGCTCTCGTGCTGAGATCGTTACGCGGGTTCCGCCCATCTTGTGCCCTCCGTGATGCCCAAGCCGGTACCCGGGCTCTCGCGTCTGAATGTGGGAGTTGGCTGGATCGAGCACCGGCTCGGGAAAGCGGCGCAGCGCCATCTCGAACACATTGAGAAGCCAATCCGGCTCCTTATTCGACGGAGTAGCCCTATAGAGATAAGGCTTCAATACCAGAGGGCTCGCGGATTGCGAGAGACTGGTCCTCTCCGCGCTGATCAGCAGAACGAAATGCACGTCTGGATGCTCACGGAAAAATTCGCGAATGATGTCCTCGACCCGATAGGTGCCCGGCGCGTAGTGGCGAGCGTTGATGAGAGCGCATCCCGCATCACAGACGATCAAGCCGGATAGAGTGTCGGTAGGTACGTACTGGAGCTGGCGTTGGTATTTCTCCTCCAGCTTATTCCACAAAGGGTTCCGTCGAAGGGAGGTTGCTGTGTGGTATGCGCCATAGCTGCCACTCATGTACAACTGTGACGCATTGTAACCGACCGAGAAGGAGACATTACCCTGCACGACTTTGAGGGTGCGGTGTGACAGCCCGCGCTCTTTGATCTCTCTCAGACCAGGCCCGACGTGCGTTCGCAAGAAGACCGCCATGTGATCGCGTGGCGGCAATCGCAGCGTCCTTTTAGCGTTGGGGTACTGCCCATCTGTATATTCGTCGATGCGATAGTCCAAATGATTTGGATTGAGACCGATTTCTTCGGCCAGTCGAGCCAAGTTCTCGGAGAAGGAGCGCACCGGATTTGCGTCGTCCAGCGCGCTGTCAGACACGATGGTGATGTCCGCAATGAACTTGCGCTCGGCGTTCGCCGGGTCACGAAATGCCACGTCAGGTTTGCGGCCGTTTGGCAGAGCTATCTCGTGCTCAACGAACCCGACGTGGCTCAGTCCTTCCAGTACGACTACCTCCCAGCTTGTCGCGAGCCGATCTACGCCAACTCGATTGAGCCGTCGTACCCACTCTTCAAGTTGAGCCCGAGAAAGCACGCGCCGCTGGGCGATGCTGTTGAGACACTGCTGTATGGCAGGACGCGAGAATACAAACATGCGCGAGCTATACCACGCGCCGGTTCCGTTTGGGTCCTCCTAGCCGCGGATGGGACCCATTTCCCTGGGAGGAAAGCCCGGTCGGACGCTGGGACCCACGTGCACGCTGAGCCTCGTCAGGCCGGCTTGGGGGAAACCCTCCCGGTGTACAGGGCGGGCACGGTAGGTGCGCGGCGCGAGGTGGCGTTGGGGCGTCCGACGAGCAGAGGGGTCCATGAGCGCGCGGGCGTTGCGTTCGGGCGTAGTGGGGGCTTCGGCAGTCTACCCGTGCAGGCTCAAGCCAGTCGCAGGCGTCGCGCGCGCGCGTGGCGGGAGCGCGGAGGAACGCCAGACCGGCAGAAATCCGCGCGGGTCGGGGACCCTGCTGAGAACGCGTGGGGCACGGCCGCGCTTACGGGGTGCTTACGGTATGCTACCCGTTTCGAGGGCGCTTTTGATAAGTGCTTGATCAGAATGGTGAGCCCGGAGGGACTCGAACCCTCGACCTACTGATTAAAAGTCAGTTGCTCTACCGCCTGAGCTACGGGCTCACGGGGTCGTGCGGGCAGGGGCCGACGGCCTCGAGACGGCGCGGACAATAGGGTGCGCGGACGCAGGCGGTCAACCGCGAGGGGTCAGATCTGGCGGGTCTCGCGGGGGTGGCGCGGCGCCGCGGCGGCGGTCGCGGTCGTCGCGGGCGTGGCGGAGCGGTGTCCGATCAGCCGGAGCGCCGAGACGGCGAGCGCGTCGAGGATCGGCTGCATGGGCTGGCTCGCGATGGCGCCGATCGTGCCGATCCGCCCGAGCAGGCTCGCGAGGCTCCCGCCGCGCGCGAGTTGCGCCGTGCCGGAAGAGCCGGATGCCGAGGTGCCCCCTGGGCCTGGCGCGCCGGAATCCGCGGCGAGAGCCGCCGCCTCGAGCGCGTGGGCGGCCTTGGCGAACTTGTCGGCGAAGCCCTGGTAGATCTCGCTCACGGTGCGCGGCGCGCCGCTCCGGTCGTAGAACACCGCGCGGTTCGCCGCGGCGGCATCGGGCAGCAGGTCCGCGCCGATGGCGCCGGCATCGCTCCGCATCGCCTTGAGGAATTCGGTGGCGCCGCCGGCGCCGAGGAAATGCGCCATGTAGAGATCGGCGTTGCTGGCGGGGCGCCCCAGCGCGCGCTCGACCTCGGCCTTGTTCTCCTTCGTGTACTCGGCGGCGAAGGCGGCGGAGAGTCGCGGGTCCGTGCGGAGATCGAGGATCTGCTGGCGCGCTGCGGGATCGCTCACGTGTGGACGGCCGGCGCCGTCCAGCGAGACCCGCTGGGCGAGATCGCCGATGCCGTACTTGGCGCCATAGCGCTGCACCATCTGGAGCCAGGTGGTGTCGATGAACTGGAAGAGGCCGGTGGCGCTGCCCGTGTGCGCCTTGGCATCGGCCTGCAGACCGCTTTCCTGGTTTGCGGTCGAGACCAGGAAGCCGAAATCCACGGAGGTCGCGGCGCTCGCTTGGCGGATGCCGCGGGCCACCGCCGGATCGATGGCGGCCTGGGAGAGCGGATGCGACGGGACGGGCATGAGCGCGAGCCGAGAGGGTCCAAGGGCCTCGAAAGGGACCGCCGGAGCCTAGCCGAGACTGGTTAAGGGATGGTGTGCGGAAGCGCGCGCCGCGGCGCAAGCGCCTGATCCTCCGTGGAAATCCGGATGGCCATCAAACCCGCGTTGAGACCGGAAAAGACCGCCGCCACGGGCCAGGCGCCGAAGGCCAGCGGCAGCACCGCGATCTCCGCGGCCACCACCAGGTAGTTCGGATGGCGCAGGAACCGATAGGGGCCGCGCCGCACCAGCGGCGCGTCCGGCAACGTGATGACCCGCGTCGTCCAGAAGCGGCCGAGGCTCGCGAGCACCCAGAGGCGGAGCCCTTGCAAAGCCGCGAACACGATCAGCAGCGCCCAGGACACGTGCGCATCCGGCGGAACCGTCATCAGGATCGCCAGCAGCCAGCCCGCATGCAGCGCCACCATGAAGGGATAGTGGCTCCGGCCCATCTCGACCCCGCCGGCCGCGAGGAGCGCGCGGGTGTTGCGCCGGGCATGCCAGAGCTCGGCGAGCCGCTCCACGGCCACCAAGACCACGGCGCCGAGCGCGATCGGGTTCACGCCTCGATCATCTGGAACGCCGCGGTGAAGCCGGGACCCATCGCGGTCATCAGCATGCGGCCCGAGGCTCCGGACCTCAGCATGCGGTCGAGCACGAACAGCGCGGTGGCGGCGGACATGTTGCCGTACTGCCGCAGGACCTCGCGCGCCTCCGCCATGGTGCCTTCGGGAAGGCCCAGCGTCTCCTCGAGCGCCGCCAGCACCTTCGTGCCTCCGGGATGGCAGACGAAGTGATCGACGTCCGAAAGGTCGAGCTCGTGACGCGCCAGAAATTCGGCCGTCACGTCGCGCATGCGCGCCCGCACGAGCGTCGGCACGTCGCGCGACAGCCGCACCTGCAAGCCGTCGTCCTCGATGTCCCAGCCCATGACGTCGAGCGTGTCGTGCCAGGTGTGCTCGCCCGACGGGCCGAGCACGATGCCGTCGCCCCGGCCGGAGACGAGCGCGGCTACGGCTCCGTCGCCGAAGAGAGCGGTCGAGATGAAGTTCGCCTTTGTCTTGTCGTTGCCGCGGAAGCAGAGCGAGCACAGCTCCACCACCAGGAAGAGCACGTTCGCACCGGGGTCGAGGCGTGCGAGGTCCGCGGCGCGCGACAGGCCCAGCACGCCGCCGGCGCAGCCGAGACCGAAGATCGGCAGGCGCTTGACGTCGGAGCGCAGGCCCAGACGATTGATCAGGATCGCGTCGAGGCTCGGCGTCGCGATGCCGGAGGTCGACACCACCACCACCGCGTCGACCTCGCCCGCGAGCAGGCCGACGTCCGCAAGACAGTCCCGGGCGGCGCGCTCCAGCAGCGCCACCGCGTTCGCGAGATAGATCGCGCTCCGCTCGCGCCAGCCGTGCAGCGTGTCGTGCCAATCGATGGGAACGCAGGCGTGGCGGTGCTCGACGCCGGCGTTGCCGTAGACCGGCATCAGCCGCTCGACCAGCTCGCTCCCGACGTCCGAGAAGATCGCGCGCACCCGCGCAGCGACGTCGTTCTGACGCATGACATGAGGCGGCACGACCGTGCTGAGGCCCAGCAATCGAGGACTTGCCCTCGGTGCTGGCGAGCGGAGCCGTTCCTCACTAGAGTGCGTGCGGCGCCGGCCCGGCGCCGGCCTCACCCGATAGGTCACTCTGTCGTCCAAGAGGGGTTCTCCACGCGTCCGATGTTGAGAGGTTTCGCATCTTCCGAAGTGAAAACCGCGAGCGGTACTGAAATACATGTCACCGTAGCAGGTAACGGCCGGCCGCTGTTGTTGCTCCACGGCTATCCTCAAACGCATGTCATGTGGCACAAGATTGCTCCGGAGCTCGCGGAGCGCTTCACGGTCGTATTGCCGGACTTGCGCGGGTATGGCGATTCCGGAAAACCCGCGCCCGATGACAAGCATTTCAACTACTCGAAGCGCGTCATGGCGCAGGATCAAATTGACGTGATGCGCGCGCTCGGCTTCCCGCGCTTCCAGGCCGCGGGCCACGATCGCGGCGGACGCGTGCTGCACCGGCTCTGCCTCGACCACCCCGAGGCCGTCGAGCGCGCGGCGGTGCTCGACATCGCACCGACCGCCAGCATGTACGGCCGCACCGACAAGGCCTTCGCCACCGCGTATTTCCACTGGTTCTTCCTGATCCAGCCGCGCGATCTGCCCGAGCGCATGATCGGCGCCGACCCCGACTACTGGCTCGATCGGCTGCTCGGGTTCTGGAGCCGCAAGCCCGGAGTGTTCACGGAGGAGGCGGTCGCCGAGTATCGCCGCTGCTTCCGCGATCCCGCGGTCATCGCCGCCACCTGCGAGGACTACCGCGCCGCCGCCGGCATCGACCTCGAGCACGATCGTGCCGATGCGCAGAGGCGCGTCGCGTGCCCGCTGCTCGTGCTTTGGGGCGCCGAGGGCGTGGTCGGGAAGATGTTCGACGCGCTGGCGCTCTGGCGCGAGAAGGCGGCCGACGTGCGCGGGCACGCGCTGCCCTGCGGACATTTCCTGCCGGAGGAGGCGCCCGCAGAGACGCTCCGGGCCCTGCAAGAATTCCTGGTGTCCTAGCGATGGCCCGCGAGCCCTCCCGCTTCCGGCTGCGCGAGCATTTCCGCACCTATTTCATCGCGGGCATCCTGGTGACCGGACCGATCGCGCTGACGCTCTACCTCGCCTGGTCCTTCGTCCGCACCGTCGACAGCGCGGTGAGCGCGTTGCTGCCGGCGCAATACAATCCCGAGACCTACCTGCCGTTCTACGTGCCCGGGATCGGCCTCATCGTGCTGATCATCGGCCTCACGCTGATCGGCGCCCTTACGGCGGGATACCTCGGGCGCCTGCTGGTGCGCGTGAGCGAGCGCATCCTCGCGCGCATGCCGGTGGTGCGCGGCCTCTACAGCGCCACCAAGCAGATCTTCGAGACCGTGCTGTCGAAGCAATCCACCACCTTCCGCGAGGTGGTGCTGGTGGAGTGGCCGCGCCGCGACTGCTGGACCGTCGCGTTCGTCACCGTGCCGCCGGAGGGCGAGCTCAGGGACCTCAACCCGCCCGACAGCATCGGCGTCTACGTGCCGACCACGCCCAATCCCACCTCGGGCTACCTGATCTACGTTCCGCGCAAGGACGTCCGGTCGCTCGCGATGACGGTGGAGGAGGGCATCAAGCTCGTGGTCTCCGGCGGCATCGTGGCGCCGCCCGATCGGCGCAAGCTCGCGAAGTAGGCGCTCAGCCCGAGCGCAGATACCGTGCGGCCGCGTCGCGCTCGAAGAGATAGAGCAGAGTGCGCAGGGCCTGTCCGCGCGGGCTCGTGAGCTCGGGGTCGCGGTGCAGGACGAGGCGCGCGTCGTCCCGCGCGGTCTGGAGGAGCGCCCCGTGCGCCGCCAGATCGGCCAGGCGGAAGCCCGGCAGTCCGCTCTGCCGCGTACCCAGCACCTCGCCGGCGCCCCGGAGCTTCAGGTCCTCCTCGGCGATGCGGAAGCCGTCGTCGGTCTCGCGCAGGATGGCGAGGCGCTGCTTGGCGGTTTCGCCGAGCGGCTGGCCATAGAGCAGGAGGCACGCAGACGCCTTCTCTCCGCGGCCGATGCGGCCGCGCAGCTGGTGCAGCTGCGCGAGGCCGAAGCGCTCGGCATGCTCGACGACCATGACGGTGGCTTGCGGCACGTCGACGCCCACCTCGACCACCGTGGTTGCCACCAGCAGATCGATGTCGCCGTGCGCGAAGGCCTCCATGGCGGCGTCCTTCTGCGGCCCTTTCATGCGGCCATGCACCAGCCCGACGCGGTTTCCGAACCGCTCCTTGAGATAGGCCTGACGCTCGTCCACCGCGGCGAGGTCGAGCTCCTCGGATTCCTCCACCAGCGGGCAGATCCAATAGACCTTGGCGCCGCCGGCGAGCGCGCGGTCGATGCCCGCCACTACCTCCTCGAGCCGGGAAAGCGGCACCGTCCGCGTGATGACGGGCTGGCGGCCCGCGGGCTTCTCGGTGAGGCGCGAGTGCTCCATGTCGCCGTAGGCGGCCAGCATGAGGGTGCGCGGGATCGGGGTCGCCGTCATGGCGAGGATGTCGACGCCCTTGCCCTTGGCCGAGAGCGCCGCGCGCTGCTCGACGCCGAAGCGGTGCTGCTCGTCGATGACGGCGAGCGCCAAGTCCTTGAACTCGACGCCTTCCTGGAAGAGCGCATGCGTACCGACGACGAGCTTCGTCTCGCCGGAGCGCAATCCCTCCAGCAGCGTCTCGCGCGCCCTGCCTTTCTCGCGGCCGGTGAGGAGCGCCACCGGAACGCCCGCCGGCGCCGCCATGGCCGTGAGCCGGTCGTGGTGCTGGCGCGCGAGGATCTCGGTCGGCGCCATCAGCGCCGCCTGCATGCCGGCCTCGACCGCGTCCAGCATGGCGATCAGCGCCACCACGGTCTTGCCGGCGCCGACGTCGCCCTGCAGGAGCCGCAGCATGCGGTGCGACGAGGCCATGTCTCCGGCGATCTCCGCCGAGGCCTGGCGCTGCGACGTGGTGAGCTGGTAGGGCAGGGCCGCGATCGCCTTCGCGCGCAGCACGCCCGGGACCTCGATCGCTCGGCCGGGCAGGCGACGCGTATGCGCGCGCAGCAAGGCGATCGCGAGCTGGCTCGCCATCAGCTCGTCGTAGGCGAGGCGCTCGCGCGCCGGTGCCTCCGGCAACAGATCCGCCTCGGTAGCGGGCGCATGGAGCGCGCGCACCGCCTCGCGCCAAGCCGGCCATTTGCGCTGGGCAAGGAGCGTGGGCTCGGTCCATTCCGGGAGCTCCGGCACGCGGCTCAGCGCGGCGGCGACGGCCTTCTGCAGGGTACGGAGCGGCAGGCCGGCCGTGAGCGGATAGACCGGCTCGATCGCCGGCAGCTTCTCCGCCTCGGCGGCGTCCACGATGTGGTCGGGATGGGTGATCTGGATCTGATTGTTGAAGTGCTCGATCCTGCCGCTCACCACGCGCACCGCCCCGACCGGCAGCAGCCGCTCAAGGTAATCGCCCTTCGCGTGGAAGAACACCAGATGGAGGAAGCCTGTCTCGTCGCGGCAGCGCACGCGATAGGGCTGACGCGAGCGGAACGGCTTCACATGGGCGTCCACCGTCACCGTCAATGTCGCGACGACGCCCTCGGGTGCCTCCGCCACCTTGGGATGAAATCGCCGGTCAATCAGTGCCGAAGGCCGGTGCCACAGGAGGTCCGCCACATGCGGACCGCAGAGGCTTTCCAACAGCTTCCCGAACCGCGGGCCGATGCCGGGCAGGCTGGTGACCTGGGCGAAGAGCGGGAAGAGGACTTGCGGACGCACCGTGTCGGGCCGAGTCGGGGCAGGGAGTGGTGGCCTTTCTATATCATGCCGGTCATGCGGGCTTCGGCCCTCGCTTTCGGCCCAGGGCCGGTATAATGCGGCACTCATGACCGAGCCGATGGACATCCGCCGCAAGCGGCTCCTGTTCCGGAGCTGGCACCGCGGCACCAAGGAGGCGGACCTGTTGCTGGGCTCCTTCGCGGAGCGCCACTTGCCGGGATTCACGACCGAGCAGGTCGATCGCTACGAGACGCTGCTCGGGGCGGACGATGCCGATCTGCTGGCCTGGATCGCCGGACGCTCGGTGCCGCCGCCGGAGCGCGAGAGCGACGTCCTGCGCCTCCTGCTGGCGTTCAAGTACGCGCCGCGACCCGCATGACCGGTCTCGATGACTTCTTCACCGGCGCGCAGCAGCCCGCCGGCCGGCTCGCTCTCTGCGGCATGCCCGAGGGGCACGACGCCTTCGTGCTCGGAGGGTTGGCTGCTCGCGGCAGCGTCGCGACCTTGCTCCATGTCTGCCGAGACGCCGGGCGCATGGCGCGGATGGCGGATGCGCTCGCGTTCTTCCATGGGGATCTCGAGGTCCTCACCCTGCCGGCCTGGGACTGTCTCCCTTACGACCGGGTCTCGCCCAATGCGGAGATCACGAGCCGCCGCATCGACACGTTGACGCGTCTCGCCGACGACAAGGGCGCGGCCCGGCGCATCGTGCTCACCACGGTGAATGCCCTGGTGCAGCGGGTGCCGCCCCGCAAGCTCTTCGAGGGGCGCTCGCTGGCGCTGGGCGTCGGCGGCCGGATCCCGCGCGACCGGCTGATCTCCCACCTGCAGACGAACGGCTACCAGCGCACCGAGACCGTGCGCGAGGCCGGCGAGTTCGCGGTGCGCGGCGGAATCCTCGACGTGTTTCCCGCGGGCTCGCCCGGGCCGGTCCGGCTCGACTTCTTCGGCGACACCGTGGAGAGCATCCGGCGGTTCGACGCGCTCTCGCAGCGCTCGACCGGCACGCTGCCGCAGATCAGCCTGAAGCCCGTGAGCGAGGTGCTGCTCGATCCGCAGGTGATCCATCGCTTCCGCACCCGATATCGCGAGCAGTTCGGCACCGTGGCCGACAACGATCCGCTTTATGGCGCCGTCAGCGCCGGGCACCGCCACGCCGGAATGGAGCACTGGCTGCCGTTCTATTACGAGACGCTCGAGACCATCTTCGACTATCTGCCTGGCGCCGCCGTGAGCCTCGACCACGAGGCGGAGGAGGTTCGCACCGACCGGCTCGAGAGCATCGCGGATTTCTACGCGGCGCGGCGGTCGCTCCTGCGGAGCAAGGAGAAGGAGAGCACGGCGCCGATCTACCGTCCGGTTCCGCCGGCACAGCTGTTCCTCGACGATGCGGAATGGCAGCGCCGCCTCGGCGATCGGCGCGTGGCACAGCTTTCGCCCTTCGCGGCGCCGCCCGAGGCGTCGCTCGCCCATGATGCCGGCGGCCGGCGCGGCCGCGATTTCGCGGAAGCGCGCGCCAATCCAAACCTCAACGTGTTCGAGGCCGTGCGCCACACGATCGAGGCCGAGCAGCACGCCGGACGGCGCACCGCGATCGCGGCCTATAGTCTGGGCTCTGCCGAGCGGCTGAAGACGCTGCTCGGCGAGCATGGCGTGAGCACCGTGCAGCGGGTCGAGCGCTGGGAGGACATGACTGCGTTGCCCGCCGGCGGCGTCGGCCTCCTCGTGCTCGGGATCGAGAACGGCTACACGACCGCCGATTTCGTGCTGGTCACCGAGCAGGACATCCTCGGCGACCGCTTGGCGCGCCCGCCGCGCCGGCGTCAGAACCTCGACCAGCTCATCACGGAAATATCCACGCTGATGACGGGCGACCTGGTCGTCCACGTCGACCACGGCGTCGGCCGCTACGACGGGCTGGTGACGCTCGATGTCGCGGGCGCGCCCCACGATTGCCTGCGCATTCTCTACGCCGGCGACGACAAGCTGTTCGTGCCCGTGGAGAACATAGAGGTCCTCTCGCGCTACGGCTCCGAGGACACCGATGTCGTCCTCGACAGGCTCGGCGGCGTCGCCTGGCAATCGCGCAAGGCGCGGGTCAAGGAGCGCATCAAGCAGATCGCGGGCGAGCTCATCAAGATCGCCGCCGAGCGTCAGCTCCGCCAGGGCGAGGCGATGCCGGCGCCCGAGGGGATCTACGAGGAGTTCGCGGCCCGCTTCCCCTATCCGGAGACGGACGATCAGCTCAAGGCGATCGCCGACACGCTGGCCGACATGGCGTCGGGCAAGCCGATGGATCGCCTGATCTGCGGCGACGTCGGGTTCGGCAAGACCGAGGTGGCGCTCCGAGCCGCCTTCATCGGGGCCATGCTGGGGACACAGGTCGCGGTCGTGGTGCCGACCACGCTGCTTGCGCGCCAGCACTTCCGCACCTTCACCCAGCGCTTTGCAGGGCTGCCGGTGCGGATCGCGCAGCTGTCGCGGCTGGTCTCCGCGCGCGATGCCGCCGCCATCAAGAAGGACATCGCCGAGGGGCGCGTCGACATCGTCGTCGGCACCCACGCCCTGCTCGCCAAGTCGATCGCCTTCAAGCACCTGGGGTTGCTGATCATCGACGAGGAGCAGCATTTCGGGGTGGCGCAGAAGGAGCGGCTGAAACAGCTCCGCGCCAACGTCCACGTGCTCACGCTGACGGCAACGCCGATCCCGCGCACGCTCCAGATGGCGCTCGCGGGCGTCAAGGAGATGAGCATCATCGCGACGCCCCCGGTCGATCGACTGGCGGTGCGCAGCTTCGTCATGCCCTACGACCCCGTGATCATCCGCGAGGCGCTGCTGCGCGAGCATCACCGCGGCGGACAGAGCTTTTACGTCGCGCCGCGGATCGGCGACCTCGACGAGCTCCGCACGGACCTGAAACAGCTGGTGCCGGAGATCAAGGTCGGCGTCGCCCACGGTCAGATGGCGGCAAGCGAGCTCGAGCGGGTCATGGGCGCCTTCGACGACGGCGCCTTCGACGTGCTGCTCTCGACCAACATCATCGAGTCCGGGCTCGATATCCCCACCGCGAACACGCTGGTCGTGCACCGTTCCGACATGTTCGGCCTGGCCCAGCTCTACCAGCTGCGCGGGCGCATCGGCCGCGGCAAGCAGCGCGCCTACGCCTATCTGACCTTGCCGCCGGGCAAGCACCTGACCGCCACCGCGCAGCGCCGCCTCGAGGTGATGCAGACCCTGGATACGCTGGGCGCGGGCTTCACGCTCGCGAGCCACGACATGGACATCCGCGGCGCCGGCAACCTCCTGGGCGAGGAGCAGTCGGGGCACATCCGCGAGGTCGGCATCGAGCTCTACCAGCATCTCCTCGAGGAGGCCGTGGCGTCCGCTCGGACGGGCGTCTCGGCCTTGGGTGAGGTGCCCGAGGATTGGACGCCGCAGATCACCATCGGCATGCCCGTGCTGATCCCCGAGACCTATGTCGCGGATCTCAATGTGCGGCTCGGCCTCTATCGCCGGATTGCGGCGCTGCTCGATCCCCGCGAGATCGACGCCTTTGCGGCGGAGCTCGTCGACCGCTTCGGGCCGTTGCCGCCCGAGGTGCAGAACCTCCTCGACATCATCGCGATCAAGCGACTCTGCCGCTCCGCAGGCATCGAGAAAGTGGAGGCTGGGCCCAAGGGCGCCGTGCTGAGCTTCCACCAGAACCGTTTCGCGAATCCCGCGGGGCTTGTCGATTTCCTGCAGGCGCAGGCCGGTACGGCGAAGCTCCGCACCGACCAGAAGCTCGTGGTGATGCGCTCCTGGGAGACCGACAAGGAGCGTCTCACCGGCGTGCGCCGCCTCCTCGAGCAACTCGTCAAGGTCGCGGAGGCTCCTCCGCCGGAGGTGAAGGCGCCGGCGCCGACGAAGCCACCGCTGGTGAAGACCCGCGCGGCCCGCTGACCCTCACCCTCCCACGGGTCAGCCCGCAGGCGCCGGGGGCGCCTGCTCCGTCTTGAGCAGGTCGAACAACGGGTAGAAGAACTCCGGCTCCTGCGCGCCGGACACCACATACTTGCGGTCGAAGATGAAGCAGGGCACTGCGTTGATGCCGATCCGGCGCGCGCTCATGTCCTCGGCGAGAACCTCCTCGGCGCCCTCGCTGCTCGCAAGGAACTGCGACACCGCCTCGGCGTCGAGGCCGGCTTCTGCGGCGATCTCCGTGAGCGTCGCGCGATCGCCGATGTCGCGGCCGTCGATGAAGTAGGCCTTGAAGAGCGCTTCGACCACGGGATCGGCGTCTCCCGTCTCGGTGCCGCGCCGGATCAAGCGGTGAGCGTCGCGGGTGTTAGGCGTCACCTTGATGCGCTCGAAATGGAAGGGGATGCCGACGGTGGCGCCGACCTCGGTCACGTTCTGATAGATCCGGCCCGCGTGCTGGCCGCCGCCGAACTTGGCGGCGATATAGCGGTCGCGGGCCATGCCTTCGGGCGGCATATCCGGGTTGAGCTGGAACGGGTGCCAGAGGATCTCCGCCGCGACTTCCGGACGCTCCTGCAAAGCCGCGGCCAGGCGCCGCTTCCCGATATAGCACCACGGACAGACCACATCCGAGACCACGTCGATGCGCATGGGCGGGCTCCAAATTCCAGAGGCGGAGAAGTCTAGCACGGCGGGCTGCCGTGGCGTGAGCGGCCGACTTGACGGTCCGGGGTGCCGCCGCAAGGATGACATCGATGTCCAACATCTTCGACGCACCGTTCCTGGAGCGCCGAGCCGCGAACTTCGCGGCGCTGACGCCGCTCTCTTTCTTGGCGCGAGCGGCCGCGGTCTATCCCGGGAAAATCGCGGTGGTCCACGGTGAGCGGCGGTATACCTACGCGGAATTCTATCGGCGGTGCTGCCGGCTTGCCGATGCGCTCCGCCGGCGCGGGATCGGGCTCGGCGACACCGTCTCGGTCATGGCGCCCAACGTACCGGCGATGCTCGAGGCGCATTACGGCATCGCGATGGCGGGCGGCGTGCTGAATGCGCTCAACTACCGCCTCGACGCACGCTCGATTGCCTTCATCCTCGTGCACGGCGGGACCAAGCTGCTCATCGCGGACCGTGAGTACTCCGCGACCGTCCGCGCGGCGCTTGGCCAGGTCGCGCGCCGGCCGATCGTCGTCGACATCGACGATCCCCTCCACGAAGGGGGCGAGCTCTTGGGCGAGATGGACTACGAGGCCTTCCTCGCTACCGGCGATCCCGCGGCACCCTGGGAGCTGCCCGCGGACGAGTGGCAGGCGATGGCGCTCAGCTACACCTCGGGGACCACCGGCAACCCGAAGGGTGTCGTCTATCACCATCGCGGCGCCTATCTGAACGCGATCGGCAACGCGATTGCCTTCGGGCTGACGGCTCAGTCTGTCTATCTCTGGACGCTGCCGATGTTTCACTGCAGCGGCTGGACCTACACCTGGGCGGTGACGGCTGCGGCCGGGACGCATGTTTGCCTGCGGCGCGTCGATCCTGCGCTGATCTTTCCGGCGATTTCCGAGCACGGGGTGACGCACCTCTGCGGCGCACCCATCGTGCTCAACATGCTCGTGAACGCGCCCGAGAGCGTGCGCCGGACATTCGATCGCACGGTCGAAGTCGCGACGGGCGGTGCAGCGCCGCCGTCGGCCATCATCGCGGCCATGGAGCGCATGGGATTCCGCGTGACGCATCTCTACGGGCTCACGGAGTCCTACGGCCCTGCGACGCTCTGCGCCTGGCAGGAGCCCTGGGCCGGTTTCGGTCTCGACGAGAAGGCGCGCATGATGGCACGGCAGGGCGTGCGGTATCTGACGCTCGACGGCGCCCGCGTGGTGGCGCGCGGAACCATGACCGACGTGCCGGCGGATGGCGCGGCGATCGGCGAGCTGATCATCCGCGGCAATACCGTGATGAGGGGCTATCTCAAGAACCCGGAGGCCACGGACGAAGCCTTCGCCGGCGGCTGGTTCCATACGGGCGATCTCGCGGTGATGCATCCCGACGGCTATATCGAGCTCAAGGACCGGGCCAAGGACATCATCATCTCCGGCGGCGAGAACATCTCCTCGCTCGAGGTGGAGGAGGCGCTCTACCGGCACCCGCAGGTGCTCGAGGCCGCCGTGGTGGCCCGGCCCGATCCCAAATGGGGCGAGACTCCCTGCGCTTTCGTCACGCTGAAGTCCGGTGCGACGGTCGATGCATCCGCGCTCATCGCGTGGTGCCGCGACCATCTCGCGCATTACAAGGTGCCGAAGACCGTAGTGTTCGGCGCGCTGCCGAAGACCTCGACGGGCAAGATCCAGAAATTTGCTTTGCGCGAGCAGGCGAGAGCGCTGGTTTGACGCAGCGCGGGCCGACCGGCATGCTCTCGCGCGGATCGGAGGTGGCAGCGCGATGAAACCGGAACTCATGCTGGTGTGCCCGCTCTACGAGGGAACGGAGCGGCGGCTCGACGAGCTCTTTACCGTCCATCGGCTCTGGCAGGCCAAGGATCAGGCCGCGCTCCTGCGCGGGGCGCGCGACCGCGTGCGTGCCATCTCCACCATGGGCGCGGTCGGCTGCAAGGCGGACCTGATGGACGCGCTGCCGAAGACGGAGATCATTGCCTGCTTCGGCGTGGGCGTCGATGCCATCGACCTCAAGGCCGCCCAGGAGCGCAAGATCGCGGTCACCAACACGCCCGACGTGCTGACGGAATGCGTGGCCGATCTTGGCATGTCGCTTCTGCTCGCGGCCGCGCGTCAGATCCCGCAGGCCGACCGCTACGTCCGGGAGGGCAAATGGCTTAAGGCGAACTATCACCTCTGCCAGCACGTGGGCGGGCGCATTCTCGGTATCGTGGGGCTGGGCCGGATCGGCGAGGCCGTCGCGAAGCGCGCCGAGGCCTTCGGGATCTCGGTGGTCTATCACAACCGTCATCGGAAGGCGGGCGCACCCTACCGCTACTACGAGGACATCAAACAGATGGCGGCGGATGTCGACTATCTCATGCTGACCTTGCCGGGCGGCGCGGAGACGAGGCATCTCGTCAACGCCGACGTCCTCAAGGCGCTGGGCCCGGAAGGCACGCTGATCAACATCGCCCGCGGCTCGATCGTCGATGAGAAGGCGCTGGTGCAGGCGCTGAAATCAGGCGCGCTCGGCGCCGCCGCCCTCGACGTCTTCGAGGCGGAGCCCAAGGTGCCGGAGGAGCTGCTCACGATGGACAACGTGGTGCTCCAGCCGCACCAGGGCAGCGCCACCCACGACACACGCGCCGCGATGGGCCAGCTGGTGATCGACAATCTCGAGGCGCACTTCGCGGGCAGGCCGCTGCTCACGCGGGTCGTCTAGGCGCGCGATTGGCCCTCGGTCGCGAGATACCGGTGCACGAAGGCGATCGCCATGCTGCCTTCTCCCACAGCGGACGCAACGCGCTTCACCGGGCTTAACCGCACATCGCCGCAGGCAAAAACGCCGGGCACGCTTGTCTCGAGGAGATAGGGATCGCGGCTCGACGTCCATCGCTTGGCCTTCACGACGTCGTCGCCGGTGAGCACGTATCCGCGCTTGTCTCGAGCGATGTCGGCCGGCAACCATGCGGTCTCCGCATCGGCTCCGATGAAGATGAAAAGCCCGCCGCAGTCGTGGCAGCTTACGGTATCGGTGACCTTGTCGCGGATAGCGATCGCGGTCAAATGGGTGTCGCCATACGCCGCCTGCACCTCCGACTGCAGCAGAACGGCGATGTTCGATTTGCCATGTATCTGCGAGATCAGGTAATGCGACATGCTGTCTTCCAGCGCGGCACCCCGCACGACGAGGGTCACCTTGCGCGCGTGACTGGAGAAGTAGATGGCGGCCTGACCGGCCGAGTTCCCGGCGCCGATGAGGTGGATGTCGAGACCCTGAGTTGCGCTCACCTCGCTGCGGGACGCACCGTAATAGATGCCCTTGCCGATGAGCTTGTCGAAGCCCTCGACCGCGAGGTGACGCCACGTGACGCCGGTCGCAAGGATCAGAGTCCGCGCCCGCATGACATCGCCGCCGTCCAGAAACACTTCGCGCGCCGCCGCGTCGACGCGGGCGACCTCGCGGGTAACCAGGATTTCTGCTCCGAGCCTTTTGGCTTGCTGCAGCGCGCGGCTCGCGAGTTCGTCGCCGGAAACGCCGCTGGGGAATCCAAGGTAATTCTCGATGCGCGACGATGTTCCGGCTTGACCGCCGGGAGCCTCGCGCTCGACCACCACGGTGCGCAAACCCTCCGAAGCACCATAGACCGCCGCAGCGAGCCCCGCCGGGCCGCCGCCTATCACCAGCGTGTCGTACTCGGCAAGGCGTGCGCTGGTCTGAAGACCAAGCAATTTCGCGAGATCGCGCGCCGTCGGTTGCTTCAGTTCCGGCCCGTCGGCCAGCCGCAGCACGGGGCATTCGCCGTCGGCCGGGCGCACACCGGGCCATTTGGCCTCGAGATCGGGCGCATCGGGGGTCACCCAGTCGAACGTGATCTGGTTGCGCGCGAGGAACCGACGCAAGTCGCTGCAGCTGGTATCCCAGCGATGCGCTAAAATCTTGACGCGCGGTTGAGGCGGCTCCGCGGAGAGTTTTTGCAGCCCGCCGATCCGCTCGCGCGCCAGCGCCCCCATCTTCTGGGCGAATTCCGGTGCGGCAGCGGCGGTGACGTAATAGTGCTGAGCATCCAAGCGCAGCACGCGCGACGGCTCCGCGGCTCGGTAGCCGCCCGGAAACGGCGACCCCAGCGCCAGGGGGACTTCGCCGAATATGGTGCCAGCCACGCGCCAACCGAGCGTGCGCGGGACACCGTCGAACAACTTGACCACCTCGATCTTGCCGGAAATCACCGCGTAAAACGCGCGCTCGTCACCCTCTTGAACGGCCCATTCTCCTGTCGCGAGCCGAATGTCGGCGGCCGCGTCCGCGATACGCGCGAGATCCGCGGGAGGTATCGCGGAGAATATGGGGATCGCCCGCACTTCCTCAGGTGTAAACATGGTCCGCTTGGCCTCGCCTTCGGTGGCGGCTCTTGTCGAGAAGCATAGAGAGAACTCCCGCGCGAGCCAAACCCACACAAGCGATTGCACCGAAATCGGCAAGGCCAGGGCGATTGCGGGCAGGAATTCCGCGTAGACCGCGCGTGCGGCCGCGGCATCCGGCCAGAGGGCAGGGCGGTAGTTGGTGCCGAAGGTGATGAACTTTCCGCGCGCGCGCCGCTTCCAGCGCCGCGCGCAACCGCTGGTGCGCTTCCGAGGCCTCGCCCAAGGTGCCACTTCGCGGGCAGGCCGCTGCCCACGCGAGTGGTGTAGCGGCCGAGCATCAGGGGCGCTGGCGTCAGCTCACTCGGGCGGAAGCACGCCGGCGCAGCATCTCGGCCAGGATGACGAAACCGGTGACGAACACCAGGATCACCGTCGACACCGCCGCGAGGGTCGGATTCACCTGCAAGAGAAGATCGTTCCACATCTGCCGCGGCAGCGTCGAGGTGCTGCCGCCCGTCACGAACAGCGCCACCGTCAGGTCGTCGAACGACGTGATAAAGGCAAAGAGGAAGCCCGCGATCACGCCGCCGCGGATCTGCGGCAGCGTGATGTGGTAGAGGGTGCGGAGCTTGCTCGCGCCGAGGCTCCATGCCGCTTGGTCCAGCCGCTCGTCGTAGGTTTTGAGGACCGCCATCACGGTGATCACGACGTAGGGAACCGCGAGGACAGTGTGGCCGAGCACCAATCCGAGGATGGTGCCGACGAGCCCGAGCCGCGCATAGAGATAGAACAGCGCCACGGCGATGATGAGGCGCGGCAGCACCAGCGGTGCCAGGATCAGCGAGAGGATTGCGACCTTGCCGAATAGGCGCTGGCGCACGAGCACGAATGCCGCGGCGCTTCCCAGCAGCGTGGAGACCACCGCGGTCAGCCCCGCGACGATGAAGGAGCGGATCGTGGCGTTCACCCAGCCGACGGATCCGAGATAGGTCTGATACCAGCGCAGCGAGAAGCCTTGCGGGGGAAATTCGATGAAGGTGCCGGAGGTGAAGGACACGGGAATGACGAAGAGGGACGGCAGGCACAGGAAGCCAACGATCGCCAGCCCGGCTCCCCAGAGAATCGCGCGCGAGATGCTGGGATGGGGCCGGTCGGGCCGGAGCGGGAACAGCCGGTCCCAGAGATCGCCGAACCGGTCGGACAGCCATCCGAGAACCGCGATGAGGCGCTCGCCGGCGAGTGCACCAATGCGGCCAATTGCGCTTTTGTGACCGGGGGCGGCGAGCTCCGATGCGCTGGCACCGCCGGAGAGCGTCGACATGCCGAGCAGGCGATCGTAGAGATAGAAGACGATCGCCGCCGCGGCCAGGAGCAGCACCGAGAGCGCGCCGGCGAAGGGAAAATTCAGCAGCTCCTGAACCACCGAGATGATGACCTGCGAGATCATCGTCTCGCGACGGCCGCCAAGCAGCGCCGGCGTGATGAAGAATCCGAGCGCGGTGATGAAGACCAGCAATCCTGCCGCTGCTACCCCGGGAAGCGACAGGCGGAAGTAGATGCGCCAAAAGGATTGCCCGCCGCGCGCGCCGAGGGTCCTTGCGGCCTTTACGAGATTTGTGTCGATGCTCTGCATCACCGACAACATGGTCAGGATCGCCAGCGGCAGCATCGCGTGAACCATGCCGATCATGACGCCGGTAAAGTTGTAGATGAAGCTCACCGGTGCGTCGGTGATACCCAGCGACATCAGCAACCGGTTCACGGCGCCGTTGCGGCCGAGCAGGATCATCCAGGCGAAAGTTCGCACGAGGAAACTGGTCCAGAACGGCATCAGCACGAGGAGCGTCAGGCTGTCGCGCACTCGTACCGAGGAGTTCGCGAGGAGATAGGCGACCGGATATCCCGCTAGCATCGCGAGAAGAGTGGTCCAGCCCGCGATCTTGAAGGTGATGATCAGCGTTTGCAGGTAGACGGGCGTGGTCGCGATGCGCGAGTAATTTGCCAGCGACAGATGACCGCTGGGGTCGAACACGCTCAGGATCAGTATCTGCGCGACCGGGTATAGAAACACCGCAACCACGAAGAAGAGCAGCGGATAGATCGGCCAAGCCCGCACCCAGACCGATTGACCGAGCGGGGGCCTCCCTGCGGCGGATGCGATGTCGCTCATGCGGCGCGCTCCGGCAGGACCAACGCGTGCTCCGTGCTCCACCCGAGGCGGACGGTGTCGCCGATCCGCGGCCCCTTCTCGCCGCCGGCGCTGAGCTGCTTTGCCGAGAGAACCGGACCGTTCGGCAGTGCCACGAAGAAGCGGGTGACGCCACCGGCGAATACCGTCTCCCTGAGTGTGCCGATCGCGACGTTCTCGGCCGCCTCGCGCTCGCCGAGCAGGCGCAGCCGCTCGGGTCGGACGATGACCTTGACCGGCTCGCCCGCCGCTCCGCCGTTGCCGTGGCCGCGCAGTTCCATGCCGCCCGGTCCAGCGAGCGTCATGGTGACGCCGGCCTGCCGGACCGTGGCGTCGAGTATGTTGGATTCCCCGAGGAACTGCGCGACGAAGACGCTGCGCGGCTCGAAGTAGAGCTCCTGGGGCGTGCCGATCTGCTCGATCCTGCCGTTGTTCATGAGGCAGATGCGATCGGACATCGCCATCGCCTCTTCCTGATCGTGCGTGACATAGAGAACAGTGATGCCGAGACGCGCGTGCAATTCCTTGATCTCAAGCTGCATCTGGTCACGCAGCTGGCGATCGAGCGCGCCGAGCGGCTCGTCCATCAAAATAATCGAAGGGCGATAGACCATGCAGCGCGCAAGAGCGATGCGCTGCTGCTGCCCGCCCGACAGCTCGCGCGGCAGACGCCCCGCGACGTGCGGCAGCTGCACGATCTCGAGAACGCGCTTAACCTCCGCCTCGATCTGCGCCGAGGGCACACGCCGCATCTGCAATGGAAAGGCGATGTTCTCGCGCACCGTCAGGTGCGGAAAGAGCGCGTAATTCTGGAAGACGATGCCGATGTCGCGCTTGTTCGGCGGCGCGTAGGTCGCGAGCTTACCATCGATCCAGACCTCGCCGCTGCTGGGCGGCACGAGACCCGCAACCATCATGAGGAGCGTGGTCTTGCCCGAGCCGGAGGGCCCGAGCAAAGTCAGGAATTCCCCCTCGCCGAGTTCCAGCGTAGCGTCCGCGAGCGCCGTCACTGCGCCGTAATGCTTGGTTACGCCGCGAATAGAAAGTTTCGTCTTTGCCGCCGTCACCGCCGACCCCAGAACCGCAAAATTGAGGCGACGCGGCCCGGGGGCCGCGCCGCTCCATCAATCCGCGGACGTTACGCCAGCAGCCAGGCGTCGAAGCGCTCGATCGCCTTCGCCTTGTTGGTTCCCCACCATTCCGTGTTGGACTGCATCAGGAGCTTGAAGTTGTCCGGTGCTGTCGGCAGGTACTTCGCCTTCTCCTTCGGAATGAAATCGTAGGCTTTGGGATTGGTCGGCCCATAGGGAAGCGCCGAGGCGAACACGGCTTGACGCTGCGCATTGGCGCAGAAGCTCACGAACTTCTTGCCGATCTCGGCCTTGGGGCCGCCTTTCGGAACCACCCAACCTTCGAGCCCGTAGATCCCCTGGTTCCAGGTGATGTCCACCGGCTTGCCGGCGTCGATCACGACTTGCGCGCGCCCGTTCCAGGTCAGCATCATATCCACTTCGCCGCTCTGCAGCATCTCGGTGGTCTGCGCGCCGCCGGTCCACCAGACATCGACGTGCTTCTTGATCTGGTCGAGCTTCTTGAAGGCGCGATCCATGTCGATCGGATAGATCTTGTCTTTTGGCACGCCGTCGGCAAGCAAGGCGATCTCCAGCATGTCGATGGGATGCTTGTGCATCGCCCGTCGGCCCGGGAACTTCTCAACGTTCCAGAAATCGGCCCAGCTCTGCGGTCCGTTTTTGCCGTACTTGTCGGTTCGCCAGGCGATGACGCTGGCGTAGATGTCGCTGCCGAGCCAGCCGGGCTTGCGCGCTTCCGGCATGATCTGCTTCATGTCCTCGCTGCTCCAGTCGAGCGGCTCGAGCAGGTTCTGTGGCGCAAGCTCGAAGACGTCCGCGTCCGTCGCGATGACGACGTCCCAGGTGTAGGTCTTGGTTTCGACGTTCGCCTTGATCTCGACGCTCGGATAGTGCTGGCGGGCGATGTGATTGACGCTGATCCCGGTTTCCTTCTCGAACGGCTTGACGAAGGCCGCGTCGGCGGCCGGCGACCACACGCCGCCGGGATCGGCAACGGTAATGGTCTCCGCGGCGAAGGCGTGGAAGAGCGGCGACGAGACCGCCAGCGCTGCGCCGCCCGCGGCGGTTCCCTTGAGCAGATCACGCCGCCCAAGCGAGTAGCGAGATGGGTCTTTCAAGAGATTTGGGTCGATCATTGGCATACCTCCCTGATTTGTTTGTCTCCAGGCGGTCCAGATGTCGCGATGACGCCGAACGGCGGAATTATGATCCGCGCACCAAGCCATATCCAGCGCATAAGTTGCTCATAGGTTGCGTGAGCGCGTTTCCCGATCGCGGAGATTCCTGTAGGCTCGATTGCGCCATCGGACCAGGAGTCACGCATGAACGAGCCGTTTCCAGCGGACCGCTCGAACCGAGCGGAGACGATCCAGGCGCGGATCGACCTTGCCGCCGCCTTCCGCTGCGCGGCCCGGCTCAACATGCATGAGGGCGTCTGCAACCATTTCTCGATGATGCTGCCGGGGCGGCGGTTTCTGATCAACCCCAAGGGAACCCATTTCGAGCGAATGACCGCGAGCGACCTGATCGTCATCGACGAGCACGGCAAGACGCTCGAGGGCACGGGCAGGCCGCCGATGACCGGTTATCACATTCACACGCGCATCCACCTGAAGCATCCCTCGGCGACCGTCGTCCTGCATCTCCACGCGCCTTACTCCACGGCGATCACGGCGATCCGCGGCGGGCGTGTCGAGATGGTGCACCAGAACTCCGCGCGCTTCTTCGGCGAGATCGCCTATGACGACCATTTCAACGGCATTGCCGTCCGCACGGACGAGGGTGACCGCATGGCCGAGGCCATGGGCGACAGGCGCATCCTGTTCCTCGCCAATCATGGCGTGGTCGTGGTCGGCCGCACCGTCGCGCAGGCCTTCGACGATTTCTACTACCTCGAGCGCGCGTGCCAGGTGCAGCTTCTGGCGATGCAATCCGGGCGCCCGCTCAATGTCATGTCCGAGGAGATGGCGCGCGAGACGCACGAGCAATTCGGCACGGTGACCGCGAACGCCGATTTCCATTTCAACGCCATGAAGGGAATCCTCGACGCGGAGTCCCCGTCCTACGCGTCGTAACCTTCGGGCATTGTGCAGGAGGCGCTCTACCGGCACCCGCAGGTGCTCGAGGCCGCCGTGGTGGCCCGGCCCGATCCCAAATGGGGCGAGACTCCCTGCGCTTTCGTCACGCTGAAGTCCGGTGCGACGGTCGATGCATCCGCGCTCATCGCGTGGTGCCGCGACCATCTCGCGCATTACAAGGTGCCGAAGACCGTAGTGTTCGGCGCGCTGCCGAAGACCTCGACGGGCAAGATCCAGAAATTTGCTTTGCGCGAGCAGGCGAGAGCGCTCCAGCCGCACCAGGGCAGTGCCACCCACGACACGCGCGCCGTAATGGGTCAACTGGTGATCGACAATCTCGAGGTGCGCTTCGGGGACAAGGCGTTGCTGACGCGGGTGGTGTAGCGGAGAGCCGTTGATATACGATACTCAATAAGCGAGGCCGCGAGAAAGGATCGGCCTCGCTCGAGCCCTGACCGCTCCACACGCCAATGCGCGAAGCCCTCGAATACCTTTGCAGTCGGCCCCTCGTTGTTGGGCCGCGTGACCATGTACTGGTTTCCGTGGTCCGAAACGAGATACTACGGCTCCCCTATTTTCTCGCGTACTACCGAAAACTGGGCATCGATCGCTTCATTTTCGTCGATAACGGCTCGACTGACGGCACGAGGGAATTTCTCATCGCCGAGCCCGCTGTCTTGGTGTTTGCGGAGGATCGAAGTTTCGCCGCCAGCCGCTTCGGAATGGATTGGGTTGGCCAAGTCCTCGATGAGTTCTGCGAGGGGAACTGGGTGCTGGTCGCAGATGCCGACGAATTACTCGTCTGGCCCGCCTGCGAGACATCGTCGATCTCCCGCTTGACGACGCGGATGGAAGCCGAGGGTGCCCAAGGCCTGTTCACGATCACGTTGGACATGTACTCGCGCAAAGCCTTCGGTCGGATCGGATACGCGTCCGGGAAGGATCCTCGCGACTACGCCCCGTTCTTTGACCGGCGACCCTACCGGCTGGTGTCCGCGAGATTATTTCCGTATTGGCAGATTTATGGCGGTGTCCGCGAGCGGGTCTTTCGCGCGTTGGGCAGCCCAATCAGTCCCACGATGAGCAAAGTGCCGCTGCTGCGGTGGCGCAGAGGCCAGCAATTTTTGTTGTCGTCTCACGGGCTGGGCTTGCCGTCGCCACTGGCGCCACTGCGCGGAGCGCTCCTGCATTTCAAATTGCTCGATGACATTTACGAGAAATGCCGGCGCGAAGTGGCGCGCGGGGAACATTTCAACCGCGGGAGCGAGTACGCCGCCTTGGGCGCCGCGATAGAAAAGGCGCAGGGTGCCTCCTTCTACGAGCCCGGTCTCTCCGCGCGCTACAGTGATACGGCTGGCCTTCTGAAGCGTGGGATATTGAGCGACGAAGGAGCATTCGGTCCGGCATTGATTGGAGGCCCGGCCGACGCAGCCAAATTGCCAACGTAGACCAGCACCTTCCTGGCGCCAATCCGTCTGGGCACCTTGGCGCTCCAGATCCGGTAGCGGCCGTGCTAGATCGGCAGCCGGTCAGGCCCCGTGCCCACACGCTTGCCGCTCAGCCTCTCGAGCTCGAGCAGGATGGCGGCGCTGTCATACTTCTCGCCGCCATGCGCGCAGAGTTGCTCGAAGAGCTGGTTGGCGCGCTCGGCCATCGGGAGCGTGACGCCGAACTCTCGGGCCGCCGCCAGGATCGTGCGGCCGTCCTTGCGGAGAGTCCAGGCGGGGCCGCCGGGAATGAAGCTGCGATCCAGCATGTGACCGCCGTGGATCTGCAGGATCTTGCTGTCGGCGAAGCCGCCCGAGAGGGCCTGGCGGACGGCCACGGGATCGGCGCCGCCGGCGGATGCCAGCAGCAGCGCCTCGCCGACCGCCGCCATGGTCACCGACACGATCACCTGATTGCAGAGCTTGGCCAGCTGGCCGGAGCCCGCGGGTCCCACACGGGTCGGCCGGCCCATGGGTGCGAAGATGGGGAGGGCGCGTTCGAAATCCGCCTCGCTGCCGCCCGCCATGATCGCGAGCGTGCCGGCCTTGGCGCCGGGCGTGCCACCGCTGACGGGCGCGTCGAGATAGCCGATGCCGAGCGCGGCAAGCTTCTGGGCATGCGCGCGGGCTCGTTGCGGCTCGGCCGAGCTCATGTCGATCACGAGCGAGCCGCGCTTGAGCGCGGGCACCACACCGCCCTCGAACAGCACGGTCTCCACGACTGGGCCGCCCTCGAGCATGGTGATGACCACGTCGGCCCCACCGGCCGCCGCCGCCGCGCTCGGGGCGACGGTGGCGCCGGCAGGCCGTAGCGCTTCCGCTTTGGAAAGGGTGCGGTTCCAGGCCGCCACCGGAAAACCGGCCTTGAGCAGGTTGGCGGCCATCGGTCCGCCCATCAGGCCGGTGCCGAGAAAAGCGATCCGAGGCTCGGTCATGTCAGCTGCTCCAGGCTTGGCGTGGCGTCGCGCGGAATGATCGCGCCGGGATACTGCACGACCGCGCCGGCGAGGCCATGGCCCGCGCGTGCCGCCTGCTCGGGCGACGCGCCTGTCAGGCGCGCGGCGAGATAGCCGGCGTTGAAGCCGTCGCCGGCGGCGGTCGTATCCACGGCTCTCACCGGCTTCGGGACGGGGACGGGCGCGAGCTTGCCCTCGGCGAGCAGCACGCAGCCCTGGGCGCCGCACTTGACCGCGATCTCCGGCACGCCCGCTGCGGCGTAGCGGCGTGCGGTCGCCGCCGGGTCGGCGTCGCCGCTGACGGCGCGCTCGTCGTCGTAGGTCGGCAGGGCGAGGGAGGTCACCCCGAGAAAATCCGCGAACACCGCCCGCGCCGCCGCCGCGTCCGGCCAGAGGGCCGGCCGATAATTGGTGTCGAAGGCGACGAGCCGCCCGCGCGAACGAGCCGTCGCCAGAGCCGAGCGAAAGCGCTCGCGCGCCTCCGGTGCGAGCACCGCCAGCGTGACCCCGGAAAAATAGAGCGCGTCATACCCCGGAAGCGTCGCCAGCAGCGCCTCGGTCTCCGGCGTCCGGAACAGCGAGCGCACCGCCGCCTCGCTCCGCCAGTAGAAGAACCGCCGCTCGCCGGAGTCGCCGGTCCGGATGAGATAGAGGCCGGGGAGGCGGCGGGGCAGGCGGGCGACGCGAGCCGTGCCGATCCCCTCGGCTTGCCACGCCGTGACCATGGTCTCGCTCATGGGATCATCGCCGAGCGCGGTCATGTAATCGACGGCGATCTCGCGCTGGGCGGCCGTGCGCGCGAGGTAAAGCGCGGTGTTGAGGGTGTCTCCGCCGTAACCCAGGACGAGGCTGCGCTCGTCCCGATGCGTGAGCTCCAGCATGCACTCGCCGATCGAGGCGACGCGGATCATGTTTCTCCCCTTGTCGAGCCCCGCCGATGCATTAGTCTTTCCGCCGAGCCGTTGCCGTCAAGCCGAGATGCGAGAGCGGACAGGGAGCAGCGATGCACGAGATCTTCGAGCGCACCACGGTGGTTCCGGTCCTCACCATCGAGCGTCTCGAAGATGCGTTGCCGCTGGCGAGCGCCCTGGTGCGCGGCGGGCTCACCGTGCTCGAGGTCACCTTCCGTACGGAAGCCGCGGCGCCCGCGATCGCGGCGATTGCCCGCGAGCTGCCTGAGGCGGTGGTGGGTGCGGGAACGCTGCTCAGGCCCAACGACATCACCCAGGCGCTGGAGGCCGGCGCGAAGTTCCTGGTGAGCCCCGGCCTGGTGCCGGAGCTGGTAGCGGCCGGCCTCGCGGCGGCGGACGTGCCGTATCTTCCCGGCGTCGCGACGGCGTCGGAGGTGATGACGGCGCGCGGCCTCGGCTGCTCGCTGCTGAAGTTCTTCCCGGCGTCGGCGATGGGCGGGCCGGCGACCCTGGCCGCCTTCGCGCCCGTCTTCCGCGGCATCGCGTTCTGCCCGACCGGAGGGATCACCGAGGAGACCGCGCCCAGCTACTTGCGCTTGCCCAACGTGCCCATGGTCGGCGGTGCCTGGATGGCGCCCGCCGGGGCCATCGCCGAGCGGGATTGGAGCCGCATCACCGGTCTCGCAAAGCGCGCGGCGAGCCTCAAGCGCGGCTGAGCCAGCCGCGCAGTTCCGCGAGGTAGTCCGCGGGAAAGCTGCGTGCCTCCGCCGCGGCAATCACCGCCCTGAGATAGTCGACGCGCGGCGGTCCGGGCTTGGGATCAGCGGCAACATAGACGAGGGTCGGCTCCCCCTCGACCTCGATCGTGTCCCGGCGGAACAGCCCGCTGTCTATCTCCTCGAAATCATCGAGCGCCCGCTCGCAGTGGGGGGTGAGGGACCAGAGCACGCCCATGACCCGCCCGGAGGGCGCGGGGACGATGGTCGCGTAGCCCTTCCGACCGACCACGAAACGCCATCCCGGCAGGACCACCGGGCCGATCTCCCGCGCGTCCGGGCAGCGGCGCGCCATGTCCGCTGCGATCATGTTGGCGCCGTAAGCGAAGTAGCGACACCGGGGTCCGGAGCCGCTCAATAGGTCGCGCGCCCGCCGCTGAGGTCGAAGACGGCGCCGGTGTTGAAGGAGCAATCCTCGGAGGCAAGCCAAGCCACCAGCGCCGCCGCCTCCTCGACCGTGCCGAACCGGCCCATCGGGATCTTCGACAGCATGAACTTCGTGAATTCCTCGCTGACCTGCTGCAGGATCTCGGTCTTGATGACCGCGGGCGCGACGCAATTGACGCGCACGCCGGTGTCCGCGAGCTCCTTGCCGAGCGCCTTGGTGAAGCCGATCACGCCTGCTTTGGCGGCGGCGTAGGCGGCGGCCTTGGGGTTGCCTTCCTTGCCGGCGATCGAGGCGATGTTGACGATGCGACCGTAGTTTCGCTTGGTCATGCCCGGCACCACCGCGCGATTGCAGAGGAAGACGCCGGTGAGATCGATGTCGATCACTTGCTGCCAGGCCTCGACGGAGTAGTCGACGACGGTTGCCGTGGGTCCCGTAACGCCGGCGCCGGCAACCAGAATGTCCACCGGCCCGAGGCGGCGCTCCGTCTCCGTCAGCGCGTCGGCCACCGATCTCTCGCGGGTCACGTTCATCTCGATGCCGACGGTTCCCTGGATGCCGCGTGCGGCCGCTTCGGCGCCCGCGATGTCCCAAAGCGCGACCTTGGCTCCCGACTGCACGAATCTCCTGGCGACGGCGTAGCCGATGCCGCGGGCGCCGCCGGTGATGACGGCGATCCGCCCCTTGAGGTCGATCTGGTTCATGATGCTTTGTGCGCCTTTGCCCAATCGCTAAGATGCGCGCATTGGAAGCAAGGGCGGGCGCGGAGTCAATCTGCGCCCGCCCGACCAACGAACGAGGAGACGCCCTTGGCCGACGACGTCCGCGCCCGCACGAAGCTCCGCAGCACCGAGTGGTTCGGCAAGCCCGACCGCGACGGCTTCGCCCACCGATCCTGGATGAAGAACCAGGGACTGCCGCATCATCTCTTCGATGGGCGACCGGTGATCGGCATCTGCAATACCTGGTCGGAGCTCACGCCCTGCAATGCGCATTTTCGGCGCATCGCCGATCACGTGAAGCGCGGCGTCTACGAGGCCGGCGGCTTCCCGCTGGAGTTTCCGGTGATGAGCCTCGGCGAGACGCTGATGCGGCCCACCACCATGCTGTTCCGCAACCTCGTCAGCATGGACGTCGAGGAATCGATCCGCGCAAACCCGATCGACGGCGTGGTGCTGCTGATGGGCTGCGACAAGACGACACCGGCACTCCTCATGGGTGCCGCGAGCTGCGACCTGCCGACGATCGGCGTCTCCGGCGGTCCCATGCTTAACGGCAAGTTCCGCGGCCAGGACATCGGGTCCGGCACCAATGTGTGGTCGTTCAGCGAGGACGTGCGCGCGGGCAAGATGTCGCTCGCGGATTTCATGGATGCGGAATCCTGCATGTCTCGCTCGGCAGGCCACTGCATGACCATGGGCACCGCTTCCACCATGGCCAGCATGGTCGAGGCACTCGGCATGGGCCTGCCGCACAACGCCGCCATCCCCGCCGTCGACTCCCGCCGCTATGTGCTCGCGCACATGGCCGGGCGCCGCGCCGTGGAAATGGTGCGCGAGGACCTCCGCATGTCGAAGATCCTCGTGCGCAAGAACTTCGAGAACGCAATTCGCGTCAACGCCGCGATTGGAGGCTCGACCAATGCGGTGGTTCACCTGCTCGCGCTGGCCGGTCGCGTCGGCACCAAGCTCGAGCTGGCGGATTGGGACAAGCTCGGCCACGACATCCCGCTGCTCGTGAACCTGATGCCGTCGGGGCGTTTCCTGATGGAGGATCTCTACTACGCCGGCGGCTTGCCGGCGGTGATCCGCGAGCTCGGCTCGCTCATCCACCAGGACGCGCTCACGGTCAACGGCAAGACCATCGGCGAGAACACGAAGGACGCACCCTGCTACGACCGCGAGGTGGTGGCGGCTTTCAATCAGCCGGTGCAGGAGCGGGCGGGGATCGCCGTCCTGCGCGGCAACCTTTGTCCCGACGGCGCGGTGATCAAGCCCTCGGCGGCCACGCCGGCGTTGATGAAGCACCGCGGCAAGGCGCTGGTGTTCGAGAACATCGAGGACTTCCACGCGCGCATCGACACCGTCGACGCCGACGAGACCATGGTGATGGTGATGAAGGGCGCGGGGCCCAAGGGCTACCCGGGGTTCCCCGAGGTCGGCAACATGCCGCTCCCCGCCAAGGTGCTCAAGAAGGGCATCACCGACATGGTGCGCATCTCCGATGCGCGCATGAGCGGCACGGCCTATGGCACCGTGGTGCTGCACATCTCACCGGAGGCCGCCGCCGGCGGCACGCTGGCGCTGGTGCAGAACGGCGATCCCATCGAACTCGACGTGGCGAAGCGGAGCCTGCACCTCGACGTGCCGGAGGCGGAGCTGCAGCGCCGGCGCGCCGCCTGGAAGCCGCCGCAGAGCAGCTACGACCGAGGCTACGCGCGGCTTTACATCGACCATGTGCTGCAGGCGCACCAAGGGGCGGATCTCGACTTTCTCGTGGGGAAGAGCGGCGCGGCGGTGGCGCGCGAATCGCACTGAGCAAACGTTCGGTTTCTTGGATAGGGCTTTCGCCTCGGGTGGCGCATTGTTATGATTTCCTGAAGTGCACTCGGAAAGTGCGTGCCAAGCGATCCGTCGCGCCGGTGTCCGACGCGGCGGCCTGGCAACATCAGGGAGGAGATCGACATGCCACGTATAGCTCGGCGAAAATTGCTCAAGCTCACGGGCGCAGGAGCGCTCGCAGCCAGGACAGGCGGCATCGCGGCGATCCTGACCGCCTCACGACCGCCAGCCTACGCACAGGGTGCGACCGTCCATTGGCTCCGGTGGAACGACTTCGTTCCGGCCTCGGACGAGCTGCTTAAGAAGGAGATCGCTCCCGCGGCGGAGAAGGCGCTGGGGATCAAGCTCAACATCGAGACGATCAACGGCAATGACCTGCAGGCGCGCACGACTTCGGCGATCCAGTCTGGCTCCGGGCCCGATGTGATTTGCGCGCTCAACAACTGGCCGCAGCTCTACGCCGAGAGCGTTGCTAACGTCGATGACGTCGCCGAGGAGATCGGCAAGGCGCAGGGCGGGTTCTATGATGAGTCGAAGGCAGTCGCCAACGACGGCAAGAGATGGCTCGGTGTGCCGTGGTGCGTGCTCGGCGCCATGATTGTCTACCGCAAGTCCTGGTTCGCAGAGCAGGGCGCCAATGCGTTCCCGGCGACCTGGGAGGACTATCGCGCCCTCGGCAAGAAACTCAAGTCTGCCGGACACCCGATAGGGCAGACGCTCGGCCATACCTTCGGCGATGCACCCACCTTCACATATCCATATTTGTGGTCCTGGGGCGGCAAGGAAGTCGAGGCCGACGGCAAGACGGTCGTGCTCAACTCGCCGGCGGCAGTGGACTCCGTGAAATTCATGACCGCGTTCTGGAAGGAGGCCCACGACGAGGGCGGCCTTGCATGGGACGATACCGGCAACAACCGCGCGTTCCTCTCCGGTACGATCAGCGCGACGTTGAACGGCGCTTCGATCTACCTGCTCGCGAAGTCAAAGCCCGACACATACCTCGACGAGAAGGGCAAGCCGATGTTCCAGGACATGGCGCATTCACCGCTGCCCAAAGGCCCCGCGGGGCAGTTCGGATATCATCTGCCGATGTCGAACATGCTGATGGGTTATTCAAAGAACCAGAAAGCCGCAAAGGATTTCCTCCGTTGGATTACGTCGAAGGAGATCTATCAGAAATGGTTCAACTCTCAGCAGGGCTATTCTGTCGGGGCTACCACAAGCTGGGAGAAGGACCCGCTTTGGGACAAGGACCCGGTGATGCTGCCGTTCCGGTCGGCCGCCCGCGCCGGCCGCTTCCCCGGCTACGCGGGGCCAGCCGACCGCAAGGCTGCGGAAGGTGTGAGCAAGTACTTGATCACCGACATGTATGCCAAAGCGGTGCAAGGCATGCCCGCCGAGGACGCGGTCAAGTGGGCGCATGACGAGTTCGTGAAGATCCACGCCTCATGACCGACGCGCGGTCTCGCCGTGCGCCCGCGGAGGCCAGCTCCGCGGGCCGCCGCGAGCGGCGTCGAGGCGCAGGGGAGCTCGAATGGCGGTCCCGTTCGCTCTAACCGAACCGCGACCTTACGTCGGGGCACCCCGGCGCGGCCCGGTCACGAGACTCCTGGAGGACGAGCGCTGGCTTGCGCTCGCCCTCATGCTGCCGACGCTGGTGCTCCTCGCGCTGTTCATCGCCTATCCGTTCGTCAAGGGTGTCGAACTCTCGGTGACCGATGCGAAGGTCGGAGTGCCCGGCAATTTCGTCGGACTGCAGAATTTCTCCGCGCTCGCCAGCGACAGCATTTTTCGCACGGCGGTTTGGAACACCTTCATCTATACGGGCGTCACCACGGTATTCAAGCTCGCGCTCGGCCTCTGGCTTGCGCTGCTCCTGAACCGGCATTTCAAAGGCAAGGCGCTGATCCGGGCTTTCGTGCTTCTGCCCTTCATCATCCCGACGGTGCTTTCCACTTTCGCGTGGAAATGGATGTTCGATCCGACCTTCAGCGTCATCAACTGGACGCTCTACCGGCTCGGCCTGATCACGAGCCGGATCAACTGGCTCGGTGATCCCGGTCTTGCGATGACCTCGGTGATCATCGTCAATATCTGGCGCGGCGTACCCTTCTACGCGATCAGCCTGCTCGCTGGGCTTCAGACCATAAATCCTGAGCTCCAGGAGGCGGCGGCAATCGACGGGGCGCGACCCTGGCAGCGCTTCTGGCACGTGACCTGGCCGCTGCTGCTGCCGGTCACCATGGTGGTAGTGCTCTTCTCAGTGATCCAGACCTTCGCGGATTTTCAGTTAGTCTACGTGCTGACCGGGGGCGGTCCCGCGAATGCCACGCAGCTGTTCGCGACATACGCCTATCAAATTGGCGTGGGTACCGGTCTCTTGAGCCAAGGCGCCGCGGTGTCGCTTGCGATGTTCCCGGTGCTTTTGGTCGTGGTGATCGTGCAGCTCCTGTACATCCGTCGCGTGGAGACCCACTGACGCCATGAGCGGATCGGCCAAGTCATGATCGAAGGAGCGCGGTGGCGGCGCTGGATCTTTTTCTATATCCCCTTGGGCTTCTTCATCCTCGGTCTGCTGTTCCCGTTTTATTGGATGGTGGTGACCGCCTTCCGCCCGGACGCCGAGCTCTATCGCCCCTGGATGGCGCCCAATTACACGCCCTTTTGGACGCTCCGACCGACGCTCGAGCACATCAACTACCTCCTCGGCGAGACCTTGTTCAGCCGATGGATGCTGAACACGCTGTTGATCTCGCTCGCCGCGACCCTGATCTCAGTGTTCTGCGGCCTGCTGGCCGGCTACGCGCTCTCGCGGCTGAAATTCCCGTTCGCCGGCAGCCTCGGCACAGGGATATTCGTGACCTACCTCGTGCCGCAGACCCTGCTCTTCATTCCGCTTGCCGACATCATCCGGAATTTTCGGCTTGGCGACACGCCCTGGGCGCTTATTCTGACGTATCCGACCTTCCTCATTCCGTTCTGCACCTGGCTCTTGATGGGATACTTCAAGGCGATTCCGAAAGAACTCGAGGAATGTGCGCGGATCGACGGGGCACCGCGCTGGAAGGCCATGGTCTACATTATTTTTCCGATCGCAGTGCCGGGCATCCTGTCGGCGGGCATTTTCGCCTTCACCCTGTCTTGGAACGAGTTCATTTACGCGCTGGTCTTTCTCTCCTCGCCAGAACAGAAAACGGTTCCTGTCGGCGTCACCTCGGAGCTGATTCGCGGCGATGTCTTCTTCTGGGGGCCGCTGATGGCCGGTGCGCTGCTGGGTTCGATTCCGGTCGCGCTGATCTATTCCTTCTTCGTCGAGCATTACGTCGCCGGATTGACCGGATCGGTGAAGGGCTGACCGATGGCAAGGGTACTGATCCGGCGGCTCAACAAGCGGTTCGACGATGTGCACGCCGTCAAGGATGTGGACCTGGAGATTGGGGACAAGGAGTTCGTCGTCCTAGTCGGACCCTCGGGTTGCGGCAAGACGACGACGCTTCGCATGGTCGCGGGACTGGAATCCATCAGCTCCGGCGAGGTGCTGATCGGGGACAAGGTCGTCAACAACCTGCCGCCGATGGACCGCGACATAGCGATGGTGTTCCAGAACTATGCGCTCTATCCGCACATGAGCGTCTACCACAACATGGCCTTCGGCCTGAAAATGCGAAAATTCGACCGTGTCGAGATCGACAAGCGCGTGCGGGAGGCGGCGGACATCCTGGGCATCCAACAGCATCTGCACCGAAAGCCGCGTCAGCTCTCGGGCGGCCAGCGTCAGCGCGTGGCGCTGGGCCGCGCCATCGTGCGCCATCCGCAGGTGTTCCTGTTCGACGAGCCCCTCTCCAACCTCGACGCGAAGCTCAGGGTGCAGATGCGGGTCGAGCTGAAGCGGATCCACGACCGCCTCGGCACCACCGCGATCTACGTGACCCACGACCAAGTGGAGGCCATGACCTTGGGCGACCGCGTCGTCGTGATGAAGGACGGCGTCGTCCAGCAGGTGGGCGAGCCGCTGGAACTCTATAACAAGCCCGTCAACCGCTTCGTGGCCGGCTTCATCGGCTCGCCCGCGATGAATTTCATCACTGTCCGCGTGGGCGAGCTCAATGGTGCGCTCGCCGTGGGTAACGAGGCCTTGCAGATCGCCCTGCCGGGCGAGATCGCGGCCCGACTGCGCTCCCGCGCCGGCGCCGAGGTTGCCATGGGTGTTCGGCCCGAGGACCTGCGCGTCGCCTCGCCCGACGACCCTGTTCAGTCCTGCTTCGACGCGGCGGTGGAGGTGGTGGAGAAGCTCGGCTCCGAGATATTGCTCGACATGCAGGTGGGCCGCGACATGCTCGTCGCGGCGGTTGAGCCCACCGTGCGCGCGCAGCGCGGCGACCGCTTGCGGCTCTCCCTCAGTGCCGACCGCCTGCACTTCTTCGACTTGGCAACCGGCAGCGCGGTCTGAGTGCCGACACCCTCAGGCTGCCGGGGGTATCCTCGGTCGTCCGGAGTAGGGTCGTGGGCCGGCCGACCTCGTCGACGAAGCCGCCCACTTCCAACTGGTGCAGGACATTCTCGAAATGCGCCGCTGCCCGGACACCGCCGACACCCTCGAGCCAATTCTGGTCGAGAAACGAGGCGAGGGCGGGATGGCCGAGTGCGGTCTCCCAGAGAATGCCCAGCAGCGAGACCAGCGCTTCCTCGCGATCCGCGGCGAGCGGAGTCAGCATGGCCGCGCGGTCCGCGGCGCCGCGGTCGAGCGTGTCGGGCCCCGCGCCCAGGCCGAAATCGATGACGCGGCGTCGCGCGGGGGATGCGAGCTGGAAGTGGGCGACCTCGTGGAGGAGCACATAGGCCTCGGTGTCCGGGCGGAGGAGCGCGCCGTCCCAGCTGAGGGACGATCCGCGCGGCTCCGAGGCTACGCCCATCCCGACGCTGCGTGCGATCCTCAGCGCCTCCTGGCGGTGCCGCTCGGCGAGGTCGCCTTCGGCGCGGTCGGGTGACGTCGCGGCGATGCGATCGAATGCATCGCGGGCAAAATCGGGGCGGAGGCCGTCGCGGAATCGCCGAAGCGTCGCCGGCAGCCGCTCCGGCGGGATCGGCGTCAGAATCATTCAGAGGGAAACGAATCTAGGAGGGGCGGCGCCGCTCCGGCAGAGGAACCGGCACAGGCTCGGTCGCGGTGCGCTCGAGGAGCGGAGATGCCGGCGCCTCCGTTGCGACGGGAATCGGCGCAGGCTCGGCAACGTCGGGAACCAGCGCCACCGTGCCGATGCCGGCGTAGTGGATGCCGATCATCTCGCCGGCCTTGCGCGAGAGATCGATCACGCGCTGGGTATAGGTGGCGTTGCGGTCGTTGATGCGCACGATCACGCTCTGTCCAGTGGTGAGATTGATCACGCGGACGCGGGTCTCGAAGGGCAGGGTGGGATGGGCGGCGGTCAGTGCCTTCTCGTTGAAGCGCTCGCCGCTCGCGGTGTTCTTGCCGCGTACGGCGGGCCCGCCGTACCAGCTGGCTGTGCCCACTTCGACCCGCGGGGGCTGATTGTAGCTGCCGGCGTCGACCGTGGTGGTGCCGTGGCCGCTGGGGTCGCTGACCTGGGCGAAGCTGGGCGCTGCCGCAAATACCAGTGCAGCCCCAAGAATCCACCCGCACCCACCCGTCGAGCGCAACGGCTTACCTGCCATGACCGGAACCCCCGGAAATGTTGCCCCGCGGCAACCATAACCGCTGGCCCCGCAGCGCGAAAGCACAAACCGAGGAAATCAATGACAAAACTGGGACAAATCCAGAACTCGAATCGCGGGGCAGGAGCGAGGCGTCAGGGGTCCCGGTCTGGCCGCGGCCTGCCAATCCGACTTCGGTTTTCGCTCCCTCGCGCGACGCGGGAAAATCATGTAGGCGTCGAGCGGGGCGAGCGCGTGCTCGGCCATCTCATGGTCCGCTGAGATCGAGACCCGCTCGTCGCGGTCTGCTTTCATGTAGTGGCGGATGGGGTGGGATTCGAACCCACGAGGCCCTTGCGGACCTGCCGGTTTTCAAGACCGGTGCCTTAAACCGCTCGGCCACCCATCCTGTTAGGCGCGATCGGGCTTTGCCGGAGAGCCCACTCAAACCTTGCTCGCAAGCGTGCTTATACCACCACGGAACGCCGCGTCCTCCTGGATCGTCTCGGCGACATGGAATTAGAGATGGAGCGTCGTCGTGATCGTCGAGTGCCCATCGGTTTCCGTGTAACCTTCAGATGCACGCCCGCGAGCGGGAGCGGCGTGGCGTGGGAATGGTGCAAATCGTGGAAGCTGTCGAGGGTCGGCGCAGGTGCTGCTGGCGGAAGGGTTGCGTGCGTTCCGTGGCGCCATTAGCCTCTTTCGCGCAGGGTTAGGCGGAGAGCGCTGGTGCCAGCGGTGCGCGTCGCGACTGAAGCGGATGCCGAGGCGATCGCGGCGATTTATGCGCCATACGTCGTCGAGACCCCGATTTCCTTTGAAGAGACGCCGCCAAGCGCGGCTGAGATGGCGCGCCGCATGTCGTCGACGCTGGAGACCTATCCCTACCTTGTGTTCGCCGCTGGTGGCGAGGTACTCGGCTATGCCTATGGCAGCGCACACAGGACGAAACCAGCCTACCGATGGTCGGCCGAGACCACGGTCTATGTGGCACGGCAAGTCCACCGCAAAGGCATCGGCCGACAACTTTATACCGAGCTGCTCAGCCTGCTTACGCGCCAGGGCTTCCACTCCGCGTTCGCAGGCATCGTCCCGCCGAACGACAAGAGTGTCGGGCTCCACGAGGCCATGGGCTTTTCCTATCTCGGAACCTTTCCCGAGATAGGATTCAAGCATGGCAAATGGCACGACCTCGGCTGGTGGTGGCGAGCACTCGCGGAAGGAGCACCGTCCCGAGACCCGATCCCTTTCAGATCGCTCCGGGGATAGCTTCTTCGGGCGGGCGACGAGACGGAACGCCGTGATCGTCTCCGACCCAGCATATTTCGCGCGGCGCAGCTCCTCGTGAACCGCCACGGCGCGATGGTGCCGCCGTGGTCACCGCTCGGCGCGCTGAAAAGGTAAACTCGGCCTCGAGGCGCGGAGCGCGACGAACACAGGAGGTCCAATGCCGCAGCGTGTACTCATCACCGCCGGAGCGAGCGGCATCGGTCGCGCGGTGGCGGACGCTTTCGCCGCGAATGGCGCGCAAGTCTGGGTAGCCGACATCGACGAGGCGGCGCTCGGAACGTGCCCGGCCGGCTGGGGGCGCGACGTTCTCGATGTTGCCGACGAGGGCGCGGTGATCGGCCTGATGCGGCGACTGGCCGCTCAGTGGGGCGGGCTCGACGTGCTCTGCGCCAACGCCGGCATCGCCGGTCCCACCGCCACCGTCGAGCATGTCGATCTCGCGGACTGGCGGCGCTGCCTCGCCGTGAACCTCGACGGTGCTTTCCTATTCGCCAAGCACGCCGTGCCGCTGATGAAGGCGCAGCGCTCGGGAAGCATCATCCTGACCTCGTCGACATCCGGCCTCTACGGCAATACGGGCCGCGCGCCCTACTGTGCGGCGAAGTGGGGCATCAACGGCTTGATGAAGACGCTCGCGATGGAGCTGGGCCCATTCGGCATCCGCGTCAACTCGATCTGCCCGGGCGCTGTGGAGGGACCGCGTATGGAGGCCGTCCTCGCCCGCGAGGCCGCCCTCAAAGGCACGACCCGGGACGCGATCTATCGCGGCTATGCGTCGGGCACTTCGATGCGCTCCTTCATCGAGGCGACCGACGTGGCGGCCCTCGCGCTCTTCCTCGCATCGGACGGGGCGCGCCTCGTTTCGGGCCAGATGATCGCCGTCGACGGTCATACCGAGAACCCCGACCCCAAGATCTGAGCGGACGCCATATCAGCGCGCTATCCCGACACGTTCGTTCTGTTGGTAGCGCGGTTTCGTCGGCCAGGCTCTGCGTTGCTCCGAGGCTTACGAGACGAGAGCGAACCTATCCTCTCAGATCGCAAGCGCGAGACCCGCGACCAGCAGCACCGAGAGCACGGCGCGGCGGAACCACCAGTCGCTGATGCGGCCGAACATGGCGAGGCCGCTCGCGGTGCCGGCGACGAGTGCGGGCAGGCTGACGGCGGCGTCGATCATCAACCGAGCCGGGAGCGAGCGATGCCACAGCATGAGCCCGAGGGCGAAGATCTGCATGCCCGCGATAAAGGGCTGAACCAAGCCGCGCTGCCTGTCCTTGGGCATGCCCTGGAGGTCGCACCACATCGTCGGGAGCGCGCCGGGCATGGCGGTGAGGCCGCCCACGAGCCCGCCCGCGAAACCGACGGCGGCGTCGTAGAGCCAGCTTCCGATCCGACTGAGGTAAGCGGTCGCCGGCCGGAACAGCATGTAGGCCGCATAGACCGCAAGGAATGCTCCGAACCCCTCGCGGAAGGTCCGCGCGTCCGCGTGCTGCAGCAGGAGGAGCGCCGGCGGAATCCCGAGGGCGCCTCCCGCCAGGAAGATGGCGCTGCCTTGCCAGTTCATGCTCCGCCTCAGCACCACGAGGCTCGTGCCCTGCACGGCGATGCTGCAGATCATCATCAGCGGGATCGCTTCGGTGGGCGGCAGCACATGCAGCAAGAGCGCGCCCGCGACTGCGGAGAAGGCGAAGCCGGCGAATCCCGAGACCAGCGCGCCCGCAAACACGCCAGTGCTCAGGATCAGCAGCGCCATGTCGGTCATGACGCCGCTCCCGTCCGAGGTCGTGCGGGACCAGCCGACGCACGTGCGGAGCGGATGAGCTCTGCGTGGCGCGCGGTCACATCCCGGGCTTGCCGAGCGCGTGCATCGCAGATTGCGTCGAGGACGCGCCGCAGAACACGGGTCGCCCCGCTGCTGCGCCAGGGTAAAGCCGCCATCAGGGACCGAGGCATCGTCGGAACTCCCCCGCGCTCGCGCGCGGTTCCAAGCAGCCGATCTCAGGCATTGCGACCGCGGGTCCCGACCTCCGCGGGCTCGCATCTCGGTCTCGAGCACGACCGATGAGGCGGTCCCGTCGTGAGATGTGCCGATACTCGGTTTCAGCTGCCGGGATCCGCCTCGCCCGATACCTGGCCATGCTGGCCCGTTCGAGGCCGGGACCCGTGTGATGCAGCTCACTCTTGCGAAAATCGCGTCGTCGTGGGGGTGTCCGCGGCCGCTGCAGCGCGAACCCCTGTTTCCCGGCCGGAATCTGATGCGCCCTCAGGCGCGGTGGACGACGTTCCGAAGCTCGCCGCCGGCGGCAAGGCGCTTCACGTTGTCGGCGATGACCGACAGCGCCGCTCCAGGAGCTTCTCGGTCCAGCCGGAGACGCGAGGGGTCATGACATGGGGCCTCGCTCTTACGGCCGGTGCTCGCTCCGGCGAATCACGGCGTCCGGGCGATCGCGCAATCCCGGCCGGAGCCGGGTGCCCAGACCGGGGGCGTCGGACGCGGCGATGGTTCCGTTCTTGAGCGGCGGCAGATCCGTCACGATCTCGGCGTACCAGTCGTGATAGAACGCGCGCACGACCTCTTGGACCAGGGCGTTCGGAGAATTGAGCGACAGGTGGACGGACGCCGTCAGCAGCACGGGGCCCGTGCAATCGTGCGGCGCCACCGGCAGCTGATGCGCCTCCGCCATGGTCGCGATCTTCTTCGCCTCGGAAAGTCCGCCGGTCCAGCCGATGTCCAGCATCACGACGCTGACCGCACGCTTCTCCATGAGCTCGCGGAAGGCCCAGCGCGTGCCGAGCGTCTCGCTGGCCGTGACCCAGACGGGGGTGCGTCGCGCGTACTCCGCGAGCGCGTCGAGATTGTCCATCTTCAAGGGGTCTTCGTACCAGTAGGGATCGAAGTCTTCGAGCGCCTTGGCAAGTCGCACGGCCATCGGCAGGTTCCACAGCGAGTGGAACTCGACGTGGACGTCGATCTTGTCGCCGACCCTCTTGCGAATCTTCTCGAAGGGCTCGAGCGCGGTCCTGAGTTCGGCGGCCGAGATGTGCATGCCGCCCGATGCCTCCGCGTATGGATCGAACGGCCAGATCTTCATGCCCGTGAAACCCTCAGCGAGGAGGCTCTCGGCGAGATCGTCGGCGTGGTGGAGGAAGGCCTCGAGATCCTCGTAGGGTTTGGCCTTGCTGGCAGGCGACCCGAGTCCCCAGTTGGTGATGCCGAGCTCCGGTTCGGCGCGGACATACTTGTAGCCGGCGCAGGTGTTGTAGGTGCGGATGCGGTCTCGCACCCGCCCGCCCAGCAGCTGGTAGATCGGCTGGCCCACGGCCTGACCGAAGATGTCCCAGAGCGCGATGTCGATCGCGGAGGCGCCGCGCATCTCGACGCCCGCCGAGCGGAACCCGACGTAATGGCTCAGGAAATGCCGGCTGTGCTTCTCGATCTCCAAGGGATTCCTGCCCAGGAGATACGGCGCTGCCGTCTCGTGGACGTAGGCTGCGACCGCTTCGGCCCCGAAAAACGTCTCGCCCAGGCCGACCAGCCCGGAATCGGTGCGGACCTCCACCCACAGCAGATTGGGAAATTCCTTTAACCGGATCGTGTCGAGGGCGGTGATTTTCACAGGCGGATTCTCTTCTGCAGGCCGGCGCCCGATGCGGCGGCGTCACGCGAGGCGGGTCTCAGCCGCTCGGCGAGCGACTCAACTCCCATGCCAAGCGGTCCTCTAAGGATAGATCTTCTTCGGGTTCTTGCCGACCTCATAGGACTCAGCGCGACGGAAGGACCAGGAGCTCCGCGATGTTGACGTGCGGCGGCTGATCGAGCGCGAAGGCAACGCAATTGGCGACGTCCTCGGCGCGGAGGCATCCCGCATAGCTGGAATAGAACGCCTCGGCCTTGGCCTTGTCGCCGGCGTTCCTGACCTCGGCGAACTCCGTGCGCACGAGGCCGGGCAAGACCTGCGTCACCCGGATCCGGCCGAGATAGTCGAGGCGGAGCGCCCTGCTGAAACCGCTGACCGCGTATTTGCTGGCGACGTATGCGGTGCCGCCCGCATAGGCGGCGGTACTGGCGTTCGAGCCGATATTGACGATGTGACCCCGTTGCCGCTCGAGCATGCCCGGGACGATCGCGTGAGTGACGCGGATCATGCCGGCCACGTTGGTCTCGACCGTGGAGAGCCAATGATCGACTGGCTGCTGGTCGAAGGCGGTGCGGCCGCCGATGTCGGAACCGGCATTGTTGACGAGCACGTCGATCTCCCGCCAGTCCACGGGCAGCCGGCCTGCCAAAGTCGACACCGAGTCCGGATCGGTCACGTCGAGCTCGAGGGCATGGCAACCCGCGCCCAGCCGGGCGCCGAGCGCCGCCAACCTGTCGGTCCGCCGCGCCGCGGCCACCACCTTCCAGCCATCCGCGATCAGCTTCTCGGCGATCGCGGCACCGATGCCGCTGCTCGCGCCGGTGACCAGGCAGATCCCGCGCGTCTTCCCCTCTTGAGCCATCGCAGACATCCTCCTCGCTGTGTCTTCTCATACCGCATTCGCTTCCGGTGTAACAAAGCCGTCGACGCAGCGCCGCTCCTGGCCGATTATTGCGGGACCGGGGGACGGCGAGGGAGGCGGAGACTTGAGCTACGCGTCGGCCAAGGCGATCGATGCCGGGAGCATCCCGGTCATCGACACGGGACCGCTTGCAGGCAGCGACCGCGCGGCCGTCGAACAGGTTGGACAGGCCTTGCTCGACGCCGCACGCAGCGTCGGCTTCTTCTATGTGCGGAACCATGCGGTGCCGCAGCCGCTCATCGAGCGGGTCTATGCTCTCTCGCGACGGCTGTTCGCGCTGCCGGCGGAGGCGAAGCAGCGTATCCGGATCAACGCCATCCATCGCGGTTTCCTCGCGATCGGGGAGGCGCGCATGTATGATACCGCGCGGGTCGATCTCAAGGAGAGCTTCATCTGGGGTCCGGAGCTGGGTCCGGACGATCCCGATGTCGCCGCCGGCAAGCCGCTCATGGGGCCGAACCAATGGCCGGCGGAGCTGCCCGAGCTCGCTCCCGCGCTGATGGAGTATTCCGCCGCCGTGATGGATTGTGCGCGCAGCCTGCTGCGCGGCTTCGCGGTGAGCCTCGGTCTCGATGCCGACTTCTTTCGCGAGCATTTCGCGAAGCCGCTCGCGCGCTGCTCGCTGATCTACTATCCGCCGCAGCCGCCGGAGAGCGGCGGGGACCAGTTCGGCGTCGCTCCCCACACCGACTACGGCGGCCTCACCCTGCTCAATCAGGACGACACCGGCGGTTTGCAGGTGCGGACGCGCTCGGGCGAGTGGGTGACGGCGGTGCCCATTCCCGGGACCTTCGTGGTCAACGTGGGCGACCTCATGGCGCGCTGGACGAACGACCGCTTCCTCTCGACGCCGCATCGCGTCGTGAACTCCTCGGGTCGCGCGCGCTATTCCATCGGCGTGTTCTTCGATCCCGCCTTCGACACCGTGATCGATCCGCGCGACCTTCGGCCGGAGAACGCCGCGCTCTACCCGCCGGTGACTTGCGGGGAGTACATCCTGTCCCGCTTCAGCAAGGCCTTCACCTATCGCCAGTCGAGTTGAGCCGGCGCTCGAGGCGGGCGAAGAGCAGGGAGCAGGGGTAGCAGATCGCGAGATACATCGCGGCGGCGACGATCCACACCTCGAACACGCCTCCGGTGGTGACCGCGACCTCGCCCGCCGAGAATGTCAGCTCCTGTATGGAGATCAACGACACGATCGAGGAAGTCTTGATCAGGCTGATGAACTGGCCGGCGAGCGGCGGCAGGATGCGCCGAAACGCTTGCGGCAGCACGATGAGGCGCAGCAGCTGGAAGCGCGTCAGGCCGAGACTGCCGCCGGCCTCCCATTGCCCTCTCTCGATCGAGGCGATTCCGGCGCGCACGATCTCCGTGACGTAGGCTCCCTCGAACAGCGCGAGGCAGATCAGGCCGGTGACGAAATTGACGAAGAGCTTGGGGTCGCCACAGAGAACGGAGATGATCGTCAACACCCCCGGCGATGCGTGGGCGATGAAATCGTCCAGCCTCAGCATCACCACGATCGGATTGCTGACGAAGAAGTAGAAAATGAAGATGAAGACCAGCGGCGGCGTGTTGCGCACCAAACCGACGTAGAGGAGCGCGGTGAGCCGCGGCAGCAGCAGCCGGCTGGTGCGGCATATGCCCATCACCAATCCGATCAGCGCCGCCCAGAAGATGCCCCACACGGCCAGGCGGAGCGTGGTGAGGAACCCGAGCACCAGAAGGTTCGGGATCCAAAGGCCGCGCGCCTCGTCCCATCGCACGAGGTAGGCCGCCACGCGATCCCAATGCCAATGGTAGTTGAGCACTCCCTGGACGCGGTAGGCGATGAGCGCGCCAAATCCCGCGACCGCCGCGAAGATCAGGGCGTCGAGCCACGAGAACCGCGGCGCTCCCGCGGATGCTTCCACCGGAGAGCGCTGAAGCCCCGGCAGAGGATCAGGGTGGGATAGGGCGTCGCTCAACGCTCATGGTCCCACGGCCCATGACCCTCTCTCCCGACGTGGACATTGCCGGCCCCTCGGTTCGGGCGGCATCCTCAATTGCTGGCGACCTGGTCTTTCCAGGCATTGCCCTTGAACCAGTAGTCGTGGCGCTCGCCGATCCAGCCGTTGCTGGTGTTGAACAGGATCCAGTTGTCGAAGAAGTTGATCGCGTCCGGATCGCCTTTGCGCACCGCGAAAGCCTCATCCGACTTGGTGAGGTTGTCGTCGGTCGGCATGAACAACACGTCCGGATGATCGAGCGTCCACATCCTCGGCTTTGGGGCGCTGGTGATGACGGCGTGAGCGTTGCCGTTCAGTACCTCTTGCAGGCACTGCGCCTCGTCGTCGAACTGCCGCAGCGTCACCTTCGGGAACACCTTCTGCGCGGCGACGCAGGTGCTGGTGCCGCGCCGGCAGGTGATGGTCACGCTGGGGTCGTTGAACTGCTCGAGCGACTTGAAGCCGCCCGCGAGCTTCTTGTTGGCGGCCATCTGCTGTCCCGAATGGGCGTAGGGAACCGTGAAGTTGACCGTCAGGTTGCGCTCCGGCGTGATCGACATGCCGCTGATGATGACGTCGAACTTTCCGGCCAGCAGCGCGGGGATGATGCCGTCCCACGCCGTCGGCACGAACTCGGTCTTGACGCCCATGTCGGCTGCCACCTTGTTGGCGACGTCGATCTCGAAGCCGATGAGGTCGCCCTTCTTGTCGCGCATCGACCACGGCACGAAGGTCGAGAGCCCCACGCGGAGCACGCCCCGGTGCTTGATCTCCTCGATGACGCTGGTGCTCGACAGTTGCTGGCGAACATCCTGCGCGCGAAGCGCGGGCGGGGCCAAGATCATCAGCGCCAGCCCGATCAACAGAATCCTGCGAAGTCGTGTCATTGATTAAGCCTCCCTTCAGTTCAGCCGATGTCTGGAAACGCGCCGCTCGAGCCGGCCCGCCACGGCGGACAGGCTAACGGTCAAGACCAGGTAGATCGCCGCGACGGTGAACCAAATCTCGAAGCTCATGAACGTGTTCGAGATGATGGTGCGGCCCTCGTTGGTGAGATCGAAAATGGCGATCACGCTGACGATCGATGAATCCTTGATCAGGGACACCGCCTGTCCCGTCAGCGGCGGCAGCATGAGCTGAATGGCCTGCGGCAGGATCACGCGGCGAAGCACGACGTATCGGCTGAGGCCGAGGCTGCCGGCCGCTTCCCATTGTCCCTTGGGCACCGAGCGGATGCCCGCGCGAAAGATCTCGGCCGCGAAGGAGCCCTCGAACACCGCGAGGCACAGTATGCCGGTCCAGAAGCGCCCGATACCGAGGATCGGCGCCAGGACGAAATAGAAGAGATAGAGCTGGACCAGCAGGGGCGTGTTGCGGATGAGCTCGATGTAGCCGTTCGCGAGCGCGCGGCCCGCGAGCGAGCGCGACATTCGCAACAGCGCCGCCAGGAGGCCGATCGCGAGGGTGAGCGCCAGGGCGCAGAGGCTGATCTCCAGCGTGACCACCAGGCCGCGGACCAGCGGGCCCCAGATGATCTGGCCGTCGACGATGCGGAGGACGTATTGGGGAACGCGGTACCATTGCCAGTTGTAACCGAAGGATCGCGCGCCGCCGATGACGAGCCAGAGAACCGCGGCGGAAGCGAGGGCCACCTGCGCGACGTCCGCCGCCGGTCGCCACAGGTTGCCTCGCGCCGCGCGGAAGCTCGTCACCGGGGGCTAGCCGAGCAGGGCGCGCATCCGCCGCTCGATCTCGGCCTGGCGCTCGCCATGGGGCAACGGTCGGGTCGCCGCCACGACTTCGCCGACGCGCCGACCGACGTCGCGTTGAACGGCGAGATCGTCCGAGTTCGAGATCGGGTACCGCAGGATCACGTCGCCGGCCATGGTCGGGATGCGCCCCTCGGCATTGCGCGGCAAGGTCGGCGGCTCCTTTCCGGCCTGCACGGCTCGGATGCCCTGACGGATCATGCGGCGCATCATGGCGACGCCCGTGTCGGTCCGCCCGAGCATCTCGCCGGCATGGATGGTGATCGGACCTTGTCCGATCTGCGCCTCGTAGTCGCCGGGCACGCGCTGCCCCTCCTCGTAGGTCCGCTCGCAGCCGGTCTGGCCGAGGAAATCGATCTTGTTGAGGCCGACCTTGTTGCGGTCGCCCTTGCCGCCAAGGTCGAGCGTGTCGTTGAAATGCCGCCAGCCGATGATCTTGCAGCTGGCGTTGTCCGTCGGCACGGTCCATTTGCTGATACCGACACGCGGGAAGAATTTCTCTCGGTCAGGGTCCTGATAGATGTCGGGCGGCTGGGCGAAATTGGGCATGATCACCTCGGCCGTGCGCGCCCAGACGTACTGCCCCCAGCGCCGGGTATTGGTGAGATAGATGCCGGCGTCATTCTCCATCCGATGCCATTCGACCACCGGCAGCGCGCCCCAGGCCGGGTTGAAATGGGCCCGCGTCACCCGCGTGTGAAGGAACACGCTGTGGAACGGATCCATCGGGTTCTCGGCGACCTGCAGCCAGTTGCAGGGATAATCGATCGAGTAGGGGACGAGATCGTTATCGGGCAGCTCGAAGGTGTCGAAGATCGGGAACTCCGGCTTTCGCTCGGGCGGCCCGAGATAGGCGAAGATCAAGCCCTTGTATTCATGCGTCGGATAGGCGCCATGGCAGAGCGAGTGCCGGATCGGACTGTTTTCGGGCTCGCCGGGCGTCTCGAGGATGCGGCCGTCGATGTCGAAGAGCCAGCCGTGGTAGCAGCAGCGGATGCCGTGCTCCGCAAGGATGCCGTACTCGAGCGACGCCCGGCGGTGGCTGCAGTGCTTGTGCAGGAGCCCGATGCGACCGCTGAGGTCGCGGAACAGCACGAGCTCCTCGCCGAGCAGCTTGACCACGATCGGCAGGTCGCGGATTTGCGCGCTCATGGCGACCGGCTGCCAGAAGCGGCGCATGTACTCGCCGCAGGGGGTTCGCGGCCCCACGTGCGTAAGCTCGACGTCCTCGCGGGCCTCGAGGAGGCGATGGTAGCCGCCGAAGGGTTGCCCTGAGCGATCGACCGGCTCGTTCATGTGTTCGCAGCCCCGCAAGTATCGCCCGGCGATTGGAGCAAGTTTTTTCCGGTTTGGCGAGCGCTTCCTATGCTAGACGGTCATATCGGCGGGGCGAGACGGCCTCGGTCGAGCGGGGAGCGACGATGGGCGCATGGATCCACATGGTGCCGGTGGCGGATGCGACCGGGCCGCTGAAGCAGGCCTACGACAAGGTCAAGACGCCGCATGGGACGGTCGATAACGTAATGCGGGTGCATAGCCTGCGGCCGCACACCATGGAGGGGCATGTCGCCCTCTATCGAAGTGTGCTGCACCACCGCGACAACAAGTTGCCGCTCTGGTTCCTCGAATGCGTGGCGGTCGCCACCAGTCTCGTCAACCGGTGCGATTACAGCTTCGCGCATCATTGGACCAATGCCCGGAACCTCATGGCGGATGATGCCCGGGCGGCAGACGTCCTGCAGGCTCTCCGAGACGGGCGCCCCGAGCGTGCCTTCGCCGGCAAGGAGCTCGCGCTCATCGAGTATGCGCGGAAGCTCACGAGCGACCCCGGAGGGATCACCCGCGCGGCGGTCGACGCGTGTCGGGCCGAAGGCGCCGACGACGGCGAGATCCTCGAGGTCAACCAGGTCTGCGCGTACTTCAACTACTCGAACCGGGTGCTCAACGGTCTCGGGGTCGACACCGAGGGAGACACGGTCGGCTATTACACGGAGCAGAAGACGCGCGGATGACACGTCGCAGGCTGATCGTCGGAGCGGCAGGAAGCAACAATGGATTCGGGACCATCCAATCCGTGCGCGATCGCTACGGTGATTCCGTTCTTATAGTCGCGATCGACACGAGCCCGCGCGAGCTCGTTGGCGCGAGCGCATTGGCCGACGCGTTCGTCCAAGTTCCACCGGCGCGGTCGCCGGCTTTTCCGGACGCGCTGCGCGGCATTGCCGAGACGTTCTCCGGCGGCACCTATTTGCCGCTGCATGATCACGAGATCGAGGTCGCGTCCCGGCTCGCCGAGGAGGGCCGCTTGCCGACCGGTCTCGATCTCGTCGCGCCGCCGCACCGCGTCGTGCGGCTTTGCAGCGACAAATGGCAAATGCATCAGTGGCTGGTCGCGCACGGTTTGCCGTCTCCGGTGACCGCGCTCGCGCACGCGTCGGCGCTGGCGACGATGCCGCGTCCCGCAATGCTAAAGCCGCGCGAAGGTTTTGCCGGAGACCGCTTCGCACTCATCCGTGACGCCGCGGAGCTTGCGAATGTAGCTCCGGACCAGTGGATCTTGCAGGAAGTGCTCGTCGAGCCGGAGGTGGGGATCGACGTGTTCTTGAGCCGCGACGGGCGCGTTTTCCGATGTTTGTGCCGCGAATATCGGGAAAAGCGGGCGACCGTGGCGACGAAAGCGCGGTTGTACAGTGACTCGATATTGGCCGATATCGCCGAGCGTCTCGCCAGGGGGGTGCCGCTCATCGGCGCCTTCCTGTTCCAAGTCATGCGGGACGAAACTGGACAGTGGCGGATCACCGACGTGAATCCCCGGGTGGGCAGCGCGACCCGGATGAGCGCCGCGGTCGGGATGGATTTCGCCGCGGCCAATCTGGCCGACCACTGGAACGAGCCGACGGAGCCGCTCCTACAGCCGTTCACCGGAGAATGCTACGTCGTGAGGCAGTATGCTGACTATCTGACGAGGCGGGAGGGGAGCAGAGCCGAGTGACGGCGGTTCGAATGGACGGTCGAGGATATTCGGTGCACCGATGACCGAGGCTGCCGCCGGTCCGCGATCGGAGCCGAGCGCTCCGCCGTCGACGGCGGACCACCTTCGCTTTCACGCCCTCCATCGGCCCAACGCAATTGCACTGATCGCCGACGGTCACGAGATCACCTACCGGCAGTTCGACGCGGACGTGCGAAAATTCACGGCCGCGCTCCGCGAAGTCGTGCCGCCGGGCGTGCGCTCGGTCGCGCTCGAGTGCGACGAGCTTTACCTGCACTGGTTGCTGATCCTCGCCTGCGACAATCTCGGCCTTTTCACGGCGTCGCTGCAGGGCGCGCTCCTCTCCGTGGCGCGGCCGCTCATCGGCTTCGTGGACCTGGTCATCGCGGAAAGCGAGGTGCCTCCAGGCTGGGCGAAGGCGATCTACAAGCTCACGCAGAAGTGGGTGACGGAAATCCTTGCGCGGCCGGAACCCAGCGACCTCGATCCGGCCCGCGCCGCGGCCAGAAGACTCGCCGATCCCACGCGGATCGTGCGCTCCTCGGGTACCACCGGGCCCGGAAAGATCATGCTCGTGTCGCGGGCGTCCGAGGCCGTGAACCTCGGGACCTTCATCCAGCACATGGGCTTCGCCCGGGATTCGAGGTTTCTCCTGACGGGGCCGTTCAACGTCGGCTCCATGTTTTGGCGGGCGACCGCCTGCCTGCGCCTGGGCGCCACATGCGTGTACGACCGCAGCCGGTCGATCGCGCAGGCGATCGTGACCTACAGGCCCACCCATGTGCGCCTGTTCCAGTATCAGGCGAGAGCGGTGCTCGAGGAGCTGCCGCAGACATTCCGCAAGCCGGAGCGGCTCACCGTCATGATGGGCGCGGGCCACCTGCCTCGAGGTATGCGCGAGCGCATCCTGGCGCGGCTCGCCACCGATTTGATCTATACCTACAACTCCAACGAGACCTGGATGATGGGCGTCGTCGACGCGGAAGACATCGTGACCTTGCGGCCGGGCGTCGACGCCGAGGTGATCGACGAGGAGGGCAGGCCGCTCCCGCAGGGCCAGGCGGGCAGGATCAAGGTGCGGAGCGATACGCTGGTCGACGGCTACGCCAACGATCCCGAAGCAACGCGGCGTGTCTTCAGGGATGGCTGGTTCTTCTCAGGCGACATGGGCGTCATGGTCGGCCCACGCCGCCTCAAGGTCCTTGGCCGGCTCGACGACATCCTGAACATCGGCGGGGTCAAGATCCTGCCGACCAGCCTCGAGGATCTTGTCATGGGCGTGGGTCTGGTCGCTGACGCGGGTGTCACATCGATTCCGGCGTCGGACGGCATCCACGAGATCTGCATCGCGGTCGTGCCGAAGGCCGCGGCGAGCTTGACGCAGATCACCGAGATGATCACGACGAAGATCTGGCCGGCGATGCTGGGGAAGCCGCACGTCGTGGCTCTGCCCAAGCTGCCGCGCACCGACACGGGGAAGCTGCAGAGGCACCTGCTCCGTGCCGCGGTCGAGGAGAAGCTCGTTACGAAGTGACCGGGGGCTCAGCGAGCGAGCCGCGTGATCACCGCGCGGTAGCTCTCGAGCGGCGGCGCCTCGATCCCCGCGACCTTGCCACGGTCATCCCAGCGCCGCAGCCGAACGGCATCGTCGGCCAGCGGATGCCGTGCAAAGGCGGCGGCTTCCTCCGCGCTCATGGCGCCGCCTTGCCTGGCCAGCGAATGGCGGGACGCCTCCGACAGGACGGCAAAGTAATCGGGCTCGGCCGCGCAGAGGTATCGTTTCGCTGCGACGTGCAGGCGGACGGGCTCGCTGACCTCGGCGGGAAAGCGCGAGGCAAGCCAGTCGCCGCCGGAGCGGTCGTGCTTGTGATAGCCGAACCGGTCGTCGCGCTCCTCGAGGAAGTGCCCGATATCGTGCAGCAACGCCGCGAGGCACAGCGTCTCGGAGGCACCCTCGGCGCGCGCGAGTGCCGCGGTCTGAAAGCTGTGCTCGGCGATCGTCACCCCTTCGCCGTAGGTCTCGCCGCCGTAAGCCGCGAAGAGAGCGGCGATCTCGTCGAAAACGGATGCACCGGTCATGCTCCGGCCTCGAGGACCCGGAGCTTCGACATGAGCGAGTCCGCGTCCGCATAGGTGCCCTGGAGATGCCGGCGGCCGCCGCCGAAACCTCGGCGGCCGTGCAACACGCGGCGGTTGTCGATGATGAAGAGATCTCCGGGCTTGAGGCGGAAGCCCACAGTCATCGCGGGATCGTGCAGCAACCGGCCGAGCCGGCGATGCGCCGCATAGAAGGCCGGCACCGCCTCGGGATCGAGGTCAAGCGGACCGATCGAGCGGCTGTTGTAGCGGATCGTGCGGAGCCCGCCCTCGACGTCGAGCTCGATGAGCGGCGCGCGGTGGCGCAGGTCGACGGCGCCGGGCTCGACATAGCGGAATGGCACGGCCGTGCGGGCAAGAAGATCGAAATCGGCGGGATACTCGTGCCGCAACCGCTCGGCGACGGCGAAGCCGTCGACCACCACGGACTCGCCGCCTTCGCTCGCGGCCTCGAGGCAGTGCAGCAGCTGCAGCTGCGGCACCGGATCTCGGTAGGGATTGTCGGTGTGGTTGCCGAGAGCGAGCGCGGAGAATGCGAGATTGTGCGGCTCCTCCACCGTGACGACGTCGAAGAGCCGGCCATAGTTGGTCTCGCGGACGTAGCCGAACAGGCTCACGACCTCGCACACCATGCCCGGCCGGACGGGTACGCCGTGCAGCAGCGCGAACCCGAGCCGCTCAACCTGCCTCAGCCAATCGAGAAGCGTACGCGGATCGCGGGTCAGCGCGGCGTAGTCCGCCGCTGGCAACGCGCCGCTCGCGAGGCTTGCGTCCCAGAGCTGCGGGATTCGGCGGCGCTCTGACCGCGAGGCCGGGTCGAGCGCGTGCCGGCGCAGCCAGGCAGGATCGAACAGCGTCGGCCGCTCGAAGGAGTTGAACGTCACCTCGATGCTGCCGGCCACAAGCACGGCGCTCCGTATGACGATGTGCTCCGGCAGCTCGATGGCGTCGAGGAGACGCTGACCCTCCGCACCTCGGCGCGTCTCCGGCCGGTTGTCGGCCAGCCAGATCGCGGGGAACCGGCTTACTCGACCGTCCGGCCAAAAGACTGCCAGCATCCTGCCATCATCTTCGATTGACAGGTTCGCGGCCGAGAGGCCCACGTGGCGATCCATGTTCAGCCCGTCTCCTCCGCGACCAGGGCCTTGAGGCTCTCGGGCCGGCAGATCACGATCATGCCGTCCTCGACCGCGATCAGGCCGCGCTCGCGCCAGAGGCCGAGCTCCTTGTTCACGCGTTCGCGCGTCGCGCCGATCATGTGCGCGAGGTCCTGCTGCGACAACTTGAAGGCGATCCGCAGACCCCGCGGGTCGGGCTTGCCGTGCACCTCGGCCAGGCTCAGCAGGCGCTTCGCAAGCCGCGCGGGCAGATGCAGGAACACCGTGTCCTCGATGAACTCGACGTTCATCCGGATGCGTCCGCACAGCACCGGCAGGATCGAGACGCTGAGCTCGGGATGGTCGTGCAGGAACGGCACGAAGTGGTCCCGGTGGATCTGCAGGAGGTCGACCGCCTTCATGGCGCGCGCGCTTGCCGTGCGCGGCCCGCCGTCCAGCAGGGCAATCTCGCCGAACAGCTCGCCGGGCTCGAGGATGTTGAGAATGGCCTCCTCGCCCTCGGAGGAGACCGTATAGATGCAAACGCGCCCCATCAGCACGCCGCACAGCGCGTTCCCGGGGTCGCCCTTCGCGAAGATCTCGTCGTTCGGCTGGAAGTGCCGGACGGTCGCGAACCTCACCAGCCCGTCGAGCAGGGTGGGAGGCGCATCTCGAAACAGCATGTGCCGCGCGAGCAGCGCGCGTAGAGCCTCGGGTGGGTAACGGGTCATTCGAACCTCGCCGCCGGTATTATGGGAGGGAGCCACCCGGTTGCGGTAGACCGGACCCCAGGCCTCTCTTCTACCGCAACTCCGGCTGTGGCGGCAGCAGAACCGCTTCTATCCGACCACCGGCCCCGCGACCCTGTGACGAGCTTCACAAGGCGGCCCGGAAATCCGCGCCTAGGGTGACACCGGTCACTTGGAAGGGGCCTTTCCCGTCCCAACTCGACGTCAGCGCCGGCGACAGCACCGCCGAATAGGAGACAGTGAGAATGGAGGGTTCCATGACGATCGCTCGGATGCCAACCACCACTCTGCCGACGCTCTCGATGCCGAGGCGCTCGCACGGGCACGCCCGGCTGCGCCGTACGATCTACGGCCCGATCGACGACCACCGCACGGCGGCATCGAACAGCGACATCGGCGCGGCCTGGGTCGCGGTCGGCCTTGTCGCGCTTGCCCTGCTGGCCGCACTCCCGTTCTGAACCCGGAGGGACGCCATGGCCTACCCGGATGGATCGCGGTTCGAGGGCGGCGAGTCAACTGTAATAGCCCTCCCAGGGCACCGAGACACCCGCCGGACGCGGATAAGGAAACTGATCTCGGCGCTGGCGACCGTCGCTTTCTGCGCGGGAGTGACGCTATTGCCGGCGCTGGTCGCGCTCGATGTGGGGGTTGGCTTGGCCTGCCGGACCATCGACCGGGCTGCCTGCGTAGCCCTGGTGCTGAAACCCGCCGAGTAGACGCGCGACGCCAATCCTGTTGCGAGATCGAGCGGTCGCGTGGCATGAGAAGCCGGCGCGGTCGAGCGCAAGCTCGCCCGCGATCGTGTTCGCCGGGTGCAGGTCGAATGATGTCTTTTTTGCGAATGCCGATCGCCGCGTTCGGCGTGGTGCTTGCGTTCCTGCTCCAAACCACGGACGCGCGCGCGGCCGAGGTCGATTTCGGCACCTGGCTCGCGGGCGTGCGACAGGAGGCGATCGCCCAGGGCCTCCGGCCGCAGTCGGTGGCGCAGGCGCTGGCGGGCGTACATCAGATCGAGCGCGTACTCGAGCTCGACCGCCGTCAACCCGAGACGACCCTCACCTTCGAGCAATACATCGACCTCGTGGTGTCGCAGCAGCGCATCGACGAGGGCCGGCAGCGGCTTAGCGAGAACCGTCCGCTTCTCGACCAAATCTCGCAGCGCTTCGGAGTGCAGCCTCGGTTCATCGTGGCGCTCTGGGGCATCGAGAGCAATTACGGAAAGGGCATGGGCGATTTCCCGGAAATCTCCGCGCTGGCAACGCTCGCCTACGATGGCCGGCGCAGCAGCTATTTCCGCAAGGAGCTGATGGCTGCACTCAAGATCGTCGATCAGGGCTGGATCCGCCCCGAGGACATGCTGGGTTCCTGGGCGGGCGCCATGGGTCAGTGCCAGTTCATGCCATCGAGCTATCTGCAGTTCGCCGTGAGCTACAGCGGAGACGGCCGCCGCGACATCTGGCATCGGCGCGAGGATATCTTCGCCTCGATCGCAAATTACCTCGCGCGCTCCGGCTGGCACGGTGACCAGACCTGGGGACGGCGCGTTTTCTTGCCCACGGGCTTCGATCCGGGCTTGGCCGGCCCGAATAACCGCCGGCCGCTCGCCGAATGGCAGCGGCTCGGCATCCGCGCGATCGACGGACGCGACCTGGTCACGCGCGAGCGCGAGGCGGCTCTGATCCTGCCGGATGGGCCGAACGGGCAAGCCTTGCTCGCCTTCGACAATTTCCGAGCCACGCTCAAGTGGAACAACTCGAGCTACTTCGCCGCCGCGGTCGGCTACCTTGCCGATGCCGTCGAATGACTGTATCGTTCGACTAATAGCGGGCCGCGCGCGGAGGGAGCTACTAAATCGTGAAAAATGCAAGATGCTTGCTGGCCCTCGCCGCGGCCGCCGGGCTTGCGATCGTGGCTGCCTGCAGCACCTCCGAGCGGATCCAGCCGAGCGCCGGTGCGGCGGGCTCGGGGCGCGGCCTCTACAAGGTCGGCAAGCCCTACCAGGTGGACGGCATCTGGTACTACCCCAAGGAAGACTGGAGCTACGACGAGACCGGCATCGCCTCGTGGTACGGCGAGCAATTTCATGGCCGCTACACCGCGAACGGCGAGGTGTTCGACCTGAACGGGCTCACGGCCGCGCATCACACGTTGCCGCTGCCCAGCATCGTGCAGGTGACCAATCTTGAGAACGGCCGCTCGATCGAGCTTCGCGTGAACGACCGCGGGCCGTTCGCCGGCGCACGCATCATCGACGTCTCGCGCCAGGCCGCGCAGCTGCTGGGCTTCGAGCGCAACGGCACCGCCAAGGTCCGCGTCCGCCTTCTGACAGCGGAGACAATGCAAGCCCAGGCGGTCGCCCGGCGGAACGGCAGCGAGGAGGTGCCGGGCGGACCAGTCGAGGTCGCGCAAGCTGCGCCGCGCACCGCCGTCGACGCGCATCCCCTGGCCCCGATCCCCGGTACGCGCGTGGCTGCCCTGGCTCAGAGCGCGAGCATCATCCCGGTCAAGGCGTCGGCTGCGCCCGAGCCCGTGGTCGTCGACCCGCCGCTCACTGGCAAGGTCACGATCGTCGGGGCGAAACCCAATGCCCAGATTTTCATTCAGGCGGGCGCCTTTGCGCAGATGGACAATGCCAATCGCGTCCGCCAGCGCATCGCAGGTCTTGGCAGCGCGCAGATCACCGCCGTGCGTGTCAACGGCAACAACCTGTTCCGCGTGCGCCTCGGGCCGATTGCGAGCGTGGATGAGGCCGACAGGATGCTCGCGAGAGTGCTGGCATCGGGGTTGCCGGATGCACGGATCGTGGTGGATTGATCGAGTGCTCCGAATTTCCGACACAATGCCGAGCTAGATCCCGGGTGGGTGCGTTGGGTGGGGTGGTCAGCATGAATCCAAGAGTCCGGCTGGGGCTTGCGGCACTCGCGATCTCAGTTTGGGCGGCGCAGGCCACTGCCGCCACCGGCATCGATACGCAGGCTCGCAACGCGATCATCGTGGATTTCCAGACCGGCGCCGTGCTCCTGGACAAGGGCGCCGACCAGCGGATGCCACCGGCTTCCATGAGCAAGATCATGACCGCCTATCTGGTTTATGACGCGCTCAAGAAGGGCCGGCTGTCGCTCGAGGACATACTGCCCGTCAGCGAGAAGGCGTGGCGCACCCAGGGCTCCAAGATGTTCGTGCCCTATCCCGGGCGGGTGAAGGTCGAGGACCTCGTCCGCGGCATGATCATCCAGTCCGGTAACGACGCCTGCATCGTTCTCGCCGAGGGCCTCGCGGGAAGCGAGCAGGCCTTCGTCGACCAGATGAACGAGAAAGCCAAGGAGCTCGGCCTCAACAACAGCCATTTCGCCAATGTCGACGGGCTGCCGGATCCGAACGAATACGTGACCGCGCGCGACCTCGCGCTGCTGGCCAAGCGTCTCATCGTCGATTTTCCGGAATACTACCATTACGATTCCGAGAAGGACTTCACCTACAACGGCATCAAGCAGGGCAACCGCAATCCGCTGCTGTACAAGGACCTCGGTGCCGATGGCATGAAGACCGGACACACCGACGAGGCCGGCTACAGCCTGACCGCGTCTGCGGTGCGCGACGGCCGCCGCATCATCATGGTGCTCGGCGGCCTGCCCACCGGCAAGGCGCGCCAGCAGGAAAGCGAGCGGCTGCTTGAATGGGCATTCCGCGAGTTCAACGATTTCCAGCTGGTGAAAGCGGGCGAGGCTGTCGATCAGGCGGAGGTCTGGCTCGGCGCCGATGCCAAGGTGCCGGTGACCGTCGAGAAGGACATCGTCGTCACCCTGCCGCGGGCGGCCCGTCGGAGCATGAAGGCGACCGTGCACTACGACAGCGCGGTCAAGGCGCCGGTCGCCAAGGGCCAGACAGTCGGCAAGCTCACCATCACCGCCGACGGTGTCGATCCCGTGGAGGCGCCGCTGGTGGCGATGCAGCCGGTGGCGAAGCTCGGGCCGCTCGAGCGGATCGCGATCGCGGCGGGCTATCTCGTCTGGGGCAAGCGCTGAGCCGCGGCCGGTTCATCACGCTCGAAGGCGGCGAGGGCGCGGGCAAATCGACTCAGGCCCGTCTTCTGGTCGAGGCGATCCGGCGAACAGGACAGCCGGCGCTGCAGACGCGCGAGCCCGGAGGCGCGCCCGGCGCCGAGGAGATTCGCCGATTGCTGGTCGAGGGGCCGCCCCAGCGTTGGGATGCGGAGACCGAGCTGCTCCTTATCGTGGCAGCCCGCCGGACGCACCTAGTGGAGACGATCTGGCCGGCCCTCGAGCGCGGCGAGTGGGTGGTCTGCGACCGCTTCGCCGATTCAACCCTGGCCTACCAGGGTTACGGCCGCGGCTTGCCGCGAGCGGCGCTGGAGGCTCTGCACGTCTTGATCGCGCCCAACTTCAAGCCGGATCTGACGTTGATCCTGGATCTTCCGGTCGAGGCGGGATTCGCGCGCGCCGGCGCAAGGGCCGAGGGCGTGAGCCGGTTCGAGAGATTGGGGCGCGAGTTCCATGAGCGCCTGCGCCGCGGCTATCAGGAAATCGCGAAGGCCGAGCCGGCCCGCTGTGTGCTGATCGACGCATCTGCGGAACTCACCGCGGTCCAGGAGGCAATCAAGGCCGTGGTCCGGACGCGGCTCGGCATCGCGCTCTAGGACTGTCTCGGCTAGGCTCGCGCGATGGCCCAGGACGACGATCTCGAGACGGACGAGGAGGGTGGCGAGGCCGGAGATGTCTCGGTTCCCGAGCCTCGCGAGAATCCGAGTCTCGCCGGCCACGAGGCGGCGGAGCAGGAGCTGCTGCGCGCCTTTGCCTCAAAGCGGCTTCCCCATGGCCTGCTGATCACCGGGCAGCACGGCATCGGAAAGGCGACGCTCGCCTACCGCTTTGCGCGGTTCCTGTTGAGCCAGGTGCCCGAGGAGGATGGGGGAGGGCTGTTCGCGCCGGCGGCGCCGACGTCCCTGGCACTCCCGGCGGACCATCCCGTGTTTCGGCGGGTTGCGAGCAACGGCCATGCCGACCTCCTCACGGTAGAGCGCGGCATCGATCCCAAGCGCAAGCGCGAGCGCACCGAGATCGTGGTCGACGACACGCGGTCGATCGCGGCGTTTCTCCGGTTGACGCCTGCCGAGGGCGGTTGGCGCATCGTCGTCGTCGATACCGCCGACGAGATGAACCGGAACGCCGCCAACGCCGTGCTTAAGATCCTCGAGGAGCCACCGAAGCGCTCGATCCTGATCCTGGTGAGCGATAATCCGGGCCGGCTTCTGCCCACCATCCGATCGCGTTGCCGAAAGCTCCCGCTTCGGCCGCTTGCGCGCCCGCTGGTCGCGGAGTTGATCGGTCGGTATCGACCCGATCTCTCGATGGCGGACCGCGCTGCCCTGGTCGAGCTCGCCGACGGTAGCATCGGCCACGCAATCGAGCTCGCGGAGGCGGGCGGGCTCGACCTCAGTCGCCGGCTGCTGGGGCTCCTGAGCCGCCTGCCTCAGCTCGACGGCGCCGAGCTCCATGGCTTCGCCGATACCGTCTCGCGCAGGGGCAGCGACGACGCCTTCCGGGTCATCTCGGAGCTGATACCGGCGACCCTTTCTCGAGCGATCGCCGATGCCGCCCGGCGCGCCTCTGCCGCCGATCGAAAAGAGGGGCCGCTCGGGAAGCTGCTGAGCCGCAGTCGCCTCGACCGCTGGGTCGAGGTCTGGGAGAAGATCAGCGAGCTCTTCTCCCAGGCCGATGCCGTCAACCTCGACCGCAAGCAGGTCGTGCTGAACGCGTTGTTCGCGCTCCAGAGCGCCGCCGAGAGGTGAGGGGCGCCCCCTCGGCTATTGGTGTCGGCGCTGGTCTCTCTGAGGGCCGCGCGGCGCGTGCGCGGCGGGTCGGCCGCCAGCGAACGTTCGCATTGGCGGGTGCGGCGCGGCAGCGTTCCGGCCGGCGCCGAAGCGCGCGGGCCCGCCATGGGCAAAGTTCGCGGTCGGGGTGCGCGGAGCAATCGCGTTGCGGCCCGCGCCGAACCGCGAAGGCCCCGGATGCGAGAAGCTTCGAACCGTTCGCTGCGGCGTGACCCGCGGCCCCGCGGACTGCCGGAGGCTTGGCGAACCCACGGACGGTTGGACGCCGCGTGGCGAGGTGGTTCCGAAAGTTCTCGGTGCCTGGTGGGGCGTCGTCGCATTCGAAGTGCCCTCCGGTCTGCCGCCGGCCAAATTGTGGGCGGTTGGCGTCGGCGACCTCTGCGAGGTCGTGTTGCCGAACCGGCCGGCAAAGCGCGTCGCCGTCACGGGCGGGCTGCCGTGGTTGATCGACGCCTGGAGCTGGCGGTTGGAGCGGGCGGCGTTCAGGTTCCGGAGCTGGAGCGCCGTCGGTCCGACGTGATGCCGGTTCAGCGCGGCTTGCTCGGCGGAGTTCGGGCGCGCGTCGATGCCGTTCGGCCCGCCGTTGAAGCTCACGTGGCTCGTGGACACGGTCGACACGGGCCGGCTGTAGACGTTCGTGATGTTGACGTTGCGGATGTTGTTGACCTCGCGGTTGTAGAAGAACCGGCCGTGGTTCCAATAGCCGCCGTCGTAGCCGTGGCCGAAATAGCCGAACCCGTAATTGATTCCGCCATAGAACCCGACCACGGGTCCCCAGTAGCCCACGTGGAAGACGTAGGCGCCATCGACGAAGCTCCACCAGGGCGGGGTCCAGAGGAGACCGATCGCGGGCGGCAGCACCCAGGTGCCCGGCACCCAGTAGTAACCGTAGGGGCCCCAGGCCCAGTAGCCGGGAACCCAGACATAGCCAGGCCCCGGAATCGGCGGCTGGTCGTAGACCGGCAAGGGCGGCGGCGCGATGCCGACGGAGATGCCGACCGAGACCGAGGCTGCGGCGGGTGTGGTGACCACGGGCGCTGCAACCAACATGAGTGCGGACACGAGTCCGAGGATCCGGAGGGAGCGCATTGCTTGTTTCCTCTGTAAAGGCTCTGGCGGAATCGCAAACCGCTGGAGATATGGGCTCTCGCACAAAGGACAACGCGCGACCGAGCCGTGCCTCCTTGTGACATTCTGGGGAAAGCGACGCCGCCGAGCGCCCGTCCTCGGCTTGCCGGTGGACAGGTAATCCGCTAGAACCGGGGCGCTTCTTCCACCGTCACGGCGAGATTCCCGACCAAATGGCCTTCCGAAAGGCCAATTTGACGGGCATATCTGAGCCTGGATGGCGGCGTTCTCAAGAGGCCGCACGGCAGGACACGCGGCCGTCGCGCGTGCTTCATTAGGAAAATGTAATGTCCGGCGAGCCCTATTATCTCACAACGCCCATCTATTACGTGAACGACGCGCCGCACATCGGTCATGCCTACACGACCGTGGCGTGCGATGCGCTCGCTCGATTCATGCGGCTCGACGGCCGCCGGGTGAAGTTCCTCACGGGCACCGACGAGCACGGCCAGAAGGTCGACAAGTCCGCGCGCGCCGCGGGCGTCGATCCCCAGACCTTCTGCGACCGCGTCTCGCAGAATTTTCGCGATATGTCGCAGCTGATGAACATCAGCAACGACGAGTTCATCCGCACCACCGAGCCCCGTCACATCGAGGCATCGCAGGCAATCTGGCGCGCCATCGCGGCCGGCAAGTCACCGAAGGGCCGCGAGAACATCTATCTCGACAAGTATCCCGGCTGGTACGCGGTGCGCGACGAGGCCTTTTACGGCGAGGAGGAGCTCGTCACCGGCTCCGACGGCAAGAAACGCGCGCCCTCGGGCGCCGAGGTCGAATGGGTCGAGGAGCCCAGCTACTTCTTCCGGCTGTCGGACTGGCAGGACTGGCTGCTCGAGCACTACGAGCGCAATCCCGGCTTCATCGCGCCGGAGGCGCGTCGCAACGAGGTCGTGAGCTTCGTCAAGAGCGGGCTCCGCGACCTCTCGATCTCGCGCACCAGCTTCACCTGGGGCGTCCCGGTGCCGGGCGATCCCAAGCACGTCATGTACGTCTGGCTCGACGCGCTTACCAACTACATCACCGCGGCGGGATATCCGGACACGTCGAGCGAGCAGTATCGGACCTTCTGGCCCGCCGACCTGCACATGGTCGGCAAGGACATCGTGCGCTTCCACACGGTCTACTGGCCGGCCTTCCTTAAGGCCGCGGGGCTGGATTTGCCGAAGCGCGTCTTCGCCCATGGCTGGTGGACGGTCGAGGGCCAGAAGATGTCGAAGTCGCTCGGCAATTTCGTGACGCCGCAGCAGCTCGTAGGCGATTACGGCGTCGACGCCGTGCGATATTTCGTGCTGCGCGAGCTCCCGTTCGGCAGCGACGGCGATTTTTCGCGCCGCGCGATCGTGAGCCGCATCAACGGCGATCTCGCCAATGGCTTGGGCAACCTCGCCCAGCGCGTGCTCTCGATGATCAACCGGAATTGCGACGGCGCGGTTCCGAAACCGGGTGCGCTCACGGCTGCCGACGAAACGCTGCTCAAGATGGCGGGCGAGCTGCTCTCCCAGCAGCGCGCGGCCTACGCCGAGCAGGCCTTCCATCGCGCGCTCGAGGGGCTCTGGGATGTCGTTGCCGCGGCGGACCGCTACGTCGACGAGATGGCACCGTGGTCGCTCCGCAAGACGGACGTCGCCCGCATGGGCACTGTGCTCTATGTGCTCGCCGAGGCGATCCGGCATCTCGCCATCTTCGTGCAGCCGGTCGTCCCGGGCTCCGCCTCGAGGCTGCTCGACCAGCTGGCCTTGCCCGCGGGTGCGCGGGACTTCGCGTCGCTCGCGAGGCCGCTTGCGCCCGGCACGAAGCTCCCGAAGCCGGAAGGCGTGTTTCCGCGCTACATCGAGGCGGAGAAGGCGTGACCCTCGTCGACAGTCACTGTCACCTGGACTTCGTGCCTCCAGGCCCGGAGCGCGACGCCGTCATCGCGCGCGCACGCCAAGCCGGAGTAGGGGCCATGCTCACCATTTCGACCAAGATCACGGAGTTTCCGGCAGTGCGGGCGATTGCGGAGGCGGAGCCCGACGTCTGGTGCTCGGTCGGCATCCATCCGCACGAGGCCGCCGCCGAGCCGGAGACATCGGTGAGCGTCCTCAGGGATTTGGCGGAGCATCCTCGAGTGATCGGCATCGGCGAGACCGGCCTCGATTTCTACTACGAGCACAGCCCGCGGGATCGCCAGGCATCAGCCTTTCGGACTCATGCAGAAGCAGCCAGACTCAGTGGGTTACCGATAATAGTTCACACGCGAGATGCGGATTTTGAGACGGCTGAGATTTTGGTTGAGGAAGCCGCCAAGGGCGGTCTCACTGGGGTCATCCATTGCTTTAGCACTGGAAGAGAGCTTGCTGAAAAAGCGATTGAACTTGACTTCATGATCTCGCTGTCTGGGATCGTCACGTTCAAGAATGCCGAGCCGCTCCGGCAGATCGTCCGCGATCTGCCCCTCGACCGGCTTCTGGTCGAGACCGATGCGCCCTACCTCGCGCCGGTTCCAAAGCGCGGGAAGCAGAACGAGCCTGCCTTCTTGGTTCACACGGCAGACGAGGTTGCGAAGCTAAAGGGTATTTCTTCAGAGGAATTGGCCCGCAGGACTACCGAGAACTTCTACCGGCTGTTCGCCAAGGCCCGGCCGGCACCGCCGCGGACATGAGGGTCACCATCCTGGGGTGCGGGCCCTCGGGCGGCGTCCCATTGATCGGCAACGAGTGGGGGGAGTGCGACCCCGCCAATCCCAAGAACCGCCGCCGCCGCGCGTCGATTCTCGTGCAGAGCGGCGCCGCGCAGATCCTGGTGGACGCGTCGCCCGACATGCGCCTCCAGCTCCTGGATGCCGGCGTGAGCCGGCTCGACGCGATCGTGTTCACGCACGCCCATGCGGACCACTGCCATGGCATCGACGAGGTCCGCGCGCTCAACCGAGCCATGGGCCAATCGCTGCCGATCTATGCGGCGCCCGGCACCATGACGGAGCTCAAGCAGCGCTTCAGCTACATCTTCCGCCCGTCGGATCCGGCGGCTGGCGCGGCCTTCTACAAGCCGTCGCTGGTCCCGACCCTGATCGAGGGCCCGTTCGAGGTGGCCGGGGTGGGAGTGGTGCCCTTCACCCAGAACCACGGCTTCACCACCAGCCTTGGCTTTCGCCTTGGCCGTTTCGCTTACTCGACCGACTTCGTCAGGCTGGACGATGCCGCGTTCGCGGCGCTCGAGGGTATCGAGACCTGGATCGTCGATTGCTACCGGCGAACGCCGCATCCGACCCATACCCATCTCGCGCACACGCTCGAGTGCATCGCGCGTGTGAAGCCGCGTCGAGCCATCCTCACGCACATGGACGGGCAGCTCGACTATGAGACGCTCCGTCATGAGCTCCCGGCTGGCGTGGAGCCGGCCTACGACGGGATGGTCATCGAGACCTGATTTGCCTCAGATGCAGGGGAAATCCGTATTTCTTCGGTGATTTCCCATAATATACATTATGCGACTTTCTCCATAGCGCAGTGCGACGACCCTGGGCGCCGCACCTCACCCTCTTGCGGGTTCCTGACGATAGGATTTGATGCCCGGGAGTTCCGGCACCCAGTGCAGGCGGCGCTCGGTCCAGAGTTCATAGCTCGGTTTCGGCATCGCCTCGGCATCGTCGAGGCTGCCCAGCAGCACCGTGATCTCCTCGCCCTTGTCCGCCCGCCAGAACAAGGGCGAGCCGCAGTCGCGGCAGAACTCGCGGGTGGCGTAATCCGAGAGCCGAATCCCTGCGGGCTTCCCCTTGGTGATCTCGACGGCCTTGCGCGGCCAGGTCACGAAGGACGGCAGAGCGCTCCCCGTCTGGCGGCGGCACTGCCCGCAGTGGCAAAGGCCGACCCGGAGCGGCGCGCCCGTTGCACGGTAGCGGATGGCGCCGCAGAGGCAACCGCCTTGGTGAACCTCGGTCTTGCTCATAGGGCCCTCCTCAATCATCTCCTTCGCCGAGCGCCGGCAGCATCCGTCGGAGGACGCCGTCGCGCTTCACGAAATGATGATAGAGCGCGGCCAGGACGTGCAAGCCCACGATGACGTACACCACGTTCTGGCCGGCCTTGTGGACGAATTCGAACGCGCGCGAGACCGTCCGATCGGTGGCCATCGGCGAGGCCGCGGTGAACAACCCGAAGAAATCGAGATGTTGACCCTCGGCCGAGGCAAACAGATAGCCCGTGAGCGGGATGACCAGCATCACCGCGTAGAGCGCCCAGTGAGTGAGTGTCGAGAGGCGCGCCTCGATCGGCGTCAAACCTGCGGCCGGTGCCACGGGGTTTCGGAGCTTCCACAACAGCCGGGGCACGACCACCGCCAGCACGACCATTCCCACGGACTTGTGCAGCTCGAGCAGCGTGTCGTAGCCCGGCGCGTTCCGTCTCGGCAGGACCCAGGCCAGCACAAGTGCCGTAAAAATAAGCAACGCGACCAGCCAATGCAGGACCACGGCGGTCCTGCCGTAACGCTCCGCCAACATGCTCATTGAACCCTCGGTTCGATTGCGCTCTCGCGCGGCCACGGATCGCATGGAAATATGGCGCCGAGCGGAAGCGTATCCCCCGGCCTGAGCGCGCCCATTGGTCGCAGCCCGGCTTCAGAAAGGCACCCCTCGCCCATGAAAGGTTTGTCAGATCTGTCCCGACTGCTCGAGATCATGGCGCGGCTCCGGGATCCCGAGCGGGGCTGTCCCTGGGATCTCGAACAGAGTTTCGCCACCATTGCCCCCTACACGATCGAGGAAGCCTACGAGGTCGCCGAAGCGGCCGAGCGCGGCGAGCCCGAGCCGCTCAAGGACGAGCTTGGCGATCTCCTCCTGCAGGTGGTGTTCCATTCCCGCATGGCCGAGGAGGCCGGCCATTTCAATTTCAACGATGTCGCGCGCGGCATCGCCGACAAGATGATCCGGCGGCATCCGCACGTCTTCGCCGACGCGGAGGTGGACGGGGCAGCCGCGCAGACGGTGGCTTGGGAGGCACAGAAGGCCGAAGAGCGCCGGGCCAAGGCGGCGGCGGCCGGTCGGCCCGAGAGCGCGCTCGACGGCGTCGGGCTCGGCCTCCCTGCTCTCACCCGCGCGGAGAAGCTCCAGAAGCGCGCGGCGCGCGTCGGGTTCGATTGGCCGTCGGCTGCGCCGGTGCTCGACAAGATCGACGAGGAGATCGGGGAGCTGCGCGCGGAGATCGCCCAGGGCGATGCACCCGCTCGCGTGGCCGAGGAGCTCGGTGATTTCCTGTTCGCGGCGGTGAACCTCGCCCGGAAGCTCGGCGTCGATCCCGAGCAGGCGCTCCGCAATGCCAACCGCAAGTTCGAGCGCCGCTTCCGCGCGATCGAGCAGCGCCTCGCCGCGCGGGGCAAGGCGGTCGGCACCGCGAGCCTCGACGAGATGGAAGCGGAGTGGCAGAGGGTCAAGGCGGAAGAATAGCCATCGGCCGTCGGCTTTCGGCCGGCGAAGGGCGCGCCGGCTCGAGCGTCGCAGGTTCAAGCACCTGATCGCGGCTTTCTCAAATCTGACGGCTGATAGCTCCTACGGCTTCTGCAGCAGATGGATGAGCGCGGACGTGTCCCAGCGCTTGCCGCCGCGCTCCTGTATGCGCGCGTAGAACTGATCGACCAGCGCGCTCACCGGGAGCGAGGCGCCGTTGCGCCGCGCCTCGGCGAAGCAGATCGCGAGGTCCTTGCGCATCCAGTCGACGGCGAAGCCGAAGTCGAATTTGCCTTCGAGCATGGTGCTGCCGCGGTTTTCCATCTGCCAGGATTGCGCCGCCCCCTTGGAGATCACGTCGATCACCTTCTTGCCGTCGAGGCCCGCGCGCACCGCGAAGTTCAGGCCTTCCGAAAGACCCTGGACGGTGCCGGCGATGCAGATCTGATTGACCATCTTGGTGAGCTGGCCGCTGCCCGCGGGCCCCATGAGGGTGACCGCGCGGCCGTAATGGGCCATCACCGGCTCCACACGGCCGAAGGGCTCGGCGTCGCCGCCCACCATGATCGTGAGCTTGCCGTTCTGCGCGCCCGCCTGCCCGCCCGAGACCGGCGCATCCAGGAAATCGACACCCTTGGCTTTGGCGGCCGCGTAGAGCTCGCGGGCGACTTCGGCGGAGGCGGTGGTGTGATCCGCGAGAATGGCGCCCTTCTTCATGCCGGCGAGCGCGCCCTTGGACGACGCCGCGACCTCGCGCACGTCGTGGTCGTTGCCGACGCACATGAAGACGATGTCGGCGCCGGCGGCGGCATCCGCGGGCGTCTCCTTGAAGCTGCCGCCGTACTCGCCGGCCCAGGCCTTCGCCTTGGCGGTGGTTCGATTGTAGACGGTGACGTCGTGGCCGTTCTTCTTGAGATGACCGGCCATCGGATAGCCCATCACGCCGAGACCCAGGAATGCCAGCTTCATCGCGCGTTCTCCATTGCGGGAAAAGTCATGCTAGCGCCTCGGCGCGGCGAGGCAACCCTCAGGGCGCCAGCTCCAGGATGAGCGCCCTGAGGGCCTTCCAGCTCTCGGTGTCGGGCGCCAAGATGAGCGAGGCGTCGATTTCGCTCGGCACATAGTCCGTCCCGTCAAGCCGGCGCGAGCATCCGCCCGCTTCGCGCACCATCAGCTCGCCGGGCGCGTGGTCCCAGGGATTGAGCCGGCGAAAAACCGCGAAGTGCGCGGCGCCGCGAGCGACCGCAAGGTACTCGTAGGCCGCGCACCGCTCGTTGAAGATGGGTCCGACCTTGCCGGCGAGGTTCTTGGCGGTGCGCCCGCTGAGCCGGCCGCGCATCTGCGTGAGCGCGACCGGGGCCGCGACACGCAGCCGCTCGCTTCCGAGGAAGGCGCCCGATCCCAGCTCGGTGCTCGCCATGCGGTCTGCGACGGGCTCGTAGATCCACGAGGCGACCGTGCGCCGCTCCATCAGCAGCGCCACCATGGTCGCGAAGATCGGCTTGCCGTCGGCGAAGTTCTGCGTGCCGTCGACGGGATCGACCACCCAGATGGCTCCCTCCCCGCCGACCAGGCCGAGCCGCTCGGGCTCGGCTGCGACGCCCTCCTCCCCCACCACGACGGAGCCCGGCAGCACGTCGGTCAGCTGCATCGTCAGGATGCGCTCGGACTCGAGATCGGCAGTGGTGACGAGCTGGCCCGGTTTCTTCTCGCTGATGTCGCCCGCGGTCAGCTTCTGGAAGCGCGGCAGGATTTCCGCCATCGCGACCTCGCGGATCAGCGAGCTCACCCGATCGATCGACGGCACCATCGGTCAGTGATGGATCTGGCGGCTGCGGAAGCGGCCGAGGTCCGCATCGGCTAGGCGTACCGAGAGATGCGCAAGCTCTTCGTCATCCCGCCGGCTCACGACGTCGCCGTTGCGGTAAAGCCACGCAATGGCGGCCCCGTCGGTAAGCGGCACGTTGAGGTCGACCAGGCGGCGGCCCCCATCGACGCGGTCGTCGATGATGGCGAGCAGATGGGCGCAGCCTTCGCCGGTCGCGGCCGAGATCGGCGCTGCCCCGTCGTTGCGCCTGGCCTGGCCCAGAAGCGCGGCACGCGCCTCGGGATCCAGCAGATCGATCTTGTTGAGGGCCTCGACGAGACCGTGCTCGACCTGGGTGCCGAGGCCGAGCTCGGTCAGCACGGTCTGCACGTCGTGCCGCTGCGCCTCGGTGTCGGGATGATGGACGTCGCGCACGTGGACGATCAGGTCCGCCTCGGTCACTTCCTCAAGCGTGGCGCGGAACGCCGCCACCAGTTGATGCGGCAGATCCGAGATGAATCCCACGGTGTCCGAGAGGATCGCCGTGCGGCCAGAGGGCAGCTCGAGGCGCCGCAGCGTGGGATCGAGGGTCGCGAAGAGCAGATCCTCGGCGCGCACGGCTGCTTGCGTCAGGCGATTGAACAGCGTCGATTTGCCGGCGTTCGTGTAGCCGACCAGCGCCACGATCGGATAGGGCACGCGCCTGCGCGCGTCTCGGTGGAGCGCCCGCGTGCGCTTGGTGTCGTCGAGCTCCTTCTTGATCTTCGCGATGCGCTCACCGATCAGGCGGCGGTCGATCTCGAGCTGGCTCTCGCCGGGGCCGCCCAGGAAGCCGAAGCCGCCGCGTTGCCGCTCGAGGTGGGTCCAGGATCGCACCAGCCGCGAGCGCTGGTACGTCAGTGCAGCGAGTTCGACCTGCAGCCGTCCTTCGTGAGTGCGCGCCCGCGCGCCAAAGATCTCCAGGATCAGGCCCGTGCGGTCGATCACCTTGCAGCCCCAGGCCTTCTCCAGATTGCGCTGCTGGACCGGGCTCACCGTCGCATCGACCACGGCGACGCCGATTCCCTGCTCCTTCACGATGGCGCCCAGGCTTTCGACGCTGCCGCTGCCGATCAGCGTCGCGGGCTTCGGCTTGGCGAGCGGCACCAGTGCCGCGTGCGCGACCTCGAGGTCGATCGCGCCCGCGAGAGCCACCGCTTCCTCGAGCCGGGCTTCGGGCGTGCGCAAGCCATTGCGCAGCTCCCGCGGCGGGCGCTTCAGCGTCGGATGAATGACGAGGGACCGACCGGTCGACGGCGCCTGCCGCGAGGGCGTGGAGGCCATCAGGTTATTGTTCTTCACCCTCTTTGCCGGCCTCGAACAGCTGCACCGGCTGTGCCGGCATCACGGTCGAGATCGCGTGCTTGTAGACCAGCTGCGAATGCGCATCGCGCCGCAGCAGCACACAGAAGTTGTCGAACCAGGTGATGATGCCTTGCAGCTTCACGCCGTTGACCAGGAAAACCGTGACGGGGGTCTTGTTCTTGCGGACGTGGTTCAGAAAGACGTCTTGGACGTTCTGGGACTTCTCGTTGGACATTGCTGGATCCTTTTTTCTTGGAGCCGCTCCTCGGCTCGGCCACGCGTCCTCGGCCGGGGGTTCCCCAGCCTCCGGCCACACATAACAAGATTGGGCTTCGAAGCAAAATCACAAGTCCCTAATCCCCCGAAGGAGGGAGGCAAGATCCGGAAAATGCAAGGCAGATGAGGCATTAGCAGCCTCGTCCGTGCCCGGATCGAGGGCCCCCACCAGGACGGGGACGCAGCCCCCTGCCGTCGCGCACTCGACGTCGAGCGCAGTATCGCCCACGAGCCAGGCGTCCGGCGGAGCGATGCCGCTGCTCGCCAGCGCGGCGTGGATCACGGCGGGGTGCGGCTTGTCCGCGCTGGCGTCTCCCGCTCCGACCAGCTGGCGGAAATACCGGGACCAGCCGAGATGCTGCGCCTCGCTCCGCAGCAGTCGGCCCGTCTTGTTGCTGACGACCGCGAGGTAATACCCGTCGTCCGCCAGGCCAGAGAGCAGCATCTCCGCACCTCCAAGCTCGGTGAGCCGCTCCAGGTGAACCGCCGTGAAAGCATCGAGATAGAGCTTTCTAGCCTCTTCCCAGCGGTCGCCGAACAGCCGAGGGAACGCGTCGCGCAGCGAGTGCCGCACCCGCTGCTTCGTCTCCTCGAGCGTCCAGGGCACGTGCCCCATCGCCGTGAACGTCACCACCAGCGCTTCGTGGATGACCGACCAGCTATCGACCAGCGTATTGTCCCAGTCGAACAGGACCGCGCGCGGACGCCGCATCAGGCGTCCTGTCCGCCCGCCTCGACATAGCGGCGATAGAACTTGTTGAGCTCGCCCGTGAGCGGCCCGGGCTTGCCGTCGCCGACGGGACTGCCGTCGATCCGGACGACCGGCGTCACGTAGGAAGTCGTGCTGGTGAGGAAGGCCTCCCGCGCCTGCTTCGCTTCCGCGACGCTGAAGGGACGCTCGACCAAGCGGAGACCGGCCTCCTCGATGACCCGGATCACGCCGAGCCGAGTCACTCCGTTCAGGATCGCGTTCGTTGCCGCGCGCGTCACCACCTCGCCGCCGGGGGTGACGATCCAGGCGTTGGTCGAGGTGCCCTCGGTGACGTTCCCGTCGCGGTCCACTTGCCAGGCCTCGTAGGCACCCGCCTCGCGCGCGCGCTGCTTGCCCAGGATATTCGGCAGCAGAGCGACCGACTTGATGTCGCAGCGCGCCCAGCGCAGGTCCGGCACCGTGATGACCGGCACGCCTTCGGCCGCGACCTTGGGATTGGCCGCTTTCGCGCGGCGTGCGGTCATGACCACCTGGGTCTCTGCGTCCCGCGGAAAGGCATGGTCGCGCGGCGCGACGCCGCGGGTCATCTGGATGTAGATGATGCCGTCGCGCACACGGTTGCGCCGGATCACCTCGCGCATGACGGTCTTGAGCGAGGCCTCGGCCATCGGCTCGGCGATGCGCAGCTCTGCGAGCGAGCGGCTGAGCCGCTTCAAGTGCAGACCCTCGTCCAGCAGCCGGCCGCGGTCGATCGCGATCACCTCGTAGACGCCGTCGGCGAACTGGTATCCGCGGTCCTCGATGTGGACCGCGGCGTCGCGGTGCGGCAGGTAGCGGCCGTTCACGTAGGCGACGCGCGACATCACCGCTCCGGGGTGCGGCCGCAAGTCATGTGGTCTCCACCTTCACGGCCCGCTCGCCGTTGAAGAGACCAAGCGTCTTGAGCTTGCGATGGAGCGCCGAGCGCTCCATGCCGATGAAGGCCGCAGTCCGCGAGATGTTGCCGCCGAAGCGGGTCACCTGCGCGATCAGATATTCCCGCTCGAACACCTCGCGCGCATCGCGCAGCGGCAGGCTCATGATCTCGCCACCCTTGTCCCAGCGCACCACCGACGGCGCGTCGGAGCCGATCTCCGCCGGCAGCATCTCCGCCCGCACGGCCTCGCGTGCGTCGCCCGGCGCCATGATCAGCAGCCAGTCGATCACGTTGCGAAGCTGGCGCGCGTTGCCGGGCCAGTCGTAGCTCTGGAGCGCGGCCATGGCGTCGTCGCCGATTTCCCGTGGCAGCAAGCGCGCTCCTTCCGCGGCGCGGCGCATGAAATGCCGTGCCAGCAAGGGGATATCCTCGCGCCGCTCGCGGAGCGCCGGCACGCGGATCGGCACCACCGCCAGGCGGTAGTAGAGATCCTCCCGGAACCGGCCTGCCGCGACCTCCGCCGCGAGGTCGCGGTTGGTCGAGGCGATCACGCGCACGTCTACCTCGACCCGGCTGCCGCCGAGCCGCTCGAAAGTCTGCTCCTGGAGCCCCCGGACGATCTTGCCCTGCGTCTCGAGCGGCATGTCCGCGACCTCGTCGAGAAACAGCGTGCCGCCGTGGGCCTCCTCGAACATGCCGATCTTGCGCGGGCTGTCGGGTCCCTCGGCGCCCGCCGCCGCACCGAACAGCTCAATCTCCAGATGCTCGGGCCGCAGCGTCGCACAGTTCAGCACGACGAACGGCGCTTCCGACCGTCGCGAGCGCCGGTGCAGCAGCCGCGCGACCACTTCCTTGCCGGCGCCGGGCGCGCCCGAGATCATCACGCGGCTCTTGGTGGGCGCCACCTTCTCGACCTGCTGGCGAAGCTGCGCGACCGCGTGGGAATTGCCGACCAATTCCTCGTCCCCGCCGGCGCGGAGCCGCAGCTCCTCGTTCTCGCGCTTGAGCCGGGCGGCCTCGATCGCCCGCTCGACCACCAGAAGTAAACGGTCCGACTTGAAGGGCTTCTCGATGAAATCGTAGGCACCCATCTTGATCGCCGCGACCGCCGTCTCGATGGTGCCGTGCCCGCTGATCATGACCACCGCGAGGTTCGGCGCCTCCTGCCGCGCGAGCCGGAGAATCTCTATGCCGTCGAGCTCGCTGCCCTGCAGCCAGATGTCGAGCACCAGAAGCGACGGCAGCCGCGAGCGGAGGGCCGCCAACGCCTCGGCGCTGTTGGCGGCCTGGCGCGTCTCGTAGCCTTCGTCCTCGAGCACGCCGCAGATCAGCATCCGGATGTCGGCCTCGTCGTCGACGACGAGTATGTCATGCGCCATGGAGAAACCTTCTACGCTTGCACGGATACCGCCGTCGCGCGCTCCGACGCTTCGCGCGGTCGGCCTGACGGAAAGACCAGCTTCACTCGCGCTCCGCCGCCCTCCCGGTCCTCGAGGATCAGCTCTCCCTTGTGCTCCTCCATCACCTTCTTGACGATGGCGAGGCCGAGTCCCGTGCCTTTGGCCCGCGTGGTCACGTAGGGCTCGGTCAATCGCTCGCGGCCTTCCTTGGGCAGTCCGCGGCCGTTGTCCTCGATCACCAGCGTGACGTGGTCCTCGGTCTCGACCAGCCGCACCCAGATGTGCCCGGGAGTGTCGCCGCCGTCGCGCGCTTGAATGGATTCGATGGCGTTCTTGATCAGGTTGACCAGCGCCTGGCTCACTTGGCGGGAATCGCAGGCGACCAGCACCGGATGAGATGGCAGATCCACGTCGAAGCGGATGTCGGGCGTGCCGGCGCGCTGCAAGAAGGCGGCCTGCCGGGTGATGTCGATGAGATCCTCGGTCTTGATCATCGCCGCCGGCATGCGCGCGAACGACGAGAACTCGTCCACCATGCGCCCGATGTCGCCGACGTGCCTGACGATCGTGTCCGACAGGATCGAGAATGTCTCGGGGTCGTTGCGGATGTCGCGGAGATATTTGCGCTTCAGTCGCTCGGCCGAGAGCTGGATCGGCGTCAGGGGGTTCTTGATCTCGTGCGCGATCCGCCGTGCGACGTCGGCCCAGGCGGCCTTGCGCTGCGCCGAGAGCAGCTCGGTCACGTCGTCGAACGTCACGACGTAGCCCTGGATCTCGCCGCCCACGCGCTCGGCAGCGACGCGCACGTGCAGGACGTCGGAGCGGCCGTCGCGCGCGATTTCGATCTGCGCCTGCGCCAGGCGGTCTGGCCGGCGCGCCGCCTCGTCGACCAGCGGCGCCATCTCCGGCACCACGGCGGCAAGCGGCTCGCCGATCTGGCGGTCGAGGTCCACGGCGAGCAGCACCGAGGCGGACCGGTTCGGCAGGTTGATGCGACCGTCGCGGTCGAGGCCGACCACGCCCGCGGAGACGCCGGAGAGCACCGCTTCCGTGAAGCGCCGACGCGTATCGAGTTGCCGGTTCGCCTCGACCAGCTCGCGCTGCTGCGTCTCGATCTGCGTCGTCATGCGGTTGAAGGCGCGGGAGAGCGTGCCGAATTCCTCGTCGCCCTGCCCTTCGGGAACCCGCGCCGAGAGATCGCCGCCACCGACCCGCTCGGCCGCGCTCGCAAGCGCACTGATCGGTCGCGCGAGCCGCGCCGCGAGACTGAGCCCGGCCCAGACGGCCGCGAGCAGGATCAGAATCGCCACCACGAGGAAGCCGAGCGCGAACTTGATCTGGTAATCCGAGCGCTGGCTCTCGAGCCGCTCATATTGCTCGACCGCCCACTTGGTCTGCTGGACGCGATTGAGGATCACGGGATCGGCGATCCGGCCGACATAGAGATAGGCGTCGCCCATGGCGGCGCCGAGGCGCACGAGCGCGCGCACGCGATCCTCGTTGTCGCTGGTGAGCACGGCGACGTCGCCGTCGTCCGCCGTCTTGAAAGCGGACGCCGGCGGAGTATCCAGCATCAGCGTATAGGAGAACCGGGTACGCGCGAGAACGCGACCACTCGGATCGAAGACCAGCGCCTCCGAGAGATTGCGGAGCGAGGTCTGCAGTTCCAGCACCTGGGCAAGCGCCTGCGGATCGCTGGCGAGGATTGGCGCGTCGTGATTGATGTCGGTCGCCATCTTGACGATGTCGCCGCGCACCGCGTCCTGGTGCTCGTGCAGATAGGCCTCGGCGACCGCAAGCGACTCAGAAAGCGCCGTCCTCACTCGATCGCTGAACCATGACTGCACGCCGAAGCTGAAGAAGAAGTAGGACGAGAGTGCCAGGATGATGGTGGGCGTCACCGCGATCACGCTGAACAGCACCACCAGGCGCACATGCAATCGCGAGCCCGCGTGACCGCGGCGGCGCTCCGCCCAGACCTGCACCAGCCGCGTTGCCATTACCGCGCCGAGCGCCAGCAGCAGTACCAGATTGAGGTTGACGAACGGAAGGACGAGATAGGGCCGGTCCTTGAACGGCGGCCATCCGGAGAGCGCGCCATACGTCCCGATCCCCGACACCACCGCGGCTATCGCGAGCGCAATCGCAAGCTTGCGCCCGAGCCTGATCCGACTGGCCCATGTGAGAACCTGCCGAGACAGGCTCATTCCATCCTCAAAGCGCACCGCCCCAATATTGCCGCCCTGGTCACCGAGCCTCGCAGGTTGGCGTCGAGCAATCGGCGGCTCCTCATACCGGGAGGTGCTCGCCTGCCGTCATTTTAGGCCACGGCTGACTTCGATGTCCAACTCTCGGATTTTCTTGCGCAGGGTGTTGCGATTGAGGCCAAGCAGTTGTGCCGCCTTGACTTGATTGCCGCGGGTTGCGCCGAGCGACAGGGTTATCAGCGGCCGCTCCACCTCCCGTAACACGCGGTCGTAGAGCCCGGGCGGCGGCAACCCGCCCTTGTGGGCCTCGAAGTAATCGCGCAGGTGGCGCTCGGCGGCGCTGCTCAAGCCCTCGCCTGCGGGCGTTTCGACCGCGCCGGGGGGTGCCGCGTCCGTTAGCTCCGCCGCGACCGCTTCCTCGCCGATGACTTCTTGCGAATAGAGCGCGGCCAAGCGGCGCACGAGGTTCTCGAGTTCGCGCACGTTGCCTGGCCAGCGGTAGGCCTTGAGCCGCTCCATCGCCTCGGCATCGAGGCTTTTCATGGGCAACCCCTCGGCGTGCGCGAGCGTGAAGAAATGCCGCACCAGGGCCGGGATGTCCTCGGTGCGCTCCCGCAGCGGAGGCAGCCGGATCGGCACGACGTTCAAGCGATAGAAGAGATCCTCGCGAAACAGTCCCTGCCGGATCAGCTGGCGCAGGTCGCGATGGGTCGCGGCAATGATGCGGACGTCCGCCCGGATCGGCGTACGCCCGCCGACGGTCGTGTATTCGCCTTGCTGCAGGACGCGCAGCAGCCGCGTCTGCGCGTCCGAGGGCATGTCGCCGATCTCGTCGAGGAACAGCGTGCCGCCTTGGGCTTGCTCGAAACGGCCGGCGTTCCGCTGCGTCGCGCCGGTGAAAGCGCCGCGCTCGTGACCGAACAGCTCACTCTCGATGAGCTCCCGCGGGATCGCCGCCATGTTGATGGGAACGAAGGGTCCGTTGCGGCGCTTGCCGTAGTCGTGGAGCGCGCGGGCGACCAGCTCCTTTCCGGTGCCGCTCTCGCCCGAGATCATCACGGTGAGATCGGTCCCCATCAGGCGCGCGAGCACGCGATAGATTTCCTGCATCGCGGCCGATCGGCCGATCAGGGGCAGGCTTCCCTCGTCGATGTCGTTCTCGGGCGCGGCGGCGCCATTCTTGGCCGCAGGCTCCGCCAGCGCTCGCTGCACTGTGCGTACGAGCTCGCGCAGGTCGAAAGGCTTGGGCAGATACTCGAAGGCGCCCCGCTCCGTCGCCTTGACCGCGGTCAGCAGTGTGTTCTGCGCGCTCATCACGACGACGCGAAGCTCGGGCCGGAGCTTCTTGATGCGCGGAATGAGATCGAGGCCGTTCTCGTCGGGCATCACAACGTCCGTGATCACGAGATCGCCCTCTCCGCCCTCGACCCAGCGCCAGAGCGTCGCCGCGTTGCCGGTACTCTTCACCTCGTAGCCGAGCCGCCCCAGCGCTTGCCCGAGAACCGTGCGAATCGCCCGGTCGTCGTCGGCGACCAGGATGGTCGCACCCGTGTTCATTTTTCGCCCTCGCTCGCCATGGGCAGAAATACCCGGAAGACCGTGCGCCGCGGCTGACTCTCGAACTCGATCACGCCGCCGTGGTCGTCGATCACCTTGGCCACCAATGCAAGACCGAGGCCAGTCCCGTTGTGCTTGGTGGTGACGAACGGATCGAAGAGATGCGGACGCAGGTCCTCGGGGATGCCGTCGCCGTTGTCGGTCACCTCGACCACGAGCGGAAGATGCAAGCGGGTGTCTGTGCCTGAGACGGCAAGGCGGACGCCATGTTGGAAGGATGTCGAGACCTGGATCTCGCCGCCTCGCTCAGGCACCGCCTCGGACGCATTCTTGACCAGGTTCAGGAACGCCTGGATGAGCGCATCGCGGTTGCCGTAGACCGGCGGCAGCGAGGGATCGTAGTCCTCGACGAAATGCACGTGCCGGCCGAACCCTGACTGGGCCGCGAGCCGCACCCGGTTCAGTACTTCATGGATATTGACCGAGCCGCGCTCAAGCGGCCGCCGGTCGGAGAACACCTCCATGCGATCCACGAGCGCCACGATGCGGTCGGCCTCGTCGCAGATGAGACGGGTGAGTTCGCGATCCGAGTGGCCGAGGCTCTCCTCGAGGAGCTGCGCCGCGCCGCGGATTCCGGAGAGCGGGTTCTTCACCTCGTGGGCCAGCATCGCCGCCATGCCCGTTACGGACCGGGCGGCGTTGCGGTGCGTCAGCTGCCGATCGATCTTGTGTGCCATCGACCGTTCCTGGAGCGTCACCACCAGGCGCTTGCCGTCCTCCGCGAGCGGCGCCACTTGGATCGTGACCACGTGAGCGCCAAGGCGCGGCGTCTCCAGCGTCACGGCATGCTCGGAGATGCTGTGACCGCTCCGGCGCACGCTCGCCAGCAGCGCAAAGAGCGGACTATCCGCAGGGACCAGGTCCGCGAGCGGCGCGTTCAGGAACGTGGCCGTGCTGGCGTCGAAGAATTGCTCGGCGGCTGAGTTCGCGTACTCGACGAGGCCGGTGGCGCCGATCACCAAGACCGGATCCGGCAGCGCCGCCAAGATCTGAGCCGCGTCCGGACCGACTTGCCGGGGAACCCGGATCGATGCGGCCGCCGTCTTGCCGGGCATCGTCAAGCGGCCTGGCGCTCGATCTGCGGGCTGTAGAAGGTCCGCAGGAGCTCGCGTACGCGTTCGGGGTCCTCCTGCCGATGGATCTCTGAGCGGAACTCCGCAGACCCCAGCATGCCCTTCGAGTACCAGGCAAGATGCTTGCGCGCCATCCGGACGCCGGTGTCTCGGCCGTAATGAAGGAGGACGTCCTCGTAATGCTGCAGCACCGTCTCGAGTTGTTGTGCAAGCGGTGGATCGGGCCGGCGCGTTCCGGTCCGCAGATAGTGCATCACCTGGGACGGGAACCAGGGGCGGCCGTAGGCGCCACGGCCGATCATGACTCCGTCAGCGCCCGATTGCAGGCGCGCGGCGTCCACATCCTCGAGGGTCGCGATGTCGCCGTTGACGATCACGGGAATCCGCACGGCATTCTTCACCGCGCGCACGAACTCCCAATCGGCGCGTCCCTCGTAAAACTGGCAGCGCGTGCGGCCGTGGATCGTCACCATGCGAATGCCGCACTCTTCCGCGATTTGCGCGAGGCGCGGTGCATTGCGGTTGGCGGCGTCCCAGCCCGTCCGCATCTTGAGCGTCACTGGAAGTCGCACGGCCCTGACGGTCGCCTCGAGAATGCGCGCGGCATGCGCCTCGTCGCGCATCAGCGCCGAGCCTGCGTGGCCATTCACGACCTTCTTCACGGGACAGCCGAAGTTGATGTCGATGATCGCGGCGCCGCGGTCCTCGTTGAGCCGGGCCGCCTCCGCCATGACCTCGGGCTCGCAGCCTGCGAGCTGCACCGCCATGGGCTGCTCCTCGGGGCAATTCTCCGCCATCTTCATCGACTGGCGGGAGGCGCGAATCATCGCCTGGCTTGCGATCATCTCCGATACGACCAGTCCTGCGCCGTGCTTCTTGACCAGCCGGCGGAACGGCAGATCCGTGATTCCCGACATCGGCGCCAGAACAACCGGATCGTCCAGGCGCACAGGTCCAATAGAGATGCTCATTTATTGGGCATATCCGCCAGCTGCTCAATCTTTGGTCAAAACTGATGATAATCGATATTTTGCGCAGTGCAACATGCGAGTCGCGACTGGCTTGACCTTGACTTGAGTCAACGTCCCTAGGGCCCTCCGCGTTATAGTTTCAGGCGATCCAATCGAGAGGTGGACCCATGAGTGACTCAATGGAGATCCAGGAGACGTGGAGTTGGGAGGACTGGGTCGACATGGTGCTGGGGGTCTGGCTCGCCATCTCGCCTTGGGTACTCGATTTCGTGGACAGCGACCCCGGTGCCACCCGCAATGCGCTCATCGTCGGCATTGCGGTTGCCGTTCTTAGTGCGCTCACGTTCCTCGCCTACAGCGTCATCGAGGAATGGGTCGACGTGGTTCTTGGCCTCTGGCTGATCCTCTCGCCTTGGGCCGTGTCGGGCTTGCACTCTCCGAAGGTGGTCGCGGATTTCGTAATCGTGGGCGTGCTCGTGCTGGCACTCTCCGGCTACGAGATCTGGGCGGCGCGGCACGGCCACCCCCATCCAGAATGACGGGTGCGCGGCTCAGCCCATGAGCACGTCGGTCACGAACTTCACGCCGGGATAAGCCAGCGTCAGCAGCAGATAGGCCACCAGGATGCCGCGCGCCGCCTGCTGGCCGCGGACGCCCGTGAACCGGTGCGCCGCCAACATCATCCCGATCGCGACGAAGGCCGCGATCGAGAGCATGCTCTTGTGATCGAGGACCAAGAGCCGCCCGCGCACGAAGTACTCCGCTGCCATGCCGCTCGCGAGCCCCAAAGCCAGTACGAATTCGCTGGCCCCGAGCAGCGCGACCTGAAGTCGCTCGCTTTCTGCGACGGCCGGCAGCCGCCGAGTGAGCGCCGTCGGCCGCTTCGCCTTGAGTGCGCGCTCCTGCAGGAACACCGCGACGCCCGCCACCGCCGCCAGAGTGAGGAGCCCATAGGTCGCCAGCGCCAGCACGATGTGCGTCTCGAACCAGGCGGCCGGCACGGTGCCCGGGACCGGGCGCTCCGGCGCATGCTGCCAGATGAGCGCGACGATGCCCAACCCGACGAGATAGGGCACGAGCAGCGGCGTGAGACGCCAGCCTTGACGCGTGACGAGCGAGAGACCTGCAAACAGGACCGTGGTGACCGCGATGGTGAGCCACAAAGAGACGGCAAATCCCGTGTGCCACTCGCCCCAGATCTGTGCTGCCGTCCAAGCCGCGGGTCCGGCGATCGCCAACACGACGCTCGCCCAGAAGCTGGCGTCACGATCGTCCCGCTCGCGCAGACGCAGCGCCGCCGCCGGCAGCATCGCCGCCAGCGCGATCGCTCCGTAGATCACGTGCGTCGCCATGGCGCGACTATAGGCGCTCACGCCGCCATGGCAATCCGGCGAACCATGCACTAGGGTCGCGCCATGGCTTCTTGCATCGCGCTGATCGTGGCGGCCGGGCGCGGCACGCGATTGGGTGCGGCCCTGCCCAAGCAGTATCTGCCGCTTGCCGGCGAGCCTCTGCTTCGCCACGCGATCCGCGCGCTTGCGACACATCGCCGGATCAGCGGCGTGCGCGCGGTGATTCATCCCGACGATCGCGGGCGCTATGAGGATGCCGCGCGCGGCATCGAGGTACTTCCGCCCGTGCCCGGTGGCGCGCAGCGGCAGGATTCGGTGCGGCTCGGGTTGGAGAGCTTGGCGGACCTCGATCCGGAGCTGGTGGCGATCCATGATGGCGCACGGCCCTTTCTCGAGGCGGGGCTGATCGATCGCGTGCTTGACGCTGCCGAGGTTGCGACCGGCGCCATCCCGGCGCTGCCGGTCGCAGATACGATCAAGCGTGGGCGGGATGGCCGGATCGTCGAGACCGTGGACCGCAGTCAGCTCTGGCGCGCCCAAACGCCGCAGGTGTTCCGATTCCGCGAAATCCTGGCGGCGCATCGGGCGGCGGCCGGGCTTGAGCTCTCGGATGACGCCGCCGTAGCCGAGCGCGCCGGCCTTGCCGTGACGCTCGTCGCGGGCAGCGAGAGCAACCTCAAGGTGACGACGCCCGAGGACCTCCTGCGCGCCGAGAGCCTGTTGCTGGCGAGGCTCGGCGACGTCCGCACCGGTCAGGGCTTCGACGTGCACCCGCTGGGTCCCGGAGATCACGTCTGGCTGTGCGGGATCAGGGTGCCGCACGACCGCGCGCTCATCGGTCACTCCGATGCGGATGTCGGACTCCACTCCGTCACCGACGCAATCCTGGGGGCGCTGGGCGCGGGAGACATCGGCCAGCATTTCCCGCCGAGCGATCCCAAGTGGCGCGGCGCCGCTTCCGACCGGTTCCTTCGTCATGCGGCCGAGCTGGTCTCGAAGCGCGGCGGGCGAATCGCACATGTGGACGTGACGCTGATCTGCGAGCGGCCGAAAATCAGCCCGCATCGCCAGGCGATGGTCGCGCGCATCGCGGAGATACTCGGCCTCGCGTCCGACCGCGTCAGCGTCAAGGCCACGACCACCGAGAGGCTGGGCTTCACCGGCCGCGAAGAGGGGATCGCAGCGCAGTCGATTGCCACGCTTCGATTGCCCACTAGTCCCTGACGGATGCCCCACCGGTCCGGTATCGGGGAAACCCCCTATTGGCCCGAGGCGCCTGGAATTCTACCTTCCGCTTGCACGGCGCTGAGATGCCCGCAGTGAGCGTAAATCTGCGCCCTGATCGAGCTCTCCTGGCCAATGTGCCGCTGTTCCGCGGCCTCGACCAGGCCGCGCAGGATGACGTCCTGGCGCAGGCTCACACCCGGCGCGTGCCCAAGGGCGGCACGGCCTTCGACGAGGGCGCGGACGCCACCACCCTGTTCGTCCTGGTGTCGGGGCACATGAAAGCCGTCAGGACCACGGCCGCGGGCCAACAGGCCCTGGTTCACATGATCAATCCGCGCGACTTCTTCGGCTGCGTCGCCTTGATGGGCTACCCGAGCTATCCCGCCACGGCGGTCGCGGTGGCCGACAGCATCGTGCTCGCCTGGGACATCGCGGCTCTGAAGCCCCTGCTCGCAAAATATCCGGAGATCGCCGCGAATGCCCTTCCCGGCCTGGGCGCTCGGTTGCGGGATGCCCACAGTCAATTCGTGGAACTCTCGACCGAGCGGGTCGAGCGCCGCGTCGCGCACGCGCTTTTGCGTTTGGTGCGACACGCCGGCAAGAAAGTAGAGGCTGGCGTCGAGATCGACTTCCCCGTAACGCGTCAGGAGATCGCCGAGATGATCGGCACCACGCTGCACTCCGTGAGCCGCGTCCTCTCCGCCTGGGAGAGTGAGGGAATCCTCGAGGGCGGTCGGCAGAGGATAGTGGTCAAGAAGCCTCACGCGCTCGTCGCCATAGCCGAAGAGCTGCGCTGAGGCACCTACCCCGGCTGGCCGTCGATGCGAGGCCGGATCAAGATCGGCATGTAGATCGCGAGGAATGCCACCCACGCGAGCGACCACGCGCTCCCCGAAGCCGCCAATAGCGCGACTCCCGGAAATGCGCCCGCTGTCAGCCGCAGGAGCGCGGCGAGGGAAACCAGCGCATAAGCCGTCACCGTGACCGGATGTGCCACGAGCTTCCGGCCGGTATGGCCAAGCGCGGCGCGCGACATCACCGCCATCATCATGGTGCCGACTGCACCGACCGTCAGCGCGTGGAGCGCCGCAGTCTCAGGCAAGGTCTCGACGAAGGCCGCGGCGCCCTTGAGCGCGAGGCCGACCACCAGCCAGGCATAGCCGAGGTGCAGAACCAGCAGGATCGGCACACGCAGCGTTGCCAATCCTCGCCATTGCACGAGCCGCGCGACTTGAGCGAGCGCAGCCGCGAGCGCGACCGCGCCCGTGACGGGTCCGCTGCCGAGGATCGCCTCCACGAGCATCAGGAGCGCCAGCGCCCCGATCGCGAGCCGATCGAGCATGGCGGAGGAGCGCGGAAGGCTCTGATCGCCGCGCAGCTTCAGAAAGGTCGTGGTGAAAGCCGGCACGATCCGGCCGCCGATCACTGTAATGAGCAGTGCCAGGATGTCGATGGCAACACGCGATCCGCGCGTGCCCGATGCCGCGTCGATGCCGAGCGACGGACCGGCAAGCTCCGCCTGCATCGCGAGGTCGCCGCCCCAGAGTACGAGCAGGACCACGAGCAGGAAGACGTTGCGGCCGATGCCATTCCGCAACAGCGGCGGAGCGATGAACGCCGCCAGCATCGGCAGGAACGCGAGATCGATCGCCGCCGCTGCTACGGGAGGGATTGCCGCGCCCGCGTTCATGGCGATTCGCCCCAGCAGCCAGGTGCCGGCAAGCGCCATCAGCGGCAGGCCCCGCACATAGGGTGCGCCGGTCCAATTGGGCACGGCGGTCAGGAAGAACCCGGCGACGCCTGCCGTGGCAAATCCGTACAGCATCTCGTGCGCGTGCCAGAGCGTCGGGCTCGCCATACCGGGCGGCGCAACGACGCCTAGGTAGACCAGGATCCATTGGGCGAGCGCACATGCCGCATAGAGCGGTGCCAGCAGGAAGAACGTCCGAAACCCCGCCTCGAACAAGGCGAAGCGGCGGATCGCGGGCGCGCCGGGCTCAGTGAGGGGAAGCACGGTCATCAAGTGGATCTCGAGTATCGCCGGACGCTGCGGCGCAAATCTCGGCAAGCAGGTCGGCTTCGGCGATGTGATAGGCGCGGGCGGCGGCTGCCAGCGTCTGGAAGGGCGCCATGATGCAGCCGACGCACGCCATCTTGCGCTGAATGAAGACGCGCGCCGTCGCCGGCCACCGGCCCATGATTTCTTCGACCGACTGGTCGAGCCGGGGAGCTTCGGCTCGACCTACCGGATCTGCGGTCGCTGTCATTGCGCCGCCGCGCGGGGCTCGAGCCCTTCCCTGAAGATCTCGGGCTGCTGCGGCCCCTCGACATGGATGATGCCGCCAAGCCCCCGCCCCTCGCGCACCCGCGCGTGATCCACCGGGACGAAATCGCCGGGCACCGACATCGAGAGCTCGGCCGTGGCCGCGCCGCCCGGCGGCACGCCGATGGTCTTGTCGAAGGTGCCGCCGATCACGCGGAAGGCCGAGGTGTAGTTGGGGCCTCCGGGGGTACCGCCGAGGTTCCTGATGCAGTGAGCGGTCATGATGGACCTCGAAGGCTTGGCTCGAATGTCGTCCGAGCGAATAAATGTGCCATTCGGTGCTATGGTTCTTTGACATAGAGCAAAGTTCCCGCGCTTTCTTGGGGATCGGAGGCCCGACGCCTCATGAACAAGGAAATCCGTGATCTATCCGAGACCGTGCTCGGCGCTTGCCGTTCGGCCCGGCTCAAGCTGGCCACAGCCGAATCCTGCACGGGGGGCCTGGTCATCGCGGCGCTCACGGACATCGCGGGATCGTCCGACGTGGTGGAGCGCGGTTTCGTCACCTATTCGAACGAGGCCAAGACGGAGCTCCTCGGCGTGCCGGCCCCGATGATCGCGGCCCACGGTGCCGTGAGCGCGCAGGTGGCGACCGCCATGGTTCAGGGCGCACTGGCCCGCGCGCCCGTCGATCTCGCGGTCTCCATCACCGGCATCGCGGGGCCGGGCGGCGCCACTGCCGGAAAACCCGTGGGGCTTGTCTATTTCGGGGTCGCGCGCAAAGGCGGCGCAACGCGCGTCGAGCGCCACACGTTCTCGGGAAACCGCGCCGCCGTGCGCGCGGCTGCAACGGAGCGCGCGTTGGAGCTCCTGCTCGAGGCCACTCAGAGCACCTAGAGAGCCGAGTTCCAGAAGCGCTGAGCCCAAAATCTCGGCGCCGTCCAGCCGAGCCAGCGCACGACGCTGGGCGCGTCGTTGTCGATGCGCCGGGCCCAAATCTCGGCAGCAGGAAACGTGGCGATCGACAAGTCGAGGTCGTCTGGCAGAGCACCGCTGCCGTGCCACAGACCGTCATCGGGGAACGGCGTTGCTCCTGGCCGGGAGGCGGCGACGCTCGCGCGGCTAGTCGGTCGAACTCGTCTCGAAATCGAGGCCGATGTCGAGGATCGGCGCGCTGTGCGTGATCCAGCCGCAGGAGATCACGTCGACGCCGGTGGCGGCGATAACCCGAGCGGTCTCCGCGGTGATCCGGCCGGAGGCCTCCACCACCGCGCGGCCGCCGATGATCCCCACCGCCTCGCGCATCTCTGTGGGGGTCATGTTGTCGAGCAGGATCGCATCGGCTCCGGCGGCCAGCGCCTCGCGGATCTGGTCGAGGCGATCGACCTCGACCTCCACCTTGACCATGTGGCCGAGCGCGGCTTTCGCCCGCTCGACGGCCGCGCGGATTCCGCCGGCAACCACGATGTGATTGTCCTTGAGCAGCACGCCGTCATCGAGGCCGAAGCGGTGGTTCGCGCCGCCGCCGGCGCGGACCGCGTATTTCTCCAGCAGGCGCAGCCCCGGCGTTGTCTTGCGCGTACAGATGATCCTGGCCCGCGTCCCCTGCACGGCCTCGACGATCGCCCGCGTCGCCGTGGCAATGCCCGAAAGACGGCAGAGAAAGTTGAGCGCGACCCGCTCCGCCGTCAGAAGGGCTCTCGCGCGCCCGTTCACGGTCGCGATCGGTTCATTGGCTCCGACCCCAACGCCATCCGGCCGCGCGACCGAGAAGCGCACGTCGGGATCCAGCAGGCGGAAAGCCATCTCCGCCACGCAGAGGCCCGCGACCACGCCGGGCTGGCGCGCATTGAGCACGCCCCTGGCGCGCGCGTCCTTCGGCACCACGGTGTCGGTCGTGAGGTCCCCCGCGCGCCCGAGATCTTCGGCGAGCGCCGCGCGAACCAGCGGCTCGACCAGGAATGGCTGCGGAGCCGCGATATCCGGTGGGGTCATCGGGGCCTCCGTCAGCGGCGCCCGACCGCGAGCATGCGCTCCACCGCCTTGCGCGCGCGATCGGCGGTGGCGGGATCGATCGTGACCTCGTGCGTCATGCTCTCGAGCGAGCGGCGGATCTTGGCGAGCGTGATCTTCTTCATGTGAGGGCAGAGGTTGCAGGGCCGGACGAACTCGACCTCGGGGTGCTCGGCCGCCAGGTTGTCGCTCATGGAGCACTCCGTCACCATGACGACGCGCTTGGGGCGGCGGGTGGCGACGTAGTCGCTCATCCCGGCGGTCGAGCCCGCGAAGTCCGCCGCCGCGATGACCTCGGGCGGGCATTCCGGGTGCGCCAGCACGATCACGTCGGGATGGCTCTCGCGGAAGCCGCGGATGTCCGAGGCGGTGAAGCGCTCGTGCACCTCACAATGCCCCTTCCAGGCGATGATCTCGACCTTGGTCTGCCTCGCCACGTTGAGCGCGAGATATTCGTCGGGCAGGAAGATCACCTTGGGCACACCGAGACTCTCGACGACGTCGATCGCGTTGCCGGAGGTGCAGCAGATGTCGGACTCCGCCTTTACCTCAGCCGAAGTGTTGACGTAGCTCACCACGGGCACGCCGGGGTAGCGCGCGCGCAGGAGACGCACGTCGTCACCCGTGATCGAGGCCGCAAGCGAGCAGCCGGCGCTGCGGTCCGGGATGAGCACGGTCTTGCCGGGATTGAGCAGCTTCGCGGTCTCCGCCATGAAGTGCACGCCCGCAAGCACGATGACCTCCGCCTCGGTCTTCGCGGCCGCACGCGCCAGTGCGAGAGAGTCACCGACGATGTCGGCGACGCCGTGGTAGATCTCGGGCGTCTGGTAGTTGTGCGCGAGCACGATCGCGTTGCGGCGGCGCTTGAGGTCCAGGATCGCTGTTACATCAGGCGCAAAGAATCCCCACTCCATCGGCGGGACAACGCGCGCCATGCGGCCGTAAATCTCGCCGAGCGGGCCTGTGAAGTCCGAGGCCTCCATACGGGGGTAAGACAAGGCTGTCATTGTGCTCTCCAGGAGCATAAGGGTTTGCCAAAAAGAGCGGCATCTGCCGCCACTCCCTAATGCTGGGGATGAGCATTATTGGCGTCAAGCCCTCCCGCGCCTTGGCTTCCAGCCATGCGTTTTCCGAAGGGTCAGTCCGCCGTGGAGAGCGGGGCCCGGCGCGCCACGGGCAGGCGCACCCCAGGCGACGGCCGTTCGACCAGGACCTCCCGGCGGAAGCGGAAACGCTCGGCGGGCCGGCCGCCGGTGCCGCGCTCCCACTCGCCAGTCCGCTCGACCAGGCCGCCCTGCTCCACCAGCCGGCGGAAGTTCTGCTTGTGGAGCGGCATGCCCGCGAGCGCCTCGACGCATTGCTGCAACTGCAGCAGCGTGAAGGTCGGCGGCATCAGCTCGAACACCACGGGCCGGTACTTGAGCTTCCCCCTGATCCGGCTCATGGCGGTCGCGAGGATGCGGCGATGATCCATCGCCATCGGCTCGCCCAGTGCGGGTGCCTCGGTATCGGGCGCGAGACCGCTGTCGCGTCTGGCCTCGCTCGCCAGCCCGGCTTCGTAGAGGAGCTCGTAGCGATCGAGCACGCGCTCCTCGTCCCAGCGCGCGGGCGCGAGGCCGAAGGTGGTACGAATCCGCTGCTCGCGGCGCTCGCGCTCGGTCGAGCTCCGGGCCGCGCTGGTCCAGGTCGCCAGCTTGGGCTCGATCACGTCCGTCAGGATCGCCGGACGGCCGCGCCGACCATCCTCCCAGGGGAAGTAGCGGTACCAGTCCTGCCAGTGGACGCCGCCCGCCGCGGCGGAGTCAGCCTCGCGCGCGAGCGCGAGATAGCCGATCGAGACCACTCGCTTGGCGTGGTCGCGCATGCCCCCCTCGCGGCCCAGGTCGGCGAAGGTATAGAGCTGCTCGACGTAGCCGAGGGTGAGCGCCGTCTGCTCGCCCACCCAGCTCCGCAAGCCCAGCTCGAGGGTGCGATGACCCAGGGGATCGAACGGCCCCGACGGCAGCGCGGCACTGCCGCTCGAGTTTCCGCCCGCGCGAGCGACCGTAAGCACGCGGGGCTCGCGCGAGGTCACGGCGATCACCACCGCGCTCAGGCCTATGATGATGTCGACGTTGCGTTTCTCGGACATCACCGCCGATCCCCGGGCGCGCTGATCCCTGCCCCGTCAGTATCCCGCCTCGATCAGAGGAAACGCGCTGTGAACGTGAGGCGTGTAGACCGGCGATGCCGGATGCAGGTAGGACTTGTCGAGCTTGGCGACGCTGTCGACGCCGAGCAGGCCCATGGACACCCGGAGTTCGGTCTCCAGGAGCTCGAGGATGCGCACCACACCCATCTGGCCGGCGGCGGCGAGGCCGTAGAGATAGAGTCGTCCGATCGCCACGGCATCGGCACCGAGCGCGAGCGCCTTGATGATATCGGTGCCGCGCGAGAATCCGCCGTCGATGATCACGGCGGCACGGCCCTTCACCGCGGACACCACCTCCGGCAGCACGTCGAGCGTGCCACGCCCGTGATCGAGCTGCCGGCCGCCGTGGTTGGAGACGTAGACGGCCGCGACGCCGTGGTCGCAGGCGATGACCGCATCCTCGGCGGTGGCGATGCCCTTGAGGATGAGCGGCCGATCATATTTTGCCCTGATGCGCTTGACGTCGCTCCAGTTGAGCGCGGCCTGGTAATCCATGCCGACGACGCCGCGCCGCCAGGGCTTCGCGAAGCGCGTCGAGATGTCCCGCTCGCGCCGGCTGTAGATCGCGGTGTCGACGGTGAGGCAGAGCGCGTCGTAGCCCGCTGCGAGGGCGCGATCGAGGTGTTCGTCGACGAAGGCCTGGTCCCCGCGGACATAGAGCTGATAGACGCGCGTGCCGCCCGGCGCCGCGGCGGCGGTGGCCTCGATGCCGGGCTGCGAGACCGAGCTCAGGAACATGGGCACGCCGAACTCCGCCGCCGCCTTGGCGACCGTCCCGCCACCGCCGGGCTCGAAGGATTCGAGCGAGCCAACCGGTGCGAGCATCACGGGTATGCGCAGGGTCTTCCCCAGCACCTTCCGGCTGAGCTCGATCCGCGAGACGTCGCGCAGCACCCGCGGCCGAAACGCGAGAGAATCGAGAGCGAGGCGGTTACGCCGGACCGTGGTCTCGGTGTCGGCGCCGCCGATCAGGTAATCCCAGATATTCGCGGGCAGCGCATTGCGCGCCGCCTTCACGAGCTCATGGAGGGTAAGGAGATCGCCGCTGGTCTCGCTGAGCATCGATAAATCCGTTCTGGCCCGTGGGTTTCAAACACTAGGGCGCGGCCAAGCGGCGAGGCAAGGCGGGATTGGCCGACTTGCGGGACCACAAGACGCACCGTACCCTCGCTCCTCTCGACTTCAGGAGAGTGGCTCGTGGCCGAGATCGTGCGCCCGTTGGATGCCGCCCTATCGGTTATCGAGGACGGCATGTCCCTGGTGGTTCCACCGGACTATGGCGGCGTCGCCATGGAGGCGACCCGCGCGCTCATCCGCCGCGGCGTGCGGGGGCTTCGCCTGTTGACGCTGCCCGCCTCCTCGCTTCAGGCGGATCTGCTGATCGGCGCCGGCGCCCTCGCTTCCATCGAGACCTCCGCTGTGGCGATCGGCGAGCTCGGCACCGGTCCGAGGTTCGCTGCTGCGGCGACCTCGGGCGCGCTCGAGATCAAGGACGCCACCTGTCCTGCGCTCCACGCCGCACTGCAAGCGAGCGAGAAAGGCGTACCGTTCATGCCGCTCCGTGGCGTCATCGGCTCCGATCTCCTCAGGGTGCGGTCCGACTGGAAAGTCGTGGACAATCCCTTCGGCGAGAACGATCCGATCCTGCTGGTGCCCGCGATCAGGCCCGACGTCGCGTTGTTCCATGCGCCCTTCGCGGACCGGCACAGGAACGTTTGGGTCGGCCGGCGGCGCGAGCTCTTCGTGATGGCGCATGCCTCGGCCAAGACCGTGGTGACCGTCGAGGAGATCCGCGAGGGCAACCTGCTCGAGGACGAGACCCTCGCGGGCTCGACGCTCGCGGGCTTCTATGTCGAGGCGGTGGCAGTCGCGAAAAACGGCACCTGGCCGCTCAGGTTCGGCTCGCGCGCGGTCGAGGATACCGCTCATCTCCAGGAATACATGCGTCTCGCGCAGACCGAGGACGGCTTCCGGCAATACCTCGACCGGTATGTCTACCGGCGCCGCGCGGCGTGATAATTTACAGCCCGCTGTGCGCCCCTTGCCTCTCCCCCTCACCGTCCATCGTCGTCCGGCGAGGGGTCCCTCCCTCTCCCGTGGAACGGGAGAGGGAGGGACCCGACGCGAAGCGGCGGGAGGATGAGGGTCGCATGGCCGATGCTGTCGTGGACATAAAGCCCGAGGAGCTCCTGATCGACGTCGTGCTCCGCCTCATCGCCGGCGCGAAGCACGTCGCCGTCGGCGCCAACTCGCCCATCCCCGCAGCCGCCGCGTTCCTGGCGCAGCGCCTCGGCAACGGGCGGCCCTACGTATCGCTGCAACAGAGCGCCAAGCACAATCTCTTCACCGACGGCGGCCGGGAGTTGTTCGATGCGGCGGGCCAGGGCCGGATCGACGTGTTCTTCCTCTCGGGCGCGCAGATCGACGGCCGAGGTAACATCAACCTGGTGGCGGTCGGCGACTACGCGCGGCCCAAGGCGCGCTTTCCCGGCTCTTTCGGCTCGGCCTATCTCTATTTCGTGGTGCCCCGCGTGATCCTGTTCCGCACCGAGCACTCCCGCCGCACGCTCGTCCCCAAGGTCGATTTCATCAACGCCCCCGGCACGAGCCCGCCGAACGTCTATCGGCGCGGCGGGCCGATCGCCCTGGTGACGCCGCTCTGCCACTTCGCTTTCGACAAGCAGCGCTCGCGGTTCCGGCTGGAGAGCGTGCATCCCGGTCACACGGTCGAGGAGGTGCTCGACAACACCGGCTTCGAGTTCGACCGGCCGCCCGCAGTGCCGGTGACCCCTGAGCCGCCGCCGGCGACCCTGCGGCTCCTGCGCGAGACCCTTGCGCCGGAGCTGGCGGCCCTCTATCCCCAATTCGGCGCGCGGGTGTTCGGGATCGTGCCGCGCGCGGCGGAATAATACGGATACGCCATGACCTCGGATCAAAATCCCGGCGCCCTTGCCGGCATCAAGGTGATCGACCTCACGCGCGTGCTGGGCGGCCCCTATTGCACGCAGATGCTCGCCGACCACGGCGCCGAGGTGATCAAGATCGAGCCGCCCCAGGGCGACGAGACCCGCACCTGGGGTCCGCCCTTCCAGGGCGACGCAGCCTCCTATTACATCGGCGTCAACCGCAACAAGCGCGGCGTGGCCCTCGACCTCACGCGTGCCGAGGGGCGTGAGGTCGTGCTGCGGCTGCTCGCGAGCGCGGACGTGCTGATCGAGAACTTCAAGACCGGCACGCTCGAGCGCTGGGGCATGGGTTACGAGGCCGTGCTGAAGCAGCGCTTCCCGCGGCTCGTCCATTGCCGCGTCTCCGGCTTCGGTGCCGACGGACCGCTGGGCGGCTATCCCGGCTACGACGCCGTCGTGCAGGCCATGGCGGGGCTCATGAGCCTCAACGGCGAGCCCGAGGGCGCGCCGGTGCGCGTCGGCGTCCCCGTGGTCGATCTCGCCACTGGAATGAACGCAAGCATCGCGATCCTGCTCGCGCTGCAGGAGCGGCAGCGCTCCGGGCGCGGCCAGTTCGTGGAAGTGACGCTCTACGACAGCGCGGTCGCGCTGCTGCATCCCTATAGCGCCAACTGGTTCCTCTCGGGCAAGCCGCCCGCGCGCACAGGCAACCAGCACCCGAACGTGAGCCCCTACGACCAGTACCGCACCAAGACCAAGCGGATCTTCGTGGCGTGCGGGAACGACCGGCAGTTCCAGCGCTTCTGCGCGGAGATCGGCCGGCCGGAGTTGGTGGATGACCCGCGCTTCCGCAGCAACGCCGACCGGGTCACCAATCGCGCGGCACTGCGGGAGGAGCTGGAGGCGGGCCTCGCCTCGATCGATGGCGAGCAGCTCGCGATGACGCTCCTGGGCAAGGGCGTCCCCTGCGGCCCGGTGCTCGACGTGCCCGACGTCTTCAACCATCCGCATACGCGTCACCGCGGCATGGTCGCCGAACGCGGCTCCTATCGGGGCACCGGCAATCCCGTGAAGCTGTCGCGCACGCCCGCGAGCGTGCGCTCGACGCCGCCGGCCTTCGGCGCCGCGACCCGCGAGGTGCTGACGGAGGCTGGCTACAGCCGCGCCGAGATCGACGCGCTCTTCGCCTCCGGTGCGGCGCTGGAGACGCCCCGCAAGGTCGCCGCCGAGTAGGCCGCGTGAACGACGGCGGCTCGCCCGTGCTCCCGCCCGCGACCGAGCGCGGCTCCTACGCGATCTGGACCTACGACAAGCTCCGCTACGGCGACACGGACCGGCAGGGTCACGTGAACAACGCGGTCTTCGCCACTTTCTGCGAGAGCGGCCGGGTCATGTTCCTCTACGACGAGAAGCTGAACCTCGCGGGGCCCGACGCCAATTTCGTGGTGGTGCGGCTCGAGATCGATTTCCGCTCGGAGCTCTTCTATCCAGGCCGCATCGACATCGGTACCCGCGTTCTCGGCATCGGCCGCACCTCGTTCCGCCTGGGCCAAGGCGTCTTCGACGGCGACACCTGCGCCGCCACCTCGGAGACCGTGCTCGTGCTGATGGACGAGACGACCCGCAAGGCGAAGCCGCTGACGCCGCAGCTCCGCGCTTGGCTCGAAGAGCGGTTGGCGAAGCCCAACACCTAGACCGGATACCCCTTGGCCTCGCGGGCCATGTGGCCGAACAGGTCGAGCATGCGCTCGCGCCAGGCGAACACGGGATCGTCGCGCTCGAGCAGCTTGAACGGGCTGATGCAGCGTACCCACTGGAATGCGCCGAAGACGATGTAATCGGCATAGAGCGGCTTCTCGCCGCCGATGAAGGCTTGCGCCTCCAGGAGATTGCGCAATGGCTGCAGGCTCTGGCGGACCGCGGGCAACCGCTCCTCGCGGCCGGACTGCACCGCCTCGAGCGTGGCGCCGAAGCGCTCCTCGCGCGTCTTGCGGAAATAGGCTTTGTCCTTCTCGTCCACGTGCCGCCAGATGTCCAGCACCACGCACCGGATGAGCCCGACGTGCAGCACCGTGTCGGTCCAGCCTTGGACGAACCGCGTCACCGCGCGCGCGGCGCTGCCGCCGAACAGCAAGGGTCGCTCGGGGTAGGTCTCCTCGAGGTAGTTGGCGATAACCCAGGAGTCGTTCACCCAGCGGCCGTTGTCGACGATCACGGGGACGCGGCCCTGGCCCGAGGGCGCCAACGCCTCTTTCTCGCTGAAGCGCCAAGCGACGGTTTCGACCGGTAGGTCTTTGTGCGCGAGCGCCATCCGGATGCGCCAGCAGAACGGGCTGAACCGTCGGTCCGCCTCGGCGCCCGCGAGATCGTAGAGGGTGATGGCCATGGGTTCAGGTGTCCTTTCTTTTCGCCAGGCAGATCATCTACCGGGAGACGCCGTGTGAACAATGGCGGGCACCGCTATGCCCGCTGCTTCGTACCGGTGAGCGATATTCCATCGAGCGCCTCCATCGGCACTCATTCTCACCGGCGTGAGTCCGTCGGTTGGGTCGAGAGCGGGGACGCCATTCGGGCGCGCTAACGCGACCGATGCTTCGAGCGCAACGGGATCGGTCGATTGCCAGAGGTCGCTGGCGATAAGCCGACCCACATCGACATCGCGGAAGTTCGCACCGAGGAAGGCAAGCTCTACCTCTTCGTCGCCATCGACTGTACCTCGAAGTTTGCCTATGCCGAGCTGCACGACCGGGCGAATCGACATGCCTCCACCACCTTTCTCAAGGCTCTCCTCGAGGCCGTGCCGTACAAGGTCCACACGATCCCGACCGACAACGGCATCCAGTTCTGCGATCCGCCATGACACGATCGGGACCGGCCGCAAGGTGGCGGACCCATACGTTTGGCCTCTTGTGCCGGCATCACGGCATCGAGCACAAGCTGACAAAGCCCCACCACCCCTGGGCGAACGGGCAGGTCGAACGGATGAATCGAACCCTGAAGGAGGCCACCGTCCAACGCTACCGCTGCGCCAGCCACGATCAGTTGAAGGCGCATCTCGCGACCTTTCTGATGGCCTACAACTTCGCCAAGCGCCTGAAGACGCTTCGCGGCCTTACGCCTCATGGGTGCATCTGCAAAATCTGGACACAGAGCCCCGAAAGATTCAGGCTCAATCCGCTCCACCACATCTCGAGATTACACACCTAGAACTCCGCAGCCTTGCTTTCTTTCCGGTCTTCGGAAAATCTACATGGCCGTGGCAAGCAAACCAAACCGCGGACAACCTGGATTTCTACAAATAGAAAGGGCGAATCGTCATGACCAAACATCGTCAATCCCCTCGCCTGTGGATCTGTATGGCGGTCTGGCTCGTCACGGGCCTCGCTGGTTTTGCCGCGGCGCCAGCCCATGCCGACCTGCTCGACAAGGTGCGTCAGCAGAAGACACTGACCATCGGGACGTCCAACGATGCGCCACTCTCCTATATCGATTCGAAAACTAACGAGGCCGCTGGCGCACTTTCCGACGTGCTGCGCGAGTTCCTCAAGCGTCAGGGGATCGACGCTAAGCTCGTGGTCGTGGCAATGCCCTTCGGTAGCCTCATCCCGTCGATCCAAAGCGACCGCATTGAGCTGATTGGCGACGCCATGTACATCCGCCCAGCGCGCCAACAGGTTATCGATTTCACCGACACTACCTTCTTCAACCCAGAAGCGCTCGATGTCATAAAAGGCAATCCCAAGAACTTACATCAGCTGGCCGATCTCTGTGGCCATTCAGCCGGCACCTATGAGGGGACCACCTATGTGGAGCAACTCAAGAAGGTGGCCCAGCAATGCCCAGCGGGTAAGCCACTTGAACTCAAGCAGTACAAGACCATCCAGGAAGTCTTTGCAGACCTCCCCGCCGGGAGGCTTGATGCGGCCGTCGTCGATGCATCGCTGTCGGCATATGCACTGGCGCAAAATCCAAGCCTCGCTTTCGAGCTGGTAGCCGACTATCGGCCGGAGGAGAAAGCGACATCGAACTGCGCCTTCGGTATTGCTAAGGGCAACGACAAATTCCTCAAGGCTTTTAACACGACCTACGCTGAGATGAAGAAGGATGGCACCGTCGCCAAGATCTTCACCAAATGGGGTCTGACGCCGACTGACTTCTTCCTCAATCCTTAGGCACAACCTCGACGAGGTTCCTCGGTCGCACCGCTCCTGATCGAGCACTTCGGGGGAGCCTCAAACGACCTGGACGGCACCTGATCGCTGCGGGACGGGCTTGGCAGCCCGTCCCGCGGGCGGTTTCCGTGGTCGGGAGTAAGCTTTGTCACAGACCGTCGACGATCTCTTTACTTGGTCACCGCAACTCTGGGCCGGTGTCCAGGTCACCATTCTCCTCACCTTTATCAGCATGGCGCTGGCGCTCGTCATCGGTCTGCTGCTTGCGCTAGCCCAACTCAACCCGAGGCGCCGAGTGCTTGTCTGGTCCACCTATGCCTTCGTAGAGCTGATCCGCGGCTCACCTCTGCTGCTCCAACTCTTTTATATCTTCTATGTCTTCCCGTTCTTCGGACTGAGGCTGAGTACCTTCACCGCGGGTGTGCTCGGACTGGCAATCAATTATGGCGCCTATCTCAGCGAAGTGTTTCGCGCGGGGATCGAGGCGGTCGACAACGGGCAGTGGGAAGCGGCGCGCTCACTCGGGATGCCGATGTGGGTGATCATGGCTAAGGTGGTGCTACCCCAGGCGCTGCGCATCATCATCCCGCCCGTTGGCAACTACTTCATCTCGCTGTTCAAAGACACTGCGCTGGTCTCAACGATCTCGATCGCAGAGTTGCTGTTCACCGGCCAGCTTCTTGCCGCCGAGACGTTTAAATACCTTGAGATCTACAGCTTCATCTTCACCATCTATATCTTGATCAGCTATCCGGCCAGCCTCGGTGTCAAATGGCTCGAGCGACGCCTGCGGATCGTCCGGCCGGTGATGGCGGCGCGGCGCTGAGAGCGCGGCAACGAGGGTCCTGAAATTCCTGAACACTACCAAAATGACAGGATCGTGCGGCCATCCTGAGCCGCGCCTGAATCACACATGAATGCGAGAGGCCGGGTTATGACAGCGAGCGCCGCGACCGAGACTGTGCCTGCACGCTTTGGAAGGGCCTTCCGCGTCGGGGCAGGCGCCGCGATCCGGCTCGTCAATACCCACGGCAACCAAGTGGTCGACACGTGGGCATTCGCGCACGACGATCTCGGTGAGTACATGTCGATGGCGCATACCCGCTCGGTTAACAGCCGGATCTATCCGGCGCTGGGCGATGTGTTCGTGAGCATTCGACGGCGACCTATGTTGCGGCTCGTAGAGGACAGTTCGCCCGGCCGGCACGATACGTTGCTTTGCGCGTGCAACGCGGCAATCTATGAGGAGCATGGCTGCACTCCTGGACACCGCAGCTGCCAGGACAACCTGCACGAGGCGCTGGCCGCGCTCGGTCTCGCCATTTCATTTACACCGGCACCGCTCAATATCTTCATGAATATTCCGGTGCAGGCGGATGGCACAATCATGCGTGAGCCACCCTTATCGCGGCCAGGCGATTACGTGCTCCTGCGGGCAGAAATGGATCTGATTGTCGTGTTCTCTGCTTGTCCACAGGACATCACGCCGATCAATGGTGTCGCTCGTAATCCTCAAGATGTGCACTACACTATTCTCGCCGCAGGTGCGTGAGCGCCGCGGCGTTGATCCTTCATAGCCCCAGGTTTATCGAATGGCCGATCTTCTCCCCACTTCCTCTCTCGACGTACCACGTTTCGTGGGCGTGGCCAATTTCATGCGCCTACCCACGCCCAAGACCCTCGACGGGCTCGACGTTGGCATTATCGGCCTACCCTGCGATTCTGGTGCGCCGTTCCGCACCGGTGCGCGCTTCGGACCCGGCGCCATCCGCGCTATCTCGGTGATGCTGCGGCCGGTCAATCCGTATCATGGCAACATCAACGTCTTCGAGAGATTGGCCGTTGGTGATGTTGGGGATGCACCGGTCGTGCCGGGCTATCTGGAAGCTTCCTTCGAGCGCATCGAGACAGCGATGGGTGCGCTGGTCGAGCGCGGTATCATCCCGATCGGCATCGGCGGCGACCATTCGGTTTCTCTGCCCGAGCTGCGCGCACTATCGCGGCGTCACGGTAAGCTTGCGCTCGTTCATTTCGATTCCCACACTGATACCTGGGATAAGTATTTCGCTGGTAAGCGCCATAGCGCCGGCACACCGTTCCGCCGAGCCGTCGAGGAGGGCCTGGTCGCACCGGAACGGTCGATCCAGATCGGCATGCGCGGCTCGCTCTTCACGCCTGCCGATATCTCGCAGTCGCTCGATCTTGGCTATGAGGTGGTGACCACTGACGAGATTTTTGCCCGGGGTTTTGCGGCATTGGCGGAGCGGATACGCAGCCGCGTCGGCGATCATCCCGCGTTTCTCACCTTCGACATGGATTTCGTCGACCCGGCCTCGGCGCCGGGTGTCGAGACACCGGAGGCCGGAGGACCCACCGCCCGCGAGACGCTGCAGATCGTTCGGAGTTGTTTGACCGGGCTCAACATTGTGGGCGCTGATCTCGTGGAGGTTTGCCCGAGCTACGACAATTCCTCACAAGTGACTGCGCTACTCGGCGCCACGCTAATCGCGGAGTTTCTGGCGCTGCTCGCGCTGCGGAAGCAACGCTGAGCTGAGCCTATGGCGCTCTACGACGCGCCACGCTTTCTAAATGCCGGTGAGGCGGCGCTCGTCGTCGAGATCGGCGACAGTATCGCGGCCGAGATCAGCGAGCGAGTAGCGAGGCTCGACTCGGCGCTTACCGCCGCTGCCATCCCCGGTGTTGGCGAGACGGTGCCGACCTATCGCTCGCTCCTCGTCAATTACGACCCTGCGGTGATAGCCACTACCGCTCTGATTGCCCGAGTGCGCGGCCTCTGGCCGCCATCGGGCAAGATGGAAACCCCGCGGCACTGGATCGTCCCAGTCGCCTATGGCGATGAATTCGGGAGGGATCTCCAGGAGTTCGCCCAGCGTAAGTCGATGACGCCTGAAGAAGTCATCGCGCGCCACCTCGCTGGTCGCTATCGCGTCTACATGGTCGGCTTCATGCCGGGTTTCACCTACTTAGGTGGGCTCGATCCCGCGTTAGCGCTGCCGCGGCGCGACGTACCGCGTAAACATACTCCCGCGGGATCGATCTCGGTTGGCGGCATCCAGACCGCGATCTCCTCGATCGCAGCGCCGAGCGGCTGGCACCTGCTCGGCCGCACCCCGGTGCGCGGCTTCGACAAGCGGCGCGATCCGCCCTTCCTGTTCAATATCGGCGACCTCATCACCTTTGAGCGTATTGACGCACCGATGTGGCGTGCGCTTGCCGAAGCAGCGGCGGCAGGCGAATTGGTAGCGCGACCGGCAGCGCTGCCATGAGCGCCACCCTAGAAGTCGTCGCTCCGGGTTTTCTGACGACCGTGCAGGACCTCGGGCGCTTCGGCTACCAGCGCTTTGGCGTCTCACCCGCGGGCGCAATCGATGGGCATTTGCTGCAAGTCGCAAATGCACTGGCAGGCAATGCACCCGGCGAAGCAGCGCTCGAGATGACGCTGCAGGGGGCCACGATCGCGATTGACGCGCCAGCGGCGCGTCTTGCGTTTGCTGGCGATTTCGCTATCGCGATTGATGGTACGCCAGCGGCGCGCTATCGCAGCCATGTTCTGCATCGCGGTCAGGTACTCGCGGTTGGCCGCGCGCAGGGTGGCATGCGCGGTTATCTCGCAGTGGCGGGTGGCCTGGCCATCGCGACCGAGCTCGGCAGCCGCGCGACCCATCTGCGCGCCGGCCTCGGCGGGATCGATGGCCGAGAGCTGCGCGTGGGTGACCGGCTGGCGCTCTGCACTGCAACTCCACCCGTGGGCATCGAGCGCGCTCTGAGCGCCGCTGACATCCCCGTACACCGCAATCTCCTGCGCGTGGTCCTCGGACCCCAGGATGATTATTTCGGAGATGAAGAGATCGCCAGGTTCTTCGCGGCGAGCTACACCGTCACTGCCGACTCGGATCGTATGGGGATACGCCTTGCCGGGCCGCGCATCCGCCACGCTCGCGGCTTCGATGTGATCTCGGATGCAGTGGTCACGGGCAGTATTCAAGTTCCAGGTTCCGGCGAGCCTATTATCATGCTGGCGGAGCGGCAGACCACAGGTGGCTATCCCAAGCTCGCCACGGTGATCGGCGCGGATCTCTGTCACTTGGCACAGGCGCCGCCGGGCGCCACGCTGCGCTTCACCCCAGTGGATCTAGCGGAGGCGCAGAGGCTACGGGCTGCGGATCTTGAATGGCTCGCCGGATTGCCGCAGCGCCTCGTGCCGGCTGGCGCCGCCGGGGTATGGAGCAACGCGGACCGGCTGCTTGGCCTAAACCTAATCAGCGGGGTCGTGGACGCGGCATCCGATCCTTAAGTTCTACCGTTTCTGTCAATGCAGCGACCGTCGCGTCGGAGGAGAGCAGAGATGAAGACTATCGATCTCAACAGCGACATGGGTGAGGGATGGGGCATCTATCGGATGGGCGATGACGCCGGCATGCTGAAGATTGTCTCCTCAGCTAATATTGCCTGCGGTTTCCATGCCGGTGACCCCTTGGTCATGCACGAAACGGTCAAGCGAGCAGGCGAAAACGGCGTCGCGATCGGGGCGCATCCGAGTTTCCTCGATCTCTGGGGGTTCGGCCGACGGCCGATTCATGGCGAGCGCCCTGCGGACATCGAGAAGATGATCGCCTATCAGATCGGCGCGCTGCAGGGCATCGCCGCGAGCCTCGGACACCGGGTCACCCATGTGAAGACTCATGGCTCGCTCGGTAACATGGCGGCGGTCGACGACGAACTCGCCGCCGCCGTCGCGCGCGCCGTCGCCGCTGTCGATCGCAATCTCGTCCTGGTGGTCATGCCCGGGATGGCAACAGAGCGCGCCGGAGTCAACGCTAGCCTAACTCTGATGCGCGAGATCTACGCCGACCGCACCTATGCTGACAACGGGAACCTGACGCCGCGCAAGGAACCCGGTGCAGTGATACATGACGCCGAGACGGCCGCAGCGCGGGTCCTTCGCATGGTCGAGGAACAACGTATTGTCACGACCAGCGGCAAGGTCATTCCTGTGGCGATCGACAGCGTCTGCGTCCATGGCGACACACCGGATTCCGTGACGATGGCACGCCGCGTCCGTGCCGTGCTCGAGAACGCGGGCTATGCCGTGCGTCCTTTCGCTATTCGCTGACCCAAGGTGGTGGTGCTGCAATCCTGGCGCATCAATTGGAGAACGCACTCAGCCGTCGCTGGCGGCTTCCTATGGGCGCCAAGCCGCATGACGCGTGCGTCGGCCGAGAGGCCGGTCGTGAACATGTGATGCGCCCAGACGATGAAACCGATGAAGGCGATCGCGATGATCGCATAGACCATGCCTCTGCCGCCGGCGCGGAGGCCCCCTCTTCAATGTCGCCCTTCAATATAAAGCGCGTGCCCGAGGAGGCCATTCCCGCAGGATCAGCCCGCAAGCTTGGTGCTGATTTCCCACAATTTTGCGGCGGCACTGTCGTCCTGCGCAGCGGCGGACGGCGTCGCCGGCCGCGAGCGGACGAAGTAGCCGCCCGTCGTGGCGGCGACCGCGGGATCGCATGCGAGGTAGACGATGGTCTCGGCTCCCTTCGCCTCGTCGATCGCGGCCAGCCGCTTGGCGAGAGAGAGCCCCCAACGAAAGATGCCGCGGTTGTTGTCGCCGAACCGGCTTGCGACGAAGCCGGGATGCAGGCAGTTGGCGGTGACGCCGCTGCCCGTGAGCCGCCGAGCGAGTTCGCGCGTGAACAGGATGTTCGCGAGCTTCGACCGGCAATAAGCCGTCCAACCGCTGTAGCGGTGTTCCAGATTGAGGTCGTCGAAGTCGAGCCCCGGCGCCTGCAGGTGCGCGCGCGAGGCCACGCTAATGACGCGCGCCGGCGCCGATGCCGCGAGCCGGTCGCGCAGAATCGCGGTCAGCAGGAAATAGGCCATGTGATTGAGCGCGAAGGTCCGCTCGAGGCCGTCCGCGCTCAGCTCCCTGTGCTGGAAGATCGCGCCGGCATTGTTGATCAGCACGTCAATGCGCGGATGCGCGGCCAGCAGCTCCGCGCCGAGGCGTCGCACCTCCGCCATACTCAGGAGATCCGCATAGTGGATGGTCATGGGAACGGCAGGAGCCCGCTCGCGCAGCCTCGCGAGCGCAGCTTCGCCTCGGGAACGGTCCCGGCCCACGAGCGCAAGCTCGGCGCCTTTGGCCGCCAGCGCCTCCGCCGCCGCAAAACCGATCCCGGACGTGGCGCCTGTGATGACGCAGACCTTGCCGCGCATCTTGTCCGGTCCAGCGGCGCCGCAGCTTTCCGCTACGGCGCGGTCACTACATTCAGCTCGAGCTTCGCCTCAGGTCGGCGCGCGCTGCTGAATCTGCTGCCAGGTTGCGGCGGTCGGCTGGCCGTCGACCGCCAGGCCGTTGTCCTGCTGGAAGCGCCGGATCGCCGCCTCGGTCTGCGGACCGAACCGGCCGTCCGCCGGGCCCGGGTCATAACCCAGGCGCTGCAGGCCCGCCTGGATGTTCCGGACTGTACCCTCGTCATAGGCGGAACCTGATGGTCCGCTCGACGAGTTGCGCCAGACGGGCTTGCCCAGACTGACCTGGCTCGAATCCGTCACGGCGCCGGCGGTTGCGCCCACGGCGCCGCCAATAAGTGCGCCGCCCAACGGGCCGATGCCGGTGACGGCGCCGATGATGGCGCCGCCGGCCGCACCGATACCGGCGCCGCTCACCGCGCGATCCTCGGTCGTATCTCCGCAGGCCGTCAGCAAGAGCGGCAGGCTCAGTGCAGCGAATGCCAGTCCCAATTTGCGATACATGTACGCCCTCCAGAATCGATAAGCGTACGATCCTACATCAAATCTCACGCGAAAGCAGCAGGTTACGCGCTTTTCGTGAGTCGGCGCACGAATTCCATCCAATTGTCCTTCGGCGAGACGCAGGTCTCGCTCCCGGAATCGCCGCTCACGACCCGCAGACTCACGCCCCCGAAGTTCCAGAGTTTCCGCCACCGGACGACGTCCTCGAGCACCTGCTCACGCACGCGCTTGTCGATCCGGCGGTGCAGGAAGGTCTTGCCGATCGTGAGGTAAAGCAGGACGCTGACAACCGCCGCTCCCGTGCCCGCCTTCCATCCGAGCCACCACCAGACCGCGCACGTGACGATCAGTAGCGGGTAGACCCACTGGTTGCCCCACGCCTCGAAGGAAACGGGGCTATCGATGTGCGTGAGACGCTGGTTGTCGAGATTGATCTCGACGCGTCCGTCCGCGCAGAGCCGGCGCAGGCGTGCGAAGAGTTCGTCCGCCGTCTCGGCGGCTTCCGGCGGAACCTCGACCTGGGGAACGGGGGGGCGGGCCGGGGTTGGCGCGGGCGATGCCGTCACGTTCGGGGTCATCGGACGGATCGGCGCCGTCGCGGATCCCGATGCGGGCCTATCCGAGGGGGTGCCGACGAAGATGGGCATGACTGACGAGACGTGCGGTTCGACTGTTGGGCTGCTGCCTATAGCACATTTCAAGGGGCGAGCCAGCCCTCTGGCTGTGGATCACGTAAACTCCTGCCTCCTTTCATTTGGAGGCGGCAGCCATGACGTCGATCTACTATCGCACCAGCGTGGGCTATGGTCTCACCTTCGGCAATGCGCTGGCGATCGCGATCTCCTGGTCGCAGAATCACAGCGTGCTCTGGTCGATCATCGACGGCTTCTTGAGCTGGCTTTATGTTCTTTACTACCTGCTGTTTCCCGCGTGATCTCGTGAAGGAGGCTCACTCATGCTCATTCCGCTCAAAGGGCGGCGCATCTACTACGATCTGACCGGCCCCGAAGACGGGGCCGTCGTGTGCTTCACTCATTCGCTCGCATCCGACAGCGGCATGTGGGCGGAGCAGCTGCCGCCCCTGCTCGCCGCAGGCTACCGGGTTCTGCGGCTCGACATGCGTGGCCACGGCGGCAGCGACCCCGTCGCGGGTCCCTACACAATGAGCGCGCTCGCGGACGACGTCGCGGCCGCGATCGATGCGCTCGCGATCGATCGCGTGCACTTTGTCGGCCTCTCGATCGGCGGTATGATTGGCCAGGGCTTTGCGCTCGCGCACGGCGCCAAGCTCAAGTCGCTCATGCTCTGCGACACGCTTCCGGGCACCTTGCCCGATGCCAAGGCCGCCTGGGCTCCGCGCATCGAGGCTGTCACGAAAGCGAAATCCCTGGCGCCGATCGCGGACGCGACCATGGAGCGCTGGTTCACCGGCGCCTACAAGCCGCGCCATCCTCGGCGCTGGCAGCAGATCCGCGACACCGTCGCGGAGACGGCGCCCGCCGGTTTCCTCGGCTGCGCCGCGGCGATCCTGAATTTCGACTGGGTCCCGCGGTTATCGTCCATCAATGTCCCGACACTGATCGTCTGCGGCAGCGATGATCCTGGCACGCCTCCGGCGCAGAACCGGCGCATCGCGGAGCTCATCCCCGGTGCCCGCTATCAGGAGATCGAGAACGCCCGGCACTTCCCCAATGTCGAGCGCGCCAGCGCCTTCAACGAGATCCTTCTGGGGTGGCTCAAGGCGCGCCGCTGAGCGCGCTGGCGGAAACGGAGCAATGACAGAGGACCGCAAGCCGGAACTCGAGACGCCCCACACGGATTTCGCGGGCGAGATGAGCTATGGCGATTACCTGCATCTCGATCGCCTGCTCGATGCGCAGCATCCGCTCTCCGCCAATCACGACGAGATGCTGTTCATCGTCCAGCACCAAACCAGCGAGCTCTGGATGAAGCTGGCGCTGCACGAGCTCCGCGCAGCGCAGGGCCGCGTGCAGGCGGACGACCTCGATCCCGCCTTCAAGATGCTCGCGCGGGTGAGCCGGATCATGGCGCAGCTGATTCAGGCCTGGGACGTCCTGTCGACGCTGACGCCCAGCGAATACACCGCCTTCCGTGGCCGGCTCGGCCGGTCGTCGGGGTTCCAGTCCTATCAATACCGCCTGCTGGAGTTCACCCTCGGCAACAAGGACCGCGCGCTCGCGGCGCCGCATCGGCATCGTGCGGCGGTTCACGAAGAGCTCATCCGCACCCTGGAGAGGCCGAGCCTCTATGACGACTCAATCCTCTTGTTGCACCGGCGCGGCTTTCCGATCGATCAGAGCGCACGCGAGCGCGACTGGAGCGCGCCCTACCGGGCGAACCCCGGCGTGGCCGCCGCCTGGACGGCGGTCTACCGCGACACGGCCAAGCACTGGGACCTCTATGAGCTCGCGGAGAAGCTGGTCGACCTGGAGGATTATTTTCGGCAATGGCGGTTCCGGCACGTGACCACCGTCGAGCGCATCATCGGCCTCAAGCCCGGCACTGGCGGCACCTCGGGCGTCACCTATCTCCGCAGGCAGCTGGAAATCGTGTTGTTTCCCGAGCTCTGGCAGCTTCGGACCGTGCTTTGACCGCGTGTCTGCAAATTGGCACGCGCTGGGACTGGTAACGCCACAATTGCGTTCCTATCGTAGTTCTACGCCCAACCTGGATTAGGGAGGTACATCATGCAGAAGGTAGTCGCACAGGGAATTGGTGCCGCGGTGTTGGCGGCGGGGCTCATCATTGCTCCGGCGCTCCTCGCGCCGCCGAGCTTCACGGCGGCGAAGGCCGCCTGCGAGCCTGGCGAAAAGATCGATGCGACCACGGCCGATCAGGCGAAAAAACGCGCGGAGGCTGCCGGCTACACGCAGGTCCGCATGACGCGCAAGGGCTGTGACAACGTATGGCACGGCACCGGCATGAAGGGCAGCGCCTCCGTCAACTTGGCTGTCCTGCCCAGCGGCGAGGTCGCGCAAGAAGGCGATTGAGCCAGCCTCGGAGCTTTCCGAGCACGTTTCCTCACTCCCCCGCCGGGATCTTGTCGCGACCGGCGGGGGCGTCCCCGTCGTGAAATCCGCCGGATTGGCGCTTCCACAGGCGAGCATAGGCACCGCCGGCCGCCAGCAACTGCGCGTGGCTGCCCTCCTCCGCAATGCGTCCGTGGTCGAGCACGACTAGGCGATTGAGCCGGGCGATGGTCGAGAGCCGGTGCGCGATGGCGATCACCGTGCGTCCCTTCATCAGGCCCTCGAGCTGCTCCTGGATCGCCGCCTCGACCTCTGAATCGAGGGCCGAGGTCGCCTCGTCCAGCACCAGGATCGGCGCGTTCTTCAGGATCACCCGCGCGATGGCGATCCGTTGGCGCTGGCCGCCCGAGAGCTTGACGCCGCGTTCGCCCACATGCGCGTCGAAGCCGCGTCGGCCGTACCAGTCCTCCAGCCGCTCGATGAACTCGAGCGCATGGGCGCGCGCCGCCGCCTCGCGAACCTCGTCGTCGCTCGCCTCGGGCCGGCCGTATCGGATGTTGTCGCTGATCGAGCGGTGCAGCAGCGACGTATCCTGCGTCACCATGGCGATGCGCCGGCGCAGGCTCTCTTGGGTCACCCGCGAGATGTCGTGGCCGTCGATCAGGATCCGGCCGCCCTCGAGCTCGTAGAACCGGAGCAGCAAGTTGACCAGGGTGGATTTTCCGGCGCCGGATCGGCCCACGAGGCCGACGCGCTCGCCGGGTTCGATGGTGAGATCGATGCCGTGCAGCACGCCGCGCTCGGTGCCGTAGCCGAACCGCACGTTCTCGAACACCACCTCGCCCCGCTCCACGTGCAGGGTTCCGGCATCGGGCCGATCGGCCATCTGGTGGGGCACCGCGATCGAGCGCATGCCGTCCTGCACGACGCCGACGTTCTCGAAGATGGCCGTCACGTTCTGGGCGACCCAGCCCGCGATGTTGGCGATCTGCCAGGTCAGGGGCAAAGCCATGGCGACCGTGCCGATCGGTATCGTGCCGCGTGTCCAGAGCCACACCGCGATGGTGCCGGTGCCCACGACCATCGAGGCATTGAGCAGGGTCAGCGTGAGGCTGAACAGCGTGATCAGGCGCAGCTGACGCCGGAAGGCGCCGGTGTGCTGATCGACGGCGGAGCGAACAAACTCGTCCTCGTCCCTCGGCCGCGCGAACAGCTTCACCGTCAGGATGTTCGTATAGCTGTCAACCACGCGTCCCGTGAGCGTCGAGCGCATCTCCGACATCTCGCGGGAGCACTCGCGCAGCCGCGGCACGAAATGCCGGAGAAATACGCCGTATCCCACGAACCACAGCATCACCGGCACTGCGAGCGGGACGTCGCTGCTCGCCATCAGGAGAATAGCGCTGGTGCCGTAGACCAGGATGTACCAGACGGCGTTCGTGCCGGCGACCACGCTCTCCCGCAGCGCCGGTCCCGTCTGCATGATGCGGTTGGCGATCCGTCCCGCGAAGTCGTTCTGGAAGAACGTCCAGCTCTGCCGCACCACGTGCCAGTGGCTCTGCCATCGGGTCAGGTTGGTGAGCCCGGCGGCGATCGCCTGGTTCGTGATCAGGCTCTGCAGGAAGAGAGTGCCGGGCCGCACCAGCAGCAGCACCAGCGCCATGCCGAAAAGCTGCGGCCAAGTCTCGGCCAGCAGAGTCCCCGGCTCGTGGCTCGAGACCAATGTCACCACGCGGCCGATGAAGACGGGGATCATCGAGTCCAGGGTCGCGACCATGAACCCCGCGAAGAACAGGGCCACGACGAGCCAGCGCGCTTGGCGCGCATAATGCCAGTAGAAGGCCCCCAGTCCCGCGGGCGGCGGCGCATCGGGCGGGAGCGCCGTCGGCTCCAGCAGACGCTCGAACAAACGAAACAGTGTCATGATGCCGGCTTCTTACAGCGGATGCCCCGGCGAGCGCCAGCACCGCCGCGGGAGCTTCCGTCCCGCAGGCGGGCGCGTTCGCCTCTAGGCCCTCAGAACGATGGCGGGCACGCGCGCCACCGCAACCCGGGCGAGCCCAGCCCGGCATAGAACCAGCAGAAGAAATCGTATCCGTCGTAGACCGGCAGCCCGAGCGCGGCTCTGATGGCCGCGCTGTAGGGCGGCATGTTCGTGCACTCGACCACGACCGCGCCGAGCTCCGGGTGCGCGGCCGCGAGCCCGCGGCCGGCGTCAACCACTTCCGCGCAGACTGCCTGCTCGTCGAAGGACTTCTCGCCCTTGCGGATCACCCGAGCGAGCACCCCGTCGGCCGGAATGCTTTCGACCGGCGTGTCCGGCGCCGCACCCACCGCCAGCAGATGGTCTGCCGTCAGGAAAGCCTTCGAGAAGGTGACCACGCCGACCCGGCGTCCGCGTGGCAGCAGGCGTTCGACCAGGGGCACCATCAGCAAGGACGAGGCCGCGACGGGCACGCCGAGCCGCTCCGCCAACGGACGCTGGAAGAGCGACAGGAACCCGCAGGTGGTGACGATGCCGGCGGCTCCGGCGCGGATCAGGGCCTTGCCGCCCTCGACGAAAGCCTCGAGCAGGCCCTCGGCCTTGCGATCGACCACGCGCTCCGGCGTTGCGGCCTCTACTCGCGCGATGAGGACCGGAAAGGGAAAGGTTTCGGGATTGCCGAGGTCGCCTGCGATGCGCGGAAAGCGCGTATCCAGCATGAGGATGCCGAGACGCGGCACCTCGGGGGATGCCTGCCGTGCGTGCGAATTCGGGACGATCTGCAAGGGTGCCTCGCGCTCCTGCTGCCATGCTAGCGGGATGGGTGGCCGAAGTCCCGAGCCTCAGAGCTGGGTGGCGATCCGCAGCATGATGACGTTCTGCGTGAAGGAATGTCCGGGCTGGGCTCCGCTGGAATCGCGATGGGCGAAAGTGTAGGACGCGCCGAGGTAGAGCTCGCGGCGCACCAGGAATTTCGCGCCCACGCCCAGATCGTACTCGTTGTCGTTGCGGCTGATGCCCTTGAAGTCGTCGTTGATATAGCTCGCTTTGGCGTTCAGCAGGAAATTACGCAGGAACTCGTGATCGAGGCTCAGAGTCGCCTGCGAGTGGAGGTATCCGGGCGAGGTGAGTCCCGGTCCGAGCACCTCCTGGCTGGTGTCGTTGACGCTGCGCAGTGCGTTCAGGGTGAGCGTGTCGAGCCCGGTGAAGTTCCAGACGATCGTCCCGCCGCCATCGACGCCGCGGATCGGCCGATAGACGCTGTTCCGATAATCCTGCTCGAGATATCCGATGTAGGCCTCGCCGTAGACGACGCCGAAATCGATGCGGCCGCCGATGTCGGCGTGATAGCCGGCGGAGTTGCGCCGCGGATTGACGATGCTGGCGCCGTGGTCGAAGTCGCGGAAATTCCCGCTGCCGCGCGCGAACATGCCCCAGTTCGGATCGAGCGAGTAGCCGCCCTGGAGCGCGACCGCATAGGTCGTGTTGTTGCGGTCGCTCTGATTGATCTGCCCGCCGCCGACCGCCGGCATCGCCTGATATTCCGAACGCTGCACCGAGAGGTCGCCCCGGTAGCTCACCGGCAGCTGCTCCTGCCCGTAGCCGAGCCCTGCGTTGTAGACGGTGTAGATCGGCGGCTCCGCCGCCGCGCCCGGGAAATCGGGCGAGCTCCGCGCCACATGCAGGCGGTCGATCCCGGCGTTTGCGAAGATGTGTCGCCCCTGGTCGATGTCGTAGCGGCCGCTCGCGGAGGTGAAGGCGTCCTGATAATTCTCGGTCGAATGGGTCGCGTACCAGCCGATATCGGCGCCGGCACTCAGGTTGAAGGCGTGCCGTCCGAAATTCGAGACGAGGTCGAGCCGCGGCTTGAGGTCGGTGATGAAGTCGCTCTTGGCGCCCGACGAGGTCGCGAAGATGTTGTCGTTGTATGACTCGTCGAGCTCGAGGCGAGGGTAGAGGAAAAACTCCTCGAGCCGGATGCCAAGTGCGTCGTACAGCGGCCGCGGCCGCTCGGTCACGGTCTGGCTGCGCTGCGGCGCCACCGTCTGCGGCGCAGGCTGCGCGGGCCCCAGCGGCGGGATCGGGACGGGCATGAAGGGATCGAACTGTGCCGCCGCCACCGCAGGCCATAACAGGATGGCGCAGAGCAGAAGTGCGGGCCCGGTCCAGGTTCTGGCGTTCATCCCTCCGCTCCCGCGCGGATGATAGGGAGATCACGTGGCCGGGCAACGGCTCATCACGCTCGATACCGTGCGTCCGCGCGATGACCGTCGTTCGTCACATTTTGCACACAGAGTCCGATGCGGACGAATGGGCGCAGCCCCATCCGGTGGCGCCCGGTCCGTCTCGTGACGGTGGCGGCTGCATTGGGCCCAGGCTAGGCTCGCCCACGCACCAGCATGGGAGGGGCTCATGGCCAAGGGTTACTGGATCAGCTGCTATCGCTCGATATCAAATCCGGACGCGCTCGCCGCCTACGCGAAGCTCGCGGGACCTGCAATCACCGGGCACGGCGGGCGCTTCCTCGTGCGCGGCGTCCCGGTAAAGACTTACGAGCAAGGAATCGCTCAACGAACGGTCGTGGTCGAGTTCGATAGCGTCCAGCAAGCGATCGCCACGCACGACAGCCCCGAATATCGAAAAGCGCTCGACGCACTGGGCAAGAGTTGCGAGCGCGACCTGCGCATTGTCGAGGGCGTCGATTAGCAGCCCGGCGTGAGCGCTCTCGGTCTATGCGGGCTTGATCGCGATGCGTCCCGTGTCGTCGATGCGATTGAGCAACAGTGGATCGGGGCTTCTCCCGAAGTACTCCTCAACGGCGCGGCGTGCGCCGCGCCAAAAGCCGTAATCGTCGATGATGAGCACACCTCGAGGCGCGAGCCGCGGATAAAGATGCACGAGTTCGTGCCGAGTAGATTCGTACCAGTCGGTGTCTAGCCTCAGCAGCGCAATCCTGGCCGGGGCCGCGGCCGGAATGGTCTCCTCGACGCGCCCTTTGTGGAGGCAAATGAGGTCGAGCGGATAACCGGTCGAGGCGAGATTGTGCCGCACAAGGTCGACGCCGGCGATACCCCAGATGTGATCGCCCGCCACGCGTGGGCTGCGCGCCAGGAGTGACGCCGCGCTCTCGCCGGTGTCATGACGAATGTCCGTGTCAGTCGGAGGTGGCATGCCCTCGAATGTATCGAAGCAGTGGATCGGGCGTTCAATGTCCCCGAACCGCCGCAGAGCCAGCGCCATCATCATGGACGAGCCGCCCCGCCAGACACCACACTCCACGAAATCGCCGGCGATGCGGTTCCGCACGAGGTACTCGACGGCCTTGTAGAGCGCATAGAGACGCTCGATCGACGTCATGGTCGCGGACTGACACGCGGCTTGGAGTGGCCAGAAGTCCGGATCGAGATCTGGAAAGCGATTGTTCATGCGTGCTTCAAGGTCAACTAAGCCCCTGGTTTATCTATGTGAGCGGCCCGAGACATAGGTGACAGAACGTACCGGACACATGGGTAACACTTTCCGCGATTTTGCGGGGGGTGTCGATGCCGTGGAAGGAGTGTTCGGTCGTGGAGGAGCGTCTCCGGTTTGTCGCCCGTATTCTCGAAGGCGAGACGATGAGCGACGTTTGCCGGTCTTTCGGGATATCCCGAAAGACCGGCTACAAAATTTTCAACCGATA